>ERZ1673817.7-NODE-7-length-209793-cov-24.111220_pt1 | contig 209793 bp, 198 predicted proteins | sample MGYA00580146_ERZ1673817 | MGnify/ENA primary metagenome ERZ1673817 (study PRJEB41219, sample SAMN04549607) | soil metagenome | isolation source: soil | place: USA: New Mexico, Bitter Lake NWR | collected 2008-11-15 ...
AGCGCCGATGGTAGTTGGGGCCAGCGCCCCTGCGAGAGTAGGTCGTCGCTAGGCAGGCAAAAAATTAGAGAGCTGGCAAGTTCTCTAATTTTTTTGCCCAGCTTATAAGGTCATTGAGTTTTTAATGACGCCATTTAAATCCTCTCCCCCAAAAACTAAAATGTTATCATCGTTTCCTAGACCCCCTTTTTGATTTAGTATAGGAAACGGAAGCTGTGGAAAGTGGGTGCCCATTAACTTTTTGGGCACCCTCCTTTTTTATATTAGAAAAATAAGGAAGTCATCTTCGGAAGAGAAAGAGGTGCAATGAATCTTCTCATATTCTATAATAAATTTTCCTTATGATGCCAGTGCCTTTGCGGAAGGTAAGGGGAGCGTGTAAAATGCTATTCCCCTTTTTTTATTTCGATTTTCTTTTTTGTTTCGTCAGGGATGAGACGATGAAGATGAATAAACAATAGACCGTTGTGATATGTCGCTTCAATTCGGTCTTCCTTTATCGCAAAAGGAATTGGGATCGTTTTTTCCCATGTTCCTTGAAAAATTCCTTCTTCAATTAATTCGAACCCTTTAAACTGCAAATTGATATTCGCTTTAATTTCCAACGTTTTATAGTACACGTAAAGTTCAACGTCTTCCATTTTTTCTAATCCAGGCAAACTGATAACGATTAATAACTCATTATCTTTTTTATATATATTTATACCAGATATACCAGATTGCTTTTTTGCTGGCGGCAGGAACGGTTGAAAGCTGCTCCAAAAATCTCCTTGAAAAAAATGCTCCAAATGTTTTGTCCAGTCGAAAAACGGATCAAATGGATTTGACTTCACGACAACCTCCTCCTCCGTTATTTCATCATATGTTTTCCAGAATATTTGGTGCGGATGAACGGAAAACACGAACATTTTTTATATAAAAAAAATAAATGTTCGATTTTATATTGACATCTTTTGAAAAAAGCTGGTAAGATAATAATAACTTTATAAAGCGGATCACCCTCATATAATTTTGGGAATATGGCCCAAAAGTCTCTACCCAATAACCGTAAATTATTGGACTATGAGGGAAAGGATCGTATTGGCTTTTTTTCGTCTGATAATAGCCGAAGTATGGCCAGAACGGTGCTTTCCCTTATAAATACAGGGAACACTCGTTCTGGTTTTTATATGATGACAAACAAAGAGGTGAATACCGCGTGCAGCCGCTCGTTGGAGTGATTATGGGAAGTCAATCGGATTGGGAGACGATGAAACATGCTTGCGATATATTGGAAGAATTGCAAATTCCGTTTGAAAAAAAAGTAGTTTCTGCCCATCGTACGCCAGATTACATGTTTGAATACGCAGAAACGGCGGAAAAAAGAGGCATTAAAGTCATTATTGCCGGTGCCGGGGGAGCGGCGCATTTGCCTGGGATGGTTGCTGCTAAAACGACGCTTCCCGTCATTGGGGTGCCAGTACAGTCAAAAGCATTAAACGGATTAGATTCGCTTTTGTCCATTGTTCAAATGCCCGGAGGTGTACCAGTGGCGACGGTTGCTATCGGCAAAGCGGGAGCTACGAATGCGGGAATTTTAGCAGCAGCGATGTTAGGCATTCATTACCCTCATTATATGGAAGCGCTGAAAAAAAGAAGAGAAATGATGAGAAAAAGCGTGATGGAAAGTAGTGATCATCTTGTATAAACAAATTGTCCCTGGTCAGACGATTGGCATTATTGGCGGCGGACAACTCGGACGGATGATGGCGATCGCCGCGAAAGAAATGGGATTTCGCGTCGCTGTGCTCGACCCAACCCCAGATTCTCCATGCGGCCAAGTGGCGGATATCGAGATTATTGCGGAATATAACGATTTTGCGGCGATTCAAAAGCTTGCCGCGGTAAGCGATGTCATCACATATGAATTTGAAAATATTGACGCGGATGCTTTAAATTGGCTCGTGGAACACGCATATGTGCCGCAAGGAAGCAGGCTGCTTGCCATTACGCAGGACCGCGCGTCGGAGAAAAAGGCAATTACGGACGCGGGTCTTCCTGTTGCTCCGTATGTCAAAGTTCAATCCAAAGAAGATTTGTTCTCCGGCATCGAAACAATTGGCCTGCCATGTGTATTAAAAACGTGCCGCGGCGGATATGATGGCAAAGGGCAATTTGTCATTCGCAGCAAAGAAGACAGCGTACAGGCGCTTTCCTTATTAGAAACCGGCCTTTGCGTATTGGAACGCTGGCTTTCGTTTGACAAAGAAATTTCCGTCATCGTGACGCGAAACGGATATGGCGCGATGGCTGTATTTCCTGTTGCGGAAAATATCCATATCGACAATATTTTGCATAAAACAATTGTTCCAGCACGAATTTCCGGGCACATAGCAAAAAAAGCGGTCCGTTATGCGGAAACGCTCGCCGATTATTTTGGGCTTGTCGGAACGTTAGCGGTGGAAATGTTTTTGACAAAAGAAGGAGATATTTATATTAATGAACTTGCCCCTAGACCGCACAACTCAGGTCATTATACAATTAATGCTTGTGCGACGTCCCAATTTGCGCAGCATATCCGCGCCGTCTGCAATTGGCCGTTAGGAAGCACGGAGTTGCTAAAACCAGCCGTGATGGTAAACATTTTAGGCGAGCACGTCGAGCCAATCATTCAAAATATCGCAACACTTCGTGACGCCCATCTTCATCTTTACGGCAAGAAAGAGGCAAAACCGAAACGAAAAATGGGGCATGTTACGGTGCTTGCAGAACATACCGACGCAGCGCTGAAAACGATCGATGCATGGCAAATTTGGAATGATCGGAGGAAAGAATACGTATGATTGAACGTTACACAAGACCGGAAATGGGAGCGATTTGGACGGAAGAAAACCGCTTTAGAGCATGGCTGGAAGTGGAAATTTTAGCTTGTGAGGCGTGGGCGGAGCTTGGCGTCATTCCAAAAGAAGACGTTGAACGCATCCGGCAAAACGCTTCGTTTGATATAGCGCGCATTAAAGAAATTGAAGAAGAAACGCGCCATGATGTCGTCGCTTTTACGCGCGCCGTTTCGGAAACGTTAGGTGAAGAACGGAAATGGGTGCATTACGGCTTAACGTCTACCGATGTTGTGGACACTGCCCTGTCTTATTTATTAAAACAAGCGAACGAAATTTTATTGAAGGATTTAGAAAAGTTTATTCAAGCCTTAAAAGAAAAAGCGTTGGAGCATAAATATACGGTTATGATGGGGCGCACGCACGGCGTTCACGCGGAACCGACAACATTCGGTCTGAAAATGGCGCTTTGGTACGCGGAAATGCAGCGCAATTTAGAACGGTTTAAACAAGCGGCAGAGACGGTGCGTGTCGGAAAAATTTCTGGCGCGGTTGGGACGTACGCGAACATCGACCCGTTTGTTGAGCAATACGTATGCGAAAAACTTGGGTTAAAGCCGGCGCCGATTTCGACGCAAACGCTGCAGCGCGACCGCCATGCTTATTATATGGCGACGCTGGCGCTTATCGCGACATCGATTGAAAAATTTGCCGTCGAAATTCGCGGCTTGCAAAAGAGCGAAGTGCGGGAAGTGGAAGAGTTTTTCGCGAAAGGGCAAAAAGGGTCATCGGCGATGCCGCACAAGCGCAATCCGATCGGTTCGGAAAATATGACGGGAATGGCGCGCGTCATCCGCGGTTATATGCTGACGGCGTACGAAAATGTGCCGCTTTGGCATGAACGCGACATTTCTCATTCTTCCGCTGAGCGCATCATTTTGCCGGACGCAACGATCGCGTTGAACTACATGTTAAACCGCTTTACGAACATCGTGAAAAATTTGAAAGTTTACCCAGAAAACATGAAGAAAAACATGGACCGCACATTAGGGCTTATTTATTCGCAACGCGTATTGCTCTCATTAATCGATGCGGGCATGACGCGGGAAGAAGCATACGACTTAGTGCAGCCAAAGGCGATGGAAGCATGGGAAAAGCAAGTGCCGTTCCGTTCGCTCATCGAAGCGGATGAACGAATAACAAGCCGCTTAACGAAAGAACAAATCGACGATTGTTTTGACTACCGCTATCACTTAAAACATGTGGATACGATTTTTGAACGGCTGGGATTATCATAACGGTGCATCGGCAGGGAATCCCTTGCCGGTGTATCATATAAAAATTGCTAATATTCTGGATTAGGAGGCCTTTTTGATGGTCAACAAGCTGGCTTTGCTGTATGAAGGGAAAGCGAAAAAAGTATATACGACGGATGATGCGAACATATTGTGGATCGAATATAAAGACAGCGCGACAGCGTTTAACGGCGAGAAAAAAGCGACAATTGCCGGAAAAGGGCGCCTTAATAATGAGATTACCAGCTTATTATTTTCAAAGCTTCACGAAGCAGGAATCCCCAATCATTTTATCCAAAAATTATCCGTTACGGAGCAGCTTGTCAAAAAAGTGACGATTATTCCTCTTGAAGTGGTTGTCCGCAATGTTGTTGCTGGGAGTTTGGCAAAACGGCTCGGCATCCCGGAAGGAACCCGCTTGGAAAAGCCGCTTATTGAGTTTTATTACAAAAACGATGACCTCGGTGATCCTCTCTTATTGGAAGACCACATCGCGATTTTAAAGCTGGCCACCTCAGAACAAATCGCTGTTTTGAAGGAACTAGCTTTACAAGTCGATGATGTATTGACGAAGCATTTCGCAGAACGGCGCGTGAGATTAATTGATTTTAAATTAGAATTTGGAATTGATTCAGAAGGCGCGATTTTACTTGCCGATGAAATTTCCCCAGATACTTGCCGGCTGTGGGATATGGACACGGACGAAAAGCTTGATAAAGACGTCTTCCGACGCGATCTTGGGAACTTGACGGACGCCTATGAGACGATTTTGCAACGATTAGGGGGAGAATCGAATGTATAAAGTTAAAGTGTATGTTACGTTGCGAGAAAGCGTGCTAGACCCGCAAGGAACGGCGGTGAAAGGGGCGCTTCATAGCTTGTCTTACACCGAAGTGCAAGATGTGCGAATCGGAAAGTTTATGGAACTTATCGTCGCAAAAAGCGAGCGTGATATCAACAAACTTGTCCGCGAAATGTGCGAAAAGTTGCTAGCCAATACGGTGATTGAAGACTACCGCTATGAAATTGAGGAGGTAGTCGTGCAATGAAATTCGCCGTCATTGTGTTTCCTGGTTCCCACTGTGACGTTGATATGTATCATGCGATTGCTGATGAATTAGGTGAAGAGGCCGAATACGTATGGCATGATGCAGCAAACCTTGACCGTTTTGATGCGATTTTACTGCCGGGAGGGTTTTCGTACGGTGATTACCTTCGTTCTGGAGCAATCGCCCGCTTTTCCAACGTTATGAACGCGGTCCAAAAAGCGGCGGATGAGGGAAAGCCGATATTAGGCGTATGCAACGGGTTTCAAATTTTGCTCGAAGCGGGGCTGCTTCCGGGAGCGATGCGCCGCAATAACAGTTTGAAATTTATTTGCCGTCCGGTATCGCTAAAAGTCGAAAATAATGAAACGATGTTTACATCCGCTTATAAACAAGGGGAAGTGATTACGATTCCAATTGCCCACGGCGAAGGCAATTATTACTGCGATGAACAAACATTAAAGCGGCTGATGGAAAATCGGCAAATCGTCTTTCGCTATCATGGGGAAAACCCAAATGGAAGCTTAGACGGCATCGCCGGAATCGTCAATGAAAAAGGAAACGTACTTGGCATGATGCCGCATCCGGAGCGCGCCGTTGATCCGCTTCTTGGCAGCGCGGACGGATTAAGATTGTTTCAATCGATCGTGAAATATTGGAGGGAAACACATGCCGTTACTGCTTGAGCCAAGCCCAACGACGATTAAAGAAGAAAAATTGTACCGGGAAATGGGATTAACGGACGAAGAATTCGCAATGATCGAAAAAATTCTTGGCCGTCTGCCAAACTATACAGAAACGGGAATTTTTTCGGTCATGTGGTCGGAACATTGTAGCTATAAAAATTCGAAGCCGGTATTAAAAAAGTTTCCGACGGAAGGAAAACACGTGCTTCAAGGCCCAGGGGAAGGAGCGGGCATCGTCGATATCGGCGATGGTCTGGCGGTGGCGTTTAAAATCGAAAGCCATAACCATCCGTCTGCAATTGAGCCGTATCAAGGCGCTGCAACCGGTGTCGGCGGAATCATCCGCGATGTGTTTTCGATGGGAGCGCGCCCGATTGCTTTATTGAACTCGCTACGGTTCGGGGAATTAACTTCTCCACGCGTCAAATATTTATTGGAGCACGTCGTCGCGGGAATTGCCGGGTATGGCAATTGTGTCGGCATTCCAACTGTCGGCGGCGAAGTGCAGTTTGACCCTGCTTATGAAGGCAACCCGCTTGTCAACGCGATGTGTGTCGGCATTATCCGCCATGAAGACATCCAGCGCGGCATTGCATCCGGTGTAGGCAATACGGTGATGTACGTCGGGGCGAAAACGGGACGCGACGGTATCCATGGCGCAACATTTGCTTCGGAGGAGCTGACAGAACAATCGGAAGAGAAACGGCCTGCCGTTCAAGTCGGTGACCCGTTTATGGAAAAATTGTTGCTTGAAGCGTGCTTGGAAGTAGTAAAATCTGATGCGCTTATCGGCATGCAAGACATGGGGGCGGCTGGCTTGACAAGCTCTTCGGCGGAAATGGCGAGCAAGGGCGGTTTTGGCATTGAAATGAATCTAGATCTTGTGCCGCAGCGCGAAACAGGCATGACGCCATATGAGATGATGCTCTCCGAATCGCAGGAGCGGATGCTGCTTGTCGTCCAACAAGGACGTGAACAAGAAATTTATGATTTGTTTGCGAAATACGGGCTTGAAGCGAAAGCGATCGGCAAAGTGACCGATGACAAAATGCTCCGCCTTTATTTCCGCGGGGAAGTCGTCGCTGAAATCCCGGTTGATGCCTTAGCGAAAGATGCGCCAGTATACTTTAAACCATCGAAAGAGCCGGCGTATTACCGCGAGTTTCAAGCGATGGAACCATATATTCCGGTTGTCACCAATTACGAAGAAACGCTGCTTGCGCTATTAGCCCAGCCAACGATTGCAAGCAAAGAGTGGGTGTATCAACAATACGATTACATGGTCCGGACGAATACTGTTGTCGCGCCGGGATCGGACGCTGCGGTCGTGCGCATCCGCGGCACGAACAAAGCGCTGGCAATGACAACTGATTGCAATTCGCGCTATATTTATTTAGATCCGGAAACGGGCGGCAAAATTGCCGTGGCGGAGGCAGCGCGGAACGTCGTCTGTTCAGGAGCAAAACCGCTGGCGATTACGGACTGCTTAAATTTCGGCAATCCGGAAAAACCAGGGATTTTTTGGCAGCTTGAAAAAGCGGTGGACGGAATGAGTGCCGCTTGCCGTGCATTGGGGACTCCGGTGATCAGCGGAAACGTTTCTTTATATAACGAAACAAACGGGGAAGCCATTTATCCGACACCTGTTGTCGGCATGGTTGGACTCGTTGAGGACATCCGGCATATTACGACACAGGCATTCCAACAAGCAGGCGATCTTATTTATGTGATTGGCGAGGCGAAGCAGGAGTTTGGCGGAAGCGAATTGCAAAAATTATTAGAAGGCAGAATTTTCGGGAAAGCGCCGGCCATTGATTTGGCAACGGAAGCAAAGCGGCAGCGCGAATTGCTGGCGGCGATTCAAGCGGGAGTCGTTGCGTCCGCACACGATATCGCGGAAGGCGGTTTTGCGGTTGCACTGGCGGAATGTGTGATGAGCACGGACGGTCTTGGCGCGAAAGTAACAGTGGACGGGGATATGACAGTGCAATTGTTTAGTGAAACGCAATCCCGTTTTATCGTTTCCGTAAAAAAAGAGGATCGCGAAACATTTGAACAATTAGTAGATGCAATGCTCATCGGCGAAGTAACAAATGACGGCATGCTTCTTGTTGAAAAGGGAGACGGGGAAGTCGTCATCCGTCTTTCCGCCGCGCAAATGAGAAACGTCTGGAAAGGAGCTATCCCATGCTTGCTGAAGTCAAAGGATTGAACGAAGAGTGTGGAATTTTTGGAATTTGGGGGCATGAGGAAGCAGCACAGATCACGTATTACGGCTTGCACAGCCTTCAGCATCGCGGCCAAGAGGGAGCGGGAATTGTCGTCGCCCATCAAGGAATGTTGCAAGGGCATAAAGGATTAGGGCTTGTCACCGAAGTGTTCAGCGACGGCGAGCTTCAATCGCTAAAAGGGGCGGCCGCCATCGGTCATGTCCGTTATTCGACGGCGGGAGGGGGCGGCTACGAAAATGTCCAGCCGCTCCTGTTCCGCTCGCAAACAGGGAGCATCGCGCTTGCGCATAACGGCAATCTTGTCAATGCGATGGACTTAAAGATGCAGCTGGAGGAACAAGGAAGCATTTTTCAGACGACATCGGATACGGAAGTGTTCGCCCATCTCATCCGCCGCAGCCATGCGCCGACATTGAAAGAGCAAATTAAAGAGGCGCTCACCTTTGTCGAAGGGGCGTTCGCTTTCCTGTTATTGACGGAAACGGAGCTGTACGTTGCGCTCGATCCGCATGGATTCCGCCCGCTTTCCATCGGGCGGCTCGGCAACGCTTATGTCGTCGCTTCCGAAACGTGCGCGTTTGATGTTGTCGGCGCGGCGTACGAAAGGGAAGTGGAGCCGGGAGAGCTTATCGTCATCAGCGCGGAAGGAATGTGTTCTGAACGATTTGCGCCGGCGCAAGCCCGCTCGATTTGCAGCATGGAATATATTTATTTTGCCCGTCCTGACAGCAATGTCGACGGCATCAACATTCATACGGCGAGAAAAAATTTAGGAAAACGCCTGGCACTGGAGGCACCTGTAGAGGCGGATATCGTCACCGGCGTGCCTGATTCCAGCATTTCCGTCGCGATTGGCTATGCAGAGGCAACGGGAATTCCATATGAGCTTGGCCTCATTAAAAACCGGTATGTCGGACGTACGTTCATTCAGCCGTCTCAGTCGCTTCGCGAACAAGGCGTTAAAATGAAACTGTCCCCGGTCCGCGGCGTTGTTGCGGGGAAACGTGTCGTTATGGTCGATGATTCGATCGTGCGCGGCACGACAAGCAAACGAATTGTTGCGATGCTCCGCGAGGCGGGGGCGACGGAAGTGCACGTCCGCATCAGTTCGCCGCCGATAACGCATCCTTGTTTTTACGGGATTGATACATCGACAAGAGAAGAATTGATTGCGTCTAAGTATACGGTGGAGGAAATCCGCCAAATGATCGGAGCAGATTCTCTGGCATTTTTAAGTCAAGAGGGATTATTGGAAGCGATCGGGCGCTCTCCGCATTTGCCGTTGCGCGGGCAATGCATGGCATGTTTTACTGGAAATTATCCGACAAATATTGGGAGAGTGCGGTCGCCATTGATGTCAACAAAGTAAAAGGGGGACTCGGCGTGGCAGAAGCATATAAGCAAGCAGGTGTCGATATTGAAGCAGGATACAAGGCAGTCTCCTTGATGAAAGAGCATGTGCGAAAAACGGCGCGTCCTGAAGTGCTCGGCGGATTGGGCGGGTTTGGCGGCATGTTCGATATATCTTCGCTCGGTTATCGCGAGCCGGTCCTCGTTTCCGGAACGGACGGAGTAGGGACGAAACTAAAGATCGCGTTTATGATGGACTGTCATGATACAATTGGAATAGATTGCGTGGCGATGTGTGTCAACGATATCGTTGTGCAAGGAGCGGAGCCGCTCTTTTTCCTTGACTATATTGCATGCGGCAAAGCAGTGCCGGAAAAAATCGCGCAAATTGTCAAAGGAATCGCAGACGGCTGCGTCGAGGCGGGCTGTGCTCTGATTGGGGGAGAAACGGCGGAAATGCCGGGAATGTATGCCGAAAACGAATACGATATCGCGGGATTTGCGGTCGGCATTGCGGAAAAGTCGAAACTTGTCACTGGCAGCGCCATTCGCGAGGGGGACGCGCTGATCGGGCTTGCGTCCAACGGCCTTCATAGCAACGGCTATTCGCTCGTTCGCCGCATCGTGTTCGAACAGGCAAAACTTGCGCTTGACCGCGTCTATGAACCGCTTAGCATTCCATTAGGGGAAGAACTGTTAAAGCCGACGCGCATTTATGTGAAGCCGCTCCTTCACGTAATGAAACAATTCGACATCAAAGGAATGGCGCATATTACTGGCGGCGGTTTTCTCGAAAATATCCCGCGCATGCTTCCAGAAGGGTTAGGAGCGGAAATTGATTGCGGTTCATGGCCGGTTCCGCCGATTTTTGACTTGTTGCAAGAAAAAGGAAATCTTCTTCGCCGCGACATGTTTTCAGTTTTTAATATGGGCATTGGCATGGTGATCGCGGTGGATAGCGAAATGATTAATCCGGTGATGGCAAGCTTAGAAGAGCTTGGCGAAAAAGCGTATTTCATCGGCCGCGTGAAACGGGGAAAAGGCGTTTCGTTTTCCGGAGGGGCGGTGTCATGAAAAATATCGCCATTTTTGCTTCCGGCAGCGGGACGAATTTTCAAGCGATTGTCGACGCGACGAAAAGCGGGATTGTGCCAGCAAGAGTAGCGCTATTAGTATGCGACAATCCCGGAGCGAAAGTGATCGAACGGGCAGAGCGGGAACATATTCCGGCGTTCGTGTTTTCTCCGAAAAACTACGCCTCCAAAGCCGGATTTGAACAAGCGATTTTAGCTGAATTGCGAAAACATAAGATTGAATTTATCGCTCTTGCCGGTTATATGCGGCTCATCGGCCCAACATTGCTTGATGCGTATGAAGGGAAAATCGTCAATATCCATCCGTCGCTGTTGCCGGCTTTTCCGGGAAAAGATGCGATTGGGCAGGCATACCGCGCAGGCGTTAAAATAACTGGGGTGACGATCCATTATGTTGATGAAGGAATGGATACGGGACCGATCATTGCCCAACGCGCGGTTCCGGTTTATGAAGGTGAGACGCTAGCGCAGCTTGAGGCGCGCATTCATGACGTGGAACATGAATTATATCCGGCGGTATTAAAAACATTACTCGAACAACAATAGAAAGGATCGGGAATCATGACAGTGAAACGGGCGTTATTAAGTGTATCAAACAAAGAAGGGATCGTATCATTGGCGAAACAGTTAGTGGAACTCGGTGTGGAAATTATTTCAACGGGTGGAACGAAAAGGACGTTAGAAGAAGCTGGAGTTCCTGTCATAGGCATTTCCGACGTTACCGGATTTCCGGAAATTTTAGATGGGCGCGTCAAAACATTGCATCCGATCATTCATGGAGGGCTTCTTGCGATCCGCGACAATGAGCGGCATCAAAATGAGCTTCGCGAACATCATATAACTCCAATTGACCTTGTCGTCGTTAATTTGTATCCATTTCAACAAACGATCGCCAAAAGCGATGTGACGTTTGCCGAAGCGATCGAAAATATCGATATCGGCGGTCCGACGATGCTTCGGGCGGCGGCGAAAAACCATCAATATGTAACCGTCGTCGTGGACCCGGCCGATTATGATGCGGTAGTGCAAGAACTGAAAGAACACGGGGATGTTTCGGCGGAAATGAAATTAAAGCTTGCGGCGAAAGTATTTCGCCATACAGCTGCGTATGATGCGATGATTGCTGAATACTTGACGAATAAAACGGGCGAAGAGTATCCGGAATCATTCACCATCACGTTCGAGAAAAAACAATCGCTGCGTTATGGGGAGAATCCGCATCAAACCGCGGCATTCTATCAAAAACCGCTGGGATCTTCGTTCTCGATTGCCAAAGCGGCGCAGCTGCACGGCAAAGAATTGTCGTATAACAACATTAACGACGCAAATGCGGCGCTGCAACTCGTCAAAGAATTTGCCGAACCGGCTGCGGTGGCGGTGAAGCATATGAATCCGTGCGGTGTTGGCATTGGCGCGACAATTTATGAAGCATTCACCAAAGCGTACGAAGCGGATCCAACGTCGATTTTTGGCGGCATTATCGCTTTAAATCGCGAAGTTGATAAGGACACCGCCGAAAAGATGCATGAAATCTTTTTGGAAATCGTCATCGCTCCATCATTTAGCAGCGAAGCGCTCGATATTTTAACACAAAAGAAAAATATTCGCCTTCTTACCGTTGATTTCACGGCGCCAGCCACGAACGAGAAGCTGCTTGTTTCCGTACAAGGCGGGTTGCTCGTTCAGGAAGCGGATACGCGTACGCTCAGTGATGGAGAGATCAAAGTCGTGACAAAACGCGAGCCGACAGAGCAAGAATGGGAATCGCTGCAGTTTGCCTGGAAAGTCGTAAAACATGTGAAATCCAATGCGATCGTGCTTGCGAAAGACGGAATGACGATCGGCGTCGGCGCCGGCCAAATGAATCGCGTCGGCGCGGCGAAAATCGCGATCGAACAAGCGGGAGAAAAAGCAAAAGGAGCCGTGCTTGCCTCTGATGCGTTTTTCCCGATGGATGATACGGTGGAAGCGGCAGCAAAGGCGGGTATCACGGCAATCATCCAGCCAGGAGGCTCGATTCGTGACGCCGATTCGATAAAAAAAGCGGATGAATACGGAATTGCCATGGTCTTTACAGGGATTCGCCATTTTAAACATTAAGCTGGAGGGGACGTCATGAAAGTGCTTATTATCGGCCGCGGCGGCAGGGAGCATGCGATTGCGTGGAAAGCCGCGCAAAGCCCGCTCGTTACGAAGGTATATGCTGCCCCGGGCAATCCGGGGATCGCGCAAGTTGCCGAACTCGTTTCCATCGATGAACAGGACATCGAAGCGCTTGTCCAGTTTGCGAAACAAGAGAAAATCGATTTGACGATCGTCGGACCGGAAGCACCATTGCTTGCCGGCCTTGCTGATAGTTTTATGGAAGAAGGATTGCGCGTTTTCGGTCCTCGAAGAGAAGCAGCATTGATCGAAGGAAGCAAGGCGTTTGCGAAAGAGATGATGAAAAAGTACGGTATTCCAACGGCGGAGCACGCCGCTTTCACTTCGTACGAAGAAGCAAAAGCGTATGTGGAGAAAAAAGGAGCGCCGATTGTCATTAAAGCGGATGGATTGGCGGCGGGAAAAGGGGTTACCGTTGCCGCGACGCTCCCGGAGGCAATGGAGGCGCTGCGTATGATGATGGTTGAAAAGCGGTTCGGCGCAGCGGGCGAGCGGGTAGTGGTTGAAGAATATTTGGAAGGCGAAGAATTTTCATTGATGGCGTTTGTCCATGGAGAGCGCGTTTATCCGATGGTGATCGCGCAAGACCACAAGCGGGCATACGACAATGATCAAGGGCCAAACACGGGCGGAATGGGGGCGTACTCCCCAGTACCGCAAATTTCAGCGGAAATGGTCGATGCGGCGCTTTCGCAAATTATCGAACCGATGGCGAAAGCGCTGGCGGCGGAAGGCAGACCGTTCACCGGTGTGCTGTACGCTGGACTTATGGCAACGAAACAAGGGCCGAAAGTGATAGAATTTAACGCGCGCTTTGGCGATCCGGAAGCGCAAGTGGTCCTGCCGCGGTTAGAAAGCGATCTTATCCAAGTGATGGTTGATTTGCTAGACGGTCGTGATGTAAAACTGACATGGTCCAATGAAGCAGTCATTGGCGTGGTGTTGGCGGCGAAAGGTTACCCGGGGACATACGAACGAGGAGCAGTCATTCGCGGGTGGGATCAGTTAGGCGAAAATACCCTTTTGTTTCATGCCGGAACGATGATGAAAGATGGAATGTTGTGCACCAATGGGGGGCGCGTCCTGCTTGTCGCTGCGAAAGGAGAGACGCTAAAGCAGGCGCAACAAACCGCGTATGAGCAAATTTCCCATATTACATGCGACCAGCTGTTTTACCGCCGCGATATTGGAAATAAAGCTATCGCGCGCGTTTCTTCCGCACATACACAAATGCAAGAGCAATAATGCCGCCAATGAGAGAGGCAAGAACAAATGACATATCTGTCACATATTCGAGTAGCATGTCTCGGCACTCCTTTCGGAAAGACTGGCTCCATCAAGCGCCAGTCCATTTTTTTAAGCAGGATGGATCGGCTTCACATCTTTTATACGCATCGCTTGCACGCGGCGGTAATTTGCGAATAAAGCGGTGATTGGGCAAAAGCGCGTCATCCCTTCCCCCACCTTCATGGCAGCGATCATCGCTATGATGAAAGAAGAAGCGGAAGGCCGCCTTGCCATGTTTGCCGTCGCCCATGCCAGAGCTGTAAGACCAAAAGTAATGCGAAGAAGCGCATTGATGATGCTAATATTGGACGTCACCATTTTTTCCCTCCTTTTTCATTGTGGAAATGACTTTAATGCGGTAAAATGATTATATGTTACATTGTGAAAAAGAGGACGGGGTGCATATGAGCAAACAGCGTTATCGTTGGAAAAGCTACGAACTGCGCGAACATGCGGCGATTATTGACGGAAAAAAATCGCCGACCAAAGTGTTAACGAATGCGACATATTTGCATTCATATTTGCGTGAATGGTTAAAAGGAAATATTTGGATATATCATGACCGGATCGTGTACGCCGGGGAACGGTTTCCTGAGCGAGTCGATGGGCAATGCGAAATCATCGATTGCAGCGGCTATGTGTTAGTTCCTGGCTATATTGAACCGCATGCTCATCCGTTTCAGTTATATAATCCCCATTCGTTTGCGCACTATGCAGCGAAATATGGGACAACGACATTGATCAACGATAATTTAGTTCTTGTTTTGCAATTGTCAGATGATAAAGCGTTTTCTTTTTTGGAGAAAATGAATACGCTACCAACATCGATGTACTGGTGGTGCCGGTTTGATGGGCAGACAGAGCTGGAGAAAGAAGAAGAGCAATTATCGAATGCCCGGGTTAAGCGGTGGCTTGAACAGGAAACGGTATTGCAAGGCGGTGAGTTAACAGGTTGGCCGAAGCTTCTTGCTGGGGATGATCTGATCCTTCATTGGATTCAAGAAGCAAAACGGATGAGACGAAAAATTGAAGGGCATTTTCCTGGAGCTTCAGAGAAAACGCTTACAAAAATGATGCTTCTTGGCGCAGATTGCGACCATGAAGCGATGACAGGAAAAGAAATATATATGCGCCTTTTGCACGGATATACTGTGTCATTGCGCCATTCGTCCATCCGCCCGGATTTGCCTGCGCTTCTCCGTGAAATAAAGGAGATTGGCATTCACGAGTATGATCGGCTCCTTCTCACAACAGACGGTTCGCCGCCATCGTTTTATGAAGCTGGGGTCATCGACCGTTTGATTCGCATTGCGTTAGAGCATGGCGTCCCGGTGATTGACGCGTACAATATGGCTACGATCAATGTTGCCCGCCATTACGGAATTGAACATTTGCACGGCAGCATTGCGACAGGAAGGGTGGCAAACATTAACTTTTTACGCGCGAAAGAAGACCCGACTCCTGTGCAAGTGCTTGCGAAAGGGCAATGGATAAGACGAGAGGAAGATCAATCGGTTGCGTGGCCGGCGATTTCCTGGAGCGATTACGGAATCGGACCGCTTCGTCTGTCGTGGAGTTTGTCGATGGATGATTTGCAATTTTCAATGCCAATGGGAATGTATATGGAAAACTCGGTGATTATGAAGCCGTACTCTATTTCGATCGATACTTCCCACGATGAATTGTCCGCCGATCATGATGAAAGCTTTTTAGTGTTGCTAGATCGCCATGGAAACTGGCGTGTCAATACGATATTAAAAGGATTTTCCACTGGTGTCCGTGGTCTCGTTAGTTCCTATTCAACTACCGGGGATATTGTTTTAATCGGCAAAAGCAAGCAGGACATGTTTTTGGCATTCGAGCGAATGTGCGAAATCGGCGGGGGGATTGTGCTGGCGGAAAACGGAGAAATCATTCACGAAATTCCTCTGCCACTGAACGGCATGATGTCGGAAGAAAGCGTTGAAGAACTGATTCGTGAAGAAAAAAGGCTTGTCGATCTGTTAAAACAAAGGGGATATCCTTTTATCGACCCAGTTTATTCTTTATTCTTTTTGCAATCGACCCATTTGCCATATGTGCGGATAACCCAGCGCGGAATTTATGATGTTATGAACAAAACAGTACTCTTTCCACCGATAATGCGTTAAAATAGAAAAGAAAAAGGTTGTGTGAGCATTGAAACGTTGTCTTATTGCAATGAGCGCAGCATGCCTTTTCATCGGCGGTTGCATGCATGAAAATAAGCAGCAAGCACCTGAGCCGAAACCGGGCGCAGCGGAAACGCCAAAACAACAGGAAGCCCCCAATTACAGTCACGTTTTTCCGCTGACAGGACTGCCGGCGAAAGAAGCGGTGAACCGTCGCGTTATTGCGATAATGGTGAACAATCACCCAAAAGCGCGGCCGCAGTCAGGGCTGCAGAAGGCAGATATCGTTTATGAGGTGCTCGCGGAAGGAGATATTACGCGCTTTTTAGCGCTATACCAAAGCGAATTTCCGGAAAAAGTGGGTCCTGTGCGCAGTGCGCGCGACTATTATGTCGAGTTAAGCAATGGTTATCATGCGCTTTACGTTTGCCATGGCTGGAGCCCGGAGGCAAAAGCGATATTGGAAGCAGGAGCGTCCGATTACTTAAACGGTTTGTTTTACGACGGAACGTTGTTTCAGCGCGTGCCTTTCCGAAAAGCGCCGCATAATTCGTATATTACATTTGCGAACATCGAAAAAGGGGCGGCCATGGAAGGCTATTCGCTGCAAGACAACGTGGCTCCGCTTCCGTTTCGCGCTGATGCCCCACAAGGGGAAAAAGCCGGCCAAATAGACATTATTTATTCACACCGCAGTTATGCGCAAGTGCGGTACAAATATGTTGCGGATCAAAAATGCTATTTCCGCTATAGCGCAGGGGAACAAACAGTGGACTATGATACGCGGGAACCTGTCAAAATCCAAAACGTATTGGTTGTCGCCGCGAAGCATAGCGTTATCGATTCGGCCGGGCGCCGCAGCATTGATTTATCTTCTTCCGGAAACGGATATTTGTTTCAAAACGGAATCATCAAGCAAGTCGAATGGAAAAATGTTGACGGGCGCATTTTGCCATATGAACATGGGGTTCCAGTCGGCTTGGTGCCGGGAAAAACGTGGATCAATGTCGTTCCGGATTTAGACATAGTTAAATGGTGAAGGAGGAAAGAAGCACATGCAAATCGATAAATTGCGCGGCAGGCAAGTGGACCAGCTGTTTAAAGCGATTCTTTCCCTGCGTGATTTAGAGGAATGTTATCGCTTTTTCGATGATTTATGCACGGTCAATGAAATTCAATCGCTGGCGCAGCGCCTGGAAGTAGCGCGCATGCTTCGCGAAGGGTATACGTACCATAAAATCGAAACGGAAACCGGAGCGAGTACCGCGACGATTTCACGCGTGAAACGTTGCTTAAACTATGGAAACGATGCTTATGCGATGGCGCTGGACCGCATTAAAGAAGAAAAGCAACATACGAAAGAAACGCGCAATGCATGACGGAAAAAGGAGATTCCTTTCAAAAAAAAGGAACTCCTTTTCTTTTTGTCAATTTGTTATAATGAAAAGATGGATAAATTAATGGAGGTTTTTCTATATGTACGATATTCGCCAATGGCGCCATGTGTTTAAGTTAGACCCAAACAAAGAAATCAGCGAGGAACATCTGGAACGCATTTGTGAATCAGGAACGGACGCAGTCATCGTTGGCGGAACGGACGGCGTCACATTGGAAAACGTCCTCGAGCTTTTGGCGCGGATCCGCCGCTTCCAAGTTCCATGCGTCCTTGAAATATCAAATCTTGAGTCAGTCACGCCGGGATTTGATTTTTATTTTATCCCAATGGTATTAAACAGCCGCGACAAAAAATGGATCATCGATTTGCATCATGAAGCGGTAAAGCAATTTGGTGACATCATAAATTGGGACGAGATTTTCATGGAAGGATATTGCATTTTACATAAAGACTGCAAAGTGGCCGTGCTGACGGACGCGAATACAGAATTGCGAGAAGATGATGTCATTGCGTATGCGCTTATGGCGGAGCATATGTACCGGCTGCCCATTTTTTATGTAGAATATAGCGGTTCGTACGGAAATCCCCAGCTCGTCCAGCGCGTAAAACAAGTGTTAAAACAGACGCAGCTGTTTTACGGGGGCGGAATCAAAACGGAAAAGCAAGCAGCGGAAATGGCGCAATGCGCTGATACCATCGTCGTAGGCAATGTCATCTATGAAGATATCAACAAGGCGCTCGCTACTGTTAAAGCGGTGAAACGGTAATTTGTCGGCGCCAAAAAAGTGGTGTAAAATAGAACATATGTTTTATGGTGGTGATCAATGTGAATTTTTTGTCGGAAAAACTACTCGCTAACTTAAATGAACAACAGCAAGCAGCGGTTAAAACGACGGAAGGACCGCTTCTCATCATGGCGGGGGCGGGAAGCGGAAAAACGCGCGTGTTAACGCACCGGATCGCCTATTTGCTGGCGGAAAAGCAGGTCGCGCCGTGGAACATTTTAGCGATAACGTTTACCAATAAAGCGGCGCGCGAAATGAAGGAACGCGTGCAGGCGCTGCTTGGCGGGGCGGCTGAGGAAATTTGGATTTCCACGTTTCACTCCATGTGTGTCCGCATTTTGCGCCGCGATATTGATCGCATCGGCATTGACCGCAATTTTTCCATTTTAGACACGACCGACCAACTTTCGGTGTTAAAAAACATTTTAAAAGAAAAAAATATCGACCCGAAAAAATTTGACCCCCGCTCGATACTCGGAACGATCAGCAGCGCGAAAAACGAATTGCTCTCCCCTGAAAAGTTTGCGAAAAAAGCCGGAAACTACTATGAAAAAATCGTCAGCGACGTATATGAGGAATATCAAAAGCGGCTTTTGCGCAACCATGCGCTCGATTTTGATGACTTAATTATGACGACGATTCAGTTGTTTGAGCGTGTGCCGGAAGTGCTCGAGCATTATCAATATAAATTTCAATACATTCATATTGACGAGTATCAAGACACCAACCGGGCGCAATATATGCTTGTAAAAATGCTGGCGTCGCGTTTTCAAAACATATGCGTCGTCGGCGATGCCGATCAGTCGATTTATCGCTGGCGCGGCGCAGACATCCAAAACATTTTATCGTTTGAAAAAGATTACCCGAACGCGAAAGTCATCTTGCTTGAGCAAAATTATCGTTCAACGAAGCGGATTTTGCAGGCGGCAAACGAAGTCATTGAAAACAACGTCAACCGCAAGCCGAAAAAGCTATGGACGGAAAACCCGGAAGGACAAAAAATCGTATATTATGAAGCGATGAATGAAGCGGATGAAGCGCAATTTGTTGCCGGCAAAATTAAAGAATATGTGGAAAGCGGAAAACGCCGGTATTCTGATTTTGCGGTTTTATACCGCACGAACGCCCAATCGCGGGTGATGGAAGAAGTGTTGCTCAAGTCGAACATTCCTTACCAAATTGTCGGCGGCCTGAAGTTCTATGACCGCAAAGAAATTAAAGATATTTTGGCATATTTGCGGGTGATTGCAAACCCGAATGATGATATTAGTTTGCTGCGCATCATTAATGTGCCGAAACGGGGCATCGGTGCTTCCACGCTCGATAAAATCGTAAACTATGCTTCTGAAAACGAATTATCGGTATTCGAAGCGCTCGGCGAACTTGAGCATATTGGGCTCTCTGCGCGCATCGCCGCTTCTTTGCTGGAATTTCGCCGCATGCTTGAACAATGGGGGCAGCTGCAAGAATACGTTTCTGTAACGGAATTAGTGGAAGAAGTGTTGGACAAGTCTGGTTACCGCGAGATGCTGAAAGCGGAAAACACGCTGGAGGCGCAAAGCCGTTTGGAAAACATCGATGAGTTTTTGTCGGTGACGAAGCATTTTGAAAACGTAAGCGAAGATAAGTCGTTAATTGCGTTTTTAACCGACTTGGCATTAATTTCTGATATTGACCAGCTTAATGACGCGGACGGCGAAGACGGGGACGCAGTCGTGCTTATGACGCTCCATTCCGCAAAAGGGTTGGAATTTCCGGTTGTCTTTTTAATCGGGATGGAAGAAGGAATTTTTCCACATAGCCGCTCACTGGAAGACGAAGATGAGATGGAAGAAGAGCGCCGCCTCGCTTATGTTGGGATTACCCGCGCGGAAGAAGAACTGTTTTTAACAAGCGCGCAAATGCGGACATTGTTTGGATATACAAATATGAACGCGGTATCCCGCTTCATTCACGAAATTCCAGAAGAGCTAGTCGAGCGGGTGAACAAACGAACAGCATGGGCACCGGCCGGAAAACAAACGGCTTTCCGGAAAATGGCGGTTGTCTCTTCTACTGACGGCGAAACGGTCCCTTGGAAAGTCGGAGATAAAGTCGAACATAAAAAATGGGGAATCGGCACCGTTGTCAGCGTTCGCGGAGAAGGAGAGGATAAAGAGCTTGACATCGCGTTCCCAAGCCCGGTTGGAATTAAACGGTTGCTTGCGAAATTCGCTCCGATTACAAAGGTGTAAAGAAAGGGGAAACGAATATGGAACGACAAGCTGCGATCAAGCGAATCGAAGAGCTTCGCGAGCTTTTGAATCAATACAATTATGAATATTATGTGCTTGACCGTCCATCTGTGCCGGATTCGGAATACGACCGGCTTATGCAAGAACTTATCGCGTTAGAAGAACAATATCCGGATTTAAAAACGAAAGATTCTCCGTCGCAACGCGTTGGCGGACAGGCGTTAGACGCGTTTCAAAAAGTGGAACATCGCACGCCGATGTTAAGTCTCGCAAACGCATTTAACGAAGGGGATTTGCGCGATTTTGACCGCCGTGTGCGCCAAGAAGTCGGCGATGATGTCGCTTATGTTTGCGAGCTGAAAATCGATGGGCTTGCTGTATCTGTCCGTTATGAAGACGGCTATTTCGTTCAAGGGGCGACGCGCGGCGACGGAGTGACCGGAGAGGATATTACCGAAAACTTAAAAACGATCCGCTCTTTGCCGCTTCGCTTGAATGAGCCGGTAACGTTAGAAGCGCGCGGCGAAGCGTACATGCCGAAAGCGTCGTTTGAGCGGTTGAACGAACAGCGCCGCCAGCGCGGGGAAGAGCTGTTTGCCAATCCGCGCAACGCTGCTGCGGGCTCTTTGCGCCAGCTCGATCCGAAAATCGCGGCATCGCGCCATCTTGATTTATTTGTTTATGGTCTTGCGAACGCGGAAGAATTAGGGATCGCTTCGCATAGCGCGGCGCTCGATTATTTGCAGCAGCTTGGATTTAAAACAAATCCGGAACGCCGCCGCTGCGCTAATATGGACGAAGTGATGCAATTTGTGAATGAATGGCAAGAAAAACGTCCGCAGCTGCCTTATGAAATTGACGGGATTGTCATAAAAGTCGACTCGTTTGCGCAACAAGAACAACTTGGCGCGACGGCGAAAAGTCCGCGCTGGGCCATCGCTTATAAATTTCCGGCCGAGGAAGTGGTAACGAAGCTGATTGACATTGAGTTAAATGTCGGGCGCACGGGAGTGGTGACGCCGACAGCGATTTTGGAGCCGGTGCGTGTGGCGGGTACAACGGTGCAACGTGCTACCCTTCATAACGAGGATTTTATTCGTGAGAAAGATATCCGCATTGGGGATTCGGTCATTATCAAAAAAGCGGGGGACATTATTCCGGAAGTAGTGAATGTCGTGCCGGACCGGCGTACGGGAGAAGAAGTGCCGTTTGTCATGCCGACGCATTGCCCGGAATGTGCCAGCGAATTGGTCCGGCTAGAAGGCGAAGTGGCGCTCCGCTGCATTAATCCAAAATGTCCGGCGCAAATTCGTGAAGGATTGATTCACTTCGTATCGCGCCAAGCGATGAACATCGAGGGGCTTGGGGAAAAGGTGATTTCCCAGCTGTTCCGTGAAGGCCTCATTCATGATGTTGCTGACATTTATCGCTTGACAAAGGATCAGCTTATTGATTTGGAACGGATGGGAGAAAAATCGGCGACCAATTTGCTCCATGCCATTGAAGCGTCCAAACAAAATTCGTTGGAGCGCCTTCTCTTCGGACTGGGAATTCGCCATGTCGGTGCAAAAGCAGCCAAAGTGTTAGCGGAACATTTCGAAACGATGGACCGCCTGCAAAACGCGACAAAAGAAGAATTAATGGCGATTCACGAGATCGGTGAAAAAATGGCCGATTCGATTGTCACATATTTTGCCAAGCCGGAAGTAAAAGAGCTTTTAAATGAACTGCGTGCTTATGGTGTCAATATGGAATACAAGGGACCGAAAACGCCAAAACCTGGCGACGTTCATTCGTATTTTGCCGGAAAAACCGTTGTACTAACAGGAAAACTCGAGTCATTATCGCGCAATGAGGCAAAAGAAAAAATTGAACAGCTTGGCGGCAAAGTGACTGGCAGCGTGAGCAAAAATACGGATTTAGTCATTGCTGGGGCAGACGCAGGCTCGAAACTGGCGAAAGCGCAGCAGCTCCATATCGAGATTTGGGATGAGACAAGATTTCTTGAAGAAATTGAACAAAGTAAGTAGGTGTGGAACGATGAAAAAAAAGATGATCCTATTTGCTGCACTTCTGCTTTTCCTTTCTTCCTGCGCGCCAAAATTTGGCGAGGAAGAAGTAGTACAGGAGAAAGATAATAAAGACCAAAAAGCGGTGATTCCAAAATATAATATTTCCGATTCTTATTATCGCATTGTGCTGCCGTTTAAAGTATCGGGAGCTCGCGGCGAAGTAGTGGAAGACTTAAATACGCGCTTAGATGTGGACGAATTTGAAACAGGGCTGATGCGTTTGGCGCAAGACCGCTTTTCTCCGGAAGAATATTTATTTCAAGAAGGGCAATATTTAGATAAAAAAACGATAAAACGCTGGCTGGAAAGAAAGCGGACCCCTAGCCAGCTGAAAAGAGAAAAGATGAAGCCATCCGAAAACGTCGGTTTAAATCCGCCTATCAGCGACAATGGAACAAATGAGGAAAAAAATAAAAAAAGCCCGATTTACTTAGCAAGCATTTTAGAGCATGATTATTTAGTCAAAACGAGTGACAATAAAGTACAATTAGGCGGAGTAGTCATCGGATTAGCATTAAATTCCGTTCATTACTACGAAACGGAACAAGGCTATCCGCGCGAGGTAGAAATCAAAGATGATGTCATTGCAAGGGAAGGAAAACAGATTGCCGCTGAAGTTCTTTCCCGCATCCGCAATATGAAAAAGCTGAAAGACGTTCCAATTACGATTGCGCTGTTCAAACAAGCGCCAAAATCTTCGGTGATTCCGGGCCACTTTTTCGCTGTGACGCACGTGGATGAAGGAAGCGATACGATTGACGAATGGCAGTCCGTTAATGAAGAGTACTATTTATTTCCGTCAGATGAAGCGCAAAAAAACCATCGGGACGACTGGTTAAAATTTAACAATTTTAAATCGGATATTGAGGAGTTTTTCCCGAACTACACGGGAGTGGTTGGCAAAGCTTTATACCGCGATGACCAACTGCAACAATTAACGATTAACATTTCGATGCCTTTTTATGGAAAAGCAGAAGTGGTTGGATTTACGCAATATGTCACCGGTTTGGTGATGGAAAAGTTTCCGGATTATATTACTGTCAATGTCTATATTTCCTCCGCGGGAGGACCGGAAAGCATTATTGTTCGCCAAGCGAAAGAGGACAAACCGTTTGTTCACATTTATCAATAATTTTTTGTTTTTGTAAAAAATTGAATAACATTTCTTTATCCGTTAGAATGATAATAGGTTGTAAACGCTTTTTTTGCAATTTCGTTAAGAAGGGAAGATCACGGATGGTACCCTATAAACATGAACCGCTGACAGACTTTACCGTGGAAGCAAATAAAAAAGCGTTTGAAGAGGCATTGAAAAAAGTCGAAGTAAAGCTTGGCAAAGACTATCCTCTGATTATCGGCGGCGAACGGGTTTGGACAGAAGAGAAAATCGTCTCGATTAATCCGGCAAACAAAACGGAAGTCATCGGCCGCGTGGCGAAAGCGAATAAAGATATTGCGGAAAAGGCGATGAAAGTTGCCGATGAGGCGTTTAAATGGTGGAGCAAGACAAAACCAGAAGCGCGTGCTGACATTTTGTTCCGCGCCGCAGCGATTGTGCGCCGCCGCAAACATGAATTTTCCGCATTGATGGTAAAAGAAGCAGGAAAACCATGGAAAGAAGCAGACGCGGATACCGCCGAAGCGATTGACTTTATGGAATATTACGCACGGCAAATGCTGAAGTTAAAAGACGGCATTCCGGTCGAAAGCCGCCCGGGCGAAACGAACCGGTTCTTCTATATTCCGCTTGGTGTCGGCGTCGTGATTTCGCCATGGAACTTCCCGTTTGCGATTATGGCAGGAACAACGGTCGCATCGCTTGTTACCGGCAACACGGTTTTATTAAAACCGGCGAGCGCTACTCCGGTTGTCGCTTATAAATTTGCCGAAGTATTGGAAGAAGCAGGGCTTCCAGCGGGAGTATTAAACTACATCCCGGGAAGCGGCGCAGAAGTGGGCGACTATCTTGTTGACCATCTGCGCACTCGCTTTATCAGCTTTACTGGTTCTCGCGATGTCGGCATCCGCATTTATGAACGCGCAGCGAAAGTACATCCAGGGCAAATTTGGCTCAAACGCGTCATCGCTGAGATGGGCGGAAAAGACGCCATTATTGTTGATAAAGAAGCCGATTTAGAATTAGCGGCACAATCGATTGTCGCATCGGCGTTTGGCTTTTCTGGGCAAAAATGCTCGGCATGCTCGCGCGCAATTGTGGTAGAAGATGTGTATGACCAAGTATTAAACCGCGTCGTTGAGCTGACGAAACAATTGAAGGTCGGCGATCCGGCAGAACAGAGCACGTTTATGGGGCCGGTCATCGATCAATCGGCGTATAACAAAATTATGGAATATATTGAAATCGGCAAACAGGAAGGCCGCCTTATGATCGGTGGGGAAGGAGACGATTCCAAAGGTTTCTTCATTCAACCGACAGTGTTTGCTGATGCCGATCCAAACGCGCGCATTATGCAAGAAGAAATTTTCGGCCCGGTTGTGGCCTTTGCGAAAGCAAAAGATTTCGATCATGCGCTGGAAATCGCCAACAATACGGAATATGGCTTAACCGGCGCTGTCATCTCCCGCAACCGCGCTAACCTCGAAAAAGCGCGTGAAGAATTCCATGTCGGCAACCTTTACTTCAACCGCGGCTGCACAGGCGCGATTGTTGGCTACCAGCCATTCGGCGGCTTCAACATGTCTGGTACCGACTCGAAAGCAGGCGGTCCTGACTACTTAATTTTGCATATGCAAGCGAAAACGGTATCGGAAATGTTTTAAATGGAAAACCCTCTCTGCGCTGGCAGGGAGGGTTTTTTGTTGGCAAGTTTTCTTAAATTTTCCGGTGGATTATCATAAATATTGGGGGAGCGATAAAATGTTGCGGGGATTTGTTATAAAAAAATGATAACCGCTTCCACATTTTTATTGATTCTAACGTTACGTGAAGATTTATGATCGTGCCAGAAGGGGGTGAGAACGATGAAAAAGGTATATTCAATCGGCGAGTTTGCGAAAAAAACGGGCCAAACAATACGGACGCTTCACTATTATGACGAAATAGGGATTTTGAAGCCGTCGCATGTATCGAGCTCTGGACGCCGATTTTACAGTGAAGATGAGATCATTACATTACAAAAGATTGTGGCCTTGAAGTTTCTTGGCTTTTCCCTTGAAGAAATTAAACGTTTTATGCAAGAAGAGAAATGGGATTTAAAAGAATCACTTGCTTTTCAAAAAAAACTTTTGCTGCAAAAGCGTGAACATATTGACCGTGTCATAAAGGCAGTGACACATGCCCAGCACCTTGCCGAAGAACAAGAGAAAATAGATCCGAATATATTTAGTTTGCTTATTAACTCCATCCAAATGGAGAATCAACAGAAAGAATGGCTGAAACAATTTATGCCGGATGAAACGGTGGAAAAAATATTTGACATTAGCGAAGAAAAACAGCTGGAATACGCGAAGAAGCTGCTTGGAATTTTCGAAAAGCTAAAAGAGTGCTATGGAAAAGATCCGAGCGATAACGATGTGCAATCGTTAATGGGAGAACTTTTCTCTATTGCCAAGGACATGGAAAAAGAAGTTTTTGGCGAATATTTATCACTATTTCATTTGAAAGAGGATGAATTCGCTGAAGAGCCTATGCTGTTCCCATCTCCTTTTTCCAAAGAAGAAGAGGAATGGGTGGCAAAAGCGGTGGAAATATTTCTAGAGAAAGAAGGAGTAGATTTGCGTGAAGAAGAATCATAGCATGCCTTTAGACAATTGGAAGCCTTTCTGGGAGTTAATCAAGGGCACGAATCCGCCAAAATGGATTTTTGTTACTGCTATTATTCTTAGTTTGATTGAGACAGGGGTTGGGCTCATTGTCCCGTGGTTTACTAAATCGCTTGTTGACCAGATTGCTGCATCTGCGATAGAACCATCCATCATTATTTTACTTGCTGCTTCATTTATTGCGCAAACGATCACTTCCGGCTTTTCTTACTACTTCCTCACTTATATTGGGGAATATGTGGTGGCGGCGATTCGTAAAAAGCTTTGGAATCAAGTTTTATTATTGCCTGTCCCTTTTTTTGATAAGCACCAATCTGGAGAGACGATGAGCCGGATCACTCAGGATACCAACACGGTGAAAATGCTGATCACTCAACATTTAGTTACGTTTCTGACCGGATTTATTTCAGTTGCAGGGGCTGTTAGCATCCTGCTTATTATCGACTGGAAAATGACCCTTATGATGATGACGGCTGTCCCAGTTTCCATCCTGATTCTCTGGCCGCTTGGGCAAAAAATGTACAAAATTTCAAAAGCTACCCAAGATGAAATGGCCAGTTTTTCAGCCAATCTTGGCAGAGTGTTATCCGATATTCGTCTTGTTAAAGCTTATTGCGCGGAGAAAGAGGAGCAAAAAAACGGGGAACTAGGGATTTTTCATTTGTTTCAATTTGGGCTGAAAGAAGCGAGAATCCAAGCTGTCATTTCCCCGTTTATGACATTTGTGATGATGCTCGTTTTAGTCGTTTTAATCGGTTATGGCGGCGTCCGTGTTGCCTCAGGCACGCTTTCGTCCGGTTCGCTTGTCGCCATCATTATCTACATGGTTCAAATTGTTGTTCCGTTTAGTCAGATGGCTGCATTTTTCACTTCATTTCAAAAAGCGATGGGCGCAACAGAGCGAATCCAGCGCATTTTATCCTTAGAGAGAGAACCAAGCGGCAGCTTGCCTGCGGTGCCAAACCATAAGCAAGACATCCATTTTCGCAATGTTTCCTTTTCTTATAAAAAGGGAGAGCCTGTCCTCAAACAAATAACGCTCACTATTCCTTCCGGAAAAACCACAGCTATCGTTGGTCCGAGCGGCAGTGGAAAAACGACATTGTTTGCTTTGCTAGAGCGGTTTTACACTCCCGATGAAGGCGAAATATTGTTTGGGGAAACTAATATTGAAGATTTTCATTTACATTCGTGGCGCAGCCAAATCAGTTATGTCTCCCAAGAAAGCCCAATGATGTCAGGAACGATACGCGACAACATTTGCTATGGGCTAAATAGAGACGTGTCCGATGAAGAGATAGAACGGGCAGCCAAACTGGCAAATGCAGCGGAATTTATCGAGCGGCTTCCAAACCGATATTTGACGGAAGTTGGGGAACGGGGAATCAAATTGTCAGGCGGACAGCGGCAGAGAATCGCCATTGCCCGCGCTCTTATCCGCAATCCAAAAATTCTTCTCCTTGATGAAGCAACCTCAAACCTGGACAGTTCATCGGAAGTTCTTGTTCAAAAGGCCTTGCAGCGGCTGATGGAAGGAAGAACAACACTTGTCATTGCTCATCGGCTTTCGACCGTTGTTAACGCAGACCAAATCGTTGTTTTAGAGAATGGGACCATCACTGGGATTGGAACACACAGCGAATTGTTGCAAACCCATCCGCTCTACCGAGAACTGGCCGAACAACAATTTCAGACAATATCGGAGTAAAAAATAAATTTTTTTCAAGGCATGGCAGGTACAACTTTGATGTTAAAAACACATATGAACCTCTCCTACCTTCATTCCATGAAGAGATGGGAGAGGTTCATATTTCGATAAGTTTGAAGAAGGAATTTCACGAATTTTGTTGTAATTTATCTATTGGAAATATTTGTGTGGGGTGTTGGTGAAATCAGGAAAAAAGAAACAGTGAGGATGAAAATGAAAGAAATCCTCAAATCATCTTTTTCCGTGCCGTCTTGAAAAGAAGCGGTATGGATATCAATAGAAGGACACGCAAAACAAAGCGATTTTTTCGGCCGCTTAGCAGGTGTGCATTATCAGATGCAGATGCTTTCTGAAAACGTGAAGACAAGCGGACGAATTGCAGCGGCTGTAGAACTGCTGATGCTGGCTGGAGATATATACTCGATGACCTCATGGATCAAGACAGCTTGGAAACCTCGTGGAGCAAAGCACCTCTTACAACCTCACTTCATATGGCCACCGGATTATTGTTAGCAGGACAAAAAGCTATTGCGGATTTGCCTATCGATGATTATAAAAAAGCAAAGGCACAGTCATATATTTATCTCGGTTGCTTCAAAGTTTAAATGGGCAGCATATGGATGTCACAAATGGGCATACAGACAGAAGCGGAGTATATAGAAATGGTGAAGAAAAAATCGGGTTCTCTAGTAGCCAGGGCGTGTTTCGTCGGAACTGCATTGGCAGGCGCTGAAAAAAACACTGTCATCATTGAAAAGTATGCCAATGATATCGGAATCGCTGCGCAAATCGACAATGATATCGATGCGTTGTATCGTTGGGATGAGAAGAACGACATCAAAGCAAAGAAGAAGTCGCTTCCGGTATTGTACATGCTGGCAAGTAAACGGGATAACTTATTGAAACAGTATTTTAGCAATCATATTGATTACAATGAGCTTTATGCCCAAAAGGAAAAAGTAATTCAGCAAATGGAACAGGAAGGAGCGTTTTTATTATGCTAAAGTGATGAGCCATATTTACAAGGAAAAGGCTTTGCAAGAAATCGAGAAACTGGATGTAGACGATAGGTACAAATCCGTACTGAAAACAATTATTTTGTAATGTTGGAGGGAGATCTGCAATGCAAGAAATCATTCGCTTTTTAGTAGAACATCCAGAAGTCATTGAAAAATTACAAAATGGTACGGTGAGCTTGATAGGTTTAAGTGAGTTAGAGGTAAAAGCGGTTGTAAAGGTATTTAGTGAATCGACGGAGCCGCTTGGATATTGGAAGTAGGTAATAATGAACCGAATGATTATTGCGATGATTGTTGCTTTGATTGTAGCGCTATATTTAACCATTTTAAATGTTAGGCATCCATTGATCGGTATGGATGTAGTAGAAAACAAGAATGGTGATATTATTGTTAACGATATTTACGAGTTTGGTTGGGCAAAAAAACATGGTATTCATATTAATGATCAAGTGCTGAAAGTGGATGGAAAGCCTCCGCTCTCCCATTTTACTGTCCGGGAATACAAAACAATTGAACAAGCGAAAACAATAACGATTCAGAGAGAAAATCAAATCCAAACATTGGCGGTTGACTATAAATCGCATGGAACGGAACAATGGCTGTATTATATTGCCTTACCGGCGGGTTTTTTTCTATTCGCTGTTAGTTTAAGCATTTTTTTGCTTCGTCTGCGGCCGAATGACAAATCGGCAACCGTGCTTATTTGCTTTTATTATTGATAGGGATTTGTTATATAAGTGCCAGCTTATCAGCGAAATATGCACCGTTTGGACGGCAAATGTTTAACGGTATATTTTTAATATTGCCTGCTGTCTTTTTGCATTTCGTTTATCATTATTTTGAAAAAGAAAAGAAGTATGGTTTGCGAAAAAAATCGTCTTTTCCCTTTATGGGTTTAACTTTTTGATGTTTATTGTCTCACTCGAGTCTTTATCGTTTCGTTCGATAAGTGAAGCGGAAGTGCTATTGACGACATTTTTTATCAACATGGTCATCATTCTCGCTTTGTTAGGAAAAGGATTCGTTTATTTTAAAAAAGATGAACAGCAACATACGGTTAAAGGGTTGTTTTTCGCAATTGGGTTATCTGCCGCACCATTTGTTTTATTTTATGATCTCCCCGTTCTAATCATTGGAAAATGGGTACTACCAGCTGAATTAACCGTTACTTCGTTTTTTGTGTTGCCCTCCGTCTTTCTTTATTTGATTTGTACGGATCGGCTATTTCGATTGCAGTTTTCCATCAATCACTTTGTATACTATGCTCTTTTATCATTATTTCCGGCTTTTCTTGTTACATTGCTTTATGCCAAATTTGTTCATGAAGCAAGGAGATTTGCTGAACTCACTTTGTTGTTTTTACTGATTTATGTAATCAATATCCTTGTTCTCTATTCAAAAGGATATTTTGATCGAACATTAAGAACGAAGTTATATGTACAAAAAAACTTTTATCAAGAAAGTATATATCGAATCGGTGAAGCATTAAAAAAACAAAGAAATATGCAAGAAGTGATCCGATGCATGGAAAAAGAAGTGAGGGAAGTATTAGATATAGAGAATCTGGCTTTTGTACAATTGGCGGTCCAAAATAGGCAAGCACCTTTTCATTGCGATGAAAAAGAGTGGATGAAGTTAATCAAAAAGATGGATGGTCAACCACTTTCGATTGGAAAAATGATTGAAAATAAGCGTTTGTTCGCAGTTTTTGTAGGCTCGTTCCGACAAAGTCCTTTACTATTGATAGGAAAAAAGAAACATCCCATTCCATTTCGGGCAGAACAAAAAGATTGGTTATCCACCATTGTCTATTATGCCAGCGTCACGATTGAAAATATGTTAAAAGTAGAGGATTTCATCAAAGAGTTAGACAATTTAAAGGAAAGAAGCCATTCTGTTTGGCACACTCGTTTGATCTTTCAATGGTCGGAAAAGGAAAGAAGAAAGTTAGCCATTGACTTGCACGATACGATTCTTCAAGATTTAATTGTTTTAAAACGAAAAGTGGAGAGCTTGCGCTTTCAAAATATGCGTATGGAAGAAATGAAAAAGCAGCTAAACGACATCGAAGAAGAAATCGTAGATATGATTGATGTAACAAGAGAAACGTGCCATGATTAAGACCGCCGTTTTTGGAACAAGTCGGATTAAGAGAAGCATTAGCCGAATTAATCAGAAGATTTCATTTGCGTTCAAATATCAAAGTGGAGTGGAATATTCATGTATCAACCAAATTAGATGAAGAACGAGAACTTGCAATATATCGGATGATCCAAGAATTATTAAACAATGCGCTGAAACATTCGCAGGCATCGTATATTCAACTAACATTGGAGACTCAAAATGAGGAAGTTCAACTTCATTATGTTGACAATGGTATAGGTATAGACATGAAAAAATTAAATCATTATGATGGAAAGCTTGGTTTGTTTGGCATAAAAGAGCGTGTGCAAGGCTTAGGTGGAACTTGCGAGATGACATCACAACTTGGCGAGGGGCTAGATATACGGATCACCATTCCATTATAAGCATAGGAAGGAGAGAAATGACTAGATGATTCACATTTTGGTTGTCGATGATCATCGCCTTGTTGGTGAAGGGACAAAGAATATGCTCGAGAGCGAACAAGATTTCCAAGTAGAACTTGTTACATCTGGCACAGAAGCGGAACAGATGATGGAACAACGTACATATGATGTGTTTTTGCTTGATTGGCGTATGCCGGATATGAGCGGTATCGAATTAAGCAGGCGGATTCTCCAAAAACAGCCAAATGCGAAAATTGTCATATATACCGGGTATGATGTCGCTCCTTTTTTTAATTATTTAATTGAATCAGGCATTACAGGCTTTGTCAGCAAAACGGCAACAAGCGAACAATTGATAACAGTGATTCGCTGTGCGCTGAGAGACGAAGCGGTTATCCCTGTGCATTTATTGCGCCAACTGCATCTTCGTGAAGTTAAGGCCAAGATGGCAGAAAATGCAGAACATGTTGCGCTGAGCCAGCTCGAGCAAGAAATATTAATGGAAGTCGCCAACGGTTTATGTAATAAAGACATTGCCAAAAAACATCACATAAGCCAACGAAGCGTGGAAAGACACTTATCGCGCATCTTCACGAAGCTGCATGTATCTTCGAGAGTAGAAGCCGTGGAAAAAGCAAAACAATTAGGGCTCATTCCAGAGTTTCATATGTTGTTAACGCCTTCATCGGATCGGTGAGGGCGTTTTCTTTTTTGGGAGTCCGCCATCTCGTGTCGGTATTCCGCCAAAAAATGGCGGGGTTCCGACACGATGTTGGCGGTGGGGGTGAAGAAAGGGGGAGGTATAATTGGGGGAGGAGGAAAAACATTTGTAAGAAATATTCCAGTAATATGCATGGTCACATTTTCGGCTAACAAATATAAAAATCTGTTTCGTGAACTGAACCTTCCTGTATAGATACAAGCAATATCCATTGGCTTGAGACAAAAAGCAATTGGATGGTAGTGAAAGGTAAAGAAAATAAATGATTTCTGAAGAGAATGTTTCAAGGAGGGTTAAAGCAGTAAATGATTCGAAAAATCATCACTGTCATTCCTTTTGTCATTGTAGCTTGCCGCGGGGCTTGGGATCATATTTATGGAAATTTTCCGGACATACCTGTCTGGATTGTGCTGATTCATATTTGTCTCAATCTGTTGCCCGTCTTTGCGTTTGTATTTTGGAGTGTGTTTAAGGTCCAGCAACTGGGTGTGTTGAATATGGTGATTCACGCTTGCTTTTATCCTTATTTGTTTTCTGTTTTGAATTACACGGTTTTGTATATTCCTTATTGGCGTTTTATGACCCAACCGGTGTTGCCTCCGGAGGAACAGGCGTTGACTCATTATAATTTGATCCCATTCCAAACCATCTTAGAAACTAGCATCACTCCTATTAATATTTACGGGAATATCTTGCTGTTGCTTCCATTGGGCATCTTTGTTCCTTTCATTTATCATGGTTTTGCACGTATCAAACCATTCATTCTACTCGCATTGATGATCTCTATAGGCATTGAGTCGGTTCAGTTCGTGACGTCGTTTATCGATGGGAAATTTGCTGAATATCCTAGTGAAAGAAGTTTCGATGTCGATGACCTCATTTTGAACATGAGTGGAGCCGTCATCGGATTTGTGCTGTATAGCTATGTTGTGTTCCCGATTTTCCGAAAGCTGTCCCGATTTTCCGAAAGCTGTCCGCCAAAGTCACTAGATTTGAGAACTTTGGATCTTTTTAGCGCGAGTCGGAAAGAAGCTGTTGCCTATTATATTGGTAAGACATGCATTGAAAGAGCGAATGATCAGCCATGAGATGAAAATTTTTATTTGAAACAGATAGTAAAAAGCAAATTGTATGCCGGAGCTAGTGGTATTATCCCCTATACAAGTAGACAGCGAAAAAAGAGGACATTTGATATGATGTTCTTAAGAGTCTACTTGGGAGGGGATTTTTTATGGCGAAGAAAGGACAAACTTTTCACACCTATTCCGAAGAGCTGAAACGGGAAGTCGGTCGTTTGAAGTTGGAGGAGGGCTGGTCTTATCGGCAGCTCCGCGAACATTTTGGAATCAAGAGCGACGCCCAGATTGCGCAATGGGGCAAGAAAGTTCAACGCGGCGAGTCATGGAAAGATCAACGGGGAGTGTGGAATCGCAAACATTTTTCCAGTTTGGAAGAGGAAAACGCGTATTTGACAGCGCAGGTGGAATACCTAAAAAAGCGCAATCCAAATCTACACGGGAAGGAGTGATCTTAAAAGCGGAAAGGTTTCTCATTATTGAGGAACTGCGGAAAAAGCATCCACTTGTATGGCTGCTCCAAATTGGCGAAGTTTCCAAAGCTGGATACTACAAATGGCGCAAAAACCGATCCAAAAGGGCGTTGCGTCTGGAAGACGATCTTCTGTTGAAAGAACATTTACTCGCTATTCATAAGATTCATCCATACTTCGGATATAAACGAATGACAAGGGCATTATCTAGGGAAGGAATCATGGTAAACCATAAACGTGTACGGCGTCTCATGAGGGAATTGGGAATTCAATCGGTAATTCGCAAAAAGCGTCCTTTCTACGGACGAAGAGGATCTGTGGTATTTCCGAATGTCTTAAACCGCGAATTCTGCGCCGACCATTCGTTTCAAAAGCTCGTAACAGATATTACGTATGTGCGTGCGGGAGATATGTTTGCTTACTTGTCTGCGGTTTTAGATTTATATAACAACGAAATTGTCGCGTGGGAATTATCGGAAAGAAACGATCTTGAATTGGTATTAATACTCTGAAACAACTAGAGGAGAAGCCATTTAGCAAGAATGCTCTTCTGCATTTGGATCAAGGATTCCAATACACGACAAAATCCTATGAGAACCAGCTCCAAGAACTCAAAATTCAAGGAAGCCATTTCCGAAGAGGAAATGGCCACGATAATGCGTGTATCGAAAGCTTTTTCTCCCATTTAAAGACAGAGAAGCTGTATTTAGTGCGCCCAAAAACGATCAAACAGGCGCATCAGGCGATAGAAGAATATATTGATTTTTACAATCACAGTCGTTTTCAAGAAAAGCTAAACGACCTTTCCCCGATTGAATACCGAGAAAAGGCCGCAGCTTAATATACTCTTTTTTTCATTGTCTACTTGACAAGGTTATGTGCAAATCGCTGGCTTTTTCAGCACACTTACACAATGCATGAAGGGAAGCAATTAAATCTTATCAAACCTAGCGCTTGTTATGACGGGCTTGTCGTTTGTTCAAAAACATCTTCTCCAAAGTACATCAATTTAGATTGAAATTGGCCAAAGAAAGATAAGGTTCCACGTTTGGCGGCCATGGTGTCAGGCATCTGTCGGTCAAGAAAAATGTTCATTTGGTTTAAAAAGAGATATAGGTAGAAACAAGGACGTTTAAAATGAATAAACATCGAAAACTTTCGATAGATGTGATGATAGGTTTTCCTTTCTTTTTTATCGTGAGTGTTATGACAGGAAAATGGCAATCTTTCTTTGGAGTTTGCTTCCACGTTTTATGGGTGGGATAACAGGATTGATTGCTTTAAGAAATGCAAACATTATTAGGAGTAGCGTAATGAATCTTTTAAGTCGAAACTGTTTATTTTCGAAAAGATGACTGAAGTCATTGTTTGGCCTACGAAATTGTGACTGAAGATAGTAAGTACAAATTTGAAAATACTGTAACATACATATTAAAAGAAAGGAGGAAAAGATGCTATGTATCAACGTTTCGTTTCCGATACAAAAAAGGGGAGAATAAGATGATATGGATAAAGAAAGGAATACAACAACCAGTTGTTACACTCCTTTTGTTTATCGCGCTGAGCCTTGCCGGGGTCTTTTCTTATTTTGAAATGGATAAGCAGGAAGATCCTGAGTTTTTGGTGAATGGCATAGCCATTGTGACTGCTTATCCCGGAGCGGGAAGCGAAAAGGTAGAGCAATTGGTTACAAATGTGTTGGAGAAGAAAATCAAGACGGTTTCCGAAGTACAAAACATTGAGTCTTTTTCGCTTCCGAATGCATCCACCTTGTTTGTGACTTTTAAAGAAGGAAATAATTTGGAAAAAGCGCAGCAAAAAGTAAAGGAGCAGGTGGACCAGGCGAAAAAGCTTTTGCCAGAAGAGGCAACGGAACCGGAAATCAAGACAGATCTTTCTGAGATGGCGTTTATGATTGTTCATCTTTCTCAAGATGGCCAAATCAATCACGAGGAATTGAAAGAGAAAGCGAATGATCTGCAGAAACGGTTTGACCGAGTAACAGGAGTCAAGCGAACAGAAATCTTGGGATTAGCGGATCAGCGGGTCGAAATCAATGTCGATATCCCGAAACTGAAAAGCTTGGGACTTTCTTGGCTGCAAGTAATGCAGGTTTTACAAAAAAATCATGTGCAAATTCCAGAAGGCACTTTAAAAGGAAATGAAAAAAAGAATGTCCTGACCGTCGGAGGGCTTGGCAATCCGGATCAGATCGCAAATCTTCCAGTCTTTCAGGATCCCAAGTCAGGCAAGCAATTGGTTGTCAAGGACTTTGCTAAAGTTAAATGGGGATACGAAAAGGAAAGCACGAAAATTTTAACAGGTGAAAAGCAAAGTGCAGCGATAATTGTTTATGTGGATTATCATGTAGATGCCAGAAAAACAGGAGAGGAATTAAGAAAAGCTTATCAATCTTGGCAGAAAGAATTACCGAAACAATATACGGGGAAGGTTGTTTTTGATCAAAGTGAAAGCGTAAATAAAAAGTTTCATGAACTGTATCGTGAATTAGGCGTCGGTATATTGGTTGTTATCGTGATCTGCCTGTTAGGATTAGCCGTCCGCTCCGCGTTGATTACCAGTCTTAGCGTGCCGGTTACCGTGTGTATCTCATTATTTTTCTTAAATCTTTGGGGAGTGAGTTTGCATCAGATTTCCATTGCTTCGATTATCCTCGTTTTAGGCATTTTAGTGGACGATTCGATTGTCTCCAATGAGAATATTGAGAGACATGTAACCGAAAACGGGAATAACATAGGGAATATTATTAAAGCTGTATATGAAGTAACGCCTTCAATTATTGTCGCAACATTGACGATTGTTGTCGGATTTGCTCCCCTTTATTTCTTAGAAGGGGATACGGGGCGTTTTATCCATTCGATCCCGCAAGTAATCATTGTGACTTTGCTTGTTTCACTACTTGTCTCCCTGTTCTTTATTCCAGCATTGCGGGCAAGATTCGGATTAAAAGGACAAGCAAAAGAAAGTGAGTGGCTGCTGCGAGGATGGTCTGTTCTACAGTCTAAATATGAGCAGTTAGCGACGAAAACATTAAAAAGAGCTCCATTATGGATTGCTATCTTTTTTGGGGTAAGTACCGCCTTATTGGCTTTGCTGCCATTATTGCAAGTACAGTTTTTCCCTAAGGCGGATGGACGATCCCAGTTAGTGGTCGATATTCGTTTACCACAAGGGTCCAGTCTCGAACAGACAGAGCGCGTAGTGAAAAAAGTAAGAGAAATCGTCAAGCGTGATAAAGCGATCGATTTTGATATCACCTACTTGGGACAATTGATGCCGAGAATTTACTATAATGAGAAACCGGTAGATCGCGGGGAATCTGTAGCACAGATGATGCTGCATCTCAATGAGACTGGAGTTAAGGAAACGGAAAAGGTTGTTGATCGACTGAATGAGCAGTTAAAAGGGAAATTTCCAAAAGATACGCGTGTGTTAGTACGGCAGTTTGAGCAAGGACCACCCATTGAAGCACCTATCCAAATTCGGATGAAAGGAGAAAATTTAGCCCAGCTGCAAAAGATTTCGGAAGATGTCAAAAGAGAGTTGGATGGGATCCCCCATATTACCCAGACCCAGTCATCGCTTGGAAGAAAAACTTCCGAAGTATCTGTCACTCCTGATAAGGAAAAGAGCCTGAAATACGGAATCTTTCCACAAGATATCGCTTTAAACCATCGATTTGCCCTTGAGGGGATCGAAGTGGGCAAAGCATTTATTGAAAACGAATCGTTTCCTGTTTTATTGAAGGCAAACCAATCACCAAGAAATATAGAAGAATTAGGGGAATTTTGGGTTTCCGCCGTTTTCCCGAACGGCCAAAGCCAATATGTGCCTCTCAATCAGATTGCTAAAATATCGACTGTTCAAACCGTCCCGCAGATCACTCATTATAACGGAGAGCGGCAAGCCGTAGTGACAGCTTATGTGGATAATAACCAAATGGTGCCACAAGTGACTAAAAAAGTGCAGGAGCGTCTGAAAGCCCTAGAGGAAAAATGGCCGAGTGGATATCAATGGACAATGGAAGGGCAAGAGGAACAGCGTACACAAGCATTTGAATCGATGTACAAGTTCTATGTGCTATCCATACTATTGATTTTTGTGTTAGTGTTTATCCAATTCCGTTCATTCTGGAAGCTGATTGTGATTATGACAGCGATTTTATATAGCGATGAGCGGAGCCATTTTATCCCTCTATCTTACCAATCAGCCATTAGGATTTATGGCATTACTTGGCATGATTGGATTGGGGGGCGTTGTCGTTCGAAATGGAATGATGCTTGTGGAGTTCGCTGATAATGCATTGGATCGAGGACAAGGGTTGAAAGATGCTTTGATTCAGGCTGGAAGGCTGCGTTTGCGCCCGATTTTATTAACGTCCTTATCCGCAGTGGGCGGATTAACGCCTTTAGCCATCATAGGAGGAAATTTATTTCGCCCCTTAGCTGTTACGATGATAGGAGGGTTACTGTATAGTACCGCTTTAACTTTATTGGCAGTGCCGGCTCTTTATTATGTGATAGCCCGGAAAAAGGAAAAAAGAAATGCCTGAAAGTGAGAAGACAGACAAAGGGTAAAAAGTATGATGAATCACGTTCTGACACTTTCTATAAGGCATCTATCCGCACAATACTGGTGAGGTTTTCAGAATACAGCACTGACAGGATATTCCCAACACCGAAAATGTTTTAAGATGGGGGAGAGGATCGTTTTGGGGGATTCTCTTTTAAGGGGTTCTCAAGCGGTTCCCAGATGTTATGAGGAAAAAATAAAAGACGAAATGACATCCTTGTCAATTTATGGCTCCTTTTCGAATAATATGAAGGAGCTCTTTTTTCTTGAAGAATGGGCAAAAGAGGTGTTCGCTGGCCGTTCGTGGATGTTTTTTGCGGGATTGCACGAGCTTCCCAATTTAGCGGTGGCCAGCTTATATCGGGCGTCATCATCTCGATGGAATATAAAAGACGTCATCGTATCACCGCTTCATTGTGCGATATTTTGCGCATGTTGGTTTCTTGTACACAGAAATAGCCCATGCCGGCCAGTTTCTTTTATACAGAAGTGTTAATTCTGCGGCGTTGCTGCTGATTCCTTATATGGCATATTTCCTTTGGGTGTTAGCGGAAAACCGCTGCATCAGCGTAAAGTACATCGTGAAGTATGCATCATTGCTATGAATCCGCTTAATTATTGTTTTTTATCGTATCGGGACTTGTCATTTTTCTTTTTATGTGATTGGCGTATTCGTTTTTGCCAAAGATAGAGTTGAAGCGTTACGTGGAAAAATGATAGACCGCATTTTTTATATGGACAATTTTATTTTCCGGCATTCCGGTGATTCCGCATAAAAACGGGCGGTTGATGAGTGCGCTGTTGACAGCGGCGGTGAGGCTTTTTTCCTCATATAAGCGGATTGCTATGTTTCCGATCGGAAACTCGGAATAAGCGCCAAATTCATCGCTGCTTTCCGTTACGGCATGGCGGGGAATATCGAATAAATGGCAATATTTTTGCAATGACTTGTCAAGGTCGCTTGCATTCATCCCAATATGCGAAAGGGACGGGGTTCCGATGCTGTGCTGCATGAGAGGGGTCATTTCGTTAGCGCGGGCTTCTTCCGGTTCACCCCATTGGATGAAAAACGGATAGCGGCATGTGTCATCTTGTTCGTCATGGATAAATAACATCGACCAGCTTATTGTTTTGCCATCCTCACGTTTTCGGCTTCCGGAAAACGGACCGATCGGCTTTAGTCCTTTTGTTTGGATGCGGGAAATGGCAGCATCGATATCGTCCGTGCGGAATGCCAATTGCGAAAAGCCTTCTCCTTTATGGGAGTCCGTGATGATTTGCTGGATCAAAACGTTGTCGGACGTTTTCGCTTTATCAAAGTCGGCAATGCCGATCCATTCAATGTACCGCAGTCCGGTAAAGTAATTTAGGCAGTTATACGTTCCCCAAGAAGGGTGATTTCCTCCGTTTATGGCATGAAAGCCAATAAGCTGAAACGCGGTTTTCGCTTCTTCTGGTTTTTCCGTATAGTGAACGATATGATCAAATGTGACATTCATGGTCGCTTCCCCTTTTTAACAAAAATTTTAAAACAGCCTGTTTTTTATTTTATATAGCTCTCGCTCGTTCGCAGTTGTTTTATGAACGGCAAAATCGACATCAAGCTGAATGTTGTCTAACCGTTCGTTCAGTTGGTGGTAATGGGAATCTACTTTTTCCTCGAGTTCATGAAGGACTTGTTTGAGAGAAGCGATTTCACCGTGGGTGCTGTGTACGTCTGTTGCGGGGGCTTCGAGTTTGGCATCTGTTTCATCTTGGCGGTGAAGAAGTGCCGTCATTAGTTCGTTCAGTTCCTTTAGTCCGGATTGCAAATAAGCTTGTTCTTCTTCTAATCGTTTTTGCCCTTGGAGCAGTATTTGTTGTTCCCGGCGGATCGTTTGTTGTTCTTTTCGGATAGTCAGCTGTTCTTCCTCTAACCGTTTTTGCCCTTCGACAAGATTATGCAATGTACCTTCGATATTGCCAAGCCTGTCAAGCACTTGCTGGAGAACTGTTTCGTCCATAAAAATCCCCCATTCACGCATGCTTTGGTTATTTAAAAATATTATAGCACATATGTTCGTTTCTATCAAGAATATGGTGGAAAGCCGTTTTTGTATTCTTGCACAGAACGCGCGGCAAATGTTGCTTCATTCGATGAAAGTTTGGTATCATCATAGTATTGTGATAGGTCGAACTCATTGGAGGTGAAAATGATGTCGAGAATTTCCATCGAACAAGTCAAACATGTGGCGCATTTGGCGCGTTTGGCGATTACTGACGAAGAAGCAGAAATGTTTACGAAGCAGTTAGATGCGATTATTACGTTTGCTGAGCAATTAAATGAGCTCGATACAGAAAACGTTCCGCCAACCTCGCACGTTTTGGATATGAAAAACGTCATGCGCGAAGATGTGCCGACACCGGGGCTTCCGCGTGAAGAAGTGTTGAAAAACGCTCCGGACCACCAAGACGGGCAATTCCGCGTACCAGCGATTTTAGAGTAAGGAGGGGGAAGCAATGTCATTATTTGACCATAAAATTTCCGAATTACATACCCTTTTACAAAAAAAAGAAATTTCGGTATCAGATTTAGTCGATGAATCGTTCCGCCGCATTGGCGAAGTGGAAGACAAAGTGCAAGCGTTTTTAACGCTTAATGAAGAAAACGCGCGCGCGAAAGCGAAAGAGTTAGATGACAAACTAGCGAAAGAAGAAAACGATTTTGGGGTGCTTTTTGGCATTCCGATTGGCATTAAAGACAACATTGTCACAAAAGGGCTTCGCACGACATGTGCAAGCAAAATTTTGTACAACTTTGATCCGATTTATGACGCAACAGTCATGGAGCGCTTGAACGAAGCTGGCGCGATAACAGTTGGAAAATTAAACATGGACGAGTTTGCGATGGGATCTTCCACGGAAAACTCCGGTTTTCAACTCACCCGCAATCCTTGGGATCTTGAACGCGTACCAGGCGGCTCCAGCGGCGGTTCCGCTGCGGCAGTAGCGGCAGGCGAAGTGCCGTTTGCGTTAGGTTCGGATACAGGCGGATCGATTCGCCAGCCGGCGGCGTTCTGCGGTGTTGTTGGTTTGAAGCCAACATACGGACGCGTATCCCGCTTTGGTCTTGTCGCGTTTGCTTCTTCGCTTGACCAAATCGGTCCGATTACGCGCACGGTAGAGGATAACGCCTACTTATTGCAAGTGATTGCCGGTTTAGATCCAATGGATTCGACATCGGCAAACGTGGAAGTGCCAAATTATGTTGAGGCGCTTACCGGCGATATTAAAGGGTTGAAAATCGCTGTGCCGAAAGAATATTTAGGCGAAGGCGTAGCGGAAGAAGTTCGCCAATCTGTGCTTGATGCGTTAAAAGTATTGGAAAAACTAGGAGCTACATGGGAAGAAGTATCGCTGCCGCACTCGAAATACGCGCTGGCAACTTACTATTTGCTTGCTTCTTCGGAAGCGTCCGCGAACCTGGCCCGTTTTGACGGCGTTCGTTACGGCTATCGCGCGGATAATGCGAAAAACTTAATCGATATGTATAAACAAACGCGCAGCGAAGGATTCGGAAACGAAGTAAAACGCCGCATTATGCTTGGGACATTCGCATTAAGTTCGGGATATTATGACGCTTACTACAAAAAAGCGCAAAAAGTCCGGACATTAATTAAACAAGACTTCGAAAAGGTATTTGAAAAATACGATGTCATTGTTGGCCCGACAACGCCGACACCAGCGTTTAAAATCGGCGAAAAAACGAGCGATCCGTTAACGATGTATGCTAACGACATTTTAACGATTCCAGTGAACCTTGCTGGCGTTCCGGGCATTTCTGTACCATGCGGTTTTGTGAACGGCTTGCCGGTCGGATTGCAAATCATCGGCAAACATTTTGATGAAAGCACGGTTTACCGCGTTGCTCACGCATTCGAGCAAGCGACCGACTATCATAAACAAAAACCAGCGTTATAAGGGGGGAAACATGATGAATTTTGAAACGGTTATCGGTCTTGAAGTTCACGTCGAGCTAAAGACAAAATCGAAAATTTTCTCCAGCAGCCCAAATGCGTTCGGAGCGCCCCCAAACACGCAAACGAACGTAATTGATTTAGGTTATCCGGGAGTTCTTCCTGTGCTGAACAGACAAGCAGTCGAATTTGCGATGAAAGCGGCGATGGCGCTAAATTGCGAAATCGCGACCGAAACGAAATTTGATCGGAAAAACTATTTTTATCCGGACAACCCGAAAGCATACCAAATCTCGCAATATGATCAGCCGCTTGGCCGAAACGGCTGGATTGAAATCGAAGTGAACGGCAAAAAGAAAAAGATCGGCATCACTCGTATTCATTTGGAAGAAGATGCGGGAAAACTGATGCATACCGGCGACGGCTATTCGCTCGTCGATTTCAACCGCCAAGGCACACCGCTCATCGAGATTGTGTCAGAACCGGACATCCGCTCTCCGGAAGAAGCTTACGCGTATTTGGAAAAATTAAAATCAATCATCCAATATACGGGTGTGTCCGATTGTAAAATGGAAGAAGGTTCGCTTCGCTGTGACGCGAACATTTCCCTTCGTCCGATCGGTTCGACCGAGTTTGGCACGAAGACAGAACTGAAAAACTTAAACTCGTTTAACTTTGTGCGCATGGGTTTAGAATACGAAGCAAAACGGCAAGAGAAAATTTTGCTTTCCGGCGGCGTCATCCAGCAAGAAACGCGGCGCTTTGATGAAGCGACGAAAACAACGGTGCTTATGCGCGTCAAAGAAGGCTCGGAAGACTACCGCTATTTCCCAGAGCCAGATCTTGTTATGCTATATATCGACGATGAATGGAAAGAACGCGTCCGCGCGTCGATTCCGGAGCTTCCTGACGCCCGCAAAAAACGCTACGTCGAAGAGTTTGGCTTGCCGGAATATGACGCGAAAGTGCTGACACTGACAAAAGAAATGGCCGATTTCTTCGAAGCGACGGTCGCAAACGGGGCGGATCCGAAATTGGCGTCGAACTGGCTCATGGTCGAAGTGTCCGGTTATTTAAACGCCGAACAAAAAGAACTGCATGAGATCGCATTGACGCCGGAAAGCTTGGCCGGCATGATTAAGCTGATTCAAAACGGCACGATTTCTTCGAAAATCGCGAAAAAAGTGTTTAAAGAGCTCGTCGAAAAAGGCGGAGACCCAGAAAAAATCGTCAAAGAAAAAGGGCTTGTGCAAATTTCCGACGAAGCGACATTGCGCAAAATCGTCCTTGAAGTCCTTGACGCCAATCCGCAATCGGTCGAAGACTATAAAAACGGCAAAGACCGCGCGCTCGGCTTCTTAGTCGGACAAGTGATGAAAGCGACAAAAGGGCAAGCGAATCCGCCGCTTGTCAATAAGTTGTTAGTAGAAGAAATTAACAAACGATAAACAAGTTAAAGCTGGCTGCATCAAGCCAGCTTTTATTTTTTGGCCAATACGGTTGAGAGGATTAAAAAAATGGCACAAAGCGAAAAACAACATAGAAAGCAGCGGTTTTTTATTTATTTTCTCATAGTTACCATTGCGTTCTTACGATGCGCTTGGCGGCTGCATGCAAAAACAGATTTTAAAATAAATGTTGACTAGTGATATTAAGGGTGATAAGATATTGAAAAACATATTATTCCGATTTATATAGTATGAATTAAAATAAAGGAAATGGTGGTCATTCGTTTAATTATAAAAAATCTTCATTGAGTGGAGAGGGGAATTGCGTTTGATGAAGTTTTTGCAAATTGCCAGTGGAAAGGAATTTTTGGCGGCCTCCATACACTATCCTGATTCGCTGCTTCCAGCGAAAGAAATTCCTGTTATGATTATTTGTCATGGATTTATTAGCACACGTATAGGAATTGACAGGCTGTTTGTGCAAACAGCACATTATCTGGCTTCGCGGGGAATGCCAGTGGTCCGATTTGATTATGCCGGATGCGGCGAAAGCAGCGGGGAGTATGGAGATAATAGGTTGGAAGATTTAATTTATCAGACGAGAAGCGTCATTGATTATGTCAAAAGCACAGAATCGTTCAAAAATAACCCAATCATTCTTCTCGGCCATAGTTTAGGCGGCGCAGTCGCACTGCTTACAGCGGCGATAGATACGAGGGTTGATTCTTTGATACTGTGGGCTCCATCGGCGAATCCTTATGATGACATTACCCGAATTGTCAAAACACAAACAAAGGTGTCTAATTTGGACAGAAATATCGATTATTGTGGTTATCGATTAGGCCCGCATTTTTTTCAATCTTTATCCCATTACCATCCATTGCAAGAGGCAAAGAAGTTTCCGGGCAATGTGTTAGTGGTGCATGGAGGAAATGATGAAGAGATTCCTGTGGAATATTGCCACTTATATTATCAAGCTTTCCAACTTCGCAAAAAAGGGAATTGCGTGAAGGAAATCATTCCAGAAGCTAATCATACATTCTCATCACTCTCACATCGGCAAATACTTTTACAGATAACAAGCGACTGGCTCGAAAAAGAATTGTTCCTCATATCTTGAACGTGTTGCTAATAACTGCGAACTGGAAATCATATATCGTCCCCATGCAACCAACATTTCAAGGGGTGGGAGATATTATGATTTCCAATTATATCATAGAACATATGTTCCTAGATGAAAACGGCTACATTTTACATGCTGCGTTATTTCGTGCATTAACAAGCTCTTCTCGCCAGAAACACACCTATCCTCCTATTCATGGAAATCGATCGCAAATGTGAAAAACTTATTTTTCCATTCCCTCTTTCTATTTATTGTTATTGCAAAGCCGGAATGTAAATAAAGAATGAGAAAAAATTCTGCATTTATTAACATTACTCAAAATTTTTTAAAATCTACTTTACTTATTGCAATAATATGAATAAAATGAAAAAAATTGTGCGAGAATGATTAGTCATCGAAGAGCTCTTGAGTGCATCAACATTCGGGAGCTTTTTGTTTTCATATTCAAAAAAGAGGGGGGAGAAGAAACGTGAATATTGATTACATTGAAGCATTTATTTATGTTGTTCATTTTAACAGCATTCATAAAGCGGCCGACGCGCTGTTTTTATCACAGCCAACGGTTACAGCACGGATCAAGGCATTGGAGCGCGAGCTGGATACGGAGCTGTTTGAACGGCAAGGAAGAGGCATAACACTGACGGAAAAAGGAAAAATGTTCGTTCCATATGCTGAGCAGATTCTTCGCACTTTCCAGCAGGGAAAAAAACAACTGAAAAAAAGAGAAGATCAGGAAGAGGTGGTCATTGGAGCGAATCTTATCACATCGCAATATTTTATTCCGTTTGCACTGCCGCTTTGGAAAAAAGCGCATCCGAATCTCCGGTTTAAGTTTATTTCAGCGTCTAATGAGGTGCTGCTGGATAAACTGCTGCAAAAGCAGATTGATGTGGTCTTCATGAAAGAAGTGTCGCATCATTCGCTGCAGAATAAACCTCTCCTTGATAATTCGATCCGGCTTGTCGTTAAGCCAGGACATCCATTTCAGTTTCAGTCAAAGTTGTCCGCGCGGCAGCTGGCGCGTGAACCGTTAGTGTTTTTTGAGTGTGGTGCATTTGACTGGAATCGTGTTCACAAAATTTTTGAAGTAGAAAACGTAGAGCCGCGGATTGAATTTCAGGTGGATCATCTCGAAGTGGCAAAATCGCTCATTCAAAGTGGATGTGGGATCGGATTTTTGCCTTATTTATGCATAAAAAATGAACTGGAAACTGGCCAGCTTGCGGAAGTCAATGTCGCTCATTTGATGATGCTGAAACAGTATATTCATGGAATATATTATGGCTCTGAGCCCCCTTTTATATGGAATACCATTCTTTCATCTGTTGAAAAGTTTGCAAAAAATGCAATTGCGCCGGTATCACAAACGAATTGATAGATTTTTTTGATGAATCGTATAAATCTTTCTATCACCGGAAGTATTGCCTTTTTCCTTTTTCCGGTGGTAGGATAAATGTCAAAATAAAACCAATTATTCACACCTACAAACTTGGAATAAAAACGAGGGGAGAAATATGTATGAGTTATCAGCTTGGATTGTTGGATCAAAGCCCGATTCCTGAAGGGGCTTCGGCGTTTGATGCCCTGCAGCAAACAGTCCGCCTCGCTCAAAAAGCCGAAGAATGGGGATATTCGCGTTTCTGGGTATCAGAGCATCATAACACCGAACAACTGGCAGGTTCCTCACCAGAAGTATTGATTTCGTATTTGCTCGCCCGGACCAATTCGATTCGGATTGGATCAGGGGGAGTCATGCTTCAACATTACAGCCCTTTTAAAGTTGCGGAAAATTTCCATGTTTTGTCTTCTCTTGCACCTGGAAGAGTCGATCTTGGTGTTGGGAAAGCGCCGGGCGGGCTCCCATTGTCAACGAAGGCATTACAGTTCGGAACGATGAATGACGGAAAAGACTTTAAAGAGCGGTTCGTTTTTTTAAAAAAATTGATTGAAGATTCCGTCGACGAACGTCATCCGCTCGCTGGCATTCGTGCTACACCAATCCCTCCTGAAAAACCTGAAATGTTTTTGCTTGGAGCCAGTCCCCAAAGTGCGCAACTAGCCGCTGACCTTGGTGTTGCTTTTGTATTCGGTCTATTTCTTAATGGCGATATGAAGGTGCTTGAAGAAGCGGCACGCGTTTATCGAAAGGGCTATCCGGATGGGCGTTTTCTCGTATCCGTTGCTGTTGTCGCCGCCCCTTCACAACAAGAAGCGGAACAACTGGCGGGAGAGCAAAAAATATTCAAAGTGCATCTCCAAAGCGGTCGCACGGTAACGGTTTCATCATTAGAACGAGCGCATGCCTTCGGAAAGCAAGCTGACGAAGCTTACGAAGTGGAAGAACAAGCGAGCAATATTATTGCAGGCACACCTTTATATGTCAAAAACGTTTTAACAAATTTTCACAAAAAATATCAAGTAGATGAATTTATTTTGCACACCCCGCTTCAAAAAGCGGAAGAACGGCTTCGGTCGTTTCAATTGCTAAGTCCGATTCACTCGAATGAGGATGACAAAAGTGAAGAAAGGGATGAAGAATATGTCTCATAAAAAACAGATTAAATTGGGAATCATGTTGCACGGCCCGGGCAGTCACATGAATGCATGGAAAGACCCGAGTGTTCCAAAAGATGCAAGTGTGAACTTTCTATATTATAAGTCCATTATCCAGCAAGCAGAGGCAGCAGGATTTTCTTTCGCCTTTGTGGCCGATGGATTATATATTAATGAAAAATCGATTCCTCATTTTTTGAATCGCTTTGAACCGATAACCATTCTGTCTGCCCTTGCAGCAGTGACATCGAGAATAGGGCTTGTCGGCACGGTATCGACGACTTACAGTGAACCATTTACCGTTGCCCGCCAATTTGCATCGCTGGATAAAATAAGCGGCGGCCGTGCTGGATGGAATGTAGTCACTTCTCCGTTAGAAGGATCTGCAAGAAACTACAACAAAGGAGAACATCCGCCGCATGCGCTTCGCTATGAAATTGCCGAAGAATTTTTGCAAGTCGTTAAAGGCCTTTGGGATTCATGGGAAGATGATGCTTTCGTACGCAACCGTGAGACCGGGCAATTTTTTGATAGAAATAAGCTTCATGTTTTAAATCATAAAGGCCGTTTCTTTTCTGTTGAAGGCCCGTTGAATATTGAACGTTCGAATCAAGGGCAGCCTGTCATTTTTCAGGCGGGTTCTTCCGAAGCCGGCAAGAATCTGGCTGCAAAAGAGGCAGATGCCGTTTTCACCAATGTAGAGACACTTGAACAGGCGCAGGCTTTTTATGAAGATGTGAAACGGCGGGCAGAAGCGAATGGGCGGAGCAGAGACGAGATTCTCATTTTCCCGGGGATTCATCCAATTGCCGGGGCCACCATTGAAGAAGCGGAAGAAAAATACAAAGCGATTCAAAACCTTGTGTCGATCGAAGAGGCGCTTCATTATTTGGGACGGTTCTTTGATCACTTCGATTTCAGTGTATTCCCGCTTGATGAGCCGTTTCCGGATGTGGGTGATGTCGGGAAAAACAGCTTCCAATCGACAACTGATCGGATTAAGAAAATCGCGCGTGAACAGAACTTGACACTGCGGGAAGTGGCTTTGCAGGTAACCACTCCAAAAGGAGCATTTTTCGGAACATATGAACAGGTGGCCGATCAATTGATTGCCTGGGTGGAGGGCAATGGAGCCGATGGATTCATTTTTGCCCCGCCTGTTCTCGGCAGCGGTTTAACCGATTTTGTTCAGCACGTCATCCCGATTCTGGAAGAGCGAGGCTACTACAGCCGGGAGTATCAGAGTGATACATTGCGGGGAAATTTGGGGCTGCCGTACAAGGAAAATCAATATACGAAAAAATCAAAAGAAGCGATTTATTAATAAGGAGCAAAAATAATTCCATCGATGCCATTGCAGATGTTATGGAGACGAAAGCCGGGAAAGATCAGCGGAATGAATAGTTGGCGCTGTGGAAAAAGGAGCGGTCTGAAAGGCAGCAGCAGGGTTGCCACCTTAAAAAGGAAGGGAGGGGCATGCTTGGTCATGAAGAAACAGAAAGTAACAGAGAACATTAAAATTACAAGAGATGTGCCCGTTTCGATGAGAGACGGGACCATCTTGTATGCAGATATATACCGGCCAGACGACCAGGAAAAATACCCCGTTTTGCTATTAAGAACTCCTTACAACAAGAGCGATGCTCAGACAAATTAACCATCCATCACATTGGAAATAAAAAAGAGCGCCGCCAATCCGTCTTAGAAATGCTTGAACAAATAGGCCTTGATCCGTCTTTTGAAAATAAGTATATCCACCAATTAAGCGGCGGGCAGCGCCAGCGTATCGTGATAGCTCGCGCGCTTATGCTGCGCCCTGAATTTCTTGTTTTAGATGAACCGGTTTCGGCACTGGATGTTTCGGTTCAAGCACAAATATTAAATTTATTAAAAGATTTGCAACAGCAATTTTCGCTGACGTATTTATTTATTTCGCATGATCTTAACGTTGTTCATTATATGAGTGATCGAGTCGCCGTCATGTATTTAGGGAAAATTGTAGAAGTATCAGATGTTGATCATATTTACAAAGCCCCACTTCATCCGTATACGCAAACACTTGTTTCTGCTATACCAACCGTATGGAAAAAAGAAAAGAGAAGACGGATTCTTTTAGAAGGGGAAATTCCCGATCCTTCTTCTACAAAAGGATGTTCTTTTCAAGGCCGCTGCCCGTTTGCGTACGATAGGTGTAAATTTGAACAACCAAAGCCAATACATCTGGATAATCACCGGATGGTTAGTTGCCATTTATATTCATAAAAAGGTGCACAGGGCATAATCACCGTAAACCATTGCGGCACTTCCAGCCTTTTTCGGAGCTAAGGGAGATTGCGCTTGTTTGATCAAAATAAAGATATTTATTTTTAGAAAATTGATAAAATAAAATTGACATTTATAGATTTTGAGAGTAAATTTATATATAAAACTAAATCGATATGTTTAGTTGGTTAAACAATTAAAATCTTGCATCCCCTTGCCATTGCCGGTTAGTCAACGAAAGGCATCTTCTTGGTTTTTCTACAAAAAAGATAGGTGCCTGTTTTGAAAATTTTATCAAAATTAAATTCGAAAGGAGAAAGTGACAATGTCAAATGAAAGAACGCTTCAGCCGGAAACATTAGCGGTGCATGCGGGGCAAGTGCCAGATCCAACAACTTTATCAAGAGCAGTGCCGATTTATCAAACAAGCTCATATGTATTTAATGACAGCCAGCATGCTGCTGATTTGTTTAGCTTAAAAGAAGAAGGTTATGTTTATACAAGAATCATTAATCCAACGACCGATGTATTTGAAAAGCGGGTTGCTGCCCTTGAAGGCGGTGTGGGGGCGCTGGCGCTTTCATCTGGCCAGGCAGCTGTCTTTTATTCCATCATCAATATTGCTTCTGCCGGAGATGAAATTGTTTCTTCGTCAAGCATTTATGGCGGAACGTATAATTTGTTCCTTCATACGCTTCCTAAATTCGGAATTACCGTTAAATTTGTGGATTCCACTGATCCGAAAAACTTTGAGCAGGCGATTACAAGCAAAACAAAAGCGCTATTTGCGGAAACGATCGGAAATCCAAAATGTGACGTATTAGATATCGAAGCCGTTGCGGAAATCGCTCATCGTCATGCTATTCCACTAATTGTTGATAACACTATTCCTAGCCCGTATTTGCTTCGTCCGATTGACTTTGGCGCAGATATTGTGGTGCATTCAGCAACAAAGTTTATTGGAGGGCATGGAAATTCCATCGGTGGAATTATTGTCGACAGCGGAAAATTTGACTGGGCGAAAAGCGGAAAGTTTCCAGAATTCACAGAGCCAGATCCAAGCTATCATGGCCTCATTTATACAGAAGCTGCCGGCGAAGCTGCCTATATTACAAAAGCACGTGTCCAACTGCTTCGCGATCTTGGTGCGGCATTGTCGCCATTCAATTCATTCCTGTTTTTGCAGGGGCTTGAAACTTTGCATTTGCGCTTAGAGCGTCATAGCCAAAACGCGTTAGAGGTGGCGAAGTTTTTAGAAAAAGAGGCAGCCGTTGAATCCGTTAGCTATCCTGGTTTAGAAAGCCATCCTTCTTATGAGTTAGCGAAAAAGTATTTGCCAAAAGGACAAGGTGCCATCTTAACCTTTGAAATTAAAGGCGGCGTTGAAGCAGGGAAAAAATTAATCGATTCTGTTCAACTATTCTCTCATTTAGCCAATATTGGCGATTCGAAATCATTAATTATTCATCCTGCCAGCACTACGCATCAGCAGTTAAGCAGTGAGGAACAATTAGCTGCTGGCGTTACGCCGGGACTGATTCGCTTATCGGTTGGCACAGAGGCAATTGATGATATTTTATATGATCTAAAGCAAGCCATCAAAGCCAGCCAAACGGTAACTTCCATTGTGAAGTAAACTTTGTCTTATATGCGTATTTTGCGGCTCAATCAGTGATGATTGAGCCTTTTTTTGTTGTGACAGATATGTTGATCAACTAATTAGTAATGTGCCAGCGATTCATCAATGTGACCCGCATCAGAAATAGAGATAGAAAAAGAACAAAGGAATTAAAGATTGTTATTTATATGCATTAACGATGTTGGTCATTTGATGGTGAAATATATTAATGGCCTTGAATGCCCTACCATTCTTCTATCAGTTGAAAAATAAAAAAATGTAATTATATCAATGACTCAAACGAATTGATAGATTTTTTTTATGAATTATATAAATCTTTCTATCACTCGAAGTCTTGCCTTTTCACTTTTTCCGGTGGTAGGATAAATCACAAACATAAAACCGATTATTCATACCTATAAACAAGGAATAAAAATGGAGGGGGAATGCATATGAGTTATCAGTTGGTTTGTTAAATCAAAGTACAATATCTGGCGGTGAAAGAGACAGCACTGTTTTCACAAATGAACAGGTTCAGCATTTTATGAAGATGTGAAGCAAAGGCAAGATGTTTATTTGTACCATCCGGTCGGCTGTGCAACCAAGGAATACGATTCCAAATCAGAACTTTGCGCCGAGCGAAGAGGCGCTTCATTATTTAGGGCGATTTGCAAAAAGCGATGGATGAATAAGGAGGAAGTTATGATGCCAAAACCATTATCAGTTGTCGTCTGGTCCAAAGAAGGATGTCACTATTGTGAAGAGGTGAAACAATTTTTAAAAGAACAGCAGGTAGACTATCAAACCATCGATGTGACGAATCGGGATGAACTGCGTGATATTTTGGAAGTTAAATACGGCATCCGGCACGTGCCAGTTGTTGAAATTGGCCGCGGGGATGTATACGAAGGGGTGACAAAAGTCGGGCTCAGCCATCTTGCCAAAGCATTGAACGCTTATCTGTTAAATTAACTGAACTATATTCAGTATGTATGGACGAAGATAAAAAATGGTCTTTCTTCAGAAAATTCTAACTGAACTATTGAAAATCGGGACTCGTTTGTGAGTAAAAATTGGGAGGAAAGAGGATGAATAAAAAGCTCAGTCTTATTGTGGTATTGCTATTGACATTCTTTTTAGCAGCGTGCTCGTCAAAAGAAGGAGCAACTTCCACAACTTCAACAGCAAATTCCAAAGACACAAAAGAAAAAGTGCAAAAAATCATTGTCGGCACCGGGACACAGTTTCCAAATATATGTTTCATTGATGAAAATGGAAAATTGACTGGATATGATGTAGAGCTTGTCCGGGAAATTGATAAAAAGCTTCCTGAATATGAATTTGAATTTAAAACAATGGAATTTTCTAATCTATTACTAAGCCTTGAAACCAAAAAAATTGATTTTATCGCCCATCAAATGGAAGTGAATGAAGAGCGAAAAGCAAAATTCTTATTTAACAAAGAGCCGTACAATATTTTCCCGCTGAAAGTAGTTGTTCGCAAAGATAATAACGATATTAAGTCCATTAAGGATTTAAAAGGAAAAAAAGTAATAGTCACCGCGACAAGCAACGCAGCTGTTTTCCTGGAGAAATACAATAGAGAACATAATGCGGGCATTCATATTGTGTATGCTGGTCAAGGAGCAGATGATGTAACCAACCAAATCCGCACGGGACGCGCGGATGCAACGATCTCAACGCCATTTGCGGTTGATTTCTTAAATAAGGCAGCTGACGCGCAACAAAAAGTAGTTGGCGAGACGCTTTTGGATTCGAAGGTGTATTTCTTGTTTCGCAAAGATGAAACAAAGCTGCAAAAACGTATTGATGAAGCACTTGTTGAATTGAAAAAGGAAGGTGTTGTCAGGGAATTAAGCAAAAAATGGCTTGGAGCGGATTATACTGTTGAATTTTAATAAGGAGGTGACCGAGGATTGGGCAAAGCATTTGATATCACACTAGTCGGGGAATTTCTGCCACAGCTTGTTCAATATTTAGGAGTTACGCTGCAAATCCTGGCCGTCTCTACTGTGTTCGGAATCGTTATCGGAATAGCCGCTGCTATTCCGCGGCTTTTCCGCATTCCGATACTATCGCAGCTGGTGATTGTCTATGTTTCGTTTATTCGCGGAACTCCAATATTAATTCAACTGTTCTTGATTTTTTACGGTGTTCCGGCGCTGTTTCTGTTGTTTGACATTGATCTGACCAGAATGGACCCTTTATATTTCGTCATGATTACATACTCGCTCAGTAACGGCGCTGTCTTTTCCGAAATATTTCGGGGCGCCATTCAGGCGATTGACTATGGGCAGACGGAAGCGGCGTATTCTGTCGGGATGAGTGATTCACAAACCTTTTTCCGGATTATCATTCCTCAAGCCATCGGAATCGCTTTCCCAAATATGGCAAATTGCATCATAAGTTCATTAAAGGATACGTCTTTAGCATTCACCATTGGGGTAATGGATATGGTCGGGAGAGGAGAAACATTGATTGCTTCAACAGCCCATGCACTGGAAGTATATATTTCTCTTTCAATTATTTATTACATTGTTGTTCTTGTTCTCGAAAAACTATTCCGCTTGTTTGAAAAGAGAGTGAACCGGTATAAACCAGATGTGGTGTCCTCTGCTTAACGGGCCGTTGGAAAGGAGGGACAGCTTTGACAATTGATATTCCATTTATGTGGACTGCGTTCAAAGAAATTATAAAAGCATTGCCTGTGACAATTATGCTGACACTTATTCCGCTGTTTGTCGGATTTTTCATAGGACTCGTGGTAGCGTTGATCCGAGTGTATAAAGTGAAAGGACTGTTGGCGATAGCGAACGGGTATGTCTCTTTTTTACGGGGAACGCCGATTATTATGCATGTTATGCTGATTTATTTTGGTTTCCCGCTTCTTATCGATGCGGTAGCCGCGAAATTGGGAATTTCCGTGCAAACACAGCTTATTCCCATCAGCACATTTGTTCTGACAGCACTTTCATTAAGTGCCGGTGCGTATTTATCGGAAGTCATTCGCTCCGGTATTTTAAGTATTCCGAAAGGGCAAGTGGAAGCGGCGTATTCTGTCGGGATGAACACGTTTCAAACGATGGTGCGCATCATTCTTCCACAGGCGCTGGTACAATCTATTCCTAATTTTACCAACATTTTTGTCGGTTTTTTGCATACATCATCCATTGCCTTCCTCGTTTCTCAAAAAGAACTGACGGGAGCGGCCAATATTGTTGCTTCTACTAACTTAAAGTTTCTCGAAGCGTACATCGCAGCGGGCATCATTTATTGGCTGGTCACCATTCTTGTTGAAGGGCTGTCGTCATTGGTGGAAAAAAGAGCCACATCCTATATGAGAGGAGGAGTCCGATGATTTATTTGCAGGGGATAAAAAAATCATTCCGAAATCAAGAAGTGTTAAAAGGAATCAATTTGACGATTGAAAAAGGGAAGGTTGTCACGATTCTCGGGCCAAGCGGCTCCGGAAAATCTACTCTGTTGCGATGCATAAATTTTCTCGAAAAACCGGATGAAGGAGTCGTGCAAATAGGAGATGTGAGAGTTGTAGCCGAAAAAGCGAACAAAAAAGATATTATGGCATTAAGAAAACAGTCCGCTATGGTTTTCCAGCATTATAATTTATTCGCTCATAAAACAGTGCTTGAAAATGTAATGGAAGGATTGATTGTGGCGAAAAAAATGAAAAAAGCGGAAGCAAGGCAACGGAGCGAACAGGTGCTTGAACGAGTCGGATTGTCCGATAAATTGAATTATTTCCCGAGCCAGCTTTCTGGAGGGCAGCAGCAGCGTGTCGGCATTGCTCGTGCCCTTGCGTTAAATCCGGAAGTGATCCTTTTTGATGAGCCGACTTCCGCACTCGATCCTGAACTTGTCGGAGAAGTATTGGCCGTCATTAAAGACATTGCCAAGGAAGGCATTACAATGCTCATTGTGACACATGAAATGCAGTTTGCCCGCGAAGTATCGGATCAAGTGTTGTTTATGGATGGCGGAGTAATCGTTGAAAAAGGCTCGCCGATGGAGATTTTTACAAACCCGAGAGAAGAACGGACCCGAAAGTTTTTAAAGAGAATTGCCGGGGGATTGCCTGTCCATTGGATTCAGAAAACAGCATATTAAAAAAGAAAGGAAGGATGGCCACATGACGGATCATGTACAGATACATGATATGCTGGATGAAGATAAAGAAGCGGTGCGGCAGCTTCTGATTGACAGTTACCGGCAGTATGAACGGGATTATCAAGATCCGAATGTGTGGTTTGATTATTTGGCGGATATTACAGCATCTGTTGATAACCCGAATGTCGATCGGATTTTGGTGGCGAAGAGCGGCAACGATATTCTCGGAACCCTTCAACTGTTTGACTCATCGGAGAAGGCATATGGCCGCCCGGAACTAAACATTTTTTCACCGATTGTGCGGCTGCTGGCTGTTCATCCGAAGGCAAGAGGGCGTGGCATTGCGCAAAAACTGTTGAAAGAAAGTATTCGGTACGCGCAATCCAAAGGGGCAGCCCACTTGTACTTGCATTCCAGCGATAAGATGCAAAAAGCGATACAGTTGTATGAATGGCTCGGATTTAAGCGGGATGAGTCAAAGGATTTTCGAAACCATGATATTTTAGTGAAATGCTACCGGTTTGATATTAAAAAGGAAGTGTCTGTTTATGAATCAGTCTGATCTGGACGTGCGCTTAATGGAGATCCGGCGCCACTTTCATCAATATCCAGAATTATCGGGTGAAGAGTTCGAAACAACGCAAACCATTCGTTCACTTTTAGAGCAAGCTGGTATTCCGATTTTAGACACGAGTCTCCCGACAGGAGTGGTAGCACAAATAAGCGGGAAAAAGCAAGATCCAATCATTGCTTTGCGCGCTGATATCGATGCCCTTCCCATTCAAGAAGAAACGGGTTTGCCTTACGCTTCGAAAATATCGGGAAAGATGCATGCCTGCGGTCACGATTTTCACACTGCCGCTTTAATTGGTGCAGCTTATTTGCTAAAGGAAGAAGAGAAAGCGTTAAATGGTTCGGTTCGCTTCATTTTTCAGCCATCTGAGGAGATTGGCGGGGGAGCGGAAAAAGTCATTGCCGCTGGTCACTTGGAAAAAGTGAAAGCGATTTTTGGTTTGCATAATAAACCGGATTTACCGGTTGGAACAATCGGTATTAAAAGCGGACCATTAATGGCGAGCGTTGACCGTTTTATCATTGAAGTGGAAGGGATTGGAACACACGCAGCGGCGCCCCATGCAGGCATTGATTCTATCGTCGTTGCCTCACATATTGTCATTGCTTTACAAACAATCGTCAGCCGGCAATTAAGTTCATTTGATCATGCGGTCATCAGTGTTGCCCACGTTTCGGCAGGGAATACGTGGAACGTCATTCCAGGAAATGCTTTTTTAGAAGGAACCGTTCGAACGTTTTCTGAGGAAACAAGGGAAAAGATTCCAAAGTGGATTCAACGAATCATTGCCGGTGTTGCCAATGCTTACGGTGCTCAAGCAACCCTTCGCTGGATGCCGGGGCCACCTCCTGTCCTCAATGATGAAAAGGCTGTTGAGCTATCTGTCCAAACGGCTGAGCAATTGGGACTTAATGTTGTTGAGCCAACGCCATCGATGGCGGGCGAGGATTTTGCTACCTATCAAAAGAAAATTCCGGGTTCGTTTGTGTTTATCGGGACTTCCGGAACACATGAATGGCATCATCCTGCTTTTACGTTGGATGAACGGGCTTTGCCTATTGCCGCACGTTATTTAGCAGAAGTGGCAAAAAAAGCGTTAAAACATTTTTAATGAAGCGGAAACGGGGTGTTTGGGGCAATGAAGAAATTATATGTATTGGCTTTATTCACGGTTTTATTTGGCATTTTAATAGGCTGCGGCAAAAACGAAGCATCTGATAATGGAAAGGATGCAAACGACCAAACCGGGGAGAAAACAGTAACATTAAAGATTGGAGCTTCATCGACACCACATGCGGAAATTCTTGAATTTATTAAACCAACGCTAGAGAAAGAAGGCATTGAGCTTGATATTAACGTCATTAACGATGGCATTCAAACAAATGAACAGACAGCAAATGGCGAGTTGGACGCTAATTATTTCCAACATACTCCGTATTTAGAGCAGACAAATAAAGATAGCGGATTAAATCTTGTTAAAGTTGTCGGTGTTCACATTGAGCCATTTGGCGTATATTCCAAAAAAATCAAATAGATTAATGAACTTCCAAAAGGTGCAAAAATTGCAATTCCAAAGGATCCTGTTAACTTTTCCCGCGCTTTGCAATTGTTTGATGCCAACGGCATTATTGAGCTTAATAAGCCTTCCTCCGGCATCAATACAAGTAAAAATTATACGATACAAGATATTAAGAAAAATGATAAAAAACTTCAATTTATTCCCGTTGATGGTCCGTTGCTAGTACGTGCGCTGGATGATGTCGAGGCTGCGGCAATCAATACGAACTATGCTTTAGAGGCTGGCCTTAAACCGAAAAAAGATGCCCTTATTATTGAAGGAGATCAATCCCCTTATGTCAACATTTTAGCAGCACGTCCAGACAATAAGGACTCAGATGTGATCCAAAAGCTAGCAAAAGCATTAACAAGTCCAGAAGTAAAGAAGTTTATTGAAGATAAATATGATGGAGCTGTTGTTCCGGCATTTTAAGACGGGGGGAGTAAAGTGATTGAGTTTCGAAATGTCTCTAAAATTTTTAAAAGCAAAACACGAACGGTCGAAGCGTTAAAAAATATCAATTTGACGATTGAGAAAGGAGACATTTTCGGCGTTATTGGTTTTAGCGGAGCGGGGAAAAGTACATTACTCCGGATGGTTAATTTGTTGGAAAAGCCGACTTCCGGACAAATTTTCGTCGATGGCCAAGATTTGTCAAAGCTATCGGAAAAAGAGCTGCGTCAAGCGAAAAAAAACATCGGAATGATTTTTCAGCATTTTAATTTACTAAGATCCAAAACCGTTTTTGATAATGTCGCGATGCCTCTTAAACTTAGGAAAACACCAAAATCTGTGATTGAAGAGCGTGTTAACGAATTGCTGCGTTTTGTCGATCTTTCTGATAAGGCAAACAGCTATCCAAATCAATTATCAGGCGGCCAAAAGCAGCGCGTGGGCATTGCCCGGGCATTGGCGACAAATCCATCGATTCTTCTTTGTGATGAACCGACTTCGGCACTTGACCCGCAAACAACGACGTCGATTTTACAGCTGTTAAAACGAGTGAACCAGGAATATGACGTGACGATTTTGATTATAACGCACGAAATGGAAGTGATTAAGCAAATTTGTAATCGCGTTGCCGTTATGCAGAACGGAGAGATTATCGAAGAAGGCACGATTTTAGATATTTTTTCCAAACCAAAAACAGAAACGGCGCGCAATTTTGTTCGTTCGGTGTTAAAAGACGAGATTCCGCAAAGTATTTTCAATATTTTGCAATCTAACGGTAAATTCAGAAAAATTTACAATATGGAATTTATTGGAGAAAGCTCTGGCAAGCCGGTTTTATCGCAAGTTGCAAAATCGTTCGCAGTAGATGTGAACATTTTATTTGGCAGCATCAATGAGTTGCAAGGAGTTCCTTTTGGCAATTTGATTGTTGAGTTGCAGGGGGAAGAAGCAGAAATTGCCCGGGCCTATGATTTTATCGTACAGCAAAATGTGTTGGTGAATGAGGTGGTGCGCAATGGAAGTTAGTGTGGAACTCATTTTGCAGGCGTGCTGGGAAACATTATATATGGTTAGCGTATCGCTCGTATTTGGGTCACTAATCGGTTTGCCTTTAGGCATTTTATTAGTCGTCACGCGCAAAGGTCATATCTTGGAGAACACGCTTATCTTCTCGGTTTTAAATCCGATTGTCAATATTTTGCGATCGATTCCGTTCATTATTTTGCTTGTTGCAATCATTCCGTTTACGAGATTGATTGTCGGTACGGCGATTGGGACAACGGCAGCGATTGTTCCGATTGTGCTTCACATTGGCCCATATATGTCGCGCCTGATTGAAAATTCTCTCTTGGAAGTGGATAAAGGAATTATTGAAAGTGCACAAGCGATGGGCGCTACCCCATGGCAAATTATTTTTCGATTTCTTCTGCCAGAGGCGCTGCCTTCTATTGTGTTAAGCATCACAACAGCAACGATTGGTCTCATCGGTGTAACGGCGATGGCAGGAGCCGTTGGTGGCGGTGGTTTAGGTGACTTAGCGATTACATATGGTTATCAGCGCTTCAGCACCATCACCATTGTAGTGACGGTCGTGATTCTTGTTTTGCTTGTACAGGGCGTGCAATCGCTGGGGAATTTGATCGAGCGAAAAATCAGAAGAATGTAGTCAGCATTCATGAGAGAGGTGGGGAAAATGGTGAAAAAAGCATTTATCTCTATTCTTGCTTTTATTTTAGTGTTTAGTTTGGCGGGATGTGGAAAAACAGCCGGGAGTGAAGCGAAAGATAAAAAAATTAAAGTTGGCATTCGCAGCTCGGAATTGCGGACATGGGAATTTATTAAAGAGAAAGCAAAAAAAGAAGGACTAGATCTTGAATTGGTTACTTTCAACGCATCGGTTGATCCCAATCAAGTGCTGGCTGAAGGAGATATTGATGTCAATGCGTTTCAACATATTGCCTATTTAACGAGTTTCAATGAAAAAAACGGTACAGATATTGTCCCGATTGGAACGACGATTATCGCACCGTTAGGCCTTTATTCCAAAAAATATAAGTCTCTTGATGAGATACCGAAAAATGCCAAAATCGCGGTGCCAAATGATGCAACGAACTGGGGCCGTGCCTTGCTTTTATTGCAAGAAGCAAAGCTAATCAAGGTAGTAGATAATTTCGATGGAAACGGCGGAGTGGACAAAATCAAAGAAAATCCAAAAAACATCGAGATTGTTCCTGTGGATGGGGCGGCTACACCGCGGGTCATGGATGATGTTGATGCATCTATTATTAACAACGGTGTAGCGGTGGAAGCAGGATTGTATTTAAAAGATGCCATTATTCATGAAAGCGCGACTGCAAAACCGTATATCAACGTGATTGCGGCGCGGAAAGAAGACGCCGATCGCCCTGAGTTGAAGAAACTGGTCAAAATCTATCAAACAGATGAAGTGGCGAATTTCATTAAGAAAACGTATAAGGGAAACTACATTCCAACGTTTATTCCGTTAGAAGAGTTAAAAACATTTAAAGACGCTTATAAAAATTAATCCATTATTGGAGGGGATGAAATTGGCAAAGAAAAAGCAGATTAAGCTGGCTGCCTACTTGATTGGAACGGGGATGCATATCGCTTCGTGGCGCCATCCGGACGCCCAACCGACTGCAAGTATAGATGTTCAGCACTTTATCAAACTCGCGCAAATTGCCGAACGAGGCAAATTTGATATGGTGTTTCTCCCAGATAGCCTGGCGATTAACGAGGATTCCCATCCAAACATTTTAAACCGATTCGATCCGGTTGTTTTAATTACAGCGATTGCGACTGCAACATCAAAAATTGGCCTCGTTGCAACAGCTTCAACTTCTTACGGAGAACCGTATATCCTGGCACGGCAATTCGCCTCTGTCGACCATGTTAGTAACGGGCGTGTTGGCTGGAATGTCGTTACAACAGGAGATGCGACAGGCGCTACGGCGCTTAACTTTAGCAGAACGGAGCACTATAAACACGATGAGCGCTACCGGCGAGCAGAAGAATTTGTTGATGTCGTTCAAGGGCTGTGGGATTCTTGGGAGGATGATGCCTTTGTCTTTGACAAGGAGAAAGGAGTATTTTTTGATCCTGAAAAGCTCCATACGCTTGATTACAAAGGACAGTATTTCTCCGTCCGTGGCCCTCTTAACATTGCCCGTTCGAAACAAGGACATCCGGTCATCGTGCAGGCCGGATCGTCAGAACCAGGCCAGCGGTTAGCTGCAAGAACGGCAGAAGTCGTTTTTGCCCATCGCGATAATATAGAGAAAGCAAAAGAGTTCTACAAAAGCTTAAAATCCAAACTGGCGGACTACGGGCGCCATCCAGATGAGCTTTCGATTTTAGTCGGCATTTCGCCAATTGTTGGTGAAACAGAAGAAATTGCCCAGCAAAAATTTGAAGAGCTGCAAAAGCTTGTTCTCCCGTACCAAGCATTAAAATTCTTGTCAGGCTATATGGGAAATGTCGATTTCACGAAATACTCGCTTGATACACCGGTAAAAGAAGTGGAGCTTCCAGAAGAAATAAATGGAATTCAGAGCCATTATGAAGATATAAAACGAATTATTGACACGGAAGACTTGACAGTTGGCGAGCTTTATTCACGTCTTTTTATCGGTGCCGGCAGACGTGACAACTTTATTGGAACTCCAGAAAAGATTGCCGATGAATTGGAAAAATGGTTTACAGAGGAGGCGGCAGACGGTTTTATCCTTCAGGCACCGTTATATCCGCGAGATTTGGAAGATTTCGTTCATCATGTAGTACCAATTCTGCAAGAACGTGGTTTATTCCGCCGTGAATATGGAGGGGATACGTTGCGCGACCATTTAGGGCTTCCGAAGCCTGTAAACCGCTATACGCTGGCGAGACAATCCAAACTAGCCATCCAATAGCGAGAAGGGAGAGAACGGCATGGCAGTGAGAGAGTTCGATCCCTTTATAAGGAACGAAAGAGAAGAGAAGCTGGCTCGTTATGCGGAAGCGCTGGCAAGTCAAATTGCCGAAACGGCCCATGTATACGATGAAAGCGGGGCATTCCCGTTTGAACATTTTGATTTATTGCGCCAAGAAGGTTATTTAAAGTTGACAGTACCAAAACAATATGGTGGAAACGAGATTTCCTTGTACGAAACATTGCTTGTTCAGGAAAGGCTTGCGCGCGGGGATGGTTCAACTGCGCTTGCTGTTGGTTGGCATCTTCTTACTTTTTTAAATTTGCGCAGCGTCCGCCCTTGGAAGGAAGAAGTGTTTGCGCGGCTTTGCACAGCAGCAGTGAAAGAAGGAAAAATGCTGAATATCATTTCTTCTGAAAGAGAAACCGGCAATTTGGCAAGAGGCGGTATTCCTTCAACGATCGCCAAGCGCACATCAGGCGGTTATATGATCTCAGGAGTGAAATCATTCGCTTCATTAGCGCCAATTCTCGATCATTTTACTATTACTGCTTATCTGGAAGACGAAGATAAAGTGGCAGAATTTTTAATTACAAAAAACGAAAACGTGAAAGTGATAGAATCATGGAATACGATTGGCATGAGAAGCACAGGGAGCCATGATATCGAATTAAATGATGTCTTTGTTCCGGAAGAGGCCTTACTATCACGCTTGGATGGCAGCCGCATTAACCGTTTTGTGGCAGACAGCCGCGCTTATTCACTGGAAGTACCGGCGGTTTATCTGGGAATTGCTTGGGCTGCAAGAGATTTTATTCTTGATTTTGCTGTTTCCAAATATTCTCGCAGTTTTGGCGGGGTCATTGCCGATATCCCGCACATCCGCGATAAAATCGGGCAAATTGAAATTTTGTTAAAGTCTTCACGGCATACGCTGTACGCGATTGCTGAGAAGTGGGAAAACAATCCAGAGCATAAAGATTGTTTTTCGGACGAAGTTAGCATGGCGAAATATCTCATATGCAACAATGCCATACGCATTGTTGAACTTGCGATGCGCATTGCGGGAGGCCATGCATTATCAAAGCATCATAAATTAGAACGCCTTTTTCGCGACGTTCAGTGTGGACCGTTCCATCCGCCTCAAGACGATATGGTGATTCAGCAATTAGCAGATTCTGCACTGACAAAAGTGAAGAATAAAAAAGGAAAAACTATTTAGAACTGCCTTCCATACAAACGACAGACCATCGAAGCGGAACTGGCTTTTAGGCAAATCAGACATGACCATCAATCAGTGACTTCGCTTAAAATGACATTTGCTACAATAGGACGAAAGCTGGCGGGTACAAGCCAGCTTTATTTTATTTTCAAAAAAATGTTCATGATGTTTTGGGGTCCGTCCATATGCGCGAGAAACCAAAAAACTAGGGATTGTTTTCTTCCAGCGAAAAACATTCTCTTCACCGTAATCGTTCCACACATGAAAAAGTTTATTCCGTAAGCAGGTTGTTTTCCAAGGAACTTTAATATGTTTAGCATGTCAGAATGATAGATAAGAAAAAAGTCCCTGTTGTCATCTGGAAAAACAGGAATATATCATGATTTATCCTTATTTTACCTATGTTACCATTTAAATAGAAGGTATAAATAGGGGGGAGAAAATCAAAGTGGCGTCTTTATCGGAATCGATCGAACAAGAAGTGAAACGCAGGGGCTACGAGACGATGATGGATTATCTTAAGTCTTATCAGAGGCAGGTCGAAGAAACAATCGGGGAACTTCGGCTTCGGCATGGGGCTCGTGCATTTTATCATGTGAATGACGAGTATGTCCCTCATTGGCAGGGAGAGCCGGGGAAAGCGCATGAGCCGATATCCGGGAACTTGCGGCAAATGATGGATGCAACGGCAGATGGTCTTCTTTATGAAATAAGCAGGGAAATCGCCCAAATTCGTCGAAAGATAGAGGAACGGCAATGACGACGATTCGAGTCAAACCGGAAGAGCTGGAAACGGTAGCGAAGCATATCCCAAATGCGGAAGAAGCTTGCCAGCGTGCGCGAACCTCTCTTTCTTGGACACTTCCTTCTTTAGCCATGGAGATTCCCGGCATCGGCTCTGGAGCCATTCATGAGCTCAAGGACGAACTGCTTCATTGGCTCCGCCGCTATGAAGAAAAGCTGAATGAAGCCGAGGAGCTGCTGTATCGGACAGCTGCAGCCATCAGACAGGCAGACCAAACGCTTGCCGACAATATGAAAGAATTCGGTTTGGAGCTTCTTGGCTGGTATGACTTGCAGCGGGTGTTTGGAGAATATGACCCGGTGACAGGGGAACGTCTTTCATTTGGAGATCGCCTGTTTGCGGGAGGAATGTTATTGTTGTCGGTCATTCCTCCAGCTAAAGGAGCAGGCATTGCCGGCAAAGCGGGGATCAAAGGAGCGAAAGCGGCGGAAACAGCGGTGGATGTTTCCAAATTGGTCTCGCAAACGAAAAACGTCCTCAATTATAATAAAATCAAACCGTTCTTCCAAACGATCTATCACCAAGTCATCAAAGGACCAATCACCGAAACAATCCGTTCGTTCAAGAAGCAATGGGAGAACTTTCTCAAAAATGTTGACTCTGTCCTACAGAGACCGCAGCTAGCCGCCGATGGAGTTGGAGTGGTGCCAAGTGGACGGGTGATAGGAATCGTGGATGAATCCGCCAACTCGGTGCGCTTTTCGATGAGTCAAGCCGGGGATGGAGTGATTGGAAAAGGAACGGGTGGTGTTGCTAAGGGTACGAGTAAATTTACTTATAATAATTTACCAAAGAATCCAAAGGAACTGAATTTACCAAAGAATCCAAAGGAACTGATGGAAGATGGTTGGAAAGATGTAACTCCAGATGGAATGAGAAAAAATACAAACTCAAGAGAGTACGAAGATCCACGTACAGGAATAAGAGTTAGATTTGATCCTGGTAAGCCGGGTGCTCCAGGGTTTGAAGGAAAGGACCATTACCATATTTATAACCCTAATCGTACAGGTAAAGGTGATTATTACTTGGACAAAAACGGTAATCCTGTTCCTAAGGGTTCGAAAGCTTCTCATATATTACCTTAAAAGGAGATATACAAAATGAAGCCTTCACAATTTCTTAATCTATATGTTTTACATGATAGCTTTGTAGAAGATATAAAATATCTTATAAATGAAAACAAATTAGAGTTAGTAATCGAATTATGTAATTGGAAGCAAAAATTTTATACAGATACAGAACCCGAGATGGCAAAATATAAATTAGTTTTTAAAGGAGTATCAAAGTTTGAGGCTATTCCAAATACACTAGTAGATTACGATGATATTTTAGAAGTAGAACTTTTATCGAGTGAAATGAATAATGAAACGGTTAAATTTGTTTTGAAAGGTGAAGAAGATGTGAAAATTCTTACCGTTCAAGCTGCAGAAGTAGATTTTATAAAATTGGACTAACATATTTTCATTAAACATGAAAAACCTTGAAAGGGTGTATATCATTCTTTCAAGGTTTTTATTGTTGCAATAGTAGGTGTCGAACCTATCACTTCCTCGTATCTATATCAAGCAAAAGCCTAAAGATGGCTGATGATGTTCGGAAGTAGTGAGTCAATTCAGACGAGCTGAAAATGACAATATCCATTATTCGAAGAACGGTGCACATATTGTTCTTGCAAGACCATAGAATGGGGAGAAAGAAAAATGGATGAATTTATCAAGGTGTTAAATCATTATCCTAATGGAACCAAACTGATCATAGAGTGGAAAGATGGATTGCGTATTAAAGGTTTATTAGACACTATTTATGAAACAGGCGATGGGCTGGAATTAGAAGATGAGGACTACGATGAATACTTTGCTTGTGCTTTAAAAATCTTATCCATTGAGAATAATCCGTCCGGTAAGGTTTTAAGCGAAAATACTTTATTAGAAGTATCAAAACAAAATAAACCAAGTAAAATTTTTTTAGAGAATGGCGTATTGATATGGCAAGATATGAATGATAAATAACAGATATTTTACCCCTGAGGATTATCTACTCAGGGGTTTTTTGGTGTATGGAGTGCCGAATAAACCGCAAGAGCAACAACCTATATGCATAACCCTTGAAACTCCTGTATGATAATTCTTAGGGTTAGATTGTACGCACAAAATCAGTTTGAAAAAGATGCTATATTTTATGATTTTCATCAACGATAAACGACTGAAAATTATCAGCTACCACCGTTTTTATCTCCTAAAACCTTACCTTTGCTTTCTCCTTGACTTTTGAAATTTTTTTCGCAACTTTTTCTTCGCTACCACCGATTACTATAGCGAGAGGATTACTCCACCTCGATTAACTCCTGGATGTCGATGTCTAGCACTTTGCACACTTTTTCTAATGTTGAGAGATAAACTCTGTCCACGTTGTCTGAACAAAGGTGGCTGATGGTGTTCGGGCGCAGCCTGTAAGTCGAGCTAATTCACGCTGAGAAATGCCACGTTCTTTGAGGATTTCTTTCAGTTTGATTTTAATTGGCATACTACATCCCTTCCTCTGTCTGTATTACTTATACGATACATAAAAAATTTGTATCGGTAAAGGGGTTGGTCGGTTATATCGGTTAAGACGCATACAATAGACTTAACATAGCGGCTAAGCGTTACGTTAATCTCCATTTGCGTAACGGAGGGGGAAGGTATCATGAAGGTGATTGGATATATCCGCGTTTCCACACAAGGGCAAGCCAAAGATGGGTACAGCCTTGCCTACCAAGAAGATGAAATTAAAGCGTATTGTCAGGCACAAGGATACACTCTCCTGTGTTTGTTTAAGGATGAGGGTATCAGTGGGACGAAAGTGGATGAAGAATAGAAATCGACAGGACAGGATTTCAGGAGATGTTGGCGTATCTCTCCCGCCATCAGGTGGATTATGTGGTGACACTTAACACAAGCCGATTATGGCGTTCAGACATTGTTAAGGTGTTAGTACATCGTGAACTGAAAAAGTATGGAGTGGACATACGGAGCATCGAATAACCGCAATACAGTATTTACAAGAAAGCCCCCAATAATTTTCTTATTAATGGGTTAATGGAACTCCTCGACCAATATCAACGCTTAGAAATTGCGTTAAAGCTAGGCGAGGAAGGAATAAAAAAGCACAACAGGGCGGTTATGCAGGAGGAAATGTCGCTTTTGGCTATACAGCTAAAAGAGGCCAAAAGCGACTCGTTATAGATGAAATACAAGCAAAAACCGTTCAACGAGTGTTTGACTTACGAGAACAACATCCTTCATGGTCTCTGTCACAAATCGCATCACAACTGAATGAGGAAGGACATCGAACGAAACAGGGGAAGTTGTTTACGAAAGTTCAAGTCAAGCGAATTTTGGACAGAAAAGCGTTTTACAGTGGTGTATACCGTTATGGAGAGATCATCGCCAACGGAACATATGAAGCGATTTTATAACGGAACGAGATAGAGAATGGATAGGCTTTCGTACCCTTGCGAGTCCATAGAGACGAACGCTCGACCTAAGGTTGCCGACATTCTCTGTCTTGCTTTATCCGTTCAATCCAAGATAGGGGTGAGATGTTCTGATGAGACGAGATAAGCATATTTATGTAGGGATAGATTTGCATAAGTTTCAGCATACAGCGGTGATTTTAGATTGTTGGTTTGAAAAGCTAGGGGAAGTGACATTTGAAAATAAACCATCCGCTTTTCCGAGTTTACTAGAGTATGTGAATAGGTTTCTGACAGAAAGCATCACTCCTGTGTTTGGATTAGAGGATGTGGGGGCTATGGCAGGGACTTGGCATTGTACTTAAAAGAGAAAGGGCACATTGTAAAGTTTGTCAATTCTTCTTTATCCAATGCGGAACGGAACAGCTATGCCATGACCCAAAAGCATGACAGTTGGGATGCCCAATGTGTAGCGAATGTGTTAATCCGTCAATTCCCTTATTTGCCTGATGTCATATATTTGTAAAGGCAGTAAAACTCCTCGAAATCCTGTGTTTTACGAGTATTATCAGAAAAAGCTAGCAGAAGGTAAAACCAAACAACAAGCGCTTATTTGCATTATGAGAAGACTTGTCAATATTATCTATGGTATGATGAAACACAAGACCGCTTATATCATGCCTGAACGGAAAGTCAGTTGATATAATGGGTGGTGGTTAGTGAAACTGCCACCCGTTTATAAAGTACATTTTTATAATTTCCTAAGGAGTGAGTATATTATGTTTTTATTATATTTCCAAGATGAATGTCTGGGTGAAATACAAGATATCAACACTGAAGGCATGTGGATGTATGGTAAACTTATACCTAATCAAAATATAGTAAAGTTTAAAGATTTTTTTAAGGCTCTTACGAGTGAAGAAAATGATTTTAAAGAAAGTGAATATAATGAAGAATGGTTGAAAGATGATAATTGGTTTATTGTGGATGATCATCAAAATAAAAGAGGAATTTATTTGCCGGCTGTGTATGAAGACGGGGAAATAAATTGGAGATGGAGGTAACTTAATTTAAAACAAAGACCTTGATAGGCTATATGCCTTCAAGGTTTTCTTTATATTTAAAACGAATTGTTGTTTAAAATAAAGATTTTATAAAGTAAAGTGAAATTGAGCCAAGCTACTCATTGAAAATATCTGGTATTATGTCAAGAAAACGGACACGTTAAACAGAGAGAAAAGTCTTTGTTTATACAGCTATTTTTCTTTTGTCAGTGTAAGCAAACACAACAATCGATTCCGTCTCGTCAACAATGGGATGAAACGGAACCAATATCATCATCGCTTCTGCCATGGCCTGGTTGGCTTTTTCATTTTGGTCTTTCTGAGCATCCTCTTCACCGTAATCGCTCCATGCATGAAAAAGTTTGTTCCGTAAAGTGGCCCCCCGTTTATTGGTGAATGGGAGATAAGAAAATAAACTCATTAATTGGTTCGCAATAAAAATTAAGGATTAAAGATTTGGATAAACAAGTTAGAGATATTGCAAAAACAATAACTCAAGAAGAAAGTGTGCAGGTACTCTTTTTTATGAAATGAGATAAGGAAATCGCCTAAATTTAGCGAAAGATAGTGGAGCTATAATACCGACGATTCGAGTCAATCCGGAAGAGCTGGAAACCGTAGCCGAACATGTCCCCGATGCCGAAGACGGCTGCCAGCGTGCGCGGACCTCGCTTTCGTGGGAATTTCCATCGTTGGTGATGAAGATTTCCGGCATTAGCACTGCCGCATCGATAGTCTCAAGGATGAGCTGATTCATTGGCTCGACCGTTATGAAGGAAAGCTGAACGAAGCAGAAGGATTGCTGTATCGGACAGCCGCGGCAATGTGCCAAGCCGACCAAACGCTCGCCGACAATATGAAAGAATTCGGTTTGGAGCTTCTTGGCTGGTATGACTTGCAGCGGGTGTTTGGAGAATATGACCCGGTGACAGGGGAACGTCTTTCATTTGGAGATCGCCTGTTTGCGGGAGGAATGTTATTGTTGTCGGTCATTCCTCCAGCTAAAGGAGCAGGCATTGCCGGCAAAGCGGGGATCAAAGGGGCGAAAGCGGCCGGGATAGCAGCGGATGTGTCCAAATTGGTCTCGCAAACGAGACATGTTCTCCGCTATGATAAAGTTATGCCTGCCCTTCAAGCGGTATACCACCAAGTCGTAAAGGCACCGATTAGCAATACGATCCGCTCGTTCAAGAAGCAATGGGATGACCTTCTTGACAGCGTTCGATCTGTCCAACTGCAGCCGGCATTTGCCGGGATAGGGTCGGTATCCAGGGCAGGGGTGCGGGAGACCGCGGAAGAAGCCACCAGCTCCGTGCGCTTTTCGATGAGTCAAGCGGTGGATGGTGTGGTGGATAAGGGAAATGCTGTAGGCGATAGGGTAGTAAAAAATGAGGCCGAAAGAGCAAAAAATTTGGATTTAACCCCAAGGGAAACACCATATAAGATTATGGGTAGTAAGAAAATGAAGATATTAAATGAAAAGGGCAAAAATAGAACAATAACACGAGAAGAATGGAAACAATTGGAATGGAACAAGAGGTTTAAAAGAAGAAGGGATAGGGGTGTAGATAATTTTTGGGAACAAGAAAAAGTTCGGGTAATGAACGGTAATCCGACTAGAAATTGGACGCCAGAACAAATCAAAGACATTTTGAATGGAAATATACCAAAACACAATGGAAAGCCTATAATTGGTCATCATGCATATAGTGCTTCTAAGTATCCACAAATAGCTGACAAAGGGGAAATTATTTATCCAGTTACTTTTAGAGAACACTTGTATCGTTGGCATGGTGGTAATTATCGAGATAGTCTTCCTGGGAGACCAATAAACGATTCAATTCCAAATGATTTTTAATCGTTGATATTGAAAGGAGGTTATTTAATTGTCAAAAATACTAGTATTACTAGACAAAAATACTGTTCAAACAAAGCATTTGGCGATGGTAAAAAAATATACTAACTTAGGTCTTGGTGATATAAAAAATAGAATAGAGAATAGTAGTCCCATTTTTGAATGTGACTTATTCAAAAATGAGGATGATGACGCTAAACTTGAGAAACTCATTACTGATTTAACAAATAATGGAGTGAAGATAAAAATTTACGAAGAGGAAATATCGAGTGATAAGGAAGTTTCTATTAAGTATTTAATGAACAGGTTAAACAGATTTAAAGAAATTCAAGCTCAAAATGAGTTGTTAGATGACCTTATGTACGGCGATGATTGATACTCCTATAGCCCATCCCAAACGAGTAATTACTCGTCTGGGTTTTTATTTGCTTAACCGCTTTAATAAGATAATGTAATAATATTACACATTGAAGTAACGTATACGTCCATCATTACGGATGATCCTTTTTAATAGCGAAGCAGGAAAATTCCCCAAATTGGAACAAGATAAGAGAAGCTGCAATGACGACGATTTGAGTCAATCCGGAAGAGCTGGAAACTGTAGCTGAGCATGTCCCCGATGCCGAAGACGGCTGCCAGCGTGCGCGAACCTCACTTTCCTGGGACCTGCCCTCTTTAGTGATGGAGATTCCCGGCATTAGCACTGCTGCGATCGATAGTCTCAAGGATGAGCTGATTCATTGGCTCGACCGTTATGAAGAAAAGCTAAATGAAGCGGAGGAACTGCTGTATCGGACAGCCGCGGCGATGCGCCAGACAGACCAAACGATTGCTGATAACATTTTGGAGCTTCTTGGCTGATACGATGTACAGCGGTTATTGGAGAATGCGATCCCCAATCACTGGAGAACGGATATGCGGATGGGGATGCCTGGTTGCGGGAGGAGTGCTGTTGGTTTCGATTATTCCTCAGATCAAAGGATCAGGAATCGCTGGCAAAGAGGGAATCAAAGGGAGTTATCTTTCCAAATTAAGATGATTTTAAATTAATACATACTGCCCATTTGCCTGAACCATCATGATAGCGCGATAATGGCATAAAATCCTGTGATAAATAAGTCGTTTACAAAGTTAACGTGGGTGGAGTGTTTAGCTGGATGGTATACGTATCCCCAACTGTTTCTCTTTTATTATTGGCCATCAGGAAAATATTTGGAATTTTATAATCATTTTTCTTCAAAGATAATAGGGAGTCGTAGGAAAAGGAATGGGGGATTGTTAAGAATACTAGATAAACGCATAAGTTTGCCATCATATAGACATGAGAGTTTGTATCTTAACATAAGGATGGAAAATAGATGAAATCATATATGCTTGCATATTATACTTGTTCTTTATATTACAAAGGAGAATTTGATTAGTACGTTGAATTAAGATATTGGAAAGTCAGTTGCGGTAAAAATTATTTCGAGGAAACTTTAAAAAGGGGGACACCCGTTTATGGATAATTTAAAAAGCATTTTGCAAGAAAATGACGTTCAATTTGAAGTCATTCACCACGAAAGTCTAATCCATACGGCGCAGGAAGGTGCGGATTATTTTGGAATTGAAATAGGCCAGACAGCACCTACATTGGTTCTTAAGTCAGAAAAAGGTTATTTTGCGATGATTATTTCTGGAGGTCGAGGGCGTGTAAATTTGGAAGAAGTGTCAGAAATTCTGGGATGTAATCAATTAAAAATGGCAACTCCAAAAGAAGTCCAACAGATAACTGGATACACTGTTGGCAGTGTTCCGTTAGTAGGTCTTTCTTTGCCTTGTATAGTAGATAAAGAACTTTTTCGTTATCCGTTTATTTATGGAGGAACGGGAGAATCAACTTCGACACTAAAAATAGCACCTAACGCTTTGGAAAAGCTAAATCAAGTTGTTGCTTTATTAGACTAAAGCGTTGCTATCGGATAAATTACGCCGTTTTAGATATTTCGATAACCTTTGCAAACTGAAGAGCAAAAGAAGATTGTAAAGATTAACAATGGAATAAGCGTTAAAAAGCAATTCAATTGGATATCTATAAAAAGGCAGAGACGGCTGATGCAGTCAATGCATCTATAGCTAACCTTTTGGGGACGAGCTTTTTACTGTCTATGCAAAACTTGCTCGTAAATCGGACATCAGCTTTCAAACATCAAGAATATTTACTATATTGCGGGAAGATACCGTGATTATTCAGAAACACCTTCATAGGTGTTTTTTTTTTGTTTATGTATATAAAAAATATGGTTTATGAGAATTTGCTCAAATACAATTTTGTTTTAAAACAAATATAAAACAAACATAAAACATGAAAACAAAAAATAAATTTGACAAAAACATAAAAAATAAAATAAAAAACAACAATAAATATGTTTGTTTATGTTGACAACAAAAGGTGTATACGGTTACTATTTAATTGTAAATGTTTTGTTTGCTAGATAAAAAGAAACAAAGATTACAGTTGTTCATTCGGCCGAATAAAAATTGAAAGTAGTAATTTGTATTGGTTAATCTTTGTTTCCCACATCTATGATTATTTGTGAAAATATAAACATACTTGATTCGAATGGAGGTAGTAAAATGAGCAATGCGCATGTTTTTTATGTGCCAAGCACGAATTTGATGGGAAGAGGGTGTTTGGCGAAAGTTGGTCCGTTTATTAAAGAGTTTGGTTTTAAAAAAGCGTTGGTTGTAACCGATAAATTTCTGCATAAAAGCGGTATTGCTGGAAAGGTATTAGCGGTATTGGATGAAATAGGTGTTAACTACGTTGTTTATGATGATGTGAAACCAAATCCAACTACGAAAAACGTATATGCTGGTGCAGATCTTTTTAAAAAGAATGAATGTGATTTTTTAGTATCCGTTGGAGGTGGCTCGCCACAGGATACAGCGAAAGCGATTGGACTTTATGTAACAAACGGCGGCGATATCCGCGATTATGAAGGTGTAAACAAAACAAAAAATAAATCGGTTCCGATTGTAGCGGTAAATACAACAGCTGGAACATCCAGTGAATTTACAATCAACTATGTTATAACAGATGAAGAACGTAATGTAAAAATGGTTATGGTAGATAAGAATAGTTTAGTGACCATTTCTGTCAATGATCCCGAATTAATGGTAGATAAACCTGCTGCTTTAACTGCAGCGACAGGTATGGATGCGCTGACACATGCAATAGAAGCGGTTGTAACTCCAGGTTCATATACAGTTACCGATGCGACAGCGCTTGCAGCAATAGAAATTATTTTTAATTACCTCCCTAGAGCTGTAAAAAATGGTCACGACATTGAAGCGCGTGAACAAATGGCATACGCCATGTTTCTAGTTGGAATTGCCTTTAACAATGCAGGCCTCGGTATGGTTCATGCTATGGCCCATCAGCTTGGAGGAATGTACGATTTGCCCCACGGTGTATGCAACGCAATGCTTCTGCCGATTGTAGAGCGGGAAAATGCAAAGCGGGATCCAAGAAAATTCCGTGCGATTGCAAAGGCAGCAGGAATTGACGTAACAGGAAAAACAGATGAACAATGTGCAGAAGAAGTCATTGAAGCGATTAAAGCATTATCGAGAGAAATAGGTATTCCAAGCAAACTTTCAGAGCTTGGCGTTGATGAAGTGGATTTGGAAAAATTAGCAAATAATGCTCTTAAAGATGCGTGTGCACCAGGTAATCCATTTCAACCTACGAAAGAGGAAGTAATTTCTATGTTTAAAGAAATTTTATAAGGTTGAAATCTTCTTGTTATCGTTTCACCAATTTGTGTTTTGCTAGATTCATAGTAGCGTGTAATGAGTTGAAGGAGGAGATAAATCGGTGATCTATGTGGCGGTGGATATCGGTGCATCCAGTGGGCGTTTAGTGTTGGGGGGAATCAAGGATAATAAATTAAAAATCAAAGAAATACACAGGTTTTCTAATGGATTTACAGTGAAAGATGGCACTTGTTATTGGGATATTGACTATTTATTAAATGAAATTTTAAAAGGACTTCAGGTAGTAAAATCCTTGGGTTACGACCAATGTACGGTTGGAATTGATACATGGGCCGTTGATTACGTCTTATTGGATCAAAAAGGTAAGCGTTTACGAGAGGTTGTTTCTTATCGAGATGGAAGAACTAAACAAACGATTGAAAAAGTAACAAAATTAGTTTCAAAAGAAAAGATTTATAAAAAAACGGGAATTCAATTTTTACCTTTTAATACAATTTATCAGTTGTATGAAGAAGATCAAGAAAAGCTAAAAAACACAAATCAGATACTAATGGTTCCGGACTACTTAGGTTACTGTTTAACCGGTGTAGCTGTAACTGAAGTTACAAACGCTTCCACCACGCAATTGTTAAATTTAAATAGCAGAACATTTGATGACGAGCTACTTGATTTAATTTCCGTGAAAAGAGAGCAATTTGCGAGGCTGGTGGAACCAGGTACAGAGCTTGGTATGTTGAAAAAAGAATGGTTCTCTTCTTTCGATCTTCCGAATTGCAAAGTTATCACTGTTGCGACCCATGACACCGCATCCGCTGTCATTGGTACTCCAGGGTTTGGAGAAAATTGGGCTTATTTAAGCAGTGGAACATGGTCTTTGTTAGGAATTGAAAGCGCTGTTCCTATTGTGAACGAATTGGCGTTACAACACAATTATACAAATGAATGGGGCGCTTTTCAAACAATCCGCTTCTTAAAAAACATCATTGGAATGTGGATCATTCAAGAAGTTAGACGACATTTAGAACAAGACTATGATTTTGCACAATTTGTGGAAGAGGCTAAGAAAGTAAAAGGGTTCCATCAGTTCATTAATTTTAATGATGAACGGTTTATGAATCCTGCCAATATGATTGATGAAATTCAAACCTATTGCAAGGAAACCAATCAAAAAGTACCTGAAACCGTCGGTGAATTAGCTAATTGTATTTACAACAATTTAGCAATTATTTATGCAATTGCAATAGAAGAATTAGAAGAGATCACCGGAAAAACCATTGATCAGCTGCATATCGTTGGCGGAGGAGCCTACAATGAGCACTTGAATCAACTAACAGCAGATTTGAGTGGAAAAGTCGTCTATGCTGGCCCTACTGAAGCAACTGCTATTGGAAACCTGATTATGCAGATGATTGCGACAAAAGAAGTGAAAGATTTAGAGGCAGCTCGCCAGCTTATAAGAGATTCATTTGAAATTAAAAAATATACCCCAAATGAAATAAATCGCCAAGCTATTATTCAAAAATTTAAGGAGGTCGTTTTATATGATCACGTCAGAAGTACAGGAAGCTTATGAATTAGCCAAAAAGGCGTATGCCAAATACGGTATTGATACAGACCGAGTACTAGATCAATTAAAAAATATCAAGATTTCTTTACATTGTTGGCAAGGTGATGATGTTCGCGGGTTTATAAATAAAGACCAAGCGTTAACAGGAGGAATTGCGGTTACCGGAAATTATCCAGGTGCTGCTAGAACTCCAGATGAACTTCGTCAAGATTTAGAAAAAGCCTTTTCTTTAATTCCTGGAAAACATAAGTTAAATTTGCATGCCATTTATGTAGATACCGATGAAAAAATTGATTTTGATGAGATCGAGCCGCGCCATTATCAAAAATGGGTAGAATGGGCAAAAGAACAGGGGTTAGGTCTTGATTTCAATCCAACATGTTTTTCCCATCCAAAAGCAGATGATGGGTTTACATTAAGCCATCCTAATAAGGAAATTCGTGATTTTTGGATTGAACATTGTAAACGTTCCCGTAAAATCGGTGAATATTTCGGTAAGGAAACCGGGCAAACATGTGTAACTAATATTTGGATTCCTGATGGATACAAAGATATTCCAGTGGATCGCTTGGCACCAAGAAAGCGTCTGGAAGAGGCATTGGATGAAATTTTTGAAGAGGAAATCGATCCTAAATTTAACTTAGATGCGGTTGAAAGTAAGCTGTTTGGAATTGGTTCAGAAAGTTATGTTGTCGGTTCCCATGAATTTTATATAGGCTATGCACTGACTCGTAACAAACTCATTTGCTTGGATATGGGCCATTTCCATCCAACAGAAACCGTTTCAAATAAACTATCTGCTCTTTCTTTGTACAGCAATGGAATGTTGCTACATGTAAGTCGTCCTGTTCGTTGGGATAGTGACCATGTAGTCATTATGGATGATGAATTGCAGGAAATCGCACGGGAATTGGTTGTGAATAATTTACTTGAAAAAACGTATATTGGACTTGATTTCTTTGACGGTAGCATCAATCGCGTTGCTGCTTGGGTCATTGGAGCACGCAGTATGCTTAAAGCACTGCTTCGCGCCTTTTTAGAACCTATAGAACTGTTGAAAGAAATGGAATTAAAAGGTGACTATACCTCTCGTTTGGCATTAAGAGAAGAATTCAAATCCTATCCTTTCGGAGCTGTTTGGGATTACTATTGTGCTTCCCAAGGTGTGCCTGTTCGTGAGGAATGGTTGGCTGAAGTGAAAAATTATGAAAAAGAAGTGTTACTAAAAAGAATTTAGGTGGAGAGAAAATGACAGGAAAATTAGATATTTTAACAGCGGAGTTTACACAAGAAATGATGAAAACCACGGCAAATTTATATCGTTTAGGTTGGGATGAACGTAACGGTGGAAATATCAGTTATTTACTAAAAGAAGAAGAAGTAATCCCTTTTTTAGATATAAACCATGTTAAACGTACAATGCCAATACATTTTGATGCTTCTGCGCTAGCAGGAAAGTATTTTATTGTCACTGGTTCCGGTAAATATTTCAAAAATGTGATGGATAAGCCGGCAGAAAACCTTGGTGTCATTCGGGTAACCGAGGATGGCAAAGCGGTTGATGTTTTATGGGGGTTTGAGGATGGAGGAGGACCGACAAGTGAACTTCCTACACATTTTATGAGCCATATCGAACGCTTGAAAGCCGATCCTAATCACCGTGTAATCATTCATTGCCATGCAACGCATATTCTTGGGATGACATTTACTCATAGCTTGGATGAAAAGGCATTTACAAAAACATTATGGCAAATGTGTACAGAATGTATCGTTGTATTTCCAGAGGGTGTTGGAATCATTCCATGGATGGTTCCAGGAACTGACGCAATTGGAAAAGCGACGGCAGCGAAAATGAAGGATGTTCGCTTAGTGGTGTGGCCTCACCATGGAGTATTTGGTGCTGGCACTACAATGGACGAGGCATTCGGTTTAATTGAAACGGCTGAAAAAGCTGCACAAGTATATACAATTGTATGTGCACAAGGTGGGGTAAAACAAGCCATTACGGACCAACAATTAATAGAATTGGCAGATGCTTTTGGGGTTGTACCGAGACAAGGGATTTTGAACACCAAAAAATGATGAATCTATAAAGAATACAGAGGTGAATTAAGATGATTAGAAAAGCAAGTATCATGTTTGTAAATAAAGATAGTTATGAAGAATATAAGCGCCGTCACGATGAAATTTGGCCAGAGATGGTAACAGAACTTAAAGCCCATGGTGCACATAACTATTCGATTTTTCTCGATAAAGAAACAGGGAGATTATTTGCTTATTTAGAAATTGAAGATGAAAAATTGTGGGAGCAAATGGCAGAAACCGAAATATGTCAGAAATGGTGGAAGTACATGAAACCAATAATGAAGACCAATCCTGATAATAGTCCAGTATCTATTAATCTTGATGAAGTATTTCACTTAGAGTGAGTTTTAATAGTCATCTCCATCCATTCAACCTTTATGGATGGATGGAGCAAATGCGTATTTTATTGGACACTAAATATTGGAGGAGAGGAAATTATGGCGGATGGTGCGAAAGGTGGATTAAAAGCGACAATTACTGTAGCTATGTCAAACTACTTAGAAGCCGGTTCCATAGTTGCAGGCGCAGGGGGGCTTTCACTATGGGTAGAGTATTTAAAGTTAGATGATATTAAAGTCGGTTTACTTGGTGCGGTTAGTGCAAATGGTTTCGGATCAGCGGTTGGTGCTTTTATTGGCGGGATTTTAGTTGACAGGTTTGGAAGAAAATTTATTTATAAGTATGATCTTCTTGTTTATATGCTTGGCGTTTTATTGATAACGCTTTCTTTTAACTTCCCTATGTTATTATTAGGATATATTATAACAGGCTTAGCAGTAGGTGCGGGAATTCCAGCTGCTTGGACATATATATCAGAAGAGGCTCCTGCAAATGAACGAGCAGCACGTGTGGGATGGGGACAATTTGCTTGGTCGGTAGGTCCTGTCATTTCCTTGTTACTTTCTGTATTATTAGCTCCATTAGGGATTTTAGGAAGTAGGATCATTTTTGCCCAATTGTTTGTCGTTGCAGCCATTACCTGGATTATGCAACAACAAATTCGTGAATCTATGATATGGGAAGAGGAAAGGCAAAAACAAGCTGAACTTAAAGCTAAATATCAAATTTCCAAAAGTTCTACTAAAGAATTATTTACTATAAAAGCAAATCTGCATGCGATGATTTTATTGATAGGAATATATTGTTTCTGGAATTTAGTCGCCGGTGTTATGGGATATTTCATGCCATATATATACGAAAAAGTAGGCGGACTTACTGCAGCACAAGCTAATCTGTTACAAGCTTTCTTATGGATTTTAACGGTGGCTTCAACATATTTTGTATTTATTAAGTTAGGTGATAAAGTAAATCGCCGTGTACTTTATGGGCTTGGTGCCTTAATGGAAATTGTTGCTTGGATCATTCTCTCATTTGCCGGCATGGGTAAAATTCAATTGATGCTCTTTGTTATCTTATGGGGTACTGCCGCAGGTTTTGGAGCTCAAGCATTCTATGCGCTATGGGCCGGCGAGCTTTTCCATACGAAATATCGTGCTAAAGCCCAAGGATTTCTCTTCAGTGTTGCTCGTATAGCTGTTGGATTAATTTCACTAGTGGTTCCAACCATGATTACACAATTAGGATTTAAATTTGCTGGAACGGTTATGATTGGATTCCTGCTTATTGCTGCGATCATTGGAGTTGCCATGGCACCGGAGACGAGGGGGAAAACATTAAAAGAAATTCAACAAGAAAGATATGGTACTAACTACTAATGAGTTGTTTCACGAGATGCAACAGTCCATCAGAGGTTAAAATTTAAACCTTAAAAAGGGAATGGCTCAGCATCACTCAGAGGTGAGGTTTTGGTCTTACTCCTGTCAAGCAGACAGTAATTAAAAAAGATGGCTGATTAAGCAGCCTGGTATTATCCCCTACAAGTAGACAGCGATTTGATATGATGTGCTTAAGAGTCTACTTGGGAGGGGATTTTTTATGGCGAAGAAAGTACAAACTTTTCACATCTATTCCGAAGAGCGGAAACGGGAAGTCGTTCGTTTGAAGTTGGAAGGTGCTGGTCTTATCTGCAGCTCCACGAACATTTTGGAATTAAGAGCCCAGATGGCCAAATGGATCAAGAAAATTCAACGCGGTGAATCATTGAAAGATCAGCGGGGAGTGTGGAATCGCAAACATTTTTCCAGTTTGGAAAAGGAGAATGCGTACTGGAAAGTGCAGGTGGAATGGCTAAAAAGCACATCCAAATTTACACGGGAAGGAATTATCTTAAAATCAGAAAAGTTTCTCATTATGGATAAGTTACGGAAAAAACATCCATTTGCATGGTTATTCTGAATTGGCGAAGTTTCCAAAGATTGATACTACAAATGGCGCAAAAGCCGATCTAAAGGGGCATTACGTCTGGAAGCTGTTTTCCATCCGTAGAATGTCAAGGGCGTTATTTCTTTTTACAACCATAGTAGTTTCCGAGAAAAATGGAACGGCCTTTTCCCGGTGGAATATCGCGAAAAGACCGGAGCTTAATATAATTGTCTACTTGACAGGGTTATGTGCATTCAAAATAGTTTTCAATAAAAAATATTAGACTGCCTTGCATAAAACCATTATTTCTGGTTGTTTATTTGGTTATAATAAAGATAATCAAATTAATACTGGTCGTGATTTAGGGGTTGATTAATTTGCTAGCCATTGAAAGACGACAAAAAATTATAGAAATCATTCAAAAAGATAAACGTGCGTTAGTGTCTGATTTAAGCAAAAGATTTAATGTAACTGAGGAAACCATTAGGAGAGATTTGGAGAAACTTGAGAAGGAAGGTATCGTTACACGTACATATGGCGGAGCCATTTTAAACCAACATACGAATGTGGATTTGCCTTTTGCAACGAGAAAAGATATCAACATACCAATAAAGCAAGAAATTGCGAAGAAAGCAATCAATTATATTGATGAGCGTGATTCATTGTTTGTTGATTCCAGTTCTACTTGCTTTGAACTCGTGAAATTGTTGGAAAACAATCGGATTGTAACTGTCATTACAAATTCAGCCAAAATTTTAAACGAGATCTCAAGTGATAGTCTACATATTATTTCAACAGGGGGTACACTAAGACCTTATTCGTCATCGCTTGTCGGTTCTATTCCACAAGAAACTGTAAAAAAATATAATACAGACTGGGCTATTTTAAGCTGTAAAGGGATAGATATGAATAGAGGAATTATGGACTCCAATGAACTTGACGCTGAGTTAAAAAAAGTAATGGTTCAACAAGCAAGTAAGACAATGATGCTTGTTGATCATACGAAATTTGACAAAGTTGCTTTTACAAGTTTCTTAGACTTTCAACAAATTGATTATTTAGTTACAGATAAAAAGCCATCTGATGAGTGGATAAAGTTTCTTCATGAGCAAAATGTTATGGTGATTTATTGATTTATGGATAAATTAAGAAGAAGTAAAACAGTAGCGTGGCATAAAAATAAATTTGAATCAGATTTTCTGATCATAGTTTAGTGAAAAAGAAGACAGTAACCCCAACTAAGGGCAGTCACTATCTATATTTGTTTTGCTATGTTCGGAGAAAAGAAACAATTGAACGAGTCTTTGCGGATATGAAAGAGAAGCATGGTCTGCATTAGACGGCCTGTCGGGTCTGGAAAAATTTTTAAGGCAGGCGATGCTTTTTTTGTGTTGCCATGAATTTAAAAAAACTAGCTACATGGCTATGGAGGCGATTCCAGCCCTTTTTTCATCAAAATAGGGTTTAGATTAAGTGTCTGGATTTTAAGAAAGTGTTAAGCTTAAAAAGTCATTCGTATTTTTGAATAAAATGTTAAATAATATATGAAAAGATTGAAATAACAGTTAATATTGATAAAATTTAAACAAACAACAAAAATTTACATTTTTCTTTAAAGGAGGTGCAGACGGTGATTAAAACAATCTACACTCTTGGCAGTAAATATTTAACAGAGGAAAAACCATCTATGATTCAAGCGATTACGTTGCCGATTGCAAAGTCAGATGGTGCAACTAAATATGTTGTTATTGTTGATTTTTCTATTGCGGAGAAAAAAATAAGGCTGACACCGAAAGAAATAGGAGCATCAACATCTTCAGAGTTGCTGTGGATTGGTACGGCGGATGGAGCCGCGAGCCCACAGTGGTATGGAACGGTGAGCAATGTCGAATATTTGCTTAGTCAAACGATCCCAAATCTCCTCGAACGCTGGGATCAGAAAGATTTTTACTATTCCCTCCTTAAGGAAGCACGCGATGTTTTTTTTCTGGATCTTGGCGCGGCAAAAAAATCGGATGAACGATACCGTTATGTTTTCAATCCGGCATATGTCGGCGGTGAGTTGACCGAAACAGAGGGGAAAAAGGCCGTTAAGGAAGTAGCGAAACAATTTCAAGCTTTTATGGAAAAAGAGGCTAATGTCAATATAAAGGATGTTCTTTTGTATTCCCTCGCCATTAATGGACAGCTCGTAGTTTCGCAGCCAGAATATGAACGGCTTGTTATCGCAGAAAAACTAAGCGTATTTGAAGATGCGAAAAAGGGAGTATGCGCCCTTACGAACAAAGAAGCCTTTGTTACCGGAGAAACGACAAAATTGAAGTTCAATTATTATATCAATGATAAAATCAGCTTTGCAAGCGATCTTGAGAAAAAATCATTCGTAAAAAACTTATCTATCAGCAAAGATGCCTATCAAGCGATTATGGCAGGAGAAGCATACATTCTCCGCAACTTCAATACTCGTTTCAGCGGCCTTCCTTGTTATATCATCCCAGACTTTCTATACGATGTGCCGTTTGCAAATGTCCCGCTTCAAGATATTAGTGAGCACATTCATCAGTTTGTCCGCACTGTCAAAACGGTTGAAACAGCGGAAGATTTGCATAGGGAAATAGAAGATTACAAAGAATTCGACGAACAAATGGACAACCATATTTCGTTGCATTTTCTTTTTTACACAAAAGCGCAGTCGGCTTTAAAGGTGAACAAGCTGTTATCCGATGTTCCGCTCACTCATTTGCGCCGGCTAAGTTTCGAAATGCGAAAAACGGGAGAAATCGGGCAACGCTTTTTTGGTAGCGAAAAATTTAATCTCGGCTTGGAACCGATCTACTACTTAATTCCGATGCGCGTTCAACGCGGGGAAAACTTTGAAAAACGCAAAATTTTGCAAGTATACGAGTCGCTTTTGACAAATAAACCGCTTTCATACCAATGGCTGATCACGCAATTTGTGCAGCTTGCCAAAGTGCATATGTATGCTAACTATAACCTTTATCAATATAGTAGCGACAAGGAAGAACCCAATGATTTTCGATTAGTGAATGCGATGGTGCGGGCACAATTGTTCTTAAAAATGTTGCAAAACCTTAACTTAATTAAGGAGGAAAGGGAGATGACAAAGGTAACATATGACTTGCCTGATGCCCACATGGTCGAATATATGGAAACCATGAATTATAACGTCGCGCAAAGCTCTCTATTTTTGCTTGGATATTTAATTGCGAAGATTGGCGCTGAACAAGTTCGGAGAACAAAAGCACGTGCAGAAGCGCTTGGACAAGCCTGGGGGGGCAAAACGGTAAATAAGCCGATTTTATCAAAAATTAATTATCATGGCATGAATAAGCAAAGGCTGATGTTACTTTCACACGAGGTATTTGACAAGCTGAGACAACTGAAAATCGCTTCTTTGCAAAATGAGACTGTTTATATAGAACATAAACGTCTTTTTGATTTAGCGTTGCAGGAAAAATGGAATTTATCCGATCGTGAAAGCGTTTTTTATTTGTTATCCGGCTACGCATATGGCACAAAGCGGATTTTAAACAGCAGCAAAAAGGATAATCCTGACCCTGATTTTGAAAATGAAGAGTAAAGCATTGCGAATGGCAAAGAAGAAGAGATTCCCTCAATTTATTTGGAGGAATATCAAAAAGCCCAATCCCGTATAAAGTGAGGGAAACTCTTCCTTCCAAATAAATGGTCAAGGCGTGATCAATAAACTGCAAAATTTACTAATATATGAGGAGGAATGAAAATGAATAATAGCGATATTTTATTCCTTTATGATGCAAAGTTAACAAACCCAAACGGCGATATTGATGAAGAAAACCGCCCGCGCATGGATTATGAACGCTCGTTAAACTTAGTGAGCGATGTCCGTTTGAAACGGTATATCCGTGACTACTTAGAACAGATCGGTCACGAAATTTTTGTCGGCAAAGTCGATGGGGAAACGGTTAACGCAACGGAACGAATTAAACGTTTGTTCGAGAAGTACGACGGCAAGGTGAACATTAATAAGTTATCAAAAGAACAACAAAACTGGATGCTTGATCAATTTATTGATGTCCGTATGTTCGGCGCGACAATGCCGATTAAGTCAGAGGATAAAGGAAGCTCCATGACGTTTACTGGTCCGATTCAGTTTAACTGGGGTTATTCGTTAAATAAAGTGACGCTTGTTGAGTCGGCAAGCATTACGTCGCATTTCGGTTCCGATGATAAAAATGATGGAGGCAATATCGGTAAAGATTATCGCGTCTATTATTCATTTTTGGCGTTTCATGGCGTTATAAGCGGCCATCGTGCGGCACATACGAGGTTGACGGAAGAAGATATCCACTTGTTTGATCAGGCGGTTGTGAAAGCAATTCCGTTGAGCGCAACCCGCAGCAAAGTCGGGCAATATCCGCGTTTGTATGTGCGTGTCGAATATCACTCTCCTGAATTTATTGCCGGCGATTTGCGGGATTTAGTGCATTTAGAAGAAATAGAAGGGCTGCGCAGCATTTCCGAAGTTACTTTGCATGTTGATGCACTTGTGAATAAACTTTTGGAAGTAAATGGTGAAATTGCCCGCATCCATTATTGGCAAGATTCTAATTTAACGCTGAACTATGAAGGGCAAAAAGGCTTGTTGGCAGATCTTCTTCCATCCGAGTTGGCGGATAAACTCGTTTCTGTATTGTAAAAAGGGTGACGTTTATGAAGATGCTTATTTTTGATCTTATCGGGAAGATGGGGCATTTCCGGAAAATCGATACGAACTCCTCTTCCTTGTCATATGCTTTTCCCCCGAGAACGACGATTGTTGGAATGATCGCTGGTATTTTAGGAATGGAGCGCGACAGTTATTATGAAGTATTTTCGCCGGACCAATGCCAAATTGCGATATCTGTGCGCACGCCGATTCGCAAAGTGATGCAAACAGTCAATTATATGTTTGTCAAATCCAAAGCCCATTTAAACAATAGCGGAGGACATACGCAAATTCCGCTTGAATTTGTGCTTCCCGGGGGAGAAGAAGCCAATTTGCGGTATCGCATTTATTTTTCCCACTCCGACCGCTCTGTTTATGAAAGCGTGAAAGAGCGAATACAATTGGGACGGTACGTTTATCCGCCGTATTTAGGGCTTTCTGAATTACTCGGGCAGTTGCAATGGGTCGCCGAAGCAGAGGGAATGTTAAAAGAAAGCAATGATTTGGTGTCGATTCATTCTGTTGTGCGAATCCTTGATTTGCGCGAGCGATCGATCCAATTTTCAAGAGACACCCGCTTTTTAAAAGAATTTATGACACGCCAGTTTACAAATGAGCGAATGATTCAAGAAACAGACTATTACTTGTTTGAACAATCGCGGCAATTAATCGCTGTTCCGGCTGTACCATATGTAGCCGTTGCTTATGGTGAAGCAAAAGAAAACATTTTATGGATGTAGGCAGCGGCGGTTTTACCGCTGCTTTTTTTAGGGGGTGAAGCAGTATGTATTTGTCTCATAATAATCCAGACAAGAAATTGACTGTACATTTAAAGGAAGTATACGAATACTCGCAAGATATGCTTAAGCATGTGCCGCTGTCTGAGGAAAACCGGGATATGCTCGAATATATAAGCAAAATTGTTGCGGTGGCGCACGATTTCGGTAAATATTTATCATACTTTCAGGATTATTTACGGACTGGAGAGACAAATGGCGACTTGCATCATCACTCTTTTATTTCCGCCGTATTTGCCGCCCATCTTTTGCGCCATCCGGCGAATTTAAATGCTTCGTGGTCTGAATTTGCCCCGTTACTAGGCTATTTCGTCGTTATGCATCATCATGGGAATTTGCGCGATATTTCCTTAGATGTAACAAAATCGCGCCATATTGCGGAAAATACCGTACAAGATTCACTATATTACCGAGTCAATACATTAAAACAGCAAATCGATGATATAAAGAACCATGCTTCTGCGATTGTGGAAGATTTATCTCCTTTATGGGATGAACTGTCCATTCCATTGTCTCTTTCAGCAGAACTGCACAGCTTCCTTCAAAATTATGAAAAAGCGTTCGATGAGGTATACCGCCAATATTATTTGATCGATAAACGAAGAAAACAAGAATTGACGAGGGAACTTTATTATTATGTGCTATTGCTATATTCTGTGCTTATTGATGCCGACAAATTATCGGCGGCTAACATCGAACGAAAACCGCGCGTTCACATTCCAGCACATCTTGTCGACCAGTACCGCGAAGCGAATTTTGATGTGAACGTGACAGAAGGGACGAACGGGTGGCGCAACCGGATGTACAACGTAGTGATGGAACGAATAGAGGAACTTTTTAAAACAAAACCAGAACAGCGATTGTTCACATTAACGGCGCCGACTGGAGCGGGAAAAACGCTGCTGTCTCTTTCTGTGGCATTAAAATGGCGCGAGCAAACAGAACGACAGCATGGATATACCCCAAAAATTATTTACGCTCTGCCGTTTACAAGCGTTATCGATCAAAATGAAAAAGTAATCCGTGATTTGTTAAGCCAGTTGGATGATTTTCATGCAAATGAGCAGCGGTATTTAGTTAAGCATCACCACTTATCTGCGTTTCAATACAAAACTGAAAACGAGGAACTGCCTCTCCGCAAAGCATTGTTGCTGACGGAAAGCTGGGAGGCCGAGCTGATTGTCACGACATTTGTGCAATTGTTTCATACACTGATTGGCTATGAAAACCGCGCGTTAAAAAAATTCCATCAAATTGCCGGAAGCATTATCATTCTCGACGAAATTCAAAACGTACCGATAGAGTATTGGCCTTTGTTACGTTCCGTGTTGTACAAAATGGCAGAATTGTTTTCCTGTAAAATTTTGTTGTTAACAGCAACGCAGCCGCTTATTTTCCCCGAAGGTGAAACGGTGGAACTTTTGGAGTCGGAAATGGTAAAGCCAATTGACTTTTTTAAAGAAATGGAACGGGTCGAGCTTCATTGGCTAGGAGGGGATAAAGGCGCATACAGTCCCGAAGAATGGATGGAACTGTTTCAAAACCGTTTTGAAGATGGAAAAACTTATTTGGCGATTTTTAACACAATTAAAACATCGATTGAAATTTATGAAGGGATAAAAGAATGGCTAAAAGAACGCGGTTATGACGTAATCTACCTTTCTACAAATATTGTGCCTTGTGAGCGGAAACGCCGCATTGAACAAGTCAGACAGCTTTTAAAAGAGAAGAAGAAAGTCGTTGTTATTTCAACGCAAGTTGTCGAAGCAGGAGTCGATGTTGATTTTGATGTGGTATATCGCGACTTAGGACCTATTGATTCCATTGTCCAAGCGGCGGGGCGCTGCAATCGTAACGGAAAGTTACATGAACTTGGTAAGGTGTATATAACGCCAATAGAGCGAGAGGGAAAGTTAGAATCACAATATGTGTATAAGGGTGTTCATACAAATATAGCGAAGGAAGTGCTACCGAAAACACCGGTATCTGAGCATCAATTTTTTGATATCATTATGCAATATTTTACTGAAGTGCGCGGCAAAAAATCGTTCGATGCTTCCGATGGGATTATAAGTGCGATGGAAGAACTAAAATTTGATGCAAAAGATAAGTCGGGAAGCAAAAATAAGCCCAAATATGTATCGGAATTTCAATTGATTGAAAACGCGCATCAAGCAGTGGATGTGTTTGTCGAAGTAGATGATCAAGCGATGGACATTTGGCAGCAATATATTCAGCAGGTGATTGAGGAGAAAGATTTCGAAACACGGTTCGAGAACTATTTGCGCCTGAAAAAAGACGTGCGCCAATATGTCATTTCCGCCCCGATTAAACTTGTAAAGAATCTGGATCGGGATTTATACGAAAAAACGAGAATGATTCATTTATCCAACGATATACTAAACCAATATTACAACAGCGAATATGGACTTATTCGCACAAGTGAGATGGTGGATGCATGGATTATGTAATGGATGTCAATGGAACGCATATTTGGTACTACTTCATCTGCAAGCGCGAAGTTTGGCTGATTGCCCATCAGATCGCCGCCGACCAAGAGGACGATAACCTTGAAATTGGCCGTTTTATCTCGGAAACAAGCTATCAGCGCCAGAAAAAAGAACTACTTATCGGCAATATAAAAGTGGACCGGATTCGCCGCGAAGGGGATACGCTTGTTGTCGGTGAAGTGAAGAAGTCGTCAACCTATGAAAAAAGCGCTTATTATCAATTGTTGTTCTATCTTGATACATTGCGGAAAATGGGCATTGAGGCAAAAGGGGAGCTTTTGTTCCCAAAAGAAAAGAAAGTAACGAAAGTGGAATGGACAGAAGAAGGAAAACGGGTATTGGAAGAGGCGGTTGCTGACATCCGCCGCATTGCCCGCTTGCCTGTCCCGCCAGAGCCGAAGAAAATCGGGTTTTGCCGAAGCTGTGCCTATCGTGAATATTGCTTTGCGGAGGAATAATCATGAAAAAAACGCTCTATATTTTTCAAAGCGGCGAGCTAAGCCGTGAAGACAACAGTATTTGTTTTGAGACAACTGAGCGTAAACAAAAGCTTCCCGTTGAAGATGTCAATGATATTTATATTTTTGGAGAAGTGAATGCAACGAAGAAGTTTTTAGAACTGATGGCGCAAAAAAATATCTGTATCCACTATTTTAATCATTACGGCTATTACACGGGAACATTTTATCCGCGCGAGCATTTAAACGCCGGTCACGTCATTTTAAAACAGGCCGAAGCGTATTTGAATCCAGAAAAACGTCTTGTTTTAGCGCGAAAATTCATTGACGGTTCGATCGGGCAAATGATACAAGTGCTGAAATATTATCAAAACCGTGTGAAAACCAATAACGCGAAGTTTAAAGAAATGATTTTGGATTTCCAATCAAGCCGGGCGAAACTGGAACAATGGACAAGCGTTGAGGAAATGATGTCAACAGAAGGGCATGTGCGCGAGAAATATTACAGCATGTTTGATGACATTTTAAACCATAACCCAGATTTTTTGTTTGAAAAACGTTCGAAGCGGCCGCCGCTCAATCGTTTAAACGCAATGATTAGTTTTGGCAATCAGATTTGCTATACAATGGTGCTAAGTGAAATCTACAAAACTTATTTAGACCCGCGCATCGGGTTTTTGCACGCGACGAATTTTCGGCGTTTTTCGTTGAACTTGGATGTCGCGGAAATATTTAAGCCAATTATGGTCGATCGTCTCATTTTTACTCTTGTAAATAAAAAGATGATTACGAAAAAAGATTTTGACAAGCATATGGAAGGAATTTTGCTGTCAGAAGAAGGGCGGAAGAAATTTGTCGGGGAATTGGACAAGCGCATGAAGACAACGGTTAACCACCGGCATCTTGGCAAATCCGTCTCATACCGCCGTCTCATTCGCCTTGAGCTTTATAAAATTCAAAAGCATCTTCTCGGAGAAAAAGAATATGAGCCATATCGCTCGTTATGGTAGGTGGTCGCTATGTTTGTGATCCTAGTCTATGATTTTGAGAAAAAACGTGTCGCGAAAGCGTTAAAGATCGCCAGAAAATATTTATACTGGGTGCAAAACTCGGTGTTTGAAGGAGAAATTTCTGAAGCAAACTATGTTAAATTAAAAATGGAACTGGAGAATATTATGGATCCGGATGTGGATTCTGTTGTTTTCTATACTTTCCGAACGCAAAAATATTCAAAGAGAGAAGAAATGGGATTGCGCAAGGGTGGAGAAGAAAACATTTTGTAGGGAATCATAAAAAAGAATAAACTATCAGGCCACGTATTGCTTGGGGCATCCATCATGTTGCAGTGAAGAATAAAAAGTAAATTTCATATGTTTTAAGGGGGGCTGGAAATCGCCTCATGCATCGGATGAATGGTTTCAAAGACAGCATCATGAGGGGTGACTTCTCATCAGTTTAACTTTTTATTATTGCCAAAAGCCCTAAAAATTGGGTTAAAAGCAATGGATCTCTTATAGGTTAATTTCGAATAGAAGCAAGGTTAGGAGAGCTCAATATATGAGGATGATCATTCAGTTTAGACCGAAAAATGGCGCGCTTATTTTGCCGATCAATTATGAAGAAGTGCTTCAAGGATTTTTATACCGCTCGATTCAAGATTTTGAGCTGGCGCATTTTTTGCATGATGTTGGGTATACGAAAGAAAAGCGGCGGTTTAAAATGTTTACATTCAGCCGTTTGTATGGAACATACCGCATCCATCGCCATGAGAAAAAAATCGAGTTTTTTGACCAAGTAACATGGTATATTTCTTCCGCATTGGATTCGCTTATTGTTAATTTAGCACAAAATTATTTATTGCGAGAACAATTTGCGTTAAATGGACAGCCTATTCATATTGAAGAGACTGCTGTGAAACGATTGGAAATTTCCGAAAAACGTTCTTATCAAATTCGAATGCTATCGCCGCTTACGGTTTACAGCACTTACGAAAATCAACATGGAGAAAAGCGGACGCATTTCTTTTCGCCATTTGACGCAGAATTTTCTAAGATGGTAGAAAAAAATTTTTATAATAAATTTCAAGCATATTTTCAACAAGCACCAACGGAGAAGGTGACAATAAGCCCAATCCGCGTAACGAAAAGGGATAAGGTGATTACCGTATTCAAAGGGTTCCGCATTAACGCGTGGAATGGTATGTATGAAATTCAAGCACCGCTCCCTTATGTGAAATTTATGTATGACGTCGGCATCGGATCGAAAAATTCCCAAGGTTTCGGCATGTTCGAATTCATTAAATAGCGGCCATATACTTTTGTCGTCGATCCCTAATAGCGCACAAACCCCAGGGGATCGACGACATGTTTATTTTCTCATTTCTCCCAACAGCCATCAGCACTTTTGAATATTGACGCAATTTTCAAACTGACGTATACTTTATATATCCATTATTCGCCAACCTTGATATATAAGCGTTTGTTGGGGTTTGTATCTTACCTATGAGGAATTGAAATATGAAAATGTGGCTTATGTCGGTTATGAAGATGATGAGTTTGTATCTTACCTATGAGGAATTGAAATGTTTCAATCGGTTTTTCGCGTTCCAACCGATCACGGTTTGTATCTTACCTATGAGGAATTGAAATACAAAAACGGGCGAGCCGTCGCCCGCCCTCTAAATTCCGTTTGTATCTTACCTATGAGGAATTGAAATTGGAGAATGTTTATTTTATCATATAACCAAAGTCAAGTTTGTATCTTACCTATGAGGAATTGAAATCGAAGTAGCGATGCAGTATGTAAAAGAGGGGGCAAGTTTGTATCTTACCTATGAGGAATTGAAATCACGGCAAACGAAACCGGTAACGGAAAAAGGATTCGGTGTTTGTATCTTACCTATGAGGAATTGAAATTCAGCCGAGCGGCAAGAAACAATGATTTTTCGGTTCAGTTTGTATCTTACCTATGAGGAATTGAAATCCATATGTATTTATTATTTCTACAATTGGTGATTTCGTTTGTATCTTACCTATGAGGAATTGAAATTAATGTACAACATTTTTGTATTGAATTCAATACATTTGTTTGTATCTTACCTATGAGGAATTGAAATTTCGGATGCTTCATCCTCATTTTCTAATTCTAACTTGTGTTTGTATCTTACCTATGAGGAATTGAAATTCATGACGGTCAATGTTATTGAGGTCGCGAGGATTCGGTTTGTATCTTACCTATGAGGAATTGAAATCAAGAAAAGGTTTTGACACACAAAATCGTTGAATATGGTTTGTATCTTACCTATGAGGAATTGAAATCCTACATAGTACAGGAATCACCTCATGAAATCAATCGTTTGTATCTTACCTATGAGGAATTGAAATTGCTCGTACCGTTTCGCCCGTTCCCACGCTCGAAGGTTTGTATCTTACCTATGAGGAATTGAAATGAGGCAGAATGCCTGCACGTTTTTTCACTGCATAGCTAGTTTGTATCTTACCTATGAGGAATTGAAATCTGGGGTGGTTGATCGATCTCTTTCCGGATTCTCCGTTTGTATCTTACCTATGAGGAATTGAAATGAGTTTGTGCTTGTAGAAGGCAAAGGCAAGTCTTTTACGTTTGTATCTTACCTATGAGGAATTGAAATTTTCTCATACACAAGAGAAGGGCACAAATTTATCATTACGTTTGTATCTTACCTATGAGGAATTGAAATATCGGTGGTATAAAAGACAAAAGTTTAAGGATTTGATTGTTTGTATCTTACCTATGAGGAATTGAAATTCAAAGATCGGCTGCTCATATATTTGTAGACTATCGTTTGTATCTTACCTATGAGGAATTGAAATAAATGGTATTTAAACCGCTTAATAAAGTTTTTAAAGTCCAGTTTGTATCTTACCTATGAGGAATTGAAATTGCCGAGAAAACTTTTGGCACGGGTGCGGCGTGTGCTAGTTTGTATCTTACCTATGAGGAATTGAAATATTACGTCGAATTCGAATTTTTCACCGTAAAAGTCTGTTTGTATCTTACCTATGAGGAATTGAAATTCGGGAGTTGATGCATATTCAGCCGGACGGTCAGTCTGTTTGTATCTTACCTATGAGGAATTGAAATACAACTTCCAATATCTTTGTCGTACTCCCGAAGCTGTGTTTGTATCTTACCTATGAGGAATTGAAATAAATAATCTCCCCTTCGAGACTTGGCGAGTAATTCTGTTTGTATCTTACCTATGAGGAATTGAAATTTTCTTCTAAAAAACGATGATATAACTGTTCAAATTGTTTGTATCTTACCTATGAGGAATTGAAATTTACTAGTTCCTGCGGTTGCTCGGATGGAGGCTAACGTTTGTATCTTACCTATGAGGAATTGAAACGTGGTCTGCGACTTGACAGCTTTCGTGTCGCGTGCCTGTTTATATCTTATGGACCGATTTTGCCTGTTTTTATCTTAGCTACGAAGATTGTCCCCTTCTTGGCGCTTGCCGCTGTGAAGGGCTTTTTTGTTGTAATTCACCGCCACATTTGTTATAAAGGTGAAAAAGGGAAACAATAACAATAAAACAAACATGGAAAGAAGTTTTGAAAGCATGTTCCGTATTCTTAAAGCAGAAAAGACGGTTGATGTTTAAAATGCGGAAGTTTGCTGAATTGGAAGTAATATAACGGAAAGGGTAGAGTGTGGATGGGAGTATTGGACAGTAAAAAAATTATGGAAATAAGAAGCCGTATTGAAAAACGAGTAGTGACGCTGCCCGATGGCACTACTGTTCCATGCATAGGTCAAGGAACATGGCACATGGGAGAAAAGCCCCAAGAGAAAGCGAAGGAAATAAAAGCCTTACAACTTGGAATAGAATTGGGCATGAAAGTTATTGACACAGCTGAGATGTACGGAAATGGCGCTTCTGAACGCTTAGTCGGCGAAGCCATCAAAGGGCGCAGGGATGATGTGTTTTTAGTCTCTAAAGTATATCCGCATAATGCAGGATTAGATAAAATTTCCACCGCGTGTGAAAACAGCTTAAAACGGCTGGGAACGGATTATTTAGATTTATATCTTTTACATTGGCGAGGTCGTATTCCTTTAGAAGAAACGATCGAAGGTATGGAAAGGCTGCGAAAAGAAGGGAAAATTTTGCGATGGGGTGTCTCCAATTTTGACACAGACGATATGGAAGAGTTATGGAACACTACCAATGGATCAAACTGTGCGACAAACCAAGTGTTATACCATCTTGGTTCGAGAGGAATTGATTTTGATCTGCTGCCTTGGCATCGGGAACATCATGTACCGATTATGGCGTATAGCCCCCTTGCCCAAGGAGGTGCGTTAAGAAAACAGTTGTTAACGGATCCAATTATTAATAAGATTGCCAAAAAATATAATGTAAAACCGCTGCAAATCGCACTTGCTTGGACGATACGCACGAATGATGTCATCGCCATTCCAAAAGCTGGGCAGGAACAACATGTTCTGGAGAATGCTGAAGCTGCTGCGATTGAATTGACCCAAGAAGACCTGAAACGGCTTGATGAAGCATTTCCAAAACCTCGTAAAAAAGTGCCTTTGGATATCATTTAACATTTTTCCGAAGAAAAAGTCGGTTCATGAATGTAATATGCTGGATGGTCTTGGATGAACCAAAAATTTCTTTATAGGGTTGGAAAGATGTGCCGCTGAGTCAAATGTGTCATGCGGCATTTTCAAGTTGACAAAAGTTTTTATTGGTCTTATAGTTAATAACGTAATGATTATTTTTGGGTTTTTTGGGTGATGGGGGGTAAAATGTTGTTAACTGAACGTCGGAAGCAATTTCTTTAGAAGTTGATCGGATCGACTTATACCAAAAAATAAATGTGCCTGTTCATTATGAAACATTAGCGAAAGCACTAGTGTCAGCAAATGGACGGAATACGACAGGCTGAAAGAACTTGAAAAACTTGGCTATCTCACCCGCGATTACGCTGTGAATCCTGGCGAGACAGGACGTTCCTAAATCGTTTTTCTGCCAACAGCAAAAGCTACGAGCTTGTTTGAACAAAAACGTTCTGAAGCAATCAATCTGGAAGAGTGGCATAAAACAAAAGAGAAAATACTTGAGTTTCTAAACAGTTTAAAGAATTGCAGCCTCAGCGACACCATTCAAAAAGTCTAAGAGATTACGAAAGTGCAAATTCGGGTGATGTTATTAGGCTTCTGCTTGTTTATCTCCGCAAGTTGGGCATCGGCCGGTATCTGAATGAAATCAGTGGCTGACCTTTCAGAACATGTGGAGGATACGCTTTCCGGTTGTTTGGAAGAGGCGTACAATTATTGTCCAGGGTTATTCTTTGGTTATTTTTTTGGTTTTTTGTGTATTGTTTCATGGGATTATTAAAACGCAATTCCATTATGTTGTGCAACATCTAACAAAATTTTCTGTGATCATGGAAGTTGGCGGCTTTTTTGTCTTTGGTTTTTTGGTCTTTTTGGTAAAGGATGTCGTTATGGGGGGGAGTGAGCGTTAAAATGATGCGGTATTACCGGGAGTTTCTTTCCAACTCAATGATTCAGTTCGTGCTTTTTGTGGGAACGGTCAGTTCCATCCTAACTATTGTGGAATTTGATGGGGTAAAGACGATCCTTGCTTTACTGGCGGGTGCAGTTCTTTATGCTGTCGTCGAATATTTGGTACACCGTTACCTTCTGCACCAGTTTCCCAACGCTATTCCCGTTTTGTACCAGAAACATGTCAAACACCATCAGTACCCTACGGCACTCAGATATTTATTCAGTCCGATGTGGTATGACCTGATCGTTTACGTCGTTTATTTTGTTGTATTATGGGCAGTGTTCCGGAATCTTTCCTTGGTTATGGCCGTCATAGCTGGCACCTCGATCTATCAATTGTATTATCAATGGATGCATTACATTGCACACCGTCCGATTACCCCTGTAACCCCATGGGGGAAGTGGATGAAGAAAAAACACCTTTTGCATCATTATATGGATGAACAGTCCTGGTACGGTGTATCCCATCCCGTCATGGATTACCTGATGGGAACTCACAATCCTAAATCTTCCAAAGCCAACGGATACATGGATGGTGGAAAGTGAAAAAATAACTCAATTATCAAGAAACCTATTTGTAACAGAGTAGAAAACGTGGTGTCAGCATGAATAAATCCTTAGTGAAAAAACAGAGAAAGAAGGGTTTCGCATGATGCATCAAGCTCATGTTACTATTGCGGGAGCGGGTTTTTACGTACCTCCACGAGTGGTTACCAATAACGATTTGAGCCAGCGGTTGGAGACGGACGATGAGTGGATTGTTCAACGAACGGGGATCCGCCAGCGCCATCTCGTGGAGGAGTCAGTGACAACCACAGATTTGGCGACAAGGGCCGCATGGGCGGCGCTTGATCAATCAGGAACAGCTGCGGAAGAGATTGACTTGGTGATTGTCGCCACTTCCACGCCCGACGACCGGTTTCCTTCGACCGCCGCGCGGGTGCAGCACGCGATCGGTGCCACGCATGCAGCCGCCTTCGACTTGTCGGCCGCATGTAGCGGTTTTGTCTATGCCACGGCAGTCGGAAGCCAATGGATCGAGACCGGATGTTTCCGAAACGCATTAGTGGTAGGTGTCGACGTTTTTTCCCGTATCGTCGATTGGCGGGACCGTCGAACTGCCATTTTGTTCGGTGATGGGGCTGGGGCGGTCCTGCTGCGGCGTACGGAGAAACCCTACCCTTATTATCTGTCGCTAGGAGCTGACGGTTCCGGTGGTGAGTTGCTTCGTGCGCCGATGGGAGGACCCGTCTCCATGAACGGAACAGAAGTGTATAAGTTTGGCGTCCGAATCATTCCTTCTTTGCTGCAGGAGGCGCTTCAAGCACTGCATCTCACGATTGACGATTTGGCGCTGGTCATCCCCCACCAGGCCAATGCGCGTATCATCGAAAGCGCGGCGAAAAAGGGAGGATATCCTTTCGAAAAGTTTTTTCTGAACGTGGATCGTTACGGAAACACCTCTGCCGCTTCCATTCCAATTGCTCTGACGGAAGCGCTCCAACAAAAAGTTGTCCGGGAGGGGGATTTGGTAGCGATGATTGGTTTCGGAGGTGGCTTGACGTGGGGAATTCACGTGCTGTCCGTGTATGCACGGTGATTCCCCCAGTCTTTTCCACAGACAAATAGGTGGAGTGTACACCTTACGCGAACGGAACTTTGAAGTTCTGAGAGAGTCATTTTCGGACGCATGAAAAAAGTAGAGTAGTGCAATGTTAGGTAATTCCACGATGCCGTGGTCTTTATTTTTGTCAGACAGAAAATACCGATAAAATTTTAAGAAAATCCAGATAAAGGGAGCGTAATTTATCTTACCTCTGTGTCGTGCTTTGCGGCATGGGGGGATGGAGATGAGTGGAATTTAATCCGGTCGCTTTTACAAAGGAGCTGGTTCGAACATGCTCTTGATAGGTGTGTTAGAAAACAATTTTTACAAAGAGGGCACATGGAAATGGCTATGTATAATTGGTTACTGCCAGGAGTGACCGTTGTGCCTATCCAGTTGTGGTGTACCAATCGAAATTACCTAATGTTTTGGTAAATTTTATTAACATGCACTTTCAAGTTGACAAAAGTTTTCATTGGCCTTATAGTTGATAACGTGATGTTTATTTTTTGGTTTTTTGGGTGGTGAGAATGAATGTTGTTAACTGAACGTCGGAAGCAATTTCTTCAGAAGCTGATTGATTTATACCAAAAGACAAACGTGCCTGTCCATTATGAAACATTAGCGAAAGCACTAGGTGTCAGCAAATGGACGGCATATGACATGCTGAAAGAACTTGAAAAACTTGGCTATCTCACCCGTGATTACACTCTGAATCCTGGCGAGACAGGACGTTCCCAAATCGTTTTTCTGCCAACAGCAAAAGCTACGAGCTTGTTTGAACAAAAACGTTCTGAAGCAATCAATCTGGAAGAGTGGCATAAAACAAAAGAGAAAATACTTGAGTTTCTAAACAGTTTAAAGAATTGCAGTCTCAGCGCCGCCGTCCGAAAAGTTTTAGAGGAAATTCCGAAAGCGCAGATTCGCGTTGCCTTCTGTGCATACATCATCGGGCTTTTTCTTGTTTATCTTCGCAAGCTGGGCGGGAAAACCGAGGTGTTGATTAAAAATCTTGTTCAAAACGCACCAACTAATGAAATGCGGATGACCATGTTTGTTGGAACCGTCCTTGGAAGCATTATTCAAACGATGAATCATGAAATTGGTGTAGAAGTAACAGAATTGGTTGGACGGTATTTGAAATCGATTGCCGACCTTTCCCATTTTGAAAAGGAAATGCTTTCTGATTTTCTCCATGAAGCATTAGCATGATTGTGGTCAACGGTTAAAACCTTGGCCATTTATTTGTTTGAGTTTTTGGGTTTTTTGTGTTATTTGTGTTTTTTTGAAATAGATTAAGAAAGAGAAGAACGTATCCGCATAAACAAAAAGAGGAGGTGGTGGTAACATGATGAACGATTTTCTTGGATTCTTAAAGAAAATCCTTGAAGCATTCCGAAATATTTTCATCAAAAATTAATACGCCACTTAGGTAGCGGTCCATAAATTGCTTTGGCAGGTGATTGATGTGCTTGAATTATTTGGGAGATTTGTGGTGAAAAGCAGAATTGCTATCATTGTTTTATCATTGATACTTGTGATTCCTGCATTGTCCGGAATAGTCAAAACGCAAATCAATTATGATATTTTTGCTTACTTGCCGGAAAAGCTTCCTTCGGTGCAAGGGCAAAATATTATGAACAAAGTGTTTGGGTTCGGTGGAACAGGCATCCTGATGGTAAAAAATCAAACAGATGTTGAAGTAGAAAATTTAAAACGAAAACTGGAGCAAGTAGATGGTGTTGAAACAGTCAATTGGATCACCGACATTGCTGATCTTGCAGTGCCTCGCGAGTTTCTTCCAGAGGAATTGGTGGATCAGTTTTATTCTGGAAACAGCACTATCATGCAAATTCAATTTGAAGAGGAAGCGGCATCAGAAAAAACTCATTATGCTGTACAAGAAATCAAAAACATTCTTGGGCCGAATACTTATTTTGCTGGAACTCCTCCAATGTTGTCGGAGCTGCGTCAGTTGCTTGAAAGTGAGAAGTTTGTCTATGCAGTGTCCGCAATTGGGTTTATTCTGTTGCTTTTGGGATTAACGCTCCCATCGCTTTTCATTCCGTTCCTTATCCTGTTCTCAATTGGGGTTTCTATTATTTACAACTTGGGATTGGCTTACTATTTAAATGGTTCAATGTCGTATGTTACCGCTGCGATTGCGGGAGCTTTGCAGCTCGGAGTTACGATGGATTTTTCTATTTTCTTAGTGCATCGTTATGAAGAAGAACGAAAGATGAAAGAAAAGAATGAGGCCATGATCGCGGCCATCAAGCACACAGCGATGGCCATTTTAACCAGCTCGGCAACGGCAGTAGCCGGTTTTCTCGCGATGGTCACCATGTCGCTTGGACTTGGGGAAGACTTAGGGATGACGATGGCGCGAGGGATCATTCTTAGTGTGTTGATGATTTTGACATTGTTGCCGTCGTTCATTCTGGTGTTTGACAAGTGGATTCGCGAATATCAGCACCGCGTGATGATCCCTAATTTTCATCTGTTAGCCAAATTTGTGACCAATCGCCACAAACTTGTTTTTGTAGTGTTCCTGCTTTTGTTTATCCCTGCTTTCATCGGTTTTAAAAATGTGCATATCGTGTATGATTTGGAGCAACTTATGCCGAAGACGCTGCCTTCGATCCAAAATCTTGACGAAATCAAAAAAGAATTTACATCGACTGATTCGGCTTTTTTAGTCATGGATAGCAAGATTTCTGATCAGGAACGTCTCAAAATCAAGCAGCAGATTGAAGAAATAGATGGAATCAAGAAAGTAATTGGGTATGACACCTTTGCAGATCCTGCGATTCCTTCAGAATTTGTTCCCGAAAACTTAAAAAACATGTTTATCAAGGATCAATACAATTACATGTTGGTACAGATGGAATATGGATCGTATGATGAACGCACGACACGGGCCATTCAACAAATCAACAAATTAACCGAGCCATATGAAGGGCATATGTACCTGACTGGTCAAGCTGTTTTGCAAAACGATCTGACCACCACGGTACGGGACGACATGAAAAAAGTAGATTTGATTTCGGTTGTCGCCGTATTTTTGATTATTGCGCTTGCCTTCCGATCCGTGGCGCTGCCGGTTGTATTAGTTGGCGGAATTGAATTGGCGATTTTGTTCAACCAAGGGCTCGATTTCTATCTTGGCCGTTCCATGCCATTTATCGGTACATTCGCCATTGGCGCTATCCAGCTCGGCAGCACGATCAACTATGCGATTTTGCTTGTCACACGCTATAAGGAAGAGTTGATGAATTATCCGAAAGAGGAAGCGATGTATCGAGCCATCACAGCAAGTGGAGAAGCGATCTTGAGCAGTGCGCTTGCCTTGTTTGCCGCTGTCATCGGGATTTGGCTGTTTTCCGACATCACGTTGCTCAGAGATTTAACCTTTATGATTGCGCGAGGAGCGATTATTTCTCTTGCCGTCATCTTATTCCTGCTTCCGGCAGTGTTGCTCACATTAGAAAGTTTCATATCCAAAACGACATTTGGCTGGCCTAAAGCCAAATCCATGAAAGAAGATGAGACGATTTCAGAATTATCTTTAAACGAATAACAAACAATAAAAGGAGAGGAGAAGCACAATGAATGCGGTAAAAGCTACAATCCCCGTTTTGACTGCTGCCACCCTTTTATTATCATCGGCAACCGGTACTTATGCAGCGGCTCCCGATCAAGTCGTTGATCGAGAAACGGTTTATACCCTTCTTAATTCCGATGGGACTGTGAAAAAATCAATCGTTGTGGATTGGCTGTATTTTAAAGGAAATGGAAATGTCACCGTGACAGATTACGGACAATTACAGCATATTCGCAATATAAGCGGATTGGAAAAACCAGTGGTGCAAAACGGACAAATCATTTGGGATGCGGAAGTGAAAGGAGAACAGTCGATTTATTATTCCGGCGAAACCAGCCAGCCTCTTCCGGTGGATGTCTCGATCAACTATTATCTGAATGGGAAAAAAGTGGATGCTCCCTCATTGGCCGGGAAAAATGGCACAGTAAAAATCGAGATAACGTTGAAGAACCAGCTGAAACAAAAGAAAAATATTTCCTATTCCGGCTATAAGGGCGTCCGTCATTCAGAAGAAAAAGAGCTGTACACCCCGATTTTATCGCTTGTTTCGCTCAACATTCCGACTGAACATTTCACGGATATGAAACTCGGTGACGCAATGACGGTCATGTCGGGGAAAACGATGAGCGCGACTTGGATGGTTGTGCCCAATCCGGAAGAGACCATCACCCTTGAAATGAAAGGAACAGACATTGAGCTTGAACCGATCACGATTACTTTGATTCCGAAGCTTCCTCCAGTATCAGAAGTATCGGTCAAAGAACAATTGGAAAAACTGGCAGATGGCATTCAGCAAATCTCTTCTGCACTGGATCAAATAGGAGATGGCGCAAATCAACTTGCCTCTGGCAATCGTCAAGTAAAAAACGGTTTAAACCAACTTTCTGAAGGACTTGGGCAGTTGAACCAAGTGAATCAAGCCCATGAGGGACTTGTGAAACAGTCGCTGGAAACAAACCGGCAGCTTCTGGCGCTGGCTCAAAATCTGGCTGCTGAGAAACCGCAGGATGCGAATTTGCAGGCTCTCGTGCAGGGACTAAAAGGCCAGCAACAAATGTTGAAGATGCTAGCTGAAGGGGGAAATTTGCAGGGAAAACCATTTCCAGGCCTCGATAAGATGGAGGAAGGTTTAAAAAGCTCCAAAGCCGGAGCTGACAAGTTAGCGGCTGCGGCGGGCCAGCTGGAAAAAGGTTCGTTGCAACTGAAAACTGGTATAGAAAAGTTATCCGGCGGAACGGCGGAAATAAAAAATGGGCTGATTGCCGGATTAAATAAACTGTATGAAGGGGAAGCTATTTTACATCAATCAAAAACAGCGGCGGAACAATATGATACATTTCTTGGCAAACCAAAAGGCGCGAAAGGGGAAGTTCGTTTTATTTTAAAAACGGATCCGATCGAGCCGGTGAAGGCGAAAGGTTCAGCCGAACAAAAGCCAGACACGGGCAGCGAGGAAGAGAGCATTTCTTTTTTTGCAAAAGTAAAAAAATGGTTGAGTGACTTATTTTAAGAACTGGAAATGTTCCAATGCAACCTTGTAGTGGAAGGACAGAATAGTCATGAAAGTAGGCTTAGCTTTAGGGGGTGGGGCGGTACGCGGATTAGCCCACATTGGAGTATTAAAAGTGCTAAAAAAACATCAAATACCGATTGATTTTATTGCAGGCACCAGTATGGGTGGTGCAATTGGGGGGTTAGTTGCCGCCGGTATTGACATCGAGGGAATTGAAGAATTTATCCTGACCACCCCATCTTACCGGTTTGTGGACATTGGAATTTTAAAACGCGGTATTTTTGCCGGAAATAAAATATACGCGATGCTTATTCAATTTTTAGAGCAAAAGGGGCTTGGCGATATTCGCATTGAGGATCTTAACATTCCTTTTCGGGCAGTATCGGTTGATTTGATTAAAGGAGAAGTTTTTGTCTTTGAAAAAGGAAGCCTTAGTTTAGCCATTCGGGCCACTACATCCGTTCCCGGCATTTTTTCGCCTGTTCATTATCAAGATAAAGTGCTGGTGGATGGGGGAATTTTGAATAACCTTCCGGCTGATTTGCTTCGTGAGGCAGGAATGGATGTCGTTATGGCTGTTGATGTCGAAAGAGAACATGAAGAAGAGGAACCGCGCAATATTTTTGACGTCGTCTACCGTTCGTTCACGATTATGATGACGAGGCAGCGCCGCGCCAATCTCCGATATGCGGATGTGGTTTTCCGGCCGGAAGTCGGGCACATTCTAGCATTTGACACAACGAGAATCCAAGAGTGCATTGAAGCAGGGGAACGAGAGGCTCAACAAAAAATTAAGGAAGTGTTATCCTTCATAAAATAAATAGAAACGAAGGCAGTCATAAGGTTTGGCGTTTCGCCTCAGCAGGAGCAGGCAAAAGGGAAGCTGTCTCTGGAAATGACAAAGGCCATGATGAATGAATGGATGCAACGAAGTGCGAAAGAAACATTGGCTTAAACAAGATATTGCGCCTGCGGGCAATTGCGGCGTTTTTCTTGGAACGGTCGCGTTCTGGCCTGTAGGCGCATTCTCGTTTCTCTCTAGCATAATGCTAGTGGAGAAACGAGTTTTTTTATTGCACTTTTATTGTGTGCATGTTCTAATAGTGATTGATGGGAATTAGGAAGAGATTGATTTCATTGGCAGAGGATATATTCGAAGCAAGGAGTGGGGAACGACGGATGGAGAAAGAGGCAATCATCCGCTTTGAGCGGGTGACGAAGGAATACGATGGGTTAGTCGTGCTTGATGATGTCAGTTTTGAGATTGAGCGTGGGAAGTTTTACACACTGCTTGGGCCATCGGGATGCGGAAAGACGACGATTCTTCGCTTAATTGCGGGGTTTGCAGAGCCGACGAAAGGAACGATTTATTTTCACGGGAAGCCGGTGAATCACGTTCCCGCCAATAAGCGGCAAGTAAATACGGTGTTTCAAGATTACGCCTTGTTTCCGCATTTGAACGTGTTTGAAAACGTGGCGTTTGGGCTGCGGATAAAAAAGAAAAAGCGTTCGGAAATTGAGGAAAAAGTCCAACAGGCGCTCCGGTTTGTGAATTTGGAAGGGTATGAGAATCGCAGCATTCAAGAAATGTCCGGAGGTCAGCGGCAGCGGGTGGCGATTGCACGCGCGATCGTCAACGAGCCAGAAGTGCTTTTGCTTGATGAGCCGCTGTCGGCGCTTGATTTAAAGTTGCGTACCGAAATGCAATATGAGCTCCGTGAATTGCAGCGCCGGTTAGGGATTACGTTTATTTTTGTCACCCATGACCAAGAAGAGGCGCTGGCGATGTCGGACCAAATTTTCGTGCTGAATAAAGGAAAAATCCAGCAAAGCGGCACGCCAAAAGACATTTACGATGAGCCGGTTAATCGGTTTGTTGCTGATTTTATTGGTGAATCGAACATCTTGCGGGGGACGATGATCGAAGATTACCTTGTCGAATTCGCAGGAAAGCGGTTTACGTGCGTGGACAAAGGCTTTCGCCCGAACGAGCCGGTCGATGTTGTCATCCGCCCGGAAGATTTGGAAATTACGACAAAAGATCAAGGAAAACTCCAAGTGCGCGTTGATTCGCAGCTGTTCCGCGGCGTACATTACGAGCTATGCTGCTATGACGAAGATGGAAATGAATGGCTCGTCCATTCGACAAAAAAAGCGGAAGTAGGGGAAGAAATCGGGCTTTATTTTGACCCAGAGGATATTCATGTCATGCACATCAGCGAAGATGATGGTGAGGGATCCGATGAAAAATAGTGTACGCAACGTTTACTTACTTCCATATATCATATGGATCGGGTTATTTGTCGTCGCGCCGATTTTATTAATTTTGTATTATTCGTTTTTTGACATTGACGGAAATTGGACGTTTGCCAATTATAAAACATTTTTTACGCCGATTTATTTAAAGATGGCGGCTAGTTCCGTTTGGTACGCATTTTTAATTACGTTTTTTTCATTGCTTGTCGCGTATCCAACCGCGTATTTTTTGACAAAAACAAAGCATAAACAGCTTTGGCTTTTGCTGATGATTTTGCCGACATGGGTGAATTTGCTTTTAAAAGTGTATGCGTTTCTCGGCATTTTTGGCACATATGGATTGGCAAACGCAATTTTAGAAACGATCGGAATCGGCACGAAACAAATTTTGTTTACTGATTTTAGTTTTGTGTTCGTGTCGGTATACATTTTTATCCCGTTTATGATCCTCCCGATTTTTAACTCGCTTGAGGAGTTGAACCCAACGTTGATCGATGCCGCGCGGGATCTTGGGGCTTCGGCTTGGACAACGTTTCGTCGCGTCGTTTTTCCGCTGACGTTGGACGGGGTGAAAGCAGGATGTCAAGCCGTGTTTATTCCGGCGTTATCGCTCTTTATGATTACGCGTTTAGTTGCGGGAAACCGCGTGATAACACTCGGTACGGCGATTGAAGAGCATTTTCTTGTCACCCAAAACTGGGGCATGGGTTCGACGATTGCCGTGTTTTTAATTATCGCGATGGCCATTGTCGTCATTATGACAGGAAATCGGAAGTGAGGGTTCGGCGATGCGAAGCAATAAAAAATGGGCGACCGTGTATTTAGTGTTTGTGTTTCTCATTTTGTACACCCCGATTATTTATTTAATTTACTATTCGTTTAATAGCGGCGGCATGATGCACGATTTTCAGCATTTTACGCTGAAGTGGTATCAGGAAGTCCTCCATGATACCCGTTTATGGATTATTGTGCTGAATACACTGACGATTGCTCTTTTGTCTGCGGCGATTTCTACGATTCTTGGAGTAATCGGAGCGTTAGCGATTTATTATGTGAAAAAACGGCATATGAAACAGTTGCTTTTAACATTGAATAACGTATTAATCGTCAGCCCGGATGTCATTATCGGCGCCTCATTTTTGATTTTGTTTACGATTATCGGCATACAGCTCGGTTTTACGTCGGTGCTGCTGTCCCATATCGCGTTTAGCGTGCCGATCGTCGTGTTAATGGTGCTTCCAAAATTGCAGGAAATGAGCCCGACGCTAATTGACGCGGCGCGTGATTTAGGGGCGAATCAATGGGATGTGCTGACGAAAGTAATATTGCCGTTTATCACTCCTGGTATTTTTGCTGGCTTTTTCATGGCGCTGACGTATTCGCTCGATGACTTCGCGGTGACGTTTTTTGTGACGGGCAACGGTTTTTCGACACTATCGGTGGAAATTTATTCACGGGCGCGCCAAGGAATATCCTTGTCGATTAACGCATTATCGACATTATTGTTTTTGTTTACGGTTGTGCTGGTGATCGGCTACTACTTTATTAGCCAGAAAAGCAGTACCTTATACGGGATGAGGGGGCGACGGAAATGAGAAAGCTGATATCCTTGTTTGCGGCCGTTTTTTTCGCCTCGTTTGTACTGCTTTACGCGTCTGCCCTGCTGAATAAAACGGAAGGATATTCCGGGAAAAATACATTGACTGTGTATAATTGGGGCGATTACATCGATCCTGTGTTGATTAAAAAGTTCGAAAAGCAGACAGGCATCAAAGTCATCTACCAAACGTTTGACTCCAATGAAGCGATGATGGCGAAAATCGCCCAAGGCGGCACGACGTTTGATGTTGCCGTCCCGTCCGAATATGCGATCAGTAAAATGAAAGAAGAGGGGCTGCTTATTCCGCTCGACCATTCGAAATTGCCGAATTTAAAATATATCAACCCGCGCTTTTTAAATTTATCGTTTGACCCGGGCAACAAGTATTCTGTCCCGTATTTTTGGGGAACGGTCGGCATCGTCTATAATCCGGAAATGATTGGCGGGAAAAAAATAACGAGCTGGAACGATTTATGGGATAAAGATTTGCGCAATCAAATTTTGTTAGTTGACGGCGCGCGCGAAGTGATTGGCATGGGGCTCAATAGCTTGCATTATTCGTTAAATGACACGAATAAGAAGCACTTGCAAGAAGCGAAAGAAAAACTCGATCGCCTTACACCAAACGTCAAAGCGATTGTCGGCGATGAGATTAAAATGCTTTTAGTGAATGAAGAAGCGGCAATCGGAGTTGTTTGGTCAGGAGACGCGGCGGAGATCATCGCGGAAAATGACAAGCTCGATTATGTGGTGCCAAAAGAAGGCTCCAATTTATGGTTCGATAATATGGTTATTCCAAAAACAGCGAAAAATATTGAAGGGGCGCATCAATTTATTAACTTTATGCTTGATCCGAAAAACGCCGCGCAAAACGCGGAGTATGTCGGCTATTCGACGCCGAATGAGAAGGCGCTGGACTATTTGCCGAAAGAAGTCACCGAAGACAAACGGTTTTATCCAGATTTTGAGTCGGTCGGCAATTTAGAAGTGTACGAAAATTTAGGAAAACGGATGCTTGCTTATTACAACGAGCTGTTTTTGCAGTTTAAAATGCATCGGAAATAAGAGGGAAAGGGAGACTGGGCGAATTGAAGCGGTTAAAAAAGGCATGGATTGCGTTTTTGTCTGTTGTTTTGTTCCTATCAGGAAAACTGAAGTGGGTGCTGGCGGTTTTTAAGTTTTTAAAATTCAGTTCTCTCATTTCCTTATTTATTTCGATCGGCGCGTATGCTATGGTATATGGATGGAAGTTTGCGGTGGCGCTCGTGTACTTGCTTTATGTGCATGAAATGGGCCATTTGTTTGCGGCGAAAAGGTTAGGCATTCCAACATCGAAGGCGATTTTCATTCCGTTTGTCGGAGCGCTTATTGCGCTAAAGGAAGAGCCTAAATCGGCGAAAGATGAGGCATATTTGGCGTATGCAGGCCCGTTGTGGGGGACGTTAGGGTTTCTTCCGGCTTTGCCGCTGTTCTGGATGACAGGAGACCCGTTTTGGGGGCTGGTCATTGCGCTTGGAGCGCTGATTAATTTATTCAATCTTATGCCTCTGCATCCGTTAGACGGCGGGCGGATTGCCGGAGTGATTTCGCCAAAACTATGGTTTGTTGGCCTGATGGGAATGACCGCTTATTTTCTTTGGAAACCGGGGCCGATCGCCCCGCTCATTATTTTATTAGGCGCGGTGAAATGCTGGGAGCTTTTGCGCCGGGAGTTCCGCTGGAAAAAGGCGCAAATTCACAAAGAAGTCAATGAGTCGTTACTGCGGGAGATTCAACGGTACATGCTTTTATCGGAAGAAGAGCAGCAAGAAATGTATTGGCGTTGGGAGGATGAGCTGGAACGCGCGGAGGCGGAGCTGCAGCGGAGAAAAACATGGCACATCCCCGTTTTTCAAGATGAACAAAAACTGCAAAATTATCGCTTGGAGCGGTATGTGGAAAAGCATCATCAGTTATTGGAGGCAACTCGATGGGGAGGATTGCAGGAACAAACCGTTCCTGACTTTATCCGTGTGCTCCAAAAAGAAATTGAAGAAAACGAACAAGCAATACAGAAGCAAGCGGTATATTATCGTGCGGATGCGAAAACAAAATGGACATGGTTATGTTTATATCTTGCGCTGGCGGTTGTTCTTGCCGTGTTCACAGCGTACGGGCAACAGATTATGGATGCCAATCAGCCGTTTATTTCGTAATGCAATCAAGGTGGCCCTTCAGCAGGAACGTTTAATCTTTTTTGGGCCACCCTCATTGTTGCTTAACATTATACGGAGTGGGCGGCTGCCTTTTTCTCTCTATGTATTTGCAGGACAAACCCGGCTGCTGTTACACAAAGGATACCCGCGACAATAAATATAAATGTATAGGTTCCGAACCATGTGTGTAAGATACCGCCGCCAAAGGCAGCAGCCGCGGCGCCAAGTTGGTGAAAAGCCCATACCCAGCCAAATACCACTCCGCTTTGTTTTCCAAATACATCACTGCACAGACGGACAGTAGGAGGCACTGTTGCAACCCAATCAAGCCCATAGAAGACAACAAACACCGATAAGCCTAAAAACGTAGAGCCCAGAGCGTATGGGAGAAAAACAAGGGAAACTCCGCGCAATCCATAATACCAAAACAATAACCAGCGATTATTCCAGCGATCGGAAAGCCAGCCTGACAGTGTTGTTCCTAAAATATCGAAAATCCCCATAACAGCCAGCATGCTGGCTGCGGTTACTTCTGGAATTCCATGCTCCATACAAGCGGGTATGAGGTGGGTTCCAATCAGCCCATTCGTGGATAAACCACAAACAAAGAAACTTCCGGCAAGCAGCCAAAAATCTTTGGAGCGAGCTCCCATTTTCAATCCATTTAGTGCAGAAAGAAAAGGATTCGCATAGGGAGCAGATGCCGTTTCAACCGGCTCTGTTGCACCATATGGAAGCAGGCCGACATCGCTGGGCTTATCGCGCATAAACCATCCTACACATAACATTGTAAGCAATGCGGATAAGGAGGTGGCCAAGACAACCGTTTGCCAGCCATAAGAGGAGATCATTTTTGCGAATAAAGGCAAAAAAACAAGTTGTCCCGCTGCTCCGCTGGCGGAAAACACGCCAACAACCAATCCGCGTTTCTCTTTAAACCAGCGGTTTGCTATTACCGCTCCTAAAACAGAGGAAGTGAACCCGGCCCCGGTCCCCACTAAAAATCCCCATAACAATGTCATCTGCCATGTCGTTTTCATCCATACAGAGAGTCCCGTGCCTGCCACAAGCAATGACAGAGCGATGAGCATCATTCGTTTTACCCCGTACCGTTCCATAAACGCTGCCGCAAATGGCCCGCAAAGACCATATAATGCGATATTAATGGCCAAAGGAAACGTAACTTCCGCGCGGGTCCATCCAAACGATAGCTCAAAAGGAACGATGAGAACACCGGGAGTGGAACGCACGCCTGCTGAAACTAATAACGTCAAGAAAGTGACTCCAGCCACAATCCAATAAATATGATGTGATGTCAATGTTGAGGAAGAAGGACCGCTGTTCATTTTCAAGCCCCCTATAAATGACGATCATAAGAAAATGATTAAAATAATATTATGAGATCAATGCAGAGATTGTAAACAAAAACATAAAGCAAATAACACAAAAAGAGGGTGTCTGAAAAGAATACGCCTTTGGGATACCCTCTTTTTGGTTTTTTAATGGCAGTGAGCATATGGGGAATCTCTATAGCCGCTCATTTTGGGAACTTTCCTGAATTTTGGGAAAAAGAACAAGAAAAGTGAAAACGAACAGCTTGCTTTCGCTTTATTGTTTGCCAAAAACGATCATGTTATAAAGAAAAAGAAAGCGCTACCAAAATGAGATCCAGCGAAAATTTAAGAAAGGGAGTGAGTGAATATGATGCAAAAGATTCAGCGGTTTGGCGCAGCGATGTTTGTGCCGGTATTGCTTTTTCCATTTGCTGGCATAGTTGTTGGCTTGACGATCTTATTTAAAAACCCTGATATCATGGGCTCCATTGCGGATCCAGACGGAATGTGGTACAAGTTTTGGACGGTAGTAGAAGAGGGGGGATGGACGGTCTTCCGGCAAATGCCGTTATTGTTTGTTATAGGCATTCCGATCGGGCTGGCAAAAAAGGCTCATGCGAGAGCTTGTATGGAAGCGATTGTTACTTATTTAACATTCAACTATTTTATTAACGCGATATTGACTCTTTGGGGAGATAAATTTGGCGTAGATTTCAGCCAAGAAGTTGGCGGAGTCAGCGGTTTGACAATGATAGCGGGAATCAAAACGTTAGATACGAGCATTATTGGAGCGATTGTTATATCTTCTATTGTCGTAATGCTTCATAACCGGTATTTCGATACGAAACTTCCTGATTTTCTTGGCATTTTTCAAGGTTCATCATTTGTGGTGATTATTGCATTTCTTGTGATGCTTCCAGTTGCTCTAATAACAGCATATGTTTGGCCGATCGTACAACATGGTATCGCATCTTTACAAGGATTTTTAGCAAGTTCAGGAGTGTTTGGGGTTTGGTTATATACATTTTTAGAGCGCATCCTTATTCCAACAGGCTTGCATCACTTCATCTACGGCCCGTTTGTCTTTGGACCTGCGGTTGTCGAAGGGGGAATCGCGAAGTATTGGATGGAGCATTTATCAGAATACGCAACATCTGCCCATTCTTTAAAAGAAATGTTTCCAGAAGGCGGGTTTGCATTGCACGGGATGTCTAAAATCTTTGGTATTCCAGGCATTGCATTAGCGATGTATGTGACAGCAAAACCAGAAAAAAGAAAGCAAGTTTCAGGATTATTAATCTCTGCCGCTTTAACTGCTGTGATTGCCGGAATTACAGAACCGATTGAGTTTACTTTCCTGTTTGTGGCACCTTGGTTATTTGCTGTTCATGCTGTTTTGGCAGCAACGATGGCAGCAGTAATGTATGCGTTTGGTGTTGTAGGAAATATGGGCGGGGGTCTGCTAGAAATCGCTACGGCAAACTGGATTCCGTTATTTAAATATCACAGCATGACTTATCTCATCCAATGGATAATCGGTTTCGTGTTTATGATTATTTACTTCTTTGTTTTCCGATATTTGATTCTTAAATTTAATGTGGCGACGCCGGGACGCGAAGCGGATGATTCAGCAGAGACGAAATTATATACGAAAGCAGATTATAAAGCAAAAAAACAAGCTGGCCAAAATGACAGTGACAACAGCTATACGGTTCAGGCACTGCAATTTTTAGACGCGCTCGGCGGACCAGAAAATATCGTGTCGGTTACCAATTGCGCCACACGCCTTCGCGTTAGTGTCCATGATGAATCAAAAGTCGCGCCGGATAGTGCGTTCAAATCTGCGGGAGCCCATGGTGTTGTTCGTAATGGCAAAGCTATTCAAGTGATCGTTGGTTTATCCGTTCCGCAAGTGCGAGAGCAGTTCGAGAAAGCTTTAGAAGAAAAGGGGGTTAAGACAGGGTCGTAACGATCATGATGAATAAGAAGTTGGGAAAATTCTTATTTAATGTGAAAAAGAACGAAACGTGTGATTAGGCCCAGAATGGCTGGAATCCATTGTTCCCATATTTTCGATTTGCTATAACAGTAGTGAAAGCGCTCACGCACGATAAAAAGGGGGAAGAACAATGAAAAAGTTTTCCATTTTGATTGCAGGCGGGGGAAGCACATTTACTCCGGGAATTGTGTTGATGTTATTGGATAATTTAGACAAATTTCCGCTTCGTAAGTTAAAGTTGTACGATATTGATAAAGAACGGCAAGATACCATCGCCGGGGCATGTGAAGTGATTTTAAGAGAAAAAGCTCCAGAAATTGAGTTTCTCGCTACTACTGATCCGGAAGAAGCGTTTACCGATGTTGACTTTGTCATGGCCCACATTCGGGTGGGAAAATACGCGATGCGTGAATTGGATGAAAAAATTCCGTTGAAATATGGCGTGGTAGGCCAAGAAACGTGCGGGCCAGGCGGAATTGCATATGGCATGCGTTCCATCGGAGGAGTATTGGAATTAATTGATTATATGGAAAAATACTCCCCTGATGCATGGATGCTCAATTATTCCAATCCAGCGGCAATTGTGGCTGAAGCGACGCGCCGTCTCCGTCCTCATTCGAAAATACTTAACATTTGTGATATGCCTGTCGCGATTGAAGAACGGATGGCGCGGATTTTAGGGCTGAAATCCCGCAAAGAAATGACGGTGAGATATTATGGATTGAACCATTTTGGATGGTGGACAGATATCCGCGACAAAGAAGGAAATGATTTAATGCCTAAATTAAAAGAGCATGTTGCAAAGTACGGGTATGTTGTCAATGATGGCGGAGATAACCAGCATGTGGATGCTAGCTGGCAAGATACATTCTTAAAAGCGAGAGATGTGTATGCGTTAGATCCAGATACATTGCCGAACACATATTTAAAATACTATTTCTTCCCGGATGAAGTAGTAGCACATTCTAACCCGGATTATACAAGAGCCAATGAAGTAATGGATGGACGTGAAAAATTTGTATTTACGGAATGTAAAAAAATCATTGAGAATCAATCCACAGAAGGAAGCGCGCTTCATATTGACGAACATGCTTCATACATTGTTGATTTAGCGCGCGCCATTGCCTATAACACCCATGAAAGAATGCTGCTGATTGTAGAAAATAAAGGAGCTATTTCTAATTTTGACCCGACCGCCATGGTGGAAATTCCATGCATTGTCGGCAGCAACGGCCCTGAACCGCTGTCGATCGGGGAAATCCCGCAATTCCAAAAAGGATTAATGGAACAACAAGTATCTGTGGAAAAGCTAGTGGTAGAAGCATGGATCACAAAATCTTACCAAAAATTATGGCAAGCTATAACACTATCTAAAACAGTGCCAAGCGCGAAAGTGGCAAAACAAATATTAGACGATTTAATCGAGGCAAACAAAGGATATTGGCCAGAATTGCATTAAATTAAGGATACGAAACAAAAAGTACAACATTCGTACTTTTTGTTTCGTTCTCCTCCTTCCTTCGTTTAAAAAGAAATCGTTATTTAGTAAACTTTTTAAATAAAGGAAGGAGGGCTAAAAATGAAAATCGAGGAATTGATTAATAAACATTATAATCAACTTAATGAGACTGATTTCCATATTCTTAAGTATATTTTAAACCATAAAAACGAATGCCACAAATTAGGAATCAACAGTTTAGCAGAAAAATGCAATGTTTCGCGTTCATCCATTTTAAGGTTAGCCCAAAAACTTGGGTTTAGTGGATATAGTGAGTTTCGTGTGTTTCTGAAATGGCAAGAACAAGAAGGCAACAATAGTGATAAAAGCCAAGCCGAAATTTTAAGCAACGATATTCTCGAAACATTAAAATATATCAAGACAAAAGATTTCTCCGAAATGTGCAAATTAGTCCATCGCGCGCAAAGAATATTTATTTATGGAACCGGTACTGCGCAATTAGATTGTGCCTTTGAATTGCAACGAATGTTTCTGGCTGTGCAAAAATATTTGTATGTCATTCAGGCGCAAACGGAACTGGAAATGGTCATTAAAGACATGACGCCAGATGATTTAGTCATTATTATTTCTTTTTCCGGAGATACTCCGGCGATTTTTTCGGCAGTACAGTCATTGGTCGCGAAAGGAATCCCATTTATTTCAGTAACAAACTTAAAAAACAACCGCTTGGCAAGAATGACTCCTTATAACCTATATGCGAACAGCTCAAGCAACGAATTAAGCGACGGCACTAAACTTAACACATTTGCTTCTTTTTTTATTATAAGTGAGATGCTTTTTAGTCATTATGTCGATTATCTCAAGCAACTACAAAATGATGCAAAAAATGGTGAACAATTATGAGAGGAGCGAAAAATTTTTTGTTTTGGAACTCTCAGGCCATAACGGTGAAAAGCAATGTTTTGTTTAAAGTGGCCATTTACTTTTTTTATGCAGTGCCATTGGTTTTTGTCTCTTACCTCTACTTAATGGCGCTTCATGCCCAGCAAACATTTTTCACGCCGGTGATTCGCGAGCCAATCATCACCATTATGTTTGTGATAGCGATGCTGAATCCTTTTTTTGCGGTATTAACAAAAGCAGCGGTAAATGATTTAAAAAGCAAAAAACATGTGAAGCTATCCTATATGACATTATGGATGGTAGCTGTGTCTCAATTGCTTATTGGCAATCTTTTTGCAAGTGCCATTCTCTTATTTGGTTTGCATCAACAAAGAAAAGAGCAACCAATGTTAGTAAAAGCAAAAAAGATAGAGCTCAAATATAAAGGGGCATATGTGAGGCTTTTCGGAAGTACATTAGTATTTTTTCTCTCTATTGTTTGTTTATTTTTGCTCATCAAAATACATTGGAACAACGAATAGAAAGTGGGTTGAGAGATGTTGAAAAAATTATTTAGCAAAAAAATAGAAACGAGAGCAGTGGAAATACACTCCCCGCTTGATGGGGAAGCAATACCGTTAGAAGAAGTTCCTGACCCTGTATTTGCTCAAAAAATGATGGGAGACGGTTTAGCCATTATTCCGAAGAACGGAAAAGTAGTTTCCCCTATTAACGGAAAGGTTGTGCAAATTTTTCCTACGAAGCATGCAGTCGGCCTTGTTTCAGAAGAAGGATTAGAAATACTTATCCATATTGGGTTAGAAACTGTAGAGTTAAATGGAGAAGGGTTTGAAGTTGAAGTAAATGCCGGGGAAACAGTGAAAGTGGGGGATCCTTTAATAAATGTTGACCTTGATTATTTAGAGCAAAAACATAAAGAAATCGTCACCCCAATTATTATTACCAATATGTTGGATAAAGTGGGGGATTTAGAGTATGTCCAAAAGAATAATATCGTGACAAGAGGAGATATCATCATGAAATGCAGGGTAAAAGTGATTTGAATCGTTCCTCTTTATCCTGTATCGCCGAGTTATGTTGCGGAAACGACGAAGTGGCTGATCCCAATGGAGGGGGATCAGCCACCGATCTATATAAAAGGGGGGATTAAGCATTTTTGGCTTGCGCTTCTTTCCATTTGGCCAGTTCGGTTTCGACTTCTTCGTCGATGGTTGAAGGAAACGCATGTGCGGACTCAAGAAAGCGGCGGCTTGCGTTTGCTTCAGCTTCTAAGGCGAAGACGCGTTCTTCCATGCGCGCGAAACCGCGAAGCGCCTGTTCAGGATGAAAAGAGGCGAGTGTTGTGTTGATGTCTTTTATTGTTTTGGCCGCGTTCGCGCGCGCATGGAGCTCCCATTGTTTGGCGGAAAGCTCTTCATATTTTTCGTAAAGTTTGTTTAACTGCTCGGACATATAGGTTGTTTTTTCTTGAAGCGTTTCATGTTGTTGCTGGTAAGCGGAAAGTTTTTTCTCATACATCAGCTTTTCCCGCAGCGCGAGTTTTGCGATGGCTTCTTCGTTCCGTTCCAACGCTAGTTTCGCTTGGCGCGTCCGTTTTTCGATCATTGTTTTTACATGCGCAATCAGCGATGCATAACGCTGTTCCAGCGCCATTTGCTGGGCGATGGATCGCTGCGCCGTTTCGATTTGCTCCTGCAATTCGCGTAAATATTGTTTCGTTAAGGCAACAGGATCTTCCCATTGATCGACAAGTTCATGCAAATCAGCCAGTATGATTGTTTTTATGCGGCGGAATAACCCCATCATTGCTCCTCCTTCTTTATCGTTTTTTCCCATTCGTCTAAAAAGTTCTGGTCATGCATGACTGGTGTTGGCCATGTTGCCATCGGTCCGGCCTTTCGTTCTTGTTTCTTGTAAAGCGAATAGATGGCAATGACAGCGAGCGAAATGAGCAGCCATTTTGGCAGTAAAGAGATTACGCCCCATACGATGATGGCAAGCCCCAGCCACTTAGACGGCCCACTCGTTTTCCATAACAGCCAGCCGATGAGCAAAAGGCCTAATTGGAAAAGAAGAGAAAACATCCCGATAGTGATCCAGCCGCCTGATTCCCAAAACCCGAATCCGGGGCCATGATGGAATGCAAAATGGTGATGCGGCGCAAACGGCCCGTAATGGCGGGGCATGTATGCCAGCGGCATATGGTATCCCCACGCAAAACGAACGATGCGCACCGCTCCATATATGGCGATGGCGGCAAGAATAAAGATGGCGATCGTCCGCTTTTTCATACACATTTCCACCCCCTTTCTCGTTGGCAGCAACATCGTGTTTTTGCATTTCCTTGTACAGTTTGCATTGTAAAAAAGAAAAGAGAAAATTAGGTGAAAATGAAAGATTGCATTTTCCGCTTTGCCAAGTAAACAGGAACTGCCGGAAAGCTGCTGTTGTCTTTTCCGGCAACTTCCAAGATTCATAAAAAAATGCTTTCCGTCCATGGAAAGCATTTTAGCAAGGGATTTTCACAATAAATTCCGAACCTTTGCCGACTTCGCTTTGTACATGAATCGTTCCGCCATGAGCATCGACAATCCATTTGGCGATGGACAAACCGAGTCCGTGTCCGCCTTGCTGGCGCGAACGCGCTTTGTCAACGCGGTAGAAACGGTCGAAAATGCGGTCAAGCGATTCAGGGGGAATGCCGATTCCGGTGTCTTTGACGGAAATCGTAAGAATGCGCTGCTGTTTGAATGGCGCGATGCCAATGCTTAATGTTACTTCTCCGCCGTCTGGAGTGTACTTGATCGCATTGTCCAGCAAGATGTACAACAGCTGCGTCAGCTTGTCGGCGTCGGCGGCAATGATGACCGATTCAGGAGAATGGAAGTGCATGCGGATATTTTTTTTCGACGCTAATTCTTCCAATAAACGCAGCGTTCGTTCCGCATGCGGGCGAAAGTCAAACGTTTCTTTGACTAGCTGCAAAGAAGCGTGCGTGGAATCAGCGCGGGCGAGCGTCAATAAATCGTTCATTAGTTTTGTCATTCGTTTTATTTCTTCTCTCAGCCGATCGAGCAGTTTTTGCGTTAATTCGTTTTTCGTTAGTTCTTCTTCCATTTCCAGCGCCTCAACGGAAGATAAAATGACACTTAATGGTGTACGCAGCTCATGGGAGGCATCGGCGACAAATTGCCGCTGGCGATGATAGGCCTCTTGAATCGGGACGAGCGCCCGTTTCGACATAAAGTAGCTTAACAACACAGCGATGCCGATGAAGAAGACAGCAAGACAAGCCAAAACAATGAGCAGCCGCTGAAACACGTTGGAAAACGAAGTCACATCCATGCCGATATACAGCACGCCGACAAAATGGCCGCGAATGGCGATCGGGCGGGCGGCGGTCAACAGTTTTAGCTCATGGGAATGAAAACGGGCAAATGGATGTATATTGGCAGGAATTTTTACTTTTATGTAGGTTAGTTCGTTTTCGTTAAGCGCGGAATTCTGCAGCGCTTCTAATAAAAACGGCCGCATGCCTTTGTTCACTTCGTCGCCCATGAGCAGCTCGCCGTTAGTGCCGACGACATAAAAAAAGAATTGGTCTTCGCTTAAAAACACGACATTTTCCTCATCCATAAAAGCGAAATCGCTTTGTTTGAGCAAAAACTGCTCAATCGCTTTTTGTTCCTGATTGGCGAGGCTTGTAATTCGCCGCTCTTGGTCATTCGTGACAATCATATAAAAAAGGAAGCAAACGATTGCGATGAATAGCGTCAAAAACACCATTAAGATGCCGCTATATAACGCCGTCAAGCGCCATTGCGTCCGGTGAAACATATCGGTGTTTTTTATCTTTGATAAGAAAGCGTTCCATTTACTTGTCAATTTTATATCCCACCCCACGCACCGTTTGAATGACGTCTTCTGTTAGTTTTTTCCGCAGCAATTTAATCGTTGCATCAATCGTTTTCAGCGAAACATCTGCATCCAATCCCCAGATGCGGTCAAGGATGGTTTCGCGCGGTACGGCGTGCCCCCTGTTTTGCAAGAGAAGGTCCAACACTTGAAATTCACGCGGAGTTAGCAAAATTTCTTTATCGCCATGGTAGAGGGTATGGCTTGTTCGGTTCAGGACAAAATCATGAAAGCGCACCACCTCTTCTTGAAGCGGAACGAACGTGCGCCGCGCGAGTGCCTTAAGGCGGGCCATTAATTCATCGATTTCAAACGGTTTGACGAGATAATCGTCTGCCCCGGCTTCTAAGCCTTCGACTCGGTCTTCGACGGCATCTTTTGCCGTTAACATGAGAATGGCGCCGGTATAGCCGTTTTTCCGCAGCCGTTTGCAAATTTCCACCCCATCCCCGTTTGGCAGCATCCAGTCGAGAATCAGCACATCATAAAACGAGGCGAGTGCGTAATCGTACGCATCTTCCCCTTCCTGCACCCAATCAATTTGATCGACGCCTTTTTTCTTTAACATATGCACGATTAATTCTCCTAAATAGAGGTCATCTTCGGCAAGAAGAATCTTCATTTCGCTTCCTTCCTTTCTATGCTCCTCTTCCTTTTATAAACATCATAACAAATGGCCATGAAAAATAAATGAAAATGTGAAAAAGCGGCTCAAGTCGCAATGATGGTGTAACGTTATCGGTATAGCGTACTTGGAACACCGCAAAGCAAAATCGCTTTTTATGTTACAACATTGCCGAAATTCCATCGCCGATTTTTTCACCGTATTTTCACCTTTGCTTTTTACACTATTTCTTGACAAAACAAAAGGAGGAACGGATGGTGAAACGAATAAGGCAAGCACATTTATGGATTGGATTGATTACTTCCATTTTCTTATTAGTAGAGGCGGTAACAGGGCTTTTACTCGCGGAACCTTGGCTGATTGGCCAGCAAGAAAGAGGAGAACATCGCGCGCTGATTCCGCAAGATGGAGCTTCCGCACTACCGTCGCCATCAGAAAACGAGCGGGGATTTTCTGAAAGAGCGGGAATGGCAGAAAAGGGACGGGATGGCGGAGAACCGACGCCATTAGCTGGCATCATTCGCGGATTGCATGAGGGCAGGATTGGACAATGGGATGTTTCGTGGGCGGTTGATATTGCGGCAATTGCGATGATTTTATTGACGGTATCAGGAATTTATTTATCCATTCGACTGCTTGCGGTGCAACGAAATAGAAAAAGAAAACGTATGTTGCATACGACAATAGAGTAAAAAAATAAAGAAAGGGGAAATGTGGAATGGATATGAATATGACACGATATGAACAACCAATGCCATCGTACCAGCCTCCGAAGAAAAGACGGTTCTTTTCTTGGCTCGCCGCTTCGATTATCGGTGCCGTGATCGGAAGCGGACTCACGTTATACGCGGCGCCAATGTTGGACATTCCTGCATCTTTCTCATCAACAAAAGAAGCAAAAGAAACGAGTGTTTCGACGGAAACGCTTCCGCTCCAGCCGACGAAAAGCGTGACGAATAATATGGTGGCGGCGATTGAAAATGTGACCGACGCGGTTGTCGGGGTGGTAAACATCCAAAGACAAGCGGACTTTTTCTCCGATAGTGTGCAAGATCAAGAAGCAGGGACCGGTTCGGGAGTCATTTTCAAAAAAGATGGAGATATCGCGTACATTGTGACGAACAACCATGTCATTGAAGGGGCAAATAAAGTAGAAGTGTCGCTTGCCGATGGCGAAAAAGTGAAAGCGGAAATTGTTGGTGCCGATCCATTAACCGATTTGGCGGTGTTGAAAATTCATAGCAGTCATGTCAAAAAAGTTGCTGTTTTTGGCGATTCTTCGAAGCTACGCATCGGGGAACAAGTCGCGGCGATCGGCAATCCGCTTGGTTTAGATTTATCACGGACAGTGACGGAAGGAATCGTGAGCGGGAAACGCACGATGTCTATTTCGACCTCCGAGGGGGAATGGGAGCTTAACGTCATTCAAACAGATGCCGCGATTAACCCGGGAAACAGTGGCGGCGCGCTAATTAACAGCGCCGGGCAAGTGGTGGGAATTAATAGCTTAAAAATTTCCCAAGACGGAGTGGAAGGATTAGGATTTGCGATTCCGAGCGAAGATGTAAAACCGATCGTTGAACAGCTGATGCAATACGGAAAAATCAAACGCCCGTATCTCGGCGTGCAGTTAGTCGATGTGGCCGATCTTTCCGATTCGGTGCGCAAAGAACAGCTGCAATTGCCGGGCGATGTGACGGCAGGGGCGGCTGTCACGGCGGTAGAACCGTTCTCGCCGGCGGCGGATGCAGGCATTCGGACAAAGGATGTCATTGTGGCGGTCAATGGAGAAAAAGTGGACAGCGTTGCTGCGCTGCGGAAATATTTATATACAAATACGAAAATCGGGGAGCGTGTGCAAATCGAGCTTTGGCGGGACGGAAGCAAGAAAACTGTGTCGCTGCGGCTGAGTGAACGGGGCCAATGAAATAACCATCCCTTCTGAACGAACCGTTCAGAAGGGATATTTTTTATTGAAAAAGGAATATGATCTGATGTGCAAAATATAATTATGAAAGCATTTTATTGAATCTGGTACCATCTTAGTGAGCAGGAGCGGGGGTGAAAAGGTGAAATTTTTCTCTTCTCATTCGCCATTTTGCGCTCATTTATTTAAAAACGTGAGGGATGGAAGATGGAACAGCAAAGCGATGAGGAATTTTGAGCATTTTATCTATAGCGACATAGCAACTATGACATAAGATGTTGGTATTATTTTATTTTCTTTGTTGATCATCGCAGTGGTGGTGATGCAGGATAAAGAATGGAACATTTGTGGCTGCTTTCCGTGCTCCATGTACCGGCCGCTTGCAATGCCGTGTGGTTTCGGCATGTTTTTGAAAGGAGCAAGGGGCATCCGTTTAAGTTTATAAACGGCAGATACGCATTTTTCGTTTTCCTTCGATAAGCGGCAGCGAAATAAACATAAAGAGGTGTCTTTATTTTGGAAAAAAGAAGGAAATATGCAAGGGAATGTCGAAAAAATATGAAACAGAATGAAACGGAAACACATGCTGTTCGTATAATTAAATAGACGATGATGGAAAGAAGGTGCAAGGTTGTTTGGATATCCATTGGAAACGGTGTATCTGGCCGTGCTTGTTGTAAGCGGGGGATTAACGTTATTATATATTTTTTTTAGCGATATCATCGATGGCGTATTTGATATGCCGGATCATCCGTGGTTAAGCCCGCAGCTGATTTTATCATTTCTCACCGTCGGAAGTGCGTCCGGTTATTTGTTTGAGCGGTATACAGGGTTATCGAGCGCGCTTATCGGGTTGGTCAGCGCGGGGATCGCAATCATTGCCGTTTTGCTTTTGCACTTTTTCGTGTTTGTTCCGCTGCGTTCGGCGGAAACGTCGCTGAACTATTCGGAGGCAGACTTGGAAGGATCTCTCGCGAAAGTGATCGTAACTGTGCCGTCCGATGGATTCGGCGAGATTTTGCTGCAACGGAAAAGCGGTGCGGTTTCAAAACCGGCCAAAAGCATCAGCAACGAAGAAATTGCTTCAGGAACGGAAGTCATTATCGTGAAAATGGAAAACGGCATCGCCGTTGTGGCGAAGCACGATCCATATGATATTTCATTATTGCATAAAGGGGGATATGCATGATGACGCCAATTTTAGTTGTCATCGGTGTGGTTGTGCTGCTTCTTATCGGACTAATCGCTATTTTTGTTACCCGTTACCGCACCGTTGGGCCGGACGAAGCGCTGATTGTGACAGGCAGTTATTTGGGCAGCAAAAACGTGCATGTTGATGAATCTGGAAATAAAATTAAAATTGTCCGCGGCGGCGGAACGTTTGTGCTGCCGATTTTCCAACAAGCGGAGCCGCTCAGCCTTCTTTCGATTAAACTGGATGTGCAGACACCGGAAGTTTACACGGAACAAGGCGTTCCCGTCATGGCAGATGGGGTGGCGATCATTAAAGTAGGCAGCTCCATTGGCGAAATCGCTACAGCAGCGGAGCAATTTTTAGGAAAAACCCGCCAGGACATGGAAAATGAAGCGAAAGAAGTATTAGAAGGGCATCTTCGTTCCATTCTCGGTTCGATGACAGTCGAAGAAATTTATAAAAACCGCGATAAGTTTTCACAAGAAGTGCAGCGTGTCGCTTCGCAAGATTTAGCGAAAATGGGGCTTGTCATCGTGTCGTTTACCATTAAGGATGTGCGCGATAAAAACGGTTATTTGGATGCGTTAGGAAAACCGCGCATCGCCCAAGTGAAACGTGATGCTGACATCGCGACAGCAGAAGCGGAAAAAGAAACGCGCATTAAGCGCGCGGAAGCGGATAAAGAAGCGCGCAAAGCAGAGCTTGAGCGCTTGACGGAAATCGCGGAAGCGGAAAAAATCAATCAATTGAAGCTTGCCGAATTCCGCCGTGAACAAGATATAGCGAAAGCGCGCGCCGATCAGGCGTACCATTTGGAAGAAGCGAAAGCGAAACAAGAAGTGACCGAACAACAAATGCAAATTAAAATTATCGAGCGGCAAAAGTTAATCGAGCTCGAAGAAAAAGAAATTTTGCGGCGTGAGCGCCAATACGATTCCGAAGTGAAGAAAAAAGCGGACGCCGAACGCTACGCGATCGAGCAGGCGGCTGCGGCAGAAAAAGCCAAATTAATGGCAGAAGCGGATGCGCAAAAATATCGTGTCGAAGCGATGGCGAAAGCGGAAGCAGAACGGATACGGCTTGACGGGATCGCCAAAGCGGAAGCGGAAAAGGCAAAAGGGGAAGCCGAAGCGGAAATTATCCGCTTAAAAGGATTGGCTGAAGCAGAAGCAAAACAAAAAATTGCCGAAGCGTTCGAACAGTATGGCCAAGCTGCGATTCTCGACATGATTATCAAAATGATTCCTGAATACGCCAAACAAGTGGCAAGCCCGCTTGCCAATATTGATAAAATTACGATTGTCGATACCGGTTCCAACGGCGCCAATGGCGGTGCCAACCGTGTTACTGGGTATGCAACCAATTTGATGGCAAGCTTGCAAGAGACGCTGAAAGCTTCTGCGGGCATTGATGTGAAAGAATTGATCGAGAACTTTTCAGGAAAAGGAAATACAAAAGCACAGGAAGAAGCAGCGGGAAAAAACGAAAGCAAGTAAACGTGAAAGCGATACAGTGAAAAAAGGCGTCAGCAACGCCTTTTTTCATGCCAGCGTTCCAATCCCCTTAATGGGCCGTTTCCATTTTTATGATAGAAAGAAACGGAAGTAAATGGGAGACAAAGAGTAGAAAAAAGAAGTGGTTTATCATTGGCAGGACGAAAACATTGCAATGATCGGTTCATTTCGCTATCATGTTAAATAGTGGAAAAGTTATCGTGGTTGAATCATAATAAATGGGATGATGGAATATGAAAAGAGCGAGAATTATTTATAATCCGACATCTGGTCGGGAAATCTTCAAGAGGCATTTGCCAGATGTGTTAGAGCGATTAGAAAAAGCGGGCTATGAAACATCCTGTCATGCGACGACAGGTGCAGGAGATGCGACAGAAGCGGCGCGCAAAGCGGTGGAGCGCGAGTTTGATTTGGTCGTCGCCGCTGGCGGGGATGGAACAATAAATGAAGTCGTCAACGGTATTGCTGATCAAGACTATCGTCCAAAGCTGGCGATTATCCCTGTCGGCACAACGAATGACTTTGCCCGCGCCATCGGCGTGCCGCGTTCCATTGAAGGAGCCTGTGACGTGATTACAAGAGGGGAAGCCGTTCCGATTGATATCGGCTCCGTAACCAATGAAGGAAAAACGCGCTATTTTATTAACATTGCGGGCGGCGGCCGCTTAACAGAACTTACATATGAAGTGCCAAGCAAGTTGAAAACAGTGCTTGGCCAGCTTGCTTATTACTTAAAAGGAATGGAGATGCTGCCATCGATTAAAGCGACAGAGGCGCGTATCGAATATGATGGAAAATTGTTTGAAGGCGAGATTATGCTCTTTTTAGTATCGCTCACCAACTCTGTCGGCGGCTTTGAAAAATTGGCGCCGGATTCTTCGCTGAACGATGGCATGTTTGATTTAATTATTTTAAAGAAAACGAATTTGGCCGAGTTTATCCGGCTGGTGACGCTTGCGGCGCGCGGGGAACATATTAATGACCCGCACCTTATTTACACGAAAGCCAACCGCATTAAAGTGACTTCCCCGAACAACATGCAGTTAAATTTAGACGGGGAATTTGGCGGCATGCTACCAGGAGAATTTGTGAATTTGTACCAACATTTAGAAGTATTCGTTCCAAAAGAAAAAGCAGAACAAATAAGAGCGGGTGAATAACCTGCTCTCTTTTTGTGTTGTCCGGAATTGTGTGCTACAATCGTGAAGGCACCAGTCGATAATTTGGGAAGAAGTTTTCTGCAGATTTTTGGCTAAAAAGCGGAAATTTTTTATATAGCTCGCTAGTTTTTTTGAAAGGTGAAGAACAATGGCGAATATCGAAGCACCAGTAGCGAAAAATGAATATTATGACGCAACATTTGAAGATTTGACACATGACGGGTTAGGTGTCGCAAAAATCGATGGATTCCCGATTTTTGTCAAAAACGGTTTGCCGGGTGAGAGGGCGAAAATCAAAGTAATCAAAGTGAAGAAAGGATATGGCTACGGACGCCTCATCGAGCTGTATGAGCAAAGCCCGGACCGCGCCGAGCCGCCATGTCCGATTTACAAGCAATGCGGCGGCTGCCAGCTGCAGCACTTAAGCTACGATGGGCAGCTTCGCGCGAAACAAAAACAGGTGAAAGAAGTGATGGCGCGCATCGGCAAATTGGAAAATGTCATCGTGCATCCGGTCATCGGCATGAAAAATCCGTGGCGCTACCGCAACAAAGCGCAAGTGCCTGTCGGCGAGCGCGAAGGCAGGCTTGTCGCCGGCTTTTACCAAGAGCGTAGCCACGAAATTATCGATATGGACACATGCTTGATCCAGCAAGAAATGAATGATGCCGTTGTGCGGACGGTGAAAAAGATTTGCGAAAAATACCGCATTCCTGTTTATAACGAAGCAACGCATAAAGGAGTGCTCCGCCATATTATGGCGCGTTACGGGGCGGCGACGCAGGAAGTGATGGTTGTCCTCATTACCCGCACGGCAGAGTTGCCGCACAAAAAGAAAATTGTGCAGGAAATCATTGAATCAGTGCCAAATGTTAAGTCGATTATTCAAAACATCAATCCGAAAAAGACGAACGTCATTATGGGTGACGAGACGAAAGTGTTGTGGGGAGCCGAGTACATTTATGATTACATCGGTGATATTCAATTCGCGATCTCGGCACGTTCTTTTTATCAAGTCAATCCCGCGCAGACGAAAGTGTTGTATGAAAAAGCGTTGGAATACGCGCAATTAACGGGGGAAGAAACGGTTATTGACGCCTACTGCGGCATCGGCACAATTTCCTTGTTTTTAGCGAAAAAAGCGAAAAAAGTGTTCGGCGTTGAAGTCGTGCCGGAAGCTATTGAAGATGCCAAGCGCAATGCGGCATTAAATCGCATCACTAACGTCGAATTTGCCGTCGGCGAGGCGGAGGCGGTCATTCCAAAATGGTACAAGCAAGGCATCCGTGCTGATTGTATCGTCGTCGATCCGCCGCGCAAAGGCTGTGATGAAACGCTTTTGCAAACGATCATCGCCATGAAGCCAAAGCGCGTGGTGTATGTGTCCTGCAACCCGGCGACATTGGCAAGAGATTTGCGAATCCTCGAAGACGGCGGGTACCAAACATTAGAAGTGCAGCCGGTGGATATGTTTCCACATACTGCGCATGTGGAGTGCTGCGCGTTGCTCGTAAAAAAACTATAGTTCTGAAATAAACATTTGCGATTGAAAATAAAGTTTTGCGAAAAGCAGAAAGACAGGGGAGAAGGGAAAATCCTTCTCCTTCAAGCTTTAAACCCTTTTTTTAGCAAGACTTTATTTTATGTTTTTTCAAGTCTCAAAGACTAAGTTGATAGAGCTAAAGAGAGTTTGTAAGTGTCTTTTATTTTTACAAACCCTCTTCAGAGATTTTACTCTTGATATAAAGTTTTGATAAGGTTCATTCGAGAAATCCATATGGAAGGGATCAATGCTGCGGCAATCCCTATCAAAGGGCTTATGATCAATTCGATTAAAACTATTTGCCATGGGAATAGATATTCTTTTGCCTCCAAACCTGCTAATACATGGTAACCAAACACCAGACCTGATATAATTCCAATTAGCCCTCCGGCTAATGAAATGATTACTCCTTCTAACAGGGCTAATCTCACTACTTGGTTTGGCCGGCTTCCTAGCGCTCTAAGAACCGCAAACTCTCTACTTCTTTCTCTTAGGCTGCTAGCCATGTTATTCATCAATCCTATAATACCGAGGAAAATAGTTAAAATTACAGTTGCAAGTAAAATAAATAACCTCTGTTGTACTTGCCGGTGTAACGTTAAAAGTTCCTTTTGACGGTCATAAAGTATAACATTTGAAAAATCCGGGTGATTTAACAAGTTGTCGATCTTTTTTTGAATGACACTGCTTAAGGATGGATTCGAAATATTATATTGAATTTGTTCAATCGTGTTGATTTTGAAATATTTTCCAAGATTTTCTTGGTCAGTATAAGCTGTATATTCATCAGAAGGCAAAACAGGCATTTTGTCAATGATGCCGACAATTTTGAATCGGTGTCCAGCATTTTTTCCCTTCATCACTTCGTCATAACGTCCTATTTGAATATAATCACCTAACTGAAACCCAAGTTTTTTTAAATTTTTTGTAATGATCACTCCATCATTTCGCAAAGATCTTTGATCAATCGTTCCTTCTAGCACCTTTATGGAATGAAGTTTTGTCACTTCATTGATATTTATTGCTCTAAGGCTCATATGAATTTGTTTCTCACCATTTATATCGAATAGTTGACCATTCCAGTTTTTAATATGGTTTTGGTCAAGATTAAGTGTTAATCCAAATAGAGCGGTAGGAATGGATATGGAACTTACACCTTCTATTTGCTTCATTTGTTCTTCTAAACTTTTGGAAAATCCTGGCTCAAGAGATGAATCAGTAGCTTGTAATTTATAGTCCATTGGATACCTAGTTTTTATATCTTTTTCAGCTTGAATCGCTATGGAAGAAAAAAGTAAGTAACCAGTAAGACCAATGACAAATGCTAGCATCAGTATGCCTGCTATTTGTATATTTTTTCTCATCTGGCGTAAGGCATTTCGTCCTGCCAATAATGCTTCTGGTCCGAGGAAAGGCTTGGATATAAACGAGATGAACTTAACAGTCAAATAAAGAATGACGGGAATCCCCATAAACATGGAGAGTAGGAAACATAAACCAGTTAAAAGATAAATCCATTCAGGTCCCTTCGTATATAAATAGTTAAATATGGATACTGCGATTGAAGCAATGAATAAAATTGGTGATAACCATCGTACTAAAAAACTATATTTATCTAGGGATGGTTCATTTTGTTTGTAAGCAACGATAGGGGGTAATTTACTAGCAAGATATCCAGGTATAATCCCTGCAAGTACGGTAATCACTATTCCGCTCACTGCACATAGGGATAATGACTTCCAAGGGATGACAATCCCTACAATAGAAAACCCCATTAATTGTTCTACGACACGTTGGGATAAGAAAGAAAGCACAATTCCTAATAAAATACCAACTGTAGCGCCGATCAATCCAATGACCATTGATTCAAAAATAACCATAAGTGTCAATTGATAGCGTTTTATACCAATAAGCCTTAAAGTGGCTAGTTCACGTTTTCTTTCCAGTATGGCCATTTGTAGCGTACTAACGACGATAAGAAAACTTCCTGCCAATGCTGAAATCGAAATGGTATGAATAAATGGCTTTAAGCCCCCTATGTTTTCCCTTTCTTTTTCCATCTCTGTCCTGTTATCAATAAAAATATCAGGATATTTGGATTTGATCATTTGATTAATTTTTTCCTTTGATGCGCTGTCTTCTAATTTTAACATCAAAACCGTTGCTTTTCCTTTATTTGATGTAACCTTACTTAACCAATCGTAATCGAAAACTGCAATGTTCTCTAATTTTTCATTTTGTTTTAATGTGCCGGATATCACGACTTTTTGTTTATGATTCCCAGGAGGAAAAGGCAGCTCAATTTCAGACCCGATTTCTAAATGATTTGATTTCAAATATCGGACAGGTAAGATAACCTCGTTTCCTTTCGGGAATGTTCCTTTGTCTATATTTAAAAAAGGATGTTCTTTTGCTAATGGATCATTTTTAAAGCCAACATACATAGGCAGAGCTGCTATTTCTGGAATTTTCATTTTTTCACCGATATAGGGGTAAAGCAGAGGGGTGCTATTTTTAACACCTGGAATTTGATTAATAAACGTTATATCGTCTTCCGTAAGATGGTGCTTATCGGTTTGATATCCCACCAGCATATCGTAATTTCCATACTTTTCTCTTAAAGTATACTCATTAGAACGTTCAACCGTAAGTATAAGAATTTGGGATATCACCAGAAGCATCACACCTAAAGCGACACCTAATATGGAGAAAAAAGCTCTGCTTTTTTTGGATACAAAAAATTTCCAAGCTAATTTCATGATATTCATACTAACTCCCTCTCAATTCTGCGGGTAATTTCAACGACTCTTTGGCTCACGGATTGGTTAGAGTTTTTGAAATTAAGCTCATCAATCAACTTTCCATCTTCCATAAATATGATGCGGTGGGCATAGGAGGCGACTTTCGCATCATGTGTTACCATTACGATCGTATGGTTCATTTCATCGCAAAAATGACGCAAGATATCTAGAATTTCCTTGCTTGTTCTTGAATCCAAGCTTCCGGTTGGCTCATCGGCTAATATCATTTTTGGTTCGGTGATTAACGCTCTGGCAATAGCCACTCTTTGTTGCTGGCCTCCAGACATATCCGAAGGCCGTGAGGATGCTAAACGTCCAATTCCTAACAAGTTCAATAAATCAACTGCCTTTTTTCTTGCCTGATCGTCGTATTTCCCTAATATAAATAGGGGTAATGAGACATTTTCCTCTGCAGTTAATACCGGGATAAGGTTAAAAAACTGAAATATAAATCCTATCTTTTCTCCTCGTAATTTTGTCAGTTCAGCTTCGCTTGCTGAAGTTAAAGAGATGCCATCCAGAAAAACTTCTCCAGAGGTTGGGCGATCTAAACCGGAGAGCATATTGAGCAAGGTTGACTTGCCTGAACCGCTAGTACCCATAACAGCCAAAAATTCTCCTTTATTAACCTTTAAATTCACATCTCTTAGTGCGTAAAATTGGTTATTCCCTTCACCATATATCTTATTTAGAGATTTAGCTTCCAATATTGCAGACATAATTCCAACTTCTCCTCCCTTCAAAATCAGTACCAATAATTAGTTTAGGAAGTAAAAATCAATTTAGAGTCAAAGACATATCAACAAAGGATCAATAATTTATTAATATTTATTGATAACTTTAAATTTTTTCAGTTCTTTTTGGTATAATATTGGAAAAATTTATTATGAAGGAGGGGAAGGATCGAGTGGAAACAGTCTTACTTGTAGATGATGAAGAAGAAATTATGGAGTTGATGAAAGATTTTTTAGAAGCAGAAGGTTATAACGTACTTACAGCCTCGAATGGTTTGGAAGCTTTATCTATTCTAAAGAAACAAGTTGTTCATTGTGTGCTTTTAGATATTATGATGCCAAATCAATCTGGATTTACAACGTGTAAAAAAATTAGGGAAATCAGTGATGTCCCTATTCTTTTTTTAACAGCTGTCCAAGATGATACAGATAAAATTCGCGGATTAAACATCGGAGCTGACGATTATATTGTAAAATCAGCTACTCCAGGAGAAATCGTTGCACGAATAAAAGCTGTTTTACGCCGCTCTCGTTCGAGAGAAAATAATAATACTCTCAATTATGGGAATTTAAAAATTAATATATATACGAGAGAAGTGTTTGTAAATGGCAGGAGAGTAAACCTAACTCCAAAGGAGTTTGAGCTGCTTCAGTTTTTAGCAGAACATCCTAGACAGGTATTTAGTCATGACCAGTTATATCAAAAAGTGTGGGGGAATGAGTTAATAGATGAACATACAATTAGAGTTTTTATAGCAAGACTCAGAGATAAAATTGAGGAAAATCCCTCAAAACCTCAGTGGATTCATACTGTTTGGGGAGTGGGATATAAGTTTGAAGATAAGAAGTAAAAAATTATCAATAAAAAAATGGTTATTTATTCTTTTGTTTTGTGTTAGTTTTATTCCTATATTTTTAACATTCATTATAAGTAAATCTTTAGTTGAAGATCCTAAAGTTCCTATAAACAATAACTACTTAAATGTAAGAGATGAAATTTTAAATAACGTTTCTAAATGGTCAGAGCCTGAATGGCAAAAAGAAATCAAACCAAAACTAGATCGATACGGGATACAAGTGCGATTATTTAACTCGGCCAACAAGGAACTTTTCTCAAATTTCTCTTATTCCGATATGAATGAACAACCAAGCAACACTAATATAAAGACAAGACCTGTTGAAGAACATCTTGTTTTTAAGGGTTCTAAAATCGCAGGGATAGCTTATATTCATGTAACTCAATCTTCTATAATCACCGTACATAATTCTAAACTTAAAGAATGGTTCAATGAATATGGCGGGTTGGTAATTTGGTTAACTTTCTCGTTAATTATGTTAATTTTTTGTACTTGGTTTATAAACAAGGCGTTACTTCATCCACTAAAAAAGTTAGCAGAAGCAACCAAAAGTATATCAATGGGAATGTTAAACATTGATTTACCTAAATCCCCAATACAAGAAATAGAACGTGTATCAACCGCATTTAGGATTATGAGTCAAAAGCTAGATGATTCGATTAAACAACAGGTCAAAATGGAAGAAGAAAGAAAACTATTTATTTCTTCTATTATCCATGATCTGCGAACTCCTCTTTTTTCAATAAGGGGGTATTTAGAAGGAATTCAGAAGGGAATTGCCGATACACCTGAAAAAATAGCGAAATATATTGAAGTTTGTCAAAGGAAAGCAAATGTATTGGATACATTGATATCCGATTTATTTATATTTACAAAACTTGAACATCTAGAACAAGAACCTAATCTTGAAAAAATAAACATCTATAAGTTTTTAAATAATATTATAAAAGAATTTAAATTAGAAGCAGAAAAAAAGAAGATTAAAGTGGAAATAGTTAGCTCGGTAACTAACCATGTCATATTTGCAGATGAACATTTACTAACAAGGGCCATTGATAATTTGTTAAACAATGCTCTTAGATATACACCTAATGACGGGAAAATTACTATTTCCTTAAATGAAACAGATGAACATATTGAAATATCCGTTATAGATACAGGAGAAGGAATTAATCCAAAGGATTTGCCTTATCTATTTACCCCACTTTATAGGGGAGAAGGTTCACGCAACAGAAAAACAGGCGGTGCCGGCCTGGGATTGACTATAGCAAAAAAAATATTTTTAGCGCACGGCGGAGATTTAAGAGCTGGCAATCACATTTCACATGGTGGAGCAGTATTTACAGCCTTCTTACCAAAAGAAAACTCTAAATAAATGAAGTGTCCTGCCTGCTTTATAACTTTTTCCATACCCCTAATATGTTTGAAGATGAACGTAGGCTCTATATGTTTTATATTAAGATTTAATGGGTGAAAAAGTGAATGAGCTTCAAACTGTTGGATTCGGGTTAATTTCTTAAAGGAAATCGTCGTTCGATTTTGAAGCCATGCTTCAATAATAACCGATTTGACTTGTTCACACAAGTGTCATTTCCTTATCGAGAGTAAATTAGGTGAACACTGCTACAGGTCTTGATGACTACTCAACGCATGTGGAGTGCTGCGCGTTGATAAAGAGGATTGAAGAATAAGCAGACTGGTTCGAGAATCGGTAAAAGATTCTTGGACTCCCGTCTGCTTTTATTTCCATACGTTCGATTAAATGGTGGAGGATTTCCGGAGTACATTTTTTGAAGAACATCAATGCTTCAAGTGGCTGTTTTCATTCTTGCATGGCAAGTTCGCCATCTGTTGTTTGAAGACATGATTCAGCTTGTTGTTTCATCAAGTGTAAATATTGATGAATGAATTCATCATCTTCTTTTGAGATGACATCATCCGCTAATAAATTAAGTGTTTTCTTCTTTCCATAGTTCGATTTCGTTCATCCTTCACAGTAATATTCCTCGAATAAAAGTCATAACGATTGGATCATATTCTGGATCGTAACGTTGGTATGCTTATTAAAAAATATTTCAATATCGGTTAAATATTAAGAATTAATTTGATATTATGTTTTTTAGGAGTAAAATAAATGTAGCATGGCCAATTAGTATGTTGGATATGAAACTTGATATAGATATATTAATATGTAATAACAGACTAAATGTGATATACTTATAATTAAATAGTGATATACTTTAATTAAGATATAATTGCTGTAGAAAAGGTGTGTGGCGGTTTGGCTGCAGGTGCGCCTGCACCCTTTCTGCATGCAAATAATGGAGGATAAGGATGGGAAAAATGAGTAACAGACAGACAAGAACAGACGTTATCTTGATTGGTGCCGGAATTATGAGTGCGACTTTAGGGACACTGTTGAAAGAATTAGCGCCGGAATGGGAAATTAAAGTGTTTGAGCAGCTTGACAAACCAGGAGAAGAAAGCTCTAACGAATGGAATAATGCGGGAACGGGGCATTCTGCACTATGCGAGCTTAACTACACGCCCGAGAAACCGGATGGATCGATTGATATTAGCAAAGCCATAAAAATTAACGAACAGTTCCAAATTTCCAGACAGTTTTGGGCTTACCTTGTTAAAAACAACCTGTTACAAAATCCGCAGGAATTTATCAGACCGTTGCCCCACATGAGTTTAGTCCAAGGGGAAAATAATGTGAGATTTTTAAAGAAACGTTTTGAAGCACTATCAAACAATCCATTATTCCAAGGAATGGAATTTTCTGATGACCCGAAAAAACTGAAAGAATGGATTCCGCTTATCATGGAAGGCCGTACATCGGATGAACCGATCGCGGCAACTAAAATCGACTCAGGTACAGATGTTAACTTTGGTGCTTTAACGCGCATGTTATTTGACCACTTAAAGAAGAAAAATGTTGAAATAAACTACAAGCATAGTGTGAAAGATATAAAACGCACCAGCGACGGCCTGTGGGAATTGAAAGTGAAGGATCTCAACAGCGGTTCTGTTGAAATCCATCAAGCTAAATTCGTATTTATTGGAGCCGGCGGGGGAAGCCTGCACTTGCTTCAAAAATCTGGTATTCCAGAAAGCAAGCGCATTGGCGGATTCCCTGTAAGCGGATTATTTATGGTATGTAATAATCCAGAAATTGTCGAGCAACATCATGCAAAAGTGTACAGTAAAGCTAAAATCGGTGCGCCTCCTATGTCTGTTCCGCACCTGGATACACGGTATATCGACAACAAAAAAATGTTGCTCTTTGGCCCGTTTGCAGGCTTCTCGCCTAAATTCTTAAAAAATGGTTCCAATATGGATTTGTTTACTTCCGTAAAACCGCACAATCTCACGACTTTGTTGGCGGCAGCTTTTAAAAACTTTTCTTTGGAAAAATACTTGATCCAGCAGCTTATGTTAACGAAAGAAAAGCGCATGAAAGAGTTGCGCGAGTTTATCCCGACGGCTAAATCAGAAGATTGGGATATCGTTGTCGCGGGTCAGCGTGTGCAAATTATCAAAGATACGGAAACTGGCGGCAAAGGAACGATTCAATTTGGTACGGAAGTTGTCAGTGCTGCAGATGGCTCGATCGCTGCATTGCTCGGCGCTTCTCCTGGTGCTTCAACTGCCGTACACGTCATGCTTGAGGTGTTAAAAAAATGCTTCCCTCAACATATGCGTGAATGGGAACCGAAAATTAAAGAAATGATTCCTTCTTACGGCGTGTCCCTAGCGGAAAACCCAGATCTTTTCCAAGAACTTCATGATGCAACAGCAGAGACGCTCGGTTTAAACGAAAAAAAGCCGGTCTCTGATGCAAACGAAAAAGAACCGGTTTATAATTAATCTTTGGACGCAAAAACAAATGGAATGAAAAAGTAAGCAACACGTTTCATCAATGGACCGTTGTTTCTATGATAAGCCAAAGATGATAAAGCAGAAATATATAAAAATGACAGAATAATAGAATATGATTGAAAATAATAAAACAAAGAACCTTTGATCCGCCTTCGGATTAAAGGTTCTTTTTTTCAAATTCGCAGTTAGAGAAGCTTGTATCACAAACATGGTAAAGCAAATCGGAAAGTAGAGGAGCTAATAAGCAAAGAAAGCTTGAAAAGAACAAAATACACTTGACAATAGAACGTGTTGCAAACGCATAATGCACATCAAACATCCACCACCTTGGAAAGCATTACGTTGGCCAAAATCAGGGGTGGATATGATCATGGTTTCCAAGTTAAACAACGAACATGCATGGGCTTATAGAAGCATTATTCGCTGTCATTGCCGGAAATACCATATGTGACAGGAAGGCCGCCGATGCCAAAAAATATTTGAAATTTTACTCTAGCTATCCCCTCATTCAAGTAATGGCAGACTGGAATGAGGGGGTTATTTAGGTTTATATAAAAATATGCTGGATTGTGAAATGTAAGCGCTACAAAAAAATTAAATAAAAGTTCATAAATGTTCGTTCTATCATTAGTTTACAATATATATGCGAAAGTAATCACAAATAAATATATAACAATAATATTCTATTGTATTGGGTGGCGCATCATAGAAAGGATGAATCTATCTTGGAGACATTATCAATGCTCGGAATTGTTCTTCGGTTTTTATTAGGCGGCGGCGCAGTTGTCGCCTCAACGATTGTTTCAAGAAAAATAGGGAGCAAAATCGGAGGGATTTTTGCGGCATTTCCCGCTGTTTTTTTAGCGGCATTGCTAACGCTTCGGTTAGATGCCAAAGGCAATGAATTAGTGGAAAAGTCGATCGTTTTATCCCAAGGCGCCGTTGTTGGAATGATCATCAATATTATGTGCGCGATCGCGGTCGTGTATCTTTGCGCGAAGCAGGGATGGAAACGCGGACTTACGCAATCGCTGGCTGGATGGTTTCTTGTTTCTATGGTTTATGCTTTTCTCTCAAAGTATTTCTAAATAATTATTATTAAGGTGATTTTATGGATGGACGCGATTTATTTTTCCGTTTTTTATTTGGCGGATCAGCAGTTGTGTTAAGTTATGTAACGGCAAAACTGTTGCCATGGAAAGTCATTGGGGGCATTTTCGCGGCATTCCCGGCCGTGATGGTCGTTGCGGTCATGATGGTTGGCATGACGAAGGGGTCGAAAGAAGCGGCGAAAATAGCGCAAGGGTCTGTTTATGGAATGATCGGTTGTTTTATTTGTGTGCTGACGGTGCTATTTTCTTTGCAATTGACGCGCAATTGGTGGGGAAGTTTTATTTTTGGCTTAATTTCTTGGTTTGCTAGTTCGTTATTCCTTGTATATATGCGAGACCGTAAACAGGAAAAGAGAGCCTCAAGCATCAGGTCGGAACATGTGTGAAGCGGACAAAAGCCTGGCATGAGACAGACATGCCAGGCTTTTTATATATTGATGCGGAAATTCCTCTCATTCTCCGAAACTTGACTTCTTTATTCTTATCCGTAGATAATAGATAAAGGTAAAAATATTAAAAAAGTAAGTGAGTTGAGGAGGAATTGAATATAAAAGATTTTTTGCAACATGTTCAAGATGCGTATGCAGCACTCACGGATCTGAGCATCATTATGCTCGATTTGCAGCATCAACCTGTTACAAAAGTTTCAAATATAACGAAATTAGCGGAACTTATACTTTTTTCTCCAGATAAGCCGTTTCCTCCTTCATGTTTTCCAAATGGCGACAATACCCAATGGCAACGCCCGATGGTCGTTCAGACAGGGTATTGGGGAGTAAAGGCGATTGTCGCTCCTGTGTTAGTGGAGCAAAAAGTCGAATATTTCATTTGGGCAGGTGCGTTTATTGAAGAAGAGACAAAGCCGATAATCAAAGAGAGATGTTCCCAGTTTCCTAATTCACAAATATGGCTTCAAGTCATCGAACAAACGAAAGAGCAAACCATATCCATGGTTGAAAAAAAGTTAAATGATATTGAAAAAATGGCAATGGTATGCGGGGAATATATTCGCAATGATAGACAGAAACAACATTATAAACAGTATTTTCATTTATTGGATGCAGCAGTGGATAGTGCGCGGCGGTTTTCTTTACATATGAACGATTTTTTACATATGTTTCAAAAGTTGGACACCGATATTGATTTTTCGCTGTATATAAAACGGCGAAATCGCGAATGGGTTGTTGCGAACGCTGTTGGAGAAAAGGCAGAACAGCTTTGGAATAAACACGTAAAAACCGCTTTTCCTCCGCTATCAAACTCCCTATTTCATTCGCGCAGTGCTGTTTGTTTTGAAAATGTCGCTCTTGACCCTCGTTTTGCGTTTTTCGCGGTACATGGAGTTAAGCCGAGTGCTGTCGTTGCATATCCGGTTTTGCATGGCAGTGAAATAGACGGATGGATCGTGATCGGCAGTCAAACGAAATGTTCACTGTCGAAAGAGGTAGTGCAAATCGGTACTATTCTTGTTAAATATTGGCAATTATATTCCGAATATGAATTAGTTCATATCAAAATGGACCGCCATTTTATGAGATTATCGATGTTAATAGAAATAAGCCGGGCGATGAATGTCGTGAAAGACACCGATGAAATTTTACGGATGATGACGGATTTTGTTGCGGAGTTAGCGTACGGCGATTTCGTTTTTACGGTGTTAGCAGATCATAAAAGAAAAGTGAAGGTTCATTGCGGCACGATTTCAGAGCAGCAAGTAACAGAATATTATGAAGATGTTTGCCAACGCTACTTTTTCACGGAAGAAAAACTGCTTGAGACCATCCCAAAGCTGTGTGAAACAAAGTTTGGGACTGTAATGGAAATTTCGTTTTCCGTTCACGAACATATGCACGGAGTGATGGCTGTGCATATGAAGCATCTTGAGGCGGCAAAAGAGGCGGAGGTGTATGTTACTGCTTTAATCGGAATCGGCACGATGATTATGAAGCAAAATAATTATCATGGACCAAAGCAGCAATTGAATATGGATATGCTGTCGGAACGTTTAACGAGCCGGGAGATGGATGTATTAAACTTATTAGTTCAAGGATGCAGCAACCGCGAGATTGCGGACCGATTGTTTATTAGCATTCATACAGTGAAAAATCATATTACGAATATTTTCCAAAAAATCGGGGTCAATGACCGTTCGCAACTAATCGCTCTTGTATATCAGTTAAACAATCGCAAATATATTAATGAGGAACATCATTAGCGATGAATGTAATGATGTTCCTTTTTTCTTTATCATGGAAACGCTTCATATAGGAATAGGGAACGAGGCGAGCCTATAGAGAAAATCGAAATCATAAATAGTACATAAGAACTATAATATTGAGTTATAATAATATATAAAAAAATGTGATGCGGCTATGTTGTTCAAAAGTGCTCATCCCCTATGAATAGAAAGTGCTATATGTTTCATCAGATTATTGTACTTACGAAAGCACTGTTTAGCACACGTATAAAATAATAGGGGGAATATCGATGGAGGATGTTGTAATCAGGAGAAATATAACAGTAATGGTGGATTCTGATATTATGAAGGCGATGGATATCACAGAGCAGATTGCGAGTGAAATGGGATTTTTGCCGCGTGAGTGCCTCTTTCTCCGTTTAGCGACGGAGGAAGCGTGCATGAACGCGTATGAATATTGCCAAAAAACAAACCAACTGCCTTTTGAAGTGTTTTGGACATGCGAAAAAGAAAAATTGATGATTGTTGTGAAGCAGCATGGAAAGAAGTTTGATATTACAAGAAGGGATGTGGTCAACAAGGGCTTACGCGGAAGGGGCTTGCAGCTTATTATTCATATTGTAGACCATGTTTACCTTGAACAAAAAGGGAATAACGTATTGTTTTATATGTGTAAATATAAAGATCATTGATGATTGTTGGAGGAACGAAATATGGGGACACAGCATGAACTTATTGATGTTTTCGTATGGAATGAAGATATTACGTTGAACAATACCGAGCAGTTTCGAAAAGCGATGGCTAAGTTTATCCAAAATCCGGCTGAATATCTCATATTAAATATGGAACAAGTGAAATATATTAATAGCGCTGGCCTTGGCATCATTGCTGATAGTGTCATGACAGCGAGAAAACAGCGGAAAGAGTTAGTCATCGCCGGGATTCAAGATTCGCTTCAAGAAATTTTTCATATCGTTAAGTTTGCTTCGTTTATAAAACTTTTCGCTACGGAAGAGGATGCTATCAATTATTTTTATGGAGAATGAATATGATTCATAAGCTTTTGCAGAAGGCAAAGAAAGACGAAAACATTTCATTAAATGAGCTGTTGCAACTTATTGATGAATGGAACACATTTTATAATAAGGCGGATCAAGCCTATTGGTTAGTTAACTTGGCGGAAAGGCGGTTTATTTTTGTTTCCCCGTCTTGTGAAAAAATTTGCGGGGTGCCGCCTGAAGCTTTCTATCGGGATGTTGAGGCATGGAAAAAAGTCATTCATCCAGAAGATCGAGAAAAGGTACAGAAAAGGCGATCGGTGCTTTGGAAAGGCAGCAGCTTTGAGGACGAATACCGCATTATTCATCAGCAGGATGGAACTGTTCGCTGGGTTCTTGACCAAACGTTTCCCACGTTCGATGAAAATGGAAAACTAGCGATGTTAAGCGGAGTGGTGACCGATATTACAGAAATAAGGAAAATGAGAGAAAAACTTTTGCTTGCCGAAAAAGTGTATGAACATGTGCCGCATGCTGTATTGATCACGGATGAAAATGGCCTCATTCAATTTATTAATCCCGCTTTTACAGAAATTACGGGGTATGGGGCGGAAGCAATCGGTTTATCATTAGATTTTCTGCATTCTGGCTACTACAATGAAAACTTTTATCAAACGATTCGAAAAACTGTCATCGAAAAAGGCCAGTGGAGAGGGAGGCTGCGGGGGCGCCGGAAAAATGGTGAAGTGTACGTTCAGCAAACGACGATTACCGCGATTCATGATGAAGAAGGGCGCCCGATTTTCTATCTGTTTATATTTTCTGAAAATGGTGAGACTATAACAAGCTTAAAGGATGACTTAAAGCTGGCGCAGGAAGTGCAAAAACGTGTATTAAGCAAGCCGCTGAAAACGGAAAGCATTGATATATATGGCATGTACGTTCCTTCAGAAGAATTGGGAGGGGATATGTATGCTTGGTATCAGATCGATAATGATCGATACGGCATTTTTTTAATGGATGTGATGGGGCACGGGGTAGCCGCTTCGCTTATTTGCATGTCGGTCCGTTCATTATTAAACGGGGTTATTCGCAAATGCATTTATCCGAAAGAAGTATTTCATGAGCTAAATAAACATATGCGGCTGCTATATCATGAAGATGGACGAATGAATACGTATTATTTCACTGCCGTTTATGTGATGGTAAACACAAAAAAAAGGTTCATCGAATATGCTTCTGCCGGACACCCTCCTGGTTTTTTGTTTCATAAAGACGGTTTAGTGGAGGAACTGGATCGAGGGTGTGCCCCGATCGGGTTATTATCGTATCTTCATGTTGAAACAGGAAAGCTAAATTACACCCCAGGGGCGACGTTAGTATTGTACTCGGATGGCGTGATTGAAGAAGCCAATCATTCTGTTAGGGCAAATATTGAAATGTTTCGGGAGAAGCTGAAGTCATTTATCCATTTAGAGAGCAGAAGCATGATAGCACATATGAATAAAATGTTTAAAGAAGAGTATCAGTTCGTCGATGATATTTCCCTGGTTGTGGCGAAACTGCATTAATGGCAAAACATATCGCAAATTTTTTATACACTTAGCAATTTATACGTTGTCAATAAAGAAATGAGCCGGTATGATAAGAACAGGGGAGTTTCCATGAATCGGATGAGATGGTAATGAATATTATGACAGTAATGACATACGAAAGGGGAATGTGTGATGGTGAGGAACCCAGCGGGATTTTGGAAACGGTTAGCCGCTTATTTGTTAGACGGCCTTATTGTCGGTGTGCCGATTGTATTAATAGGATATGTTATTACTAACAGCTGGGAAGACAATTGGTTTACTTCAGCGGCCAACATCGTTTATTCTATAGTCGTGCCAGCGGTTTGGTCCGGATATACCGTGGGGAAGAAGCTGTTGGGTGTTCGCATCGCAAAAGTAAATGGCGGAAAAGTCGGAATCGGGACGATGTTTTTGCGGTCTGTTGTCGGCGGGCTTGTTTATGTGGTAACGTTTGGCGTCGCGCTGGTGATTAGCGCGATCATGGTGGCGGCGCGCGAAGATAAACGGTCGATTCACGATTTTATCGCCGGAACGTATGTGACGACAGAAAAACCAGCATAATTGGATAGGAAGATGTTTTGCCGTTTTCTTGATTGTAAAAGAACGGGTGTCTTCAGAAGATACCCGTTCTTTTATGATGACAATAAACGCAATTGTGTTAGATTCTATGAAGTTTGGCTCTATTACTCTTGTTATTCAAGACGGCAAAATTATTCAGTTGGAGAGAAACGAAAAAGTAAGATTAAGATAAACTAAAAAGGACGCTGACTAGACAAACTGGATGCAGCTTCTTTTTTTGCCAAGGAAGAGCTGCTTATTTATTGTTCCAGTAGCAACAGGAGATTGCGTCGGTTGGCTGTCTTGGCGAAACTGGTTGGTTACGGTAGGGATGAACAGAAAATAAGGAAAATGCCTATTCTTCTCGGATAGGCATTTTGTTTGAAAAAGAGCGGAGAATAGAAAAATAATTTTTCGTGCATATTTGCAATTATTATATTAGGAAAAACAAAAAAGGATGAACATATCTTTTTTAGAAAATAATGATATAATTAATAGTAAAAATTCTTTTTTTATAGAAAAAGGGGGAGAAAGGTTGTCGTTACATAGTTATATTTTCCGCACGATGTTTATTGTCATTCCTTGCACCGCTTTCATCGGCCTTGGTGTATGCATGGCGAATGGCATTAGCAGCGCGGCGTTTTGGTGGACGTTTGTTGCGATGATATTATTTGGGGCCGTAATCGGAGTTATTTCTGCGATGTTAAACTATCGCCGATTTATTGCCCCGATTGCACTTATCAATCAGCATTTAGATAAGATGACCAATGGGGATTTATCGGCGCGTGTTCCTATGAATGAAGTGAGACAGCTAAAACCGATTGCCGTTTCGCTCAATAAAATGGTGGAAACATGGCAAGAAGTCATCGCCAACATTCAATGCCATTCTGATGAGATGACGCAATTTTCCGCACAGTTGACGACCATTGCTGAACAGACGATGAAAGCGACCGAACAAATCGCAGCGGCAATGGAAACGATGGCGTCAAGTTCCGAGCAACAAACGAAAACGGCGCAAGAAGCATCACAAGTGATGAATGAAATTTCCGATACTCTTACGCAAGTAGCTGAAAATACAAAATACGTTTCGGCAAACGCAAATGAAACATCAGCGAAAGCGCAATCTGGAAAGCAATCGATTTCGCAAATGGAAGAGCAAATGCGGTTTATTTATGAACACGTCCAGTCGCTTGAACAAGTCGTTAAAGGGCTTGGGGAGCGTTCCAACGAAATTGGCCAAATAACACAGGTAATTACCGGCATTGCTTCACAAACGAATTTGCTTGCTTTAAACGCGGCAATTGAAGCAGCAAGAGCCGGGGAACAAGGAAAAGGCTTTGCTGTTGTGGCAGACGAAGTTCGCAAATTAGCGGAGCAGTCCGCCCAATCGGCGAAGCAAATTTCCCAACTGATTGGATATATTCAGGAAGAAACGGAAAAAGCGATTGCATCGATGGAAACAGTTGTCAGCGAAGTATCGCAAGGGATTCATTTTGCGCAAACGGCGGAGCGGTCTTTTGAACAAATTCGCGAATCCGTCAGCGGAGTCAGCGCGCAAATCGGACAAGTATCGGCGACGATCGAACAAATGACGGAAAACGCGAAACGGGTAGCCGCTTCCATAAGCCATATGGCGGAGATGGTGGAACAATCTTCTTCCAGCTCGGCGAATATTTCGGCGGCGACGCAGGAACAAATGGCATCGGTTGAAGAAACTGCTTCATCGGCGTCATCGTTAAGCGAAATGGCGGCAAATATGCAAATGATGCTGAAACGGTTTACCGTGTAAAAAAGCCTATTTACATTACCGCATTAATGTGTTACTATTAGGAAAAATTAATATTTTAATATTAAGAAAAATTAAATATGTATCATCGCTTATCTACTAGGGGAGTCCAATAGCTTGGACTGAGAAAAGAACGCGCTTAAGTTCTTTGACCCTTTGAACCTGATCTGGGTTATGCCAGCGTAGGGAAGTAGATAGCGGGAGTGTATGTATTGTTGCGTACGTTTCGGCTATTTGCGTTCCATCGGGTTCCCTAGGAACCCGTTTTTTTATTTTCTCTGCAATATCTCCCGTTCGCTGCCTGCACGTTTTGGTGTAACTTCAGGTCCAAACTACATTTAAGGAGGAGAAGTGCCATGCAAAACATCGCCTCTTTCATGCAATTCCCCGCCAGCAAAAAGGTGTACATTGAAGGTTCCCGGCCGGATATTCGCGTTCCGATGAGGGAAATTGCGTTAAGTCCGACGAAGACGGAAACAGGAATCATGGAAAATGAACCTGTTCGCGTTTATGACACAAGCGGGCCATACACGGATCCTGATTTTCAACCAGACATTCAAAAAGGATTGCCGCCGCTGAGAAAACGCTGGATTTTAGAAAGAGGAGACGTGGAAGAATATGAAGGCCGCCCGGTGAAACCGGAAGATAACGGATTCCGCCACGGGCAGCACTCAGAAGTGATGCTGCCTTTCAAGAGAAAACCGCTGCGCGCTAAAAAAGGAAAAACCGTTACGCAAATGCATTACGCAAAACAGGGAATTATTACGCCGGAGATGGAGTTTGTTGCGATTCGCGAAAATATAGACCCGGAAATCGTGCGGCAAGAAGTTGCGGCAGGCAGAGCGATTATTCCCGCGAATATTAACCATCCGGAAAGCGAGCCGATGATTATCGGAAGCCGCTTTCACGTTAAAATTAACGCGAATATTGGCAATTCTGCAGTAACATCGTCCATTGAAGAAGAAGTCGAAAAAATGCTGTGGGCGGTGCGCTGGGGCGCTGATACGATTATGGACTTGTCAACAGGAAAGCATATTCATGCCACAAGAGAATACATTATTCGCAACTCGCCTGTGCCTGTCGGGACAGTTCCGATTTACCAGGCGCTTGAAAAAGTCAATGGCGTCGTCGAAGATTTAACATGGGAGATTTACCGCGACACGCTTATCGAACAAGCAGAACAAGGAGTCGACTATTTTACCATTCACGCGGGAGTATTGCTTCGCTACATACCGTTGACGGTAAACCGGACAACCGGCATCGTTTCGCGCGGCGGCTCGATTATGGCGCAATGGTGTTTAGCCCACCATGAAGAAAATTTCTTATATACACATTTTGAAGAAATATGCGAGATTTTGAAAACGTATGATATTGCCGTATCGCTTGGAGACGGGCTGCGCCCGGGCTCAATTGCCGATGCGAACGACGAAGCGCAGTTTGCCGAATTGGAGACGCTTGGGGAATTAACGGAAATCGCTTGGAAGCATGATGTACAAGTAATGATTGAAGGCCCGGGGCATGTGCCGATGCATAAAATTAAAGAAAACGTCGAAAAACAAGTGGAAATTTGCAAAGGGGCACCGTTTTACACATTGGGGCCGCTTACGACCGATATTGCTCCTGGTTATGACCATATTACATCCGCAATCGGGGCGGCGCTCATCGGCGCATACGGAACCGCGATGCTTTGTTACGTGACGCCGAAAGAGCATTTAGGGCTGCCAAACAAAGAAGATGTGCGCGAAGGGGTAATCGCTTATAAAATCGCCGCCCATGCCGCCGATTTGGCAAAAGGGCATCCTGGAGCGCAACAGCGCGATGATGCGTTATCGAAAGCGCGCTTTGAGTTTCGCTGGAACGACCAGTTCAATCTTTCGCTTGACCCGGACCGGGCGCGGGAATATCATGATGAAACATTGCCGGCTGAGGCGGCGAAAGTCGCACATTTTTGCTCCATGTGCGGACCAAAGTTTTGTTCGATGAAAATCTCGCATGATTTGCAACGGGCGGTCAAAGAAGAAGGGATGAAACAAAAAGCGAAGGAGTTTGTCGAAAATGGCTCATCCCTCTATCGATAATGTTCAAGAGTTACAAAAAGAAATTGCTGGATTGAAAGAAAAGATTGTTAAATTAGAACAGCAAATTGCCCATATTCAAAAAAATTGCCGGCATTCATTTTTCGAGACGCCGTTTATGCGTAAATGTGTCAAATGTCATTATGTAGAGATTTTATATTATTGAAAACAAGGGGATATGGCTGATTCATTTCCCGCTGGAACGGGAACGAATTAGCCTTTTATTTTTATATATTTGTAGAAGCATGTTGGAGCGCTGGCGGCGGGGCATTGCATATGATGAATTTGCATGAGCGGAATCCGGAATTATTATTTACATACTATTCAGAATTTATTAAATTATATTGTAGAAATTATTTTCCGTTTGGAGGAAACGAAACATGAGCAAATTTCCCGAGTATACAAAAACGATTTTTATTGATGGGCAATGGCTGGACACGCATAACGGCAACACGCTCCCAGTGCGAAATCCCGCCACATTGGAGAGGATTACAGAAGTTTCATACGGCGATGAAATCGAGGCGGAACAAGCGGTACGCGCAGCTAGCCGGGCGTTTCCGCAATGGTCGGGGCAAACGGCAAGAGAACGGTCGAAACTGTTATATGCCGCATATGAGAAAATGCTGGAAAATAAAGAAGAGCTGGCTGTCACGTTAACAATGGAACAAGGGAAGCCGCTTAAAGAAGCAAGAGCGGAAATTGACGCGGCGGCAAGCTACTTTCTTTGGTATGCCGAGGAAGCGAATCGCTTATATGGAGAAATTATCCCTTCTTCCAACAAAAATAAGCGTCTGATGGTCATTCCGCAGCCGATTGGCGTTGTCGCCGCAATCACCCCGTGGAACTTCCCAGCTTCCATGGTAACGCGAAAGCTTGCGCCAGCCCTTGCCGCCGGGTGCACGGTTGTATTAAAGCCAGCGCCGGAGACGCCGCTGACCGCGTATCGAATCGTGAAGATTCTCGAAGAGGCGGGGCTTCCTCCTGGCGTGGTCAACCTTGTCACTGGCGATGCCGTTTCGATCGGAAAGTGTTGGATGAGCCATCCGGATGTGCGCATGATTACGTTTACTGGTTCGACCGAAGTCGGGCGTTTGTTGATGAAAGGAAGCGCAGATCAAGTGAAAAAACTGTCGCTGGAACTGGGCGGCCACGCACCGGTTATCGTATTTGAGGACGCCGATTTGGACTTGGCGGCGGAGTTGACGCTGGCCAGCAAGTTCCGCAACTGCGGGCAGACGTGCATTTGTGCCAACCGCGTCTATGTGCAGCAAACGGTGTGGGACGCATTTGTGGAAAAAGTGAAAGCGAAAGTGCAGCACCTTTCCATTGGCAGCGGGCTGGATGAAGCGACCGATATCGGGCCATTGATTAACGAAGAAGCGGTAAGAAAGGTGCAAGAACATTTGGAAGATGCTGTGCAAAAAGGGGCTTCCGTCATTTATGGCGGAAGACGGTGGAAAGGGGCATATCCAGGATATTTTTTTGAACCAACGGTGCTGGCGAATGTCACGAAAGAGATGAAAGTGATGAACGAGGAAACGTTTGGGCCGCTTTTGCCGCTGCAGCCGTTTGCCGATGAGATGGAAGCGGTTCGCCAGGCGAATGATACGCAATATGGGTTGGCGGCTTATATTTTTACGGATTCGCTTCATCGCGCGTATCGTGTGATGGAGAAGCTGGAATACGGCATCGTCGGCATTAATGACGTCTTTCCAGCCGTGGCCGAAGCGCCATTTGGTGGCGTGAAGCAATCGGGGCTGGGAAAGGAAGGAGGCAAGGAAGGGATTTTCGAGTTTGTCGAGTTGAAGTATGTATCGATGGGAATCCGTTCTTTGTAACAGAACGTTTTTGCAGCCATCCGCGGCGTCGGAGCATGAGCGCCCCCTGCTGTTAACTATGAATGAACGACGCAGGCCTTGACGGCGTCTGCATGTATAGAGAACGGACCAGTATCATCATCGCCGCATGATGATACTGTCCGCTTCTTTTATTTGGGCGAAAGATTGGACGCCGGTCCCGCCCGCCGTTATGTTGCCGACATCGGATCATTTATGAAAAAGATTGAACGGTGAAAACAAATGGATAGGGAGGAGTAGAAACGATGAAACAGACCATCCGCAATATCAGCGTGGCGAAAGCAATCGTTCATTGTTTGAAATGCGAGGGAATTTCCCACGTGTTTTGCGTGCCGGGAGAGAGCTATTTGCCGCTGATGGATGCCATTTTCGATGAACCATCGCTTCAACTGATTTCGGCCCGCCATGAAGGCGGGGCTTCGTTTATGGCGGAAGGCTATGCAAAAGCGTCGGGAAAACCGGGAGTTGTGCTGGCGACACGGGGAGTCGGCGGCGCGAATTTGGCGATTGGCGTCCATACGGCAAAGCAAGATTCGACGCCGATGGTCGTGTTTCTAGGGCAGGTGCATAGCCATTTCCGCGGCAGGGAAGGGTTTCAGGAAGTTGATTTAGATCAGTTTTTTCAGCCGATTGCGAAATGGACGGTGGAAATTCGCGAGGCGGAACGAATACCGGAGCTGGTGCAGCGGGCGTTTCGCGTTGCGAAAACAGGCAGGCCGGGACCTGTCGTCATCTCGCTTCCGGAAGATATATTTTTTCAAGATATTGCCGAAGCGGTAATCACGGATGTAGCTGTACCGAGACCTGCCCCAAGCGCAGAGGATGTGCGGGGCGTGCAGGAAATATTGCAAAAGGCGAAACGGCCGGTTGTCATTGCCGGTGGAGGAGTTAAGCAAGCGAAAGCGGAACAGCTATTGCGGTTATTTGCTGAAAAATATTCCATTCCTGTGGCGGCTGCTTTCCGCCGCCATGATGTGTTCCCTAATGACCACCCGCTTTATGTTGGCCATCTTGGATTAGGAACGCCAAAACCGATTATCGAGACGGTAAAACAGGCGGATGCCGTGATCGCCATCGGAACGAGATTATCGGAAGTGACGACGCAAGATTATCGCTTGCTGTCGCCGGATCAGGCGCTGATTCATATCGATATCGACAGCGATGTGCTCGGAAAAGTATATCCGCCAGCTGTAGCGATGGTTGCAGATGGCAAAGAGGCGCTTTCTAAATTGCTGGAAATTGCTGTGCAGCCGTCTTGGCGCGATTGGGCGGCAGCGAGCCGGAAACAATATGAGCAAGCATCGACGCTTCCGGCGGAAAAACGGAACTTCAATGAAGCGGTCATCGCCAGCTTGCAACAACATTTGCCAAACGATGCGATTATAACGAATGATGCTGGTAATTTCGCTGGATGGCTCCATACCTTTTTCCAATTTACTGAAAAACAGATGTATATCGGTCCTACTTCCGGCGCGATGGGATATGGCATGCCGGCGGCGGTTGGCGCCAAGCTTGCGTTTCCGGAGCGCATCGTCGTTTCTCTATCAGGAGACGGCGGTTTCATGATGACAATGCAAGAGCTTGAGACCGCTTCCAGATATCATATTCCGATTATTAGCATCGTCTTTAACAATAGCATGTATGGAACCATCCGCATGCATCAAGAGCTTCACTTTCCGAAACGGGTCATCGGGACGGATTTAGGGCATGTATCGTTTGCTGAATTAGCGAAATGTTTCAACGCCAATGGCGTTCGCGTTGAAGCAGAAGACCAATTTACTAGAGCGCTCATTCAATCCTTTACCGAAACAAAACCAACGGTAATCGAAGTCATGACAGATCCAAACCAGATTTCCGTGGCCGCGACAATTGATGAGCTGCGAAAGCGCTCGAATTCTCGGTAAACATTTGCATACTAGCCATGATAGTCGATGCATACATTTTTAATAGAAAAAAATAAATCACCGAGGAGGAATCTGGTTTGTGAAAGTATTGAATTTTATTCATGGGGAATGGAAAGCATCGATTAGCAGGCAATTTGCTCCGGTGATCAATCCGGCAAACGGCGAAACGATTGGAGAAGTGACGGTTTCGATCGAAGCGGATGTCGATGAAGCGGTAAAATCGGCAAAGGCCGCACAAAAAGGGTGGGCGCTTGTACCGGCGCCAAAACGGGCGGAAGTGTTATATAAAGTCGGCTATTTATTAAAAGAGAGGAAAGAACAGCTTGCAAGACTACTGACGACGGAAATGGGAAAAGTGCTCGAGGAAGCGCGCGGGGAAGTGCAAGAAGGAATTGACATGGCGTTTTATATGGCTGGCGAAGGGAGGCGTCTGTTCGGCGACACGACGCCTTCGGAATTGAAAGATAAATTTGCGATGAGCGTCCGCGTGCCAGTTGGAGTTGTCGGCATCATCACGCCGTGGAATTTTCCGATTGCGATCGCAACGTGGAAATCGTTCCCGGCCATTGTTGCCGGCAATGCGGTTGTATGGAAGCCAGCTTTGGAAACACCATTGATGGCGCAGGAACTGGCAAAAATATTCGAGGAAGCAGGATTACCAAAAGGCGTGTTTAACGTCGTTCACGGCGACGGCCCAACGACAGGAAATGCATTGGTAGAGCATCCGGACGTGCAAGTGATTTCCTTTACCGGGTCAAACGAAGTCGGACGGATTATTGCCGAAAAATGCGGACGCCGCTTGAAAAAAGTATCGCTGGAAATGGGCGGAAAAAATGCTGTCATTGTCATGGATGACGCTGATTTATCGTTAGCGGTAGAAGGGATTTTGTGGAGCGCGTTTGGCACGTCGGGGCAAAGATGTACGGCATGCAGCCGTGTCCTTGTTCATGAAAAGGTGAAGGAAGAGCTGGAAAATAGATTGCTAGAAGCAATGAAGACATTAACGATTGGAAACGGATTGGACGAAAGCGTCAAAGTCGGCCCGGTCATTAGCGAAGAGGCGCTGCAAAACATTGACCGTTATGTGCAAATCGGCAAGGAAGAAGGTGCAAAGCTATTAACCGGGGGCTATATTTTGCGAGATGGAGAGTATCAAAAAGGCTATTATTATGCCCCGACTCTCTTTACGGATGTTCAAGCAACGATGCGAATTGCGCGCGAGGAAATTTTCGGCCCGGTTGTTTCGATCATTTCCGTCAATAGTTTAGAAGAAGCGATTGTCGTGAACAACAGTGTTGATTACGGACTATCCAGCTCCATTTTTACACGGGATGTCAATAAAGCATTCCAAGCGATGCGCGATTTAGATACAGGTATTGTCTATGTCAATGCCGGCACGATTGGGGCGGAAATTCATCTGCCGTTTGGCGGCACGAAAGGAACGGGAAACGGCCATCGTGATTCTGGCATCGCGGCGCTCGATGTGTTTACGGAATGGAAAAGTGTGTATATTGATTTCAGCGGCAAACTGCAACGGGCGCAAATCGATATTGACGAATAATGAATTCATCAGCGAAAGAATAAGGAGGCGCATGCCATGAAAGTGTTAGTGCTTGGAGCTGGGCTGATGGGAAAAGAGGCGGCGCGCGATTTAGGGCAAAGCGAGGGCGTTTCCGCCGTCACGTTAGCCGATGTGGATCGGCAAAAGGCGGAGGTTGTTTGCCGGCAGCTGCATTCTAGCAAACTCGAAGCAAAGCAAGTCGATGCGGCGAATGAAAAAGAATTGGCTGCGCTGATGCGTGGACACGATGTGGTCGTTAACGCGTTATTTTATCGTTTTAATGAATTGGTGGCGAAAACGGCGATCGAAGTCGGCGTTCATTCTGTTGATTTAGGAGGACATATCGGCCATATTACCGACAGGGTGCTGCAATTAAATGAAAACGCTAAGCAAGCTGGTGTTACGCTCATTCCAGATTTAGGCGTCGCGCCGGGAATGATCAACATTTTATCAGGGTACGGAGCGAGCCAATTAGACGAGTTAAAATCGATTAAGCTATATGTCGGCGGAATTCCTGTACGTCCGGATCCGCCGCTCGAATACAACCATGTATTTTCGCTAGAAGGGCTGTTTGATCATTATACCGATCCGTCTCTCATTATTCGCGGCGGGAAAAAGCAAGAAATCCCGTCGTTGTCGGAAGTGGAAACGATTTATTTTGAGCGGTTTGGCCCGCTCGAAGCGTTTCATACATCAGGAGGGACTTCCACATTGCCCCGCTCTTATCCGCAATTGGAATGCTTGGAATATAAAACGATCCGCTATCCAGGCCATGCGGAAAAATTTAAGCTGCTCGTCGATCTGAATTTGACAAGAAATGACTACGAGGTGGAAGTTAAAGGGCAAAAAGTGAAGCCGCGCGACGTGCTGTTAGCGGCTTTATCACCGCTTTTGGATTTAAAAGATAAAGAGGATGTCGTGCTGTTGCGGGTCATTGTCGGCGGAGTCAAAAACGGCAAAGAAACGGTTTTGGAATATGAAACGGTCACGTTGAAAGACCGCAAAACCAACGTGACAGCGATGGCGCGGACCACTGCCAATACGATCTCGGTCGTCGCGCAAATGATCGGAAGCGGAGTCATTCAAAAACGGGGCGTTTATCCGCCGGAGCAAATCGTTCCAGGAGACATTTACATCAAGGAAATGGAAAGACGCGGCGTTGTGATCAAAGAGAAGCAATATGTAAAGTGATAACAAAGAGACTGTTTTAGGGGGAGAAATCCCCCACCTAAAAGCAGTCTTAATTTGTTTGTGTGACAGATAGAAGGTTGTTTTCGGACGAATGCATTTTTCCCCTCCTGCACTGCATTTAGAGGAGCATTCCTGCAATGAGGAAAGAGGAAGAAAAATGAGATTTGAATGACAAGGACTTTCCACCTAATTAATAAACGAAGGAGGACTCGAAACTTCTCGGAAAAAATGTTAAAAAGCAAAGTCAATAAATGATAAAACCAATTAGTGCTTTCGGATAACACTATAGCGCTAGCAACTCCCATCAGCGAACGAAATTGGCAATACCGCGTTCATATTATGGCTCATAAAAAGAAGCTTGATTTTTTTATGTTTTTGTGAATATAAAATAAAAATATTTATAAAAACAGAAAGGGGATGATTCCATACCGCGCAAGTTTCGTGAGCATGAGAAGAAAGCGATACGTCAGGCATTGCTAGAAACAGCAAAAACGATGTTTCGGCAATACGGTATCCAAAAAACAAGCGTTGCCGCATTGACAGAAGCGGTTGGCATTTCACGCGGTGGATGCCACTAGATGTACGAAAGTATGCAGCTCCGGTCATCGTTCTTATGGATCCGGCAACCGTAGGATTTTTTATCGTTGGTGCCGCGGTGCTGCTGGAACGGAGCCAGGGGGTGCTTGATCCGTTATTTGTCGCCCGGCTCAGCTGCAATATTATATTTGCTCAAAAGCATTGACACTTGGATTACTTGGGGTTGTATCCGGCGAGGCGATGCTGGTCTTTGCCTCCAACCGCTTGGAAGGCCTGGCAGTTGCAAAAATGCTGAACTTGGTATTACTGCCGCCAATCGTCTTGTATTTTTTTGCTGCTAAATGGCGTTTGTTCGGCTTGCTTGTGCCAACATATTGGGTATCCGAAGCCGTTTTGGCATTGGCAGAAGAAAATGTGAAGTTTTGGGGCTACTGGCTTGGTGGCACGGCCTATCATCTTCTTCTTTGTATATGCTGCTGTTTTCTAGATTTAACCGCTTGCTTCATTAAGCGGTTTGACCGCCTATCTTTTTGACTGCTGTTATTGCTTGTGTTCGCGAATCATCCGGATCAATCATTTTCTAGAGAGCAACTGCTTGAAAAGGTGTGGGGCGACATTTATTTTGGCAATGGCAGAGCGATAGAGACCTTATGAGCAGATTGCACAAAAAAATGGCTCACGCTTCAAGGTTGTTGACCATTTTACGACTTGTGCTGGCATGTTGCTCCGTTACTACTAATAACGGTAAGCCGCACAACAGCATATTTCGCGGCGGTGGGTGAGATGGCATGCTTTGTGGCTTCTTACCCTGGTTGGTGTCAGAAATGGTCGTCGTTAGGAATAGATGGATGGTTTGCTAAAACCGTTTTTACTGCTGCTTCAATCTCTTTATAGCTCGTACATCGGCAAATGTTCGATTCCAGCCATTCTTGAATGATACTGTCATCCGCATCGGGATGGCGTTCTATTAAAGCGAAGGCATTCATAATAAAGCCGGGGGTGCAGTAGCCGCACTGGAAGGCAAAATGTTCGACGAACGCGCGCTGAATCGCCGTGTTATGAAGCCCTTCGCTCGTAGTTATCGCTTTTCCGACCGTTTCAATGGCAAGCATCATGCACGATTTGATTGGGATGCCGTCCACTAATACGGTGCATGCGCCACAGTCGCCGTTTAAGCAGCCAGGTTTTGCCCCGGTAAGACCGAGTTCGTTGCGGAGAACGAAGAGCAATGTATCAGCTTGGCGGGCGACGACAGATTTCGTTTCCCCGTTCACTAACAATTGCATTTCACATTTAGTGGAGGCCTCCATTGGTTTACTCCCCTCCCAGTTCTTCGATAATATCGAAAAACATTTGTTCAAGCACAAACAGGCGGTACGCTGCCGATCCTTCTATATCGTTTAAAATTGGCCGCGGCAGAGCCTGTATCGCTCCCGCAATGCGGTCATGTAAGGAGAGATGCCGCGCATTTAACCGTTCTTCTACCTCTGTGGAACGAAACGGAAACGGGCACATGCCGCTCAGTGCCACGCGGATTTGCCCGTCTTTTTTGATGGCGGCGGCGGTGACAAGCGGATATCCGACTTTGCCTTGTTTGCGGCGCTTGCGATGGAAATGGGGCAGCGATGCGTAGGAGCGGTCGACTTTCATTTGTACGAGAAATTGTCCGGGTTTTAACCGAATGTGCCGTTGAAAGACATCGTGGATGCTGCACTGCCTTACGCCGTCTTTTCCGGCAATGACTGCTTGGCTGTCAGAAAGAAGGAATGGCAAAACCGTTTCGCGGTAAAAAAATTGCCCGCAAATATTTCCGCCAAGGGTGATTTGGTTGCGCGCCGTTCGGTCGGCGACTTCGCTTGCCGCTTTCGTCAAAAGCGGAAACGGATCAGCCTCTTCTAATGCGGCTAGCGGCAGTGCCGCCCCGAGCACAAGCTCGTGCGGATTGGATTCGAGCGCGCGGCATTCAGGAATATGTTTAATATCAATGACCGCGTCGGCGGCAACAAGATGGAGGCGGGAGAGCGTTATAATTTCCGTTCCTCCCCCGTAATAGAGCGGTTTTTTGCCTTGCTGCTGCAAGGTGTCAAACAACCGCACCGCTTCAGCAATGGAGCGGGGGCGATGATAAGTAATCTCAAAAGGAATCATGAATGTCACCTTTCTTTTTCCGCCAAATCTGCTCAGGAAACAGCGGCAGTTCATTGAGCGGCACTTCTGCAGCGAGCGACAAAGCGTTTGCCAATGCGGCCGGCATGCCGATCAGCCCGTGTTCACCGACGCCGCGCGCCCCGTATGGCGCATCGATTTGCGGTGTTTCGATAAACTCCACAATATATTCCGGGTGTTCTCCGAAGCGAATGGGCCGGTATGTGCGCAATTGCGGATTGAGTACCCGTTCGTAGCGGTCGAATAAAAACGTTTCACGGCTCGCAAAACTCAGCCCCATGCTCATTGCCCCCATCACCTGCCCGAGTGCGGCTTTCGGATTGAGCACTTTGCCGATGTCAATGACGGCAAATGCTTTAAGGATTTTATACGTATAGTCGCGGCGGTTGAGTTCAATTTCCACTCCTTCCGCGCCAACCGTCCATTCCGGCCCCGGTTTGCCTGCGCCCGTTTCTTTATCAAGCGGGGTCATGTGACGCAAAATATAGCTTCCCCGTCCGATAATTTGCCCGCCGACTGCATTGCCGTTTGGGTATTTGTAGCCGTTGGCGATGTCTTTCACTGGAACATAGATGCTCGGGTCATCGCGCAAAAATACTTTCCCGCCGCCGACTTCTAAATCGTCCGCTGGTGCGCGGAGGATGCAAGCAGCGATCGCTTTGAGCTGGCGGATGGCATCGTCCGCCGCGGCGAGCGCCGCCCTTCCCGCCATAAAGGTGCCCCGGCTTCCGACCGTTTTCCAATGTTCTGGGGTCGTTTGCGTATCAATATCCATTTTGACGTAGACATCATGGACATCCATTTTTAATTTCTCGGCAACGATTTGGGCGAGGATCGTTTTTGTTCCGGTTCCGATTTCGACTACCCCGGAGATGACATTGACGCTTCCGTCGGAATTAAATGTTAAAATGACACCAGAGCTGGCATCAGGGTCAATCGTGGATGTTTTCCACGCGCAACTGATGCCTTTCGCCTGTACAGTATAAGCATCGATTTCGATGCGCTGCCATTTGTCCCATTCCATTAACTCGCGCAGACGGTCGAGACAGGCCGGCAAGTCGCCGACATTGCTGCGGTTTAACGGCACTTGCGTCGGGGTGGTATGGCCGGGGCGGATCGCGTTTTTCCGCCGCAATTCCCATTTGTCTTTATCTAGCTTTTCGGCGAGCAAGTCTAGTGCACGCTCGATGGCGAACGCTTGTTCACTATGGCCAAAGCCGCGAAAAGGGGCGGCATATGGATGATTCGTGTAGACACATAGCGAATCACACCAGACATTTTCGATATGATATGGCCCGGTGCAGTCAACAGCGGCGGCGCGGCTGACATCGATTGCTTTATCGGAATAGGCGCCGCCGTCAAATAAAAACAGAATTTCCGCCGCTTTAATATAGCCGTCGTTGGTGGCGCCAAGCTTGACGGCGGCTTCCAATCCGATATGGACCGGAGAGGTGATCATATCTTCTTCCCTTGTATTCCAAACTCTCACCTTTCTTCCCCTCACCGCTTTCGCTGCCAGATAGGCGAGAAGCTCAAGCTGCACAGGCGCTTTTCCGCCGTAAGCTCCGCCGACAAGCGGGGTATGAACGACAATGTTGCCAGCATCCTCTCCAAAATAGGTGCTGATAAGCCGTTTAATCATAAACGGCGACTGAGAGGAAGCGGATATCATAATCTGTCCATCTGGAAGGATTTCTGCAGTGGCGCATCTTGTTTCCATTGCTATGTGGTCAGAAGGGGAAAAGGACACGCGCGTTTCCACGACAACGTCGCTTTCCGCCCAGCCCCGTTCCATATTGCCTTTGCGAATTTTCGTGCGATGGGCGATGTTCGTATTTGGCTCGGGATAGGTATGTTTGTTCTTTTGATAGCTTCCTAGCTGTTCATGAATGAGGGGGGCGTCTTCTTTTAGCGCTTCGCTTGGTGTGCCGATGGCAGGAAGGGGTTCATAAGCAACATGAACAAGGTTGGCCGCCTTTTCTGCCTGGACAAGCGTATCGGCGACGATGACAGCGACGACTTCGCCGTGATAGCGCACTTTATCAAAAGCGATGGGAGGGCGGTCGCGCAAGTCTTCTCCTGTCAGCGGCAATCCTTCGCCGGTGATGATTGCGCGCACGCCGGGGATGGCGCGCGCCTTTTTGGTATCGATCGCGCGAATGCGCGCATGGGCGTACGGGCTGGTAACGAGTTTGGCATGGAGCATTCCTTTTTCAGTAAAATCGTTCGTATATTTGGCTCTTCCGGTCACTTTGTCCCATGCTTCTTTGCGAATGATGCTTTTACCGATAGCCATTGAATCCCTCCTTTTTGCGTTTTGCTTGATGGCATACAGCTAGTCCTCGTTCGCACGGCATCGAAAAAGAATTTTTCTGTGGCGCTTTCTAGTGTCATGCTTTTCCGCCTGCTTTGGCTGTAGGGGGATTTTGGCGTTCCTTCATCTCACAAAACAGGCAGCATGATGATTACGGTGTTTGTTAAAGCGGGTTCGTCTTATGTTGTCCATATAGCGCAATTAGCTGACTGCTTCTGTGATAACTGGCTGGCCGGCAAGAAAATGCCCTGCATTGGCATAGCCTGTTTTATCCCGCAGGGCGGTGAGTGTGCTTGCCCGCATTGAATAATCGAAACAGCGGATGGCCGGGCGTTTTGTATGTTGCACCAATCCAGAGGACAGCAAGGCAAACGCATCTTCCGGCAGGCCAATAACAATTAGGAAAAGGGAACGGAATCGCAGCCTTCAAGCGTGTTCCCTGTGAATGAAAACCACATCCGCCAGCTTCGTCTGGCGGCTTAATCGATTCCGGCAATATGTGACATGTTCATGTTGTTTTCTTCTTTGATACCGGCCCGTTTCGCAGCACGCTGATCATTTCAGCGATGATGCTAATAGCGATTTCTTCCGGGCCGCGCGCGCCGATGGCAAGGCCGACCGGAGAATGAATCCAACTTGGTATTTCGCTGGAGGAAAGCAGCCGGGCTGTGCGCCGTTTAGGCCCTAGCACGCCAAGATAGAAGAGCGGCTGATCCCGCAGCAGCGCGATAATTTCTTGGTCGCGCTGAAAATGATGTGTCATGATGACAACAAAGTCGCGCACATTCAGGCCAAGCTGCGGAACGGTCTTGCTGGGAAAACCGACGACCCATTCGTCGGCATCGGGAAGATGTTCTTTGGAACAAAGCGCCGGACGCCAATCGGTGACGACGATGAAAAACCCGGCTTGTTTGGCGAAAGAAACGAGTGGTTTTGCATCCGGATTGGCGCCGAAAATCACGAGGCGCGGTTTTGGCCAGTAATGTTGGATGTAAAATTGGACGCCGTCGATGATGCATATACCGTTTTTGCCTTGAAAAAGCGGAGCGGAATCAAGCAAACTTCTTAGCTTCGGCGTCATTTCGCCGCAAAATCCGCCAAACCGTCTGCCGCTTTCACTGCAAAAGAAAAAATTTTCCCGTCCGCTCGTTTCCCCGTCAAGCTTTCTTGCCAATAGCACATGTTCCCCGCGATCGAGGCACGCTTTCACAGCCAGCCAATCCGCGCGCATTTCCGCTGTGACCGGTTCGAGAAGAACTTGGATGATTCCATTGCAGCCGGCTCCTTGCCCCCAGGAAGAATCATCTTCTTGTCTCATATCAAATGTTGTCATATGGGCTTGTTGATGTTGTAAAACATCTTTTGCCTGGATGGCGATCGTTTCTTCTAAGCAGCCGCCGCTAAGCAGCCCGGCGGTGCGTCCGCTTTCACTGATCCACATGCACGCTCCTTCTTTTTGATAAGCGGAGCCGTCGATGTGGATAATCGTCGCTAATACTCCTTGTTCATGAGAAGAAGCAATCGCTTCTAATACAGCATGATAGCTTTCCATTTTCGTTTTCCCCGCCGATTTTCATAGAATTAAACATGGTGTGCATCAAGCAAAAATGTGCTTTTTAAGGCGTTTGTGCATACCAAATGGCATGAATGATGTGATGTGGTGCAGCTGGTTATTGAATGAAAAACAAAATAAGGAAATGGCATTTCAGCAAGAGAATTATATAGGCTTTGTTATCATTGTATTCTTTTGGAAAACAGCGATGACTGAAAAATAAAAAAGCCGGCGCTTCGCCATCTCGAAACGCTAGCTTCCTTCCACATTTGAATTATTGTTTCTTTTCCGCTTATTTAACCGTCCGGCTTTTTTGGCGGCTTCACGCAGCAAAAATTCAATATGGGCGTTGACGCTGCGAAATTCTTCTTGCGCCCAGCGTTCGATAATTTCATATAAATCTGGATCGATTCGTAATGGAAAATTTTTCTTCTTTGCCATAGTGCTCCACAACCATTAATATAGACTGCCGGTGTTAATGACCGGCTGGGTCGCCCGCTCTGAAACAATGGCGACCATTAAGTTATTGACCATATTGGCTTTTCGTTCATCATCTAACTCCAAAATTCCCTCTTTGTCAAGCTGATCGATCGCCATTTGCGCCATGGAAACGGCGCCTTCGACAATTTTCTTTCTTGCGGCTAAAATCGCGATGGCTTGTTGGCGCTGCAACATTGCGCTGGCAATTTCCGGAGAGTAGGCGAGATGCGTAAGGCGCGCTTCGATGACTTCCACTCCGGCTACTTTAAGGCGTTCCTGTAACTCAGCGGCAAGCACGTCGGAAATAACGTCTGCATTGCCTCGTAACGTTATTTCATCATCATCGGTAAATGTGTCGTAAGGATATTTCGTGGCAACATGGCGGATGGCTGCTTCGCTTTGAATCTCTACAAACTGTTCGTAATCGTCCACATCGAAAATGGCTTTCGCGGAGTCGATGACGCGAAATACGATGACAGCGGCGATTTCAATCGGGTTTCCTTGCACATCATTTACTTTCAGCTTGCTGCTCGTAAAATTGCGGACACGCAAAGAAACTTTTTGCCGAATTGTTAACGGAACGGTCAGAAATAGCCCGCTATCGCGGATGGTGCCTAAATAGCGGCCAAAGAAAATCAGCACTTTCGCTTGGTTGGGCTGCACAATGGTAATGCCGCTTGCTAATGCGACAGCGATAACGGCAAATAGAACAGTAATAACGATTTGCTGCTGAAGAAAACTAACAAGCGCTCCCGCCACTAGTATGGCAATGCAAATAATCCCAATAAAACCGTTCATATACCATGCCTTTGTTTCTTTCATAAGCATCCTTCTCCTTAATATTGATTTTATATCATAATGATATCATATTTTGAAATAAATGTAAAATTATTTTTTCATTTTTTCGCTTGTCCATCATTGGCAGCGCGCCATAAACGTCGCGATGGCGCAGAATACTTGGCAGTTTTTGCCATATTAGGGCAGATAAGGTGATCGCCTTGGAAAGTTGCTGATAGAGTGCGTTTGCGGTAAGATGAAAGAAAAAGAGAAAAACAGTTGCAGCAAGGGAGAAGAGGTGCGTTTATTTGACAATATCTTTGGAAGCGTTGTTGGCGTTATGGAAAATCATTGCGATTGATATCATTTTATCCGGCGACAACGCGGTTGTCATTGCGATGGCAACGCGGAAGCTACCGAAGCACCAGCAAAATCTGGCGGTTTTCTGGGGAACAGGAGGTGCGGTGCTTTTACGCATCGTATTTGCGACAGTCATTGTATTTTTGCTGAAAATTCCGTTTGTTCATTTAGCGGGCGGATTGTTGTTGCTTTTGATCGCCTATAAAGTGCTCATTGAACATAATGAAGAAACGAACATTCAGTCATCTGATCGCCTTATTAAAGCGATTGCTACCATTATTGCGGCGGATGCGGTGATGAGTTTGGACAATGTCGTTGCCATTGCCGGAGCGTCGGAAGGACATATCGGTATGATTGCATTTGGGGTGGCGATCAGTATCCCGATTATGATTTTCGGGTCAAAAGCGATCATGAAAATCATGGAAAAATATCGCTGGATTGCTTACATCGGTTCAGGTATTTTAGCATGGACAGGCGCGAAAATGATGATGGAAGACGAAGGGTTTATGCGTTTTCTCCATTTCCGGGAAGGCCCGCTTACATATGCTGTTAGCGCCGGATTAACGGTCTTTGTGTTAGCAGCTGGGTATATCACCAATAAAAAAGCGGAAAGCAGAGAAGGAACGATTGTGTAATGGTGGGATTTCTCCATGCGGGGATATCCCTTTTTCTTTCATACAGTTTTAAGGAAAAAAGGGGGAGAAGGGAGATGCAGCTTCAAAACATTTTAGTGACTGGGCGGCTGTATTCAATCATGGCGCAGCTATTAGAAGAAAAGAAGATCAATAAAAATTTTCGTTTTGTTGCTGAAAGCGAAGTTTGCCGCGACGATTTTTTTTGGGCGGATGCGTATGTCGGATTTCGCCCAGTGCCTTGCTTTGAATTTGGCAACATTCGTTGGGTGCATTCTCTCGGAGCGGGAGTAGACGCGTTTTTATGGAATCGAGAATGGAAAGAAGATGTGTTATTAACGAGGACGGTCGGTTCATTTGGCGAGCAAATTAGCGAATATTGCCTGAGCTACATACTTCGAGATTTACAGTGCCATGATGTTTATGGATGGTACCAGTCGCAGCGGAAATGGAAGCAGGTCGAGCCGCAGCGGTTGCGGAATCAGTGCATCGTCATTTGCGGAACAGGGGAGATCGGGCAGCAGATCGCCCGCCATTTGCAAATATTTGGCGTCCAGCCGATCGGCATTTCGCGAAGCGGACAAATGAAACCGCATTTCGCGGCGGTATTTCCGATGCATCAGGCAAGTGAAGTGCTGCCAAAAGCGGATTGGGTCATTGCCGCGCTTCCTTTGACAAAGCAAACGTATCATTTATTGGATGAGAAGTTTTTTGCCCTTTTGAATAACGCTAGTTTTATGAATGTGGGCAGAGGGGCAACTGTTGATGAGGTCGCGTTGTGGAACGCATTGGAAAGACGGCATGTGCGCCTTGCGGTTTTGGATGTCGTCGAAAATGAGCCGTTGCCGCCGGAATCCCCGCTTTGGCAGCATCCGAACGTTATTATCACCCCGCATATTGCCGCATTGACATCACCAGAGCAAGCAGTGGATTGCTTTTTGCAAACATTGCAGCGAATTGAAGCAGGGGAACCGCTTGGCAACAAAGTGGATGTCCAGAGAGGATATTAAAAGCGGGCGCGTCCGGAACGGATGCGCCCGTTGGCGTAAAACGAGGGGGAGAGGCTCAGCGGTCGACAACGACAATATAAGTTGCTTTCATTGGACCGTGCACTCCAACGACTAAGTTCATTTCAATATCCGCCGAGTTGCTTGGGCCGGTGATAAAATTGATGCATGAAGGGACGAGATGCCCCTTTTCGATCTGTTCATGAATATAAGCGGCCGCCTGAGTCATGCGCGGCACAATGGTGCTTTTGGCGACGATGGCGATATACGTTTTTGGCAAGAAGCTGACGGTTCGTCCCTTTCCGTTTCCGCTAAATAACACGACCGTTCCTGACTCGGCAAGCGTGATGTCGCTAAATGTGATGCCGACATTTGCTTTGTCCGCAAAGTCGATGTTTTTTCTGCCGGCGGAAGCGTCCCAGATGTGGACATCGGTATTTTCTTTCGGCCATTCGTCGCGCAATAAATGCGTCAATCCGTATTCGTCAAAGCGTGGATCGTCCCATGTCACGACAGGGCCGCCCCCGTGATTAGCGACCACTTCCTTTAATGTTTCTTTTAGTTCAGCGGATGTTGTTTCGACACATTGGGTATGAATGCGCGGACATTGCGCTTTCAACGCCTCCAATAATTCATCTTGGCTATAGCCTTGAAATACGGTCCATTGCGGCTGATGGCACCAGTGCGGCCGGGGCACCCTTTCAGTGCGCTGTTTGCGCCCGAGCCGGTCGGCGATGGTTTGCAAAAACTTGTCACGGTTATGAATCGTCCCAGTCTGCATTATTTTCCGCCTCCTTTTTGATGTTCGCGAAACCAATCGCGGAACCGTTCTTTGTTTGGTGCAGGAAACTCGCGAATTTCCGTCCATGCTTTCAGCGGTCCGGGACCTTTGGAAATACGGTCATCATTTGTAAACGGCGCCAACGCGCTCGGAGCGACTTTGGAACCGAACTTGTAAAAGAACGAAGAAGCCGCACCAAGGCCAAACGCTTTCATCGCCAATTTTTCCGAAATCGGCGCTTTTCCTTCGCGTTCGACGATCACTTGGCGGTGTTTCAGCAACAGTTCGTGAAGCGGAATTTTGACCGGGCATGCTTCCGTACAAGCCGCGCAGAGCGAGGAGGCGTACGGCAGTTCTTTATAGTCGTCATATCCTCCCAATAATGGCGAAAGAACGGCGCCAATCGGACCGGAATAAATCGATCCATATGAATGTCCGCCAATGTGACGATACACCGGGCATACGTTGACACAGGCGGCGCAGCGTATGCATTGCAATACCGGCTGAAACTCTGTGCCGAGAATGTTGGAGCGGCCGTTATCGACGATGACTAAATGAAACTCTTCCGGACCGTCCACGTCCCCTTCATCGCGCGGGCCTGTTAGTACTGTAATATAGCTTGTTAATTTTTGCCCAACGGCACTTCGCGTTAACAAACTGACAAGCACTTCCATTTCTTCAAACGTTGGGACGATGCGCTCCATTCCCATGACGGTGATTTGCGTTTTGGGAAGGGCGGTAACTAAATCGGCGTTGCCTTCATTAGTGACGAGCGTAATCGATCCGGATTCGGCAATGGCAAAGTTGCATCCGGTGATGCCGATATCGGCGGTTAAATATTCGCGGCGCAACGTTTTGCGGGCATGAAGCGCCAATTCTTCCGGTTTTTCCGTTTGCTTGTAGCCGAGTTTTTCGCGAAAGACATCGCGAATTTGCTCTTTATTTTTATGAAGCGCCGGAGCGACGATGTGCGAAGGAGGATCGTGATCGTCGATTTGCAAAATGTATTCGCCAAGGTCTGTTTCAATGACTTCGCAGCCTGCTGCTTCCAATACGGCGTTTAAGTTGATTTCTTCCGTTACCATCGATTTCGATTTGACGATTTTTTTCGCCTTTTTTCGGATGACGACATCACGGATATAATTGTTTGCTTCTTCCGCAGTTTGCGCAAAAAAGACGTGGCCGCCGCGTTTGGCAACGTTTTCACTTAATTGCATTAAATAATAATCCAAGTTTTCTAACGTATGCTGGCGAATTTCTTCTCCGAGTGCGCGCCACTCTTCCCAGTTTCCGAGTTCCTTGGCCGCCTCGAGCCGTCTTGTGTGCAACCGTTCTTGCGCTCCAGCGACCGCGCCGCGCATAAACGTGTTATGAAGGTTTGTTTCGACCCGTTCGTGGAAATTCGCGTTTCCAATTTTCATCGGCATGCCCAATCCCTCCTTTTATCGGCTGTTAAGTACTTCAGCGATGTGCATCACTTTGATCGGCTTTCCTTGCCGCTTGATGCGTCCGCCAATGTTCATCAAGCAGCCGCAATCCGCTCCGATTAGATAGTCCGCATGGATTTCTTCGATATGTTCAATTTTTTCATCCACCATTTGCTCGGAAATCGGCCCCATTTTGACGGAAAACGTTCCGCCAAACCCGCAGCATTGATGGGCATTTGGCAATGGGACGATTTCTAATCCTTTGACATGTTTCAAAAGTTTGAAAGGAGCTTCTTTGACGCCGAGCAAACGTGTCATATGACAAGAGGTATGGTATGTCGCGCGCCCTTGCAGCGAAGCGCCAACGTCTTCTATTTTCAATACATCGACGATGAATTGAGTAAGTTCGTACGTTTTATCAGCGAGCGCTTTCGCTTTTGGCTCCCATTCCCGGTCTCCTTGAAAAATGTGCGGATATTCTTTAAACATTGTGGCACACGAGCCAGAAGGCGTGACAACATAATTAGCGTGTTCAAACGTACGGATCATATGTTTCATCGCTTCTTTTGCTTCTTTCACATAACCGCTGTTGTAAGCCGGCTGACCGCAGCACGTTTGCGCTTCCGGAAAATCAATCTCGCAGCCTAACCGTTCGAGCAGCTCGACCGTTGCTTTTCCAACGTTTGTATGGAATAAGTCGACAAGACAGGTGACGAACAAGGAAACTTTCATTGTCAATCCCCTCTTCCAAGTAGTATCAACTATGGCAGTGAAAAGATTGGGTGAACTGATCATCTGATGACTTTATAAACATTATATACTATTTTCAATGATAAAAAATATACTTTATTCAATTTTGCAAAAACAATAACTTTTTTATAGTAAAATAAAGCGCCCGGCAGTTTTAGCGGACGCTTATCGCGAATAAATATATTTATGAAGCACATTCTCCACGTTGGTCAAATGCTGAAGCATTCTCTCTTGTGCGGCGGCGGCATTTTTCTCTTTAATGGCATTGAAAATTTTTATATGTTCTTCGAGGAGCTTTTCCGTTGTCGTTTGCTTGGAAAACAGCCAAATCCGCCGCGTTTCCCGCATTGTTTCGATCATCATTTCCGATACGCTGTTCATTAAGCTGACTAAAATGGGATTGTGGGAGGCGGCAGCGACCGCCATATGGAAAGCAAGGTCGGCTTTTTCGCCAAGCTCGTTGTTTCCGATGCCTTTCTGCATTTCATGCAGGGCTTGTTCCATCGCTGTTAAATCGTCATCGGTCCGTTTTTCCGCAGCTAACGAGGCGGCTCCTACTTCCAGCAATTTGCGCACTTCGAGCAAATGCCAAATATCTTCTTTATTCATTAGCACAGCGACGGAAAGCGGAAACGTAAGCACCGTTGGATCGAATTCACGCACATAAGTGCCTTCCCCTTGTTTTAATTCGATGAGTCCCATTGCTTTTAAAGCGGTCAGCGCTTCGCGAATGGCCGCTCGGCCCACTTGAAATTTTTCAGCAAGTTGTTGAACGGAGTCCAATTTATCTCCAGGCTTTAATGCACCGCTCTTGATCATCTGAAAAATTGCTTCTGCTACTTCTTCATAAATTTTTTTCGTTTTAATTTGTTTAATTTCCAATGTATTCCCTCCGATACAGGCATAACTTGATAATGCAGCTTTTGAGTTTTTGTTTTTTCAACGATGGTGTTAAAAACGATAACGTTGTCTCTATTATACATGGAATGTGACGGAAATAAGCAATTTTCATTTTTAAAAAGATAGATGATCGGCCGCAAAAGTGATGGAAAAAGTTATTTTTCGGTCGGGGAAGTTTGCGCATAATGAGGACATGTATAAAAGCATTAAGACGATCTTGGATATCTCAATTTATGCTGTTTTTTTCAATCTAGCTTATATTAAGAAGATACAAAAGAAAAATTTATTTTTCAAACGAACAAAAAATTAAAAAAATTAAAAAAGTGTATTGTTTTTTTGCTGAATCACCTCTATAATTTGACTCGAACAGCATTTTATTATCTGATCATCTGATGACTTGATGAACAAACATTTTAGTTTCATAACGTTTTTCGAAACCGATTACATCGGAAACAGAAAACTAGAGGAGGGCTGTCCATGGAATGGAAGCAAGATTTTACACCGATTGCTGATCATCTTTGGCTATCTGCGATTGTTGCACTTATTCCGATTTTGTATTTTTTCTGGGCGTTGGCTGTTAAACGGATGAAAGGACACATAGCCGGGGTTACTACATTGCTTATTGCTTTGGTAGTATCTGTAATCGCTTACAAAATGCCGGCGGGAATGGCTGTGATGTCGATGACACAAGGGGCGGTTTACGGACTGTTGCCAATCGGCTGGATTATTATCACTTCTGTCTTTTTATATAAATTGACCGTCAAATCCGGCCAGTTTGATATTATCCGTAGTTCCGTGCTGTCCATTACGGAGGACCGCCGTTTGCAAGCTTTATTGATAGCGTTCTCATTTGGGGCGTTTCTTGAGGGGGCGGCTGGATTTGGGGCGCCAGTAGCGATTTCCGCTGCGCTGCTTGTCGGCTTAGGGTTTAACCCGTTGTATGCGGCGGGAATTTGTTTGATTGCCAATACGGCACCTGTCGCCTTCGGGGCTATCGGGATCCCAATTACTGCGATGGAAGGGCCAACAGGCATCCCGGCGATGGAAATTTCGAAAATGGTAGGGCGGCAATTACCTTTCTTGTCAGTATTTATCCCGTTCTACCTTGTCCTGATTATGGCCGGATGGAAAAAAACAGTAGAAGTGTTGCCAGCAATCATTGTATCAGGGGTTTCCTTTGCGATTACGCAATATGCTACTTCTAACTTTTTAGGCCCTGAACTTCCGGACATTTTATCTGCCTTAGTTTCGCTGTTTGCGCTTGCTATCTTTTTAAAGTATTGGAAGCCAAAAAGCACGTATCGTTTTTCAACGGAATCGGAAGTGGCGGCATCAGCCCAAGCAAACCGTGCCTCCCATACAAGCGGGGAAGTATTTAAAGCTTGGTCTCCGTTTTTAGTGTTAACCGCATTTATTTCCTTATGGGGAATTCCGCAAGTGAAAGCGGCGCTAACCGGGCATTATGAAGGAACAAACGGGCTTTTAAAGCTGGTCAATGAGATTGGTTCTCATTTAACGTTTGCGCCAGAAGTGCCGGGATTGCACAATAAAATCATTAGCGCAAGCGGTCAGCCGATTGCGGCAGTATACAAATTAGAGCTGCTCGGCGCAGCTGGTACAGCGATTTTGTTGGCTGCGGTGGTAACGAAATTTATTATAAAAATGTCTTGGAAAGATTGGGGACGTACGTTTGTCGAGACATTGGATGAATTAAAGTTTCCGATTATGACCATCGCCTCCGTTGTCGGGTTTGCGTACGTAACAAACGCTTCCGGCATGAGCACGACGCTTGGGATGGCGCTGGCGAAGACAGATGCCTTGTTCCCGTTTTTCTCGCCGTTTTTAGGATGGCTCGGCGTGTTTATTACCGGTTCCGATACGTCCTCGAACTTGTTGTTTGCCAACTTGCAAAAAGTGACAGCGACTTCTATCGGAATGGATCCAGTTTTGGCGCTGGCGGCAAACTCTTCCGGCGGGGTTGTTGGAAAGATGATTTCACCGCAATCGATCGCAGTCGCTTGCGCGGCGGTAGGATTGGCGGGAAAAGAATCCGATTTATTCCGGTTTACGATAAAGCATAGCATTTTCTTGATTATTTTGATAGGAATTCTTATTTTCTTGCAATCGAACGTTTTGTCATGGATGATTCCATCATAGCGTTTGGAGAGGGACAGCGCCTAGCGGCACATGGATTGCCTGCTAGGCTCCGTCCTTTTTCCTTCGTTGGATAACATTCGGATGCCGTCAATAAAATATGAAAATTTAAGAAGAGAAAGGGTGAGAACATTGATTTCTAATGATGTAAAACAGCGATTCATCCGCATCGTCGGAGCGGAAAATTATGATGATTCACAGGCAGGAAGACTTGTATATTCCTATGACGCAACGCCGCAGTTTCAGTCTCTTCCGGATGCGGTGATTGCACCAAGAAATACGCAGGAAGTGTCGGAAATTGTGAAAATTTGCAATGAGCACCGCATTCCTATCGTTCCGCGCGGGTCAGGGACAAACCTTTGTGCTGGCACATGTCCGGTTGAAGGCGGGATTGTTCTCGTTTTTAAACATATGAACAAAATTTTAGAGATTGATGAGGAAAATTTAACTGTGACCGTTCAGCCTGGGGTCATAACACTTGACTTAATTAAAGCGGTAGAGGCAAAAGGGCTATTTTATCCGCCAGATCCAAGTTCTATGAAAATTTCTACGATTGGCGGAAACATTAATGAAAATTCGGGGGGATTGCGCGGGTTAAAATATGGGGTTACCCGCGATTATGTGCTGGCACTGGAAGTCGTGCTGCCAAACGGGGAGATCATCCGCACCGGCGGCAAATTGGCGAAAGATGTGGCCGGATATGATTTAACCCGCTTGTTCGTCGGTTCTGAAGGAACGCTCGGCGTTATTACGGAGGCAACGTTAAAATTAATTCCGATGCCGGAAACGAAGAAAACGATGCTTGCGTTGTATCAAGACTTAGAAGCGGCCGCGCGGTCCGTTTCCAAAATTATTGCCAATAAAATTATTCCGGCAACGCTTGAGTTTCTCGACCAGCCGACATTAGAAGTCGTCGAGGCATATGCGCAAATCGGCCTGCCAACCGATGTTAAAGCCGTGCTGTTAATCGAGCAGGACGGACCGCATGAAATTGTGGAGCGCGATATCAAGAAAATGGCGGAAATTTGTAAAAAAGAGCAGGCCGTGTCGGTGCAGCTTGCTCGTTCTGAAGAAGAAGCGGAAGCGTTGCGGACAGCACGGCGCACAGCATTATCCGCGCTTGCCCGCCTCAAACCGACGACGATTTTAGAAGATGCGACAGTGCCGCGTTCCGAAATTGCGAAAATGGTCAAGGCGATTAATGAGATTGCTGAAAAATACAATGTGAAAATATGTACGTTTGGCCATGCGGGAGACGGCAATTTGCATCCGACATGTCCAACCGATGCGCGCGACCGCGATGAGATGGAAAGAGTCGAAAAGGCGTTTGCGGAAATTTTCGCGAAAGCGATTGAGCTTGGCGGAACGATTACAGGCGAACACGGGGTCGGGGCGATGAAAGCACCGTATTTAGAATGGAAGCTTGGCGAAGCAGGAATTGCCGCGATGAAGGCCATTAAGCAGGCGCTGGATCCAAATAACATTATGAATCCTGGCAAGGTATTTGCGAAAAGTACAAGAAAACGGGTGGTGGTAACACGATGACGACCGAAAAAGAACGAGCGATCATGCAAACGGAGTTTCAAAAACGGATGGATGAAGATGAACTGATGAACTGCATGCGCTGCGGATTTTGTTTGCCGACATGCCCGACATATATTGAATCGGGATTTCAAGAATCCCATTCTCCGAGAGGGCGCATCGCTTTAATGAAGGCGGTCGTCGATGGCCTGATCGATCCGGATGAAGATGTCGAGCGTTCGCTAAATATGTGTTTAGGGTGCCGGGCGTGCGAGCCGGTCTGCCCTTCCGGAGTTCGCTACGGCCATTTGCTTGAGGAAGCGCGGGATATCATTCAACAAAATAAAAAGCATTCTTTTCCAGTCCGCGTTGTCCGTAAACTCGTATTCGATGAATTGTTCCCATATCCGAAGCGGATGCGAATCGCCACCGCATTGCTTGGGGTGTACCAACGGTCCGGATTACGGTCATTTGCCCGGAGAACCGGACTGTTAAAGGTATTGCCTTCTTCTCTGAGAGACATGGAAAAAATCTTGCCGGACGTTCCGGCGCTGAAAGAGATGAAAGAGCGGCCGCGGCATCTGGCATCCGAGGGGGCTCCGAAGCGGCGGGTCGCTTTTTTCTCAGGGTGTTTAATGGACACGATGTTTATGCCGACGAATGATGCGACGATGCGCTTATTGCAGCTGGCCGGATGTGAAGTCATTATTCCGGAGTCGCAAACGTGCTGCGGCGCACTGCATGGGCATGGCGGGGAGAAACAAAAAGCGAAAGAACTGGCGAAACAAAACATCCAAGCGTTCGAACAGCTCGATGTCGACTATGTTGTTACGAATGCCGGCGGTTGCGGCGCATTCTTAACAGAGTATGACCATTTATTGAAAGACGAAGCGGAGTGGAGCGAACGAGCAAAAACGTTTGTCGCAAAAATCAAGGATATTTCCGAAGTGCTCGTTGAATTGGATTTCCATAAAAAAGGTCTGAAAGTGAAGCCGCAAGTCGTTACGTATCAAGATTCATGCCATTTGCGGAACGTTATGAAGACATCGGCATCGCCAAGAAAACTGCTCCGGTCGATTCAAGGAGTAGAATTCCGCGAGATGAAAGACGCGGATCGCTGTTGCGGATCTGCGGGCATTTATAATATCGTCGAGCCGGAAATGTCGATGCAAATTCTTGACTATAAAATGGAAATGGCCAAGCAGACAAAAGCGTCAACGATTGTCACGGCAAATCCAGGCTGCCTTTTACAAATGAAGCTTGGAATTGAACGGGCAGGGTTGTCCAATCGCGTCCGCGCCGTTCATATTGTCGATTTTTTGCTGGAAGCGGTTGAGCGAGCTCAGGAGGCCGAACATGAAGAACACGTCCGCAAAACATCATGACGAAAAACTGCCGGATATGCCAAGCATGCGAAAAAATCCCGCTAAAAAGCGGGATTTTTTCGTATAAGGGGTTTTACGGCGAGGAACTGACGAGTTTTTGTATTGTGCTTAGCGCTTTTCCAGTGCCGATCGCTACCGCTTCAAGCGGGCTTGGAGCGGTATGGATAGGAACGTGCAGCTCCGCGCTTAGCCAATCTTCGATGCCATGAAGAAGGGCGCCGCCCCCGCATAAAACAATGCCGCGGTCGATAATATCACCGCTGAGTTCGGCAGGGCATTCTTCCAAGACGGTCCGGATGGCGCTAAGAATTTGCGAAAGCGATTCTTCCATCGCTTTTTGCACTTCTGTGGAGCGCAACGGGACAGCCTTCAGAAAGCCGGTCACTAAATCGCGGCCGTGAATGACCATCGTCCGTTCTTCATGGATCACTGGCGCATAGCCGATTTCGATTTTTATTCGTTCCGCCGTTTGCTCGCCAATGAGCAAATTATAACGTTGCCTTACGTATTGGATGATATCTTCGTCCAGTTGATTACCGCCTATGCGAAGTGACTGGCATGCCACCACTCCGCCAAGAGAAATAATCGCTGCTTCTGTTCTGCCAGCGCCCAAATTGACGACGACATTGGCTACCGGTTCATCCACCGGCAAATCGGCTCCAATTGCTGCGGCGATTGGCTCCTCAAGCAAATAGACATGTTTGGCGCCGCAATGTTTTGCCACTTCATAAATGGAGCGCCGTTCAACGGAAGTAGAATGGAAAGGAGCGCTGATTATAATATTTGGTTTTTTTATAGAAAAACCGATTCGCTTGCTGGCGAGCTTAAACATTTGTTTCAGCATGACGACGGTTTTGTCAAAATCTGCAATAACGCCATGTTTTAATGGATATATTGTTTCGATGTGGCTAGGAGTTTTTCCGATCATCATTTTCGCTTCCGATCCAATGGCAACCACTTCATTCGTTTGGGTGTCGAAAGCGATAACGGCCGGCTCGTTAAAGACAATTCCTTTATTTTTGCTGTATAGTAATATATTCATCGTTCCTAGATCGATTCCGATTTCGGAAGAAGTGAACATTGTCCACACCTGCCTTTCGTAACGATTATCTGTCCAAAATTTGCCGGAAAGAGCGGCAAATCTTGATAGATGCAAGCATAACATATAGGATCATACATATATATGTTTCGGCTTCCCTTTATTATTTATGACGATATGATGACGATGTTAAGCCGGAATGTGTTGGTGTTAAATTTTTCTATATTAGAAAAAATCACGATGATATTGTGCCAAATGACGTCTTTAGATTCATAAAAACAGCGCTGCTTTTGCCAAATTCCTGCAATTTTATATAGTGAGCATAAAAAAAATGTATAAAATCACAAAAAAGGGGAAATGAATAGTAGCGTAAAGTTTTCCAAGTATTCCCCCGATCCCCTATGAATATATACAATGCCCTCCATAAAGGAGGGCGCTTTTTTCGAAAATAAAAAACTCTCTACCATATCAAGTATAACTTACTTAATATGTCAGAGAGTTTTTTATTGTTTTCTTATAACCGTTTTGCGCCAACATACTTTGATTTCCAGTACGAATTGCTTAAGCTGTCAATTTTTACTCCTTTCGATACAGCGTGAATAATTCGATTGTTACCTATGTAGATTGCCACATGGGAAACGCCTTTTTTAGTTTTAGAAGTATTAAAAAACACGAGATCGCCTGGGCGCAAATTCGATTTGTGCACCGCTTTTCCTTTTTGGTACATCTGCTTGGAAGAACGTGGTAAAATCTTTCCGACTTTTTTATGTGTATAATAAACGAATCCCGAACAATCGAATCCTTTTGGTGTTGTTCCGCCATATCGGTATGGAGTGCCAATCAATTTTTTCGCTTCGGCGATCAACAATCCTGGATTGACAGCCGCTTCTGCGCTAGAAGTATGTGCAAACAATGAAGAGAACACAACTAGAAATGATAGTGAAACTAGTGTGACAAATTGTTTCATTTTTGTTAAACCCCCGGCACCAAGTTTTCTGATTCGACTTGTTCCGACTTATAGTATAACAGAGGAGCTGCCGCTGTTCTTTTACAGTTGAATTAAATAATATTACAGGAAAGTTACAAACATATCACCTGCTATTAAGTTCTCCTATAACTTTTTTGCCATACCATAGACAGCAGTCATTAGTTGGTTTTATGCAATACTTATGTACCAATAAGGCCGATAATGTCATAAAATGTCGAAAAAATAGGAATGGGGTAGGGGGGAATGGGGGAAATAATATTTCTATAATTATATTAAAAAGAAGTCGAATTTAAGCTTATGGTGATGATTTATGCCGAAAGGGATCGAATACGAATATACATTGTTTATTTTGTCTGCTGTTTTTCTTGTTGTGACCGCACAGCTATGGCTTCATCGTGTTGCGAAAAAGAAATTGTTATCATCGCTGTTTCAAACTGCTCCTCGGTTGACGGGGAGTTTTTATGTCATCGCCGTAGTGCTGCTTTTTAGCGGAACGATATATATCAATTACTTGGAAAAAGAACAACAAAAAGAATATGAAGAAGGCGCTAAAAATGTTGCGAGGCTGCTGGCTGACAATTTGACAAGCATGCATCATGAGCGGTTGAATGAGCGGACGAGCGAAAACGATAAAACGTATTTGCACATTTTGCAGCTGATGACGCGCTGGCAAAACGATCATCCGGAAATATTGAGTGTGTACACGCTGAAAAAGAATGAGCGCGGGGAGCATTATTTTGTTGTCGATCCGGAGGCGGATTACAACCGGAACGGGAAGATCGACGGAAAGAGAGAGCAGCGCGTGCCGATTGGCACCGTTTATCGCACATACCTTCCTGAACTGGAGATGGCTTTTCAAGGAAAATTTGCCATGGAGGAACATCCGACCACAGACCGATGGGGAAAAAGCATCGGGGCGTTTATGCCGATATTCAAAGCAGATGGAACGGTGGACGCAGTTTTGGGAATTGACTATGATGCGAACATGTATTTGAAAAAATTAGAGAACGAGCGCCAGAAAGGAATGTGGATCAGTTTCCTCGTTTTTCTCGTCTGGGAAGCAGTTTATATATTAGGGGTATATGCGCAAATCGGCCGGAAGCTGTTTGCCAAACATAAGCAAGAACTTGAAGTCAGCGAAAAACGGTTTAAACGATTGTCGGAAATGACGGCGGAAGGGATTATCGTGCATGCGCACGGAAAAGTAATAGAGGCTAACAAAGCAGCATGTCAGTTGTTCGGATATGTCGAAAAAGAAATCATTCATATGCCTATTCAAGATTTAGTGATTCCCGAATCGCTGAAAAATGCGGGACGGTGCCAAGAAGGAAAATGTGCAATTCAGCTGCGAAGAAAAGACGGAACAATTTTTAACGCGGAAGTCGTTCAATACGAGTATGACTATGGCGCCAATAAAAAAGTAAATGTCGCGGCGATTCGCGATATTACGGAACGGAAAAACAGTAAAGAAAAGAGGCAATGCATCGCTGTTCACGATGATTTGACAGGGCTGCCAAACAAGGAGGCGCTGCATCGGGCGATCGCGAAAAAAATTCAAGAAGCGTCTTGCCTCCGGGAAGAAGTGGCGGTTATGCTTTTAGAAATCAGCGGCATGAAGACCATTAACGACTTTTACGGATATTCCGTCGGCGATCAAGTGTTGTTGCGGGTTGTGGAAGAATGGAAAAAACGATGCGATGAAAGCATTTTGCTGGGAAGATGGAACGGAAACGAATTTATCGCCGTTTTGTCTGGGAGTACGAAAGAAAAAGCGAAAGCGTTGGCGAATCAGTTGAGCGAAATCGCTGATGAACCGGTGGTGGTTGACGGCCTCGAATTGTATGTTATGATAAAAATTGGAATCAGTCAATATCCGAAAGACGGAACCGATGCGAAAACGTTGATCCGGAAAGCGGATATTGCGCGGTACAAGCTGCGGCAAAATGCAGCAAGCCAATTCTTGTTCTTTGAAAAGCCAATGACTCGGGAGATTCAAGAAAAAATTGCGACAGAGCAGGAATTGCGCCGCGCGCTGGAAAGAGAAGAGTTTGTCCTTTATTATCAACCGCAAATTCAGTTGGACACTGGCATGGTGACAGGCATGGAGGCGCTGATCCGCTGGAATCATCCTGAAAAAGGGTTGATATCGCCTTATGCGTTCATCTCTGTTGCAGAACAGACGGGAATGATTATTCCAATTAACGAATGGGTTATCCGGATGGCATGCCAGCAAACGAAACAACTGTTAAAGGACTTTCCAAATTTATCGGTGTCCGTCAACTTATCTCCGTATGAATTTGAAAACCGCCGTTTCGTTCATAAGCTTGTGAAACTGTTAGAAGAGACAGGGATACCGCCACATCATTTAGATTTGGAAATTACGGAACGAATGACGATGGATACGGAAAAAGCGATTGCCATTTTAAAAAGGCTGAAATCTATCGGCGTTACGATCAGCATGGATGACTTTGGAACGGGATACAGCTCGTTAAGCTATTTGACTGCCCTTCCGATTGACCGCTTAAAAATTGACCGCTCATTTGTGCGAAACATTCACGGGAAAAAAGAAGCGATTTTGCCGGCCATTATTCGCCTCGGGCATAATATTGGCGTGAAGGTGCTTGCCGAAGGGGTAGAGACAGAAGAGGAAGTTGCATACTTGAAGGATAAGCATTGCGATGAAGCGCAAGGGTATTATTTCGCCCCGCCGCTGTCGTATGAGGAGTTAATCGTGTTTCTTTGCGAGCATCATTATAAAAAGCTGCACGTACAGGAGAGAAAATGATGGATATTATGTGGAGAATTGCGGAAGATAAAATTCGCGAAGCGATGGAAAACGGTGAATTTGACAATCTTCCCGGCTTCGGGAAACCGCTGGAGCTGGAAGATTTGTCTCATATTCCCGAAGAGCTGCGAATCGGTTATCTAATGTTAAAAAACGCTGGCTATGTCTCTGAAGAAATCAAGTTAAAAAAAGACGTTATGACGCTGGAAGATTTATTGCGCTGCTGTGATGATGAAGCGGAAAAAGAAAAGCTGAAGAAAAAGCTCAATGAAAAATTGCTGCGGTGGAATGCGCTTATGAAAAGGCGCAATAAAACGAATTCCCAAGCATTGCGCGACTACCAGCGGCAGATTGACGAAAAATTTCGATGATCGGCAGAAAAAGCTTGCTGTGAAAAAACGGCAAGCTTTTTCATTTTGATGCAAAGTTTCTTGAAAAATGGGAAAACTATCGTTAGGTTTTAACAAATTAGCTTCAGACTATAGAATTTATTGTGGTGCAAAAGGAGAGTGAAAATGAATGAAAACGAGATGGCTTTTTTTAGCGGCAGCGCTAATGCTCATGCTTCCAACAGGAACATTGGCGGCGCAAAGGGCGCATGACATGGGAACAGACGCCCAAGCATTTGCCGGACATATGTTGGAGCACGGTGAATTAAGTGAACAAAAATGGATGGAAATAGTTAAAAAATACACGCCGGACGACGCAAAGGAATGGCAAAAGGTGCTTGATGAACGGAAAGCGCTGAAAAAACAATTGCAAAACGAACAAGTGAAAAAAGCATTGGACGCCAAACGGGCGGAAATGAAAAAGAAACGGGAAGCAGCGCTTGACCGATTAATCGACCGTCTCGCAAACAAAGAAATAACAAAAGAACAGTTTAAAAATGAGTGGAAACAGCTACATAAACGAAAGGGATGGATGACAAAAACGGAAAAGCAAAAACTTCGCGAACTCCATCATCAAACGTATGAAGCGATGAAAGAAAACGATAAAGAGGCGCTTGCTTCGCTCCTCCCGCAATGGCTGGAGCATATGAAGAAAGAAAATGAACGGTTGGCAAAATGGATTCAAGAAGCGAAGCAAAGATAATATAATGAAGAAAAAGGCCGTGGATTTCTGCACGGCCGTTTTTTATAAAGGGGAAATTCGCATGGGATATCCAGTGATGCTTAATATCGCCAATCAACCCATTGTCGTCATCGGCGGGGGAAAGGTGGCGGAACGGAAAATTCATGGCTTGTTAGAAGCAAAGGCAAAAATTACTGTCGTCGCTCCCTCGGCTACAGAGGGGATTCAACAGTTAGCGGCCGCCGGGAAACTTATTTGGAGGCAAAAAACGTTTTCTCCTGATGATATTAAAGAAGCGTGGATCGTGATTGCAGCAACGAACAACCGGGATGTGAACGAAGCGGTGGCGAAAGCGGCGCATCCTTATCAGCTGCTCAACATTGCCGATGACCCAGAGCGCTCCAATTTTCATGTCCCAGCAGTCATAAGGCGCGGCAGGCTGACGATCGCCGTTTCGACAGGCGGCGCAAGCCCGACCGTCGCGCAGCAAATCCGCCGCCAGCTTGCGGAATGGTATGATGACGACTACGGGCGGTATATCGATTTTCTTTACGAGTGCCGCCAATTTATTTTGCAGAATGTTGACGATGAAAAAAAACGAAAAAAATTGTTAAAATCGATTGCTGATGAATCATTTCGACAGAGGGGAAATTGGGAGGAGGAATTCCGGCGTTTGCTGCAAGTTTACTGAATTGGCAAGAAGAAAAAAGAGCAATTGACACAAAAAGCAATACTGTATATACTGTATATATACAGTATTGCTTTTTTATTAAGAAGAAGTGAGTGATAACGATGAATATTATTATATCCAACTCATCCGATGAACCAATTTATCAACAAATTGTCAAACAGATAAAAAACTTGATTATAAAAGGCGAACTGGCGGAAAACGAAATGCTGCCGTCCATAAGAACGCTGGCAAAGGAATTGCAAATCAGCGTGATTACGACGAAAAGGGCATACCAGGAATTGGAAAATGAAGGCTATATTGTGACAGTGCAAGGAAAAGGAACATTTGTGGCAGCGCAAAACAAAGAATTATTAAAAGAAAATCAGCTAAAGATGGTTGAGGAAAAGTTAACAGAAGCAGTCGAAGCTGGAAAAGCGATTCACTTAACTCTGGAAGAAATGCAGGAAATATTAAAAGTCATCTATGAGGAGGGATAATATGGAACCTATTTTAGAGGTCCGAAATTTGCGAAAAGAATTTCAAGGTTTTTCATTAAAAAATGTTAGCTTTACTTTGGAAAAAGGATATATTATGGGATTTATCGGTCCAAACGGGGCGGGAAAAAGCACGACGATTAAGCTGATTATGAACCTTATTCATAAAGACGGGGGAGAAATTAAAGTTTTTGGTCTCGACAATGTGAAATATGAGAAAGAAATAAAAGAACGGATCGGATTTGTCTTCGACGAAAACTATTTTTATGATGAACTAACCATCTCAGAAGTAAAGCGAGTAGTTGCGCCTCTTTACCGAAAATGGGATAACGAACTATTTCATAAATATATAAAGGAATTTTCATTGCCTTTAAAAAAGAAAATCAAACACCTATCGAAGGGAATGAAAATGAAACTTTCGCTTGCAATAGCATTATCCCATCATGCCGAATTATTAATAATGGACGAGCCAACTTCAGGGCTTGATCCAGTTATTCGAAGCGAGCTGCTTGACATACTATTCACTTTTATACAAGACGAAAACAAGAGCGTGTTCTTTTCAACACATATTACTTCAGATTTAGACAAGATAGCAGATTATATAACATTTATTAATGACGGGGAAATTATATTTTCTTGCCCAAAAGACGAAATAGTGGAAAACTACGGGCTTGTTAAAGGGCCAAAGGAACTGTTGCATAGCGATATACAGCAATATTTAATTGGCGTGAAAGAAAACCAATTTGGATTTGAGGCGCTAGTGAAAGATAAGCAAAAGATAAAAAGAATGGCAGGAGATAACATTATTGTGGAGAAGCCTTCTCTGGAAGATATTATCGTGTGTTTTCAAAGGGGGATGTAACGATGTTCCAGCTTATCTTGAAAGATATACTGCTTCTTAAAAAAATATTTTTATTTGCCGCAGCTTATATTATAGTGATGATGTTTCTGAAAGAAGATAGTGCAGTTGTTTTTTTTGTTAGTGTCATTGTAGTGACTTACATGCTGATACTATCAGCATGTGCGCATGACGATAAAAACAAGGCTGATATTTTGCTAAACAGTTTTCCGTTAACGCGGCGGACGGTTGTCATGGCAAGATATTGTTCTATATTTGTTTTTAGCGTCATTGCCATTATGTATTACCTGGTGATTGCGCATATATTGCAAATGACGGGTCTATCTGCGCAAGCCCACAGTGTTTCACTGGAAAACGTGGCAGCTGCGTTATGTGCTGTCATTTTTATTAACAGTGTGTACTTTCCAGTATTTTTTAAATTTGGATATATTCACTCTCGACTGGTGAGCTTTATTTTATTTTTTGGTACATTTGCGCTTGCACCAGCATTTTTTGAACAAGCTGATCATCCATTGGTGCGAGATGTGATCCATTATTTTCCCCATCTTTCTGAAGGGAAAGGGATGGCCATTGTGGCAGCGGTGATGATGTTCTTATTGGCGGTTTCCTTTTTCTTTTCGTTACAGTTTTACCGGAAACGCGAATTTTAATCTGATAGTAATGGAAAAGCAGGGGTCTTGTTTCCATAAAGACCGGCCTGCTTTTTCCTTTTTAATCCTCCCATTGATATGTCCAAAACTGCTCGATTTTCAGCCATTCTAGCGCATCGCCGCCCCGCTTGGCCGCTGCTTTCATCAATCCTTCCGTTTGCGAGCGGTGCGCTTGGATAGCGGCAAGTTTTTTGTCGATAACTGCGCTGACGTCGCGGATGACATCGGGTTTTCCTAAATCTTGTTCGCAGTTTCTGGCAAACGCGACACAGTGAACGGTCGGGCGCTTGTCTTTTGGGAGGCGCTTGAGGGCGCGAATCACCGCGGCGCCGCACGCGTCATGATCCGGATGAACGCTGTAACCGGGATAAAACGTAATGACAAGCGACGGATTCGTTTCCGCGACAATTTCCCCGATCCGGTCGGCCAGCAACTCTTCATCCTCAAACTCTACCGTTTTATCGCGATAGCCGAGCAAGCGCAAATCGCTGATGCCGATTGCTTTACACGCTTCTTCAAGCTCTTTTTTGCGAATATGAGGAAGCGTTTCACGGTTTGCAAACGGCGGCACTCCCATATTCCGCCCCATTTCCCCAAGCGTCAAACAGGCGTATGTGATCGGTGTGCCGTTTTCGGCGTGCTGTGCCAATGTCCCGGACACTCCGAACGCTTCATCATCAGGATGGGGGAATACGACTAATATATGCCTTTCCATGAACATTCCTCCTTTGTTAAAATGGCTCGCGGCTTAATTGAAGCGCAACGGCCAGCCTTCCTTCCTGATCGTGTCCGGCCAATAGCAATTGCCCTTTTTCGGTCAGTTCCCAGTCTGTTAACCCTTCTGCATACACCCAGCCGAAATTCAGTTTTAGGCCGACGCGATACGGCCTGTTTCCGGTGATCTTTCCGCGGCTGAAACGGATGAGGCCGTTACGGATATAAGCACCAACGGAAAAAAATCCTTCGTTATGATGAGAAGCGTATGCTCCATTTGTCGTTTCAAGATGAAGATATACATCTTGATTGGCAAAGCGGTTTAACGCTGCTTGCACTTCGCAAACATCGATCGGCTGCAAGCGAATCCCTCCTGCTCGTTCATTTTCTACTATTTTACTTGAAGCAAGCAAAAAAGCGAAAATATTTCGTTTATCGAAATTTTAGATTATAATAAATAAAAAAGGCATCTGAGACTCATCAAGTTGATCGCACCAAAACGAAAAAGAGGTGTTTATTGATGAGTTTTCAAGGAAATGGTGTGACGTTTTTAAACTTTGATCATACGTATGCTTCGCAAAAGCAGCTTTTTCATTTTCCGCATGAATGGATCGATTTGACAGATTTATCTCATACAAACTTGTATTGCGAGCCAGCATCGTTGCGTGAGATTGAAAGACGCATACGCCTGCGCAAACAAAAGGGAGCGGTGTTCATTGGAAACGGAAACTATCACTATGTTTCTTACTTGCTTATTCAAGAAATAAAGGAACCTTTTACGCTCGTTTTATTTGACCATCATACCGATGTCGGGGCTGGAGATGACCCGGTTATTTCTTGCGGCTCATGGGTGTCGTATGCGCTAAAGCACCCTTATTTAAAAAAGGCAGTCATTATCGGTCCAAATCCTTCACAACAACATCTTCGTTTATCTCCTATTGTTACTGTCTTTCCGAGCGATCATTATGATATTTCTCCTTATGTGCTTTTTTCCATGATTCCTACTCATTGTGTTTATATTAGCATCGATAAAGACGTGCTTTCCCGCGATGATGCGGTGACGAACTGGGATCAGGGGACGATGCCACTTTCGTTTTTGCTTTCATGTCTGCGGTATTTATTGCTTTATAAAAAAGTGGCAGGCGTCGATGTATGCGGTGAATATCCGCACGCTTCCATCGATGTGTTCAACCCGGTTTGCCGCGAAGCCAACCGGAAAAACGAGCACGCCAATCTCCGCATTGTGGAAACGTGCCTGCACTATACATCTGCATACCCGCTTCTTGTGCAATGACAGGGGCTAGAGCAGCCCCTCAGTACATAATGCGAAATTGTTTTTCATTATGAACGCACGGAATTTCCGATATAGAAACATCGGTTACCTTCGCAAACAATGTTCCTTCCCGGATTGTATCGATAAATAAGCGTATCGCTTCTTCGTTTCCTTGTATTTCGAGCTCCACTGTCCCGTCGTCGTTGTTTCTGACCCAACCAGTTAATTGCCGTTTCAGCGCTTCGTGTTGGGTAAAATACCGGAATCCCACACCTTGAACACGTCCGTGGACAACTAGATGAAACCGTTTCATATCGTTCGCTCCTCGCCATCTTTTTTCTATTTTCATCATACAATAGCAGAGGCATTTTGCATATATATTATAAGATGGCGTGAATAGGGAATTTCCAGCATGAACATGCAGGCGTTCCTGCATTTTCCGCAATAACAGGGAAGAGAGATGAACAATGATATTGAGGACATATGATAGATAACGAGGGAGTCTGCTATGTTAGACTCCCTCGTTGACAAGCAGCAGTCGATTCGCTTTTTCTTTCACGATGGTTTCCAAAAGAGGATGGTATCCTAAATAATTACATAAAATCCATTGTTTATTTGTTGATGAAAGAGAGCGCAGCTTTTTTTCGATAGTTTTCATTAATATGCCAGTAAATAACAAATAAGGAACGACGAAAATTTTTTGATAAGAAGAGCGGCTCGCCTCATATAAACCATCTTCCAATGTTGGACGGGCGGCGGCTAAAAAGCATGTATCGACGCGGGGAACATTGATGTTTTCTTGAAGCAGTCTGGCGATCGCGGCCATATCGCGTTTTGTATCCGGATCGCTGCTTCCGCGTCCAATGAGAAGAACCATCGATTCATGATCCAACAGCACCGTTTGTTCTTTGATCCGGTCAGCAACAATGTCAATCATCGTCTGATGCACGCCAAACGGCTTTCCAAGCACGATGTCAACATGTGGATGGCGTCGCGCCGCTTGCCGGATCGCTTCGGGAATGTCGTGTTTCGCATGCCCCGCTGATAAAAGAAGAATCGGAAGGACAACGATGCGCGTCGCGCCTTTTTGGACACAGATGTCGATGCCAGTCGCAATATCAGGATCGGCAAGTTCGATAAAACAAAGTTCTTGAATGGGAACATTGATCTTTGCCTTGCACCGTTCCACAAAGGCGGTCGCTTCCGCGCGAGCTTTTGAGACGCGGCTGCCATGACAGACGTACAATATCGCTTGCATGCTCCACCCCGTTATAACGCTGTATGGGCGACGGCATTTTGTTTGGCAAGCAGCTGCTCAAACCATTGAATGTTTGCGCGCAGCCGGACGACATCCCCGATAATGATCATGCTCGGATTTTCGATTTTTTCTTTCGCCACGACGTCGGTAACGGTCGCCAGAGTAGCCGTTACCGTCCGTTGTTCCGCGGTTGTTCCCCATTGGATGACAGCAACTGGTGTTGAAGGTGCTTTTCCGTATTTGATGAGCTGATTGCAAATATATGGGAGATTGCTGATGCCCATATAGATCGCCAATGTATCGATCCCTTTCGCAAGGCTTTCCCATTTCAACTCTTCTTTGCTGCCTTCGCGTTTATGGCCAGTGATGAAGGCGACGCTTGAGCTGAAATCTCGATGGGTGACGGGAATACCGGCGTAAGCAGCAGCGGCGATTCCGGAAGTAATGCCAGGAACGATTTCAAATTCGATTCCATGTTTGACGAGCGCTTCTGCTTCTTCACCGCCTCTGCCGAATACGAACGGGTCTCCCCCTTTCAGCCGGACGACCGTTTTTCCTTTTTTGGCGTGCCGAATGAGAAAATGGTTAATCGTTTCTTGCTGCATCGTGTGGTAACCCGGCAGTTTGCCGCAAAAGATGAGTTCCGCGTCTTTTTTTGCATAAGCCAGCAGCTCTTCGTTAATGAGACGGTCATATAAAATGACATCTGCCTGCTGGATGCATTTTAGCCCTTTAACGGTGATCAATTCGGGATCGCCGGGACCAGCTCCAACCAGGTATACTTTTCCCATCTTCATTTCAGCCCTTTCTCATGTTTTTATGAAGAAGAACGGAGGGGTTCGCTATATACAACGAACCCGCCGCCGCGACGAATCGGTTTTTTTTCATGCAGTGAAATATCCGTATAATCGGGAACTTTAAAGAAATGTTTTTCCAATTCCACTTCAACGAGGCGAAATGCTTGTTCATCATCGTTTGCTGCAATGACGACATAAATGATTTCCGTTTTCGTTGTTACCTCAAACCGGTACAGAAACATTGCCGTCACCTTTTATGCCACCGTGCTGACTTGCGCCAAAATGCGGTCCAGCTCTGCTTGCAGTGCTTCGATTCCGACGCGGTCCAAATAAGCCAAGAACGTTTCACCCGGCAATTTTGTTTCTTTGAAATAGGTTAAAAGATGCAAAAGCACTTCGGAAATTTGTTCCGCGTCTATTTTTCCTTTTAATTTTTGGTTTTGATTGTATTTGCCGCCGTTAAGCAACGTGCCGCCGACGTAAATTTCAAACGCTTCGATCATGCCTTTGTCTTTTGTTTTCGTTTTAATGCCTTGAAGGCCGATATCAGCAATTTGCCGTTGGCCGCACGAGTTTGGACAGCCGACCATATGAATGCGCACCGGAACGTCCAGTTCCAAATGTTCGTCTAAATAAGCAGCGACGCGCCGCATCCGTTCTTTCGTTTCGACAAGCGCCAAATTGCAAAACTCGGTGCCGGTGCAAGAGACGGAATAGCCGGTGAATGTTTTCGGACGAATGGAAATCCGCTCGAATACTTTTTCTTGCAATACGGCGTCGACGTGTTTGTCTGGGATGTTCGGGATAATTAAGTTTTGCGAATTGCAGAAGCGGACTTCCCCGTTGCCATATTGCCGGGCAATTCTTGCGATTTCGAATACTTCATCTGCGCTTAAACGGCCCACCGGAACGTTGAAGCCGATATAGTTTAGTCCTTCTTGTTTTTGGCGATGGACGCCATAGAAGTAGCCAGGGTTCCAGCCTTTTTGCACATCTTCCCCTTTGGATGGAAGCGGGCCGGTCAATTCGATTAATTTTTCTTTGAATTTATCGATGCCCCAGTCAGCGACAAGGAATTTGAGGCGGGCGCGATGGCGTTTTTCGCGATAGCCGTAGTCGCGGAAAATCGTTGTGACCGCGACAGCGACATCTTTCACGCGGTCTGGTGTAACGAACACGTCTAACGTTTGCGCAAGGTACGGGACAGACGATAAACCGCCGCCGACTTTTACGTGGAAACCGAGCACTTCTTTGCCGTCGATCACTTTTTTCGCTGGCGTAAACGACAAGCAGTGGATTTCTGCGTTCACTGTGTTGTAGACGTTAGCGCTGATCGAAATTTTGTATTTGCGCGGCAAGTTGGAAAAATCTTCGTTGCGTTGGAAAAACTCATATATTTCCCGGACGATTTCTCTCGTGTCAAACAGTTCGTCCGGATCGATGCCGGCAAGTGGGTTGCCGACGATATTGCGGGTGATGTCCCCGCAAGCACCGGCGGTAGACAATCCAACACGTTTAAGGCGATCAAAAATATCAGGGATTTGTTCAATTTGCAGCCAATGGAATTGCACCGATTGACGGGTTGTAATGTCAAACAAACCGCGCCCGTAATCGCGGGCGATGCCTGCGAGCGTTTCGAGCTGCTCGTTATTCAAAATCCCGGAAGGAACGCAAACGCGCATCATAAAATAGCCGGCTTCTTTCGGACGCTGCAAGTAAAGCCCCGCCCATTTGAAAAGATCCCATTCTTCTTGCGGAATCGAAGAGAATCCGTGTTTTGCATAATAAGGAATATCGTCAAAAATTTTTAATCCGTCTTTTTGCAGCTTTTTTAATTCCATTTTGTTTAAATTTGGATTATTTGCCCATACTTTTTCATACGCCATGTTAAGATTCCCCCTTTATGAAATTTCGATCGCGCAAGTAAGCGATCACTTGATTGGCACATTCGTCTATCGTGTGGCGATGCGTTTCAATCGTCAGTTCCGGCGACAAAGGCGCCTCATACGGAGAATCGATGCCAGTGAAATTGCGAATTTCACCGTTTCTCGCTTTTTTATACAGACCTTTTGGATCGCGTCTCTCACATTCTTCTAGCGGGCATTTCACATAAATTTCGATAAATTCGTCTTTTTCTACTAAATGGCGGACAAGTTCGCGATCTTGTGCAAAAGGCGAAATAAATGCCGTCAGGACGAATTGTCCGCTGTCGACAAACAGCTTGGCGACTTCGCCGATGCGGCGGATATTTTCAGTGCGGTCTTCGGCGGAAAAGCCGAGGTCCTTATTGAGACCATGGCGGATGTTGTCCCCGTCTAATACATAGTTTTGGACGCCGAGGTCAAATAATTTTTTGGATACGGCATTTGCGACTGTCGATTTACCGGAGCCGGAAAGGCCGGTAAACCATAAAATACAGCTATGATGACCGTTTCGTTTGCGCCGGTCTTCTTTTGTAACAGACGTTTGATGCCAGACGATGTTCGTGCTCAATCTTGCCCCTCCTTTAGCTTGTGGATTGGGATACAGCTTCGCGCTGCTGCAATCCCTTAATCAATACCGCGGCCACTTCCGGACGGCTGAACGTGCTTGGCGGCACTTGCCCGTTGCGCAGCATTTCCCGCACTTTGGTGCCGGATAAAACAACATGATATTTCGAATCATGCGGACACGTTTTCGTCGACGCCATGCCTTCGCATTTCGTGCAATAAAAGCTATGTTCGAAAAACAGCGGCATAATGCCAAGTTCTTCCGGAGTGAAATCCAAAAAGATTTTTTGCGCATCATACGTGCCATAATAGTTGCCGACACCGGCATGATCGCGCCCGACGATGAAGTGGGTGCAGCCGAAGTTTTTGCGCACCATCGCGTGGAAAATCGCTTCCCGCGGCCCGGCGTAGCGCATTGCTGCTTGGAACACGCCTAAGAAAACACGGTCTTTCGGATAATAGTTTTCTAGCAATACTTGATAGCTTTCCATGCGGATGTCCGCTGGAATATCGTCTGCTTTCGTTTCGCCGACGAGCGGATTTAAAAATAGCCCATCAACGATTTCAAGTGCGCATTTTTGGATATATTCATGGGCGCGGTGAATCGGGTTTCTCGTTTGGAAACCGACAACGGTTTTCCAGCCAAGTTCGGAAAAACGGCGGCGGGTTTCGGCTGGATCGAAATAGAATGGAGCGAAGCGCCCTTTATCAGTGCGTTTTACTAATGTAATTGGCCCGCCCACGTAGATGTCAGGTTTTTCAAACAATTTCTGCACGCCGGGGTGTGCCAGTTCATCCGTTTTGTAAACGAGAACGGCTTCCTTTGTTTTATCAGGTTGATAGATTTCTTGAATTTCAATTACTCCATATACTTCCCCGTTATAAACAAGCTTTACCGTTTCGCCGACAGAAAGTTCTTTTGCTTTTTCTTCCGTGACGGCGAGCGTGATTGGAATGCTCCATACCGTGCCGTCGGATAAGCGCATCGTTTCAACGACAGAGTCATAATCATTTTTTGTCAAAAATCCAGTAAGCGGGCTGTAGGCGCCCGTGCCGATTAATTCTAAATCGCTTAACTCGGCATTCGTCAGCTCGATTTCTTTTGCCAGTCCATCTAATGGATAGTCGGGATTCCAGCGATTGATTAATGTTCCCCCGTGTGGAATACTTAAGCTCATGATTCATAACCTCCTGGAATCAATATTTCATATAGGAAAACTGCGATTTATCCTTAAATGCCACCTTTGTTTTCGTGCAAGATAACCCTTCTTTGGCGGTTGTTTTTTCAGGCTGATAATGCCAAGGCGGCAAAGCAAACGCTGAGGATAGCTAAAGATCGCTGCAAGAAGCAATTGGACAAGGCGATAAGAAAAAATGACGCGTGAAAAAACGCGATATGCACCAAACTTCCAAAAGTTGGATAACAGTTGTTGGTGAAAGCAAGTATTTATGAAAATGCACCGCTTGAGAAACGCTCTTGAGAAACGCTGCCGATACCGGTGAAGGCACGGCCGCAATTTCGCTTGTTGATAGCAGCGAAAGAGAAAATAAATAATAGCAACAATGAATGCCCATATCGATGATAGTTGGCTCCGAATCCGAGCGCTTGAACGTTTTGTTAGCTTCTTTGCCATGAAGTATCCGAATCTGCCAATTGCGTCTCATGCGACTGCCGGACTGGATGCAGCTCCCGCTGCGGCGGCAGCTCTGCTTGTTCCGGCGTTTCCCGCAGGTAAAAACTGTTGAGAGCATCACCGTGTCTCTTCTATGAAATATGAAGCCCACATTCTGTTTTCCCGCGGCCGGCCCATCTGCCAGAGCGTAAATCATTAGGGTCGAGCGCAGGGGATGTACAAGGTTCGCAGCCAATGCTTGGATAGCCGCGATCATGAAGCACGTTGTATGGGAGTTGGTGTTTGTATACGTAATTCCATACATCTTTCCATGTCCAATGAATAAGCGGGCATACTTTAATGGATTGGAATTTATCATCTTTATTGATATATTCCACATGTTTGCGTGTCGGCGATTGTTCGCGGCGCAGCCCGGAAATCCAAGCGGTTACCCCTGTTAACGCTTCGCGAAGGGGAATGACCTTTCGCAACTCGCAACATTTATTTGGGTTGTGTTTCCACAATTCGTCCCCAAACTGTTGCGCTTGCTCTTCTAGCGATAAACTTGGTTTTTTCATGACAATGCGCAGGAAAGGATATTTTTCTTTGACTTTTTCGATCGTTTCATATGTTTCGCGAAAATGGAGACATGTATCAAGAAATACGATTTCCGCGTCTTGTTTGACTTTGGAAATTAAATCAATCAAAACAATTCCTTCCACTCCAAAGCTACAGGCATAAACAATATCATCTTTGTATTCGCCGTACGCCCACGCAAGAACATCGAGCGCCCCTTTTGTTTCGTTATCGTGCGGGAACGAAGGCAATTCATGACTTTCCCATGTTTGATAAGTCAGCATGTTGCTCCTCCTTTTTGCTTTAATAAAGTAAGGAATTAATTAGTTTATCGTCTTAAACGAGGAGGATATTTTTGATGAAAGAAGCGCAAAATATGAAACGCTCCTTCATGGGGAAAGAGCGAAAAGACCGCATGCTTCCTCTTCAATTTTGAAAAAAGGCATCCATCTCCCGGAATTGGCGCCTTGCTTTGCAAAAGAAGGATGGCGGAACTCTTTGGACCAGTTTTCTCCACCAAGCTGATAAACTGTAATTGCTTAAAATTTTAGCATAATTCACGCAAAAGTCAATCCTAGCTTTTCAATCGGAATTGATTATTTAATGGTGCAGCACGGTACAGTGGAGAAAGAAAAAAGGACGGATTGTTGTTCCGGCCTTTGTCCCATCTGTCTATTTATTTTTTGCGGAGGTTTCCTAATTCTTCAGCGATCGCCTGCATTTCGCTTGGGCTAAACGTGTTTTTTCTCATCACCATTTCGTAAATCTCTTTAAGCTCATCATACCATTCCTCAGAAAAGTGAGAAGGTTTTATCGCGTCAAAATTTAAGACTTTCAGCTTTTCTTTTATTTTTTCCACCATGTACTTCACGTTTTCCGCCGACTTTTTGGATAGATCCATTTTTTCTGCCCCTTCCTTTGTAAATAGTTACATGTATTGTAACAGGTTGCGGGTTATTTTTAAAACATTATTCGTTATTTTTGCGTGCCTATCCGCCAAGCGTCATTGTAATATTTGTTATGAATCGCATGTTGCCCAATAAATCGTGATGCAAATTCGCCCTTTGCTCGGAGAGGGCGGACTGGGTAAGCCGGATTGCACATGACAAATTTTATATCCAATCGATTCGTTATCATTTATCAACTCTTGTCTTATAATGTAATTAGCGTATGAAAAACACATATCCATCATCCGGCGTTTCTGTTTCCCCGCTCATGTGAACAGCGATTGTTCGCCATAATGCAATACATAAGTAACAATAATAGATGTCTTTATGCAAATAATGGGACAAAAGGGAGATGTGAAACAATGGTAAAAGTATTATTCGTTTGTTTGGGGAATATTTGCCGTTCTCCGATGGCGGAAGCGGTTTTTCGGCATTTAGTAAAAGAGAGAGGGCTAGAAGGGGAAATTATTGTGGATTCTGCTGGAACAGGGAATTGGCATGTAGGGGAACCGCCGCACGAGGGAACACAGGCAATATTAAGGAAAAACCAGATCGATTTTTCGGGAATCCGCGCCCGGCAAATTAGGAAAGAGGATTTGCGCGAGTTTGATTACATTATTGCGATGGATGCGGAAAATGTCGGGAATTTGCGGCGGCTGGCCGGATACGATCAAACAGGGGTTATCGGCCGGCTGCTTGATTTTGTTCCGGATAGCGAGACTGCTGATGTGCCTGATCCGTATTACACGGGAAATTTTGCGGAGGTATATGACCTCATTCAAAAAGGGTGTGAACATTTATTAGACACAATTATAAGAGAGAAAAAACTTTGCGGAACAAAGGAGGGAAAATAAGTGAAAAGAAAGGGAAGTATATGGAAAGGTGTATTAATTGGGGCGGCAGTAGGAGCTGCGTTTTCTTTATTTGGCAAAATTGGGGAAAGCCAAGCGCGTCCTTCATTGCTGGTGAGACTGAAACAATGGCGGCGGTCTGTGGAAGAGATGGCAGAGGATGTCGAGTTTATGGTGGAAAAAATAAAAGACATTGTGGAAAAAACACCGGAAGTGATTGAAATAGTAAAAGAAGTGTATAGCCGGAAAAAAGAGGATCGCCCCGAATAACATGATGAAGAGGGAAACAATGCATGATGATCGATTTAAGGTTTATTCGTGAAATGGCGCGGCGTTTTCAAGAAGATGAGATCCCCCGACTGTCCGCGGAACTGGCTTACTATTTTCTTCTTTCCTTATTTCCATTTCTTATTTTTTTAATCACATTGCTTGCTTATTTGCCGATTCCACATGAAGATCTTCTGTCTGTCATCCGCCAGTACGCCCCAAAGGAAGCCATTCATTTAGTGGAGGCAAACGTTCACCGGGTGATGGATGAGCAAAACGGAAGATTGTTGTCACTTAGCATTATCGGCGCGATTTGGTCTGCTTCAAACGGAATGAATGCGATTGTCCGGGCGTTCAACCGAGCCTACGATGTCGTGGAAAACCGTCCTTTCCTTGTTGCGCGGGGAATGTCTGTGCTGCTTACGCTCGGGATGATTGTTGTCATCATTGTCGCGTTAGTTTTGCCTGTATTTGGAAAAATGATAGGGCTGTTTTTATTTTCCGCTTTTGGCTTTTCTGCGACATTTTTAACCATTTGGAACGCGATGCGCTGGGTGATAAGTTCGTTGATTTTATTTGCCGTGTTTACCACATTGTATTATTTTGCACCAAATAAAAAATTGCGTTGTGCCAACGTCGTCCGCGGAGCCATTTTTGCGACAATTGGCTGGATTATTACGTCACTTGCTTTTTCCTACTATGTCAATCATTTTGCCCATTATGCAGCGATGTACGGAAGTCTTGGCGGAATGATTATTTTAATGGTTTGGTTTTATTTATCCGGAATGATTATCGTGTTGGGCGGTGAAATGAACGCGATTTTTGATTGTGAACGTGAAGGACGGAAGCGTTAATAATATGCATAAACTTCCTTTCATAAGCGGCGAAAGCGGGGAAATAGTAATCATTGTAAAGGGTTGTTGAACATGAGAGGGGGATCGTCCATGACGAAACATACAAAAAAAGATGGAGGCACAAAGCAAAAAGGAAAAAATAAGCCGAAGCATAAAACGAGCGGCAGCGCGAACGGCCAAAACGGGTATCATTAAAAAATGCGCAAAAAGAAAGGGCTGCCCATGCGGCAGTCCTTTTATTCGGCGATTTCCTCATGATAGTGATAGTACAACTCGTAAATATATTCGATTTCCGCGTCTGTCATATAAGCAAGTTGATCTCTGGAAATGCCTCTTACTTTTTCAATAAACTCAATCATGTTTTTTCGTTCCGCTCTTATCATGAATCAGTGCCCCCCTTCTGTTTTAAAACAGATTAATTAATTGTTGTCATTATTATATAACAGACTGAAGAAAGAGGTCAATCATTTTTTTGAAAATAAATTAAAGAAGGTCATAAATGGATGACCTTCTTTTCTCTGTTCCAGAGCAGCAGGAAAAAGGAAAGGAAAAGAATGGAATTTATCGTAAAGAAAAAGTTGTTAGTGCCATATTCGATGGCGAACCCGTTAACAAACGGGCCGATCATGCTGCCGATGCTGTACAGCATGCCGCATAGCAAGTTCCCTGCTGGGAGAAGCTGTTTTGGTAGCAAATCCGCCATATACGTAATACCAAGGGAAAACAAAGAACCGACAAACATACCGGCAATAAAGAAGCAAGCGGCAAGGCCAAATGGGGAGCGATGGAAGAAATAGGCTCCCAAAAAGCTGACACTTCCGATCAATAATGCGCCGGCAATGACTCGTTTTCGTTCCAAACGATCGCTTAATAATCCGAGCGGTAGCTGAAAGATGATGCCACCGAGTGAAAAAGCAGGCAAAATAAATGCCACATGTTCGATCACAATATGTTCCCGCAAAGCGTAAACAGGGAAAATGGCATGAATCGCCGCTTCTAAAAAGCCATAAGTAAACGGCAATAATAAAGCAACCCACGCGTATTTCCACGCATGAACAAAGCGATCGAATGTGTGCGCCAAACTTGGTTGGTCATTTTCTTTCGGCCGTTCGTTTGGCAGAAAAAAGACGCAACACCAGCCGATCAGGCTAAGCAGCGATGATAAAAGAAACGGCAACGATTCCTTGAATTGAATGAGTGACGCAAACAGCGGGCCAGCGGAAAATCCGATGCCGAAAGACAAGCCATATAACGACAAATTGCGGCCCCGCCGCTGTGCCGGAGAAAAATCGGTAATCCACGTTTGTGTCGCAAAATGAAGCATATGGTCGCCGATGCCGATGCAAAGGCGCAGGAAAAACCAAAACCAAAATGAGTGAAAAGCTGGAAATAAGGCGAGCGATAATATTACAATAAAACCACCAAGGATAATCATGGGCCGGTATCCGTATTGACGGAGCGGCTTTTCCAAAAACGGAGAAATCAATAAGACGCCGATGTACAGCGCTGTGGCATGCATTCCGTTTAAGGACGAAGAAACCCCATGTTTTTCAAGCAGCATCGAAAGCAATGGCAGCAGCATCCCTTGCGATAAACCGGAAATGGCGACAATGTTGATTAAAATCCAAAAACGCATTGTTTTGATCCCCCGATTCCAAAAATGACACTCGTTTAACATGGTACATAGTTGGTGTGGGCAAGGCAAGAAAAACGAAGAGGGAATAATAAAATTTGGGAATCAGAGAAAGAAGACCGCGATTGTAGCTGCCGGCAGTTGGATTATCCGCTTAAAGACACGCTGGATTTGGTGTTAAAAGGAAACGCAGTTCATCGGATGGGGAGGGGAATTTTATTCCATACATATAAACTTGGCTTGTCTCCTTCTTACTTTATTGTAAACATGCGTCTAATGCATATCATCCAGCGATATCGAACGGAACCGCTTATCATTTTATGTAAAATTTTAATATGTTGGAAAGGTGGAGATATCACGATGAATAAAGTATTTGCGTGGATGGTGGCGGCCGGAGTTCCGTTATCGGTAATCGGCAGTTTTCTTCATTGGCCGGCTGTCTTAATGTTTGCCGTTTATTGCTTAACGATTATTGCTTTGGCAAGCTATATGGGGCGCGCTACGGAAAGTTTGGCGATTGTTGCCGGCCCTCGCATCGGGGGATTGCTCAATGCCACGTTCGGCAACGCGGTAGAGCTTATTATTTCCATTTTTGCTTTAAAAGCGGGGCTTGTGGAAGTGGTGCTCGCCTCACTTACCGGCTCTGTGCTTGGCAACTTATTGTTAGTAGCCGGTTTGTCGTTTTTTGTTGGAGGCCTTAAGTATAAACGGCAAGAATTCAATGTATATGATGCCCGTCATAACGCGGGATTGCTAACATTTGCGATTTTAGTGGCATTTGTGATTCCTGAAGTGTTTACAATGAACATGTCGAGCCAAGAAAAGCTGTCGCTCAGCGTCGGCATTTCGATTATTATGATTGTTTTATATTTGGCAGCATTATACTTTAAGCTTGTCACCCACCGCGGTGTATATCAGCAGAAATCAGATGTCGTAGAAGAGCATGAAGAGCCGGAATGGACAAGAGGAAAAGCGGTTTGGATTTTGGCGCTGGCGACTGTCGCCGTTGCCTATATATCCGAGAGGCTTGTCCATACGTTTGAAACGGTGGCGGAATCATTTGGGTGGAGCGAATTGTTTATCGGGATTATTATCGTCGCCATCGTTGGCAATGCAGCGGAGCACGCTTCAGCGGTGATTATGGCATACAAAAACAAAATGAACGTCGCCGTCGAAATCGCGATCGGCTCAACGTTACAAATCGCCATGTTTGTTGCGCCTGTGCTTGTCTTGGTTTCTTTGCTCTTTCCTGAAAAGATGCCACTCGTTTTTTCGCTCCCGGAATTGATCGCGATGGCGACATCTGTACTGTTGACGATCGTACTTTCCAATGACGGGGATACGAACTGGTTTGAAGGGGCGACATTGCTCGCCGCTTATACGATTATGGGAATTGGCTTTTATTTGCTTTGATCGAAAAAGGCTCTGCCAAACGGCGGAGCCTTTTGTCATAAATTTTTTTCGATACGGATAAACGGTATTTTGTTGAAAGAAAATAACGGTGAAAGCAGTAATGGAAAGGAGTGAACGTTTAATGAAAAAATGGAGGATCTGCCTTTGTATTGGCGTGTTGATGATGTATGCCACTACTTTCACCGCCGATGCTGCTTCCAGGCAAATTGTGCCGGAATCGGTAGTGGATATTGCGAAAGAAAATACGTATCCAAACCCGACGCAAGATTTGCCGCATTTGGAACCAAGCAAATTTGCGAAACAGCTCTTGAATTCGGCAAATGTTAAAATTGAGAATCCGGAACTGATTCGGCTTCTTAATGAGTCTTCTGTGTCAAGCACGCCATTTGCCATTGGGTACCGGGCGACGATTTACTTAGGGCAGTGGCCGCTCCATTATCAATCACTAGAAACGTCAACGAATTGGGAATATCAAAAAGTCAATACCAATTTTCTTGATAACCGCGGCGGCAACGCTCCGCAAAAACTATATTACAAACAAGAAATGCAAAAACATGTGCGCGGCGGTTTAACAGCGCCAATTCCAAACGAAGAAGCGGTGCAAAAAATGATGCTGAATGCAGCGATGAAAAAAACGAATTTACCGTTAGCGTTTAACACAGTTGTCGGAGTTGGAACGAAAAAAGACCGCCCATATGCAGTCCCTGCGAAAAAGCTCGGCTATTTGTACGCTTATGCGCCGGCCGTGAATGAAAAAGGAAAAGTCACCTATGGAGAAGTGTATGTTGTCCTGAAAGGGAATAAAAAGAAAATTGTCGTGAAAAACGTCACAACGCGGGGGATTGGCGCGTGGATTCCTGTGCAAGACCGTCTGTATTTTTCCTATGTTGCGAGCGAACAACCGCGATAAAAGAGGGTGTCCCAACGGCGACGGGACACCCTTCTTCCATGCGCACCGAAAAATAAGGCGCATTTTCTCTATGAGTTAACAGCTTTTTGAGTGACTTTTTTATTTTTCGATTCGCGCTTTTCGTTTCGTAAAATTCATATCAGCATAGTAAGTGTTTTTCACAAGTACGTTTGGCCCAAGGCATTGAACAGACGGGCAATGACAGTTGAGCTGTTTTGCGAGCGGGGAATTTAGCCATCTTTCATATGCTTCTAACAGCGTATCATGCCGGATGTTTCCAAGCGCCGGCTCATCACCGAAGTCTGTCACGATAATATCCCCTGTAAAAATATTGACGTTTAAGCGGGAACGTCCGTCAGGATCGTTGCGGACGGTTACGTTTTTGCTGGAATAAAGCCGTTTCAGCAGGGCTAAATCTTCTTCATTATCGCTGCATGGATAAAATGGAAGTGTCCCAAACAACATCCAAACATTTTCGTCGCGAATATCAAGAAGATGATGGATGGCTTGCCGCAATTCGTCCAAGCTTAATGTTTCGAGCGCGCTTGCAAAATCGCTAGGGTACATCGGATGCACTTCATGGCGTTTGCAATGCATTTCGTCGACGACTTGGCGGTGAATTTTTTCTAAGTGCGGGACTGTCCGTTTGTTAAGCATCGTTTCTGCAGAGACGATAACTCCCGCTTTTGCCAGAGCTTTCGCGTTTTCGATCATTCGTTCAAAATATTTTTCGCGCTGCGCGACGCTAGGTTTGCGTTCCATCCTTGCAAATCCGCCTTCGACAAAGTCATCGATTGTCCCCCAGTTATGCGAAATGTGCAACACATCTAAATACGGAATGACCTTTTCGTAGCGGTCTAGCTCTAATGTCAAGTTCGAGTTTAACTGTGTTCGCACTCCGCGCTCATGGGCATATTTCAACAATGGAACGACATAGTTGTCCACTGATTTCAACGACAACATCGGCTCACCGCCGGTAATGCTTAACGACCGCAAATGCGGGATTTCTTCCAGCCGTTTGATTAATAAATCAAGCGGCAGCGCTTCCGGGTCTTTCGTTTGCAGCGTGTAACCGACGGCGCAATGCTCACAGCGCATATTGCATAATGTTGTCGTCGTAAATTCAATGTTTGTCAATTGTAATTTTCCGTATTCTTCTATATCAAGATACGCTTCCCATGGATCAAACGACGGTGTAATAGGTTGAAGTGTTAATGAATCCATATGATTCTCCTCTTTTCTGGTAGGCTAAACTTGACAACCATATTTCGGACACATTTTGCTTTTGATGGCCGAAATATCTTTGGTGCAGTCATCGTTTATTATGAAAAACGAATGCTGCAATTGTCAATTGCTTTGACTATATGCACAAACAAGGAATCATATTCATGATCGCCGCGTCCTGATCGTTCGTGCATGAAAAATGGCGAGGATGCCATCTTCGGAAAGGAGTGGCAAATCGGGTGAGGCTGATAAACAGGGAAGTCCCTTTTTCAGCGCAGCAAGCGAAGGTGTTCAATTTTACACAAAGGTGGAAAAACGTTATAATAAATAGGAAGACAATTCGAAATAGTGATACATAGGACGAGCAAAGGGGAAGGGGCGTTGAACGTTGAACATGGAAAAATTCCAACAAAGCATGTATGAACTTATCGTGGAGACTTCCACAAAACTGCCAAAAGACGTGCGCCGGGCGATCGCGCGCGCCAAAGTGCGGGAAAATGCGGGAACGCGGGCGGCGATGGCGCTGGCGACAATTGCAGGCAACATAAAAATGGCAGAAGAAAATGTATCGCCGATTTGCCAAGATACAGGATTGCCAACGTTCAAAATTAAAGTGCCGGTCGGTGCCAATCAAATAAAAATGAAAGAAGCGATACATGGCGCAATCGTTCAGGCGACAAAGGACGGGAAGCTTCGGCCAAACTCTGTTGATTCATTAACAGGGAAAAATAGCGGCGACAACCTCGGCGTTGGTGTTCCTGTTATTAAATTTGAACAATGGGAAAACGATTACATTGATGTGCGCCTTATTTTAAAGGGAGGCGGCTGTGAAAATAAAAACATTCAATACAGCTTGCCATGTGAACTGGAAGGGCTTGGCCGCGCCGGGCGCGACTTAGACGGCATCCGCAAATGCATTTTGCATGCGGTATACCAAGCGCAAGGGCAAGGATGCAGCGCTGGATTTATCGGCGTCGGCATTGGCGGCGACCGCGCTTCCGGCTATGAACTGGCGAAAGAACAGCTTTTCCGTTCCGTCGATGATGTCAATCCAAATGAAGATCTTCGCCGCCTTGAAGAATACATTATGGAAAACGCCAATAAACTTGGCATCGGCACGATGGGATTCGGCGGCGAATCGACACTGTTAGGCTGTAAAATCGGCGTGATGCACCGCATCCCGGCAAGCTTCTTCGTATCCGTCGCCTATAACTGCTGGGCGTTCCGCCGCCTTGGCGTAAAAATTGACCCGGATACAGGCGAAATCACGGAATGGCTCTATCAGGAAGGCGAAGACGTCGATTTTGCCAAAGAATTGGAGAAAGCCGAAACGTCGGCGGCCACTCAGCTTGGCGAAACCCGTGAAGTCGTGTTAGAGCCTCCGATAACCGAAGAACAGATCCGCCAGTTGAAAGTCGGCGATGTCGTGCGCATTAACGGGATCATTTATACTGGCCGCGATGCGATTCATAAATATTTAATGGACCATGATGCGCCTGTCGATCTGAACGGACAAATTATTTACCACTGCGGCCCGGTCATGCTGAAAGATGAGAACGGCAACTGGCAAGTGAAAGCAGCCGGTCCGACGACAAGCATTCGCGAGGAACCGTACCAAGGCGACATTATGAAAAAATTCGGCGTCCGCGCGGTCATCGGCAAAGGCGGCATGGGCGCGAAAACGCTGCAAGCCCTTAAAGAACACGGCGGCGTCTACTTGAACGCGATCGGCGGGGCGGCGCAATATTATGCGGACTGTATTAAATCGGTAGAAGGTGTCGATTTGTTGGAGTTCGGCATTCCGGAAGCGATGTGGCATTTGCGCGTCGAAAACTTCACCGCTGTCGTCACGATGGACGCTCACGGCAACAGTTTGCACGAAGACGTTGAGAAATCATCGTTGGAAAAACTCGCTCAATTCAAAGAACCAGTTTTTAAATAAAAATTCACCAGCCATGAAAATATCGAGAAACGCTTGCGCTTCACCGTCAGCCTAGTGCTGGCGGTGATTTTTTTGAAAAAAATGGCACGGTTAGGGCGGAAACAGTGGAAAAAACTAATGGTTAGTAGCACGATAAGGAGGAAAGACCGGTGAAAAACGCGACGATATGGTTGTTTTTCAGTGCCGTCATTTTATCATTTATTCCTGTTTCCGCAGAAGCCGCAAGCAATAAAGCGATTCATTGGGGATTTAAGCGGAGCGAGAACCACGAGCCGCCTTCCGCGGGCAAGGAGTTAGATCAGCTGCTTGCCAAATATGACGCGTTTTATTTAGGAAATCCTAATAAAAAAGAAATTTATTTAACGTTTGATAACGGCTACGAAAACGGTTATACAGCGAAAATTTTAGATGTTTTAAAAGAAAAACAAGTGCCGGCGACTTTTTTTGTAACAGGGCACTATTTAAACACGGCACCTGATTTAGTGAAACGAATGATCAAAGAAGGGCATATTGTCGGCAATCATTCGTGGCATCATCCTGATTTAACGCAAGTAAGCGATGGACGGCTGCGGGAAGAGCTGGAATCGGTCCGAAAAAAAATGGAAGAATTGACAGGGCAGAAAGGAATGATATATCTTCGCCCGCCGCGCGGCATTTTCAGCGAACGGACGATGGCGCTCGCCCATGAGCTTGGTTATTACCACGTGTTTTGGTCGCTTGCGTTTGTGGATTGGCAGACGGACAAGCAAAAAGGATGGAAGTATGCATACGATAACATTATGAAACAAATTCATCCGGGCGCGGTTTTATTGCTTCATACTGTCTCGAAAGATAATGCGGAGGCGCTGGCAAAAGTGATCGACGATTTGCGCAAGCAAGGCTACACGTTTAAAAGCCTTGATGAGCTGATGTCCGAAAAAATGAATTTGCCGCCATTGCTTTTTACCCCTTGAATGTTTTGTTCAAAGGGGTATTTTTCGTTATAATGTGGGTATTAACGACGATAAAAAGGTGATCCGTTATGTGGCAGCAGCGAGTGGATGTCACTCCGCCGTATAATTTTTCCCATGCGTTGGCGCGGCTTGCGCTCGATCCTCTTATATCGGTGGACATCGCGCAGCAGAAAGTCATTATTCCGCTTTATATACAGAATAAGCCAGTCGCTGTGACGGTCGAAAGCATCGGGACAAAGGATGAACCGAGCTTTCTTGTGACAGCGCCATACCCAGAACGGAAGCATGAAATTATGGAGCGGGTTTCCCATCTGTTTCAATGGAATACACCGCTTGCCCCGATTCATGAGCATTTTCAGCGGACCGAGTTGCAACCGCTTTTTACCGAATATGAAGGAATGCCGCTTATTTTAGATTTTGACCTTTATTTTTGTTTAATGAAATGCCTGATTCACCAGCAGTTAAATTTGAAAGTTGCTTCCCGCCTGACGGAGCGGTTTGTGCAAACGTTCGGAACGCAAATCGGCGGCGTTTGGTTTTATCCGCGCCCGGAAGACATTGCCGCACTTTCCTATGATGAACTGAAGCAGCTGCAATTGAGCGGGCGAAAAGCAGAGTATATCATTGATACATCACGGCTCATTGCCGAAGGGAAGCTGTCATTGGAGGAATTAGCGCGCAAAAGCGAAGCGGAAGCGATGGAAGCATTGTTGTCGGTCCGCGGCATCGGCCCGTGGACGGTGCAAAATTTCCTTTTGTTTGGGCTTGGAAGACGAAACGTGTTTCCAAAAGCGGACATCGGTTTGCAGCGGGCGGTCCAGCGCCTCCTTGGCCTTTCGGAAAGGCCGTCGATGAAACAAATGGAAGAGCTAAGCAAGCGCTGGGAGCCGTACTTAAGCTACGCATCGCTATATTTATGGAGAAGCATCGAATGAGGAGTGGCAAACGATGACGAAGAAGACAATCACTATCAAGAAAGGACAACAGTTTCCGCTGACAATTAAACGGCTCGGCATCAATGGAGAAGGGGTTGGCTATTTTAAAAAGCAAGTGGTATTCGTCCCCGGCGCTCTCCCAGGAGAGGAAGTTGTTGTGGAAGCGACGGACATTCATCTGAAGTACGCGGAAGCGAAAATAAAAAAAATCCGCAAGCGCTCCCCGTACCGTGTCATGCCAAAATGCCCTGTCTACGAGCAGTGCGGCGGCTGCCAGCTCCAGCACTTGGATTACGAAGCGCAGCTTCGCGAAAAACGCGATATTGTCATTCAGGCGCTTGAGCGGCATTGCCGGCTGCCGGTGGAAACGCTGGAAATCCGCCCGACGATCGGGATGGAGGATCCGTGGCATTACCGCAATAAAAGCCAGTTTCAAGTCGGCATGAAAAAAGGAGAGGTCATCGCTGGACTGTATGGCTTGAATTCCCATCAGCTCATTGATATTTCCGAATGCCTTATCCAGCATCCGGCTACGAACCGCGTAACCAACATGGTGAAAATGATTCTCCAAGATTTGCGCATTCCGATTTACAACGAGCGGACGCAGACAGGGCTTGTCCGCACGATTGTCGCCAGGGTCGGGTTTCGTACAGGCGATGTGCAGCTTGTGCTTATAACTGCAAAAAAAGAAATTCCCCGGAAAGAACTGCTCATCGCTGAGATAAAACGGCGCCTTCCGGAAGTCAAATCGCTCGTGCAAAATATTAACGGACAAAAAACATCGCTCATTTTCGGGGAAGAATCGTTGCTTTTAGAGGGTGAAGAATATATTCAAGAAGTGTTAGGGGATTTATCGTTCGAACTGTCAGCACGCGCGTTTTTCCAGCTCAATCCGGTGCAAACGGTGAAACTGTATGACGAAGTGAAAAAGGCGGCCGCTTTAACGGGGACGGAAAAAGTCGTTGATGCCTATTGCGGTGTCGGCACGATCGGGCTTTGGCTCGCCAAAGGCGCCGGTGAAATCCGCGGGATGGATGTCATTCCCGAAGCGATTGAAGATGCCAAAAAAAATGCGAAAAAACACGGATTTGCCAACGCAACGTACGTCAGCGGCAAGGCGGAAGCATTGCTTCCAAAATGGGTGAAGGAAGGCTGGAAGCCCGATGTCATCGTCGTCGATCCGCCGCGCACCGGCTGTGATGAACAGCTGCTAAAAACGATTCTTAAAGTAAAACCGCAAAGAATTGTATATGTCTCTTGCAATCCATCCAGCCTAGCAAGAGACATCGACGTGCTATCGAAATTTTATAAAGTTGATTATATCCAGCCTGTCGATATGTTTCCGCATACGGCCCATGTGGAGTGCGTTTCACGGCTAGTGTTAAAAAATGATTGAGCGTGTTTTAACCTTTTACACACTCAATCGGCGCAAACTTGTAGTAAATTTTAACATTTTGGTTGTTATCTACTTCTATCCGTTCAATAAACCGTAAAACCATTTCAGTGGTAAGCGTTTGAAAGGATAGAAATTCATCTAATTGCTTTTTGATGGTTGATAGGTCGGTGGTGGACTGACTGTCAACCATCGCTTTTTTTATTGTTGATTTTTCCATCTCTAGTTGTTGTAACTTGTCTTGTACCATGGAAACAAAGTCGTGGTAATCTTCTTTTGAAATGTCCCCACCGATGAATTTTTGCAGGGCATTTCTTTTCAAGTCCATTTGTTTTTGTATTTGCTTTTCGATGCTTTGTAGTCGGATTGCGTTCTTTTTCTGTAACTCATGGACTTTGTTTTTTATTTGATTTTCAGTATCAAGGCGTTCGAAACTTTCGTAGATGCTTTTGAGGTCTGTTAGGATGATTTCAATTAGTTGCTGTTCCTTAATGGCGTGATGGCTACAAGCTATATTTCCGTGTTTGGCATACTTACCGCAAATATATCCTTTGCGGTTATGTCTGTACCACATGCTTGCCCCACAATCAGCGCAGTAAAGAATATTTGTAAAAAGATGTTTTTGCGCTTTTGTTTTGCCCCTGCCTTTTCGTGCTTTACTTGCAAGTAGCTTTTGGGCTTGTTCAAATACTTCCCTTGAAATAATCGGCTCATGGGTGTTAGGTACAATAATCCATTCGTTTTGGTTGTTTACTTTTCGTTTCTTGTTCGTGATGTTGGTTGAGGTTTCTCTGTTTTGAACAAGGTCGCCCACATAGTGGGGGTTAGAAAGTATTTTTTTAATAGTTGTACCTTGCCAATAAAGTCCTGCGTTACTTTTCCCCGCAACCTGTGCTGGGGTAGGAACTTTCTTTTTAGTCAGATACCTTGCTATTTTGTCATGTCCCCAACCTTCTAAATACTTGTTGAAAATCTCTCTAACTACCTCTACAGTGTAGTCATCCCTGATGATTAGTTTCCCATCTTGTAACTTATAACCGTATGGTGCAATGCTACCCAAAAACTTTCCGCTTTTGTACTTCATGTGGAATACAGACTTTATTCTGTCGCTAATGCGCTGGCTTTCACTTTCATACACCCAAGCGTATAAGCCAAACATAGTTTGCTTAGAAAGGTCTTGGGTATCTACTCTGCCATCTAAAGTAATTAATCGAACGCCTTTCGTTTCCGCAATTCGTTTTAGTTGGTACAACAATTCGACATTACGCCCTAATCTGCTTAGCTCTTTAGCCACTATTATGTCAAATTGTTTGTTTTCAGCGTCACGGATTAATTTTTTTAGCCCCTCCCGATTATCTGTAGTACCTGTTTCCACATCTGTATAAAAGTCGTAAAGGTCGTACTGATTTTCCTCTAAGAAGTTTAAAATCAACTGTTTTTGATTTTCCGGTGACTCCTTTTGACCTTCTTTATTAGTAGAAACCCTTATATATCCTGCTACTTTCATTCTTTGTCGCCTCCATTTTTAACGGCGACTATATCTACTTGTGTATTATTGTAAGCGGCATTTACCATTTTCTCAATTTCTTTTTCTAATAGTTGTGCCATTAATGACATAAAATTTGCTGTTCCTGTAAATATCCTTTCAATTGTCATGTTTGTTTCCTCCTTCCACCCTAGTAATCGTTTTATGGGTGTAAAAAGTTGTGGAAAAACTCTTGGAACCATCAATGCGGATAATTTTTGATTATCTAGAGTAAAATGCAGAATTTTAATTTCCTTTAATTGTAATAATGTGACTCATAGTCTATAGACGACGTGATAGTGTAGTAGGAGAATTTTCTTATGAAAAAAAATACTATTGATTTACAGTTGTTGTTTGGTCAGCGATTAAGACAAGTGAGAATTGAGGTTGGTTTGTCACAAGAAGAACTTGCTTTTAGAGCGGGATTAGATAGAACTTACATAAGTAGTGTAGAGAGGGGGAAGCGGAATATTTCTCTTACAAATATTTGTCTAATTGCAAAGGCACTTGGAGTAAAACCATCATTTTTGTTAGAAGGTGTAGAGATAAAATGAACCCTACAGAAAGAGATATAAAAGTAGCTAAACTAATGGAGGATTTAATTTCAGAAGCGAAAAAAGGAAACTATGAAGATAGTCCAGATTTCGTTTCTGACTTAGAAAAATTATTTTCTACTACAGCATGGGGCTTTAGAGAAATAACCCTTGTTATAGGAATTGCTTCTTTACTATTTGATGATTATAAAGCTTCAACAGGGTTTTACAGTTGTAATCCTAGACCATTATATGAGCAGTCTATTAGAAATATTTTAATAAAGTATAAAATTCCTCATAGAAAATCTGGGCCTTTGAATGTGGCTAAAGCAACTCAAGGTATTAATAGTGAGTGGGCAGCACAAAGAAGACCAAAAGAAATTGCTGAGTCAGTTGTTAATTTAGTGAATTTAATTGAGCGTTACTCTAAAGATGAAATCAGAAACCTTATGATTGCTTTAGTTAAAAGATTGTTAGATGAAGCTACTAGGGTAGAAAATATTAAAGTTGAAACTGACCCAAAAGAGGACCCTATCTTTTTGTTTAAAGTATGTAAAAGGTTAATCGATGAAGCAACTGATGGAGGTAACACTCCGCAAAGGATAATAGGTTACCTTTTGGAGGCATATCATGATAGCCTAAATACCGGAATTATTGTGTCAGGGCATGAAGATAGGGCTTCTACTACTAATACAACAAGTAAAAAACCAGGAGATATTCAAGAAGAGAGCCTAAATGAAGGGATAATTAGTATCTTTGAGGTAACGGTAAAACCATTTAATGAACAGAGAATAAATGACTCTTTTGAGTCAGTTATTGAATATGATAAATCACATGGTACTAATACCCAAAGTGTTTTAGTTATTTGTAGAAGACAAGATTGTCCTCAGGATATGGAGACTTTGAACTTGAATTACTACTTAGGGAAAATTGAAAAAGGTCATGTCTCTTATTATTTTATTGACATTTATGAATGGATAATGGCAAAGTTAATTTCAATTCCAGCGAAAGCTAGAATGAAGTTTCACTCTTCTTTAAATGAGTATATATCTCATCCCAATACTTCTGAGAAGGTTAAGTTGCTTTGGAAAAAGTTACATGAAGATGAGATTTGTTGAAACTATAAAATCATGAGGGTATAATTCATTACTAGGTGATGTAATAATGAACTTTATTGAGAAGATTAATAGACCTTTATTGCATTCTAGTAATGAATACCCTCTTATTTCTATTTTTTCGGGAATTTTAGGGCTAGATATTGGACTTGAAAGAGCTGGTTTTAAAACCAAACTTGCACTGGATCTTGACAAGCACTGTAAAGATGTAGTTGAAGATAATAGAGATAAACTAGGAGATTTTCCTTATATCATTGGAGACATCAATCATATTTCGCCTAAGGAAATATTAGACGAGAGTGGATTAAAGCCAGGTGAGGTTGCATTACTTTCTGGTGGTCCACCTTGTCAGCCTTTCTCAAAAAGCGGACTCAGGAAAGGGCTGGAGGATAAAAGAGGTAGACTTTTTGAAAGATACCTTGAGTATCTAGAAGTTATTCAACCTAAAGCATTTATTCTTGAAAATGTTAGAGGACTATATTCTTCACGTGGAGGGAAGGATTTTAAAGAAATTCTTGAGCTATTTGAACAAACAGGATATACAATTTATTGGAAAATTATAGATGCTGCTAATTATGGAGTTCCTCAATTTAGACAAAGGCTTTTTTTAATAGGTTTTAGAAAACGTTTGAAGTTTATTTTTCCTGAGGAGACTCACACAGATGAGGAAGAACTACTAAACAGCTTATTAAATGATAAACTTCCATTTGTTACAGTAGAGGAAGCCATTGGTGATTTAGCAGATATAGTGGATGCCCCTCCTTATAAAGGCAAGTATGCACATTTACTTGCTGAAATCCCTGAAGGTATGAATTATTCATACTATACAGCAGAGAGAGGACACCCTAATCCTATTTTTGAGTGGAGGTCAAAATTTTGGTATTTCTTATTAAAAATTGACCGCAAAAAACCCTCGCTTACAATTCAGGCTCAACCAGGAAATAATACAGGACCATTTCACTGGAAAAATAGAAAGTTAGCGATAGAAGAATTAAAGAGACTTCAAACTTTTCCTGATTGGCTGAAGATTAATAAATCATATACGATAGCACATAGAATGATTGGAAATGCTGTTCCTCCTCTATTGTCCGAGGTTCTTGGGAAGGCAATTATCGAAGCACTTAGAAATGATGAAGTGATCTCTGAATTAGATTACCTAAATTTACGAAAAATTAACGACAGTCAAGCTGCTAAGGTGAAATCTGGAAGAGGTTCAGGGAAAGGGAAAATTTGCATTGACTAGCGTATAGGTTTGATATTTGGATTAATAGACTATTTCATTTGGTTTAAAATCTACTATATGCACTTGTCCTCGCTTTGCTCGGTCAAGATGCACGGTGCAACTCGCTACCCTCGTGCACCAGCTTTCTACTAAGTAATATGAGGGTGTAAAGCAGTAAAAGCCTTATATCCTCCCTCTATAATCTCATAAAGAAAGAGAGAGTCAAAGCGTTCGCCAGCGGCGGACGCTGTTTATTCTCTCTCTTGATTTTTAATGAAAGATATGTTTATTTTTTAAATTTTATGATTATTATTAGTGCGACTATCAGTCTGTTCATAATAGTTTCAACAGACTTTGTGTCTGTTTCCCAGTAGTTTCAACAGACTTTCTGTCATTTCAACAGACTTTCACGTTTATTAGTGTCTTGAACCGACTTTAAGTCTGTTGAGCATGAAGTTTGTTTAAACTTTTCTTCAAACTCTTTTTGCATAAAGGATTTGTATTCTTCGAGTATTTCTCCCACTTTCTTTTCCACATAGTCATGTTTACTATAACCGGATAACGCAATTTCCAATACGTTAACCCCACTCGACTCTTGAGTGTATTTAATCCTTAATGTATTACGTAACTTTGTGATAAACTCTTGGTATGTTTCAGACTTCACAACTTCCGCCACCCACTTATCTAGGTCGCCGCTATTAACCTTTCCTCGAACTGAATTCATGAATTCATACGTTTTTTCAGACAGTAACAGATAATGGTTTTCATGTAAATTATCAGGTAGGTAATACACATTATTTTTGTTAGTTTTTTCAATTTTAATAAACTCTTTAGCGGCAAGTGACTTCAAGTGTCTCTCTACTGTTTTTGAACTGCATAACATATGCAGGGCAAGCCTTTCCTGTGTGGGATAGCATTTGTTGCTATCTCCCATATAGGATAACAAGCATTCCAATAGCATCTTTTCATATAGACTCAAGCCTAGACATCGTTTTATTTTATGTGGAATGATTACATAGCCTCTATTGGCATCTGTATATTTGCCATCTTTAGCAATTTCGGCTAGATATTCATTAGCTTTTCCTGTAAATCTTTCTCTCATTTATGCTTCCGCCCTTTCTTTTTTCTTTGTAGTTCTCAAGCTCTTCACATTCAAAAATAAAAGGACAACAAGTCCCTTTATTTTCGCCGCTATCAATTGATTAGACTTATACCATCGCTCTTAAAATAGTGCGTGGGCTAACTCCTACAAACTGTGTAGCCTGTTTTCTGTTAAAGTATTTTTGCATGTTTACATCCACCCTACGGCAATAGTTAGTGACAAAGTGGAATAAAAAATAATCCTCTGTACTAGTTATCGTTCTATGGTAATGTTTTGTTGCGGAACAACTTGTGAAAAATTTAAAAAACCCGCCATAAAACGGCGGGCGATTACATATCTAAAGCGTCTTTAATGTCACTATCCGAAATACCCTTGTTTCGTAAATATGCCACTAAAGACTTTATTTCAATTGCATAGTTGTATTTAGAGTTCCTTATAATATGGCTGGTGAGTCTAGGGACAGTTCTTAATAGTCCACGCTGTACTAAAGCCCTCACCGCTCCATCTGTAAACGAGATATTAAACTTATTTAGCACTCTTGCGGTCTGTTCAACTGTAATTGTTTGCATTTAGTTAACCTCCTTTGAATTGTTATACATCGATTTGAAAATAAAGTATTCAAGTTCTTTCTCTGGGATTTTATACACCGTTCCCCCTAGCCTTAGGGCTTTAAGATTTCCTTTTTCAATCCATGAGTAGACTGTTTGACGTGAAACGTTAAGCATGCGAGCCACCTCTTCTATTGCGTAAAGTTTACCGAGTTCATGGAGTATCATATTTCTCACCGCCTTTAAGGAATTGTTCTAAATCTTCACGTATAACTCTAATTGAACCACCCACACGAACTGAGGGGAGAACCCCTTGCTTAATAAGGGTGTAAACACGATTTGTAGACAGTTTCAAGAACTCAGCCGCTTCTGATACTTTTAATAGTTCCATAACATTACCCCCTATCCTATTGACCTTCATTTTCAATATAAGAAAAGGGAATAAAAGTTATCAAAAATATGGTAGATAAATAAAAAAATTTTAAAGAAACGATAGAAAAGAAAAAATAATCATAAAGGGAGAATATGCAGTTTGTACGTCAAGAAAGATAAAAAATTAGACGGAGGGAGAGAGCGAATGCAAGTATTTAGAGTAAAAATATAGAGGTATCTAAAAATAAATTGTCAATGATTTCTGCTTTACAAAGTGTATGCAATATCAACAAAGTGATTGGGATACAAGGGACATCTATTTATACAGTTAAATTTGTGCGCACAAAGTAATTCATAAAAATTTCATGCAGGGTAAACAAAGCATACCGCCTGCATGAAACAAAAAAGTAATTTATTCGGCACTGGGTGGGGGAATAGAGAGGTTACAATTTCAATAGACCAAAATTCCTAGTTGGCAAATTAGAATATACTTTTACGTTCGGTTCACAAGAAGTTTTTTGTTTCGTCTTACTTTTTTGAGAGCTGGCTTAAAAATCATTTCAATATACGATTTCATTATTTTTTGGCTTTCCGGTGTCAACTCCTTAAATCTTGGACAATTTTCATATTTTCCGTTTATCAAATAATATCTCCCAATAATAATCACATCCCGCTTATCAAGCAAATGGCTGTTTTTGTAGATAATATTTAGATTTTGTTTTACTAGTTCTTCAGTAATCTCTCTTAAGGTTTTTTTGCGAAATTTCAAAGCCCCGAAATTTATAGTTTTACCTAGTAAAAATAATGCCCCCCATATTACTGCAATACCAGCAATTATATACGGAAGAGCCTTTAAGAACAGAAATAATAGCCCAGCTAATCCTACTATTGAGTAAAAAGCAGCGGATAGGAGTGGTGCAAAAAATACAATGACTAAGATTAAAATGATAATAGGCACAATGCTTCCCCCCTCAAGTAGTTTGTATAAGACAATGATACAATATTGTTAATGTTATATTAAACCATTTTTGAATAACTGCAAACTTTGAGGTTTGCATAATCGAAGATATTTTGGATTGATTTAAAAAAGGTGAAAAATGGAAGGCAGAATAAAAGAGCATGTCATACTGACCGCCCTTTACGTTTAAGTGGATATAGTCGCCCTTAGTATTTAGTCTGTATAAACTACTCAACACATGTGGAGTGTATAGTAAGACTTGAATTAAAAGATATAGTTCAGTAAACTGTATCTAATTAAGTTTAATGAGGGAGGGAAAGATTATAATAAATCTTTATCTTTCCTCCCTCAAATACTTCTATTTTTTCAATTAACCTTTGTAGGATTTGTTTTAATACTTGTGAATCATTAATATCAAGGTTAAGGAACCGTTCTATTTCTTTTTTGAAGTATTGTATCTTTTTGTCGAATTGTTCTCTTTGTTCTAAAGTAGATTGCAATTCAGATTTCTTTGCTGCCAGTTCTTGTTGCTGTTGGATGATGCGTTCATTTTGTTTTTTAAATTGTTCAGTTGTTATTGCTCCTTCAATGTGCAGATTGAGTAAATTGTTAAAAATTTTATCAAGTTCGTTAAGTTGTTTCTCAATATGTTTTAATTCTTTTTTAGTGGATGAAAATAAATCATTAGCTTTTTCTTCGGCTATTCCGTAGAAGCGTTCCATTTTTAAATTATCTTTGATTATTTCTTTTAAGTCATTTTTCACCATTTGTAATAAGGTTTTTTCTTCAATAATGTGTGAAGTACAAAAAGAAGATGAAAATTTTACATAGCCACCACATACATAGGCACCATTACGCCTATCAGGTTTATAATGCATACCGCTTTGACAATCAGCACATTTAGCAATGTGTGCAAATAAACTTTCTTTTCTGTTACTTTTTCGTTGACCTTTCTTTTTCATCAATTCTTGAACCGCATTGAATTCTTCTTCAGATATAATAGCAGGATGTGCATTTTCTATAATAATTTGTTTATCCGGATCAACTTTACGTCTAATTTTGTAAAGTTCTGATTCAGCTAATGTACTTGTGGATTCTTCTCTATGATGAACAAGCTTACCTGTGTAAACAGGGTTAGTTAGAATACACTTAATAGAGCTTTGATGCCATTTAAAGCCAGCATTAGTGGCGCCGGCTACTTGTCTAGGGGTGGGGAAACCTTTTCGCATAAGATAATTACTAATTTTATACATTCCCCATCCTTCGTATAGATAGAGTCTGAAAATCTCTTTTACGATAGGCGCAGTTGTTTCATCAATTTCTAATTTTCTGGTAAAAGGATTGATTTTATAACCATATGGCGGTAATGAGGCTTTATATTTGCCTTGCTTAGCACTGGCTATTAAACCTAGTTTTATACGTTCAGAGAGTTTTGCACTTTCTTCTTCTGCGAGAATAGCCTTAAGATTGAACATCAATCTGCTTCTACTAGTTTCCGTATCATAATTGTCTTCAGGCAGTATTAGGCGAACAGGGATTCTTTTTAATTGATCAGCCATTTCTAGGCTTTGTAAAGTATTTCTTCCTAAACGTGAGACAGATTTTGCAATTACAACTTCAAATTTTTTGTTTTTCGCATCATTTAGCAATTGCAAAATTCCAGATCTGTTTTTTGATCCAGAACCACTTATACCGTTATCAATATAACGTCCAACAATTGTAAAACCATATTCTTTTGCAATATTTTCTGCTAAAACGATCTGATTTTGCAAACTGTTTTGCTGTTCTTCTTTTCTTGTACTAACACGGGCGTAAATAGCTGCTTTCATTGTTTCACCCCTTCTGTTTCTATTTCAGAAGGGATAGTGTTTGCTTTATCATTATAGTAAATATCATTAACTAATTTTTCAATATGGTGATTGATAATAGCCTTTAAAACTTCTTCTATATTTTCAATACCAATAAAAAGTCTTTCTACATTGCTTTGAGACACTTTATTCACCACCTTTAGTTTTATCTTGTTGCCGTTTTTAGTGATGATAAAAGCTTCTTGAAGTATATTAGATTTTTTGAGAATTTGTTATTTACTTCCCAATTAAAATTAACTTATAAGATATTCAACATGATGAACCCATCCATAATTCTTATCGTAAAATTCTTCCACAAAAACGATTTCTCTTTCCCATAATTTATTATTTTTAATAAATGAATGAGCTTTTTCTCCATAATAGATAACAGGGGGATTTAGATTTTTACTTGTTATAAAAGTTGGTGTTCCATTAAAATAAGGGCTTTTCATATTGTTTTTAATAATTCGACTTAGTTTCCTAAAAGTTACATAATCAGGGGAAGTATCGATAATTTCTGCGTCACCATTACCCCATATTTTATAAATAGCTTTTTC
>ERZ1673817.8-NODE-8-length-208974-cov-25.403214_pt1 | contig 208974 bp, 169 predicted proteins | sample MGYA00580146_ERZ1673817 | MGnify/ENA primary metagenome ERZ1673817 (study PRJEB41219, sample SAMN04549607) | soil metagenome | isolation source: soil | place: USA: New Mexico, Bitter Lake NWR | collected 2008-11-15 ...
GTGGATTTTTTATGTGCATTTATGCATCCATTATGCGTTTTGCAACACGTTCATTCAAAAAAACCGCAAACCGCGGTTTCGTTTTGGGCATTCCCATCAAAGATCGGGATTGGTGTGTGCACTGTTACCAAAAGCTTGCTGGCTTTTTGCAGCTTAATCCTCCTAAGTACCGAAGAGTTATTGACAGTCGAATAAAGGGAGGTTTTTCTGAACTATGTTATGTTCAATCAAAAACTGACCCTATTTTTGCCCATCTCAAAGAGATTTGGTACAACGATACAGTAAAAGTGATACCAAAAGAATTTGTTGAAAAACTTATGAAACCGTTATCTCTTGCTTGGTGGTACCAAGATGACGGCCATCTAAAAATGAAAGGAAAAACCCCACAGAAAATTATTTTGTCAACATAAATAAAAAAATTCTGACAAACACTTGATTTATACTCGACTCTCTCTTCATTAAGTTACTATACGAAAAAACACTAAACTCTTGAGAGGTGTAAGAAATGCAGGAATTTTTACAGTTAACTCCTATACAACAAAATATCCTGATTGCCAGCATTATTGGTGATGGAGAGATTACAAAACTTTATAAAAGCAGAAGAAAAAATCATAGCTATCGCGAACACTTCAGTAAACAACAAGAAGAATATCGAAAATGGAAAATTTCATTTTTTGACGGTCTTTTGTATATTACCCATAAGAGCTGTTGTGTTCGTTCACCTTCAATGTCTTTATTTACAAAACTATATCCTTATTTTTATGATCATAATGGTTCTAAACACTTGCCAACGTCATTGCTATCGTATTGTACATTGCCACATTTTTTATCGATTTTATATATGGATGACGGCTCTCTCTGCATCTCTGCAAGAGTTAACGCTCAAAAGAAAAAAATCTATCTCACACCTCATATATATCTCTATCTCCAATGTTACTCGCCAAATGAGCTAGAACTATTAAAACAACATATTCTTGAAGTTTTCGGTATTACATTCAGACTAAGTAGCCGAACAGATGGGCAAGGCTTTATTTTAAAAACAACATCTGTGAAAGATACATTTCGTTTTCTTAAAATGATTTTCCCAATTACCCAAGATTGCCTATCAATGCATTATAAAACAAACTGGCAAAAACGATTACAACAAGAAGAACTAAAGTGGAAAAATCATTTTCCTGAGTTTTCAATCGTCATAAGCAACTCCGAACGAACAAAGCCATATTCTCATGAAGAAATACAACGTCTCAAAGAAATGAAAAAACAAGGATTTACAATAAACGAAATTGCTGAAGCGCTACAACGCAGCTATTGGTCGGTAGTGTATAAATGGAAAGAAATAAAGAAGACTTTTTCACACTTTGAGTGACAGTATTTTAATATTAAAAAATATCAAAAGGGACCTTTGGATATCCAAGGTCCCTTTTTTGATTTGGCTAAGATCATCGAAGTAATTGAAGAACTCCTTGTGGTTGTTGGTTGGCTTGCCATGCCTCAACGTCTTTCGACCGTTGTGTAGACTATATCTTCACCCTCAGCTTGACCTGTTAGGGGCTGGGCACTTCGGGGGTTGGCGATTGCCTCCCCTACGGACTTCATCACCATAGCGTTTCGCCTTAGGTGGTATGTCCTAGTCGTTGAACCTTCTCCACCCTTTCGGGACAGGAGCTTGGCTGCTGGTTGCCCATTGTTGCATCTTTCCTTTTTTCAAGCCATCACGCCTGCCGTTTCCAGCTACGTTGTGGCAAGGAAAGCTTTAGGGGGTCCCAGCAATTCACCCAGTCATACTCTAGCTCGTTTCCAAGCTAGACGCCCTTCCAATCAAATTACCGAAGTAGTTGCAACACTCCCTGCGGCATTTGATTGGATTGAGCCAACATAGCTTGCGCCGCTTGCATTAAGATATTATTTTTAGTGAATTCCATCATTTCTTTCGCCATATCAACATCACGGATACGTGATTCAGCAGCAGTTAAGTTTTCTGCAGTTGCGCCAAGGTTGTTGATGGTGTGTTCTAGGCGGTTTTGAACAGCACCAAGTTTAGAACGTTCTGTCGACACTGTTTCAATTGCTGTGTTAATTTTAGTAATCGCATTATTTGCGCTTGCTGCATTTGTCACATTTACATCATCTACTCCAAGTGCAGTCGCGTTCATAGTTGCAATTGTCAATGTAATGGATTGACCACTGTTCGCCCCGATCTGGAATACTTTACCAGAAAAAGTGCCATCTAAAAGTTTTTGCGTGTTGAATTCAGTGTTTGCTGCAATACGGTCAATTTCAGCCACAAGCGCATTAATTTCGTCTTGGATTGCTTGACGGTCAGCTGTCACGTTCGTATCGTTCGCTGCTTGTACGGCGAGCTCGCGCATACGTTGAAGAATCGCATGAGTTTCATTTAATGCACCTTCAGCTGTTTGGATTAAAGAGATGCCGTCTTGCGCGTTTTTCGATGCCATTTCTAGACCGCGGATTTGGCCGCGCATTTTTTCAGAGATGGCAAGGCCTGCTGCGTCGTCGCCAGCGCGGTTGATGCGGTACCCTGAAGAAAGTTTTTCAAGGTTTTTCGCAGCTTGAGTGTTGTTAAATGATAATTGGCGGTACGTGTTTAACGCAGAGATGTTGTGTTGGATTCTCATTTTAATTCCTCCTTGAATAGTTTTTTCTACATCCTTGTAGATTTTTCACAGGGACGGCCAATTGCCCTTCCCTGCCTTACACCTTTAATATCGGAAGCATTCATGGAATGTTTAATGGTTTTTTTAATTTTTTTTATTATTTTTTAGTTGTCGCAACAAGTTCGTAGAAACGTCTGCCGCTTGTTTGTTTTCTTCTTGGATAGCTGTATATATTTCTTTTCTGTAGACGTCGATATGTTTCGGTGCAATGATGCCGAGTTTAATTTGTTCTCCTTCGATGGCAAGCACTTTAATTTCAATCGAATCGCCAATCATAATCGATTCATTTTTCTTGCGGGTAAGAACGAGCATTATTTTCCCTCCTTCCCGCGCGCCTCGGACAACGGAAAACGGATCGGGTAGACGCTGTCATGAAGAATGAGTTGCTTTCCTATTTTTTCTTTCACGTTAATAACGATTGGAGCTTTTAAGTTAATGGTAGAATCAGCAAACGGCTCTTTTAGCGTCATAATCGTATATGTCAAGCAATCATCAGGAGAATTCAATTTCAGCTTTTCAATATCTTCTTCTGTTAAATCAAACGCATAATCCGGGTAGAAAGAGAATGGATAAGCAATGACAAAGCCGACATGGCTGTGATGAATCGACTGCAAAATCGCAAACGGCGATTGTTCTTCTAATGGCAAAATGACAAATTGTTTTTCTTCTTCAAATCCAGGGATCCCGTTGGGAAAATGGATAATTTGTTTTTCATTTATTTCGATTTCTCCTAAAAATTTTGATGTTATTTTCATAGCGAAAAGCTCCTTTCTCATTTTCGCAAAAAAAGCGGTACATCATAACAGTACCGCTTTTTGTTAATATTTCACATCAATTTTGATAGACGGGTATTGAATCATATAGGCAGAGACGTTCCCAGGCTTGTATTCGTGAATCGGTCTATTTACGTTTGCCTCAATGATTGGCTTATTTGCATCGACTTTAATATCCAAATAACCTGGTTGGTAGCCAATATCTACACTATGAACAGATGGAATAAATTTTATTCCAAGCTGTTTATAAGGATGGAAGCCTTTTTCAGCCGCAATCGCCGCAATTGCATTGCCTCCATTTTCAATTTTCATGAGCTGGTCTCCTTCTTGCGCACGGCGGGCAATGCCTTCCAACAACGATTCGCGGCCTTCCTCTGCAAACTTTCTTGTAGAATCAAACGGATTAAGCAGCTCCATATCTCTCCATGCTTTTGACTGATCAATCGTTAACCGGGCCGGTTTGGAGTCGATTGTGAGCGTTGCCGGTTTCTGTTCAATAGACAAGTCGGCTTTCGGCTGCTCGATGTGCTGAATCGGCTTTTCAATATGTAAACCGAGAATCGCTTTTGTCGTGCGAATTTGTATTTGCGGGAAATTCATGTTTGCTCACCTTTTCCCTTTGTTAACGGAGGAAATCAACCAATGTAGGCTGAATAATGCGCGCGCCGACGCTTAAAGCAGCGCGATGCACGCTCTCTTGTGTAATAAGGTCGGTAATCGTTTTTTCGTATTCGATATCTTCGTTGTTAGACATTAATTTTGTCGCAATCACCTCTTGCGTGGACAAGCGGTTTTCCATCATCTCGACCCGATTTTGCTTCGCCCCAAGTTCCGAACGGGCCGCTAACAAAGCGTCTTGTTGCGCTTCAACTTGGCTTAAATGGCTGCTAATTGTGTTTCCAGTACTGTTAGGATCATCTAAAACCGTCTTTAAATTATCTAACATCCCGATAATTCCCGTAAATAAAGTTTTCCCATCAATATTGACATCTAACTTAATACCATCAAACACTTCGATTTCGACATCGCTTTGATTGCCGTTTACCGCAAAACCTGTTTCTCCTGGATAGCCGATAAACAACGGATTTTTCGTATCGGCTCCGTTAAAAATATATTTACCACCGACTTTCGTATTGGCGACATCGACAATGTGCTTTTGGATCTGGTCAATTTCATCCGCAATTTTTTTGCGGTCTTCTGGAGTAGCTGTATCAGTTGATGCTTGGACAACAAGTTCCTGTACGCGCTGCAAAGCGAGTCCAACTTTATCTAATGCGTCATCTGCGCTATCAATCCAGTTATGAACTTCTCCAATGTTGCGCTGATATTGTTTTACACGCGCTAAATCCTCCCGATAAGCTATCCCTTTCATCGCCACAACTGGATCATCGGAAGGGCGGGAAATTTTCTTCCCTGTCGCTAACTGTTCTTGATATTTTCCGAGCCGCTCATAACTATTCGATAAATTTCGCAGCATATTATTCGCCAGCATAAACTGTGTAACCCTCATGACCAATCACCTACCTTCCAACAATCCCCATATCATTAATAATTTTATCGAGCATTTCATCGATTGCTGTAATCATGCGGGCAGCTGCATTATAAGCATGCTGGAATTTAATCATATTCGTCATTTCTTCATCCAGTGAAACAGAGCTGACAGATTGACGTTTATTGTCAACAGAAGTTGCGAGCGTCTCCGCATTCGTTTTCATTCTCTCAGCTTGTTGCCCATCGACGCCGATTTTCCCAATAAGCCCTTGATAAAACGTTTGCACCGTTCCGCCAGTAATAGGCACGCTAACCGTCGTTCCGCTACCACTTGGCAGAGTGGCTGAACCATTAGTAATTTGAACATCTTTAATCATGGATAAATAAAGAGCATTATTGCCATTTCCAGATTCCCCACTCTTCGAAGATGCAGCGATATTAGAAAGGTTGTCCATAATATCTTTATGCACTTTAATAGTCGCTGCTGCTCCCTTTTCTGTTGGTGGACCGCTTAAAGTCATTTCAAAAAAGTCTCTGCCTCCGGTAGAATCATTTAGACCGAATCCTTTTTGATGTTGTGCATTAAACATAGTAGCAAACGAATACGCCATTTTATCTAAATCGGCAAGCATATCAGGATAATAGCCTTTCACATTATCTGGGTCAGAGCCGTAGCCATAAGCTTCAATTAATGATTTAATTCTGCCGCTCGCTAAACTGTCAAACTTGTTGTAACTTATTGTTGTTATGTTTCCGAGAACATCTTCGATTCGAATCTCAGAAATATATCCATCTGGGTTTGTTGGGTCTCCCGAAATGGAAGGGGATACCGAAAGCTTCGAATAGCCGTCTTTCGTCACTATTTTTACTGTGGATCCATCTTGATTAACAAGTGAAATTTCATAAATTCCTTCTGCTATATCTAGAGCGTTCCCGCCAGAAGGGACTGTTTCCACCTTTACCTGAAAATATTTTGATAGTTCATCGACAAGGGCATCACGTTTATCATAAAGGTCATTTGGCAAATAACCGTTCGGTTCGACAGCTTTAATTTGATCATTCAGTTCACTAATTTGTTTCAAAATCGAGTTCACTTCTAATAAACCTGTTTTAATTTCTTGCCCTAAATCGTCGCGAATTTGAGATAAAGAAGTGTAAAGGTAATTAAAAGATTCTGCCACTGCTATCCCGCGTTGGCGCACAACAGCGCGCGCTCCCTCATTTTCCGGATTGGCGCTTAAATCTTGCAGCGATTCCCAAAACTGCGTCATCGCCTTACTGAGACCAAATTCGCTCGGCTCATTCATAATATCTTCCATTTTTGCAATCGCTTCTGAACGTGCGCTCCAATAGCCTAATTTACTAGCTTCGTTGCGATATTGATAGTCTAGAAAGCTATCGCGTATTCGCTGTATAGACCCCGCTTCAACCCCCGTTCCCATTTGTCCCGGAATTTGCGGACGGTTCATCGACGCTGGCGGAAACGGTTCCGTTTCGACAAAATTGACGCGCTGGCGCGAATAACCGGGCGTATTCGCGTTGGCAATATTATGTGCGGTCACATATAACGCTGATTGCTGGGTAAACATGCCCCGTTTGGCTACCTCTAAGCCATGGAACGTCGATAGCATCTCCTTTTCCCCCAATCCTTGAAAATTGCTTGTTTGCTAAGCTTTGGAATCAAATAATGAACTCCCGCCTTCATATGAAGACGGCGCCACGTTCGGTTTCCGGTAATTCACTTCTTTCGGCTGCGGCATGAGCATATTCAGCATGACATGGACAAATTGCAATGATTGCTTGGCCAGCTGCTCGTTTAATTGATTCACATTTTTTAATTCCGACAGCACCGCTGATAAGTCATCCCGCAGTTTCTCAAGCATGGCCCGTTCCGTTCCTTCTGTTTGCAAAATGCACGCTGTTAATGTCGGTTCGTCCGTCTCGCCGATCATCGCGTGAACAACACGAATGCGTTCCTGCTCAACACGGCCAATGGCCGCAATATATTTTTGTTCTTCTTTCACAATTTCATTCAGTGCTTCCGTATCGCCTTTTTTTAGCACTTCCGTTTTTTTGTTTGCCAGCTCCAGCAAGCCTTTATGCAGTTTCACATGGTTTTCCAGCAGCTCTATTAATTGTTTGGCAGACAATCCAATCTCTCCCTGAAAGTACATAAAAATTAAACCAGTATTACGCGTAATACTGATTTTCTTTTAATTGTCAAAATAAAATCGATATACACTTTTCGCAATTTCCTTCGCGTCAATTTTATATGTCCCGTTTTGCACTTGCTCCTTTAACTTGTGCACTTTTTCTTGATGTTCGACCGTCCATTGGGAAAGCTGCTGCAGTTCTTTCGCCGCTGCAGAAATTTCCACTTTATCTTGTTTAATGGCATTTTTTTTCACTTGCGTCTCTTTATCAAATTGCCGTTTATAAGGATTAATGCCTGGCAGGCCGAATTTGTCAATTCTCATGAAAATCCCCCCTTTTAACATGCCCTGTGCCGTTCGTTGCCGCAACTTCTATCTATATTATCGGCAAACGCAAAAGATTGTTAACAACCATTCAAAATTTATTTTCATCGTTCCTTTTCGTATAATAAATGTTTTCTGCCTGACGGCGTTTTTTCCTTTCTTCTTTTTGCAGCTCTTCTAGCTGTTGATTTAAATCTTTTAAACAGTTTTCGCAAAGCTTGCCTTGGCGAATCAACGCACCACAGCGGGCGCAAGGGTATGTTAGATTTGGAAATTGCGCAAGTTTCAGCCGGCCGCTTTGAATAAATTTAATCAGCAGCGATTCCTTTACTCCTGTTGCGTCAACAATTTGCGCCATTGTCGCCATGCGGTTTTCTCTTTTCCGCAAAAAATGGTAGACTTTCTCAAACGCCTCTTCTTCCTCTTTATAGCAATCCTCACAAATATCACGAAACGAAGTTTTAACAAATAAACGTCCGCAGTTTGGGCAATTCGCTAAATTCATTGCTTATCCTCCCCATATTCCTCTCTCCTTTTATTATAAGACATAAGAAACGCTTACGTATAAATATTGATGATTAACCCTTGAATTTCCCCGATTGTGCCTAAAAGGTCGATTCCTTGTTTTTCTTTTTGCAACACCGCATTCGTGAGATCGATAAGCTTTTTATCCACTTCTTTCACCATTTTGTATAAACGCGACCGGCCGCTCCAATTGAAACCATGTTGTTCTGACAATCGCAAACCGTTTTGTACCGCATCATCCAGCAGCTTTTTCACAAGCCGTTTATATTTTCGCAAATCTTCCACCGAACGCGATTCTGCTAATTTTTTTCCTTGTTCTTCGATTTCTTTCGCAAGCTGGCGAAATCGTTCGAGCGCGAGTTCTTCGTTTTGCTTTGCCGCAACCTCCGCAAACGATACAGACGGGGAAGCAGCTGCTTCTTTTTGGCTTACATTCACCATGTTCGCATTTGTGATTTTTCGAATTTCCACATGAATCTCCCCTATTGCCGTTCGATGTTCTTAATTAATTTCAAAATTTCCCCAATCACCGCATAAAGCTGTGGAGGAACACGATTTTCCGGGTCAACTAAATGCTTAACAAGCGCTGAATCACCTTGCATAGGAATGCGCTGCTGTTGCGCCTGCTTGATTATTTCGTTTACAGTATGGATTTTTGGCTCCGTCAGCTGATCGGCTCCGCTTTGATAACTTGCCAGCGCAGAAAAATGCTGATAACCGTTTTTCATACCTTCCAATCATACCCTTTCCCGCTATTTCTTTCGTCTGCTTTTCTTGTTTCCGCCGCTGTTTTTTCTTCTTCATGTTTATGATTCATTTTCGCAAACGTAATTCCTTTCACATTGTAGCCGATTTCCTCCAGATTTTCTTTAGCCGTCTCTGTTAACGCTTTTAATGCTTCGGTAAGTTTCTCGCTATCCGTTTTTATGGTCACTGTTAAATCTCTTTCCAATGCCTGTAGTAAAATCCCGATTTTCCCGTATTTTTCCGTGTCAAGCAAAAAGTACAGGCTGCAATTTTGCCAATCAAGCTTTCCCCCGTCATTTCGGGCGTTTAAATAAATACGGACCGTTTCCATTTGGTCATGCAACAATACCGGCACTTGGTAAAACATCGTTTGCATATGATTGCCGGCGTCAAATTTGCTTAGCAGCTGCTGGCCTGTCATATTCGCCAAAGCATGCTCGGCTTGCGCTGCAATCATGCCAAATTCGCCTTGGCTTAGCTTCAACAACAGCGCCTTTATATTTTGCGGCTCTCTGGCCATCTGTTTAGACAGCAAAGCATGGAAGACATCTTTCTCATGGTGAAACCCTAATTGCCGGAATTGTTCGAACGTATTTCTTGCCGAAACTTCCTCACTGAGCGGAAACTTCAATATCCGTGCCAGCTGCGGCAAAAGCTGCTGCTTCGGCGCTGCTTCCGGATCCTCTCCGCTGAAAGGATGAGCGGAAACAAAATGCTTCACTTTAACATCCGCTGGCTGAAAGCGAAGCCCCTCAAGCAAATGCTTTGCTTCTTTCACGGCTTTTAACGCATCGCTTTGCTTTCCTTCAATAAGCAACTGCTTCGCTTCTGCCAATTTCGCGCTTGCCTGCAGCATTTGCTTCTCTGTTTTCATATCGGTAAAAAGCATAAACTCTCCTTGCAAAATAGCGCGGTCTAACGTACGAATCACGGCTTCGACCAATTGCTTTGCCTGCTGGCGCGCCGATGTTTGTCCATTATCCAGTAAAAATGCCGCGTTTTCCAGCTTCTTATTCATCTCTATTTGCAGTTTTTTAAAATCAAGCGCCGCTTGTGAGAGTTTTTCCGTAATCGTCTTCACAATGATATTTTTGGCTGGGGTGGGGAATGCTTGCATCCATTCCTCATTCCAATATGTCCATTCCGTTTGTTGACTTTCTGCCGTTTCAGCAGATTGATTCTTTTGAGGGATTTCTTGCTCCTCCATCAAGTCTGTTTCAGCTGGAGAGCGGAAAACTTTCGTGCCATTGCTGACGAAATCGCGGTTGTTCTCCTTCCAATCTTGTAAATTATCCTCTGCTGAAGTTTGCAGCCCGTTTCCCATCAAAGCTTGCAAACTGTTTTCCACTGAAGATCGTAAGCTCGGCAAAAGCGCGAGATAATCGACGAGCTGCGCCAATGTTTCGCCGAACGAGTCGCCATGCAGCGCTTCATGGATGGCCTGCAGATGCGATTCGGTCACTTCCAGCTTTTTATTCGCAAGCGCCTGTACCGTTTCCAATTTTTCGCTCAGCGTCCCCTTGGCTTTTTCGAGAAAGCGCCTTAATATTGCTTTTTCTTCCTTAGATAGGCGAATTCCTTGCGCAAGCAAAATTTGTTCCGCTTTTTCTAATTCACCAGCAGGAAATAAACCGGCGGCTGGGCCATTTGTTTCCGCTGCTTTCGGTACTGCCTGCACTTGTAAAACGTGATCTTTGATGCCAACAATTCGCACAACCACTTTATCTTCCTTTGGGATTTCTCCTTGAAAGCGAACGTGCACATCTTGTCCTTTCACCGTTATAATCGCTTCATCGTTGCTTAACTTTTCCTTCACCGTTGCGAAAAATGTTTCTCCCTCTTTCAAAGAAAACGGTGCCGGATCGCTCATGATAAAATCGTTGCGAACTTGCATGATTTCACGCTCCCGCACTATCTTTTACTATTCTTAATATCGGCATGTTGCCCGGAAATATTAACCTCTTGCCAATGTTAACGAAGAAACAGAGGCAGCGCCAGCCTTAAGCAACACCTTCGCCGCATGCCTTAATGTCGTCCCTGTCGTATAAATGTCGTCGATTAACACAATCGGTTTGCCCTGCAAAGATGTTTGTTCCGACAGGTGAAAAACGTTTTCGGTCCGCAGCCGCTCAAGGCGCGACTTTTTGGACTGTTTTTCCAAATGGCGGCGGCAAAGCAGCTCATGAATGGGGAGGGCAAGCAGCTCGGCGAGCGCCTTTGCCTGGTTAAAGCCGCGCTCGAACAAGCGCTCGGCGCTGAGAGGAACCGGGACGATCAGAAAGGTATTGTCAAAATGGCGGTAAAACTCGCGGCAAAATTCGTCCTGAAACGCTTGGACCACCGCGTAGTCGCCGCGAAATTTCCAAAGCGCAACCACTTCCTTCATAAAATCATTGTACATATACACTGAGCGGTTTTTCGTTAACACATCTTTCCATTCATCGTCTGCTTGCCAGCGAATGCAATCAGCACATAGCCTCTTTTGGTGATGCGATGGTTTAAGGCCGGCGGAAGGCCGGCCGCAAATATCGCAAATGTCTCCGGCAATTTTCAGCAAAGCATTGCGGCATTTCGCACAGAGGCAGTCCGCTTTTTTTAACGTCAAAAAATGCTGCCAGCTTGTGATTGGATTGTACGGCGTGTGGCAAAGCAAACAATTCATTGCGTCCTCAATAGCCCCCTTTCTGCTGCTTCCTTATTCATTCTTTCAATCTGCCGTTTCGCTGCCACCATTCCCCTCGTTTTTCCATAATGGAAAAAGCGGATATCGCCGTCTGGATGCTGGGCGCTGCGGCCGACGCGGCCGGCAATTTGCACGAGCGCGCTTTCCGTAAAAATATCGTCTTCGGCGCCAAGCACGGCGACATCGATGTTTGGGACGGTCACGCCGCGCTCTAAAATGGTCGTAGTGACAAGAAGCGGAATGCGCCCGTCGCGAAACGCCTGCACTTTCTCGGCGCGCTCCGGGTCTTCCGCGTGGACGCCTTCAACCCGCTCATGCCATTGTTTAACTATGTGTACGACTTGTTCGAGCACATCAATCTGGGGGACGAATAAAAACGCTTGTTTTTTTGTTTCCATGCGGGATAGGACCCATGCCGCCACATTGCGGGGAAGGCGCCCGCGCTTCAGCTGCCTGCGCCAGTTGCCGCACCATTCGAACGACGGCACAGGGAGGGGAAAACCGTGGTAGCGGGCGGGAATGGTGACGGCTTTCCGTTTGCCGCGCCTGATGTCCCGCTGCCACGCCGGATGAGGGGTTGCGGTTAAATAAATCAGGCTGGACTCTGCTTTGCGCGCTTTGGCGGCGGCATACTCAAGCATTGGCTCAACAGAGTACGGAAAAGCATCCACTTCATCAATCACCATCACATCAAAGGCGCGGTAAAACCGTAAAAGCTGGTGGGTGGTGGAAATAACAAGAGGGGCGGATTTGCCGCGGTCTTCGCTGCCGCCGTACAAGGCGATGAGGGGAACACCCGGAAACACCCGCCGCAAGCGGGGAGCAAGCTCGCGCACGACATCGGTTCTTGGCGTGGCGATGCATACGCGTTTTCCCATTTCCAGCGCCCGTGCGATTCCTTGGAACAGCACCTCTGTCTTGCCTGCTCCGCACACCGCCCAGACAGTCAATTCGCTGTTCTGGGCGACCGCGTGTTCGACCGCACCGGCGGCCCGCTGCTGTCCTTTGGATAACGTTCCATTCCATGAAAGCGGAGAAAGATAGCGTGGCTGCGGAAAAGAAAAGCGGGAGGCAACAAGCGGCGTGCATTCGCTGACACGGCCCATCATGATGCATTTGCGGCAATACGTACAAACAGTATGGCAGCGTGCGCAAGGAAACGAGGCGAAAAAACGGCCATCCTCGTTTCCGCATCTTATGCAGCGCCATCCATGTTTTGTTTTTACAATCCCTTTTTCATAGAAAAGATAGCCATGTTCATAATGTGTTTGAATGAGGTGGAGAGAAAAGGGAAGTTCTTCAAGTAGAAGCTGTCTTCCTTCCAAAAAGGAAAGGAGTTCCGGGGAATACGGAAATCCGGGAGTTGGCTGGAGCGAAGATGTAAAATCAATATGGCTGATCGGTTTGGCATTTTTACCGGTTTTGGCCAGCGCTTCAGGGATAAGCCTTCCTTTGTCCACGATAAAACGCATACATTTCCTCCTTTTCCCATTGTTTATCCCTGCCATATCAAGAAAGGTGCGCTTTGGTCCAGCAGAAAGAACATAAAGCCGCATTCAGGACTTCATTGCTGCTGGACCAAAGGAAATTTCGCCGCTAAGTCCAGCGGGCTTGGAATGCGGAAGCCAAAATCGCTGCCGTTTAAAGAGCTGGTCCTTTGTTAAGTTTCCCATTTCTTTTGCACATCAAGGCAGCGGCGAGAGCAAAGCTTTCTTTTCCAAAGCCCTGCGTCATCTGCAGCATTACGGCTGATACCACGTTAGCCCTAACGCGCCCTCACCAAGGTGGGTGGCGATGACAGGGCCGAAATAGCTAATGGAAAACTCGACGTTCGGATAAAGGCTCGATAATTGCTGTTTCCATTGTTCTGCCTCATCCGGGCGGTTGGCGTGAATGATCGCTGCTTTTAACGGCACGCCTTTTGCCGCGTCTTCTGCCAGCAGCTCTTCAATCCGCTTGATTGCTTTTTTGCGCGTGCGGATTTTTTCAAACGGAACGATTACTTTATTTTCAAAGTGAAGCAGCGGCTTAATTTGCAGCAGCCCGCCGATAAACGCCTGCGCGCCTGTCAACCTTCCGCCGCGCTGCAGATGCGCCAAATCGTCCACCATAAAGTAGGCGCGCAGCGTTTTTTTCATTTCATCGATCCGCGCGATGATTTCCTCCGGCGTTTTTCCGTCAAGCGCCATCTTCGCCGCTTCAATCGCGTAAAACCCTTGCGCCATGCAGCTGATTTCCGAATCATACGCATATACGTTCAGGCCATCGACCATATTTCCTGCCGTCAGCGCTCCTTGGTATGTCCCGCTGATGCCGCTCGAGAGATGGATGCTGATGACCGCATCATATCCTTCCTCACGGAGGGATGTAAACAGCTCAACAAACTCGCCAACCGCTGGCTGGGAAGTCGTCGGCAGTTCTTTATGCTGCTTTATTTTTTCGAAAAATTGTTCCGCACTGATATCGACTTCTTCGCGGTACGTTTCCCCGCCAAACGCGACGCTCAGCGGAATCATGCGAATCCTCAACCGGTCGCGCACATCTTTTGGAATGTACGCGGTGCTATCCGTTACAATTGCTGTTTTCATCGTTCATACCTTCCTTACCGTTTTTGTTACCTATTGTAGCGGGAAATGAAACGAATTTCATTATCATTAACCCGATAAGCACTTGGTCCTTTCCGGCGAAACTAGCGGACTTCGACCCAGCCGTTTTTGATGGCGACAATGACCGCTTGTGTCCGGTCATTCACGTTCAGTTTTTGCAAAATATTGCTGACATGGTTTTTCACTGTTTTTTCGCTAATGTAAAGCGCCTCGCCGATGCCGCGGTTGCTTTTTCCGTCTGCTAACAGCTGCAACACTTCACATTCGCGCCGCGTTAGCAAATGAAGCGGCCAGCGGGCTTCCCGCTTCCCTTCTCCTTCCTTTTCGTTTTTTCCAGCCGACAGCCGGCGGTATTCGCGAATTAAATTATGCGTTATCTTCGGATGCAAATAGGAGCCGCCTTCTGCGACGATTTTCACCGCTTCAATTAATGTATCTGCATCCATGTCTTTTAATAAATAGCCGGTAGCGCCCATTTGCAGTGCGCGCATCACATAGTTTTCGTCATCATGAATCGAAAGAACGACAATTTTCGTGTCAGGATACATTTCCACCAGCTGTCTCGTTGCCTCAACTCCATTGGTGTTTGGCATATTAATATCCATGATGACAATGTCAGGACGGTGTTGTTCGACAATCGCGAGCGCTTCGCTTCCGTCTGCTCCCTCGGCGACCACCTCAAACTCTTCTTCAAATTCTAAAATCCGCTTCATCCCTTCCCGAAACAATTGATGATCGTCAATGATAGCAATGCGTGTTTTCACAATGCCTCTCCTCCTTTTTTAGTTTATTGTGGTTATATGTTCAATGGAATGCGAATGAAAATGGTTGTGCCGGCCCCGATCTTTGAGCGAATCGTTAACGTGCCTTCCAATAAGTCAACCCGTTCTTTCATCCCCATTAACCCAAAAGCATTTTCTTTTTTCACCGTTGTGTCAAACCCTTTTCCGTCATCTTTCACCATCACAAGCAGCTGGTCGCTGCACATTTCCGTTTTCACTTCAATTTTCGTTGCTTCAGCATGTTTCAGGGCATTTTGCACCGCTTCTTGAACGAGGCGAAACACCGCGACTTCCAAACGGGGCGGAAGTCTCATTTCTTTCCCGATATGGACAAATGAGATATCGATTCCTTTACTATAGTCTTCGATTGTCTGTAAGTATTTTCTTAGTGTAGGAACTAATCCTAAATCGTCAAGCGCCATTGGTCTTAAATCATAAATAATTCTTCGCACTTCGTAAAGAGCTGAACGGACCATTTTTTTAAAATCGCGGATCTCCGAAATAGCCGCTTCGATCCCGCGGTCTTTTAACACTTTTTCCATTAAATCGGAACGAATAATCACATGCGCGAGCGTTTGTGCCGGGCCGTCGTGAATTTCCCGCGACAGCCGTTTGCGTTCTTCTTCTTGTGCCTCAATAATTTTTAAGCCAAATTCTTGCTTCCGTCTCGCTCCTTCAATAAATTCACCAACTTGCCGGAAATCACTGGTCAAATAATTAAGAACAACCGTCACTTGCCCGACTAAATGATCAGCTCGTTCGATCGTTTCTTTCAGCCCGATTAAACGCCGCTCCAGCTCATCCCGGCGCAACCGCAACTGCTTTTCCCTTTCCCGGACCATCGCCAGCTCCATGTGCAATTCATGCGCTTTTTCATACGCCTCGCGAATTTCATTTTCTGAATGTGACGCGAAATTCCGGCTCACCTCCGAAAGGCGCTGGCGGGAGCGCCGTGTTTGCACTTCAAGCTTGTCCGCCTCCTCGATCGTCCTGTGGATCGCTGCCTTTACCTCTGCCAGTTCTTTGACCATCCATTCGTATTCTTGGCGCGACTGTTCGCCAATCCGGAAAATTTCATCCTTGCTATGTTGAACGGTGTCGATCATTTTTTCGACAATTTTATCCAATTCTTTCACATTCAAGTTTTTATTTGCCGACATACAACATCCTCCGTAAACGCATTACTGCGCTGCTTTCCCATTCACACACGGATACCAAAAAAATTTATTTGAAGGAAAAAAGTTGTCGATTTATAATAAAAAAAGCATCTACTAACAAATTCACTCTTTTGCCTACTACTAAAATAGTATAACATGTTTTTTGGTAAAAACCTTGTCTGATTTTTTATTCAGACCCGTTTTCGTTGCAGCGAGGTGATTTTTGTTTTGTTGCAAAAATACTATACAGTAAAAGGATATGGCGAAAATGAAATCGTCATTGAAAAATCCCGCTTTATTTGCTATATCAATCGGGCGACGACAGAAGAAGAAGCAGTCCAGTTTATCCAGCAAATAAAAAAAAAGCATTGGGACGCGACTCATAATTGTTCTGCCTACATCATCGGCGAGCACGATCAAATCCAAAAAGCGAACGATGACGGGGAACCGAGCGGCACTGCCGGCATCCCGATGCTGGAAGTGCTGAAGAAAAAAGGACTGAAAGATACCGTCGCTGTGGTCACTCGCTATTTTGGCGGCATTAAACTTGGGGCAGGCGGCCTTGTGCGCGCATACGGAAAATCGGTGTCAGAAGGGCTGAAAGCAGCCGGCATCGTCGAACGCCGCCTAACGCGCGTCATGCATGTCACCATCGATTACACATGGCTTGGAAAAGTGGAAAATGAATTGCGCTCTTCTGACTATACTATAAAAGACATCCATTACTCCGAAAATGTTGAGATGGAAATTTTTGTTGAGGAAACAGAAAAGCAAACATTTGTCGACTGGATGACGGAGCTGACAAACGGAAGGGCAGAAATAAGAGAAGGAGAAACAGAATATCTCGAAATAGACGTCCCTTAATCAAAACGATAAAAAGGAGTCATTATCATGGTAGATGAAAGAACGACAATAAATGGACGAAAGCGATACAAAAAGAAAAAAAAGAAAAAGCGAAGAAGACGCATTTTATTCGGGCTGTTTATTCTCAGCTTATTATTGTTAGTCAGTTCTTTAGGATATGCTTCATTTTTGCTGCATAAGGCCGAATCGGTGATGAACAAGTCATATGAAATGCTCAGATATGATAACGCCGAGTCTCTTGACCCTAAAAAGGACAATTTTTCTGTGCTGTTTATTGGCGTCGATGACAGCCGCACACGCAATTTCCAAAAAGATACCAGGTCCGACGCGCTGATTCTCGCCACATTTAACGCGAAAGACCAATCTGTGAAAATGGTGAGCATTCCGCGCGACTCATACGTATATATTCCATGTGAGGACAAATATGATAAAATTACGCATGCACACGCTTATGGAGGCGTAAAGTGCACCGTTGAAACAGTCGAAAATTTATTTGATATCCATATCAATTATTACGTCAAAATGAATTTCTATGCCTTCATGGATGTCGTCGATGCGTTAGGCGGAATCGAAGTTGAAGTGCCTTATGACATTAAAGAAAAAGATTCAGAAGACCATCATAACGCCATTGTCCTGAAAAAAGGGCTTCAAAAGTTAAACGGTGAAGAAGCGCTCGCCCTTGCGAGAACGCGAAAGAAAGATAACGACATCGAACGCGGGAAACGCCAGCAAGAAATTTTAAAAGCGATTCTGAAGAAAGCGAGCCAGGCGAGTTCCATTACAAAATACGACGATGTCATCGAAGCGGTCGGAAACAACATGAAAACAAACTTTACGTTTGACCAGATAAAATCTCTTGTCTATTATGTCGTAAGCAACAAAAATCTCTCGATTGAATCACTCCATCTCACCGGAACAGACAGCAATGACGGAGTTTATTACTACATGTTAGATGAACAGTCTGTTCAAGAAATCAGTGAAACGCTCCAAAATCATTTGCGGTGACCATGCGGGCGCCGGAAACGGCATCTCACAGCATCTCGGGAATAAAAAACACAAAAAATATCAATAAAAAAAGCCATCTGGGTAAGAAAACCAGACGGCTTTTTTAATTTTGCTTTCCACCGGCATAGCGAATGACTCGCACAATTTTTAAAATCGGACGATAATTGCTGTCAACGAGGCCAATTTTTTCTGCCACCAATTCAAGAGCAAGCAAAACAACGGCAAGTATAATCATTGACACCCAAACAGCAGCCTGCGATAAAATAATCGCTATAAGTCCAAACAAGGCGCTCATACCATAAATAATAAGGACCGTTTGCCGATGGCTATATCCAAGCCGGAGCAAACAATGATGCAAATGCGATTTGTCTGGCGCAGATAAAGGCTGCTTTTTGACGATTCGGCGAATGATTGCGAAAAATGTGTCTGAAATCGGCACTCCTAAAATTAGTACAGGAATGACAAATGAGATGAATGTAACGTTTTTAAAGCCGAGCAACGCCAAGACCGAAATCATATACCCTAAAAATAAAGCGCCTGTATCGCCCATAAAAATTTTCGCTGGATGGAAATTATATAATAAAAATCCTAACGTGCTTCCAAGCATAATGATCCCTACCGAGGAAACGAACCAGTCGCCCATAATGATGGCCATTCCAGAAATAGTAATTAAGGCAATCGCAGACACTCCCGCGGCTAGTCCATCAAGCCCATCGATTAAGTTGATGGCATTGGTAATCCCCACAATCCAAATAATGGAGATTGGGATGCTCAATATTCCAAAGTGCAACTCTCCTCCAAACGGCAGGTTGATAAAGGTGACTTGCAGCCCTCCAATGACCACCACAATAAATGCGGCGATCAGCTGACCGAAAAATTTTATTTTTGCCGAAAGTTCATAAATGTCATCAAGAACACCGATAACAACGATAACCAAGCTTCCAAGCAAAATATACATCCAGTCTTCGTTCCATGGGCGCAAAATCGCATAACCGATCAAAAAGCTGATATATATCGCTAAACCGCCTAAACGCGGCATTATTTTCTGGTGCACTTTCCGGTAGTTTGGCTTATCAGTCGCTCCAACAGCAAACGCTAATTTTTTAACAATTGGAGTCAAAACGACTGAACAGACAAAACATATAAGCAGCGTCATCCATAAATATAACATGGGGAAAACTCCTCCCTTAAGTTCTAGGATAACCACTCATTCCACTTCTAACTCGAAGCGGTTATTTCCATTTTTTAAAATCCTTTTCCAGACAATTTCAGCACTTTAATCCCACAGCGTTGATTATAACATATTAACTCTATTACATAAATAACAAAATTACTCAAAATCTATTAATCTCCCCTTCATATTTATTCGAACAAATGCATTTTTTCTGTACGTCAACGATCTGCATCGCGCCTTATTTATGGCATAAACCTTTCTTAAGTTCAGCGGGACGTCTCTTCGATAGAACCAAAAAAACGGCTGCCTATTTCATCATCGGCAGCCGTTGAAAAGACATCAAGCGGAATGATTTCAGCAAAAGAAGAGAAACGAGAACAAACGTGAGACCTCCTATAAAAATATTGGCAATATGATGGTGAAAATCGATATATTTATGAATTATTGCCGCGGCAATCGTTGCACAAAGAGCATACAAGATTAGCCGAAGCCACTGGGCTTCTTTTTCCGGTTGAAGGCGCAACTGCACGACGCTTGCAACAACCAGCATGAGAAATTGGACAATGGCGCTAACCGTCGTTCCCCATGCCACCGCATCCGCCCCATATTTTCCGATGAACAGCTTAATAATCAAAATATTGACGCCAAATACGGAAATCATTCCAGTCGCTACAGGAACAAATGATTTCTCCATCGCATAAAAAAACCGTGTAATAAACAGATTGGCAGCTTGGGCAAACATCCCAATGATGAAAATTTTCAGCATCATCGCCGTCATTTTTGTCGATTGCGCCGTAAATGATCCATATTCAAAAATCAGCTTCACCATTTCTTCGGCGTAAAAATAAACAAAAACCGAAACAGGAACAATAATCATGAACAGCGATTTCAGCCCGCGGAAAAATATCGATGAAATGCCGCCATAATCCTTCTCCGCTGTTTTTTTGGCAAGCATTGGGTAGATCACTGTCGTTACGCTAGTCATTAAAATCACTTGCGGCAACTGGACAAATTTCAAAGCATAATTTAAAGCCGCCACATACCCAGCCTCAAGCTGTGAGGCAAACATGCGCTGAATAAAAATATATAATTGCAGCGTCGCACCGCCAAACAAGACGGGTACCGCAATTTTTAACATTCTGGCGATGTACTCCGGTTCCGTCGTCACCAATTGAAACTGAAAGCGGTGCAAGTTATTTTTCCGCAGCTGAACAAACAAAATCAGCAGCATCACCGCGGCGCTCGCCACCGCCCCCCATCCATATGCATAAATACCGCAAAAAGGATAAAGCAGCACGACCAGCAGCACAAACATTCCGTTATTCACCAATGCCGCAACGGCAGCGCCATAAAATTGATCTTGCGCGTTTAAAATGCCAGAAAACCACATTGAAAAAACAAGAAATAGCGCAGAAGGGGCTGTAATCATAAAAAGCTGCGACGTCATCAGCAACTGTGAACCGGCGAGGCCGGAAAAAAAGAATGCGACAATTGGTTTTGCAAACACCATTAATCCTGCTGTGATCAATAATAAGAAAATCAGCATATACGTAAATACGGTATTGTGAAAGCGCTGCTTCTCTATATCGTTTGACATTTTGCTAAAGATACTAATATAGGCGGTCGTAACCGCCCCGCCAAGCACTAAATACAAAAAGTTCGGAATGGTATAGGCCAAAACAACACTGTCTGCCAATGAGGACGTGCCAAAATGATATCCAATCATCACTTCACGCACAAACCCGAAAAACCGCGACAATATGTTAATAACCGTTACGACACCAATGATTTGAAACAGACGTTTTCTGTTCACATCCTCACCTGCTATACTGCCAATTTTCTTTTCGTTCAGAATCAGCATTCACCATACATACTACTTAAACACGGTCATAAAGCTGGAGAATTTGGTCAATGATTCTCTCTTGATCATTTTCTTGGGCGCGCTCCTCGCCCTTTTGAACTAGCTGTTTGCGAAGATCCGCATCATCAAGCAATTTTTTCATTCCCTCGAACAAGGAATCTGGATTGCCTGGCTCCACAAGCACACCTGCCCCGTCACCAAGCAGATAAGCCAGTCCGCCAACACGGCTTCCGACAACAGGCGTATGGCAAGACATCGCTTCTAACGCCACCAATCCAAATCCTTCTAAATGAGACGGCAACACAAACATCTCTGCAGCGGCCATCCACACCGCTACATCTTTCTGTTGCATCGCGTCCAATATATGTACATCATTGATTCCTTCCATACGATGAGTAAGTTCGTTATAAAAGGCGTTATCCTTCTTAGCGCCAATCAGATAAAGCGAGACGGAATGGTATTCCTTTTTCAGTTTCGAAAATGCTTCCACCAATTCGATTAGTCCTTTTTGGCGAATAATATTTCCCACAAATAAAATTGGAATCTCATGTTCGCCGATCCCGCAGCGCTTTCTCGCTTCCTCTTTGTCAAGCGGCTGAAATATGCGGCGGTTAACGCCCATGTTAATCACAGAGACGTTTTCCTCAGGAACATCAAATTCATTGCGAATCTGCTCAGCGAGTTTGTGCCCCACCGCGATGACATGGTCTGCCTTCCGCAAAATGGTCGCTGTCCACTGCCGAATCCTTCCGCTTTTGTTGGCCATTCGGTCAATATCCCCGCCATGAGCAGTCACAACCAGCTTTGCCTTCCACCATTTTTTATACCATAATCCTAGCATTCCTGTCGGAAAAACGTAATGAGCATGAACCACATCGTAATTCCGCCCTTTTGTCACACAATGAATCAATGTTCGAAGAAGCCACAAAATATATTTCGTTAGGACGTTTACTTTATCTGTGCGCGGATTCGTTACAGCAATAACATCCACATGCAGCCCGCGGCCGCGAAGAGCTTCCACTTGATTTTTCACAAAAATGCCAAATGACTTTGCCATTTCTGTTGGATACATGTTGCTCAGCACTAATATCTTTTTACCGGACATGTTTCTCACCACTTAAGCGTAGCAATTCAATGCCTTCCCCTGCTTTTTCTTTCATTTGTTCAGCGATTTGCCTCGTTTCGCGCTGAATGTCTAGCCATTTTTTCTCCATTTTCTCAACGATCTGCACAATCGAAGCTGGTTCCATTCCTAATGTTTCCACAGAAACATAGCGGTCTGTCTGGCGGATCAATGATAAAAAATGATAAACTTTCGGATGATAACCAATCCCAATGATTGGGGTTCTTGCAACAACCGCCAAAATCAGTGAATGCAGCCGTGTTCCGATCACAAGGTCATGCGAAGCACAAAGACTGACAATATCATTTGGATGCAAGTTTTTATCAATAATAGTGACACGATCGCGATGTTTCATTAATGCGGCAATATCCTTTGTTACTTGCACATCCTGGGGGTATTTCGTTGAAAAAAACGTAACAGCCACGTTCTTTTTCTCAATAAGTTGATCTAAATTTTTCGCCATTCCGGTAACGTAATTGGAGTACTTTTGTTCATTCGAAGTAGGCCAATATTTTCCATTATAATATGGCACAGCGGTAACGGCTACTTTTTGAACGAAATGTGATTCTTGCTTTTCATTCGGAGCAGCTAAATAAAGGGCCGGATCACCGATGACATGTATGTCCCTTTTCACCCCGAGCGCCTGCAACAGCCGTTTCGACTGCTCATCGCGAACGGAAATGCAACAGGCTTTTTGGGACAATTGCTTTATGAAAAAAGCTCCCAGCTTCGTTTCAATCGGCCCCACTCCGACTCCGTAAACAATCACTTTACATCCCGCGTAATGTCCTAGTAATCCAAGGGTAGCGTATAATGGACCGTCCCATTTATACAAATCCATGAGAATCCCGCCGCCGCCCACAATGATGACATCGAGATTTCTCATGATTAAATAATTTTCTTTTAATGTTTTCATGATCGAAAATGGGAGAGGGCCTTTGCGGTGAAAAATAGGAACTGCTCGAACCCCGTATCGTTGCTCCGTGTCCTTGGGATTGTTGCTAAAAACGATAATGTCTTCGTTAGGGATGGACAACTCTTCGATCAACTGTTTTAAAATTCCTGTTAAAATTGCCTCATCTCCGTTGTTATTGTGACCATAGTTTCCAATAATACCTATCTTCATAAAAAACACCTTTTTAAAAATGATTGTCGAAAAATGTTGTGCGTCTCAACTTTATTCATTATACTATTGTTTCCTTATCCGTAAAAGCACTTTTGACCATAACATTATAGCAATTTTTCGATGCAATGAAAAATGAAGGGATGCCCGATTCACCGGGCACCCTTCATCCTGTCATTGGCTGTAGTATTGGACAATGCCGTTATAGATCGATTGCGCAAAAATGTTTTGATAGTGATCGGAAGTTAATTTTTGGTAATCGCTACTATTTGTGATAAAACCAAGCTCTACAAGAACACTTGGCACATTGTTGTTGCGGACGACGTAAAAATCATAGTCTTTCACGCCGCGATCCTTCATGCCAGCATTATTGACAATTTGTTGCTGAATGGCCTTTGCCAACAAATAGCTTTCATAGCCGTTCGGATTTTTCGATGTATCATAATAAGTTTCTGTACCGCTCGCAGATGGGCTTGCCGAGTTGACATGGATGCTGACAAACAGTTCCGCATAATTATTTTTTGCAATCTGCACTCGCTCCTCAAGCGTTTTATACACATCGCTTTCTCTCGTCATAATGACTTTCGCCCCGGCGCTTGCGAGCTTCTGTTTCACTTTTTGCGCAACAGACAAAACGATATTCTTTTCGTACGTTTTTCCATTCATCGTTCCCGGATCTGTGCCGCCATGGCCGGCGTCAATCACAATAATGCGCCCTTGCACCGGATTGCCGTTTACATTTTTTAATTTCAAGTAGGTTTTATGTACATATCCTGTTTTGCCATTGTACGAAATTTTCGCCCAATACCCGTTAATCTCTAAAACGTTCACTACCGTTCCATAGGAAAGCTGGCCAATCACCGAAGCGCTGGCGCTTCCAGACGAACGGACATTTAACGTGTCCGCAGTCACTTTCCCCGTAGCAATCACAGAACTATTGACTGGAGAACTATTGACCGGAAGACGGAAATCTTTGTTCAACGCGCGAGCGACAAATGCGGAAAATTGCGCTCTTGATGTGTATGACTCTGGCATAAACTGGTTTTCGCTGCCATTCGAAATTCCATGATAATACAGTTTTACAATGTACGGATAAGCCCAGTAACTTGGACTAATATCGCGGAAAATTTGCTTGTTTCCTACATTCCCAGGTTCCGGTAACTTAAAAGCGAGAGCGATAATTTTGCTCATTTGCGACCGTTTCAAAGGAGCGTCCGGCTGAAACGTCCCATCCGAATATCCTTGAAAAATCCCTTTTTCCACCGCTCTTTCAATCCATCCTGCCGCCCAATGAGAAGGAGGGACATCTTTAAAACGGGCACGGGTTACCGTCTTTTCACTTTGTCCTAACGCTTTAACAATCATTTTTGCTGCCTGCGCTCTCGTTACATTCTCGTTGGGGTGAAACCGCAATACGCCGTTTTCATTATACCCCTGAATAATCGCGCGCCCGTATAAAAACTCAATTTCTTTTTTTGCCCAATGGTCAGCCGGCACATCAGCAAAAACCGGTTTTGCAGTGGAAGCGGCTGAAAAAGAAGCGCTCGCTGATTCCGCGTTAAACGGCGACGGCTGATGGAAATCCTGAATTTTCTGCAAATCGCCTTGGGAAGAAGCGGCAGATGAATTAGTTTCCGCATAAGTTCCCGAAGAGTAGCCAAAGAACATTAACAAACACAACAACAACAATCGCAGTGGCTGCAATAACACCTCTCCTTTCATCACCAAAATTCTGGAATAATTGTACCCCCTTTTCTCTATCATTTAATTCTATGAAACTATGTCTAAAATCGCAACCCTAATTCCGACAAACTTTTCCAAACAAACGGCATAAAGCTCATCATGCTTGGCATGATGAGCTTTATTTTTTATCCAACATATATTGATATGTTCTTGCAAGCATTGCCGCAAACTGGGCGCGGGTAAGAAACTCATTTGGGCGAAAATACGGCTGCTTCGTGACAATTCCTTTATCTGCCAGCTGCTGCACCGCATAATAAGCAAAACTCCCATCCATGTCTTTAAACGCATAAGGAGTGCCAGAAAACGAGTCTTCACTTAATTTTAATGCTCTTGCCAGCATCACCGCCATTTGCGCCCTTGTCACAAACCGTTCCGGATAAAAATGTCCATCATCATATCCTTTTACAATGCGCTGGCCATATGCAGCGTAAATCGGCAACGCCCCTGCCAATGTCAACGGCGTATCAAGAAAAGGAGAACGAATTTGCTGCGGTCGCCATTGAAACAGCCGATTCATCATCATCACAGCGTGCCTCCGCGTTAACAGAGCGTTAGGGCGAAATGTATGATCGGTAAAACCGTTAATCCATTTTTCACGGTACGCCGTTTGAATTTCTTCATATGCCCAAAATGAGGATGGGACATCAGAAAAGGAAGCGGATGCGGATGCCGCCGAATTCACCCAGCGCTCATCAAAAGCAGCTACTTTTCCGGTATGATCCGCGCCAACAACCGTCAGCTTTTTCTCATTCCTAGCCGACGGCACATCAGGCAATGCAAAGGAAAGCCATTGATCATCCATGTTTCGTTTTTCTACTAACTGATCATCGATAAACACATACACATCTTTGCCAATCAATCCTTTCGAAATGCCGAGAATCTGTTTTTCTGAAAATGACAGCGGCTGGCCGCTTTTGATCGTCAACCAGTCCACCGCTTCGCTGTACGGAAGCTGAATGGCTTTTGCCGCCTGCACCACGCCATATCCCGAATGAATATCATATCCTTTTTCCTGTATATCCTCCGCTGACTCAAACAGCCGCTTACGGATTTGTATATCGTCCAAGCGCGGATCCGTTGCCTTTAATAACGCCGCCACACCTGACACAAAAGGCGCAGCCATGGAAGTTCCGCTTAACGTCCGATATTCATTATTAATAAAGGTGCTGAGGATATTGTCGCCAGGCGCGCTAATATCCAGTTTCCATCCGTAGTCTGAATAAGAGGCAATTTGATTGTGTTCATCTACCGCCGCAACAGCAATCACTCCTGGATATGACGCAGGATAAACATCCTGTAATGAAATCCCCCAATTGCCTGCCGCTGCTACGACAACAACATGATGTTGAAGTGCATTTTGAACCGCTTGTTCCAAAACAAGCGTCTTTCCTTTCCCCGCCAAGCTTAAATTAATGACATCCGCCCCCATTGATACAGCGTCATTGACAGCTTTGGCAATTTCAAAATCCCCTCCCGTCCCTTCACGATCAAGCACCTTGAAAGGAACAACGTCAACAGGAGCAAATCCCGCTGCCCCGACAATTCCCTCATGATTATTCGCGCAAGCTGCGATAATTCCTGTCACATGCGTGCCGTGCCCATGGTCGTCCAGCGCCAGCCGTCCCGGATGGACATAATCTTTCCCTAAACTATGAAGAACATTTCCGCAAAAGTCTTTATGCAACGCTGCTCCCGTATCAATCACAGCAACAAGCACATGATTGACCGCTGTTATATTAGTGATAACAGGAGGCTTTTTCCATCCGTTTGCTTGAATATGGATTTGCAACGTCTTATATGTTTGGTTTTCCGGTAAAAGCACATCTAATGTTGACAAGTTGCCGCTATTTTGCGCGAGCACCTTTCCGTCCTTATCCGTCACTTGAAGTGTCCATGTATTCTCCACATGATCCACCGTGGCCGATAACCGGGACAGTTTCATTTCTTCCTCTGACAAAACCGAAAAGCTCAGCATAGGCAATGGCTGACCTTCATATGCCATCACGCCTTGAGCAGTGGCGATTTGTTTTCCTATTAACATATTGCGCTGTTGAAATTTAGAGGCTACGGACAATATGTCTATTTTATTGATTCCCCATTGTTGAGAAACAAGAGGATCATTAAAAAAAGAAGAAGCAAGCGATTTTTGATAATTCGGTTCTACCTTTGAGACGATGGAAAGCTTTTGAATTTCGCCGATTTCCTCTTTAGTAAACAGCGCTTTTACTATCCATTGCTTTTCTTTCTCCTGATCTTTTACTCTATCTCTGTATTTTTCCATAAATAGCGAATAATCTTTTTCGCTCTGAAAATAAACCACCCATTCAGACAATGACTGACTGTGTACGTCTTTTTCAAACAAGAATATAAAGCCAATTAATAAGCAACACATGAATAACAAAGGATTTCGCACAGCTTCATCTCTTCCTCCTTTCCTTAATTAGTATAGCAAACACCCCCAAAAAAAAGAGCCGCCTTTTTTACAAGGCGGCCATATTAAAATATCACTCTTTCTTCTAAATATATATAAAGACTCGGTTGGTTGCTGTTTTATTTTAGCAGACATCTTCGCCACCAAGATACAAGTAAATTTTACAAATTTCTTTTTTTGTTTAAATCCGTCAATGATTGCGCTAAAATGATAGAAGTGTGTTACACAATATGGGAAATTCATTAAGAAATGACCGTTTTGCCTTTTGTCCAGCACCATTTCGCTGCTTCATGAAAAGAAATATTAAGCATTTGATCGCTTCAAAATATGTCCGGATGAAAACAGGGGATACGGTAGAAAAAATGAGGAATCAATGATATGCTTGTCCCTGTCCTGTGTTTTTTTTGCGATGTGAAAAACGGGCCGATATTTTACGGTAAAGGAGTGAATAGCATGAAGATTGCCGTGCTTATCCCTTGTTACAATGAAGAAAAAACGATTGGCAAAGTCGTTAGCGATTTTAAACGCGAATTGCCGGAAGCAGAAATTTATGTGTATGACAATAATTCAAAGGATAAAACGTCATTCATCGCCGCTGAACATGGCGCCATTGTCCGCAAAGAATTCCGCCAAGGCAAAGGGAACGTCGTCCGGTCCATGTTCCGCGAAATCGACGCTGACATTTATGTCATGGTCGATGGAGACGATACGTACCCTGCTGAATTTGTTCATCAGCTGATTGAGCCAATTAAAAGAGGAGAAGCCAACATGGTGATTGGCGACCGGTTATCCAACGGGACATATTTTCAAGAAAACAAACGCCCGTTTCATAACTTTGGAAACAACCTCGTAAAAAACTTAATCAACTTTTTATACAAAAGCGACATTAAAGATATTATGACAGGCTACCGCGCCTTTGACAAACTATTTGTCAAATCGATGCCCGTTATGAGTCCGGGATTTGAAATCGAAACAGAAATGAGCATCCACGCGCTCGATAAAAAATTTCTTATAAAAGAAGTGGCGATTGATTACCGGGACCGTCCCGAAGGAAGCGAATCGAAGCTTAACACGTTTTCCGACGGATGGAAAGTGTTAAAAATGATTTTTACCTTATTTAAAGATTATAAGCCGTTCTTGTTCTTTTCATTATGGGCGCTGCTGTTTTTCATTCTTGGACTCGCCGTCGGCATCCCTGTCGTAGTAGAATTTATTCAAACAAAGTTCATTACCCGCGTTCCTTCTGCTATTTTAGCAGTAGGATTAATGATTTTCTCGCTGCTGTCATTTGCCTGCGGACTTATTTTAGACACGGTAGCCGCCGCGCACCGGAAGCAGTATGAACTGGAACTGAACAGAATATATGAACAATTGAGAAAGCGAGAAAGCAATGACGTCTCTTAGCCACGGCGCAGCCGGCTTTACAGCCTGGCTGCGGGCGGCATTCAATGATTTCTTTGCCGTTCCGCAATGTTACATTCACTTTCGGCGAAAGAAAGGGATGCCCAATGAACACGTTTATTCAATCCATTAAGAAAAACAAAATTGGTATCCTCCTTATTTTGCTGGCATCTGTAAGCACCGCAAGCGGCCAGATGTTTTGGAAATTATCAGGAGGGCAGTGGAACCGCCACTTAATTTTAGGGTTTCTCTTTTACGGCATCGGCGCCATCCTCATGACCATAGCCTTTCGCTTCGGGAGCCTGTCCGTACTTCATCCGCTTTTAAGCATGGGGTATGTATTCGCGCTTTTGCTTGGAGTTACTTTTCTCGATGAACACATTACCGCGACGCGGGCAATGGCAGTCGTATTGATTGTCACCGGCGCGGTCCTTATCGGGGGTGGGGACGATTAAATCATTATTGCTGCTTATCTTCATGACATTTCTTGGCGCATTAGGAGGATATTATTTAAAAAAAGCAGCAAGCCAGCGCATCGGATTTCACGTTCCGTTTCTTGCATTTTTTGCCGCTGGCGCACTGCTTTATGGCATCAGTGCGATATTAAACATTATCGTATTGCAGCAACTTCCATATACAGTGGTATTCCCGCTGACATCGATCACGTACATTTGGACGTTTCTCTTGTCAGCAATTTTGTTGAAAGAAACGATCACAAGAAAAAAAATTGCCGGAGTGCTGTTCATTATCATCGGCTCTGTTTTCCTTGTGCTGTAATGTTGCGGATCCACCCAAACCCGAATCCATCCCCATATTTTCAACACAGCAGCATATAGGAACATTCCCTTATCGCTCTATCGCTCCGGCAGCTTTTTTATGACATCTTCATCAGATCCTCCGGCAATGTTTCTTAAGCCAACCCAATGGTTGTTTTCATCAATACCCTTTTCACCGGCATCATATTTTTTTCATTAAGGCGGCAAGCGCATATCTTGCTGCTTTTCCCTCTTGAATCGTACCGGTCCCCCCCCCGCCTCTCCTGTATCCATACACCGCCGCATAACCGCAAATTCGCAGAATGGCGGTGTCTCGCCATCACACCCATTATTTATTTCACTACGTTTAAACAAAACTTGAGAAAACAACTGATTCTCGGTTTCGATATCATTCGATATAAAATGCCAAGATCTCTCTATCTTTTTTTAGGGTCATCGAACTATGTCTGCTTGTTGGAAAAAATGATATAATTTGCATTGACAACTTTTTTATGGAGGTGTTTTGAGGTGCGGATAGGAGTACAAATAAGGAAATTTGCAGCTTTGTTATCAGTGTTGATTTTGCTAGTTTCCTATGCCATTTCTCCGGCATATGCCGCTAATGCGTCAGAAAATACGAGCGGACAAGCAACGACGTATGTTCAAATATCAAGCGAATCAGCGCCAGTCAAACAAGCAGAAACAAATCAGCTAGTCGGAGAATTAACGAAAGAAACCATTTTGAAAGCTATAAAACTGGAAAACAACCATGTTTACATTCAGTGGGGAACCGGACTTGCTTATCTTGATGATGCAGATGTGCAAAACGCGGTTCTTTCTGAATCACCAACAAGCTACACATATGAAGAAAAAACGCAATTTTCATATGTGCTGGCGAAAGAAAAAGCCCCTATTCACACACAAAACGGCAAACTAATCGGATATTTAATGCCAGACCAGCCATATCCGGTCTTTCAAGAACTTGATGACGCATTTGAAATCATTATTGGAAACCAGCTTGGATACATAACAAAAGCTCCGTTTGTTTCTGTCATAGATACAAATCATCAAACTGCGGTTGATGCCGATACCGAAGAAACAAAAACCACAAACGCCGCGCCGGAAAACGTCTCAGAAACAAGCCAGACAGAAGTGAAAACAAAACAGCCAGAAACAAATACAACAAACATTCCAGAAACAAACACAACAGCGGCGAATAAAAGCGAAGGCGCTAATCAAACAGGGGCGCGTGCTGCTATTGCATCGACAGCAGAAACGCCATCCTCCCAATTTACGGCAAGCACGAAATATTTTCGCGTTACGGACGAGCAAACAGCCATCTATGACAACAGCACCGGACAGCTTGTGCAGGTCGGCACACTGGAAAAAGGACAAGAGTTTCCAAGAATAAAAGATTATGGTAATTGGCATCAAATTCAATTTGGCACAAAATATGCTTACGTTTGGAAGGGAGCAACGGTTCCTTCAACCGGGAACAGCCCGATGAAAACAGGCAGCAATGCGGGAGGAAGCACGGTATTTACCGCTACGATCGATTTGCCTGTATATGACAATTCAACGGGATCGCTTATTCACATCGCTACGATTAAAAAAGGACAAACCTATCCCGTTATTCGCCAGTTCGGGGAAAACTGGTACGAAGTTTTAATCTCTGGAAGAATCGGTTATGTCCATAAAAACGGTGTACAAATCGCCTTCAAACCTACTGACCGTTACTTCCGCGTCACTGTCGACCAACTAGCGGTCTATGATAATAGCACTGGAAAACTCGTGCAAGTCGGCACGCTCGAAAAAGGACAAGAGTTTCCAAGAATAAAAGATTACGGCAATTGGCATCAAATTCAATTTGGAAAAGGAGTCGCGTATGTTTGGAAAGGTTCCACCGAACCTTCCAGCGGTTCTTCCATCCGAAATGCTAATTCTGCTTCCCCGACTGGAGTGACTTTTACAACCATTGCTGACGCGCCTGTATATGACAATTCATCGGGAACGCTAGTGAAATTCGCTTCCATCAAAAAAGGCGTCAGCTATCCGGTCGTGAAAAATTTTGGAAACTGGTACGGCATCGACGTATCGGGACGGATTGGTTATATCCATAAAAGCGCTGTAAAACTTCCATTCAAAAGCACAGACCGGTATTTTGAAGTGCTTGAAGACCGTCTTCCTGTCTATGACAACAGCACCGGAAAATTAATTGTCGTAGCTTACTTGGAAAAAGGGCAAATATTCCCTCGCCTGCGCGACTACGGAAACTGGCATGAAATCAAATATGGAAAAGGGGTCGCATATGTTTGGAAAGCATCGACAAGACCTCCATTTTCCGTTCAACTAAAAAATGAAAATAAAGGACTCCAGCCAATAGACAAATACTTTCTGGCAAAATCCGACACACCTGTTTACGAAGATCCAAATAACACAAAAACACAGTTCGCAATCATCAAACAAGGGGAAAGCTATCCAATCATCCGCGAGGAAAATAATTCCGTCGTCATCGACATCGGCGGACGAATCGGTTATGTATGGAAAGAAGCCATCCAAATCGGTCCGATTATCCGTTACACAACCTATAATTTAACACTAGATGATATGCTAAACATTCAAATGCAGAAAAATCCACAAACCGACTTATACCGGAACAGTCCGTCTTACGTACATTCCAGTTATGTTAAAGTCGATAAACCGGGGACGTTTCCAACAGTCGGAACAGTCACCGCCACTACGTTAAACGTCCGGGAAGGAACAAGCACATCCCACTGGATCGTCGGAACATTAAAAGCCGGAGACATCGTGCAAGTGATCAGGAAAGTGGGAGATTGGTATGAAATTAAGTTTGGGCCTTGGAAAAACGCAAAACCGGAAGATGTCAAAGCCTATCTCGATCCAAGCCGGTTCAGCCGCGACAGCAAAGAATATTTTCAGTTTCTTGTCCTATCAGAAAGCGCCGGCGTGCCATTAAACGAGTTAAATGACAAAATTTTGGCAGGCAAAGGCATCCTCGCTGGAAAAGGACAAGCATTTATCGAAGCAGGACAAAAATATCACATTAATGAAATTTACCTTATTTCACACGCTCTCCTTGAAACAGGAAACGGCACTTCCCAATTAGCAAATGGCGTGTTAGTGAGCGAGGTCGATGGGAAGCCAGTCACGCCAAAAGTGGTATATAACATGTACGGATTGAATGCTTATGACAGCTGCCCAGTCCGTTGCGGAGCCGAGTACGCTTATAAGAAAGGCTGGTTCACTCCGGAAGCAGCGATTATCGGCGGGGCTGAGGACATCGCCAACCGATATATTAACAATCCAACATATAAGCAGGATACGCTATACAAAATGAGATGGAACCCGGCCAACCCAGGCGTGCATCAATACGCAACCGACATTGGCTGGGCGGTTAAACAAGTGTCCAATATTAGTTCACTGTATGCTTTGTTAGACCGATACACGCTTATTTTTGATGTGCCGGTTTATAAATGAAATAAAACACTCCAAAGCCTTCGCTTTGGAGTGTTTCGTCTTTTTTCGACAATTAATTGCTTTTTTCGACATTCACTTGCTTTGTTCAAAAGCGCGAATTATTGTATCATTATATGTCCATCGTCAGCAAAACGGAATATTTTATGATTATATGGCAATATATTGCTATATAAGAAACAATTACTTGTCGACAAATTTTGTCGAATTTTGTAGAATAAAGTCGCGGTAAGATTTTTGTGGTAAGCCAGTCGCTCTCCTAAGCGTCTGGCTCTTTTTTATTTCCCCGTAAAAAACGCTTATGTCTTATTTTGGATATTGATGCTTCATGATGCATAACAACTTTCAAATCTGCGTTTGCCGCTCCTATCAAAAGCGATGAACGCGGCAAACGATAAAAGCAATCTTTGTGCGGACTCGTTTCCCTTCTTTTCTTCCGGCTTCTTTCCACTTCTCTATTATTATGTTATGCTTGTATATGGAATTTTTTCTCCATCGCACGTATACAGATCATCGTGCTTTTCATCCTATTACAAGTACGTCGTGCTTCTGAAAAAGGAGAGTGCAATGTGATGTTGAAAAATGGGATTTTCAGCGCCATCGCGGCATTGGCAAGCGCCATATGTACTGTTTTATTTTTTTCTCCTATTCATTGGAACATCCTAGCAGAAGGAGGAATCTTATTTCTCCTTCTATTTGCTGCTTATTATATAGTGCTGCAAAACAAAGCGAGCTTGGTTGCGCCGCTTTCGCGCTCCAAACGATGGGCAGCGGGGCTGTTTATGCTATTGTTTCCACTTTTCGCCGTCATCAGCATGAAAGGCGAACAAACGCATTTGCAGCACTCCCCGCTGGCTGCGAAGTTCGTTATTTATATTGGAACTTATGTTAGTATAATTATGCTTACCTTATTCATTGTTTCACTGATTCTGTCCGTCACCCCTGACCGTCCTGATCCGGGCAAAAAATGGGGGTACATTTTTGTTTATGCCTTGCCTCCGCTTATCGTTTGGACGTTTTATTTAATCGCCTTTTTCCCGGGCGCGATGACAGCGGATTCGATATTTCAGTGGGAACAAGCCCATACTGGAAAATTCAATGACTGGCATCCGCTCATGTACACACTTTTTATTATGCTAGTAACATCGGTATGGGACTCTCCGGCCGCGATCGGAATCGCGCAAATCATCATTATTTCGCTTGTTATTGGCTATTGCCTGTTCGAATTAGAAAAAGCAGGGGCGCCGAAATGGGCGGTTTGGGCTGTTTCCATTTTATTTGCCGTCAGCCCGATCAACGGCATTTATTCCATCACCGTCTGGAAAGATATTTTATACAGCACGTTTATTTTGCTGTTTACCACGCTAATAGGCAAACTTATTATGACAAATGGAGATTGGCTGAAGCGGTTTCCAGCTTTTATCTTTTTTACAGTCACCGCATTAGGAGTTGTTTTTTTCCGGCATAACGGATTTGTTGTCTGTTTAGCATCGTTGATAATATTGTTCGCGGTGTTTCGCCATCTATGGAAACAGTGGCTCCTTGTCCTTTCACTGGTGGTAGCCATTCATTATGCCGTCACAGGCCCTTTATTTGCCTATTTGAAAGTGACGCCGTCTGATCCAAATGAAGCGTTAAGCATTCCAACCCAGCAAATCGCCCGCGTTATCACGTATAATGGAAAAATGACCGAGCAGCAAGCCGAATATATCCATAAAATCATGCCATTAGACTTATGGAAAAAATTATACAATCCTTACGTGACTGATCCGATTAAATTTTCCCGCCACTATAATAGGCAAGCAATTTTTCCGGATCATCTTTCCACTTACTTGCAAACATGGTGGGAAATTTGCCGACAAAATCCTCGACTCGTGATCGAGGCGATGGCCAAGCAAACTTCCCTCGTCTGGCAAATGAACGAACCGAAGGATGGATACACGTCCATGTTCGTTACCAACGTTTTTTACGGAAACAAATTTGGCTTAAAAAACGAAGTAATTTTTCAGCCAATCACTAAAACAGTCGGGACATACTTAAAATGGTCGGAAACGGCAGGCAAACCGTTTATTTGGCGTCCGGCAGTATATATGTTTTTCATCATTTTATTCACATTTATTGCCTTTTTGCGGAACGACCGGAAAGCATTGCTTCTTCCGATTGCTGTGCTTCTCAACATCGGGACCGTATTTATCGCTTTGCCGGCGCAAGATTTCCGTTACTTATATTCCAATTCACTCGTATTCTTTATCGCGTTTTTATTTGCCTTGGTTTCGTACCGCAACGATGGCAATACGCTCTCACAAAAAAGATAAAAGCAGAGCAGCGTTACATCAAGGCAGCTGTCTGATGCCTCAGCTTACGCGGGAATCATGGCGAAAATCCTGTTACCTGTTTGCGTATGCATAACAGCTAAAACACTTTCCGCAAACAGAATATACAATCACAGCAGCAAAAAAGGAGGGTTCCGGCTAAACGGTACTCTCCTTTTCTACTATACTTTTCTGGCCTTCAGGCAAACTGCTGTTAACAAGCAGTACGCCAGCCCCCCAACGAGAGAAAGTGGAACCCCTTTGCGCAAATCAAACGCACCCTCGGATAATGACAAATTCTGCATCTTTGTATACAATATGTTTATGCCTATATTGATACATATGGGGGACTTGTTGATGATGTATAAAAGCAATCCGCTTAAGGAAATTGTTCATCCAAAAACCGCGTTTGCCCAGCTCAAAGAGGCGGAACGGGTGAAACATGTGGCGATCGCCGTTCTGATTTTATTATTTGCCAGCGTTGTTCTTTCATTGCTGCGGGCGTATTTCGGCATCGGCACAGAAGAGCTGACAAAGCATCTCGGTCGATACACAAGCGAGCAATTTGCTTTCGCGCAGCTTTTATTCGCGTCTGGCCACGTGTTGGGCGGCCTATTCGTTCCTCTATTATTTTTGTTCATCTCTTCTATCATCTATTATTTGTTTTTTGAGATGGATTTCGCGAAACTATTAACGATCCAGCTGCCGGTTTTGCTTATCTTCTTGATTGAAGATATTGTTCTTTTTCCGTTACAGCTGTTTTTCGGCGTGAAAGATCTGTTTTCCCCGTTTTCCCTTGGCGTGTGGGGGCCTTACATAACGAAACATGCCTTTATATGGGCGCTGTTGCGAAACGTTTCCGTCTTTTCGGTCTGGGCGGTATCGCTGCAAATCATCGCTCTCCGCACCTTGACGGAAAAACCGGTTCAACGCATCGCAATGATCGTCATCACCGTCTACCTCTTTTTCGCTTTACTAATAACGGCGTGCACAGAATTTCCGTTCAGCGGATCATAATGAAAGGCAGGAATAGCGATGAAACGATGGAAGCGATATATATTCCTTGTCATCGTATTATGCATATGCGCGAACTTTTATATGTTGTTCCAGGAACATAGTAAAATTCCAAAATCGGTTTATGTGAACGAACAGACAAAACCGGAGAAAACGACAATCAAAGAAACCGTCCGCACTGGCGGCTTCACCGCGCCGGCAGAGCGGAAATTCGTTTACTACGATCCTCAGCTCGGCGTCATTGATGAAATTCTTGTCGCCAAAGGGCAAGAAGTGCAAGTCGGCACACCGCTGATCCGCTACGCGGACGCGGACATCGATCGCGAGATTCAGCGAATTGCCCTGAAAAAAGAACAATTACATGCACAAATCGAACAGCTTGCCAAAGATATCGATCATTATACAACACTGTCTTCTTCGGCCGAAGAAGACAGCATGAAAATACAGTGGGAAGAAAAAGCGAGAGAAGCGGAGCGGGAAAAAACGCTGCTCGAATGGAAAATAAAGGAATATGAGGAGCAACAAAATGAACTAACAGAGAAAAAAGACGAACTGGTCGTGGAAAGCAAAACGGCCGGCATCATCGAAGAAATCAGCTATGACAAGTCGAAACCGCTGATCACTATCGCTTCTCCTTCCGCCATCGTGCGCGGAAAAGCGAAAGAAGGGACTATCGAAAAACTCGCTATCGGGCAGGCGGCGGTTATCCGCGTCCCGAACGAAAAAGAATCCTTTGCCGGCACGATTGCCGCCATCGGCAAAATTCCGGTCAAGGAAGCGAGCTTTCAAGAAAAAAGCGAATATCCGTTTACTGTGCAGCTGAACGAACAGCCGAAACAACTTCCTTTCGGATATCACGTAAACATCACGGTCGTGACAAAAGAAAAAAGCGGGGCGATCACCATCCCTGCCGAAGCGGTATGGCGGGAAAAAACAAAATCGTTCGTCTATGTCATTCATAACGGAAAACTGGAAAAACGGAAGGTGACGCTTGGAATCGCACATGGAGAAAAACAAGAAATTGAGCAAGGTCTCCGTGAAAACGAATATATCGTATCCCATCCGGCAAAACAGATGAAACACGGAATGGACGTCATTGTTCCATTGGATCTGGAAAAGCCAACAAAAGAAACAATCAAGCAATTATCGAAATGGGACATCGTCAAGCACTTCCTTGACGGGTTTTTCCGTTCGTTCCATAGCTGAAACCTTCCTGTAAAAACCGGCCTTTTCTTCCGCAAACGCGGAAAAGGCCGGTTTCCGTTTATGTCGTTAAGGCACAAAGGCGAGGCACGCGGTTACAGTATTCCCGCATCAGCTTGCTGATAAAAAATGCCGGCCGGCCAGCCAAATGCACCATAACGATGCTTTTATACGAAAACCTCTTCCCCTAAAATTTCTGGAAGTTGAAGGATTTCGAAAACGTTCATGACATCTTGTTGAACGTCCGATATCGTAACCTTTATCCCTTTTTCTTTCAGGCGTTGGACCATATTCATTAATAAGCCCATTCCCGTTGAATCGACAAACTGGATACCGGCAAAGTTAAGATTGACCATCCGGTATTTTTCCAGATGCGGAATCAGTTCTTCTTCGATGATCTCTGTTCCATCTATATCTAAATCCCCGACTAATTTTACCTCTAGATATTCGTCGCTTTCATGCAAAGAATATTCCATCCTATCACCTTCTCCCTCTTTTACTCGAACACAATCCGGTCATCCTGATCTAGACGCGCGGACACATAATGTCTCGTTTCTTTTAATGTATATTTCGCGTTTCCGATTTTCAGGACTGTTCCTTCCATCGCCTTATTAATTCTAATTTTTTGGTCACGCGGAACGGCAATGACCGTTGATATTCCCCGTTCCGATCCCGTTTCGTTAATTTCGGCTCCCAAACCTCCATACACTTCTCCGCCGCGGACGATGCCATTGATCTTTAATGCACCGTCGGCATGAATCTTCGTATTAATGCATCCTCCCTTGCCAGTGACAAACACATCGCCGCCGCAATAAATCCGGCTATTGAGGGCGCTCGGAATAGAGATATAAGAATCCGGTTCGGCGGGAGACACACTGGCTTTATGAAGTTCTTTCATTTTTTGCGATAATTGAATCATCCATTCGAGAGAAATTACTTCATTGGTTAAAGACAAGAAAAGCTTTGTCAAAGAATCCGCGATTTCCTTCCATCCGTCATCTTCTAAATCATTTTCTCCATTTCTAACCATCTCCACGTATTTTTTGACGAATGGCGGAAAGCTCTGAAACTTTTTCTCCAGCAATATCCGAATTAATGGCTGCAGACCGCCTCTGGAAAAATCGTTAGATTTAAAAGCAGGAGATTGGAGAAGCTGGCGGATCACACCGATCATTTTTTCCATGTTTTGCTGGATAATGCTAAGCAAATTTCCCAATTCCGCTACTAACATATTATGTTTTCCCGCGGAAATTTCCGAACTGATAATATTACCATAGGAAACGATCGCCCCGGAAGCAATAAGTGAAGCCATATTGACGGTTTGATGAACAATGATATCTCCTTTTGCTTCGACAACCATGTTTTTCTCCACTTCGCCGAATATCTCGACATCCCCTGTAAAACGGATATTGCCAGACGATAAATCGACATTCCCGGGATGAGTTAATTTTGGCATAACGGAAACCTTTACAAGACGTCCTTTTTGTTTTACTTGCGGGCGCCCGGATTCCGTCGCAACGATCTTGCCGTCGACCTCCATGATTCCTCTTCCTGCTTGGAGAACTACAGGATAAGCTGGTTCGGGCGGGATAGGTTCATTGGTGACCGTTACTCCCGGCTGGCCAGGCACGGGCGGATGAATGGTCGCGATCACTTGCCCTCTGTCAACTGATGGAATGGTCCGGATTTCCCGGTAATCAACTTTTCCATCTTCATTGGCAATCGGACCGTTGTGGGATTGTAAATCGACATTCAGTTCAATCCAGCCATTTTTGCCATCTTTGGCGCTTACGCCGGCCGCAATTTCGTAAGTGCCCGGTTCTTTCGCCTCAAGGGCTTTCACGATTTGTTCTTGACGAATAAATTGATGTGCCACTTGCAGCGATTCTAACTTTTGCATTACGTCAGCATAACTTAGCGTGTTATACACTTCCTTATATTCTTCAACAACCAGCTCAATGTGCTGGCTTGGTTCGATATCCGGCAGTTTGCGGGTGATTTTATAACCGGGTTCCACATATAAAAACACTTTTAATTTTTTCTCGTCCATCCAAACTTTCCATTTTGTATCCTTTTTTTCGTTTTCCACTTTTATTTCGTACACATCATTTTCTGTCACAATCGTCGTTTTTTCTTTCACCAGTTCATGATTGCGATATAATTTTACTTTTTCGCCAATCGTTACTGTCGGAAAATGAGTCGGGGACGTTTTGCAAAACAACGCTCCATTCTTAACCCACGCTTTGCCGACAAGAGCGTCCGGTTCCTTTGTGCCAATCTGATGTTCGCCTTCGTGTTCCCGCTCCGGCAAAAAGTCAGATAGTACAGCAACTTCTTCCATATTTATTTCCGAAACCGCTTGCTCGATTACATCATTTTTGTCAGGATCATGCTGCGCCTCAGCCGCTTCCAGCTTCGTCAGTTTCACAATCGCTGGTTTCGCACCGATGCCTAAAAAACCTTTCGTTTCAGTCTGAATGATTTCAATACTGACCTTTTCTTTTTCCGTTCCCAATAACTTTAAACCAAGTTCAATCGCTTCGTTAATATCTTTCCCTTTTGCAACAATACTTTGCATGGGCACCCCTCCCTTTCACTGATCATAGGGAAATTTAAGCGCTAATATCCATTTTTTTGTTTGCTTACCTTTAAAAGGACCATCGTTATATCATCTTTTTGCGGAACGCCTTGCGTAAATTGGTAGATGGAGTCCATCACGCTTCTTTCAATTTCGCTGACACTTTTTTTATGGTTTTCCAATAATGTTTGTACCAGCCGTTCCAATTTATATTGCTCTCCATCTTTATTTTGGGCTTCCACAATCCCGTCCGTATAAAAAAATATAATATCTTGCTCATCTAATTGTATCGACATCTCTTTATACACTTGGTCAGGAAGCCCGCCCAGCATAATTCCACTGACTTTTGGCAGTTCTTTTATCGTTTTGTCCCGGCCATTAATATAAAGAGGAAGATGATGTCCCGCACTGGCGTATGTAAAAATGCCCGTTTTCGGGTCGTAATCCGCGCAAATCAGTGTCACAAATGATTTCAATGTCCGCAAATCTTCGTACAATGCCTGGTTCATAGATGTTAAGGTTTCTGCCGGACTGTCCGTGATTTCCGCCACTCTCCGGAAAGCGTCGCGAGTTAAAATCATAAGCATCGCCGCGGGAATTCCTTTTCCCATAACATCCCCGACGACAATTCGTATCTTTCCGTTCACTAAAGGATAAAAATCGTAATAATCTCCCCCAATTAATCTTGCGGGAAGGGAGGAACCAATGACCTCCCCTCCCTCAAACTCTGGGGTCTTTCCGTTTAACAGCTGCATTTGTATGTTCCGGGCCAGGTTAATTTCCCGTTGCAAAGTCTTATCCATGTTATCCATGATCTGCTGGTTGTCTATGACCCTCTCTCGCTGGGTAAAAGTCGGGCGGTACTTATACATTAGTTAACCTCTCCTTGCATAGCTTCTAAAATTTGGTACAAACCAACCGTTTCAAAAACATTATCGGTTAATTCGTCCATGCCTTGAAGTTTCAATTTGAAATGTTTTTCTTGCGATAAATAAATCGCGTTCAGAATCGTGCCAATCCCCGTGGAATCAATCAATTCCAGGTCAGACAAATCAAAAATTAGAGTTTCGATATGATCAATCTCTTTTAAATAAGAAGCTATGACATGCACCGTTGAAATATCTAAAACTCCTTTAACTTTAAGAATCAACGTTTTCCCTTTTACTTTTTTGTTCACTGTCAGCGACATAGGCATCTCCTCTCATGAAAGTTTAAATTTGTCCATACAATCAAGCGACGGGTTGGATATTTCCGATCATTCTTTTGCCTGTCCGTGCGATGCCCACGGCAAATCCGGCAATCTCTGTGGCCGCCGTTGTCTGCTCCTTCGCCATTTTCCCGTTCCTTCTGCTTTTTCGCTGATGTTTCCGCTATTTCATCTTGCTTATATAGCCCGGCGATCATTTCAGCGAAACATGGAACAAATATTCAAAAGCCAGCTCCCAGCAGCAAAATCCCGTTAAACGTTATCCGGCATTCCCCAACTGATCCCGATTCTTTTTATGGATATCAAAACTAAGAATTAAGACAGAGCCTTTTGGCGACGTAAACAATAACACGCGTTTCGCTATTGTCATCATCAGCGTAAAGCCTTGTCCCAAAGATTTTTTTGTTGAATATCCGGCTAAAAGCGTTTTTTTCGGCAAATCTTTTAAAGCAAATCCCGGTCCCTTATCCTCGATGACAAACCGTATTTCATTGTTCTTTTCGTCCTTGAGAATCGTCATCGTTCCTTCTTCTGCATGTTTTATCGCATTTGTAATAGCTTCCGATAACACTAACAGCCATCTCATGATCGTGGGTTGGCTCAATCCTTCTGATTCAAGCTTTTCTTTCGCCAGATTGCGGCAAATTGGTATATCGGAACGATCTTTCACCCTTCCTTCGCATAGCACGATTCCTTCTTTATATTTGCTTACTTCTTCTTCGGTAAGAAGCAAGAACTTCCCCTGTGTCGCAGCAAACATCACATCCCGGTAAACTTCCCATTGCCCTCCGCAACAGCAAGCGTCAATCTCTCGTTCCTCCGCTGCATCGGATGAGGAAAACAGCTCGTCCTTGAACATATCATAGGCCTTTAACATGGCGTTTTGTATATCAGGCCGAACGTCTAAACGTTTAATTTGGTACGGTATATCTTGTTTTTGTTCACTCCACTTTAACATTAGTTCACTCAAATAAAGAATACATTCGCCTTTATTTTCACTATCCGGATTTGTAAAAGATGGTTTCGATAGTGAAAGATAGAATAAAAAATCCCCTTCATCTTTATTGAAGCCGAGATACTGGCTTAACTTCTTCCCGAGAAAACCTCTTTTCGTCATAAAGCTAAGTTCCGAATAAGATAAGTCGGTCGGGAGAGATGGGGCCAAAAAACCAGATTTTTTATCAGCATCTTTAAATTTATCGATTAGCCTCCTCAATGGAAGAACCCCCCGCAAGATTCCTGGAGGGGGCATGATGGGAATCTTATCGACAAACGCCCCCGGTGGTTGAGTCATTAAGGAAAGCAAATATTTCCCAATCCCTTTGCCGGAACCTGTTATGGCTACCGCCAGCCGACAATGTTTTTCCATACTTCTGCTCCTTTTCCGGACCGTAGTCTCATATAGCTCTTGCAAAACTTCAGCAGTTTTGGGTTAATCTTTTTTTTGAAAATAAGGATTTGCCATCTGTAATCTCTCCAAAAAATCCGTCTTATCGAAATGAAAGAAAAATAATATCAGTAAAAAAGCTTAAAAATTTGTATAATATACCATCTTTTTTAATATAAGTAAATTATTAATAGTTTACTAGGTCTTTTTTCATGCTGTTTTTTAATTATTTCCCCCTTATAAAATATGTCTTTCTACTTATTATATCGGCAAATTATAGGATTTTTTTATTATAAGCAGACAATTTTTTAAATAAAAAGACATAGGTCAATGTATCTAGATGTGCCCTGAACAATAATATATAAAATTTTTGTATAAATTATGCATAAAAAATAAAAGTGCCTTTTTATGCAGCAAACAACACCGGAAACGGTGAGACATGTCTTTATCCCGATGGAACAGCATTTAACTGAGGAGGCAAGCGCCAAGAATCCTACCGTTTTTTATGCATGTGGACGCAATCATATGCAAAATCGGAAAGGGCTGCGCACCATTTTTTTAACGGAAATGGAAATGCTGCGTGCGCGGAGACAAAGCATTCGGGCCTCCAAAAATGATGGCGTATACACTGTTTCCCAAGAAAAATCGAAAAGCCTTTCCCCGATGAAATTTCGGGAAAAGGCCCTCCATTGTCTGTTCAGCAAGCAAGTGATGGGCGCACTGTGCGTTCTCCTTTCCTATGGAGCCAGTCCATCTTCTGGCAAACTTTGACCGGCAGCAGCACACCAGTTTAATTTATATAGCCGACAAATACAAGGAAACGGTTCAAGATGGCAGCGATATGGGAACGATTCGCAAGTTCGCGCGGAGCAAATTCCCCTGTCACCCGTCCTTTCATAATGCCGGCCTGCAGCAATAACTCCACATCATCCCGGGCCCAAATGCCGATCGCATGAAAGTCTTTATAGTTTTCGATGGATGTTCCGGCATCCAGCTTCTGTTTATTATATCCAACATACTGCATCGCACGGGATATCATCGCGGCAGCCTGTTCACGGGTAACCGGTTCATAAGGCGCAAAACGTCCATCTTCTTTTCCTTTAATGATTCCTGCTTCGACTGCAGCCATTAGTTCTTCCGCAAACCATTCATCTCCCTTCACATCGGTGAAGCGTCCGTCATATTTTTTGGATGCTGCCAAGCCAAGACTGCGCGTCAACAAAACGGCTAAATGAATCCGCTTCGTATCCTCTAACGGTCCATACGTACCGTCTTTGCGGCCGTGAATAATCCATTTCGACGCCAGCTTTTCCACATCCTCTTTGTTCCAAAGTCCTTGAATATCAGAGAACGTTTGATAATGCTCTATAACGGCGTATTTGCTGTTTGTCATGCTTCTAAAAACAGCTTCATTCCCGTTAAAGTAAGTAGGTAAAGCAGTAACGGTGCCATCTTCATTCAATCTTATGACGGTCGCCCGATTCACATTTACTTTGTTTTTGAGCTTAATGGAACGTTTAATTGGTTGTGTAAATCGATTCAGTTCAATCTCTTTCTGGCCGGCTGAAATAAGCACAGTAAAATCAATAATATTCGATACAGCAGTTAATCGATGTTTTTGTAACACGCCTTCTTTATCAGAAATGTTATCGATCCGAACCGCCATTTGCATCTGATCTGCCGATGTGTTTAGTTGTTTAGCCAAATTGGAAAGATTAAACTCTTTTATCGGCAAATTGTACGTTCCATTTCCTGTCTCGACCTGAATGACAGATGGCCGTTTTTTCTTATGGAGAAGTTCAATCATATCAGATGGGAATCTCACTTCCGTTAATTCCCTGCTTTTTTCCATGTGCAGCATAATGGTGAATGTATCAAATGCTGCTTCCTTAGAAAGGAAATCTTCTATTGCCGTCTTTGTTAGCGTTGCAATGATTTTTTTGGTCCCATCTTGCATCACTTCTTCTGTGATGGACATTGCATTCTCTGGCAAAATCACTTCTCCATCCACAGGCGGTCTTTGCCCGTTCGGATTTTTGTCATCGGATGGAGGCGGATTGCTTCCATTATGATCTCCGCTGCCAGGAGGAGACATCTGCTTCGCTGTTGTAAAAGTCCAAATCGGCGAACGGGTCTTTCCTTTGAAATCATCCGTAACCGTTACATACCATCCGTATTCTTTTTCTGCCGATAGATTTTTCCATTCCGCCTCAGCAGTTTCATTGTCTTTTACTTTCGCAACTTCACCAATTTTTTGGTTGGTAAACACATCGACTGCAAATTTATCAGTTGCGACTACTTTTTCTTGAGGCGTCAAGTTCATCTCCATGACAAACTCGTCTTTTCCAGGGTATGTCGCACTGTCGTAATAATTGTATTTGTTTAAATACGGAGAGTATGTTTTCACATAAATTTTGTTTTCGACCGGATTAACGTGGAGCAGCCGCATAAATCCTTGCCCGCCTTCTGGCCCTCCTTGATAGTCAGCGAGTATTTGATATACTTTGCGGTCTGGCGTGCCGTCTTTGTCATCGTCAATTTCGCTGATTAATGTCTCGCTATCATGATAATGCCCGCAAAGCACGGCAATGACGTTTTTGTTTGGAACAACCACTTTTTCATAAATTTTATCGCCGATCGGGCTTCGGTTCCCTGATACAAGCAAATATTCATGGAAGTTTAAAATCGCCATCCGGTCAGGATATTTCGCGAGCACTTCATTGATCCAGGCAATATCTTCATCATTCACTCCCCACCCCATGTAGATCATGATGAAGTCATTCCCATTAACGCTGATCAGATCATAATGTCCGCGGTTATTTTTATATGATTCGCCATAATAATCTTTTCCTTTAAAGCGTTCTTCGCCAAAATATTTGCTGTATTGGTTATAATCGCCTGTTTTATGGCCGACATCATGGTTGCCAGCCAACACGCCGTATGGAATGTTATGCTGGTCAAGGACGCTCATCGCTTCGTTCGCATTTTTCCATTGCATCTCGTCTTCCGCTTCGTCGACTAAATCACCGGTATGGAAAACATATTGAATATTTAATTCTTGTTGTTTTTCCGCGATCCATTCGGTCATTCGCTTAAAAATATGCGGATAGCTTTCCGAATAATATTGCGTATCAGACATCCAAACAAACGTGTAATCAAATTGGGTGGTCGACGCAATTTCATCCTGCACCATCACTTGAACCGTTTGGTCTTTTACATAATCCGTCCCTTTCACGGTTCCTTGCAGTGTAAAGTTTTCATCGTTTTCGGCCACTTTCCAATGCAGCGCTTCCCATCTGTTTGCAGCATAATTCCAAGCATACATCGTCACTTTCCGGCCTAAGAGAGACTTTCCTTCCCAAGTGAATTGAATTTCATCATTTGCGCTGATTTCTTTATCTAATTTCACTTGGAAACGCTGATACGGAAATTGATTGGTTGATTTCGTGACGACATATTTGGAATCAGCTTTTTCTAATTTTTTGAGTTCCTCTCCTGTGATAGCCGTTTCCCCGTTAGGAACCATCTCTTTCGGCGGTTCGCGATCAACATCGTTTTGGTAAACCGATAACTCTTTTTCCCCTGGTTGGTATTGGTATCCCTTGAAGAAAGCAACATGCAAATCATCTTTCGTAGGATCGGAAACTTTTACCTTTAATTTTGGCGATGTCGGCACATTTTCTTCTTGATGTTTCGGCGAAATCACTTCAGGGCTGAACGGATGCTCCTCCACAGTCGAAAATGTGATTGTTTTGGATGCGGCGTTTCCGACATGATCGACTGCTTTCAACACTAACGTATGTTTCCCTTTCGATAATTCAGCGGATGACGCCGCAAACGGCAAATCAATCGGTTTTCCGTCTAATGTTGCTTCCACTTTGCTTACTCCCGCGATTTCATCCTTCGTCTCCGCATCAATCGTAAATTCCCCTTTATATTCTTTTCCTTCTTCCACAGAAGGAGTAATCATTGGCGCGCTATTGTCGACTTTAACATTGGCCGTTACCGTGTTTTGTCCATCAGCGGCTTGGATGACGTGTGTTCCTTCCGCTTCTTTCGTTGTATCCCACGCATACGCTTTGGCATTATACTTTTCATCAGGTATCATAAACGTGAAATCAACCGTTTTTTGTGATGATGCTCCATCCCCTACCGAAATTTCTTTTTCCGGATCTGCATAGCTGGAATCGTAAAGAACCGTGCCGTCTTTTAATACTAATCTGGCATTTTTAATGTAAAAATCATCGCGGTTTTCTTCTGATTCTGTATCAAATGGCGATACTTTCGTGCCTGAACGAACAGAAATCGTCGTTACTTTCCCTTTCTCAAAGTACTTTGGATCAATTGGGACCGTTAACGTCACATATTGATTAACCGTATCATCAAAGATGAGTAATATGTCATCGCTAATCGTTATGCCATTTTTAAAGTAAAGGTTTGTTTTCTTCACCTCTACCGCAAAATAGGCTTGATCTTCCAGCGCTGGCTTCGTTTCGGCGGTGACATTTTTCGAATCAATCCGGATCGTTGTATTTGATATGGCATCAGAACTGGCTTTAATGATAGCCGTTTTATTCAAAATGGTTCCATCTGTTACGTTTAGCCTGATTCCTTGCGGCTTTTCTTCCTGAATGATAGCTATTTGCCGTTTTTCCGTTGTAACATCATTTGTTCCATCGGAAATGACTAAATAATATTCCATAAACGCCTTTCCGATCAGCTCCGGTGAATAAATCGTATAATGATATAAATTGTCGTTAAAGTCTTGAAGCAAATCTACCGATTTATATTTTTCCGCTTGATTGTCTTTATAAAAAAGACGGACCGTTTTGACTTGCTGGTTATCTTTTGCATCAAACAATAGCTGGACATTCTCATATTCCGATACTTGCTTTTGTGTTGTTAAATCTTCGAATGCCGGATTTTCATGATCTTCTGGAATGTTAACAGGTTGATCAGGCACTTGTACTGGCGCCACTTGCCCCGGGGTTGCACGTTCTTTGGCGCTGCTGTATTTTTTCATATTTCGAGAGCCGTCTCTTGGAAACGTAAAGAAAATTCCTTTATCCGGTGCCGTGTCTTTCACATTAAGTTCATCATTATAATATGCGGCGGCAACATCATGGCCAGTATTTGTCGCGATCACAATGCCGTTATGGTTCGTATTGGACATGCCATTCGAGCTAATTTTCACAATCGTTTCATTTTCCACCAATTGAGTTCCGTAATGTGCATTAAAATCTGCCACCGTTTTATCCGTGTTCCCCTTATTGATAATCCAAAATACCATCGTTTTTCCCGCAGGCAAAATGATGTCTTCTTTTTCCGGTCTCCATACTAAATCGGCTTCAGGGCCATCCATTGGATATCGATAGCGAATCTTATAATCTTTTAAGTTAATATCTTTGGAAGAATTGTTGTAAATCTCGATAAATTCGTAGCCGTCCAATCCGTTGACATTCGTTGAGTCCGGAACAAGCTCTGTAATCAATAACGGCGGCAATTTTTGCGCATCAAATGAGCCGCTGTCAATAGTAATTTTTTGTTCTTCAGTTTCCGCTTTTTGTATCCCGTCAAATGCTTCAATCTTATAAAATATTTCGTTTGTGAAAATGCTTTCTTTTGGAATAATCGCAGAATACGTCTTGGTCTCCGCATTGCTTAATTCCATCGGAATCGACTTGTATTCGCCATTTTCTTGAAAACGGTAGGATAAGACGACACTAACCACTTTTTCGTTATCCGTCACCTTTGCTTCTATCTTAATATCTTCTTGCCATTTTCCTTTCGTTACCGGCGTATGCATAATAACAGGTGGCTGTGTATCATGGCTTACTTGAACCGGCTCAGCAGGCACTTGTCCTTCGATGATTTTCCCTGGATTTGCCGGGTTGCTTAAGCCGATGTTAACGAGCTGCTTTTGACCTTTTACTACCTTATACTGAATGCCCTTGTTTTGTACGATATCTTCTTTTCCATAACGTGCGGAGGAAATTTCGTTATTGAATTTATCGGCAATAATAATGGTTCTTTCTGCCGTGTTGGCCATGCCGGCGGAGTAAATCGTGGTCATTTTGTCTTCGCTAACGTTGGATTTGTAAATATTGTTGAAATCAGCAAGTGTTTTATCTTCATTGGAACCGTTTTTAATCCATACAACCAATGACGATTGAGCTGGAATCGTTTTATTGTCGTCAAATTCCCAAATGGCATCTGCTTTATGATCCGCTGCAGGATAGCGGTAAATAATTTGATAGTCTTGCAGGGAGACAGGATGGTTGCTGTTGTTGTAAATTTCAATAAACTCGTATCCATCACTGCTTCCTGTATTCGTTGAATCAGGGACAATCTCTGTAATCAGCAATTTTGGATTTTTCTGCAGGTCATCGTTTCCTGCCGCTTGTATTGTTACTTGCACAGGTTCTTCCTTGTTAGCCGGATAGTAGGTTGTTTGTTCTCCGGATTTTGCTTCGATGTAATAAGACAGCTCCGTTCCCACATACTCAGCGGCGGAAATAGTGCCCGAATATTCATCATTATTTTCTTTTGTCAAAGTCTTTGCCTTCCACTCCAAATCAGGGGAAGTTTGATAAAACAGCGTGACCGTCGTGTTTTCATCGCCATTTTCCACTTTCGTGCGGATCGCTAAATCTTGTTGGTTGCTGATGGCTGTCACCGGAGTATGTATAAGCTGTAAACCCGCCGTATTGCTTGTTGCAGATTGCGTTTGCCGGGTTGTTGTTTCTTCGTGCCCTTCCGGCGATGATTTTGCGGATGGTGCTGCCATAACGGATAGAGAAGAAGGAGAGAAAACGCTAAAAAAAGTAAAACAAATAAGCATCATCCTGATAAAAGCAAATTTAAAAAGGCGCATTTTGCTTTACCTCCATTAAATATTGCATTTTTACAATTATTTTTTCTTTTTTCGACAATTGATTATATAGGCATAAATTTAAAAAGGCATTGACAATATGTTAAATTTAGGTAAATAACAGAATGCAAGCAATTGAGAAAGGATTCTGACGATCGCATTATATTTTTATCCCGGATTTGGCTGATTGGTTTTTATTGAACGTGCGCGCATTTTAAATCGTTCTCGCCCCTCATCTGATCTGTAGCGCCGAAAAATAACTTTCATATTGAGCAACTCAAAATTATAGTTTATTTTCATCCTTATGGAATATACACCTCAATTTACCAATAAATTATTTGCCAATAATTCTTTTCAAAGTAATTTCCCACCTTTATAATTGGGATATATTATTAAACCACGCACAGGAGGATATAGCATGAAACGTACATTTCTTCATATTGCTTTATCATTACTGGCCGCTATGTTAGCGTTGCCTGCCATGAATGCTTCCGCCGCAACCCGGTTTTCCGATGTAAATGCAAATTACTGGGCGTATAACGAGATTCATTATTTAGCAGACAAACAAATTATCAAAGGGCAAAACGGCAAATTCCTTCCTGAGAATCCTATAAAACGCATGCAAGCGGCAGAAATGCTTGTAAAAGCTTTAGGGCTGAGCACTAAGAACCGTCCTAATCCACATTTCAAAGATATTAAGCCAGGAGACTATGGTTATGAATATGCGGCAACTTTGGCGGATGAAGGAATTATGACGGGCAGTAACGGCTATTTTAAGCCATGGGACACGCTGACAAGAGGACAAATGGCAAAAATTCTTTCAGAAGCTTATGACCTAACATATATATTTGGCTCTGATTTTGATGATATTGATGAGGATAGTTGGCTGTATGATTACGTCTCCTGTCTTGTTGATAACCATATTACTACTGGATACGACGACAATACATATCGCCCAAATGATAAACTGAAAAGATCGCAATTTGCTGCTTTTATGGCGAGAGTTTTGGAGGATTCCTTTAAACCTGCCGTATTATTTAAAACAGTCGGTTATGATTGGGATGAGGACGGCGGTCTGACTCTGTTAGTAGAAGTAAGAAACAACTTCTCTTACCCGGTAGAGGCGACAGATGCATTGATTGCCGTTACAGACAATGGCGAATGGATTGCTCTCGATTGGTTTGAATTTGCTCCGAATGAACTTCGTTTAACCGCTAAAGAAGCGAAACGAATTCAGTTGTACTTCCAGCCAGATTATGTGCTTACTGATCCGGGCGATTTAACGGATATTACGCTATTCTCAAAAACAGAAGTAATAAAAAAATAACTTATAAGAAAGAGTTTCGCCATGAAGGGTTCACTTTGAAGGCGGGAAATCCGGAATGACGTAGTTTTTGACAAAGTAGTTGGCAGGATTGCCAGAAGAAATTTAAAAGAAAAAGCTCGGTTAGTTGCCGAGCTTTTTGTCATTTTTATTGTACTTGTTTAATTCTCCGGTTGATCCGCTGGCAAATCCTCCGTTAATTGATCATCTGCCGGCGGATCTGCCGTTTCTTCACCAGGCTTGCCTTCGTAACTGCCGCTCTCATTTATTTCATCACCCTCTGCCGGTTGTTGTTTTCCATCCGTCCATTCTTCTAAATCCGTTCCTTCCTCCACCGGCACATCGTTTATTTCATCAGAAACATCGCTCTCATTAACGGAATCGTCCATCCCCCCATTTTCCCCCGTTACACCGCTTTCATCGAAGTTTCCATATCCGCTTTCCGCTCCGGATTGTTGTTCATCATAATAATTCCAAACGTCATATGTGTCATATTCCTCGCTGTAATCGCCGCCCTCGAAATATCCTTCGCCTTCGAGGCTCCGGTAAAAATACGCCCCTTCGCTGTTGTAAAACATTGCGTAAATTTCATCTTCAGCAAGAGGGGAGGAAATCCACGTTTGTATAAGGTCATATACTTTAAAAATCGGAATGCTAAAGCCAATATTTGCCTCTTTTGCGTGGCGTGCCGAATTAATCGCCAAAACTTTTCCAGTTTTCCGCTCCAGCAACGGTCCGCCACTGCTTCCCGGCGCAACAGGGGCAGAGATCTGATAAATTCCTTCATATATATGCGGCTCTATAACGAAATTGCGGTCTACGCCGCTAATATACCCAAACGTCGCCGTATTTTCCAATCCCATCGGGCTTCCGAGCGTAATGACTTCTTCGCCAACCCGCGCTTTCCTTTTCGTTTCCAACAAAAGTGGTTGCTTATTTTTCAGCGCAGGAACACGGACAACCGCAACATCGATTTCGTTGCTGTACCCGATCACTTTTCCTTGGTATTCTTCGCCGTTTTTACCACGAACAATGACGTCAACCGAACCTTCGACCACATGCGCGTTCGTCAACACATCTCCTTGTTTGTCAATCAAAAAACCAGATCCTTGCGCATAATCAGTATAGATGGTGAATACTTTTTCTTGCGCCTCAGCAATGATTTCCGTTACGTCTTTAACATCTTCATTGGCATCCGCCGCTTTTGTTTTCACAGCGGGCGCGGTCTGGGTTTTCACTTTTTCCACCTGTTCTTTTCCTTCCTGTTTTACTTGCTCGATTGGTTTGCTGGCGACTTCCTCCGTTTTTTTCTTATAGTGCCACCATTGATCGGCAAGCGCTGCCAATATGCCGGCACAAACGAAGGCCATCAATATCGTCGCTATCACTAACCGCTTATTAGACCGGGCCTGCAAAGATGCGCCGCAATTGCCGCAAAATTTCGCCCCAGGTTCCGTTTTGTTTCCACACTTAACGCAATACACGTGATAAACCCCCATTTTTTTATCTTCTTTTCTATCATACTAGTAAAATATACCTATTTCAACAAAATATTTACTACTGATTGATTTTTTTCCATAAGCCAAAACGCTATTGCATCTAGGCTGAAATGCCTATAACCCATGTCTGGCAATGGAAGCTATCCTAAAATATCGTGCCGTTGGAAACACCATTATGCAGAGAAATGGGGGAAAGCCACCATAACAGCTTTGTTAAAAGACGAAAAAGGAACCAGAGCACCGGCCCTGATTCCTTTTGGCTGCCCGCATTATGCTTTTCCGTTTTTCACTCTGCGCTTTTAATCCATGTCGGCCACGCGCAATGAACGGCTGACAAAAGCGGCAAATTGAGCGCGCGTCGTTCGCTCATTCGGGCGGAAAAGACCATTTGCCTGGGTAACTTGGTTGGCTAATAATGTGGCAATATACGGTTTTGACCATTGGGATGAGGAAATATCCCGGAAGTGAACTTCTTCCTCCCCTGTTAAGCGGTAAGCATTCACCAAAATTTTCGCCATCTGCTCTCTTGTCAGCGGGGCATTCGGATGGAAGCGGCCGTTCGCACCGCTAAAAATCCCTTCATCGACTACCGTCGCTATCACATCATATCCGTATTGCCCAGGCTTGACATCCTCCAGCTGCGGATCAGGCCGATTTTTTGTGCTTAATCCAAGAGAACGGACAATCATCGCCGCTGCCTGCAGGCGGCTGACAGGCGCTTCCGGCTTAAAGGTTCCGTCCTGATAGCCTGTAATCACTCCTAAGCTGATTAAATTATCAATGTCTTCTTTCGCCCAATAATGGGAAGAAATATCTTTAAAAGAAGGCATATTCAGTATGGAAGCGCTCTTGCGGTTATCTTTTATGGAAATAATCTTTGTGTTGCCGGCAACTTTCACTCCGGCTTTATTGTTTCTGCCCGCACGATAATAAGCAGTCAAGCGGTAATTTCCAACAGGCGTATTTTTCGGAAGTGTCAAAACGAATTTTTCCGGATAGCTTTCCCCTTTCGGCACAAGCCCAACCACATACTTCTCATAGGAGGCTTTCACTTTGCCGGAAGGATCGGTCAGCTCCACTTTCATGGTGCCGCGTGAAATAATGTTTCCATTGTTTTTCGCTTTCATCGTTCCGTACACGACATAATCGCTTGCGCGCGGATATGCCCGGACGTCGGTCAGCGACATCGTTACTTTCCTATCAATTGGATGGAATTTCGCCAGTGGCTGTGCGCTCCATTTCACACATTCGTCCAGCAAGATTTTTAAATCTTCGCCTCCATATAAGAAGTCCCACGCTTTTCCTTTTACTTCCCGTTGTCCATTCGGATTCTTTTCATCCCATTCATTCGATAGGCGTTCATCCACCGTCATATAATCTAATAATTGAAATCCAAACCAAACCGCTTTTCCTTTTCCGTATTCGATAGCGTAGGCAGCACCGGTCTTCGGAGGCGTATGCTTCGGTACAGAAGAATAACCAATCGTTTCATACTGCAAAATCGGTGTCACATAACTATTATTTTGATAAGGTTGAATCACTTCAATCCATGTTGGCTGATAGGTGCCGAAACGGCGGTTTTCCAGGAGAATGCTTGTTTTTCCCAGCCGTTTCAACGCATTTGCCACAATAGGATGATTGCCAGCGCTTCTTATCGTGTAATTGCCGATCGCCACATCATTGATAAACGCGGACTGAAACACTTCACTCAAATTATCCCATTCCCAAATCCACGTTTTCGTTTCATATATAATTGGCGTTAAATCTAAATCTGTTTCTTTATATGGGAAGCGCGCACTATCATTTCTTGCGGCCGCAAACGCAAAGATGGCTCCGCCGCCATTCTTTATATATTCTTTTACTGCCTGACGCTGCGCTTTTGACATCATGACCGTGTTCGGGAAGAAAAGAACAGCAAATTTCGCCAATTGCTTTGGATCGCTGAGCTGCGCATCATTTACATGTTCCACTTCATATCCCAAATTTTCAAGCAATAACCGGGCTTTTATCCGTTTATTTTTTATGGATGATCCGATTTGTTTCGGCTGAATGTATGTCCCATTATAATAGCCGCCTTCTCTTTTAATAAAGGCGTACTTTTCGCTCAGTTCCGAAACAACCAGCCCAACACGCACTTTCTCTTCTGCTTTCGCTTTATGGGGATGCATCACATTCACGCAAATAAAAGCGGCCATTAACACGCCAACCCATATTTTGAAATGTTTAAACATATTGTCCCCCCTATTCCCTTATGCTGCTTCATTACTTATATCGTCCGAATTTGCAAAAACTTAACTAATATAGAAAATAAAGTCTTGCGTCTGCGACATTTTTACCCGTCCCTCTTGTGAAAGAACAACATCAATACGAGCTTTCTCGCTTGCTGCTCGGCTGCGGCCGCCTTAACGTCAGCGCCGGCTAAAAATCTATTATCTCTCTGCGCCTTTCCACGATATGTTATACTGCTATAACCTGAATTTTAGAAGCATCAGGGAATTCCCAAGGGTAAACTTTCTTAATATTTACATTGCCATGAATAATAGAGGAGTGTTCACAATAAAAAATGCAACTGCGCAAGCAAATCTTCATTGTAATATTGCTCTTACAATAATTGTTCTCATTTATTTTTTTGTGCCGTGGATGGACTGTCTATAAGGTTTATCCCAGAATTTCCATTTCCGCTTCGGATGCGTCAACATAATCCCATCCGTCTGACAAATGCCAATGGGCGTTCCTTCGTTAGCTGAAGGCGGAAGCGGTGCGGGGGACATTCTCCATGGGAACGGAAAGCCCTCATTCGGGACATGCCGGCAGAGCGGGCGCCCCCTGTTAGTTTTGCACCATTTTAGAAAAGTCCTTTAGCGTATATTCCGGGTATACACCTAACCGTTTTATCTCTAGTAAAGGATCTCCTATGTGCACTTTCCCCTCTTTTGTCGTCACCGCCAGTTTAAAATCCAGTTCATTTAACATCCGAATAATACTTGAGTTATATTGGCCGAATGGATAGGCAAAATAGCGGGCGCCTAATATGTCTTTGCTCCGTTTAATGTCTTCTTTTACCACATTGTAAGGCTTTATGACAACATAGCTCTTCTTTCCATTTAAATGATGCAACTGATGCGTATGGGATTCAAACGTAAAAACATCGCTCATGGCGGCCATTTCCGATTGGCTTAAAAATTGCAAGCCATCCGGATTGAACTTTTGCGGTGCTTTCGGTATTCTGCCCGTGATGACAAAATTGGCAGCTTTGAAGCCAAGCTTTTTTAACTTTGGATAAGCATATATAAAGCTTGTTTTCAATCCATCATCAAAGGTAATGACGACCGCTTTGGCAGGAATATTTGCCTTTCCCCGCACATACTGTTCTAAACGTTGCAGCGTGATCGTTTCATATCCGTTTTCTTTTAACCAGTCCATTTGCTCATAAAATTGGCTATCTGAAATTGTCGTTGACACATTGCGATAGTTTTTGTTTTCGGATCTTTTTAAAATATGGTGGTACATTAATACCGGAACTCCATGATCCCAGCTGGCTTTGGAATGATGAATGTATCCTATCCGGCCGCCAACATCAATTTGATACCAATCTTTAAGTTTGCGGATGATGGGATAGCGCATATTCCCTTTAATCGTGACAAACGGAATTAACTTTCCCGTACTATTGTCATAGATTCGCTGATCCTTCATTAATAAAATCGTATTGTTTGAATTCTTTAAACTTGTATTCTCTCCCCTTATCGCTTTCGCCTTAAACGATTCGACATTGCCTTTGTACACATAGGCATAACTATTGCCGAATTTAATTTGCCACCAGTTTTTTCCTTGATCTTTATAAACTTTTAACATATCTCCTTTTTCCATATAACCGACCTCTACCAATGAACCGGTGCTGTTATCCAACAGTGGAACATGTTGTTTAGTGGCCTTAATATATGTATTAAGCTCAGCAGCTTTAACGTGATGATTGAAAAAACTAAAAAAAGGAATGGATAATAAAAAAGCAAACAAAACGGACTTCATATATCCCCATTTCCTTTCTTTCTTTATCTTGTATTATTATAACTTATCGAATATTATGAATACTACATAATGAAAGATTAAGAGACGCGATAAGTTTTCGACAAATTTCCAGCGACGCCATAGGCCACAATCATGAAGATTGCATATACAAACAGAGCCCTTACGCCCCCTGAACGACTTTTGACTCTCTATCCCAACTTTACTCCTTCCAAAAACAACAGTCCAATTACTATAAGTTGAAGGAAAAGAAAAGCCCCGCAGCGATTTTCTTTCCGCAATTCATTTTCATATTTTGGTAATTATCTGGTAATAACTAACACCGATCGCAAAGTGACATAAATCTGGAAAAATGCTATACTAACCATTTGAGAGACATTCCATTTTTATGATGGAATGTGCCAAAAGGGGGGGAGAGATAGTGGATATTCTTGTCATTATCCCCGCTTATAATGAAGAAGCGGTTATAAAAAATACAGTGATGAATGTAATGAAAACATGCCCATATGACTACATCGTGATTAATGATGGCTCTACCGACCGGACATTAGATATTTTAAAAGAAAATCAATTCCATTATTTAGATTTGCCAGTTAATTTAGGAATCGGCGGCGCGATGCAGACAGGGTATCGCTACGCCCTCCAAAAAGGATACCAATACGCGATTCAATTAGACGCGGATGGACAGCATAACCCAAAAGATCTTGAAAATCTTGTTTCCGAAATTAAAAATTCCGGTTGCGATATGGTGATCGGTTCCCGCTTTGTGCAAAAAACGGATTATAAAGGAAGCCTTTTCCGGAGAATGGGGATTCTTTATTTTTACTACCTGCTATATATGATCGCCGGCATCAAAATCACCGATCCAACCTCGGGATACCGAATCGTCAACCGTAAAGTGATGAGGGAATTCGCTAACTATTATCCTGTCGATTATCCTGAAGTGGAAGTGCTGGCGAAACTAGCAAAAAAAGGATACAAAATTAAGGAGATCAAAGTAGACATGAATGCGAGACAAGGCGGAAAATCGTCAATCACTCCTTTAAAATCATTATATTATATGACAAAAGTCACTTTTATTTCCGTGATCCGCTCTATTTTTTAATAAGGAGGAAAAGAGTTCATGGGAAAAGTCCAGATAATTACGATCGCATTCGCGTCTCTTTTCCTCATTCAAGTCGTTTATTATTCCAGCCGCAATAAATTGAGGGACAAGCAAGCATTTCTTTGGTTTTTAATGGCTTTTATCGGCATATTCATTGCGGTCTGCCTCGATTGGTTCAATAAAATCGCTGCACTTCTCGGCGTGGCCTATATGCCTGCCCTCATCTTTACAATTGCTTTTTTAGTCGTCTTGAATATTCTTATTTACCAGTCAGTCACGTTATCCGATCATCAAGAAAAAATAAAAACGCTCGTACAAGAAATCGCTTATCTGAAACATGAATTGGAAGAATATCAGCGTAAGGGAGAGAAAGATGAATCTCGTTAATTTTTTATTGATTTTGTCCAACACATGTATTCTCGTTATAGGCCAGTTTTTATGGAAATACGGCATGATGAAAACATCGTTTTCATTGGATCCCCTTTCTATCATAAAATTATTGTTTTCTCCGTTTATTTTTTCCGGCCTCGTGATGTACGGCGCGGCCACCATTTTATGGCTTTTTATTTTATCACGCGTTCCATTAAGCGTTGCCTATCCGGTGCAAAGCATCGCGTATGTGCTCGCTGTATTTGGCGCCTATTTTGTCTTTCATGAGCCGCTTTCGCCGGCCAAAATCATCGGGGTCATTCTCATTATATTGGGGGTCTCTCTCATCGGAATATCGCCTAATACTCAATAATATTGGAGTGAATATCGTTGCTGTCAGATAAAAAAAGGAAAATCATCGTTGCCATCATGCTATTAACAGCGCTTGCTTTCCGGCTTTTTGTTTTATGGAAATACGGATTATCCCTTACTTTGCACAGTGATGACACAGCATACATAAGAAGCGGCAAAATTTTAGCAGAAAAAGGAATGATCGTTTACCATTACAATCACATAAACGAACCTACCGTCCATATCATGCCCGGGCTGCCGATGTTGCTGGCTGCCATTTTCTTTATTTTTGGCACCGGCGACGTGGGATTGTATGCCGCAAAAGCCGTAATGATTTTATTCGGTGTCGCCAGCGTCTTCCTTATTTATGCCATTGGCAAAGATATTAACCACGAGTGGGCCGGCATCATCGCTGGATTTTTTACGGCGCTATTTGTTCCGCTCATAGAAATAGATAATTTAATTTTAACAGAACCGCCTTTTTTATTTGGACTTCTTCTTTTCATCCGTTTTGCGGTCCAGCTTGGGCGAAATCACAGCACGTCCGCTTTTTATGGGCTGATGTTTGCCTACTTGTTCTGCCTGTTGTTTCGCGCTACCGTCGCTCTCATTCCATTCGCGCTTCTTGGTTACTTTTTGCTCATTAAATATCCGCTTCGGCTCGCATGGAAGCAACTAGGGATAGCCGTCCTACTGGTGATCATCGTACTTGGGCCATGGTGGGTGCGCAACTATATTCACTATAAAGAATTTATTCCATTAACTGGCAGTTCGGGAGACCCCCTTCTGCTAGGCACGTATCAAGGAGATGGATACCGGTATGGAGAGCCTTATGACGAAGTGATCAAAAAAATCGATGAACAATACCCGCATATCACCATTCGCAAAAAACAAGAACTGGAAAAAGAAATCGCTATCGAACGGATCAAAAGATGGTACAAGGCGAATCCGAAACAATTTATCGAAAGCTACACCATAAAAAAAGCAAAAATACAATGGGAAACGCCTTTTTACCCGGTTGAAATATTGGATGTAAAGAAGCCGTTCATCATTTCCTTGCACCAATGGATCGTACTGCTGGCATTTGCATCAGTGGCGCTCACCTTGCTTTTGCTCAAGCGCAACCGCAAAGAGCTGTTGTTTTTGACGTTCATCATCGCGTATTTTACCGTTTTAAACAATGTGTTTTTTGCCTACTCAAGATATAACCTTCCGCTTATGCCGCTTTTATTCTTATATATCGGCCTGTTTGTTTCCGCCATTTGGCACGTGCTTTTCCGCAAAAAAGCAGCCTCCTCTTGAACATGAAGGGGAGGCTTTGTGTTATGTGTTATAGATGCCAAAACACCATAATATAAATAAGCTTGTCCCCTGCCAATCATGGTACACATGTTGCTGGAATCATTGCCGCCACGATGAACAGAATAAGGATTGCTCCTCTATAAGACTTATCTGGAGATGGGGCATACACTGCAGATGTTATCATGCAATAAACAATGGCGCCATTAAATTAATATTACGATTAATCGAATTCCACTTTAAAATTCATTTTCAAGATTTCATGATGAACCATAGAATTAAAAATAAATCTCTATTTTCCTTTCTTCTATCCATTTTGCGAAATTTGCATTTTTAATTTGATGGTGTTGCAAAACTAGAGTAAAAACTCGAAGTTATGCATAAGGATGCAGCATAACACATGCAGTACATATCGATGAAATCCATACCATCGGGGGTGTTCCACCCCATCACTCTTTAACTCGTTAAATACCCGCTCAATCCCGCGGCGAAGCCCAAACAGCCATTGGCAAATCTCGTTTTCAAAAAGACAGGAAGAACTCGGCCATAGGCATCTTTCCGTTCCTCGCTATTGCGGCGGTTGATGGGAGAAATGAATAGGATTCCTGCTTGTTCGGCTGTTTGTCGAACCTTTTCGCTGTCATACGCGGCATCCCCTAACACGAACTCCATCTCCCATTGCCCTAAAGAAGCGAGCAATGCTGGTGCCACTGCCGCATCATTGCGATTCGCTGTAGTCAACACATGAGATAAAATGATTCCCTCGGCAGTGGTGCAGAGATGAAGCTTATATCCTTTAAACCAGTGGTATCGGGTGGACACTCCCCACTTTGCTTGCGCATCGTAAAGACTGCTTCGAAGGGCCGTGCTGTCGATCAGCACGATTTGGGGATACCGTACTTCTAGATCTTGGAGCAGCTGTGCGTGAAAAACAGGAAATCCCTGTTCCCGAAACCACTTTGCCGCACGGGAAAACGTAGACAGATGTGGAACTTCACTAAGCCCGCAAGCCCGCTGAAAACAGCGAAAACGCTGCAGAATGCGTACTAACTTTCGCAAGGAATCAATGGAAAAATAGGTTTTCAAAAAGAAACATTTCAATAAAGATTTTTTCGACACCGGCGGTCTTCCTGTCACATACGGTGTTTCCGGCAACGACAGCGAGTCGATATATCGAAATAATGCTTCTAAAATTGGATCGATTTCATAAGACCATGCATGTTCACTGTTCAAATTGGAAATCATGATAGTGTCCACCCCTTGGTAGTTGGTTTTGGTCGCTGTATATGATTTCCAAGGTGGTGGATTTTTTATGTGCATTTATGCATTCGTTATGCGTTTTGCAACACGTTCCTCCTTAAAAAAGCTGTTCCTTGGAGAATTTTCTCTCCAAGGAACAGTTTCGATAATCCCTTTCTGAAAGAGAAAGGATCATGTCAAGTCAGATATGTTTCTATTTTCGCTAGGCATTCATCAATGATTTTATCTATTTCTTCAATTTGTGCATCTTCTGGATTATAATAAAACAATAAAAATCTCCAACAGGGATGATAGGAAGGCATTCACCAAATATACGTAAGAGCCATTTTTATTTTGCAATAAACAGCTTGAGGATATTCATCAGTCAAAGGATATATATGAACTAATCGATGCAGAAAAAAAAGACAAAGGATTAAGTTCATCCATGGCGTCTTGCTTCGATATCAGAAGGAGATGGAACTATTATCCGCACAAGAAAACGAAGATAGCGGCGAAAAGATGATGAAATACTTGGAAAGAGTGGTTAAAAACGAACAGGCTAAAAGTGCTTACTATTCATTGGTTCGTATATTTGGAAACGAAATAAAACGGAAAAGAGAAGAAGTTTTGATTAAAGTCTCAGATGACTAGACTAGATATCATCCATTTCAGGGGAAAGCCATTGTCGCTTTGCCTTTTTTCTTTTTAATCAAAGAAAAGGAAGACAAAAGAAAAGCCCCGCAGAGATTTCTCTCCGCAGAGCTTTCCATTTGTCAAGAACTTTTGTTAGTCAAATACTAGGGTGTGACAGGCACAGTTCCCTAATTTTTAATTAGTTATTAGGTTCAGAAAATGTAATATTATTTGTTTCATCTGTATTAACAACAATTGTATCGCTAACACCAAATACAGTATCAGTAATTGTAATTGTTGATGTACCAGCAGTATCATCATCAACAGCACTTACAGCACCTGTTGCAACTGTGAACGTAATATCAGTTAATGTACTTGGGTTAGTAGCAACAGTATATCCATTTGCAGCTACAAATCCTCCAGAAATTACATCAGTAGCAGTTCCTCCAGCATAGCTAACTTGGATCTTACCACTTACTCCAACTAGATCGAAGTCAAATCCTGTAGCACCTTTAACTGCATTAATGTAATCATTAATATCAGCAGTTAATAATGATTTAGCGTTAGCAAGAGTGTTATCCATTGCAGCAATTTTCGTTTTTGCATCTAATGCAAGTGCACGGAAGGATGCTACCTCTGTAGAGTTTACAGAGTTATCTGCAAGTATAGTATCACGGCTAGCTTTAGCTGCATCTACAGCCGTCTTAGCAGCATCATACAGACCTTTTTGTGTAGTTAAAGCAGTAGCAATATCCGAAGCACCATCTAGGATAGCAGCAATTTTAGTTTCAGTAATTGTTCCTGCTGCAGTAACTTTTGCATTAATTTTATCTACACGACCAGTTGTACTAGCAAACAAATCATTATATTCAGATGTTACAGTTAAGTTGGCAATTGCTGCTACATCTTCAGCTTCTTCAGCTAGTGCGCGAGCTTCTAGTGCATTGTAAGCTTGAGCGTATGTTGCACCAGTTTTATAAGCTGATGAACTACTTGTTAAACCAGCAGCATCTAATGCTTCTTTTGCTTCATTAACAGCACTTCTTAATTGACCTGTTGTAACACCTGATTTAAGTGTTCCATCATCTTCAAATAAATTAAACGCAGCATCTAATTTAACTTTTGCTTGAGCAACCAAATCTCCAAGTGCAACTGTTACAGATTTTTCAGCATAAGGAACTACTACGTTGCCATTCAAGTCTGCAATATCACTTGTATCAAGTACTTCTAAAGTTACTTTATTAACTTTATCAGCAGCTACAGGAGTACCTAATGTTAATGTAACATAACCGTTTTCCTCAACAGCTGTTGTAGAAACTACAGTGCCATCCACTTTAACTCGGAAATCAGCATTCTGAACTGTTGCACCATTTAAATCTTCGCTAAATTTAACTTGGATCTTGTCTAAGTCAACTAATTTCACAGACTCAACTACTGGTTTAACGTTTTCCGTGAACTCAGAACCATCGAAATATGGTGCCGTGCTAGAAACAGATTGAGCAGTAGTTTGATCTTTGTAAATCGTGATATCTTTCACGTTAGGAATTCCAGTAACCGCAAAAGTTTTCTTTCCAGTAGAAGTAATAGCGCCATCTTTTAATGTTAATTTAACTAAGTCGCTAGATCCGTCTAAAATAGCTTTTTCGAATACTTGTACGCCATCAACTGTATATTTTGTAACATCTAATGCTTCTGGTCCAACAGGGCCTGAGAATTGAACATATACCACATCGTTGTTTGTAGTTCTAGTTGTGCCATCCGCAGCTGTTAAAGAAGTATCTTCAGCAGTATCACCGTCATTAATCCAAACTCCCACAACTGATTTCTCAGCAAGTTGTTCAGTATGATAGAAAGTTAAACCTTTTACAAGTTTAACGCCATTTCCATAGATATCTTCAACTGATCCTGCAGGTAAATCAAATGTATAAGATCCTGTTACAAAAGAAGTAATATCAATTGCAACTTCATTTGCTGCTAAGTTTGCTTCAGTTTCATTGTCGATTAATGTTGCAGTAGTCGTTCTTGTTACAGAATTAGAATCTACATATGTTAAAGTAACAGATGGTGTTCCATCAACTTCAACATTACGATCAAATGCAAGAACTGCATATACTTTATTTCCAAACTTCTTAATAGTTGGAACTGTGTTAGTTAATGCAGGTGCAGTTTCATTAAATGTCACTGCTTGGATATAGTTAGATGCTAATGGGTTAACTGGGTTACCAGCTTTATCTTGGAAGCTAGTTAACTTAATTAAGTGTGTAGCACCATTTGATTTAGCATTGCTTAGACGGATTACGAATGTTTTTCCATCTGGATTAGACGGATCGAAATCTGTAATAGTAGCACCGCTATCTAAAACATTATCTACATAGACTTGAATAGCATTTTTATCTTTAATTTTTTCGCTGAAAACAACTTTTAAATGTCTTAGGTCAAGTGCTGTTAGAGAAACTACTTGTGGATTCTCAACATCTTGAACAAAATTCAATGTACCCTCAAACTTAGTTAAAGCGTTATTAGCAAAGTCAGTTAAACCATTTATAGTAATCGAATAGTTTTTGCCGTACTCTAAACCAGTTTTTGTAAAGTCGATAGTAAAGCTTTTCTTATCTGCAGCTAAAGTATAAGCTGTAGCAGGAATAAATTTTGTTGTACCATCAAGCTTAACAGTTACTGCAGAAGAAAGACCAGATGAAGTCGTATTGATTGGTTCGCTAAACTCAACTTTTGCTGTATTTGCTTCAGGGTAAGAAATACCTGTAACAGTAGGAGCTACTGCATCAGCCAATACAAGTACGCTAGTGAACTCTGGAACTTTTTCTGTTGAAGCTTCAAGGTTAACGTTTTTAATGTTAACTGTATATTGAGCAGTAGTTTTGCTGTTTAAAGCGTTGCTTAAAGTTAAAACAACAGTCTTTTTATCATCTTTTAACTCTGCTTTATCAATAGTTAAAGAAGCCACCGCATCAGAGTTAGCTCCTGTTAATGTATAGTTTGTTTTTGTTTCAGCAGTTGACTTGTCAACAGCTTTGTTGAACTTAACTTCAATAGTTTTAGCGTTAATCGCACTTACACTTTCAACTTTAGGAGTTACAACAGGCACTTCTACTTTTGCTTTGTCAGTAGTTTTGCCTTTGTACGAAATAGTGTAAGTTTTGCCTTCTTCTAATTTCGTTTTTGTTTTGATGACAACAACCGTTGTTTTGCTTTCAGCAGATGCTGCCGCTTTGATAGAAACAGAGTCGATTTCAACACCTTCGATTGCGAAGTCTTCTTTTTTCACTTCTTTTAATTCGCCGTTGAATGTTACTTCTAATGTGTTTTCATCAACGAATTTTACTGCAGTGATGTCATCTGCTGTAACTACACTGGAAACATCCAACGCGCGTTTAACAAACGAAGCAAATGCTGCACGAGTAACGCTGTCTTTTGGTCTGTATTCAGTAACAACTGTTACTCCGTTTGCTTCTAATGTTTGGATGTAGTCACGGAATGACGGATCAGCTTTGTCTAAATCAGTGATTTTAGATGTAAAATCAGCAGGTTTTGTTAAATCGAAAGCTTCAACAAGCACTTTCGCCATTTGCTCACGAGTGATGTTTTGAGCAGGGTTTAATTTACCTTGGCTGCCTGTCATAACGCCAGCAGCTTTCACGATTGCCGCTGCTTTAACTAATTCTTGGTCTTTTGCGTCAAGCGGCACATCGTCGAATACTTGTTCGATTTTGTCGGGCGCTTGGAAGCCTTGGTCTGTCAAGATGCGCGCGAAAATTTTCGCTACTTGACCGCGGGTAATGCTTTGGTATGGTTTGAACGTGCCATCTGCAAACCCTTTAATGTAACCTAATTCCACTAAAGCGTTGATGTTCGCTGCGTGAGAATCGTTCGGATTTACGTCACTGAACGATGCAGCGTTGGCTACAACTGGACCTACCGCTGTCGCAACTAATGCAGCAGATACAGAACCAGCCAAAAATTTGCGGTAAGACTTTGGTTGGTAAGCCATCTGTATTATTTCCTCCCCTTTTTATGGTGTAACTAATGAATTTATCATATAGGAAACTAAATTTAAGAGACATGCTGTATGTACACTTTTCCCATTATCCTCTTAAATTTAGCTACTAAACAATTACTAGTATAGTTTTTTATAGGCATCTTGTCAATGTATTCCTGCGCATTTATTTCTATGAAACAGTCACAAAATTCTTTTCCTAGCTAATATTCTACTAAAAATAACATATCGTGCAAGAGTTTTTTTCAAATCATGCGCCTTCGTTTCAACAAGATTACTATATGCGGTGTTGGCAGGCGGTATGACTGAAAATTTGTTACAAAATTGTAATGTTTCCGAGAAGAAACTGTAACGTTTCAGAAAAAATGATTATGATACACTAGCGATAGTGACAAAATTCGTACAATTTCGCCCGAGTAAAGGAGATGAGAAAATGCGCAGGCAATTGGTCCTGGCTCTGTTGCTCGGCGGGAGCGTTTTCGCGGCAGGCGCTCGCGCCGAGCAAGCAGAAGCGAGCGTGAACTACGACCACATCGTTCCGGCGGCAAAGCAGTACATCGGCGTCCCATACCGGTGGGGCGGCACGACGGCTAAGGGTTTCGACTGCTCGGGATTTATCCGGCATGTCTACCAGTCGATCGGCATTGATACGCCAAGGACGGCGGCCGATATGTACCGGATGGGCAAACGTGTCGACAAAAGCGCTTTGCGCGTCGGTGATCTCGTCTTTTTCAATACGAGCGGAAAAGGAGTTTCCCATGCGGGAATATACATAGGAAACAACCGGTTTATTCATTCTTCTTCTTCCAAAGGTGTGACGATTTCATCACTGAATGATTCATATTGGAAAAAAACATATATCGGGGCAAAGCGGGTGCTGGCGTACCGCTTAGCGCCGGGGCAGTTTCAAGATGTTTCCCCGTCCCATTGGGCGTTCGATGAGGTGCGCACCCTGTCGGAACAAGAGCTTGTCATCGGATATGAAGACAGCTACTTTAAGCCGGACGAGCCGATTACCCGCGCGGAAGTCGCCGCGTATTTGGCAGAGTATCTGGATTTGAATTTGTCTGACCGCTCGGTCCCGTTTAATGATGTGCCGGACGACTACTGGGCGCTTGGAGCGATTCGGGCGGTGCAAAAACAAGGGATTATGAACGGAAGCAATGGAAAATTTCATCCGGAAGACACGTTGACGCGCGCGCAGCTGGCCGCGGTGCTGACGAGAGCATTTCGCTTACAGCCGCCAGCTGCGGCGAAATCATTTACCGATGTGCCGCCAAGCTTTTGGGCGTTTCGCGACATTCAAGCACTGGCGGCAGCGGGAATTGCGACGGGGCGCACGGATGGCTCGTTTGGCCCGAACGAGCCTGTCACCCGCGTGCAATTCGCCGCCTTTTTGTACCGCGCTATGCATCAGTAGCACAAAAAGCCGCAAGGGATGCCTCCTTGCGGCTATTTCTTTTCCAGCGTCCGTTTTAAAAATAAAGCAAACTGCCCTCTTGTTATCATCTCGTTCGGGCGGAACGGATCAGCGACGGTAATGCCATTAAAGGCGAGCGTCTGGATTTCGTTGTATGCCCAAAACGATGGCGGAACGTCCCGGAACGGGCGCAGCACCTCTGGCTGTTTGTATATATCGGAGCAAGCGCGGGCAAGCACAACCGCCATCTGTGCTCTTGTCATATACTCATTCGGCCGGAGCTTTCCCCCTTGTCCAAGCAGCCCGTGTGCCTCTGCAATGGCCATTTCTTTGTATCCAATGTCTCCTTCTTTCATATCCGTTGCCTTCACTTTATATCCTTCCGGCAATGTCAGGCTGAATGCGCGGACAAGCATGCTTGCAGCGTGGCGGCGCAGCAGCTTTTCGCTTGGCCGGAATGTGCCGTCCGCATAGCCTGTGATGATTCCGCGGTCATACAATAGTTTCACGGCTTGCTTCGTCTCTTCGTCTTCAACGTCCGGAAAGAGCGGACGGGAGCTGACGCTTGCGGCAATGTTGCGGTAATTGACAACCAGCGTTTCCGACCCGCGGTTAAATCCTTTTGCCATAGGCAGAACGGCGCGGAATAATACGCGGTCGTTCCAATCTTTTTGAAAAAGCCATGAAACGTCATCAGAAAGCGCCGATGGGCGGTACCAGCTTTCCGATACGCCCGCGGATCGCGTGCCAACGTTAACAGAAGCGTACCGTCCATTGCCGTCTTGCGCATTAATATATGCCGGCGCTTTCGGGCTATATAAATAAAGCCGCAAATGATAGTATGATGCATCGGACGGATCCAGCATATAGCCTGTTAAGCGGAGCGGCAGCGGGGACAGGACGGCATAGTTGTTCCCAAGCCGCTCCTTCCAATATGCTTGCAGGCTGGAAAGCTCAAACGGCGTCGGAATGTGGACATTCATTTGCATATGCCCTTTAACCGCAAGCGGCGAACCGAACAGTTGCACATAGTCTTCCGCTAATATTTCCGGCAGCGACCATTCGTAAGCGCCGCTTCCGTCCGCATGCACGGATGGGTAACGGAACAATTCGCGCGCTGCGGCGTATTTGGAGCGAAGCCAATCAGCCGGCTTCAGCTGCTCTTTGTTGATTAAATAATAATAGGTAAAATGATGTCCGTATTCATGAGCAAGCGTTGTCGCCATTTGCGCAACGGTTGTTAATTCATTTCCGCCATATAAATGGATGACCCGGTTGGGCAACAGTGACAGCGTCTTTCCGATTTGGTATTCGGCGAAGTATTGCCCGAGCACGTTTTCTCCTGCCGGATAATCAGGAAAAATCATGATTTTCCCAAGAAGGGAAAGCTCAGGGCCGTGCTTGTTCGCCAAAAGTTCTGCCTCAAGCGCTTTTAATTGCGCTGTCGTGCGCCATTTCGAGCTGTAACTTTCAATGGTCACTCCGCTTGTGCCTTTATAGCGGGCAATCAGCGGGTAAAAATCTTCATAGTTGCTTTGCACTTGGGCTTTATTGGTGAGGTCAACGACATGGGCATCAACGGTTTTTCCGCCAAAGATGAACGCTATGGCAAAGAAAAGAAGGAAAGAATATTTGCGCATATGCCTCGTCTCCTTTGCGGTTTGCTATTTTCATAGTAACATAGATTATTGAAGAAAAAAGATGCTCCAATGCGTCTTGCTTGGAAGCATCTTTTTTCTTCATTATTATTTTACTGGTGAAACCGAAAGCGTATATGGCTGCGCGCTCGGGCGGGCAAAACTGTCTTCCACGACAATGTAGTATTTTCCTTTTTTCAAAGTAACAGTAGCAATTTCGCTGTCGCCTTCGCCATAATAGTCGAATGTTTGCACAAGCCCGCCTTTTTCATTATAAATGGAGATGACGCCATCCATCGTAACGCCGCCAGCAAGCTGGACGGTAAATTTGCCGTCTTTCGCCGCGGTAAACACATAATAGTCTTTATCGCCGTAATCGACGGACGCGTTCAAATATCCTGTCGCTTTGAACGTATTTCCCGACTGTTTCAAACTGAGCGGTTTAGATGGCACGTTGTTTTTCACCACAGATCCCGCATCTTCATCTTTTTTCGGCAGTGTTTCAATGCCGAATCGGTATGATTGAAGCGTTAGTCCATCGTACAGATAGCTGTTTATGATAAAGAAATAGCCTGTGTTTTTCTTCGCTTTAAACGAACCGTTCACATCGTACAGCGGATTGAGTCCGGTCGGCCAAAATTCAACCATTTTCCCTACTTCTTCGTCATCAATAGACATGTTTCCATTCGTATCTTCCACCACTGTCACAATCGGAATTAGCGTGCCTTGCAATTCAGCCGGCAAGCTTGCTTTGTTTGCCAATTTATCCGGGCGCGCAAAGAATGTGAATATGTCGTCATTGGCACGGTGTTTGTAATAGTATATATCCTCATCATTGTTCAACGCGAAATTGCCTGTCACAGCCTTGTTCGGCTGAACGACCGTCGCGCGGATTGTCTCATTATTGTTTTCATTCACATCTTTCGGCGCATCCATTAATTTTTCCGATGTAAATGTATATGGATCAGCAGACGGTTGGTAACGGCCATTGGCAACCGATAAATAATATTGTTTTCCTTTTTCTAAAAATAGCGTGAACGTGTTTGTCTTTTGTCCTGTAAAGTAGTCATAGCCGTTAAATTCGCTGATAGGATATAAGTCGTCTTGTTTCGGGTCATATTCATACACTACCGCCTCTGGCTGCATGTCATCCGGCACATCAAATGTAAAGCGGTAAACCGCTGTGTCATCGACAGAAGACAGCTTGTAAAAATCGCGGTCTTCGCCAAATTGGATATGCGCCGACTGCTTATTGCCAAGGCTGTAAGGAAGCGCATTTTCTTTTATGTGCTGTATGTCTTCTTTTTCGAAAGACAACGGGCCGTTATCTTCTATTATTATAATAATATCTTTCTTTTCTTTCGCTTTTTTGTTTAGCTGCGCTTCTTCAGCCGGAGTCGTCTCTTCCGATGGCGCCGGTTCTTCCTCATCATCTGTCAGCGGATATCCATCTTCATCCGGCGGCATGGTTACCGGCTCCACCGTTAAACGGTACGGAATGGCGGACGCTGGCGTATCACCATTTGCGCCGGAGGATTGCGGGGACAAGCCATAGTACCAAAAATCGAGCGGCGGTTCGCTTGCCACTTCAATGACATATTCCATTTCCGGATCTGCTTCAAACGTGACTGTCTCGCCTTTTCCGCTGCCGTTATTATTTACTGGTGGAACAATCGGATATGGGCCATTCTCGGCATCAGCCGGATGATAGAAGTCTTCCGCTAAGTAAACGCTGATTGTCGAATTAATGCCCGGAACCGGCGAAAGATTCAGCTTCACTGTTGTCGGTTCTTCCACTTTAAATGTGAAGTAATCGTGATCCACTTCCCCTTCTTTTTCCGGGATGAAAGTAAATGGCGCGAATTCTGACTTGTCGCTGTCAAAAGGAAGCTGTTCAATGGCAACAGGATTGTCTTTCGTGGAATTGTCCTCCGCCAGCGTTGTTAATTTTTGCAGTGTTAGCGTGTACTCCGATTTTCCTTGCGTGCTATAGTTGCCATTCGCATCCGTGACGCCGATGACAAGCGTGCCGTTTTCTTTTGCTGTAAACAATTTTCCTTCTATTTCTCCAGCGCGCGTGTCATTGACATTGATTGGCTTTTCGGATTGTTTTTTGCCTTCAGGGTAGAAGCGCAAGATCAGCTTGTAATCGTAATCTTCAGCACCTTCCAGCACAGCTTGGATGCTTTCCCCGGCGTTAACCTCCACCTTCAGCCAGTCGATTTGTTCCGGTGCTGTTAAGCTTCCCGTTTTTGTTGTTGTTTCTTCCGTCAGCTGCAGCGGAGCAGCTTTGGCGAGAATCGCTTCATCGCTCCACGTTTCTTTTTTCGGCAATTTCTTTATGTCAAAGTTCAGCGCGGCAACCGGATTGACAAGGCCGTTCGCATATTTAAGATCATAACCTTTTTCTCCAAGATCGGTCGCCGTTTTTTCTAAAATTGCCTCCACTTCATACGGCTTTAAGTCCGGATATTTGGATAAAATGAGTGACGCCACGCCCGCCACAACCGGAGAAGCCATCGATGTTCCGCTTAATTCCGCAAAGGATGCGCCTTTTGTCGGATCATAAACGGTGCTGTAAACATCGACGCCCGGCGCGACAATATCTACGGATGGACCGTAGTTAGAAAAGTTTGCTAAATGGTTTTTGCTGTCGGTCGCTCCGACGCTAATGACGCCTTCATACGATGCCGGGACGGCATACTCATCGGTTGCTTCGTTGCCCGCTGACGCAACGACGGTAACGCCGGCGTCAATCGCTTTTTTTACCGCATCTTCCAAAATCGGGGAGTTAAAGTAGCCGACAAGGCTCATGTTGATGACTTTGGCTCCTTTTTCAATCGCGTATAAAATACCTTGGGCAATCACATAGTCGCTCGCGCCCCATTCACCGTTAAACACGTCGATCGGCAAAATTTTTACATTAGGATTAATGCCATGTGCGCCAACACCGTTGTTGGCGGTCGCCCCGATAATCCCGGCAACATGTGTTCCGTGAATATCTTTCACTACCGGGCCTGCCGGATTGACTGCATTATATGCTGGAAGCAGCTGGGTCTTTAAATCGGGATGCTTCGTATCCACACCGCTGTCAATGACCGCCACCGTTACGCTATGTTTGCCGGCAAGCTGCAGTGCTTTATCGATCTGCAATAACGAAAGCGGGTACATTTTATCGTTTTTCGGATCGTTCGTGCTAACCTTTTTATATGTAAAACTTGGCGTGACACTCTTCACAGCTTTCAGCTTAGCATAGGCGCGTATCACTTCTTTCGCCGTTTTTCCTTTTTGCACTGTGACGACATCATAACCTAACTGCGGAAACGATTTTTTCAACGTTGCGCCAAGGCTGCGATGGACGCTGGCAGGAATTTTCTCTTTGTACTTGACGATCAGCGTATCTTCGCTGATTTGGTCTTTCGCCTCTTTCAGCTGCTGATAAGCGAGCCGGGCCTTTGCGGCATGTTGCTGGGCATGTTGCTTCTTCCATTGCTCCAACGGCGGCATTGTGGACGCCTGGGCAAAGCTAGGCAAGACAAGCGCGGACGCAAGCCCAAGCGAAACGGCTGTTTTTTTCCATTTTTTCATTAAAGTCCCCCATTTCTATTAATTTTTTACACTATTCATTATTATTATAACGTAAATCATAAGAAAAAGTTTCATAGTTTTATAAATTTTTCCTCGAAAAATGAATAATAGTGCTGAAAAGTGGTAAAATTGCGAATAAACACGCATAATCTGCTGCAAACAATGAGGAACTCGCACCATTGTGGCTGTTTTTATCCCATTGATCTTCAAGCCGTTGAATTGGCGCTGCGGAGATCAGCAGCCATTCTCCAAATCTTGTTTTTCAGAAAACAGGAAACATGTTACAACCCTGCAATGTTGCAGATGAAGATTTAAGGTGAAACGCAAAACAAACAATGATATACTAGATTAAGTGATGATTCGACATGTGTGGAGGAGACTAGCAGAATGTTGTCTTATGTTAAAAAGCTACTCAACAGCGATGAGAGACGGTTGAAGCGCTACTACAAAATCGTTGATCATATTAATGCACTGGAACCAAAGTTTGCAAAACTATCCGATCAAGAGCTGCGGGAAAAAACAGCTTATTTTAAAAATGAACTCGCCAATGGAAAAACGGTATTTGACATTCAAGCAGAAGCGTTTGCGGTGGTGCGCGAAGCAGCGAAACGGGTGCTCGGCATGCGCCATTTCGACGTCCAGCTGATCGGCGGGCTTGTGCTTGCGGAAGGAAACATTGCCGAAATGGCGACAGGAGAAGGAAAAACGCTCGTCGCGTCATTGCCGAGCTATTTGCGCGCTTTAGAAGGAAAAGGAGTGCATGTTATTACCGTCAACGAATATTTAGCCAGACGGGACCGCGAATTGATTGGGCAAATTCATGAATTTTTAGGGCTGACCGTCGGGCTGAACCTTCCGATGATGGAAACGGAAGAGAAAAAAGCGGCATATCAAGCAGATATTACATATGGAATCGGCAGCGAATTCGGCTTTGATTATTTGCGCGACAACATGGTTTATGACATATCCCAGCGCGTACAGCGGCCGTTTCACTACGCGATTATTGACGAAATCGACAGCATCCTCATCGACGAAGCAAAAACCCCGCTCATTATCGCCGGCAAAACGGGAGTCAGCTCTGAGCTAAGCTATTTATGCGCCCGCATTGTGAAAACATTAGAACGCGATGTCGACTACTATTATGACGAAGAAACAAAGGCAACGAACTTGACGGAAGAAGGAATCGCCAAAATCGAGCGCGGTTTTGGCATCGACAACTTGTATGATGTAGAGCATCAAACTTTATATCATTATATCATTCAAGCATTGCGCGCCCATGTGCTGTTTCAGCGCGACGTCGATTATATCGTCAGAGACGGAAAAATTGTATTAATCGACATGTTCACCGGGCGGCCGATGGAAGGGCGGAGCTTAAGCCACGGCCTCCATCAGGCGATTGAAGCGAAAGAAGGGCTTGAATTAACGGAAGAAAATAAAACACAGGCAGCGATTACGATTCAAAACTACTTCCGGCTTTATCCGATTTTATCGGGCATGACAGGGACCGCCAAAACGGAAGAAAAAGAATTTCAAACTCTCTACGGCATGGATGTCGTGCAAATCCCAACAAACAAGCCGGTCATCCGCGTCGATGAGCCGGACCGTGTCTTCTTAACAATCGATCAGAAATATAAAGCGGTCGCGAAAGAAGTAAAACGCGTTCATGAAACAGGACAGCCGGTCTTAATTGGAACAACGTCCATTTTGCAGTCGGAAAAAGTCGCCAAATACTTAGAAGCGGAAAATCTGCCGTTTCGCCTCTTAAACGCGAAAACGATCGAACAAGAAGCCCAGCTGATCGCGCTGGCCGGACAAAAGGGGCAAATAACGATCGCGACAAACATGGCTGGCCGCGGGACAGACATCATGCTTGGCGAAGGGGTGGCCGAACTTGGCGGGCTGTTTGTGCTCGGTACAGAACGCCACGAAGCGCGGCGCATTGACAATCAGCTGAAAGGGCGGGCCGGCCGCCAAGGTGATCCGGGACGTTCCCAGTTTTTTATTTCTTTGGAAGATGACATGTTCCGCCGGTTTGCCAAAGAAGAGACGGAAAAATGGATGAAAAAAGCAAAGACGGACGAAAACGGAGAAATTTTAAATAAAGAAATCCATGAGTTTGTCGATCGCGTTCAGCGCATTTGCGAAGGCAACAACTTCTCGATTCGCGAGTACAACTTAAAGCTCGACGACGTGCTGAACGACCAGCGGACAGCGATTTACCGATTGCGCAACCGCATTCTCGAAGGCGATCGCTTGATTCCGTTGGTGATCGATATGCTTCATTCATATGTTCCATATGAAATCGAACAACATTGCCCGGCGGATATGCTTCCAGAAGAATGGGATTTAGAGAAGCTTACTGAGCAGCTGCACGAAATCATCCCTTTTCCTGCCGTCCAACTTTCGGGAAACATTAACGACATAGAAGACGTGAAAAGCAATGTCCAGCACTCGCTGGAACAATACATTCATTATTTGGAAACAATGAACGATGCCGAGCAAGTGAAAACGGAAATCAGGCCTTCTTTTCTTTCCATTGTCGATTATTATTGGCTGAATCACCTTGACGCGATGGAACGTTTAAAAGAAGGAATCGGTTTGCGCTTCTACAGCCAAGAAGATCCGATTCGCCAATACCAGCGCGAAGGATTCGAGCTGTTCGTATATATGTACCATCAAATCGAAGCGGATATTTGCCGCCGTCTCGCACAGGCGGTCGCTCCAAAAGCCGCCGCCAGTGAAAGTGCTGGAAAAACGTCCTAAAATATATGGAGGGAATGATTATGTTTCCATTTTTTAAAAAACAAAAACAGCAAAAAGACGAACATGACAGCGTCGTAGAAGCAAACGAACTGTTAGAAAACAGCGAGGCAGATTCGGACGAAGAAGAAGTCAAAACAGAGCTGTCGTTCCATCCATCGTGGAACGTAAGCATAGAAGAACGTTACTATTATCAATTTTTGCATAATCAGCAGCGGCCGCTGAAAAAAAACCAAATTTCTTTATCCGGCATTGATTTAAAACAAGTGCCGCGAGGGTATGTCGTTACGGCTTTCGTCCGCAACAGCTTGTCCCGTCCGGTTGCCTTCACCCCGACTCCGCTTTTGTTGCTTGGTCCGAACAATGAAGTGCTCGCCCGTAAAGTGTTCGACTTGTCGGAACTTGGGGAAGTCCCGCCGCGTAGCAGCCGCCCATGGAAATTTTTATTTGAACAAGAAACGCTCAGAACTTCTGAACTGCCACTCGTTGATTGGAAGCTTGCCTTTGAATTGCCAAAACAAAAACATCACTCCCTCGATTTAGCAGAAAGCTGGGAGAAAAGCTTGGCGGCAGAGGACAAACAAAAGCTGCAGGCGCTCGTTCAATCGCTGCAGCCGCCTAAACCAGGGGAAGTCAATTTTATGGGGCTGCAAGCGCAGCAGACAGAACAAGGCGATCTTCATGTTACGCTGCTTATTCGCAATGGAAGTGACAAAAACATTCATATTGAACAATTAGCGCTGCAAGTCCATGATGCAAGCGGAGATATCGTTGCCAGCGGCGCATTTTCCCTTGATCATTTTGAAGTGAAAGCAAATACAAGCAAACCGTGGACGTTTATTTTCCCAAAATCGCTAGTCACGAAGGAAAATCCGGATCTTCGTTCATGGAAAGTATCGCTGCCGTCTTCTCAACCATCGTAAAAAATAAAGCAGGCTTAAAAGTTTCCGCTTGTTGTCCGGTATGCATATAGATTGCCCAGAAAGGGGGACCCCCGAAAGTGATGGGTCCCCTCCTTTTTATGAAGAAAACAAACTATATAGAAAAAGCCGCCTATCTTAAGATAGGCGGCTTCCCAATGGCTACCAACCGAGGTCTCTTCTTTTATATCGCTACAGAAGGAAATAATATCTGTCATACAAGTACATTTTACCATTGACATCTTTATATAACAACGACTTTTTTAAGTGTTTGCCCTCGTTCTTTCAATGGCGCTAGAGACAATAGCATAGCCGATCATCAATAAAAACAATAAATCAAGCAAACCAGTATGGATGGAAATCATAAAAATCGTCGTGATAAACGCGTACGCAATCGTTTGAAACGAGGCGAACCCCGTTTGCTTCATCTGATTATACAGCATCGACAAAATCACGCCATACAAGGCAAAGCCAATGATAATCGCCCAATAGCCCGCCTCGACATAAAATTGTCCAAGCAGCGTCGGCGTGGTGGTTCTGCCCGGGCGCGTCACATATTTTCCTTTATCTACCGTAAGCGAATTTACCATTTCCGTGATCATCATGCGCGGCGACAGCTGCTCGCCCGGCAACACCGTCGAAAATATCCCTTCATGAAGCTTTCCATACATATACCCATGCTTATCGGTATATTCCATTAATTTGCTTAATACAATCCGCCCTGTGACGCTCACTTCCGTTAACCCGCGGACCCATTTTGGCGTTTCATTAATTTTGCGGAGAAGCACCTCATCTTTATTTGCTTGCTCTTCACTTAACTCCACATTCGGCCCTTCATGGCTGTTAAATTCTTTCGTCTGATCCTCTGTAATGACGCGGAAAAATCCGAATAACGAAAGCGACAAGCCAACGACGAATAAAAACGCCAGCAGCCACGACAGCTTAATGCGCCGAATTGTATAATGGAAAACAATCAAAACGGTAAAACACATCACGACAATCGGCGTCCGGTATCCCATTAACACTAAAAGCAACAAAATAATGACTAACACGACAAAATACGTGCGCATCTGCTTCTTTGTGAGCGGATGCTCGCGGACAGCACGGTCACAAAGAAGAAACAGAACAGAAAACCATAAAAACGAACTAAAAAAATTCAACTTCGGGTCTAAATGCCTGCGCACCGATTCATCCGTTATCCCAATTTGTCCTGTCGCAAGCATCATAACGTAACTAGCTAAACCGACCGCGCCAAGAACATATAAAAAATATTTTGTTTTTCCTTTTAAAAAGGCCAGTCCCATAGAAGGAAACATCCAATTTTTCTTTTGGACAAGATGAACAGCTGCCAAATAGGAAAGAAGCCCGGCTAAAATGGCCCATAAAATATTCCGGTCAGCTTCAAAATATTCTATTTTTCCAAAGTCAAACAAGCTGACAAAAAAGTAAAGAATTAAAATAAAAGGAAAGAAAAAATATGGTGAAAATGAATCAATCTCATTGTTCCACTTTTTAAGCATCCCTAGTCGCTTCATAACTCTCCAGTTTCCTTCTAAGAAACTTCTTTCCTCCTCTTTTTTGTTAAAATTTCTTTAACGGACTCCACCTTGAACACCCATAATGCCACAAAGTATACCGCTGCCCCCAGCACAATCATGAATGCTAAATACGGGATGATAGCGAGCCGATCGGCATGCAATTCGTATTTTACAAAAAGCAACACAGCTACCATTGCGAGCGTACTAATGGTAATTTTCCCGTACTCCTTTCCAACTACCGAAAGACGAAATCCACCTGTGATTTTATAAAGTGTCGTAAACGTAATCAGCGAATACACTAACCCGACAAAAGACGCGGATAAAGCCAGACCCGCCGCCCCTATCATGCTGGAAAAAATCGCATTAAAAATAATGTTAGCAATAATCGAAACAATTCCGGCTCGCAGCATATAATGCCCTTTTTCCAGCGTATAAAATCCTTTCGCAATGACGGCTTGGATGCTGTAAAAAAGCACAGAACCGATATACAAAAAAGCGTATTCGCTTGTTTGGGCGGTCGCACTCGCCGTAAACGCGCCCCGTTCATATACAATCTGGACGCACTCTTTCATCAATACGAGCATTCCGGCGACAGTCGGCGCCAAAAATAAAAACATGTACGTAAGCCCCTTTTCGATGCCGGCTTTAAACAGCGCCATATCGTTTTTTGCTTTTGCCTCCGCTAACAGCGGAAACACAATCGTGGCAATGGTCACGCCAAAAATCGCCTGCGGAATACTTACGAGACGGAATGCATAGTTTAGAGTAGATACGGCCCCTTCGCCAAGCCTTGCGGCAAACAATGTATTCACAAATAAGTTTACTTGGCCGACAGCGATCGTTAGCCCGATTGGCAAAAAGATGCGGTAAAACGAGATAACTTCTTCCCGATCCATCGGCTGCTTCCAGTCGATAAACCGGCGCGGTCCTAAATAAAACAGCTTTATTAAGAAAGAAAAAACGGTTCCGACAAAATAGCCAAACGGCACGGAATAAATCCCCATTGGGCGATGAAGAAACAGTGCACCGCCAATTGTGCATAGCACAACAATCGTTTGGGAAAATGTCGAAAACGAAAACATCTTTTGGGCATCAAAATACCCCTCATAAACGGCATTGACACCGACAATCGCCACTGACAGAAAATAAATGACCGCCGTCCATATAGCAATTTGCGTCCCATGGTTATTAAAATCCGGATACAACTTTGGAATGAAAAGCGGAGAAAGAAGCGCTCCGGCGACCGAGATAACAAACGAAATCCAAAATGTTCCTTTTACGATGTTCGTTAAATGAGAAAAGCCTTTTCCTAGCTGAGAATACTTATAATAGCTAGGCAAAAAGGCGTCTTTCATCCCCGTCAACATAAACAAAATAAGTGCATTCGGGATGGTCATCGCCGCGATATAAGCATCGGTAACATAAGAGTTACCGAATAACTTGGCGATGATGATATCGCGAAACATGCTCGAGAATTTCAGAAAAAAGGTGGATAGCAAAAACAAGATGCTCGCAATGCGTAATTTGGACATACTATCCCTTCTATTCTCTAATCACTTTAATGAGAAATTTCGGAAGCGCAAGCTGCCGCTTCCAGCGCCACGGCTCTTTCAGCAAGCGGTACAGCCATTCTAACCCAAGCTTTTGAACAAGAAGAGGGGCTCTTTTTATTCTGCCAGAAATCACATCAAAAGACCCGCCAACTCCTTGATATACTTTTGGGGACAGCGAATGCATATGGTTAGCGATCCAATATTCTTGGGCAGGACTTCCAAGCGCAACAAATAAAATGTCCGCCCCCGATTGATTGATCGCCTCTTTTATTACTTGTTCATCTTTCTCATATCCGTGCATCGTCCCGACAATTTGAATTCCCGGAAACATTTTTTCCAATCTCCGCTTTGCCTCATCGGCTACTCCGGGCTTTGCCCCATAAAGGAAAATTTTTTTTCCTCTTGCTGCCGCTTCTTGGCACAAGCGGAGCATCATATCGATTCCCGTTACCCGCGACCGAATGCGTCCTCTTTTCAAGATGGAAGCCAAAACCACCCCTATCCCGTCCGGAATAGGATATGTCGCCTGATTCAGCAATTCCCGCAATCGGTCATCCTGCTGGGCCTTCATAATTTTCTCGGGATTAATCGCAACGATAAATGATTTACGGTTATTATCAATGTCTTCCATTAACTTTGCCACAAGCTGTTCGTACGTATATGTACAAACATCGACACCTAAAAATGTTTCTTTCATTCTATCACACCTAGTCTGCAGCTATCATCTTGCATTTTATTAAGATTGTTTTTTGCCATCCCCGAGCACCAATACATGAAACCCATGCTTTTTCCATTCGTTGCGGTCAATACAGTTTTTCGTATCCAGAATAATTTTTGTTCGTACAAGAGGAGCGATTTTTTCCGGACGCAACGTTTTAAATTCATTATGATCGGTTAAAATGGCGATAATATCGGCACGGGCAACCGCTTCCTCGATTTGTTGCGTCTGGCGGGCCAATTTATTTTCTTTGATATGTGGATCGTAAGCAGTATAATCAATCCCAAGTTTTTCTAAATGATGAATGACTTCCAGCGACGGGCTTTCCCGCATATCGTCAACGTTTCCTTTGAACGCCAAGCCAAACACGGCAACGCGGCCATGATGAATATTTTCGTTTTCAAGAATTTGTTTAATTTTCAACGCTGTATATTCCGGCATGCTATCATTAGTTTGGCGCGCAAGATTAACTATTTTCGCCAATTCCGGTTGCAACTCCACCAAAAACCAAGGATCGACCGCAATGCAATGCCCGCCAACCCCTGGCCCAGGCAAATGAATGTTTACGCGCGGATGGAAATTGGCAAGACGAATCGCTTCCCACACATCGACGCCAATTTTTTCGCTTATTTTTGCCAATTCATTGGCAAATGCGATATTGACATCGCGGTACGTATTTTCGATGACTTTCACCATTTCTGCCGTTGTCGCGTCGGTAATGTGAATTTTCCCTTTGACAAACGTTTTATATAATTCCGCCGTCAAGCGTCCGGATTCCTCGTTAATTCCGCCGACAATGCGGTCATTGTTGACCAGTTCTTCGAAGATTCTTCCAGGAATCACACGTTCTGGAGAATGAGACACAAATAATTCCGTCCCAATCTCTAAATCCGCTTCCCGCAAAATCGGAATCATGACGTCTTCCACCGTGCGCGGAGGCACCGTTGATTCGAGCACAACCAAGTTTCCTTTCCGGACATAAGGGACGATCGATTTTGTCGCAGCACGCACATAATCTAAATTGGCGGTTTTATCCTCGTTAATCGGAGACGGGACGGCAATAATAAATACATCCGCTTCCTCCGGTTGAGTGGAAACGGTAAATTTTCCGCTATCAATCGCCTTGTTGAGGCGTTCCTGTAATCCCGGTTCTTCAATATGCAACTGTTTTTGCTGAATCATCTTAACTGCTTTTTCGTTAATATCGACGCCATGCACTTGAATGCCGTGATTGGCAAACATCACTGACGTCGGCAATCCGATATATCCTAATCCAATGACGCAAATTTTTTTACTCATATGAAAGATGTCTCTCCTTTTTTACGCAAAATGCCCTTTTTTGCACCCGAACTTTATTATAGCAAAAAATACATACATATCATATAGTTTGTATTTATTGTAACGGAATTTCAATAGAATGAAACAAAATTCAAACGTACACTTTTTTCCATCATATAATAAAATCCCGCTGTTTCAGAAACGAGGCTTTTCTTTTTTCTGCATAGCCGCAAACCGCTGCGCTGCGAAAATAAAAAACATGCCAAAATACCTTATATGGCATGTCATTTATTTTCTGTTTTGTCCATATTCCCGAGACGCTCGAGACGTTCAATGTGATAATTTGCTTCCGCTTTGCAGGAAACGGGAATGTCTTTTTCGCCATGCAGCGTTGCCAATTCCTTAATTTTAGCCAGTTGCTCCTCGGTCGGCGCTTCTGACAGCACTTTATCAATAACGGAATTAATTTTGTCGGCCAATTCCTGATGAAACACTGAATTTGCTTTCAAGCGATCATCAAGAGAATGAAACCAGCTTGAATGGCGCACAATGTCATTGCGCCACCGTTGCATAAATACTTGCGGGTCAAATCGTTGTTCATTCCATTCAATGTCCCGCATGTATGCTTCAAATGTCCGAGTAATGGAACGCGTTATCCCGACTTTAACAGCATGTGGAAGATCTTTCAACATTAATCAAAAAACCTCCGTATGTTTTCTTTTAGGATCGTTTTATCATAGGAATAAAAACAGGAAGAAATCATTTCCTTATTTGTCCGTCCCCCTGCTCTGTTCATTTGCAGAAGGCATGGAGATTCCGCCATTTAAACAGAAAATGGTTCAGGCGGCTGTGTGGCCTTGCCAAAATAATAAAGAATCGCCTGCACGATGCGCTTGGAAGCCTGGCCGTCTCCGTACGGGTTCGAGGCTTTCGCCATTTTTTCATATTCGCTGCGGTTATTCAACAGCTCGCGGGCCATGCTGTATATCGTTTCTTCATTCGTTCCCGCTAATTTCAGCGTCCCCGCCTCGATGCCTTCCGGCCGTTCTGTCGTGTCGCGCAGCACCAACACCGGCACACCCAATGAAGGCGCTTCTTCCTGCACGCCGCCGGAATCGGTCAAAATGAGAAACGCCCTCGCGGCGAGATTATGAAAGTCAAACACCCCTAAAGGCTCGATCAAATGAATGCGCGGATCATTGCCAAGAATTTCATCAGCTACTTCGCGCACCGCCGGGTTTAAATGGACAGGATAAACGACTTGCACATCTTCATGTTCTTGGACAATGCGCTTGATCGCGCGGAACATGTTGCGCATCGATTCGCCAAGATTTTCCCGGCGATGGGCGGTTAATAAAATCATGCGATCATCGCCGATTTTCTCTAAAATATCATGCTTATAGTTATCTGTCACCGTTGTTTTTAACGCGTCGATCGCCGTATTTCCCGTAATAAAAATCGAGTCAGGCTTTTTATTTTCACGGATTAAGTTTTCATACGCTTTTTTCGTCGGCGCAAAATGAAGATCGGCGATCACGCCGGTAAGCTGGCGGTTCATTTCTTCTGGAAACGGTGAATATTTGTTCCATGTGCGCAAACCGGCTTCGACATGCCCGACAGCAATCTGATTGTAAAACGCGGCAAGGCTGGCGACAAACGTTGTCGTCGTATCCCCGTGCACTAGCACCAAATCCGGTTTTACCTTTTTCATCACATCGTCGAGCCCTGCTAAAGAGCGTATAGTAATTTCTGATAACGTTTGGCGGTCTTTCATAATATTTAAGTCATAATCCGGCTTTATATTGAAAATTTCCAGCACTTGATCGAGCATTTGCCGGTGCTGCGCCGTGACGGTGACAATCGGCTCGATCAGCTCCGGATGTTTTTTCAGCTCCAACACAAGCGGCGCCATTTTTATCGCTTCCGGTCTTGTGCCAAAAATCGTCATAACTTTTATTTTATCAGCCATACTTTCACCTACAATGACAAAATGTTAGTTCTTACACAAACTTCCTTCCTTACATTATCATAACCTTTCCATTTCCTCAACCGTCAACATGCGCGTTCTCGGCAAACGCAAAAACTTCCATCTTTTTGTTTGCCGGATGGCGGGGGACTGTATCAGAATGGTGCTACAAAAATAATGTTGATGGACAGCAAGAAAAGTTGAAAGATCTCCGCCGGCAGCGGTGAATAGCTCCTTAAAGCAAAGGGATGGCTTCGGACTCCCAAGCCATCCCCGCATTTCGCCGACCGGCCTTTTTTCGGGACCTAAGCCGGCACCGTATTTTATCCATCCATATTTTAGAAACATCCCGGATTTAATACCGCTTTGCGCCCAAGTAGCGGACTTTCCAATAAGAATTATTCAAACTGCTGATCGTTACGCCAGTGGAAGAGCCGCTGTGAATAAATTGCTGATTACCGATATATATGCCAGCGTGGGACGGGCCCGACCCGCTCGTTGCAAAAAAGACGATATCGCCAACCGAAGGGGCGGAAACCGGTGTGCCGGCGTTCCAAATCGTCGCTACCGTGCGCGGCAGTGAAATGCCTTGCTTTTTAAACAAATAGACAATCAATCCGCTGCAATCAAAACCTACTTGCGGTGCTTCCCCGCCCCAGACATACGGCTTGCCAAGAAGCTCTGCGGCATCCGCAACAAGCGCAATGGCATCCAGCTTTTTCTGCGGCGCCTGTCCCATCAAGCGCTCATACGTCTCCGCATCGACAACGCCGGTCGCTTTTATGCCGGCGCTCTTCTGAAATTGCTTTACTGCTTCCGCCGTAATGGACCCATAATAGCCGGTGATTTCGGAATGCGTAAAATAACCGAGCTGCTTTAGCTTTGTTTGCACTTTTTTCACTTCCGGACCCGTTGATCCGATCGTCAGGCGGATAGCCGCTTTTGGTGCAGGTGTCTTGGAGCCAGCAACCGCTTCATTAATTTTTGCTAATGTCTGGCTGTCCGCCTTGCCAGTAGCCGGAAGAGAATATCGCTTTTGAAATTGGCGGACGGCATCCGCTGTTACCGTACCATAATATCCTGTTATTTTCGGATAAGTAAAATAGCCGAGCTGCTTTAAATTTTGCTGTAATTTGCTGACTTCCGCCCCTTGCGAGCCTATTGCCAATACATATTCTTGAGCGATTTTGGCAGGGCGCCGGTTCATCACTTCGTTTTGGATGGACTGAACAGTGCGGGCATCGGCGATTCCCGTCACAGGAAGGCCGTAGTTTTGCTGAAACCGCTTGACCGCATCCTGCGTAATGGTTCCATAATAGCCGGTGATCTCCGGATATTTGAAATAGCCGAGTTGTTTTAAATTTTGCTGCAAAACTTTCACATCGTTTCCGCGCGAGCCAATTTTCATTTCCGCCGTGCGCCGGGCGGCAGCTTCTTTCAACTTAGCATACGTGGCATCATCCACGACGCCCGTGACAGGCAAGCGGACGGACGCTTGAAACGCTTTAACCGCCTGCTCGGTTATCGTCCCGAAATATCCTGTAGCAGCCGGATATGTAAAAAACCCTTTTTCCTTTAATAGTTGTTGCAGTTCTTTCACTTGCGGAGCACTCATTCCCACTTTCCACTCCGCCGCTTTCCCGTCATCCGGCATCCAAAACAGCGCCGAAGCGAAAGCAGACGTTAACACGATATGTCTTGGCTTCAAATTCACAATGATCTCCCTCTCCCTTCCCTACTTTCTTTTTCCTTAAGCACAACCATGTTAAAACGTTAAGTTCATCACCGGATTTCATCGTTGGCAGATAAACAATTCCAGTTAAGGGATGAGGCAACGGAAAAATGGAAAACCGCCAAAAATGGCGAAGCCCCAATTTTCTGCTAAACGTTTTATTTTCCCTGCTTATCCGCTCCTGCACCTTTTCGCTTCTTTCCCGGCGGCCAAACCGGCACCTGCAACAATGTCGAAAAAAGGAATCTACGAGTCCAGCATAGGACAGATTCCGTTTTTCGACACGCGGAAAGGTGCGCCACAGCAATCTCTCTCTTTTTATTTTAGTATACTAAAACTTGCCTTCCGGCAAAAAGAGTATTTTGTATTATTTTTTTCCTACTTACAATGGTTCCAAAAAGCAGCACCGCCCGTTGCGGATCACCTCTTAAATATATGTTAAGCTTCCATCCAATTGCCGTTTGCGTTTTCACCATGTCCCGGACTTCGTTCCGCGGCCATCAAACTCCGGGCCAATCCATTCCGGCGCGCCGCATGGAAGCAGGAGAACGCAGCTGGCAGGTTCCGCCTGCCGTGCGCCCCGGGAGGCGCGCTCCGCTCGCTCGAAAAACACAGCCAAAAATGGAAAGAAAAACGGGAAAGGAGAAAAGGAGGGACACACACGAGGAAATGGCACAGCGATTACAACTTTTTATAATTTTTTCGTGCCGGACACATAAACAAGTAGGAGATGCGCTTGTTTTCAAAAATATAAAACGACTGCAAAATATAATAAATAAGCTGTTTTTCAATTGTCAGCAGCTCGCTTGTGTGAAGGCGGAGATATTTTTGCTGGAGCTGGTTCCATTCATAGAGGGAAATGTCAAATTTTCGCTTTGCCAAATCAAGCTTTACGATAAACATATATAATTGATTGATAGATTTAAATACAAAATATAGCTGGGCGTCGCTGTCGCACGTAATCGTGCGGAACCATGTTTCTTCCCCTGAGGAACAACTTTGCTGCTCCCCGCTTTTTAAAAACCGCAATGAATCGGGAAAATTCGTCGGCGCAATCGTTTTCAACCTGATTGAAAACGGATTTCGCGTTTCTTTAACAAATATTCTATATGTTCCCTTATTTTGCTTTAGCCCTTTCCGCTCACTCACAATTAAATCTGCGAGATAAATATTCACTATCATCCCTCTTTTTCCTAATTATCAGCAAATATTTATCCATTTTTTGCTTATTGTAGCATGATATAAAAGACGTCGAACATTGACAAAAGAGAAAGTTTTGACCCTTTTAAGAACAAATCAGAAAATGTTCATAAATAGAACACCAGTCTTCTCCACGCTCTTCTATCTTTAAGTTATTGATTGATTCAATGGAGCCGTGGTGAAGAAAATGAGGAAATTAGGAGAAAAACTAAAATATTTGCGCAAACAACATAACTGGACGCAAGAGCAGCTGGCGCAGCATCTCAATATATCGCGCTCGCAAATCAGCAAATGGGAAAACGGAGAATTGCTCCCAGACGTGCAATCATTGGAAAAATTAAGCAACCTTTACGAAGTGAGCATCGATTTTTTAATCGGGAAGCATACGACGAAAAAAGAGCTTCTGCGGGAAATGAACCTTTTATATCAAACGGACCGCATTGATGAAAAAATGCTCGATATTATCGACTATTTCAAACAAAACCCGGATATGGAAGAAATGATGTATTCGCTGGCCCAACTGCCGGCGAAAAAACGAAAACATTTGGAAACGATCATTATTACGCTGATACAAGAATTTTCCGACGCAGTGAAATAACGAAGTTCCCCGGTTGTGCCGCCATGTTCACAGAAAAAAGCGCTAACGTTTCTTGCTAGCGCAATCAGTGGGGAGATGTTCAGAGGGAAAAGCTTTCTTTCTCTCGGGGAAACATGTTGGAAGGAAAAAATGGGGAATCATCGGGGAAAACTATGAATGTTCGATCCATGCATGCGTCTTGCCGCCCATAAATCGCACGGATTCGGCTACCACTTCTGTCACAAACACTCGCTGTCCGTCTTTCTTTTCATAATTTCGCGTTTGAATCCGTCCCATGACGCCGATAATGGAACCTTTCCGGCAATAATTCGCCGTATTCTCCGCTACTTTCCGCCAGAGCGTGCATTGGACGAAATCAGTGTCAATTCCTCCTTCCGCATTACGAAAATTTCTTGTCACCGCTAATGTGATGTTAACGACCGCTGCTCCATCGGCGGTATATCGAAGTTCCGGATCTTTTGTCAGCCGGCCGACAAGCACGACTTGGTTGATCATGTTTCGGCACATCCCTCCCTTCCGCTTGAGTGCATCTTCATCATAATGGACTTCTATTTTCCCCGTAAAATCGCCACTTTTCAATTTTTGCATGCCGTTTTTTCTTGCAATTATCGCCACAATATGTCACCAACAGCGAAAAATCGACAACAAAATTCAAATTTTATATATTCCCGGCAAAAATAAGCTGGCAATGACCGACACCGGCACGGCATGTATCATTACACGTTATCCATTGCCTCACGGTCACAAGAATGTGCTATAATTTTCGTAAGACAATATTGACGAGGTGATGGAATGAAAACCTTCAAGCTTGTGGGGCTCTCCGTCGTTCACGACGATTTGCACCGTCAAGAAATTCCATTCATTGACGGACTTATTATTAATAAAGAAGATGGACAAAACCACTGGCTAATTGAGACATATTTAGATAAACAATACGAGCCGATCTTTTCCGAGCTGCAAAAAAGAAACGATGAATTCCGCCTTCAAGTAACGATAACCAACCGAAGCAACGATCCCGCCAACATGATCGCGACCGTTCGTTCCATCACAAGAATGAACAACCATATAAGTGTGCTTATGGATGGCTTGTTAGTCCGGAGCAAAACGGATTTAGCAGAAGTGGTGCTCGCGGGCCTTGTCGAAAAAGGGCTGCAAGGAGAAGCGCTATTGAAGGAATTCAAACGGCAATTGAACGAGCGCCGCGGCTTCAAAAATAATGAAGAAAAAACGCGAATTCAACAATAAAGGGCTAGAACGACGCGTCTAGCCCGTTTTCTTTATGGTGGAAACAAGCTGCGCCACAAGAACATAGCGCTGCTTCGCCTTGCCAATAAAGCGGAACGGATAACATGTCGTCACCGTTAATGTCGGGCGCGGCTTTTCGACAAGGACGGTGCGGTTGTTTTCACCGACGATGCGCACTTTTTTCACGCGATAAACAAACTGCTTTGCCGCTGTTTCCACGATCAATTTGTCGCCAATGCCGATTTGCCCCAATTGCCAAAATACCGTATCACGGTGCCCCGACAGCACCATGTTGTTCGTTTCCCCCGGCAAAGCGCTTTTCGGGTAGTGGCCGATTCCTTTCCGCAATTGCTGCATTTCCGTGCCGTGATAAATCGGGATGGAAATACCGAGTTTTGGAATCAACAACGTCCCGATTTGGTCGCCAATCTTTGGCTTCGCGGCGGTGCCTGCCGTTTGCCAATCAGCCGCTTGCGAAGCAATGGGCGTTTTTCTTTCCTCTTTCCATGGTTTTACGGCATTGTACCCGAGCCAGTACGAATATCCATTCCAAACCGCTGTTATTAATCCTGCCGCCATGCATAAAACGGCGCCCCGCATTTTATATGTTTCCCATCTTTCTCCCATGTTTCTCACTCCGCCGCTTTGCTTTTTGCCCGCCAAAACACATAAACGCCGAACAAAGCAAGCAAAAGACCGAGCAGCGCATTGGCAAGATACGGAGAAGCGGTATCCGGCATTTTGTCGCCGCGCATTGTCTTTTTCATTTCACTTGCCAGCATGCTGGCATGGATGAATTTTTCCCCCGCCCGGAACACGTATCCCGAAGCCAGTATCTCCTCCGATAACTGCACATCTGAAAGCAATTCTCCTTTTTGGTTGTACAGTTCAATCAATAAATCGCGCCCGCCAAGCGTATGTAGCGACAGAAGCCGGCGGTAAGACACTTCCTGTTTTTTCCCGTTTTCCAGCAAATAAAATTTCGGTTTTATTTGCAGCACAGACAGCGCATCTTCCCAAATGGAAAGCAATTGCTGTTGTTGCTGTTTCGTCAGCAGCACCGCGTCTTCCACCTGCAGAAACGGTTTCATGCGCGAGGTTAACGCTTCCAGCTGCTGCGGCAAATTTTGGCGATGGAGCGCGGCAACATGCTCAAATAAACGATTCGCTTCCTTTTCCGTAAAGCCAATCGCTCCAAGCATATCGTTAATTTGCTGCATTTGTCCGTTATGGCGCAAATAAAAGGCGACGGCCGCATCCAAGTCCTCAATAAATGTATAATCTTGCACCGTTTCGCCAAACTGGCCGAGCAATGCTTCCAATTCTTCCTGTGTCAATTGATAGCGCTTGAGCAACTGCTGGAAATTTTCTTCTGCAATCGGTGTGCCTAGCCATTGCTTAAGTTCGGCCATCGTCTGAAAATCCGCGACCGTCATATGATAATGGTCCAAATAGTTTAGCAAATCATTCATTGTCCAGCCGATGCTGCTGAGGTACTGTTCAAGCTCCCGCTTGTCGACTTGCGCAAATGCGGGCGCGGCTCCGTGGGCGGTGGCAAAAAAGAAACATGTAATGATGGCAATGCAAAATCGTTTCATGCCGTTTTCTCCCTTCTTAAGCTGTATACATTGGTAGTATTTTCCGAACCTCTATGTCTTATGTATAAAAACAGAGGCAATCTGGGAAATGGGGCAAAAAACGGCGCTGCTTTCCGATGTCTCAAGCCCACCGGACGGAGATCTGACAAAACATATAAAAAAGGCGGGCACGAAAGCGATGAACCGCTGTTCGTTCCGCCTCTTATGTATTGCTTAAACTTCGTTTCCCACCACTGCTTCTTGAAAATACGCCTGGTAGAGCGCGCGCACCGCATCGACTACGGCTTCTTCCTTGACGCCGAACATCATGCTAACTTCCGATGAACCTTGGTTGATCATTTCGAGGTTAATGTTTGCCTGCGCAAGCGCCGTAGTCGCCTTTGCCGCCATCCCGACGGCGCGCTCCATCCCTTCGCCGACGACCATGATCAGCGCAAGCCCGTGCTCAATATGAACTTCGTCGACTTTCAGCTCTGCTTGAATGCGGGCTAAAATGCGTTGTTCTTTTCCTTCTTTCAATTGGTTTGCCCGCAAAATCACAGACATGTTGTCAATGCCGGACGGAGCATGTTCATACGAAATGCCTTCATCCTCTAAAATTTGCAATAATTTTCGCCCAAAGCCGATTTCCCTGTTCATTAAATATTTGCTGATGTTAATGCTGCAAAATCCCGTATCGCTGGCGATGCCGGCAATCGGTTCGTCGAGATGGTTTCGTTTTGCGACAATCCAAGTGCCTGGGGCAGCGGGGTTATTCGTATTTTTCACACAAACAGGAATGCCCGCTTTATAAACCGGTTCCAGCGCTTCGTCATGGAACACGGAAAACCCCGAATACGAAAGCTCGCGCATTTCCCGGTATGTAATTTCTCTTAACTGACGCGGATTTTCGACAATGGAAGGATTGACGCAATAAATCGAATCGACGTCCGTAAAGTTTTCATATACGTCCGCTTTCACCCCGGCTGCCACAATCGATCCGGTGATATCCGAACCGCCGCGCGGGAATGTGACAATATTCCCTTCCGGCGAGTAGCCGAAAAATCCGGGAATCACTAACACGCCGTGCCGGTTTCGCAAATGGTAAAGCTTTTCATACGATTCCGGCAAAATTTGCGCATTCCCCGGTTCATCCGTAACGACAATTCCCGCTTCCCGCGGGCTGACATAGCTTGCCTCCAGCCCGATCTCCTGCAAATAAAGCGCCATCAATCGCGCATTATGGTCTTCCCCGCTCGCTTTGATGGCATCCAGCAAACGGCTTGGATTATCGCGGTATTCGTTCATTTTCCAGTGCAAGTCGTTTTTCAATTCTGCCAAAAACTCGTCTGCCGGCAATTCGAGTTCCTTGGCGATTTCCGCATATCGCTTTACTACCGCTTGGACGATTTCGTCACACGTTTTTCCGGCCATGACGGCTTGCGCCAACTGGATAAGAATATCTGTTATTTTTATGTCATCTTTAAATCGCTTTCCGGGAGCTGACACGACAATAATGCGGCGCTCCACGTCAGAGTTGATGATATGAGCCACTTTCCGGAACTGCGTGGCGCTTGCAACCGAGCTTCCGCCAAATTTTGCTACTTTCATTCCCCCATAACCCTCTCTGTCAGAAAAATCTCTTATATTTGTCTATCATACCACACTTTTTCATAAATGGCGTCATTATTTTTGATGAATTCTGACAACAATATTGCTACGGTGCCAATGGTGCGAACCGCCGCCGCGTCAACGCCGGCCATCCTCCTCAATTTTTTGCGCGACATTGCCGCGTTGCACATTCGCAATTCCTTCTTTACATACGCCGTACGGAAGCCACGAACAGTTGGCGCATAAGTAGTCCAAATCATCCGGGCGCACTTTTTGCGCTGTCCGCTGCACTAATTCCGATTTTAAATAAACGCCGTTTTCTTCAATTCCTAAATGACGGATCACTTTTTGATCCATCGAAAGGACATGTTCGTTCGAATCCGGGGCCGCCTGGCATGCCGTTTCCCCGTGATGCGGACACGCCATGCACGCATCGTCGAGCGCGGCCACGACTTGGATCAGAAAATCTTGCTCTTCATCGCGAATTTTCGCCACCACTTCCCGCATTTTTTCGACAAACGCCGGGCTGTATCCCATCCCGCGAAATCCATGGACACATAATAAATGATGGCCTCGCAACCGCAGCGGCTTCATCGTTTCTCTCCTTCCCTTTTCTGTTAGTTCCATCTTACTGAAAGAAATGCGATTGTACAACTCGAAAACAAAACGGGCATTTGACGGATCGTTAACAAACATGGCATTCTTAAATTACAACAGTGATTGAGAAAGGAATTGTTGCTCATGAACATGACAAAAGAAGAAGTCGCCCGTGCATTGTCCGTGCTTTTTCATGAATTAACCGCGCATTGGACGAAAGAAAAAATTCACTCGGATGTGCTTGAAACGATTATGAAATTGCGAATCGAATCAGCCGGCGTGGAGGAATATATGCACGGATTAATTGCGAACGTGGCATTCGCGACAGAATCATCATATGCCTTGCAGCAAGTGCTGGGAACGATGCTGCAGGAACAATCCTTTCTTTCTCCAGCAGCGGTCGAGAAAATGATGAATGAAGCGCAAGCGCGAATCCGCGGGCATATAGCCGAACTCATTTCCCGCTATAAAACGCATTTCGAACAAATTCATGATAAAACGGAACGCAAAAAGCAGCTTGAACGTTCTTATAGCGCGCTGTTGATCGTCAATCGCATCAAAACAGATTTTTTGTTTCAGTTCATTCATGAAAGCAACCAAAACGCCGCAAAGCGGTTTTTTGCCGCAAATCCAAACGATGTGCTTGAAGCGTTCCATCATTTAAGCAGCGTTTATGCGAGCCGGTGGCTTGAAGGGCTTGAGCTGCATTACTAGACTCCCGCTTTTTATTTTGCATTACTAGATTCCTGTTTTTTTATTTTTATATATTTTTGAATAATTCTAAATTTTAATTTGACAAAATTCCCATATAATGATAATTTAATAATCGGGAGAAATTTTTCGCATCATTGACGCATATACTCCTTTTTGTAAGCGTGTACAAAAATACAAAGGGGGAATTTGGATGATTTACGCTCAACCTGGGCAACCTGGTTCGCTCATCACTTTCAAAAAACGCTATGAAAATTTCATTGGCGGCAAATGGGTTCCGCCGGTCGATGGCGAGTATTTTGAAAACATCTCTCCAGTCACCGGGAAACCTTATTGTGAAGTGCCGCGTTCCAAAGCAGCAGACATTGAGTTAGCGTTAGACGCTGCCCATGCCGCGAAAGACGCGTGGGGCCGCACTTCCCCTGCCGAACGCGCGCGAATCCTCAACAAAATCGCCGACCGCATCGAAGAAAACTTGGAAATGCTCGCTGTTGCGGAAACATGGGAAAACGGCAAGCCGATTCGCGAAACGCTGAATGCGGACATTCCGCTTGCCATCGATCATTTCCGCTATTTTGCCGGCTGCATCCGCGCAGAAGAAGGGACGTTAGCGGAAATCGACAATGATACAGTCGCCTATCACTTTAAAGAACCGCTTGGGGTTGTCGGGCAAATCATCCCATGGAACTTCCCGCTTTTAATGGCAACTTGGAAGCTCGCGCCAGCATTAGCCGCGGGAAACTGCGTTGTCCTGAAACCTGCAGAACAAACGCCAACTTCGATCCTCGTGCTTATGGAACTCATTGAAGATTTGCTTCCTCCAGGTGTTGTCAACATCGTCAACGGATTCGGCTTGGAAGCCGGAAAACCGCTCGCTTCAAGCAACCGCATCGCGAAAATTGCATTCACCGGTGAAACGACAACAGGGCGTTTAATTATGCAATACGCATCGCAAAACATTATCCCAGTAACATTAGAGCTTGGCGGAAAATCGCCGAACATTTTCTTCGAAGACGTTGCGGCAAAAGATGATGAATTTTTCGATAAAGCCATTGAAGGCTTTACGCTGTTCGCGTTAAACCAAGGTGAAATATGTACGTGCCCTTCCCGCGCTCTCATTCAAGAATCGATTTACGACCAATTTATAGAGCGTGCGTTAGAGCGCGTTAAACAAATAAAACAAGGCAACCCGCTCGACACGGAAACGATGATCGGCGCCCAAGCATCTTCGGAACAATTGGAAAAAATATTATCGTACATTGATATCGGCAAGCAAGAAGGTGCCGAATTGCTTATCGGCGGAGAACGCAACTTCTTAGAAGGAGACTTAAGAGACGGCTATTACGTGAAACCGACGGTTTTCAAAGGCCATAATAAAATGCGCATTTTCCAAGAAGAAATTTTCGGGCCGGTTGTCTCCGTCACGACGTTTAAAGATGTCAACGAGGCGTTGGAGATCGCCAACGAAACATTGTACGGTTTAGGCGCCGGCGTCTGGACACGCGACATTAACACCGCTTATCGCGTTGGACGCGGCATCCAGGCAGGACGCGTCTGGACAAACTGCTACCACATCTATCCTGCGCACGCGGCATTCGGGGGCTATAAGTTATCCGGATTCGGCCGTGAAACGCATAAAATGATGCTTGAACATTATCAACAAACGAAAAACTTGCTTGTCAGCTATTCACCGAAAAAACTTGGGCTCTTCTAGTATTTCAAGGCAGCGTGTGTTTCACGCTGCCTTTCCTGCCTATTCATTCTTTAGGAGGGATGTACGATGAGTGACCAGCCAAAAGTGATCGCGACAGAAGCCGCTTTGGAGCTGATTGAAAAACTTAAGGCAAAATACGGGCCGCTTATGTTTCACCAATCGGGCGGGTGCTGCGATGGCAGCTCACCGATGTGCTACCCGCAAGGCGATCTCATCATCGGCGACTCCGACGTGCTGCTTGGAGAAATCGGCGGCTGCCCGTTTTACATTTCCAAAGCGCAATACGAATATTGGAAACATACGCAGCTTATTATTGACGTCGTTCCCGGGCGCGGCGGCATGTTTTCCTTGGAAGGCCCTGAAGGCGTCCGCTTTCTCACCCGTTCAAAAGTGTTCGGTTAGTTGATTTCAGCCATGGCAGTCCGTTTGTTCAACGAAAAAACGCCCCGGCCAATCGCAAAACCGCATGATCCTTCTTTTGGAAACACCATCTCCTCTATAAAAAAACTGCCGCGGAGTTCAGCTCTGCGGCAGTTCTTCGTTTTTGCCACTTGTTTGCAATGGCCGTTGTTTGTCAGACAGCTTGATTTTCTTCATCCCAAATACAAGCGCCGTTCCGCCGATGACAAAAATAAGACCAAACAGGAATACGGAATGAAGCGAATCGACGAGCGACTGTTTTAAAATCGGCACAAATGTCTCCCGCATTTGCGGCGGAATTTTCTCAAGCGCCTCCGGGCTAAACAAAATGGAATAAAGCCCTTGCGGATCATCATGAATCATATGGGCAAACCGGTCTGCCATGCCTTTCGCCTGCGCCGGAAGCGACTGCAACACTGGCATGAAACGGTCATCCAAAAGCTGGCTGGAGCGATGGTTCATCACCGCACCTAAAATCGTCATTCCGAACGTCCCGCCGATCGAGCGGAAAAACTGGCTGGAGGAAGTGACAACACCAAGCTCCGACTTTGGAAAACTTTCTTGCAAAGCGAGTGTTAAAATCGGCATCACTAACCCCATGCCAAGCCCTAAAATGATCATATACAACGTGGCCGTCCATTTCGACGTATCCACGCCCATCGTGCTTAGTAAACTGAATCCGGCCGCCATAATGACCATGCCAATGAATATTTGTGATTTTACGCCGATTTTATAAACTGTCCGGCCGCCAACGATACTGCCGATAATCATTGTAATCATCATCGGCGTCATAATCGTGCCGGACTGGGTTGCACTCACTCCGATCACTCCTTGCATAAAAAACGGAACGAACATAATCGCCCCAAACATGCCGACACTCATTAAAAAGCCAATTCCATTAAGCACGATAAAGGTGCGGTGACGGAATAAATGCATCGGCAAAATCGGTTCTTCTGCTTTCATCTCCACGAATACAAACACGGTTAAAAAGACAAGCGCCACCGCAAACAGCGCCACGATTTGCCATGATGCCCATTCGTACTTATCTCCGCCAAATGTCAGCGCCAAAAGCAGGCTGACCACGCCGACAATCATTGTAAACATTCCGGCAAGATCAAATTTCACTGGCCCTTCCGCTTTATATTTGCTCAATCCCATCGCAATAAAAATGGTGGCTAAAATCCCGATCGGAAGATTAATATAAAATACCCAGCGCCAATTCAAATGGTCGACGATAAAGCCACCGATTTGCGGGCCTAATACCGAGGCAAGGCCGTATAATGCCCCAAAAACTCCTTGCCATTTCGCGCGTTCTTTTCCGGTAAACACATCCCCGATGACGATCATGGCCATCGGCATCATAATTCCCCCGCCGATTCCTTGCAGCCCGCGGTAAATGACGAGCTCTGTCATTTTATCCGCCATGCCGCAAAGGGCGGAGCCAACCATAAAAATGACGAGTCCTGTCACATAAATGACCCGTCTGCCTAATAAATCCGCAAGTTTTCCGGCAATCGGCACAACCGCCGTTGATGTGAGCATATAAGCGGTCGTCAGCCATGTCATCAATTTTAACCCGCCGAGCTCCCCGACAATGCGCGGCATCGCCGTTCCGACGATCGTTCCGTCCAATGCCCCAAAAAGCATGGCAATGATAAGACCCGTAATTAATATATTCCGATGGCGAATGGTACTCGATTGCATTGCTAATTCATTTTCTTTTTCCATTTCCGTCTCTCCCATCTATTCGTTGTCATATATTGTTGAACGGCTTTAGCCAACGATGCTAAATCATCGGCGAACGCCGGAATATGCTGTTTTTCGATATATAATAAAATCCCTTGTACGACATATTCCTTCGGTGCCGACTCTTCATTCATTAACTCTGCTTCAAGCGCATCAAGCGCGGCATGAATCTTGTGCTGCACCTTTTTATCGAGCGAAAGGGATAAAAGCTTTTTTTGCAAATGGGCAATGTGGGCGCTAATCTTTTCTTGCAATATGCGCCACTCTTTTTCTTCCAGCTCCATCAACGGTTTTAACATTTCTTTATTTAAAATTGGCGCTTCTTCATGCGAAAAACTCGCAATGATCGCATCCAAACGCCGCACAAGAAAACGCGCCAATTCTTCGGCGTGCAACTTATTGGCCTGCAAAAAGACACAAAACATATATTGGCGGATCATGCCATTAAGCATCGTTGCCACATCAAACACGTACCGCTCTATCTCTGTTCCGTATACTTCGATGATCCGGTCGCAATACCATGAAAAGATGTACGTTTGCTGCTTCAATAAATAATGGTGAATATCGCTGCTAATTTTCGGAAATTGTTCTGTCATCATCATTTGCAAAAAGTCCTTATGCTCATGCATATTCGCAAAATGCGCAGCGATTTGCTGAATAAACCGCTCTTTTTCCGAACCGCTATCTTGCGGAATGGCGGTGAGGCTTGCCAGCATTTTTTCAAAATAGTGCTGAATGATGGCGAGCATCAAGTCTTCTTTGGACGAAAAATGATGATAAAACGCTCCTTTCGAAATTCCCCACGCATCGACAATATCTTGAATCGATGTCGAATAGTATCCTTTTTCCGCAAACAGCTTCATCGCCGTTTCGATAAATTGCACGCGCCGCTCGTTTGTCATCGCCTTGTTTCATCTCCTATCCCGCCAACTATTTCCATGCATTTCCGGTACGATGGCAGCAGCACACGCGGCTTCACCAGCTCCGCGCGCACGCCCCGCTGCAAAAGCCATTGGACAATTCGCCGATAATCCGTTTCTTTTTTCATTGGACTCCGCTCCTAACGGTAATATGACTTAATGGTCAAAAATATTATAAAACACCATTATATATTTATCAAATTATTTTATAACAAAATTATAAATAACTTATGACCTGTAAGTCATAAAAATAATAAAAAGACCGCCTGTTTGAACAAGCGGTCAGCAGATCATGGCGCCAACGCCTGCTCAGCGAGAGCCAGCGCCCCGCAGATGCCGGCATTATCGCCAAGACCAGGAAGCACAATATATTGATCGATATCATGCAAAACTGCTTCTTGCTGAATGTACCCGTTCAACAATTCCTGAACGTTGCGGCGGATGCTTGGCAACAGCTGTTTTTGCTTCATGACGCCGCCGCCGATAATCACTTTTTCCGGCGATAAAATTAAAATGTAGTTGGCAATCGCCTGCGCCAAATAAAACGCTTCTAACTCCCAAACTTCTGCGCGGCCGGCCAGTTCCGCGCCTTTTTTCCCCCAACGCTTTTCAATCGCCGGTCCGGACGCCATTCCTTCCAAGCAATCTCCATGATATGGGCAGACGCCGGCAAATGCATCTTCTGGATGGCGGCGGACGAGAATGTGCCCCATTTCCGGATGCATGAGGCCATGGAGCAAGCTGCCTTCCACAATCGCCCCGACTCCAATTCCCGTTCCGACAGTAATATAAATGCAGCTTTGCAGCCCTTTCGCGGCACCCCAGCGCCGTTCCCCAAGCGCTGCCGCATTGACATCGGTATCAAAACCGATCGGCACGGAAAAATGCCGTTTCATTTCGCCGACAAAATTGAAATTCACCCATTTTTGTTTCGGTGTGCTCGTAATATAGCCATACGTCGCACTGCCGGGGCGCAAATCAATCGGGCCGAACGAACCGATGCCGATGGCCTCTAATTCATATTGTTGAAAAAACTCGACAACATGGCGCATCGTTTCTTCCGGTTCCGTCGTTGGAAACATCACTCTCTCTTTTATCTTTCCATTCCGGTCCCCGACAGCGCACACAAATTTCGTGCCGCCGGCTTCAATCGCTCCAAGATACACGCGCTTTTCCCCGCTTTCTTTTCTATGATTTCCACTTTCATTGTATCATAACGCCTTGCGCCATTAGCGGCAGACATTCTTAAAAATAATTAACACGGGAAGCCTTCCTTCATAAGCCAATGGCGATTTTCCCTCTCCCTTGTTTTTCTGATTCATTTTCATGATGTTCTTATGCGCTTTGATCACTTTCCTTTGCTTTTTTCCGCTGATAAGCTATCCATAGACCTTCACCAAACCCGCGCCGGCCTTTCCAGCTGGCCGCCTCCCTGCCCGCGCAGCCTACTGCACGGCGCCCGTTCCATAAAAAAACCGCCATTTAACAGCCATGTGAAGCCATTTCAAGGAAGTTCTTCACCGCACGGATGCGCGGCAAGATGACAAAAAATATTCATTTTTGCGGCGATATTGACAGTAAATAGATATGGTGATATGATTACGAACATAAAACACACTAATCCAATATGATTTATTTGTTTTGTTCATGGGATCAACCCGCAGAAAGGAGCAAATGATATGAGCAAAGTCGTCATTATCAACGGAAATCCTTCTTTGACATCCAGACTTAACGGAATGATTCAATACGTCGAACAACGATTGGCGCAAGCAGGCATTGAAATCGGGCACATCCGAGTCGCGGAATTGCCCCCGGAAGATTTAATTAAAGCAAAATTCGATAGTGAAGCCATTTTGCACGCTAACAAAAAAGTCGAAGAAGCAGACGGCATCATTATCGCGAGCCCAGTGTATAAAGCGGCATACACAGGAGTATTGAAGACATATCTTGATTTGCTTCCGCAAAAAGGGTTGTCGGGGAAAATCATTCTTCCGCTGTTTATCGGCGGCACAATTGCTCACCTTTTGTCGATTGACTATGCATTGAAACCTGTACTGTCCGCATTGGGAGGCAGATATATCCTCGGGGGAGTGTATGCGGTCGATACATGGATCACCCGGAATGAACAAGAAGGGTATATCCTGTCCGAAGAGCTGATCCATAGATTGGATGAGGCAGCTGCCGAATTCGCTGATTTACTCCAGCGAAAAAATTAATTGCCGACCGACAAAATCATTCTTTTTCCGCTAAGGAGGCATCTATTTTTCAGAATTTATTTAATTTTAAATCCCGCAAACATTGATTATTCTTTCACATGTCGCTAATGTTGGCGATTCTAAATCGCTGGTGATTCACCCGGCAACTACCACCCACTCGCGCTTGCTTCCGGAAGAGCAGCTTCAGGCCGGTGTCACTCCTGAGCAGATTCGTTTATCCATTGGTTTAGAAGACGTTGACGATATTATCGCCGATATTGAACAGGCGCTTTCCGCAGTGCGCACAAAACATTTTTGAGGAGATAGATGGCAGATTGACCATTCTGTGGCAATCTGCATTTTTCTATATCCGCGTTAAGGGGGCGATACCATGGACTTAAGAACGATCAAGACATTTAAAACCGTTGTTAAATACGGGAGTTTCCAACGGGCAGCGGAAGAATTAAACTATGCCCAGTCCACTGTTACTACTCATATCAAAAATTTAGAAGACGAGTTAGGCGTTACTTTGCTGAAAAGAGGCAAAACATTGCAGCTGACAGAAGCGGGAAGATTGTTAAGCGAAAAAGGAGAATTCCTCTTAAAAGGCTTTGAAAATCTCCAAAGTTCACTACAAGAATTGGTGCAAGGCGAATCCGGAATCATAAGAATCGGTGTGATGGAACCAACAGCAAGCTACCGGTTGCCACCCCTATTAGCCTCGTTCAGAAAAAAATATCCAAAAATTCAACTTAACATTCAAATTCATAGCAGCCAGTCTTTGGTGGAGATGGTTATGAAGGATGAAGTTGACTTAGCTGTTTGCACGGCTCCCGAAACGGCGACAAATACCGTCTTTGATCCGCTGTTTTCAGAAGAAGTGGTGCTGTTAGTCCCAGTTGAACATCATCTCAGCCAAAAAGAAACCATTTATTTGGAAAATTTAAAAAATGAACAACTGCTGATGACCAGCTCTTCGTGCCCCTTCCGTAATAATTTGGAAAAGAAAATGATTGAATTAGGCATTAACCCTGTCTATGGAATTGAAATCAGCAATATGCTTGCCTTAAAGCATTATGTGCAGTCTTCGTTAGGAATCGCAGTAGTTCCCCGGATCACAGTGAACAATCCTCCTGAAGGCACTGTCATAAAACCAATTGCCGATTTTCGTAAAGGGTTAACCGTAGGCATTCTGAGAAATTCTGAAAGGTTTTACAATAATAAATCCATTGAAAGATTGATGGATGTTCTTTATGCGAATTTGGCAGGCAGCCGCGAAAAACAAGACTTATAAGTTTCTCTTCATTTTTTTTGAACGATTTCTTCTATTTTTTCAATTATACAAATGATCAAAATGGAGTTATAGTATTTAATAAATACTAATCATATGTATTTACTTGGATATCAAGCGAAAAAAGGAGGTTCAATGCGATCCATGATCATTGCTTTAGTATTAGATCATGATGAAAATATTGTGCCCATCATTGATGGAACGATTGTCCGAATCTACGACACAGAATCAGGAAAATATCAAGATTATCCGAATCCAGCGCTGCATTTGAAAGAAGGACGGCGCGGAGCGGTCTTGCGTTTTGCCCAAGAAAAAGGAGCGGCCGTTTTCGCTTCCCCTCCTAAAACGTTTTGTGAGCTTTCCTATGCGAAAGCCCAGGAAAATCACATTCAATTTTGCCAGCTCGATGGATCAATAACGTTCGATGCTTTTCAGGAACTCTTCAACAATGGAAAAATTCTTATAAAAGATCACCTTCCCGCTCAAGAAATTGTTCCAAGCTAGCTAAATAAAACACCAGCCAGCAAGGAGGAGAAGAATATGCCCGAAACAAGCGGTGTAGAGCTAAGTATTCATCAATTGGAGAAATCGTTTGGCCATTTACACGTTTTACGCAAGATTGATTTGCAAATAGCCTCGGGAGAATTTGTGGCGATTGTCGGGAAAAGCGGTTGTGGAAAAAGCACATTGCTTAGACTCATTGCCGGGCTGGAAAAAGCAACTTCTGGAGAAATCAGGCAAAATGGAAAAATAATTAAGGAGTTAAATCCTCAAGCACGAATCATGTTCCAAGAAGCGCGTTTACTGCCTTGGAGATCGGTTCTTGAAAATGTCGGAATTGGGCTTCGTCTCCAAAAAGATTGGAAGCAACGAGCCATTTGGGCATTGAAACAAGTCGGTCTAGAAGAACGGGCGCACGACTGGCCTTCCGTTTTATCAGGGGGGCAAAAGCAACGAGTTTCGCTAGCAAGAGCGCTGGCCGCTCAACCGCAATTATTATTGCTGGATGAACCGTTAGGAGCTTTGGATGCTTTAACTCGCATGGAAATGCAGGCACTGATTGAGGAGATTTGGCAGCAGCAAAAATTCACGGCATTATTGGTTACCCATGATGTCAATGAAGCGATTACTTTAGCCGATCGTGTTGTTTTAATCGAAAAAGGAACGATAAAAATGGATTTGCCAATTCCTCTCCCGAGACCCCGGAACCGGTCTGACTCCGCTTTTATCGAATTAGAAGAAAACGTTTTGGCACATGTATTGGAAAAAACATCATTGAAAAAGGAAACAGAGAATCTTAAAAGCGCCGCGAATGAATAGCCGCTATGATCTGCTGCGTTTTTGTTCCATTGGCAAGTTACCAGTTTGTGCACCGAAGCGGCGCCGGACGATGACAAATAAAACTATTCATAATATTGGAGGAATGTTATATGGTCGAATTTATCACAATGGCCCCAACATCAGGAGACAGTACACTTGTTGGGTTAGCCAATAACTCGTCAAAACTGAATAGCTGGACAGGAACAGATGAAAATGCAGAACGCCCCCCTACCCAAGAATATATTAAAGCGATTGCCCAGGCTGCTGAAAAAGGCGGATTCTCGACGCTTTTACTGCCGACTGGCACAGGATGCCTTGATTCTTTAGCCGTTGCTGCCAATTTAATCGCCTATACAAGCAAATTAAAATTCCTATTTGCAATCCGCCCTGGTTTTATCGCACCTACTACCTTTGCCAAACAATTTGCCACTGTGGATTATTGGTCAAATGGAAGAGCCTTGGTGAATATTGTTACCGGAGGTTCGCCGGTCGAGTTAGCCAGCGAAGGGGATTATTTAGATCATGATACCCGTTATAAGCGGACACGCGAATACATGCAAATATTAAAAAAACTATTTACTGAAGAAAGCGTTGATTACGAAGGGGAATTTTTTACATTAAAAGGCGCCTCATTATTTCCAAAACCAGTAAAAACGCCGCCAATCTATTTTGGCGGGGCATCAGAAATCGCCAAAGAAGTCGCGGCGGAAGAAGCGGATGTTTACATGATGTGGGGGGAAACTTTTGAAAATACAAAACAAAGACTTGAAGAAATGAAACAGAGAGCAGCCAAACATAACCGGACGCTGAGTTATAGCGTTTCGTTTCAAGTCATCCTCGGGAACACGGAAGAAGAAGCATGGGAAAAGGCAAACAAGCTGATAAGCAAAGTGTCAGCATCCATATTAGCCAAAAAAGAGGAAATGATTGTGAAAGGAGATTCTATTGGCGCAAAACGCCTGCATCAACTTATGGAAAGCAGCAAAGAACGTAACTTTCAAATTGGCCCGAATTTATGGGCGGGACTGACTCAAGTTTTATCCGGAAATTCTATTGCCCTTGTCGGCACTCCTGAGCAAATCGCTGAACGGATTGTCGAACTGGTGGAATTAGGATTCGATAAAGTGTTGTTAAGAGGCTTCCCTCATTTGGAAACGATTGAGCAATTAGGAGAGCTAGTCATTCCAAAAGTGAGAGAAAAACTCGCACAAAAACAACTTGTCAAATGACCTTTCATGATACGGATTTCCTGTTGATGTATCAAACAAAATACTAATGGATTGGAGAATAGATCATGAGGTCCATGAAGCGGAGCAAGCATATTCTTTGGATCATTCATTTCCTCGTATTTTCCCTTTTACTGTCATCCTGCGGGAAAGCGGAAGAAACGGGCGGGAAAAACAAAGAAATTCATATTGGATATCAAAAAAATGGCACTACCTTATTGTTAAAACATAAACAAGAACTGCAAAAAGAGTTGGAAAAAGAAGGATATAAAGTAACATGGTCAGAGTTTAACACCGGAAGCTCGATCCTTGAAGCCTTAAATGCTGGAAGTATTGATTTTGCCGGCGCAGGGGACATACCGTCCATCTTTGCGCTGGAGAAAGGCAGTAATTTTAACTATATTGCTAGTGAGCCATCGTCTCCGTCTTCAGAGGGAATATTGGTGAGAAAGGATTCGGGCATTCAATCACTGGAAGATTTAAAAGGAAAAAGAATCGCCTTTAATAAGGCTTCCATCGCTCAATATTTATTAACAAAAGCTTTAGATTCAGCAGGTTTATCGATGGATGATGTCGAGCCGGTGTACCTGAATCCTCCTGAAGCAAGCATTGCTTTTGAACAAGGCGAAGTGGATGCGTGGGTCGTATGGGATCCTTATATGACGGTGGCCGAAAGCAAAGGACACATCATTTTAAAAGATGCAACTGGAATTGTTCCGTATCGGACTTTTTATTTCAGCACTCCTGAAATAGCGAAAGAACATCCCGAAATAGTCAAAAAATTTGTGGAACATTTATCTAATATAGGAAAACAAATTAATCATGACCCTACCGAAGCTGCCGCGCTGCTGCAAAAAGCCACCAATATCCCGGCAAAAACGTGGGAGAAAGTGTTAAAAAATAAAAAGTCAGATGTTCACTTTATGGATGAAAAAGCTGTGCGTGATTTGCAAACAGAAGCAGATGATTTGTTAAAAATCGGGCTTATCAAAAAACAAGTGCAGATCGAAGATTACGTATGGTATCCAGAGAAATAAAGAAAACGGATGAGGAGAGAAAATATCGATGAAAAAAATAAGGAAAATCTACGATCAGATTGCTCCATGGATAGTTCCCATTCTGCTATTGATTGCTTGGCAACTATTCTCTGCAATCGGGTGGATTTCAGAAAGAGTATTGCCATCTCCTCTTGAAGTCTTATTAGCGGCAATAACGTTGACAAAAAATGGAGAGTTATTCACGAATATAGGAGTCAGTTTTACCCGTGCTTTTATTGGATTCGTGATTGGAGGCGGAATCGGATTAATTCTTGGATTATTAAATGGAATCTATCCTGTAGCGGAAAAGTATTTAAATACGACGATTCAAATGTTTCGCAATATTCCGCATTTAGCCTTAATTCCTATCGTTATTTTATGGTTTGGTGTCGGAGAGGAAGCAAAAATTTTTCTCGTAATCATTGGTGTATTTTTCCCAATTTATATTAACACTTACCATGGCGTCATTTCCGTTCCAAAAGATTTGATTGAAATGGGAAAAGTATATGGTCTGTCTAAGTGGATCTTGTTTTCCAATGTGATTTTCCCTAGTGCACTGCCTTCCATTTTAGTTGGTTTGCGTTACGCCCTTGGCGTCATGTGGCTGACGCTGATTGTCGCTGAAACTGTGGCAGCAAGTTCCGGAATCGGATATATGGCGATGAACGCCCGTGAATTCATGCAATTGGATGTGGTGGTGTTATCCATCTTGTTATATGCCCTGCTCGGCAAGCTGGCAGACTCGCTGGCAAAATGTTTAGAACGATACTTTCTTAAATGGAATCCGGCATATCAAAAAAAGTAAACATGGAAAGAGTTGGAGGGGATTTGAACAATGAAAAAAAAGCAAATGAAATTGGGCGTGTTTCTCATGGGAACAGGCCACCATATCGCATCTTGGAGACATCCTCATGTTCAAGCTGATGGATGTGAGGATTTCGCCTTTTTTCATAAAATAGCCAAAATAGCAGAAAAAGGAAAATTAGATATACTGTTTTTAAGCGACGGGCTGTCTTTTAATGAACTTTCGCATCCGGCGGAATTAGTGAGATTTGAACCTATCACGTTATTGGCTGCGCTGTCTGTTGTCACCTCCCATATCGGGCTGGCAGCGACAGCGACGACCACCTATAACGAACCTTTCCATATCGCGAGAAAGTTTTCCTCTCTCGATCATTTAAGCAAAGGAAGAGCCGCATGGAATGTGGTGACTTCATACTACGAAGACGAAGCGAAAAATTTCAGCCAGGACGCTCATTTAGACCATCATCTTCGTTACGAGCGGGCAAAAGAATTCGTGGAGGTGGTGAAAGGACTGTGGGACAGCTGGGAAAAGGATGCACTCGTCCGCGATAAACAATCAGGCGTTTATTTCGATCCTAAAAAGCTGCATCCGTTAAACCATAAAGGCAAATATTTTTCTGTAAAAGGCCCGTTGAATTCTTCCCGCTCCCCGCAAGGAAGGCCGGTCCTTATCCAAGCAGGGTCATCGGAAGACGGAATCAATTTTGCCGCACAAATTGCAGACGTGATTTTCACCGCGCAACAAACATTGGAAGAAGCTCAGCATTTTTATCGAAAAGTGAAAACGAAAGCGGCGGAATTCGGCAGAAATCCTGATGAAGTGATTATTATGCCCGGTGTTTCTCCATATATAGGCAATACAGAACAAGAAGCGAGAGAAAAATATGAACAGCTGCAAGAGCTTATTGTTCCTGAAATCGGCTTGGCTTTTCTGTCTGACTACTTAGGGGGCATCGATCTTTCTCGCTACTCATTAGATGATCCTTTGCCAGACGAAATTCCAGAAACCAATGGAAATAAAAGCAGAAGAAAGTTAATCATTGATCTTGCAAGAAGAGAAAACTTAACGATCGGGGAGCTTTATAAGCGCATTGCCGGCTCGCGGGGACACCGGATCATTTTCGGAACGCCAGAGCAAATCGCAGATCAGTTAGAAGAATGGATCATCCACGAAGGAGCCGATGGCTTCAATCTGATGTTCCCGTATTATCCTGACGGCCTATCTGAATTTGTTGACCAAGTGATCCCGATCCTTCAAGAAAGAGGACTGTTCAGAAAGGAATATGAAGGAACAACGTTACGGGAACATCTTGGATTGCCTGAGCCTGAATCAAGATATTCTCTGGCGCCCAGCCAATGAAACGGTAGCGCACGTTTGCCCGGGCTGCTAACGCGGAAACACCGCTACCGGTAAACGCATCCTTAAGGCGCAATGAAAGAACGCCGGAGGCTTGGCAATGTTAAGAAATTCGCAAAGCAGCGGAACCAGTTTTCTTCTGCCCCTTTTCAACTGGGCGCACGCGAAAGAATGCATTGCCGGTCAAAAATACAAGAAAGGAGAAATCATGTTGAGCATCGCAAGCAAAAAAAACCACCGCTCTTATTTATCTGACGAACTGTCAAGAAAGTTTGTCCAAAATGAACGCCAAGAATTTCTTTTACATCTTGCATCAGAACTTGCCGAACAATTTCACGAAACCGCCGACATCATAGACCAAGAAGGAAGATTCCCGTTTGAAAATTTCCAAAAATTAAAGGATTGCAATTACCAATCACTAACCGTTCCTAAGCAATATGGCGGAGAAGAAATTTCACTTTATGAATTTCTTCTTATGCAAGAGCGGTTAAGCCAAGGAGATGCTTCCACCGCCTTGTGCATCGGGTGGCATCTTGGGGTTATTTATGATCTCAGGGAAAGACAAACATGGGACAGCGAAAAATTTCAATGGCTTTGCCATGAAGTTGTTCAAAATAAAGTGCTCATCAACCGGGTGGCAACAGAGGACGGAACAGGAAGTCCAACAAGAGGCGGAAAACCTGAAACGGTAGCGGTCAAAAGAAATGGCAAATGGGTGATTACGGGCAGAAAATCCTTTGCGTCTATGGCGATAGCTCTTGATTATTCATTAGTAACAGCCACCATTCAGGAATCAGGGAAAGTCGGATCTTTTTTAGTTGACCATCGCCTTCAAGGGGTTAGCGTCGAAGAAACTTGGGATATGATTGGAATGCGAGGCACGCGGAGCGATGATCTGGTGCTGGATCAAGTGGAGTTGCCAGAAGATGCGCTGGTGGAATTGGATCAATTGGAATCGCCGAAAGGCAATATGGGGAGAGCATGGCTACTTCATGTTCCGGCCTGCTTCCTTGGAATTGCGATTGCCGCAAGAAATTATGCCATTTCCTTTGCTTCTGAATATCAGCCGAACAGCCTGCCCGGCCCAATCAAAGATGTTCCAGAGGTGCAAAGAAAAATCGGCGAGATGGATTTAGAGCTGTTAAAAGCAAGACATACTCTTTATTCCGTCGCACACCGGTGGGATACGTACCCGGAAAAACGCATGGAAATGAGCGGAGAATTGGCGGCAGCGAAGCATATTGCCGTCAATAGTGCCAATAAAGTCGTTGATTTGGCGATGAGGATCGTAGGAGCCAGAAGCCTGCAAAAATCCAGCCCGTTGCAACGGTATTACAGAGATGTCAGAGCCGGGCTCCATAATCCGCCAATGGATGATGCCGTTATTTCGTTACTGGCAAAGCAAGCATTGCAAAGTTTCCATTAAACCGATGTGCTCCACAACATTTCTCTTCCACCAGTGCTTAAGAATGACCAAACCCCTGCAAACGGGAGGAAAAAGGGATGATCGAAATAAAAAATGTAACAAAAATCTATTCGACGAAAAAAAAGCAAGTGGTCGGCGTCGACAACATATCGTTAACCATTCAAGACGGAGAGATTTTCGGCATCATTGGCTATAGCGGCGCCGGCAAAAGCACGTTGCTGCGCTGCTTAAACCTTCTGGAACGCCCGACATCCGGCCAAGTCATCATCGATGGTGTCGATTTAACGTCATTGAACGACAAGCAGCTGCGGCAGGCCCGTTTAAAAATCGGAATGATTTTCCAACATTTTTATCTCGTCAGCTCCAAAACGGTGTTTGAAAATGTCGCCTTTGCCTTAAAAGCAGCAAAAAAGCCAAAAGAGGAAATTGAAAAACGAGTCAATGAATTGCTTGAAATGGTCGGGCTTTCCGATAAACGGGACGCATACCCTTCCCAGCTCAGCGGCGGGCAAAAGCAGCGGGTCGGCATCGCCCGGGCGCTTGCGAACGATCCGACTGTCCTTTTATGCGACGAAGCAACATCGGCGCTCGACCCAAGCACAACGAAATCGATTTTAGCTTTGTTGAAAAAAATCAACCGCGAACTTGGCATCACGATCGTGCTGATAACCCATGAAATGGAAGTCGTCAAAGAGATATGCGACCGCGTTGCCGTCATGCAAAACGGGAGAATCATCGAATTAGGAACCGTATATGATATTTTCACCAATCCGCAAGAAGAATTAACGAAGTCCTTCATCAACAGTGTTTTGCGCTTTGAAATCCCGGATCATCTGCTGCAGAAGCGGACGGGAACGATGGTGAAAATCCACTTCAAAGGAGAGATCGCCGAGGAAGCGGTCATTTCTGATATGTTGCAATCCTTTAAGGTAAAAGGAAATATTTTGCACGGAAAAATTGAGTATATTCAAGAAATACCGCTTGGCATTTTTGTCATGGAACTGATTGGCGAACAAGAAGAAATTCAGCGGGCCATTGACTACATTTCGCAACGAACAAACGCGCTGGAAGTGATCGCCTATGCTGCTTGATGCGCTGATCCGCTTGATTCCGGAACTGAACAAAGCGTTTTTAGAGACGGTTTATATGGTGGCGATCTCCCTTTTTGCCGCGATTGTCGCCGGCCTTCCGTTAGGAATTCTTCTTTTCGTCACCGATCGCGGCCTGTTTTTAGAGAACATAGCAGTCAAATCTGTCCTTGGTTTTATTGTCAATATGATCCGCTCGATACCATTTATCATCTTGCTCGTCGGGCTGTTGCCGCTAACGAAACTGATTACGGGAACAACGATCGGCCCTACCGCCGCTTCTGTATCTTTATCGGTCGCTGCCGTTCCGTTTTTTGCAAGAATTGTTGAAACATCATTGCGGGAAATCGAAAAGGGAGTGATCGAAGCGGCGATCGCCGTCGGAGCGACACCGTGGATGATTATCAAAGATGTGCTTCTCCCGGAAACACGCCCTGGCATTGTGCATGGAATTACGATAACAACGATCAGTTTAGTTGGATATTCAGCGATGGCCGGAATTGTCGGCGGCGGCGGCATCGGCGATTTAGCGATTCGTTTCGGATATTACCGTTATGACAACACGATTATGATCACAACGATCGTTATTTTAATTTGCCTTGTCCAAATCATTCAGTTTATCGGCGACCGCATCGCCCGCTTGGTCGATAAACGGTGAGAGAGTCCGGAATATAAAAAACGACTAAGGTGGAGGATTGGCCAATGAAAGCACATAAAATATTATTTTTGTTCATTGCGCTAGCATTTCTTGTATTGTCAGGATGCTCAAGCTTGACGCAAAACACAAACAGCTCCGCAACGAAGACTATTAAACTTGGAGCGACAGCCGGACCGTATAGTGATCAAATAAAGAAAGTCATAAAGCCTTATCTCGAGAAAAAAGGATATAAAGTGGAACTCATTGAATTCAACGATTATGTCCAGCCTAATATCTCCCTAGACCAAGGTTCCATCGACGCAAATGTATTTCAAAATGAAGTGTATATGAAGAATTTTGAAAAAACCCGGAATATGGAACTTTATGAAGTGATTAAAATTCCGACTGCTCCTATTGGAATATACTCCAAAAAACATAAATCATTAGACGAGATCAAAGACGGAACGACAATCGCCTTGCCTAACGAACCGGTAAATCAGGCGCGGGCTCTTACGATGCTTGAACAACTTGGATTGATCCAACTCAAAAAAGGAGTCGATCCGATAAAAGTATCGGAAAGGGATATTGAAAAATATCATAAAAAAATTGTTTTAAAACCTTTAGAACCAGCACAGCTTCCGCGCTCTCTCGGGGATGTTGATTACTCTTTAATCAATGGAAATTTTGCTATCTCATCCGGATTAAAATTGAAAGATGCAGTCGCATTAGAAAAAACGCCTCCTTACTATTTAAACGGGGTGACCGTGCGAGAGAAAGATAAAGATGCGGCGTTTGTGAAAGACATCGTGGAGGCTTATAAATCAAAGGAATTTAGAAAATTAATGAAAGAAGATGAAGAATACCAAGGCTATGCATGGCCTGATTGGTTTAAATAATGCAAATCTCTGTTCCGCAATTTTAAACCAAAGGGGAGGAAAAGAGTGTGGCAAAACAAATTATTTTAAATGCCTTTGAAATGGCAAGTGCTATGCATAATTCACACGGATTATGGAAACATCCTGAAAGCAAGAGACAAAGAGGATATAAAGATATTGAATATTGGATTAAGATGGCAAAACTTTTGGAACGCGGCAAGTTTGATGCGGTCTTTTTCGCGGACGTGCTTGGCGTATATGATACATATCGTCAAAGCAAAGCCCCTTCAATACGCGACGGCCTCCAGTTCCCGGTTAATGATGCGTCATTGGTTATTCCGGTGATGGCAAGCGTTACGAAACATCTATCTTTTGCTTTAACGGTTAGCACTACTTACGAACATCCCTTTAATATCGCAAGACGTTTTTCCACCCTTGACCATTTGACAAAGGGGCGGATTGCCTGGAATGTTGTCACTTCTTATTTACCGAATGCGGCGCGGAACTTCGGGCTTCCTGAAATGATCAAGCATGATCAACGTTACGATATAGCGGACGAATTTCTGGAAGTCACATATAAACTTTGGGAAGGCAGCTGGGAAGACGACGCCTTCATAGAAGATAAACAGAACGGCATATTAATCGATCCAGACAAAGTACATGAAATCCATCATGCTGGAAAGTTTTTCGCTGTCGAAGGCCCGCATCTTTGCGAACCATCCCCGCAACGCACGCCAGTCATCTATCAAGCAGGCACTTCCGAAAGAGGCAGGGAATTTGCGGCCAAGCACGCGGAGTGCGTGTTTGTCGGAGGGCCAACGCCGGAACGAATAAAATACTATACTAATGACATAAAAAGACGCGCTGAAAAGTATGGCCGTAATCCGGATAATATCAAAGTGTTCGCTTTTCTAACGGTGATTGTCGGCAAAACAACAGAAGAAGCCGAGCAAAAATTTGCAGAATTAAATCATTTGTGGAGCCCAGATGCTTCCAAAGCCCAATTTAGCGGAGCAAGCGGCTATGATCTGGCAGAATATGAAACAAAAGATTTAAATGCCCCTTTTGAATTTAAAAATACAGAGCACGGCCATTATAAAGCGGCTTCTCTTACAAAAGACGCCTCTAAAAAACTTTCGATAGGCGAAGCGCTAAGCAAACTTGAGCAATTAGACCGGGAGTCTATCATTGTCGGAAATCCGGAAGAAGTCGCAGATGCCATTCAACATCGATTTGAAGAGTCAGGTGTGGATGGATTTAATCTGAACCATCTGATAACACCTTCCAGCCTGGAGGATGTTATCGAATTGGTCATTCCGATCCTTCAAAAAAGAGGGCTATATAAGACGGAATACAAACCGGGAACGTTACGAGAAAAGTTATTTAATTACGGCAGCAGCTTATTGCCAGAAGATCATCCGGGCAGTGCTTATCGCAGCAATCGCAGTAAATCATTTATTGTGTAAAGAAAACTATACCGCACAAGCCTTCAAACAGCAAAAAAACAAAGGCGAGGAATGCCCTGCAATCATTTTGCTGAAGATTTCGTCAAGCCTTCAAAAGCAAAGAGCAGAGAGACGCCGGCGATGTTAAGATTACCGGAGAATATAGCGGAATTTTCCGGATCGTGTTGAATCATGCGGGACTCTCTTATCCCCTGTTAACATTTGTTTTCCATTTACCTATGGAAGAAAAATATTAGGATCAACCTCAATAAAAGCAGCAAAATCTTAGCTAAAACACCTTTATCAACAAACAAACCGCTGAAAATCAGCGGTTTGTTTTTTTAAACCCATTAAATGTGGCAGAAAAAAGCGGATAGACAAAGTTTGTTTCAACTTCTCATAGGTAAGATACAAACCGCAACCAATGTGAGAGTCACTGCTGCAAAAGACGCGTTTCAATTCCTTATAGGTAAGATACAAACATTCGATTTATGATTGATGGGGCCCTATATGAACGATCGCCGTTTCAATTCCTCATAGGTAAGATACAAACGCAATTCTGTTTTTGCACGACGACCAGAAATGCGAAGATTTCAATTCCTCATAGGTAAGATACAAACTCAAACCATACCAATATAGCGCTCGCATAAAGGTAGATTTCAATTCCTCATAGGTAAGATACAAACTGATGTGCTTCTTGTACTTCTTCTCCACCAATTTCAATTTCAATTCCTCATAGGTAAGATACAAACTAGTTGTGCTATCCGTTCATCGAACGTTATTTTTCATTTCAATTCCTCATAGGTAAGATACAAACGGTGGTAGACCTAGTGGCCGGTCGCCGTATCAACTACTATTTCAATTCCTCATAGGTAAGATACAAACCATCCAGTTTCGACAAGTTGCTACCGAATATACTTAATTTCAATTCCTCATAGGTAAGATACAAACTTGACTCGCGGTACAGACGAATGACACCTTGCGCACCAAATTTCAATTCCTCATAGGTAAGATACAAACGGTATATAGCAAAGGGAAAATTGTCGCATTTCTTTTTCATTTCAATTCCTCATAGGTAAGATACAAACGCTATTCAGCGTTATCAAAACTTTTTGCAACAGCATTCATTTCAATTCCTCATAGGTAAGATACAAACCAGTTGAAGGGGTGGGAGGATACGCTATTTATCGAGGAAGATTTCAATTCCTCATAGGTAAGAACAAACTGAATAGCTTTGGCGATATCTGTTTCTCCATGTTGCTTATTTCAATTCCTCATAGGTAAGATACAAACGAATGTAGCGCGATACAACTCCATTTCCATGATCAAATTTCAATTCCTCATAGGTAAGATACAAACCTTAGTATTTGCATAATTCAGTTGAACTAAACATATTTCAATTCCTCATAGGTAAGATACAAACGTTTTGCAGGAAATATGGAGTCATGGGTTCGTACATAATTTCAATTCCTCATAGGTAAGATACAAACAGTGTCGAAATCGTTCTTCATGATTTATTATTGCCTATTTCAATTCCTCATAGGTAAGATACAAACTTTATAGATGACATTTTAACAGAAGGTTCTTCCAAGTATTTCAATTCCTCATAGGTAAGATACAAACGTACTCGTACAACTCCACGACATGGCCTGCAACAAATTTCAATTCCTCATAGGTAAGATACAAACCAGTGCGTGACTTCTGTGGCACAATGTAGACACAAATTTCAATTCCTCATAGGTAAGATACAAACTTTAGCCGCGATGAACTCCGTGAACTCGCAAAAGAGTATTTCAATTCCTCATAGGTAAGATACAAACATGAATGAACCCGCTAGTGGAAGCGTTAGAGACTTATTTCAATTCCTCATAGGTAAGATACAAACTTTCGAAGCAAATCGTTTTCAAATTCAACAATTTCGTCATTTCAATTCCTCATAGGTAAGATACAAACACATGTATGTGCGAGGGCTTATGGAAGGAAATGAGGATTTCAATTCCTCATAGGTAAGATACAAACGGAAAATCCATCGATGGAAAATCCGCAACTACTAAATAAATTTCAATTCCTCATAGGTAAGATACAAACGAACGTTTCGTTCATAAGGTTGTTGTTTATATGAGCGAATTTCAATTCCTCATAGGTAAGATACAAACGTAAGCGTATTGCAAAATCAACAATCGATTCAGAAGAATTTCAATTCCTCATAGGTAAGATACAAACTGTATTTTCGAAAAACCTGTTGTATTTTCGAAAAAAATTTCAATTCCTCATAGGTAAGATACAAACAATAAAATAAGTATTGACTAGATAGATAACTAATGAATTTCAATTCCTCATAGGTAAGATACAAACCTCGCATCATGCATCTCTCACAGGAAAATCTTCCCTGATTTCAATTCCTCATAGGTAAGATACAAACCATTTCACCGCGAAGATAATATGACGCCGGCACGGATTTCAATTCCTCATAGGTAAGATACAAACACCAGTTGATCAAAAAGTTGGAGAACGAAAATCCTCATTTCAATTCCTCATAGGTAAGATACAAACATCAAGCAATCAGCAATCAGAAAACGACAATGAAACATTTCAATTCCTCATAGGTAAGATACAAACTGGAATGATTTCTCGCAAGGCGTTCTGAATGTCAGTATTTCAATTCCTCATAGGTAAGATACAAACCCGAACACGACCGTAGGGAACGATGCTTGGGAAATGATATTTCAATTCCTCATAGGTAAGATACAAACGAAAATGGATGAAAGCGAACAAGATGCTCCGAACAGAATTTCAATTCCTCATAGGTAAGATACAAACACGTTTACCGCTTATCAAGAATCAAGCGGCTACTAATTTCAATTCCTCATAGGTAAGATACAAACTTGATGCGCATTATTATCGTATCAAGAAAACCGTATTTCAATTCCTCATAGGTAAGATACAAACGTACTCTCACCAATTCTCCGCCCATATTCGGGATGGAAAATTTCAATTCCTCATAGGTAAGATACAAACTGAATTAGAGGTGGTTTTATGAAACAGGTACTAGAATTTCAATTCCTCATAGGTAAGATACAAACTATTTCATCCATCCGGTCTCCTCCCCCCTATGAACCATTTCAATTCCTCATAGGTAAGATACAAACATGTTATCCAGTATAGGAAAGTGATTTTGATTTTATTAATTTCAATTCCTCATAGGTAAGATACAAACGCATCAAGCAAATGGTTGTATTCATCAATCGGTTTGTATTTCAATTCCTCATAGGTAAGATACAAACCCTTTTCCCGACGACGCATATTTTTCGCCAAAACCTATTTCAATTCCTCATAGGTAAGATACAAACTTTGTGCTGTTGGGTTAAAGCTCTTCTGGGATAATGTTTATTTCAATTCCTCATAGGTAAGATACAAACCTCTTTATGCGCTAAAAACATGTCGATAGCTTCCTGATTTCAATTCCTCATAGGTAAGATACAAACATGGGCACTCACCCATGCAGCTCGCGCATGGTTCAAAATTTCAATTCCTCATAGGTAAGATACAAACTTTTGCGACAGGCACAAAATTAGTGGAGTTTGATGGTGATTTCAATTCCTCATAGGTAAGATACAAACCGGAGAATCCGGAAAGAGATCGATCAACCACCCCAGATTTCAATTCCTCATAGGTAAGATACAAACCGCTTACGCAAGTTTATCGAGTATATCGACTATTTACATTTCAATTCCTCATAGGTAAGATACAAACGGAAAATTGAAGAAGAAAAACTCAAAATTGCCCACTAATTTCAATTCCTCATAGGTAAGATACAAACAAAGACCATGCGATGTTATGGCCAGCTATAATCTTGATTTCAATTCCTCATAGGTAAGATACAAACGTGAACAAGATCATTCGCGCGTGCGTTGAATATGAGAATTTCAATTCCTCATAGGTAAGATACAAACGCAACTTCGCATCCCAATAGCCTGAAGCCTCGTGCGATTTCAATTCCTCATAGGTAAGATACAAACATTTGAACTTCCGGAGGATGGTGATGCCGATTTTATCACATTTCAATTCCTCATAGGTAAGATACAAACCATATACCGTGAATTCAATAGAAAAGATCGTTTCCAATTTCAATTCCTCATAGGTAAGATACAAACGGTATTTCCGTATGTTAGTAAGGAATAGCAAGGGGATTTCAATTCCTCATAGGTAAGATACAAACCAATGTTGCTTTGCGGGTCTTTTCGATACACATCCGTATTTCAATTCCTCATAGGTAAGATACAAACATTGACGAACTTTTGCACCGCATCAAGTGTTAGTTGATTTCAATTCCTCATAGGTAAGATACAAACATGATACCCCTGCCATTACAGCAGGGGCATTTTCAATATTTCAATTCCTCATAGGTAAGATACAAACAGAGAGATCAAGTTTCGGGCGTGGGATGAAGTTCGATTTCAATTCCTCATAGGTAAGATACAAACTCACATCCATATGCTTTCTGATATGCTTTTGTAGCGTATTTCAATTCCTCATAGGTAAGATACAAACGCAGTTCTAAAACGGGTGTATAAAACAGATGATACTAATTTCAATTCCTCATAGGTAAGATACAAACACACAATGCTTATTGTATTTCCAGTTTGTCAATCGAGATTTCAATTCCTCATAGGTAAGATACAAACCCCAAAAAATATTGATAAATCAATATGTTCCAAGAAGGCTAAATTCAGTATAAGCCATTTTGAAAATTCCGTCAATAGAGCGGATTGATGATGGCCGTAAGGATAAAGGGAAAAAAGAAATTGTCGTCGATCCCCTGGGATTTTTGCACGATTGGAGGTCGACGACAAACGGATCGCCTGTATAGCCCCGTCAGCTCTTAAAAGAAGGGGAAGGATTTTTTCCGACAAACATTTTTCTTATGCTTTTGCTGGCATGCGTGATTATCCTTTTACCGAACCGGCCAATAAACCGCGAACGAAGTATTTGCCAAGAAAAATGTATACAAGCAAGGTCGGCAGCGCCGCTAGCAGCGCTCCTGCCATTTGCACGTTCCATTGCACAATTTGGCTGCCCGATAAGTTTTGCAGCGCGACCATAATTGGCTGCTGGGAAGATGTCGTGATCGTGACGGCAAATAAAAATTCATTCCATATATTCGTAAACTGCCAAATCGCTACGACGACAAACCCGGTAACGGACAATGGAAGCATAATGTAACGGAAAATCCGCAAAAACCCGGCGCCATCGATTTTCGCCGATTCAATCATTTCATCCGGGATCGCCGCGTAAAAATTGCGGAACATCAGCGTCGTAATGGGAATCCCGTACACCACATGCACAAAAATGAGCCCCGGAATCGTATTATACAAACCAATTTCCCGCAAAAACTGAATCAGCGGAATCAAAATGCTTTGGTATGGAATAAACATGCCGAACAAAATGAGCGTAAAAATCGTATCTGCCCCTTTGAATTTCCATTTCGACAATACGTAGCCGTTCAATGCCCCTAATATCGCCGACAATAATGTCGCCGGAACCACTAAATAAACGGAATTCCAAAAGTTCGGCGCCAATTTCGCAAACGCGGTTTGATAACTGCTCCAGTCGAAGGCGGACGGAAGCTTCCACATATCAGCGAGCGTCACTTCGTCCAGCGGTTTGACGCTTGTCACGAGCATCACATAGACCGGCATTAAGAAAAACAGGCTCATGAAGATGCAAATGGCATATAAAAACAGCCTCGACCATGCCCGCTGCCGCATCACGCTCCCCCCTTCCGGCCGGAAATCAAGTATGGAACGATAAAAATGGCGACAGAAAGGAGCATGATCACCGCGATCGCCGCCCCGTTCGCGTAATAGTTGCCGCGGAATGTCGTTTCAAACATATATACCCCCGGCACATCGGTGACAAAGTTCGCCCCCGGGCCGGTCATCGCGTAAATCAGATCAAAAATTTTCAGCGAAATGTGGGCCATAATGATGATGACGCTGACCGTAATCGGCCGCAGCAACGGGATAATAATTTTGCGGTAAATTTGCAGCTCCGTCGCGCCGTCTATCCGCGCCGCCTCGCGCACTTCTTCCGGAATCGCCCTTAATCCGGCCAAATACATGGCAACAGCAAATCCCGTCATTTGCCATACCGCGGCAATCACTACCGCCACGATGGCCACCGGCACGCCAAATTCGATTTTTCCTAAATGAAATCCGCCGAAAATGGTGGTATCGGTGTACCACTTCGAATCAAGGCCAATCTTTTTTAAAAATAAGTTGACACCTGTTGATGGGTTCAGCAGCCATTGCCAGACAACGCCTGTCACTACAAACGATAATGCCATCGGGAAAAAGAAAATATTGCGGAAAAGCGATTCGCCGCGCAGTTTTTGATCCAGCAAAACCGCTAACAGTTGGCCAAGCACAATCACCACGCCGATAAACAAGATTGTAAACACAAGTGTATTGCGCAAATCGGCTTGGAAGCGGAAATCATGAAATAAATAGACATAGTTTTTCAACCCGGCAAACGATAAATCAGGAACAAGCGAATTCCAATTGCTGAGGGAAACATATCCCGTCCAGCCGATAAAGCCATAGACGAAAATAAAAATAAGCACCACCGATGGCGTGAGAAATGCGATCGCAAGCCAATGGTCCGCCGTCCATTTCCGTTTTTTCCGCGGTGCCGGCACGGCCGTCACGCTTCGTTCCGATACTGTCTTTACCGTTTCCACATTCCGTCCCTCCTGTCGTAACACGAAAAGGGGAAGAGAATGGTTCCCGTCCCCCTTTCCTTCTTTATTTCTTCAATTCTGCCGAAGCCGATACAAGTGTATCAATAAACGTTTTCGCATCTTTTTGTGTCACGAAAATATTGACCGCTTGGTTGACTTTTGTCACAAAACCTTCCGGCGCCGCGGATCCATGCGCTAAACTTGGCGCAAGTTCTGCCGTTTTGAAATCTTGAATCGTTTGTTTTCCATATTCGTCATATTTGGACAGATCCGCATCAATCCGCGCTGGAATTGATCCTTTCAGAGGATTAAAGGCATCCTGACCTTCCACAGAGCCAAGTACGGACAAAAATTTCTTCACATCATCCGGATTTTTCACGCCTTTTGGCAAGCCAAACGTATCGGTGATGACCATGAATTTGCCTTCCGTGTTTGGCGTCGGCACATAGCCGAAATCTTCATTCACTTTTAATTTCAAATCATTGACAAAATAGCCTTTGACCCAATCTCCCATAATGTTCATCGCCGCTTCGCCCTTGCCGACCAATTGGGCGGCATCTTGCCAGTTGCGGGAGCTGTGGTCTTCGTTGACGTAATCTAACATTTTCTTAAACGTATTGACCGCTTCTTTCACTTTCGGATCGTCAAACGGTAATTCTCCTGTCCAAAGTTTTTTGTAATCTTCCGTGCCAAGCGTTCCTAATAAAACGGTTTCAAAAATATGGGTTGCTGTCCACGGCTCTTTATCCCCCAGCGCCAGCGGTGTAATGCCTTTCGCTTTCAGCTTGTCGGCAACTTGGAAAAACTCATCGAATGTTTTTGGCGGCTCGAGGCCGTTTTCGGCAAAGATTTTCTTGTTATACCAAAGCACGTTGCCGCGGTGAATGTTGACAGGAACGGAATAAATTTTCCCGTCTTTGCTGACCATGTCGATCAATGATTTCGGAAACTTATCCATCCAGCCTTCTTTTTCATACAAATCGTTGAGCGGTTCCATTTTGCCAGCGGCGACCCAGCCTTCATTCAATTCCGCACCGCCGTGCACTTGGAATGTCGCCGGAGGGTCATTCCCTTGCATGCGGCTCGCCAATACCGCTTTTGCGTTCGTTCCCGCTCCTCCGGCTACCGCCGCGTTTTCAACAGGAATGTCTGGATATTTTTCTTGAAACAGCTTAAGCAACGCTTTTAATCCATCTTCTTCTCCAGCGCCCGTCCACCAGCTGAATATTTCCAGTTTCTCATGTCCTTTGCTTCCGCCTTGGTCTTCTTTGCTGTTGCTGTTGGATGCCGAATCAGAATTACAGCCAGACAGCGCGAGACCAGCCACTAACGCTAACGACAACCATAATCTTTTTTTCTTCACGCTTTCCTCCCCCTTTATGATTGAAACCCCTTTCAACAATGAATGTAACATGTTTTGGCGCCGTTTCTTTGCATAAATCTCTGCACTTTTTTGCGATCTTCTTCACTTTTTTGTCTATCCAACAAAAAAGCTCCTGGCCGCGATCATGTGGTCGCATGGAGCTTTTTCCGATATTCGCTCGGGGACATGCCGGTATGCTTTTTAAAAACGCGGCTGAAATAGTTCGGGTCATTATAGCCGACAAGAAAACAAATTTCTTTTAAACTTTTATTTGGATCGGCCATTTCCTTCTTTGCGCGGGCGATGCGCACATCGGTCACATAGTCAATAAACGTCATTCCGAAACGGTCTTTAAATAGCTTGCTAAAGTAGCATGGGCTGATGCCGACATATTCCGCGACTTCTTCCAGTGTCAGCGGATGGTGGTAATGCTCATCAATATAATCTTTTGCCTTGCCAAGCTTTCCGTTTGCCTGCTGGTGGCGCCACGCCAAGATATGACAGGTCATATGCCGCAGCTGCTCCGCTGCGGTTTTTTTCAATTCTTCGAAAGAACGGCACGAATGAAAAGTAACCGTCCGCTCATACGCAATGCCGAAATCAGCAAACATGCGGCCGAGCAAAACGAACGTTTCCTCCAGTTTCTGTTGCACGACTGAAAGCGGATGATGGGCAGCTTCCTCCTCGATATACGTGTAGCATTGCAAAAGTGCCTGTTCCAAATCGCCTTGACGCACGGCATCCAGCAATCGCTTTTCTTTTTCGATATGCCCAGAAGCAGCGGCAAGCACGGATTTTTTCGGGAGGAACCCGCTCTTTGCCTTTTTTTGCGACGCATAATATTGCGCCGCGGCAAGCGCCTCGTAATAAGAATGGCGCAGTTCCTCCAGCCGCGATGCCGGGGAGCCGAGACCAATATAAAGCGCTGTCCCATATTGCCGTTCAAATTGCTGGATCAGTTCGAGGGAAAGGGACTGGATCACCGCCTTCCATGAAAACGCTTTAACTGCAACATCATGAAAAAACAACACCGGCATTTGTCCGTCCACCATTTTGCCAATGATATAATGCGTTGTTTCCTTTTCGGAAAGCACTTGTTCGATCCAGTTTTTCCAATCCTCTCTTTTTTCGCCGCTTGGAAACTGAATCACCATAAACATTCCTGCATCGATTGAAAACGGAAGCAGCGTCTCCCACTGTTTCCATTCTTGCGAAGACACTTCTTCAAGCATGAGCACGGACAGCCACTCTTTTTCGACCAGCTTTTGCAATTGCCGCACCCGCTGCTGCAATTCCCGATTTTCTTTCTCCTTCCGCCGCTCTTCCATTAATTCATCATACACCCGCTGCAGCGCGCCAACCATTTCTTCTTTCCGGCTCGGTTTTAATAAATATTCTTTAACGCCATGCCGCATTGCTTGCTTCGCATAGTCAAACGTATCAAACGCGGAAACGATAATAAACTTTATCTCCGGATGCTTCCGGCGAATCAATTCGATCGCCTCGAGCCCGTCGATTCCGGGCATTTTAATATCCATCAACATCACATCCGGCTTATATTGATCAGCCACCTCCACCGCCTCTCTTCCGTTGGCTGCTTCCGCGATCACTTCCATCGCTGGGAGATGGCCGCGAATCATTTTTTGCAATGCTTTCCGCTCCAGCGCTTCATCATCGACAATGGCGATTTTCATTCGCCTCTCCCCCCTTTTGTTATTGGCAAAAGCAAGCGAATCGTTGTCCCTTTGCCGGCCGCTGATTCAATTTCGATGACATCTTGCATCCCGTAAAACAGCTGAAGCCGGCGAATGACGTTGTACATCCCGATACCGGTCGAGTGGCCGCGCGTCTGCCCATGTGAAATGGAACCCGCTTCTTCCCCTTTGATAAAGGCGGTTAACTTTTCTTTCACTTCTTCGCTCATCCCCACTCCGTTGTCTCTTATTTCAACAACTACAAGATCCTTCCTTTTTTCCACTGTTAACGAAAGCACCGCTCCTTTTTCATATGATTCAATGCCATGAATAAACGCGTTTTCAATGAGCGGCTGCAACGTTAATGGCGGAATCGGCAGCGACAAACATGACTCCTCCACATCCATTGAAAATTTAATGCGGTCAAAAAAACGCGTCTGTTGAATAAAAAAGTACTCGTGCGCGATGCGCACCTCATCGGCCAAGGTGACCGTGCGCTGCAAATCTCCCAAGTTATAGCGCAAAATGGCGGCAATCGCTTCAATCAGCCGCGACGTTTGGTTTGCTTCTTCTAAATACGCCATTTTCGCAACGGCATTTAACGTGTTAAATAAAAAGTGCGGATTCATTTGGCTTTGCAAACTTTTTAGCTCCAACTCTTTGACAAGCCGGTCCAGCTCGGATTTTTGCTTCATTTCCTCGATCAGCCGCTTCAAGTTGCGGCGCATATCGTTAAACGTATCAGTCAGCAGCTTCAATTCATCATTGGTTGTGCTGATGACATCAGGGCCATCCAGCTTCCCGCTGGCAATTTCCCGGGCGGCCCGGGAAAGGCGCGCGATCGGCCTCGTCAGCCCCCCGGAAAACCATACCGCTAAAAGGACGCCAAGCAAAAATGTCGTCATGGATAATCCGATCCCCATATAACGAAAATAACGATTCCGCGCTTCCACTTCATTATAAAAGTGTTGATAGGTCGTTAGCTCCTCATCAATAAGAGAAAGGGTCGTCTCTTGAATAAACGAAGCGATCTTCATTGCTTCATGAAGATGAGAAGAATATAAGCTAATATTGCCCGCCTGAAAGTGGTAAACCGTCAGCGCTCCTTCCTCTAGCAAGCTTTCTATCATATGTTCGTAGTTTTTCACTAAAAGCAGATTATTCCGGTTCGAAAGCGTCTCGCCTACTTGCCTGCGGTGCTGCTGCAGCCACCGGTATTGGCGCTCATACTCCCGGAAATAGCGTTCATCTTTTTCCGTTAAATAAGCGTTCAACTGTTCGACCATCCGGTTTGTCCGCTGCGAAATTTCATTAAACAAAAGCAGCCGGCGCATGCTGTAGTCATAATCAGTCACGATATCTTCGCTGCTTTGGTAGAAAAAGAAGACCGTGCCGTTTAGCAACACAATGAAAATGCCAAAATAGAATAATGCTTTCGTGCGGATTTTAATCATGGTTCACCTCGTAGTTGCGGGAAGGGCGCAGCGGCAAATCTTGCTTGCGAATCACTTTCGTTTCCGTATTGATTACTGATGGGACATTGTTTCCTTTCCTAATATCGACCATCATTTTCACCGCGCGGTATCCCATTTCGTACGGCTCCTGCACCACGGTCGCATGAATTGTTCCCTTTTGCAAGTAGCGGATCGTCTCCGGCAGTGTATCAAAGCCGATAATATATGTTCCTTTTTCACGGTGAAACTGCTCGACGACCTTGGCGATGCCAATGGCGTCAAGCGCGCTTGTCCCGTAAAATGCATTGACTTCCGGATGTTTTTTTAAAATGTTGTACGCTTTTTCCGCCGCCTGCACGCGCGTGATATGCGACTCTTCAACAGCGACAATGTGAATTCCTTTTTCTTCCTTCACTGCATCTTTAAATCCTTGCACGCGCAGCTGCTGGTTGGAGGCGGTAAAGCTGCCGGTAATAATCGCCACATTCGCTTTTCCGTGCATATCTTCCGCTAATGCCCGTCCGGCAATAAAACCGGCGTAATAGTTATCGGTCCCGATATAGGCCGTGCGCTTACTTGTTGGGGCGTCAGTGTCGATCGTCACCACGGGAATATTTTTTTCCACTATATGATTGATGACAGGAGTAAACTCTTTTTCTGTCAATCCTTGTGTCATAATTCCATCGACTTTGGAAGCGGCCGCTTTTTCAAGAATATGAATATGTTCATCAATGTTGGCCTGCCGCGGCCCGGCATATTCGAGATAGACTCCTGTCTCCTTTGCCGCTGCTTTCGCCCCTTGTTCCACTAAACGCCAATAATCGTTATCCAGTTCTTCAGGAACGAGGACAAAATGAAACGCATTTTTTTCCGCTTCCGCTGCTGCCCCTTCACCTGGCTGATGATAGGCATACACTTTCCACGCACAATAGATTGTAAAGGAAGCGCTTACAATAAGTGCTGCGATGCTGCCGGCATAAATGACCCACTTCCACCATTGCCGCATAGGTGACCTCCTTTTTTGCTAAGGCTATGTTCTTAATTTTATTGTACATACTGTTTATGCCATTGGTCTAACCTTAATCGCTTTTTCTAATCAAATCTAATCAAAAGAACAAAAAAGCTGGCTCCAAAAGCCTTGAGCCAGCTTTCTTAATGATAAAGATAAGGAACTTTAACATCTCCAACCATTCTTTTCTCAGTTTTTTTGCCGCTTCCACCCGCGTTCCGGTTGTGTTCGCCGCTTCAAGTTGCTCTTGAAACATTTTGCTCGTTTGAAAATAGCAACCAATCCTTTTCCGGCTAAAATCGGCAATATTTTTATCGTGATGCCAGTTTTTTGGATAGTTACTAAATCAAAAGGATAAAAAAATCTTCCCCGGATTCATAATGCCATTCGGGTCAAACAGCCGCTTGATCCCTTGCATGAGCGGAACGGAATCGCGATGCTCCTCATATAAGAAATGACGCTTTCCGATGCCAATGCCGTGCTCGCCCGTGCATGTGCCGCCATGGGATAACGCGTAGCGGACGATGCGGGCGTTTATTTCTTCAACGCGTTTCACTTCTTCGGCGTCAGCCGGATCGAAGGTAAGAACGGTATGGTAGTTGCCATCGCCGACATGGCCGAAAATCGCCGCTGTTATCCCGTATTCATCGACAAGCTTCCGCGTTTCGGCAATCGCTTCCGGCAGCTTGGAAACCGGCACACATACATCGGTGGACAACATCGTTTTCCCCGGATGCGCCGCTTGAATGGCAAACGCCGCATGATGGCGCGCTTCCCACAATTTAGCGCGCCCGGCGGGATCATCTTCCGTTTCAAATGACACGGCATTTTCTGCGGCGCACCATTCTTTGACAACTTCCGTTCCGTCTTTGACGCTCGCCGCGCTGCCGCTTAATTCGATAAACAGCGTCGGCGCCTCCGGATAGTTCGTCTGCTTGTATTGATTGACCGCTTGAATCGTTTGCTCATCGACAAGCTCGATTTTCCCCGGAGAAACACCCGCTTTTAAAAGCAACGCTGCCGCCTGGGCTGCCGCCGTTAACGTCGGAAAGCTTGCTTTGATCGCATTCGTCGCTTCCGGGATGCCTTGAAGGCGGACAATCATCTTCGTAAATACGCCCAGCGTTCCTTCCGAGCCGACAAACAGCCCCGTTAAATCATAACCAGCCGACGATTTTGCCGCCATTCCTCCGGTATGAACGATTTTCCCGTCGGCAAGCACGACTTCCAGCCCAAGCACTTGATCGCGCATCACGCCGTATTTGACACTGTTTGTCCCGCTCGCGTTCGTCGCCGCCATCCCGCCGAGCGTCGCGTCTGCTCCCGGATCAACCGGGAAAAACAGCCCGTATTTTTTCAACGCTTGATTCAGCTGCATCCGCGTTACTCCCGGCTCGACGATGGCCAAAAAATCATCGGGGCGGATATCAATAATATGGTTCATCATCGTAAGATTGAGCGTGATGCCGCCTTGGACGGGAATAATATGCCCTTCTAAGCTGCTTCCCGCCCCAAACGGGGTAACCGGGATGCGCCGCTCATTTGCATAAGCCAACACAGCGCTCACTTCTGCCGCCGTTTTCGGAAACACGACGACATCCGGCTTTCTTGGCGCATGATAAGCGATTCCTTTGCTATGCTGTTCGAGAACCGTTTCGTTCACCGTCACCCGTTCACGGTCACCAATCTGTTCTAATAAGTCTTCATAAACTCCCATCGCGATCCCCCTTTTCGTTAGTAGCGCATGAGCGTTTGTACTCCTTCGACGATGCGGGCGGCGTTCGGCAGCCACTCATCTTCGACCGATGGCACCGGATACGGCGTATCATAACCGGTCACGCGCACAATCGGCGCCGATAGCGAGAACAGCGCCCGTTCGCTAATCAGCGCGGCAATTTCCGCGCCAAAACCGTTTGTTTTGACCGCTTCATGAACAACCATCACCCGTCCCGTCTTTTCCACCGACTGCACGATCGCATCGATATCGAGCGGCTGCAGGCTGCGAAGATCGATCACCTCCGCATCGATTCCTTTCTCCTTCATCTCTTCCGCTAATTTCGCGACAAGCGGAACCGTCGCTCCCCATGAAATGATCGTCACATCTTCCCCCTCTTTGACGACGTGCGCTGTTCCGAGCGGAATTTCATATGGTTCATCCGGCACTTCCATGCGCAAAGCACGGTATAATTTCATCGGCTCTAAAAACAAAACAGGATCTTCATCGCGAATCGCTGAAATTAACAGCCCTTTTGCGTCAAAAGCGTTGGATGGCATAACGACTTTCAGTCCCGGTGAATGCGTAAACAACGCCTCTAACGCATCGGAATGAAGCTCCGGCGTGCGCACCCCGCCGCCGTATGGGCTGCGCACGACAAGCGGGCACGTAAACCGCCCTGCTGAACGGAAGCGAAGGCGCGCCGCCTGTGCCGCAAGCTGATCCATCGCTTGGTAGGCAAAACCGAGAAACTGGATTTCCGCAACCGGGCGGAATCCGTTCACCGCCAAGCCAATCGAGGTGCCGATGATTCCTGATTCGGCAAGCGGCGTATCAAACACGCGGCGGTCGCCAAATTGTTCAAACAAGCCATCTGTCGCGCGAAAGACGCCGCCGTTCTTTCCGACATCCTCCCCCAGGACGATCACGCGCTCATCGCGCTCCATTTCTTGCCGGATCGCTTCATTAATCGCCTGAATCATCGTCTTTTCCGCCACGTTATTTCCCCTCTTTCCCTTGTTTTCGCCGCGCGGCTTCTTGCTTTTGCTCCTGCAAAAGCTTACTCGGCTTTCCGTACACGCAGCTTAATGCATCGACAATCGATCCGCTTCCGTCCGCCGCCGCTTCTTCATACGCCGCCGTCACTTCGCCATTCACTTGCGCGACCCATTCCTCTTCTTCTCCTTCCGTCCAAATCCCGCGTTTTTCTAAGAACACCCGCAGGCGATGAAGCGGATCTTTTTTCTGTCTCCACTTCTCTGCTTCTTCCGCATTCCGGTATTTTGCCGGATCGTCCGATGTCGTATGCGGCCCCAACCGGTACGTGAACGCTTCAATCAGCACCGGCCCTCCGCCGTTTCGCGCCGCATCGGCAGCCTCCTTCACCGTTTTGTACACGGCAAGCGCGTCGTTGCCGTCGACAAGCACACCTTTCATTCCGTATGCCACCGCTTTTTGCGCGATCGTCCGGCTTGCCGTTTGCTTATGCACAGGAACGCTGATGGCGTATTGGTTGTTTTGGCAGAAAAAGATGACTGGAACTTGGTAAACGGAGGCAAAGTTCAGCGCTTCATGGAAATCGCCTTGCGATGTCGCTCCATCGCCGAAATAGCAGACCGATACTTGTGTTTCTCCCTTCAGCTTCGTCGCCCACGCGCAGCCCGTCGCATGAAGCGTCTGCGCGCCGATAATAATTTGAATCGGAAAAATATTTAAATGCTCCGGAGTTCTTCCGCCAGACAAATGGCCTCTCAAGTAACGGAAAATTTGCGCAAGCGGCAGCCCGTGCGCCAAACAAGCAGCGATTTCCCGGTAGGTTGGAAAAATCCAGTCATTGCTTTCAAGTGCAAACACGCTGCCGATTTGCGCCGCTTCCTGCCCGCCAAACGGCGCATATGTGCCAATCCGCCCTTGCCGCTGCATTTTTAACAGGCGCTCATCGATGACCCGCGCTTTGCGCATCCAGCGGTACAGCGCAACAAGAAACTCATCGGAAAAAGACGCCAGCGTTTTTTCATCTCCATTCCCGTTTTCATCAAGCAGCTGCACCATCTCAAATTGCAATTGGTCTTGGTCAAACATCGTTTTTCCCCTCCGTTTAACGAACATCTAATAACAGCTGTTCCGGATGCTCCAAAATGTGCGAGACCGCCCGCATAAACCGCCCGGCTGGTTCCCCGTCGATGACGCGATGATCAAACGTGAGCGACATCCCCATCATGTCGCGAATGACAATTTCCTCGCCAATCACGACCGGCTTTCGCTTAATCGCATGAATCCCTAAAATCGCCACTTCCGGATAGTTAATGATCGGCGTTGCAAACCAGCCGCCGTTTGCGCCTGTATTCGTGATCGTAAACGTGCTTCCCTGCAGCTCGTCAATGCGCAGCGCATGGCGGCGCGCCTTTTCCGAAAGCTCGGCAATTTCAACGGCAAGATCGTGAATCGATTTTTGATCGGCATGCTTAATCACCGGCACGACAAGCCCTTCTTTCGTCGCCGTGGCAATGCCGATATGGTATTGTTTCTTTAGCACAATTTCGTTTGTTTTTTCATCGATCGCCGCATTCAATAGCGGATATTCCTTTAACGCGCGCGTCACTGCTTTAATGACAAACGGCAAATAAGTCAGCTTGATCGCTTCCGCTTCCAGCTGTTTGGCAAGACTTGCGCGAATCTCCACCAGTTTCGTCACATCGATTTCGTCCATTCCTGTCACATGCGGTGCAGTGTACGCCGATTTCACCATTTTTTCCGCGATCTTTTTTCGCAGCCCGCGGATCGGAATGCGTTCTTCATGTTCGGTTATCCCGTGCCGGCGATCCATTTTCCGCCCGGCTGCTTCTAGCGCTGGCGCCACCGGCTCCAGTGCGGACTCGCGCGCTTTTGCATACCGCTCTAAATCAGCAAGCGTCACCCTTCCGCCTTCTCCCGTTCCTTCCACTTCTTCAATCGGGATGCCCATTTCTCTCGCCCGCTTTCGAACGGACGGCGCGGCAATCACCCGTTTTTTCTGTTGCGCTGGCCTAGATTCTGCAATAGCGGCTTTTTGCTGTTCAAGAATAATAAGCGGTTCGCCGACTTTTACCGTCATCCCCTCCGGCCCGGCAAGCGCTACTACTTTCCCCGCCACTGGCGTCGTCATTTCCACCATCGCCTTATCTGTTTGAATTTCTGCGATCGGCTGATCGGCGGCAACCTCATCCCCTTCTTGAATAAACCAGCGAACGATCTCCGCTTCATGCAACCCTTCGCCGATGTCCGGCAATTTAAACTCGTAACGCATATGCATATTCTCCTTTTCCATTTTGTGTGAAAAAATAGTGTCATATCATTCTGGAAGCGAATAGATGTGGGCTTAACTTGTTGCAGGCTGAAAATGGAGGGCGGTCATTTTGATGTGATTTCGCTGAGATGCAGTTCAACGAAGCAATGATTATAGTAAGCGTTTACAAAAAATATGTTGAACTTCCTAATCCGCAATTGCCTCCTTATCTTAGAATATATTAATATTCAAAATTTTTATTTATCATAATATACATTTTATTCCATGTCAATAAAACACACTGCCATTATTAGCAAAATAATCGGCCACTCAAAAAACTAGCCTTGCCAACACAGGAGAGAAAACAGCCAACCGGGCCGCCGTTTCACGTTCTTCCGCGCCTTTATGGTTGCCGATGGAACGGTGTGAACGATAAAATGATATAGTTACGATAAGCAAGGAGGGACCACGATGATCCGATTTGCCACCATCGGCACAAACTGGATTACGGAAGCGTTTATCGAAGCGGCAAAAAAGACAGAAGACTTTACGCTGGCCGCTGTTTATTCTCGGACGGACGAAAAAGCGAAACAATTTGCGGCGAAAACAGGAGCCGAACGGACGTTTACAAACCTTGAAGAACTGGCGAAAAGCAAAGACATCGATGCCGTCTATATCGCAAGCCCGAATTCGTTGCACGCCGAGCAGGCGATTTTGCTTATGAACCACGGCAAACATGTTCTATGCGAAAAGCCGATGGCGTCGAACACAAAAGAAGTCAAAGCGATGATCGATGCGGCGCGCCGCAATGGCGTCGTTTTGATGGAAGCGATGAAAACGACGCTGCTTCCAAACTTTCAAGCGGTTCGCGAACATTTGCATAAAATCGGGAAAATACGCCGCTATTTTGCGAGCTACTGCCAGTATTCGTCGCGCTACGACGCGTTCAAACAAGGAACGGTGTTAAATGCGTTCAATCCTGCCTTTTCCAACGGCGCATTAATGGATATCGGCGTCTATTGCATTTATCCGATGGTCGTCTTGTTTGGAAAACCAAACCGCTTGCAAGCAAGCAGCTTGAAGCTCGAATCGGGCGTGGACGGCGAAGGGACGATTATCTTTACTTATGAGGATATGGACGCTGTTGTCATGTACTCCAAAATTACGAACTCCTATCTGCCTGCGGAAATTCAAGGAGAAGACGGAAGCATTCTCATCGACGCGATCCATACGCCAACAAAAGTGGAAATCCGCTACCGCGATGGGCGCACCGAAGATATTACCGTCCCGCAAGAACAACCTCCGATGTACTACGAAGTGAAAGAGTTTATCGAGCTGATCAAAAATGGAAAACGCGAATCCGAAGTCAATTCACATGAGCATTCGTTGCTGACGATCGCTTTGATGGAAGAAGCCCGCAAACAAACGGGCATCGTATTTCCTGCAGACCAATAAAAAAACAGCTTCCTGCATGCTCGCAGGAAGCTTTCTCATTGCTTCTGCCACTCGGCGCTCCGCGCATCCGCCTGTTTGGCGGCCAACGTCATGCTTGTGATCACAAACATGACAAGCGATCAGACAAACATGCCAGCAATAAAAGAAACCATGAGCGGCTTTTCCTTTTCACAGAAACTCGTTATTCTCGCTTTTCTTTTCGGTCCAAAAGCATACTCGGGAGAGCCGGCAATTTGTTTTCTATTATGATACGTCCCGTTTCGCCGGATCATGCTTCTTTTTCTTCCAACGCATATAGAGAAAAACGCCAATTAAGGCCAAGAGCGCTCCGCACGAATCGATCGCCACATCTTTCGGCGTTGCGGTGCGCCCCGGCTCAAACGATTGGTGCCATTCATCCGTTACCGCGTACATTGTCGCAAACAGCCAGGCGCCGGCATACGCCAGCCGCATCGGTTCAAGCGCCCGCCAAACAAGCACGGCTAAAATGCCAAACTCGGTTAAGTGGGCCAGCTTCCGAACGATAAAATTCAATGGAGACGACGTGCCGTCCCCGCCATGGCCAAACGGCAAATCCCCAAGCACCGCTTCTAACATGCGCTTTGTATTTTCACCGGTAAACAGCGGAAATTCACTAAAGCAATAAATAACGATACACCATAAAACAACGAACCCCCAGCGTTGGATTTTTCCTTTCATTTGCATCACCTATTATTTACCTTAATATCTTTATGAAGTAGTATCAACAAATAAAAAATACCTTCTGCCCGTATATGGACAGAAGGTAAATCCACGGTTATTGATTTTCTGTTACTAACTCTAATGGGATAGGAATGAACTTATCTACTTTTTCTCCATTTAATACTTTCAACGCTGTTTTGACTGCATTCTCTCCAATAAGCTCAGGCTTTTGCGCAACGGTTGCCGCCATTTTCCCTTCTTTTACCGCCTTCACTGCGTCTTCCGTTGCGTCAAAGCCAACGACGAGCACATCTTTCATGCCGCGCGCCTCTAAAGCTTCTAATGCACCTAACGCCATTTCATCATTATGGGCAAATACAGCTTGAATATCCTTATGGCTTTGCAAAATATTTTCCATGACCGATAACCCTTTAGCACGATCAAAATCCGCTGCTTGCTTCGCTACGACTTTCACATTGGATGCTTTATCGATGACTTGATGGAATCCTTCCCCACGTTCACGTGCAGCAGACGAACCAGGAATACCCTCAAGCTCTACAATATTGCCGCCATTTTTTAATTGTTCAAGGAGGAATTCTCCTGCCATTTTTCCTCCTGCAATGTTATCCGAAGCGATGTGAGTGGCTACGTTTCCTCCATCTGCGCTACGGTCAACCGTGATCACAGGAATATTCGCGCTATTAGCCGACTCAATTGCCGATGTCACCGCACTGGAGTCAGTTGGATTCACTAAAATCAAATCAACATCTTGCTGTATCAAATCTTCAATATCATTAATTTGCTTTGCAGAATCGTTTTGCGCATCGACAACGATTAATTCCACACCTTCTTCTTTCGCCGCCTTTTCAGAACCTTCTTTTAATGTCACGAAGAATGGGTTATTTAACGTTGAAATCGATAACCCAATTTTCATGCTTCCGTCTTTTTTTGTTTCTTCTTTTTTGCCGCTGGTTGCGCCGTTATCTAACGAACAGCCTGCTAATACGCCAATAACTAACAAAAATAACAACCACATGCTAGCTAACTTTTTCATCGTTCTCTTCCTTTCCTTGTATTTATTATTCATCAAGCTTCTTTGCGGCGGTCAAGGAGCACCGCAAGAAGAATGACTAACCCTTTAATGACTTGCTGATAAAATGAAGATACATTCAATAAGTTCAGCCCGTTGTTCAATACACCAATAATAAGCGCACCAACCAACGTTCCGAAAATCCAGCCGCGACCGCCGGATAAACTGGTCCCTCCCAGCACCACGGCAGCGATCGCATCTAATTCATACGCTGTTCCCGCCGTTGGCTGCGCCGAGTTTAAGCGGGAGGTTAAAATAATTCCTGCTAATGCCGACAATCCTCCAGTTAAGGAATAAATCCCAATTTTCAGTCGATCGACGCGAATTCCGGATAGACGGCTCGCTTCCTCATTTCCACCAATCGCATACGTATGGCGGCCAAACGTCGTTTTCTTTAATACAAAATATAATGCGACATACACGACAATCATAAATACAACCGGAACAGGGATGCCGAGAAAATACCCGCGTCCCATCATTTGAAACAAAATATCGTCTGAGGCAAAACCAGTGATAGGGCGCCCATCTGTATAAACAAGGGTTAATCCGCGAAACATCGTCATCGTTGCTAGAGTGGCAATAAACGGAGCAATGCGTCCCTTCGTAATCACCACACCGTTTAGTGCACCCATGAGAAAGCCGGCAAGCAATCCGATGATGATGGCAGTAAAGCCATTCGTCCCGCTTGCCATTATTCCCGCAGTAATCGCACTTGAGAGCGCTAACACGGAACCGACCGATAAATCAATGCCTCCCGTTAAAATGACGAATGTCATGCCAAACGCGATTAACGCGTTAATCGACACTTGACGCAAAACGTTCATCCAGTTATTGACCGTTAGGAAACTGTCACTCAATATCGACAGCACAATACATAACAAGAAGAAACCAATAAGCGGGCCAAGCTTTTTTACATCAAAATTCCATTTGTTTTCCATTATGCTTTTCCTCCTGTCGCCGCACGCATAATCGTTTCTTGATCGATTCCTTCATTCTCCAAAATAGCGCGAACCTTCCCTTCATGAACGACCATAATGCGGTCACTCATCCCAAGCACTTCCGGGAGCTCGGACGATACCATAATAATCGCAACCCCTTGTGCCGTCAGTTCATTCATAATTTCATAAATTTCTTTTTTGGCTCCAACATCAACCCCGCGCGTTGGTTCATCTAAAATAAGGATGCGCGGCTCCATCGCCAGCCATTTTCCGAATACGACTTTTTGCTGGTTCCCTCCGCTTAACGCTTTTACCTCTAATTCTGGAGACGCCGTTTTAATGTTTAGTTTCTTAATTAACGACGAAACTAACTCCTTCTCTTTCACCGTTTGAATGACACCGGCTGTCGCCAATTGTTCTGATTTTGGCAACGTTAAATTCTCCCGCACACTCATATTTAAAACAAGCCCTTTTTGTTTGCGGTCTTCTGTAATCATTGCGATGCCGTGCTCAATCGCATGTCGCGGCGATGGAATAGACACCGGCTGACCATCAATATAAATCGTTCCCACGTCCGCCTTTCTCGCTCCAAAAACCGCCTCCATGATTTCGGTACGTCCTGATCCCATCAATCCAGCCACACCGAGAATTTCACCGGCGCGCACCGAAAACGAAACATTTTCAAAGACCCCTTCCTGTGTCAAGCCTTCCACCCGCATCCGTTCTTCGCCAATGGTCGCATTTCGTTTTGGAAAGCGCTCTCCAATTTGCCGGCCGACCATCATGTGGACAATCTCATCAAAGTTTGTCTCGGCGATTCGCTTTGTGCCAATAAACTGTCCGTCCCGGAGCACGGAAATGCGATCGCAAATCGTGAAAATTTCCTCCATGCGATGCGAAATATAAACGATCGCGACCCCTTGCTGCTTTAAGGTGCGGATGACTTCGAACAACGTTTGAATTTCCCTCTCCGTCAAAGCGGCAGTTGGCTCATCCATAATTAAACATTTGGCATTGGTAGAAAGCACCCTTGCAATCTCGACAATTTGCTGTTTTCCTACCGACAAATTGCCTGCCAATTCACTAGGGTCAATGTGGATCCCCAGTTTCTTCAAATAGACTTCTGCCTGCTTCTCCATTTCTTGATATCGAATAATACCTGTTCGACCAATTGTACTCTCCCGTCCAAGGAAAATGTTTTCTGCGACCGACAACGTAGGAATGATAGTAAGCTCCTGATGAATGACCGAAATCCCATCAAGTTCCGCTTCCTTCGGATGACGATAATGCACTTCGCGGCCATCCACCAAGACCGTCCCAGCATCGCGCTCATAAATGCCAGTTAATACTTTCATTAACGTCGATTTTCCGGCGCCGTTTTCTCCCATGAGCGCGTGCACTTCACCGGCGCGCACTTCAAAATCGACATCGTTTAAGACAACATGCTGGTGAAACGCTTTTTTAATACCCCGCATCTCAACAAACGGTTTCGTCATCGCTCTCCCTCCTTTTTCAAACGAACGCTATGAAAAGTTCACGCCAGAGCGGAGAATAATATTAGCGTAAGGCGTCGCCTCCCCTGTACGAATGACCGCTTTTGCAGATTTTGTCATCTCTTTAAGCTGTTCGTGTGGAACAAATTGCATCGGTACATCGCTCAGTCTTTGCTGGATGTTTTCATACATAATGGGATTTTCCTTTTTGATTTCTTCTGCTAATGTTAGCGCTTCCACTTCTAATTCTTCTAAAACCGCATCCAGCACGGATAAAAACGGCGGAAATCCCTTCACTAGCGATAAATCAATACGATCTGTCCCATTCGGAATCGGCAGACCGCAGTCTGCGATGACAATCGTATCGGTATGACCGAGAGAAGCCAATAGCATACTTAAGTCTTTATTGAGAATACCCCGTTTTTTCATGATGAACACCCTGCCTTTTCCTGCAAAAATTTCTTTACTTCCTCTTCCGTCGGCATTCCGCCTTGCGCACCTAGTTTTGTCACCGATAGCGCCGCCGCAGCGTTGGCAAAGCGACAGGCATCTTCCAAACTCATTCTTTTGCTTAACGCGACCGCCAGCGCACCGTTGAATGTATCTCCTGCTCCTGTCGTGTCCACGACCGGAACGCAAAAGCCTGGTATGAGCACCTGTTTTCCGCCTTTGCGAATCGTCACGCCGCGTGCCCCCTCTGTGACAATCACTTTATCAGTAAACACATCCACATCCACTTGCTCAAAAATAATCTCCCGCTCATGTTCATTTGGTGTAAGAAAATCGACCTGCTCGATGAGTTTTTGTGGCAACGGCTGCGCTGGCGCTGGATTTAAAATGACACACACATGATGTTTTTTCGCTAAAAAGACGGCTCTTTCTACAACGGAAAGCGGAATTTCCAGTTGCAGTACACATACATCACTCTTGGCAATGATCTCTTCGTACCGGTCAATGTCTTCTGGGCGAAGCGCATGATTCGCTCCCGGCACAACAATAATCCGGTTATCTTGTTCCGAAATCGTGATCGAAGCAATACCAGTACCTTTATGTGTAACCGGTTTCACATTATCGATATGAACACCTTCCCGCTCCAATGAGCGAAGAAGCTCGTTTCCAAATGGATCCGTTCCGACGGCCCCAATCATATGTACCTCCGCGCCAAGCCGCGCGGCAGCCACCGCTTGATTCGCGCCTTTTCCGCCAGGAATGAGATGAAACTCCTCTCCTAAAATTGTTTCTCCTTGCGATGGAAAACGAGAAGCGATCGTCACAAGATCCATGTTGATGCTTCCAACTACAGTAATCACCGGTTTCGTCATTTTCATTCCCCCCTACGCGTCGATTGTCGTACCACTAGTTCAACAGGAAGCACATAATGAAGTTTTTCCAGCGGTTTTCCCTCTATCTGTTTTATTAAAATCCTCGCCGCAATTGCCCCCATATCATAAATCGGCTGAGAAATCGTCGATAACTCTGGCGTCGTCATTTCCGTTAGCGGAATACCGTCGTATCCTATAATGGCTATATCTTTCGGAACACGGAACCCCAGCTGTTGAACCGCTTTTAACGCCCCCACTGCCATTGCATCATTTCCAGCAAAAATGCCATCAATATCATATTTATTCAACGCTTCGATTACCGCTTCTTTCGCCTTCTTCAACTGATAGTTTCCGAGTATAACAAGCCTCTCATCCCAAAGACCCAGTTCCATCATTTCATCACGATAACCACGAAAACGCTCCATCGCGTTCACAACATGAGAAGGCCCCTGGATATGGGCAATTTTGCGGCAGCCAATGTCATATAAATGTTTAGTTGCCAATCGAGCCCCGCCATAATTATCAGCAATGACCGAGGGATAGTTATGGCTTAGCGGTCGGTCTAGAACTACCATTGGAACATTCCATTCCGATACTTCCTCCAACTCCAATTGATTGGTCGTTAAGATAATGCCATCCACATATTTTTGCTTGAGCACTTCTATGTATTTTTTCTCTTTTTCTGTTTTCTCGTCAGAATTGCATAAAATGACAGTATAATCATAAATATTCATCACATCTTCCACTGCGCGAACAAGCTCTGGAAAAAACGGGTTCGTTATATCCGGCACGATTAACCCAATTGTCTTCGATGTTTTTTTAAACAATGCTCGCGCCACTTCACTCGGCTTATAATTTAACTCTTTCATCGCCTGTCTCACACGTTTTTCTGTTTCTTCATTCACATAACCATTTTGATTTAACACGCGAGAAACAGTCGCTACAGATACACCTGCCAACTTTGCCACATCTCTAATCGTCGCCATCATCGTTCGTCCCCATTTTTACATGTAACCGGTTACATACAGTATACTAAAATGCCCGAAAATTCACAAGTAGATAAATAAAATGATTTTAACTTTCTGATGTTATTTTTGCATCCTTGAAATTGTGTAAAAATCCGATTTTATTTTCTGCACCATAATGAATGTTATCCCTATACCAGAACTATTTCTAGAAAAGTTGTAATTATTGACTATTTTCTTACTATTCAGTATAATAAACAAGAGAACATACATATTGCGAGCAACATTTATGAGTCCATCATAAATGCCCCTCGCAATAGCTGTATCTGGTTGGAGGATTAGCATGTTTGAGAATAATACTGTATATATCATCGGAGACGCAAAAGCGCCTTCAAACAATCCTATTACCCAGCAATATAAAGCATTTTTCATCGGATTAGTGGTCAATAAAGAAAACAGTATGATCGTTGATGCAGACTGTTCAGCGACGATTGAACTGACGAAGTCGTTTGTCAAAAGTTTACTTGTCGGCCGGTCGATATTGGATATTGACGCAGTAACCAAAGACATTCAAACTCGTTACTTCGGCTCTTCGCAAAAAGCGTTCATCGTCGCTTTTAAAAACGCCAGCTTAAAATATCAAAATATCGTTTCATCGGCTGCTTCATCTGTACCATCATCACGCAGATGAAACCCAGCGAATAGAGCGATTGTTTCTCTCTATTTGCTGGGTTTTTATATTTTTATATCTCAAATAGGGAGGAAAAACAATGATTCAAGACGGTGTTGTTTATTTAAGTATTTTGCTTGCTTACGTCGCACTCATTGCTTTTGCAGAACAAAAGTCCAAATCCAAACTTTTTAAAGTCGTCCCTGGCATTATTTTTATTTATGTCGGAGGCGCACTGATGCAAACATTTGGAGTTTTCGGGAAAACGAATTCGATCGACAATACGTACAATACCGTTAGAAACGTACTGCTTCCTGCCATGCTCATTCTTATGCTTCTGCATTGCGATTTGCGAAAGATCATCAAAATGGGGCCAAAAATTCTTCTCACTTTTTTTGCAGCATCTTTCACGATTATTATCGGGTTTACCGTCACGTATCTGTTACTTAAAGAATTCTATGCGAAAGATACGTGGAAGGCTTTTGCTGCACTCAGCTCCAGCTGGACAGGCGGATCGGCAAATATGGTCATTCTACAAAAAATTTTAGATGTTCCGGAAAACATTTTCGGCTACGCTTTAATCATGGACACCGTCAACTATTCTATTTGGGTTATGTTTATGTTTTGGCTTGTGCCGTTTGCTGACCGATTCAATCGCTGGACAAAAGCAAAAGCAATAGAAGTCCCGGTTGCTGCAGATGAAGTGGCAACAACAACCGAAAATCATCAAGGAAAAATGGGGTTTACCGAATTAATCGTCTTGCTTGGATTCAGCATTCTTTTATCAACGATTTGCACGGAAATCGGAAATGCTTTGCCCGAGTTGGGAGCCGTATTTAACGGAACAACGTGGACGATTGTATTCGCATCCGTTATCGGTTTATTACTGGCGATGACAAAGGCAGCGAAAATTCCTGGCGCCAACGACGTATCGAAAGTCATGCTTTATGTGATCATCGCGTTAATCGCATCGAAAGCAGACTTTTCTCAATTATTCCAAGCTCCAATTTATATCATCTCTGGGTTCCTTATCCTTTTGATTCACGCATTATTAATGCTAATTATCGCAAAAGTATGCAAACTTGATTTATTTACAATGGGGGTAACCTCTTTGGCAAATATCGGCGGAGTAGCTTCGACTCCAATTCTTGCGGGCGCATATCATCAGTCGCTTATTCCTGTCGGCATATTGACAGCTTTGCTAGGCAATCTCCTTGGAACCTATTACGGGCTGCTCACCGCTCGTATTTTATCATCACTGTAACGGGAAGGATGTTTATTTATGAAAATAAAAGACGCAACGATCGCCGTACAATCTACCCCATTGATAAAACCTTTCAAAACGGCATTGCGGACAGCTACACAAATAGAAAGCATCGTCGTAAAAATCACGCTGGATAACGGAATGGAAGGCTATGGGGCCGCCGTCCCGACCGAAGCCATCACAGGAGAAACAAAACAAGGAATCATAGGTATTTTAGAAAATGTTCTCATCCCCAAAATCATCGGTAGAGAAATTGAAGAAATCAATAAAAACGATAAAGATATCCAAACAAGCTGCATTGGGAATACAAGCGCAAAAGCGGCATTAGAAATGGCTATGTACGATGCGCTTTGCAAACTGCTAAACATTCCGCTTTATCAATTATTCGGAGGAAAGATGAACCATCATGTCAACGATATGACCATTAGCGTAAATAATGTAGAAGAAATGGTCAATGACGCAAAAAAAGTCACAGAGAAAGGTTTTTCGATTTTAAAAATTAAAGTAGGAAAAGAAGCCGAAAAAGATATCGAACGAATTGAACGAATTTATGATGAAGTAGGTCCAAACATTTCGCTTCGCATTGATGCCAATCAAGGATGGACAGCGAAAGATGCGGTGAAAATCATCCAATCGCTAGAACAACTTCATCTTCCGATTGAATTTATTGAACAGCCCGTTTCTAAACATGACATAAAAGGCCTCCAGTTTATCCGTGAACGAGTCAACGTACCAATTATGGCGGACGAAAGTGTATTCTCGGCGCGAGATGCACTAGAGCTGATCCGTCATCACGCTGTTGATTTAATCAATATTAAGCTGATGAAAACGGGCGGACTACGGGAAGCTTACAAGATTGCTAGTCTAGCGGAAGCGGCCGGTATCGAATGCATGATCGGAAGCATGATGGAGCCAACTCTTTCTGTATTGGCAGCAGCCCATTTAGCAATGGCCCATCCGAACATTACAAAAGTCGATTTAGATGCCCCTCTATGGATAAACGATGACAGCAGCCGTTCTTTCTTTCAAGAAAGTAAGATTAACGTTCCTGATTTACCAGGTATTGGTTATGTCCCTTCTATGCCCAATCATTGACCATAAGAAAGGAGATTAGCAATGAAAAAATGGAAATGGTACCTTACTGCATTCCTTTGCTTCTGCATGGTTTTTGGCTTTCTTTCACCAGCAAATGCCAAAACGGACAATGATGAAGCGGCTTATGTTGACGTCTCTGTCGCAACACTTTGGACAGAGCCAAACATTGCAAGAGACATTGACAGCCCATCACTATCCAACCCGGTTGATATGTGGAAATGGACAAAAAGCATGACATACGAAGAAAAACTTTGGTTAGTAGGAAATCTCGAAACGCAAGCGTTATACGGCATGAAAGTCACGATACTAGAAAAACGGGGAGATTGGGCTAAAGTTGTCGTACATGGCCAGCCGACTCCACGCCATCCGCTTGGATATCCCGGCTGGATGCCAATCCGCCAACTGACAAAAGGAAAGGTATTTGCACAATTTCAAGCAAAACCATTTGCCCAAGTCACTTCACCAACTGCATGGCTTTACAAAGATCCAAAAGGAAACCATAAATTTATGGAAATCAGCTTTAACACTCGCCTTCCTGTGGTTCACTCAACAAAAAACGCGGTCAAAGTGATGACACCGAGTGATGGTGCCAAATGGCTGAAAAAAGAGGATGTCCAAATTTTCCGAACGGAAGCAGACATTCCGTCACCAACTGGAGAAGACTTAGTAAATACCGCAAAACAGTTTTTAGGCTTGCCTTATTTATGGGCAGGAACATCCGGATTTGGGTTTGACTGCTCCGGCTTTACCCATACGATTTATAAAGCGCACGGCATCACCATTCCCCGCGATTCGTCCGTACAGGCGCAATTTGGTATACCTGTCCCAGAAAGCGAACTGCAACCTGGCGATCTTCTTTTCTTTGCGTACAATAACGGAAAAGGACGCATCCACCACGTCGGCATGTATATCGGCAACGGCAAAATGATCCACTCGCCAAACTCGAGCACAACCGTACGCATTGATGATTACCGCGCCCCAGGATATGGCGAGGAATTCGCCGGTGCAAGAAGGTATATCCAAAAATAATGAGAAACAAAAAAAGGAGACATGATGCTTTGGCTCGCATGTCTCCTTTCCCTTTTCATAATACAATGTCCAGCCCGAACAACCATCGTATGTTGACAACATACCGTAGCCCGCTCTCCCTACATCGCTCTTTTTTCCGTATCGAAGCTGACGGAACGGGTTGGAATCCAGCTCACCGCCACTGTGACAACGATATTTACAATCAATGCGATAATTCCGACATTCAGATCTTGCACGGCCTGCGGCAAGGAAGGAAACAATGTGCCGATGCTGCTGCCGGATAATGTGATATAAGCCACCGTCGCAACCCCAGCGATAATTCCGGCAAACGCTCCCTGTTTCGTTACAAAATTTTTTTCCATCAAGCTGAGCACAAACGACGGGAACAGCTGCGTCACAAGGCTATACCCCATCAGAAGCAAGGCAACGATTGTATTTCCGCCGCGGAACGTAAAATATAACGAAATAAAGGCAATGACAGGAACGAGATATTTTGCGAGTTTCGCAACCTGCTCGTCGGTAGCGGAAGGAGAAAACACTTTATAAACGTTTTTCGCAAGCAGCGTCGACGCCGTCATTAAAATCATCGAACCTGGAACCATCGCCGTCAACAACCCGGCCGCACCGATCAGCCCGACGACCCAAGGATCAAACGTCTGAATGGACAAACGCAATAATGCCAGATCGGCATCGGAACCTTCCAAATGCGGAATTTGCAAGATCGCCGCAAAGCCGACAAAAAAGACAAACAGCAGCACTAACTGATAAATTGGCAAAATCATCGCATTTTTCCGAAAAACATTGGCGCTTTTCGCCGAATAAATCGAACCGAACGTATGCGGCCACATGTAAAAGCCAAGCACCGTCAACAGTACGGTCGAAATAAACCAAGATACGCTCATGCCTTTGTCCGGCAAAGCGAGAAAGCCTGGTTTTGCTTGTTCAATCGCCTCAAACATCGGCTGAATCCCGCCGTAATAATGGAATGGAAGATAAAGCCCTAAAAAGATCGCGACAACAAGAATCATGATATCTTTCACTACCGCTGTCCACGCTGAGCCATGAATACCCGAAATCGTCACATACACTGTAACGGCAAGAACGCCGATCCAAATCGCCGCCGTCGACGAAATCGTGCCGTAGGAGGCTTCAGAAACGATAATGCCTAATCCCTTTAGCTGCAGCACCAGATACGGAATCAGCGCAATGACACCGACTAGAGAAACGAGCACCCCTAACAGCGGGCTGTTGTACTTGCTGACAAAAAAGTCAGACTGGGACATCAACTTATGTTCTTTCGCATATTTCCATACTTTCGGAAGCATCCAATATGACAGCACATACGCCAAACAGCCGTACGCGATAATGTAAAACGTCGGTCCGCCTTTGCCATAGGCCCATCCGCTTCCGCCCAAAAAGGTAAATGTCGTATAAATTTCACCGGCCATGAGGAGAAAGACGAAGATCGTGCCAAAACCGCGGCCGCCGACCGTCCACTGTTCCAAGTTCATATCTTTTCCTTTTCGCGCCTGCACCCCTAAGTAAAGGGAAAACAAAAGAAAAGCGAAAATAATCACTAGCGCCGCATTCATGTACGCTCCTCCTCCCGCACGTCCGGATCAAAACGGTAGACAACCGCCATGATGATGGAAGTAATGATCACCCAAGCAACAAGCCAAAAGAGAATAAACGGCATGCCAAGCACATATGGGGTTACTTTATTGGCAAATGGAATACCGCCAAGTATGCCAAGAAACGGAAACACCATCAGCCAGCGAATTCCTTTCATCGTTACTTCCTCCCCCATAGAAAGAATAGAATAAGTAAGTAGGAAGCGGAAGCTTTTATGACGCTTCCGCCAATAATTTAAACGCCGCATGGACAAACAGGCGCACGCCAATTTCTAACGCATCTTCGTCGATGGTAAAGCGTGGATGATGATGCGGATAGACGATGCCTTTTTCTTTGTTTCCTGCACCGACATAGAAGAAGCTGCCCGGGGCTTTTTGCTGGAATGCGGAAAAATCTTCGCCGCCCATATTTGGCTTTATATGGTCAACCGCTTCCTCCCCAAATACTTCGCGCACCGTTTCCTCAATCACGCGGGTAACCTCGTTATTGTTAATGACCGGACGGTAGCCGTATTCAAATTCAAATTCATATGTCGCGCCATGCGCTTCGGTTATGCCTTTAATAATCCGTTCCATTAATTTCGGCACACTTTTTCTCAGTGTCTCATCGAAACTGCGCACCGTTCCTTGAATTTCAACGCTTCCCGGAATGACGTTATGCGTCGTTCCTGCGACAAATTGCGTTACCGACACGACCAGCGGTTCAAGCGGATCAACATTGCGCGAAACAATATACTGCAAGTTGGTTACCACTTGGGCGCCGACCGCAATCGCATCAATCGTTTGATGCGGCAGCGCCGCGTGTCCGCCTTTGCCATGGATGCGGATGAAAAAGCGGTCTGGGGCCGCCATCATCGGTCCGTACACAATGCCAATTTTGCCGCGCTCAAGCGGCGACCAAAGATGAGTGCCGATCACGACATCAACGCCGTCCATGACACCGGCCTGCACCATTTCTTCTGCACCGCCTGGATGCAACTCTTCGGCATGCTGGAAAAGAAAACGGATTTCCCCTTTAATTTGATCGCGCAGCTGAGAAAGAATTTTCGCCGTTCCTAAAAGCATCGCCGTATGTCCGTCATGCCCGCACGCATGCATCACGCCGGGATTTTTCGAAGCAAATGCAAACGTGTTTTCTTCTTGAATCGGCAACGCGTCCATATCGGCGCGAATCGCCACCACTCTCCCCGGCTGAGGCCCGATCAGCCGCGCCATCACGCTTGTTTTGGTTGGCCGTGAAATTTCCAGATTTCCAAACGACTGCAATGTCTCATAAACAAACTGCGCCGTTTTTTCTTCCTGAAAAGACAATTCAGGATTTGCATGCAAATGACGGCGCCAAGCAATCACTTCCTCTTTCACTTCATCGACAAGCCGTTTGATCTCTTCATTGGTCATGTGTTCTTCCCCCCTTTTTTTCATTTATGCTTTCATCGCCAAACTTAACACCGTATGATACAAAACATTCGCTCCGGCCGCGCAGTCTTCCTTCGAACTCCATTCCTCCGGGCTATGGCTGACCCCATCTTTCGAACGGACAAAAATCATCCCAATCGGACAAAGTCCGGCAAGCTGCACTCCATCATGGGAAGCGCCGCTCGGAAGAGTGAAAACATCAAAACCAAGCTGCCGGCATGCCTCTTTCGCTGCGTTTTGCACAAGCTCGGAACATAATACTGGAGGCATCTTTTGCAATAATTCGACCGCGACGTCCACGTTTCGCTCATTGCCAATTTGTTTCGCCCGTTCGATAATCGACAGGAATACGCTATCGCGCACAGCCGCGTCCAAATCCCGCAAATCTAAGGAAAATTCGACCCGCTCCGGAATGATATTAATTCCTCCTGGGAACACCTGCATTTGTCCGACAGTGCCAACGGTCGTTCCCGTTTTTTTCGCCTCTTGCTCGATGACTTGGATAATCTGTGCCGCGGCAACAAGCGGATCGCGGCGAATGGGCATTGGCGTCGCTCCGGCATGTTCCGCTTTTCCTTTAACCGTTAATTTCGCCCATATGAGCCCGGCAATCCCTGTGACAATGCCGACGGGAAGATTCGCTTGTTCCAGCACACGCCCTTGTTCGATATGCAACTCGACATATGCTTTCACCGAGCCTTTGCGCCGCGCCGCCTTGCCGATTTTGCCAGGGTCAAGCCCCGCTTCTTCCATCGCAGCGGCAAGCGAAATCCCATGTTTGTCTTGATGAACAAGTTCTTCCTCTGACAACGTTCCCGCCATCCCGCGGCTGCCGATCATTCCGTAACTAAAACGAGCCCCTTCTTCATCCGTAAAGGCAACGATTTCAATCGGATGCTTCGTTTTCACCCCGCGCTCGTTCATCGTCTGCAATACTTCCACAGCGGCAAGCACCCCGAGCGGGCCGTCAAACATTCCCCCGTTATAAACTGAATCAATATGCGACCCAACAAGCACGGCAGGTGTGTCTTTTTCTTTTCCTTCTTTGCGCCCGATTAAATTGCCAACAGCATCTTCATATACAGCAAGCCCTGCTTCTTTCATGTAAGAAGCGACTTTCTCCTTTGCGGCGCGTTCTTCCTTTGTAAACGATAAGCGGGTTATCCCTCCAGAAGGCTGCTTTCCGATGGTTCCTAATTCCAACAAGCGGTTCCAAAGCCGGTCTCCATTAATCATTTCATTCCTCCCTTCCTCCTATAATTACGGATGAATTTCGGTTATGTCCTTAATTATAATATAATTGTTTAAATCTTTAAATAATTTTATTTATAAAAAAATACAAAAAAATATAACGGACAATTAGGTTTGCCCGCTATCGTCATCCTAAAAAAATGCGATATACTTTTCTTGGACGGCCTCGTGGATACGGATTCGTTTCACCGACTACCTCTGCTAATCCTTTCATTTCCAATTCATGAAGGATCCGCCTTGCGCTTCTCGGCAAAATTTGCATATACGTTGCTAGTTCATAAGCATTCATCTCGTTTTTCCCAAGCTTCCGCAATATGGCGCTGATTTTGCTTAACGTCGCGACGCTCAAATTCGTTTTTTGGCTGATCGCTTGCAATTCCGCACAATCAAACGAATAGCGTATTTGTTCTGCACGGCCTAGCGGTCCGGCAATCGTATCGTCATCAAATACGACCATCCATGTGCCTCTTCCGTATTTCTTCGCATGAAGAAACGCTTTTCCGGCGTGGATTTCGGCCTCATAAGCCGTTCTTCCTACCCCAATTCCGCATGCGGCAATTTCGCGATCCATATCTTCCAATTCTTTGATCGTCGGAATTATTTTATAATGATCGGTAATGTCCTTTAATGCTCCTCTTGTCGTAAAAATAACATACCGGCCGGGACCGGCGATTTTCAATGATCCTTGTATTTTTTTGGCGTATTTCAGCAACTTTTCCGTTACTTTCATTTCCATTTTATATATTTCATCTGTCGAGAACGTTTCATTGGAGATCGCAAATAACGAATCCACTTCCATCATCTGAACAGCAATTTGCGCATCTTGAAAGCGCAACATTTCACCGGTGCGGATAATCATTTGCACAACCGACTCCACCGCGGAACGGGCAGGCAGCACCCGGTACACCGGCACGCCGAGCTTCTCTAATTCAAGCTGCGCCGTCCGCAAGCAGGTCACCGCCGCTTTCGTCAATCCTTGCTTCCACAACCCATAATGATACTGTGCCAGCGCTGCCGCGGAAATCCCGCCCTGATAATGTTTCACGTACGGAACTCGCTCACCAATCCCCACTTCCTCCAGCAGCCGCTCAATTTCCGACGGATGGTACGTGTCAAAACTTAATTGCTGGACAGGAATTTGCCGCTCATAATAAATACGCAGCAGCGTCCGGTACAAACTTGCCCCTGTGTGCGGAACATAAAACATGGGGCAATCGATTTCTCCCCATTCCTTTACAATAGAATAAGGAACTTGTCCAGAAAAAAGCCACATATCCACTTGATGCATATACGGACGAATGAAATCGATGATTTCCTCTTCATCCCAATATATAACTGGTATGCAATGCAGCTCTTTATATTCATTTGTAACATTTTGAATAATGGCTAACGAGTCGTCTGCCCCTAATATTCCCAGCCGTATGCGAATCGCCTGTCCCTCCTTTTCAAAGCCGAAAAACTCCTTGTTGCCAGTACAGCAACCGGCATATCAACCAGCAAACCAGCGATCATTTTTTCGGCGATAGCGCGAATTTCTTGGCGATCATATGTTTTGTTTGCCACCGCTTCAAAAACTCGCGCACCGCTTCTATTGATGTGATGATCTAACTCCTGTTGATTTCGTTCTTTTCCAATGCGCATTTCCCCGGCCGCATACAATAATAGAGCATGTGAATGGTTTGCCCATCACCGCCTCAGCAATCTTTATCTTTTTTCCCGCTTTCACAAGAGCATGAGGCGTTTTTTTCTCATTTCATTTATATCACTCTTTTTTATGTCTTTATTCTATCAAAAAGGTGGAAAACCGCATCCGCAAAAATAAAAAATTTTCTTCATTTTTTATATTTGTTGCATGTTCAGACAGAAACCACCGTTGAAAGCCAATGAATAAAAAGAGGGTGTCCCAAAATGGGAGGAACACCCTTCACGTATACAAAGAGGAAAACGGTATATGGTATTTCATTTGTATTCAAACAATCAGCCAGCTGATTCCGGAAGCAAAAGGGAAGAAAGCGTCCGAATTTCGTTTGTATTCAAACAACCAGCCAGCCTCTTTTATAAAATATCATCTCCGCCATCGAACCAATCGCCTATATCGTCCATCACATCTTCTATGCCATCATCCAATGCGTCCTCAACGACATCCTCGAGCAATTCCTCCGCCACCATGCCTGCCAGCATTCCTGCCGCAAATCCTCCGATTGCTCCCATCATGCCGTGTCCGCCATGATGATGGGAGACATGCTGCGAAGGATAAGAGGAATATGGAACATGCGACGGGCCAACGTAAGAACGAGGCTGTTGTATCATTTCTCCTATCACCGCGCGCAATTTTCCCGGCATTTCTTCCACATTCTCTATTTCCTCATTACTGAAGAATATTTCCCGTTTCAGTTCCGTTTCATGAAAGCCGCCAAACCCACTCCGCACATCCACTTCCAAATATAACCGGATTCCATTTTCTTCAATTTGCGCAGAAAATTCTACTTCTTCCACAATTCCCATCCACTCTTTCGTCGGAAAAAACGCAAATTCTTGGCCATATGCAGTTATTTTCCCTGAAGAAGGTTTTTCACGGAAGCCAATATTTCCTAATGCATGAAACAGTTTCTCAAGCGGCAGCGGAGGAAGAATATCGATCGCGTCTTGATCAAAAGCATCGACCCCGTCCGCAATATCTAAACGTGTTACAAGCGCGTAGCGCACGCGGGGCCGAGTAATTGGCAAATGCAATGGAAGCACATACGAAAACGGCAATGCCTTTCTTTCGCCTGGCTGGATCGTAAATGAAGAAGAAACTGGAATGACGGCAACCGTGCGCCGGTATGCTTTCCCATCCGCTTGCACCATAAGCTGCAATTCCACCTCTAATTTGCGGATGTGCTGCTCCACCGTCCCTCCTTCAATGAGAAACTCTCCTTTCAATTGCTCGCCAACGCGGACACGCGGATGATGAAGCACAAGGTCTACTTTCGCGGCTCCAACTCCAAGTTTAGACAACAGCTTTTTCCACATTCGTTCATCTCTCCCCATGGAAATATCGTTTCTATGAATAGCTACGAATACAACGGCCGAAAAGATTCAACATAAATATCCTAAAGGTCATTGCCTTTAGGATGATAGTCTAAAAAAATATTTTCATGATGCCGAGGCAGATTAAAATCGTGCCTGGGATGACTGTTACCTTTCTCACTGCCTTTATCTTGGAGAGCAGATTTCCCGCTTTTAACCCTAAACCAATAAAAATGATATTTAATGTGCATACCAATAAGGCAAGCAGCAATGGCGGATACTTTAAAAACGAGGCACTGATCCCCGCGCCAAACGCATCCATCGACAGCGCAAACCCAATCAGCATCGCCTCTTTCATGCTAATGCTTCCTGAACTGTCCAAATCCCCCATCGCCGGGCATTTTAACACTTGAACAACGATGCCAAACCGTTTCAATTGAAACCTCCATGCTTTTATGCGGGGCGGAGGCGCCAGCGGTTCCATCTTTTCCTCCTTATCCGTTTCTTTTTTAACCACATTGTAAATCGCCCAAATGCCAAGCGCAATTAAAATGGCGGAAGCCAGCCACCGTTCCGCCTGCCCCGGCAAGAACAGCAGAAACACACTGCCGACACACATGGATAACAACAACATCGCGCCGGACATGCAGGCGATGACCAGCTTGGAGCGAAGCGGAAATTGAATTTTCCTGATTCCGTATGTCACCCCAACGCTTAAACTGTCCATACTGACGACAAAGGCTAACATGATCATCGATATATATTTCCACATTGTTCGTTCCTCCTGCGTTACTATATGCAATCATTCACGCAGAGGGAACTTTTTTGCACATTCGACATGCATCGATTTCCGGGGAAATATTTCCGCCTTTATCGACACATTATTCTTTTAAATGATATGGCAACGTCGCGATAACAATATCCTTTTTCATAATCAAGAAAAAGCGCAAAACAATCGCCGTTTGATTATGCAAAAGCGCATGCCACCATTTTTTGACGACGAATTGCGGCATTAAGATCGTTATCGGTGAACCGTTTGCTTGTTTTTCCACTTCATTAATATAGTCTAATATTGGCGAAAGAATGGTGCGGTAAGGGGAATAAATCACCCGCAATGGAATATCAGGATAAAATTTTTCCCATTTTGCTCTTAACTTTTGTTCCTCCTCCTCGTAGAAAATCACCGAGACTGCTGTGATATCGTTAGAAATGCTGCGCGCGTACTGCACCGACTGTGCGACTACTTTACTTACCCCGGAAATCGGAATGATCACTTTTGGCTTTAACATTTTTTCACGCCGTGTCCATTCTTGCTCGTCCAGCTTTAACTGTTCTCCTAACTTTACATAATGGTCGTGAATGCGGTAAAACAGCCATACTAACGATGGAATCGCGACAATGACTAACCATGCCCCTTGCGTAAATTTCGCCACCACCGTAATAACAGTGACCAGCCCCGTTACCGTCATTCCTGTCATCACGATCACTAATGTCGTTATATTCCGCTTTTCTTTCTCTTTCCATATTTTCTTTAACAATCCGCTTTGGCCGATCGTGAACGAAAGAAATACGCCTACCGCATACAGCGGGATAAGGGAATGAGTTTCACCGTGAAACGCGACAATGAGCACGATCGCCAATATGCTTAAAAGAATGATCCCATTGGAAAATACAAGACGGTCGCCGCGCGCCGATAAGCTTCTCGGCAAAAACCGGTCGTTGGCGATAATGGAAGCGAGCTGCGGAAACCCGGCAAAGCTCGTATTGGCAGCCAGCACTAAAATGAACATCGTAATCATTTGAAACAGGTAAAAGAAGATGCTATTCCCGAACACATGATGGCCAATTTGGGAAATGACTGTCTTATGTTCCACTGGCGTCACGCCGAATCCCGCCGCCAACACGGTAATTCCTAAAAACATCGTGCCTAATAAAAGAGACATCCATCCCATCGTAATCGCCGCGTTTTTTGAGCTGTCCGGCTTGAATGCCGGGACACCGTTGCTAATCGCTTCTATTCCTGTCATTGCCGAACATCCGGACGCAAACGCCCTCAATAAAATAAACATGCTATACCCTGAGGCAAAAAAGTGTGCCGCAGAAGCGTGCTCTTTGTAATTAAATCCATGCCACCCTTCATGCCATAGCTGCCATCCCCCGGCAACAATAAGCACTAACACGGAAATAATAAACAAGTACGTTGGATAAGCAAATACCGTTGCCGACTCGGTAATTCCACGCAAGTTTAGAATCATGAGCAGCAATACAAGGGCAACCGCGATTTCCACCTTCCACGGCAGCAACCCCGGAAAAGCGGAAGTTAATGCGGCTACGCCAGAGCTAATGCTGACTGCCACAGTAAGAACATAGTCAATCATTAATGCCGCGCCGGCAACGAGGCTAGTCGTCGTGTTCAAATGATCTCTCGCAACCACATACGCTCCGCCGCCAGACGGAAAAGCGTAAATAATTTGCCGATAGGACAACGTAACAAGCAGCAGCAACACTAAGATGGCAACCGCAATCGGCAGCGAATAAAAGAACACGCTCGTTCCTAACAACATTAATACCAATAAAATTTCTTCTGTTGCATACGCGACCGATGAAAGCGCATCGGATGAAAACACCGCTAAAGCCTTCCATTTTGGCAGTTTTTCGTGTTGCAGCCGTTTAGTTTCCATCGGCGAACCTATAAGCAAACGCTTCAAAGAAGCCATCCGCTTTTCCCCCTCTTCTCTGTCATCCTTTAATTCGTTTTCTTTGTTCATTCATGATCATTACAAAATGAAAAAAACCGTTGAGGATGCACTCAACGGCTGCATTAGGCAAATGTTTCCCTTTACTTTACATCCCCCCCAAAACGCTTACGAGGTTAGCTGTCGGGTTAGGGCATGGAGAGGTAGCCCTTCCTCATCGGATTCACCCCAAGTAACGCACATGCACGTTACTAAATTGGTTCCCCCGCTCCATTAAGGATTCAGCGATTTTTCCTATATGATTGTTCAATGATAGCTGCTATGTTACTCCTCTTTTTCGTTCCTGTAAAGGGGCAACAAAAAGGGATTCAAGGGAATTTTGCTTATTTTACCGCTTTTTCTTGTTTCTTTTTCTTTTTTTCGCATGTTTTTGCTTATTTTCTGCTTTTCGTTTAGCCAATCATAATTTTCCCTTTCGGATAACGGAACGGATCTGGCTTGCGATGCAACGTTACAGCGTAAGCGATCGTTAATGGCCCGACTCTTCCGGCAAACATCGTGCACATAATGATCACTTTTCCGAATGGAGACAGCTCCGGTGTCAGTCCCATCGATAATCCTACCGTGCCAAACGCCGACGTTGCTTCAAATAAAATCATTAAAAAATCTTTTCCCTGTTCCGTAATAGTGAGCAACATCGTTACAAATATGACGATGAACAATCCGCTGATCGTCACGGTCAGCGATTTATAAATCGTATCATACATAATCCGTTTTTTAAAAAAGACTACATCTTCTTTTCCTCTTATTTGCGACCAAACCGCTCCCAACAATATCGCAAAAGTGGTTGTCTTGATGCCGCCGCCGGTTGAACCGGGAGAGGCGCCAACAAACATAAGAAAGATGATCAAAAACAATGTCGGTTGCGTTAAATCAGAAATATTTAACGTGTTCGATCCGGCTGTTCTCGGTGTTACCGCTTGATAAAGAGTGGCCAAAAACTTGCCAAGCGGCGATAATGGCTCAAGCGTGTTCGGGTTGTGAAACTCAAGTAAAAAAATAAGCAAAATGCTGGACGCCAACAATATGCCGCTTGTGGCAACCGCCACTTTCGTATGCAAGGAAAAGCGGCGCGTCTGCCGATATTCATATACTTCATTCATCACGATAAACCCGATTCCGCCCAATGTAATAAGCGCACATATAACAAGTGTGACAACCGGATCTTCCACATATCCTGTCAAACTGCGGAAATTCCCCATTAAATCAAAACCGGCGTTATTAAAATTAGAGACCGCATGAAACATGCCAAAATAAAAAGCTTTTAACAACGGCATGTCAAACGAGAAACGAACCGCTAACAATAAACCGCCTATCAGCTCAATCACAACAGTAAAAATTAATACCCGCTTCACTAAACGAACAATTCCCTCTATGGTCAAATTATTCATCGCTTCTTGAAGCAATAACCGTTCTTTTAAAGAAATTCGTTTTCCAAGCAAAAACGCAAAAAGTGTCGCAAATGTCATAAATCCAAGTCCGCCAACTTGAATCAGCGCCAAAATCACAAGCTGCCCGAACAATGTAAACGCCGTTCCCGTATCCACTACCACCAGCCCCGTTACACACGTCGCCGACGTTGCCGTAAACAACGCGTCTAAAAAAGAAAGGCCTTTTCCGTCATTTGTCGCAATCGGCAGCATTAACAGCGCTGTGCCGACCAAAATAATCACGGCAAATCCAGCTACGAACACTTTCGGAGGGTCTAAATAATATTTTCGTGCCTTTTTCATCCCGGCATCCTTCCCTCACTTTTTATCCGTTTTCTTTAGTTCTTCATCAAGCATAGAAAAAATATACCAAAAAAGAGAGAAGTTTGGTACACCAAATTTTGAATCATAATGGATGATTCGCTTAATAAAATGAGTAAAAGGTGCAACCATCCATATATCCCCATATAAAAAATTTTTTACATAAATTATGAAACTATTTATCTTTCTTTTTCGTCTATATACAGCAGAGAGAAGTGCTTGTTCAAAAGAGAAAGGGGGCGGGCGGCAGCGGGAAAAGGCAAACTGATTGGAAATATGTTAAAAACATTCCATTTGACTTTATATAAAATAGATATTATGCTACTTGACGTAAAGATTTTTCAACATAAAGTGATGGTTTCACGTTTTGCATGCTGCACTTCCCTTGTGCAGCTGTTGTTCATATATTCATAGTTACTTGAATAACGGATAAGGAGGCGAAGAGGACGTGAAGAGGATTGGCGGAAAGCTGTTAGAAAAATACCGTTCTCTCCCTGATCAATATATCAGTTTTTTTATTTTTGCCATATTTTTGTTCTGGATGAAAACATATGCCGCTTATCAAGCTGAATTTCATTTAGGCATAAGCAATTCCATGCAGGAATTTCTATTATTTATCAACCCGGTTAGTTCGGCGGTTTTCTTTTTCGGATTGGCGTTATTAGCGAAAGGAAAGCGGACATATACATGGCTTATTATCATTAATTTCGTTTTATCGTTTATTTTATACGCCAACATCGTGTACTACCGATTTTTTAGCGATTTTATTACGCTTCCGACGCTAACACAAACGAAAAACTTTGGGGATTTGGGCAGCAGCATTTGGGAATTAATCAAATGGTACGATATTTTCTACTTTTTAGATACGGTGATCTTAATTGCCATTGTCACTTCCAAACGTTTTTCGCTGCCAGCAGTCCAAGTCGGGCGTTATAAAAAAAGCATCGTGTTCGCCATTGCCGCGCTTATTTTCAGCGTGAACCTTGCATTGGCGGAAATGGACCGTCCGCAATTGCTGACAAGAACGTTTGACCGCAATTATATTGTGAAATATTTAGGCGTTTACAACTATTTGATTTATGACGCCGTGCAAAGCATGAAATCATCGACACAGCGCGCTTTTGCGAATAAAAGCGATATTACGACGGTTTTAAACCATGTGCAAGCAACGTATGCGAAACCAAATCCGCAGTATTTCGGCGTTGCCAAAGGAATGAATGTCATTTACATTCATCTGGAATCGTTCCAAAACTTTTTGATTAACTATAAATTGCATGGCCAAGAGGTAACGCCATTTTTAAACTCGCTTGTGCGCGATCCTAATACGTTTTACTTTGATAACTTTTTCCATCAAACCGGACAAGGAAAAACGTCAGACGCTGAATTTATGTTAGAAAACTCGTTGTTTGGGTTGCCGCAAGGAGCGGTGTTTACGACAAAAGGGCAAAACACCTACCATGCCGCACCGGCGCTTCTGCACCAGCACGGATATACGACGGCCGTATTCCACGGCAACTATAAAACGTTCTGGAACCGCGACGAAATTTATAAATCGTTTGGTTTCGACCATTTCTTTGACGCAAGCTACTATGACATGAGCGATGAAAATGTGCTTAACTACGGATTAAAGGATAAACCGTTCTTTAGAGAGTCGATTCCGTTGCTAGAATCGTTAAGAGAGCCGTTCTATGTAAAATTTATTACGCTGTCGAACCATTTCCCTTATCCAATAAGCGAAGAAGATGCCACGATCGAACCCGCGAATACAGGCGATGGCTCGGTCGACCGTTATTTCCAAACGGCCCGCTATTTGGATGAATCGTTAAAAGAGTTCTTTGATTATCTGAAAAAATCCGGCTTATATGACCGTTCTGTCATCATTTTATATGGCGACCATTACGGAATCTCTGAAAATCACAATAAAGCGATGTCACAAGTGCTAGGAAAAGAAATTACGCCGTTTGAACACGCGCAATTGCAGCGGGTGCCTCTATTCATCCGCGTCCCTGGCGTCAAAGGCGGAATCATGCATCAATACGGCGGGCAAATTGATTTATTGCCAACGGTTCTTCACTTATTGGGAATCGACACGAAAAACTATGTTCACTTCGGTACAGACTTGTTGTCGCCAGAACATCAAGAAATCGTGCCGTTCCGTAACGGTGATTTTGTCACTCCGACCGTTACAGCAGTCAATGGAAAATATTATGATTCAAAAACGGGCGAACCAATTCCGGAGACTCCGGAAGTCAAACAGCTGGAGCAAATCGTCCGTACTAAACTCGACCTCTCAGATAAAGTCGTATATGGCGACTTGCTACGCTTTTACACACCAAAAGGATTCAAACCGGTCGATCCTACTAAATATGATTACAACAATCGCGACGAAGAAAAAAAGGGAAGCAAATAACAGCTTCCCTTTTTATTTCGCCAACAGCTCAATCGCCCTTTGCGCATCGACATATCCCGCCCCGTATATATTCGGATCCCGGTCTTTCCATAAACCTGCTCCTTCTTTTAATGCCCTTTTAATTTCATCTGGCGTCGCATCCGGCTTATATTGAAGCATTAGCGCGACAATGCCGGCACAGATCGGCGTCGCCATCGATGTTCCCGACATGCTCATATAATATTGCCCGATGCGGTTTTGTTTTTGATATTTATCGAGGAAAGACTTTGGCGCACGCAAGGAAACGATATTGACCCCTGGAACGACAATATCCGGCTTGCTCACTCCATAGTAAGTAGGGCCGCGGCTCGAAAAATCGGCAATTTCATCATCTTCTCTTGTCTCTGCCGTATCGCGGTCGTCCAAAGCGCCAACCGTTATGATTTTATCGCTAATCCCCGGACTTGAAATCGTTCGATATTCCGGCCCCGCGTTTCCAGCTGCCGCACAGACGACAATGCCCTTGTCCCATGCCTTTTCCACTGCTTGAACAAGCGGATCGTCATTCTCTTCTGGAAATGGCTGCGATTCGCCGCCTAACGATAATGAAATAATATCGATTTTTTCGTCTTTGCTCGTTTCATTGTATTGTATGCACCATTCAATACCGCGAATAATCGTATCAAGCCTTCCTGCCCCCACCTTATTGAGCACTTTCACTCCGACTACATTTGCTTCATATGCGGGCCCCTTATACAATCCGGAAGAAACCGAGCCGTTTCCGGCGGCGTCCCCGGCGCAATGGGTGCCATGCCCGTTATCATCGTATGGTTCCGTACGTCCGTTGACAAAATCGACAAATCCGGCGATCCGCCCCTCTAAATCAGGATGCGGATAAATCCCTGTGTCGACAATCGCAATCGTCACTCCTTTTCCGCTTAATGCCGTGCCGTTCACAGCGACGTTTTTGGCGTTAGCGGACGGAACGGCGTTATTCAACAGCGCGCTTACTTTTCGGTTTAAGTATACTTTTTTCACATCGTGCCGCTGTAAAATTTGCTCTAATGCTTGCGGGGTCACTTCAGCACTGCATGAAGGGATATAGCGGAATTGATGATGAATTTTCATGCGGAAATGCTGTTTTTCCACTTCTTTAAGTGCAAAAACGCCATTTTCTTCGTGAAATTGAATGATGACCGGAATTCTTTTCATCTTTTTCATCCATCTTTCGAGCTGTTTATGAATGATACACGGAGTATACAGAAAAGGTTTATATATGCTTACCAGAAAATGACGCAAAGGACGGTCTAATTTATGTGCATAATGACGCGCCAGTTGGATGATGGAATACTCAAACATTCGCTTTCCTCCTTTTAGCGAAACTCCGATTATACTCTATGAAAAAGGAGGAACTTCGCAACGGCTTGTGCCATAGGACAAACCAATCAAAAAAAAAGCCTGTCACACTTTGCTGAAGTATGACAGGCTTCAAACTGCCGGCAAAAAATTGTGCATGTTTTCAATAACAGTGGGAAGAATAGGAAACTATGCGAATAAAAAGGGAGGACGGCGCTTCACCCTCCAAAGTCATTCGCCAGTTTTTAGCTTATCGACAAAGCCAAGAGAACATCCCTTTTTCATTATTTACGCTTTCTGCTCTGCTTTCGCTTGTCTCATAAAGAACAGTTTATACATCACCAGAGTGCTGATGAGCGTGAGCAATGTAGACGAAGTAAGCCCACCGATGGCCGTAATGGCGAGAAAATTAACGTTCCTGATGTTCTGTTAGCGCAAGCGGAATGAGGGCAGCCACCGCCGCAAACGTTGTCATTAAAATCGGACGCAAGCGCGTTTTTCCTGCCTCTATGAATGCAGCGCGAATCGCCATTCCTTTTTGTTCGCGATCTGTCTGGTTGTTTTTGCGTTCATTGTACTTGGCAGCTGCCGTCAGTGCATTGGCCTCCTCCGTCCGATGCCAGCGGCTGCAATGACGAGGTTGTCTTTTCCTCTTCCCATACTTTTTCAAGCGCCTGCATAAACACTTCTATCGGTTGCGCGCCAGAAATCGCGTATTTGCGGTTCAGGACAAAGAACGGCACGCCGCGGACGCCCAAGCCGGCTGCCTCTGCCTCGTCCTTTCTCACTTCATCGCCATAACGGCTGCTTTCGAGAACTTGTCTCGCTTCCTCCCGATCGAGACCGGCTTCGCCAGCCAGATCGATAAGCACGTTATGGTCGCTAATTTGTTGCGAATCGGTAAAATAGGCTTGAAACAGCCGCTCCGCCACTTCCGGAAGTTTTCCTCTCTCTTCCGCATATTTGGCAAGGCGGTGGGCGTCAAACGTATTTGTCGGCTTCATTGTGTCAAAGCGAAACGTCAGCCCGACAGACTCTGCTTGTCTGCCAATATCGGCATTGACCCTTTTCGCTTCTTCGACCGAAATGCCGTATTTTTTCGCAATGATTTCATGGATCGACATATCATAATGCTTTTTCGCATCAGGATCCAGCTCAAAACTGCGGAATACGACTTCGACTTGGTCTTTATGCGGAAACTGCTCAAGCGCTTTCTCCAACCGGCGTTTTCCGATATAGCAAAATGGGCAGACAAAATCGGACCAAACTTCGATTTTCATCCTATATGCACCTCGGTTTAAGCTCTCCGTTGCATCAACAACAAGAAAGCAAAATTTATGGTTCCACCTTATTGTAGCGAATCGCCATGCGGATATTCAAATAAATGAACTCGGCATGCATAAAGGACGTACCGCTCATCATTATTTAGTAATACGAAACTTCTTATTGAGCCGCCATGTCACAGCGAATACAAACAAGCCGAAAAGGATGCGAACCATTCCTCCCGCTTCGATGCGGTAACCAAATTCAGGGACAAGCTTTTCGGCAAGGACAAACATGCCGATAACAAGGCAGCAAGCAAACCAAATGCCCAAAAACTCTTTCACCTTGCCGCCAAAGGTGCTCGAATCATCATGAAAAGCAGATTTTCTAATCCAGCGCATAACGAGAGCAACCGCTAACAAAATAACAGCAAAATCAATAACAAACAAAACAGACGCTTTTCCAAGATACACGGTATCATCCACATCGGTAAACCATTCAGCCACCAGTTCTACTGCACCTGTCACCAAGACACCGAGAGCGAATAAGCGGACCGCCAAATAGCCAATAAACGCATATATATTTCTCTTTTTTTCCTTTGGCAACTGGCGGATCAGTTCATCGCAATATGCCTTTGCATCTGTTCCAAATATATCTTCCGCCATTTTGCCATGCTTCTGCGCCTCTAATAAATGATCTAGCAATTCCATCAATAACTCTTCGCTTTGCTGTTCAGATAATAATAATTGGGAACGGATATAAACAAGCATGTTTTCGTAGTAGTTCCGATTATGTTCATTCAATTGTTTACGCTTTTCATTATTAAGCGCAACCAAATCTTTCGCGTTCATTCCATGTTTCCCCCTCGCAAAATTTTCTCGACTGGCTTGCGGATGCTCTCCCATTCAGCGATGAAGTCTTGCAGCGCTTCCTCCCCCTTTTCTGTCAGATGGTAATACTTTCGCTTCGGTCCTGAGGGGGAATCGCGCATTTCCCCCTTAATCAGCCCTGCTTTTTGCAGCCGAAGCAACAGCGGATAAATGGAGCCTTCACTAACGTCATTAAGGCCAAACTTCTGCAGCTTTACCGACAGTTCATAACCGTACACAGATTCCTTTTTAATAATGGCCAAAATGCATCCTTCCAGCACTCCTTTTAACAGCTGGCTTCTGAGCGACATGTTTTCCAACTCCTTATGTATCTTGTAATACAAGATAGTTAGTGTAAGAAAATGTATCTTGCATTGCAAGATACCTGCATGTTTTATTATATATTCATTTTCATCTGATTTCAACCAAAATATTCCTTACATTTCAGTGTTGATTTTTAGGCCACATACAAAAATATCTAAAAACAGCGCTTATTCAACTAATCACTGTTAGTCAACCGTGCCATGTTTATCGTGTCACAGGATGAAAGTTAATTCACTCTTCCATAGGAGACTTTCATGCCATATGCAGCACCATTAAATGAATGATAGTTGAACAAGAAGATCAATCATATTTTTTGTCGAGAACTAAACTAAAATCTAAAAATCCTTAAAAAATTAAGGTAGCACATATTAGTTGATTGAAGTGACCACTGTCAAGTTAGACAGGGGTAAGACCATAACAAATATCCTCTTTTTTACTGTCTTACCTGTAGGGGATAATACCACAAGAGAAGATCACTTTTTTTCATTAACGCAACATCTAGTTTCATATAACACTACAAACCCTTTCCTCCCCTAAATTTTCAAGAATAATCTTTCCTCTCAGGTAAATGATCACCTGGTTGCAGGATTGGCACCTCGATACTCACGGCATGCGTATATTTCAATCCAATTCCCGTATTAAGAACGACAACCCTTTCTCCCCTACGAATCCATCCTCTCTCGCGCAGACGGCGGGCAGCTACAAACGCCGCAGCCCCTTCCGGACAAATAAAAGCCCCCTCGAGATTAGCAACGTTTCGCTGCTCATTAATGATGGCATCGTCTTCTACAGCAATCGCGCACCCATCTGTTTTATACAGAGCATCTAATACGAGGAAGTCCCCCAAAGCTTTCGGCACATTAATCCCGAAAGCAACAGTCGAAGAGTTTGGCCAGAATTCCGATACCCGTTTCCTTTCATTCCAGGCTTTTACAATAGGAGCGCAATTTTGCGCCTGTACAGCCACCAGCCTTGGCATCTTTCCTTGCACCCATCCAAGATCCTGCAATTCTTTCAGCGCCTTATAAATCCCTATCAGCCCGACACCTCCCCCGGTCGGATATAAAATGACATCAGGGAGTTGCCAAGAGAATTGCTCCGCTATCTCCAATCCCATCGTTTTCTTACCTTCAATACGGTAAGGCTCTTTAAGCGTAGAGGCGTCATACAGGTTTCGCTCTTGGATTGCTTTGCTGACTATGGCCCCTGCATCGCTGATTAAACCGTTTACCAAGTAAAGATCGGCTCCAGCGATGGCACATTCGTTCCTTGTAATCGTTGGAGCGTCCACTGGCATTACAACAGTTACTTGAATCCCTGCCCTAGCTGCATAAAGCGACCACGCCGCTCCTGCATTTCCATTCGTCGGCATAGCCAACTTTTTGACTCCCAGTTCTTTTGCTTTTGATATACCAACAGCTGCCCCTCTCGCTTTAAAGGTTCCTGTCGGAATTACTCCTTCGTCCTTCATATATAACTGCTCGATATCCATGTCTTTACCAAGTCGAGGCATAGGAACAAGCGGCGTCATGCCTTCTCCTAAAGAAACGATATGTTCAGGATTTTCTACGGGTAATAGTTCGTGGTACCGCCATAGGTTAGGCTCTCTGCTTGCAATAATTTCACGGCTTAGGTCTGCGCGTAACGCGTCAAGATTGTATGCGACAAGTAGCGGCGAACCGCACTCGCATAGCTGATGCTTTTTATTTGTGCCATATGTTTTTTGACACTTCGGACAGTACAAATGGGATACATAACTGAATGGCATGGTATCCTTTCTCCCTTATTATTAAAATATGTAATATTGTATTGGATTAATATGTTTTTATGTCCGTAATAATATAACCATATTTATCCGCTGTCAATATATGATGTGTGCTTTATTTATCGTATACGAAAAAACATGTTTCGTTTTCTCCCCGTTACGTTAGCGAACGGAATCTTCCCGCCATCCCTTTATGTAGCGCATATCAACACCTTTGTTTTATCGGGTTTTTCTGCTGACATTCTAACTTCCAACTCCTCTCCATCACATTCAAAAAGAAAAGCAATAGCGTACACTTATAATACCTAGTGGATCCTTCTCCGTAAACATCCCTTTAGAGCTTAAAACACACTAAACCCCAGGTCATAATGACCTGGGGTTTAAAACAGACAAGGAGATATTTCATCTGAAAAGCTAAAAATAGGCGCCTATCCCGCCATCGCGCTCGATGGTGTCAAGACTTACTTAAGCAACTGCCTTAATTCCTCGGTCATTTGCTCGGCCAACTCAGGTCTTCCGTGAAACTGAGCCGGGGTATTCTGAAACAGCTCGATCCGCCAGCACTCTTCGTTCTTGACCGCGACAAGCGTGTGATGCGCGTTGAGCTTCGGATCGACATCTGACTGTCCAGGCGGCACCATTCCTGCTATAGCGCGTAAAATGGCAATGTCAGAAGCGAGAAAACGCACATCTTTCACTTTGCTCACATATGGGGGAGTGGGATGATTTTCAAAGATCGGGTGAAGATGGGCAAAGATCTCCTCCCGTCCAATGGCCTGGGTCCCATCAAAGCCGATGAGCTCGCCCTTCTCTGTAAATTGCTCCGCCATTGCAGCGGCATTGCGGTCATTCCATCCATCTAACAGCCGTTGATAGAGCGCGATGACTTCATTTGCTGCAGAAGATTTCACACTAATTTCTCCTTTCGTTTCTTGACAAGATGGTTCTATTATAGCACATATGTTCGTTTCCAGAAATCAAAAGTTTCCCTCCTTCCCCGCGTTTCGAGGAGGGAAACTTTTCGGGAAAAATGTTAAACTACCTGCAAAGCCTGCCACACATCTGCTTTCAGATCATCGATATGTTCGAGCCCGACCGAGAATCGCACGAAATTGGCCGGAATCCCAGCTGTTTTCATCTGCTCCTCGGTCATCACTCCTTCCCACATCGCTGCTGTATGTACCACAAGGGAATCGACGCCCCCCAGGCTCACTGCGTTAGGCGGCAGTTTTAACGCGGAAACAAACCGCTGAGTTTCTTCATAACCGCCTTTAATGGCAAAGGCGATGACCGCCCCGAACCCGCGCATCTGCCGTTTGGCCAATTCATGTTGCGGATGGCTCGGAAGACCAGGATAATACACCCGCTCTACCTGCGGCTGTTCCTCTAAAAACTCAGCCAAGGCTAAGGCGTTAGCGTTAATGCGTTCCATCCGTACCGGCAATGTACGCAAACCGCGCAATAACAGCCATGCATCCATTGGCGAAAGGACCGAGCCGATGGAAATATGCGTCTGCCAAATGCGCTCCGCCAACTCCTTGCTCGTGCAGATGACACCAGCTGTCAAATCATGGTGCCCACCTAAATACTTTGTTGCGCTGTGAATAACGACATCGACGCCTAAATCGTGAGGCCGCTGATTGATCGGCGACGCAAATGTGTTATCGGCCACGACGATAATCCCTCGCGGACGCGCCAGCTCCACCACCGCAGCCAAATCCGTCAATACTAAAGTCGGATTAGCTGGCGTCTCCACCATGATGAGCTTTGTGTTCGGCCGTATCGCTTCCGCAAAAGCGTTAATGTCCGCTTGCTCGACCAGCGTCACTTCCACACCAAACCGCGGCAACATCTCATCCATGATCTTGGCGGTGCTCATATAATGCCGCGTCTGTGCGATCACATGATCTCCTGCACTGACCAGAGTCAAAATGGTCGTAGCGATTGCCCCCATCCCGGAACCAGTGACAAGCGCGGTTTCCGTGCCTTCCAGCTCCGCCATAATCTTCGCTACGCGCTCATGCACTGGATTGCCGTAACGCGTGTAATACCGGGGATGCCGGGGCGTTCCCGCCATTTCCGCAAATTCGCGGGAATTATGGGCACGAAACGTAGCTGTGTAATAAATTGCCGGAGCCACCGTTCTGTCATCGATGACCCAATCATCGCCATGTATAACCAACGTTTCCGTCCGTAGCCCTTCAAGATTCCGCGCTTCGCGATGCTCACGTTTATTCATCTACTCTCTCTCCTTTACTTTTCTGGATAGGGATCTTGGTAAAAAATTAGTGCCGTCCATTATAGCTCTCATGAATCTACCCATCAATTAACAGAACCTTGATTTATTTCAGAATTTAATACATATTATATAATTTTTCTTAAAAAAAAGTAAACCCATCGTTATAGATGGATTAAGTCAGGGATTGACGGTATATTTTCCCCTTCCCTGTTGTTTGCAAATGTGTTCCCCTGCCTGCAGCGCCATCTACTTAAGTAAAAGCTTATGGAGTTTGTGGCAATAGCAACAAAAGCAGGGAATTGCCCTGCTTTTGTTCCCGTTATTTTTTGTTTTTATCCGCAAAGACTGCCATAGCATCGCGCATAAACTTCGCTAATCCTTCCCCAAATTGGTCGATGTTTTTGGTGAAGCGTGCATCATCCACGTACATTTGCCCTAATCCTTTGAATGCTTCGAGCGAGTAATTGCCGAAGTTATTGTTCAAAAAATCATACCATTCTTTAATTGCCGCTTGCGCCTCTTCTGATTCAGGAGAGCCATGGCGAAGGGCCGCAAGTTTTTGATAGATCGAATTCATCGCTTTAGCCATAGCTTCTTGTTCATCTTTAGACATGCTTTCGATCTTAGCGTTTGCTTTGTCGACCGCCTCATCTCCCCAACGTTCACGGGCTTCTTGTTCGTATGGATTACGGCGAAAGTCAAAGCCTTCAAACTTCTCTTCGTTCGTCATTTGAATTTCTCCTTTCATATGCTGAATGGTCTTATCAATCGTCGCAATCATTTTATCGAGCCGCCTGCGTTTCTCCAGCAGCATTTTTCGCTGCAGCACCAACGCCTCATATCGATCAAACGAAGGACTATTGATAATTTCTTTGACTTTTTTTAAAGGGAAGCCAAGCTCTTTGAAAAATAAGATTTGTTGCAATTTCTCAAGGTCATCATCTGTATAAAGGCGATAACCGGACTCGGTTGTCTTCTCTGGGGTTAATAGCCCGATTTCATCATAATAATGCAGTGTGCGCACACTAATGCCAACTAAATCTGCCACTTCTTTCACTTTCATTGCCATCATTTCGGCCTCCCTTCAACATTCACTATAAAGTATCACGTGACGTGAGAGTCAACATCTGTTTTGAAAAATATTGCATTCGATGCACAAAATATACATAACACCGTTCAGAGATCCGAACGGTGTTAACTAAACAAAGCCATCTGTAAACGCAAAATGACCTTATTTCTTTCCAATTAAAACATCTAGATCGATGGTTATTTCGGATAAATTCATGTTTAACAATGCCTCTATCTTTTCCGCTGTTGCAGACCATGATAAAGGAGTCATGCGAATCAACGGTGAAATCAGCGCTTTACTCAAAGAAACACTGTAACACAACCGAAACATGTCCACAGTTTCAAAGTTAGCATTAAATCTTCGAACTATCTTTTGATTAGAATAAGACTGCTTTTCTGGTTCATCAAAGAAAACTTCTCTTAGTTCTTTCAGATAATCACTTCGAGGAACCACTTTTATGACGATGCCGTTGTCATTCAGCAATCTTTGGAATTCTTTATAGTTTGCTGGCGACAGGATGTTAAGGATTACGTCAAATGTGTTGCTCTTAAAAGGGCTGTGTGCAAGATCAGCGACGCACCAAATCATGTTTGAATGATGCTTAGCTGCTACCAAAATACCCTCTTTCGCTATATCAATCCCCACTCCCAATACTTCACCGGTGGAATGAGAACTGATTTTCTGCTTGATCCTGGATAAATGCGATCCCTCTCCGCATCCTGTGTCTAGTATTTTTACCGTTTCTTCCTCTAAACGCACTTTATTTTTTATCCATTCACTAACCATCTTGTATAATGGTTCAAAAAATCCACTTTCAGCAATAATCTTACGTGATTCAAATAATTCTTGATCGTACCTCGTTGCGAGAGAACGAGTCATCAAATTTACATATCCCTGCTTGGCGATATCAAAAGTATGGTTGTTAGAGCAAATTAAACTTTTCAAGTCCACGATTCCCATAGGAGACGAACAAATTGGACATTGGAAAATCTTTTCAAATTTATTGATCAGTTTGGCGCATATGATTTTTTTGCTCATTTTAACAATGCCCCCACCTTTTATAATAATTAGTTATTTTTGTGCTTTTTGGCTTTTGGCCAGTACAGACGTTGAACATACTGGACCATCGTATGGAAAACGATCCCCCACTGAATTTCATTCAGCAAACAAATGGCTATATTTCGGTTGACGCCGAGATTTCGAACCAAACGGGTTATTTGCGGAGGAGTAAACACTCCTTTCAACGCTTCGTACAATGGCAGTTGCGGATATTTCAAAGCATATTCAGCCAACCCTAAAAAACTGTCATGATATTTGTATGGAATGCTAGGTTTCTTTTTCCTCCGTATAATTAAGATGGCGGAATCTACCTTTGGTGGAGGGGAAAAGTTTTCACGAGAAATTTCTCTTACATATCCTAAATCAAACCACATTCGCCACTTTAAAATAAGCGGATTCGTAATGGGATAAGAAGTGAAACGCTTAGCTGCTCCTTTTTCCATCACTAACACGGCTCTTTGTAATGAATTAGCAGGTTGATGAAGAAGCATTTTCATAATTGGCGTCGTAATAGCATATGGGATGCCAGCTACGACAATAAAAGGTTCTTTAGGAAGATGAAACTTTAAAATATCTTGTTGAATAACTTTAATATTAGGATAAGCTTCCGCTTTTTTCTTAAGAATCTCTACAAAGCGAGGGTCATACTCTACAGCGATAACCTTTCCTGCTTTTTCTGCCACCGGAAACGTCAGTGCTCCTTTTCCCGCTCCAAGATCCAATACGGTGTCATTAGAAGTCAAATTTGCTATTTGAATTAAGTCATTAATGATCCGCTTGTTATGCAAAAGATGTTGACCAGAAAAATTAGGCCACTCTATATATTTGCGAATCTTACGATTACGTTTATTTTGTTTTTTCATATAGATCCTCCATTACTTTGACAAAATAAAAAAACACAGGCGATCTGCCTGTGTTTCAGTAAAGGAATATGGACCTATCTAAGAAACCAAAAAGGATCAGTGATTTTCAGAAGAAAACGACGATTCATTTCCCGGTCACAATTCTGGCCTTCCAATAAAGAATGGCATACTTAACTAAACCCTCCCCACATGTCATGAAATTACAGCAAAAAAAGCAACCGAATTGCGATATGGATAAGAATACCAAGAAACATTCCTTATCGAATATTTTTTAAAGAAAAACAAAAAAAGAGGGCAGATTCGCCCCCTATTTTTTCATATATCAATAAAACAACAGGTTTCCTTAAAAATAGGCAGACCAATCCCATTTACTCTACACACAGGCAGAGCCTTTGAACGTATTCAATTACCCGTTCAAAGCTTGGGATCGAAGTCTGATAAATGTCACAAGGAAACCCTCCATTTTCAAAAATCGATAGTAGTATAACATAATCATTAACTTATAATCAACAGGAAAAAATTCATCCCATAAAACTGTTATTAAAGCAAAAAAGGCTCATCTTTCGAATTTTAAAATCTTTTGATTCTCTCTGCTTAGCGGGCTTCCGTGAAAAAATAACAGGGGAACGCATATTTGCATATCCGCTCTCCCCGTAATCCGTGAAGGCTTTCATTATTGGCTCTATTACACAACCAAACACACTTATCAAGTAGATAACTGACTCCCATCTATCCAGCACTGTGAGATTGCTCTTCACGTAACCTTCATAAAAAACACACCTGGAAGTACAGTGAAAAAATCCGTTTTTTATTTCATCATTTGTTTTATGAACTCTTTATTTTGTTCTTTAAAGATTTCGTTATGCGAAGAAACCATTCCAAACGGAGCGGCCGCAGGCTCAATAAACCGTTTAGCGCTGTTGACCGCATTTGCTGCGTCTTGAAAAGCACCGATGATTAAATTTAACTTTCCGTCATATTTTAAAATATCACCAGCCGCATAAAGCCCGGGGACGGAGGACTCACAATTCGCATTGCCTGCAATATAATCATTATCGACCATTTTTATATCTAACTCACTATTTTCAAGTAATGATGTATCACGTTCATAACCGTGATTAACAATCACTTCATCCACCGGCAAATAGATAACTTCTCCCGTTTCATGGTTTGTCAGCTCGACACGGTCAATGATTTCATGATTCGCACTGGCGATTAATTTGGTAATCGACGTATTAAAATAACAAACGGCTGAACTATTCAATAACTGCGTTACTTGTGATTCATGACCTTTTAACTCTTCTTTTCGATAGGTTAAGTACACTTTTTTGGCAATCGGCACTAATTCATTCGCCCAATCGATAGCAGAGTTGCCGCCGCCAGAAATGATCACGGTTTTATCTTTAAAGCGCTTTAATGATTTCACCGTATAATGTAAATTCGTTACCTCAAATTTTTCTGCCCCTTCTATCTCCAGTTTTTTCGGCTTTAAGATGCCACTTCCTACCGCCACAATTACTGTCTTTGAAAAATGCTGCTGTCCGGAAGCCGTCGATAACACAAAAATGCCATCATTCTGACGCTTCATGGACACTACCTTTTCATTTAATATGACCGTAGGATGAAACGTTAACCCTTGTTTTACTAATTGTTTCATTAACTGTTCTCCTGTTATGGGCGCATGCCCTCCCACATCCCAAATTATTTTCTCAGGATAGACATGCAGTTTCCCACCTAACTGCGGCTGACATTCAATCAGCTTTGTCTTCATCTTCCGCAGCCCGCTGTAGAAAGCAGCGTAAAGCCCTGCTGGCCCTCCGCCAATAATCGTCACATCATACAGTTCTTCCCGTTCCATCGGCTTCACCTCACACGGCAATCATCAACGATTATCATTCTCAATAAAATATATCTCTTTTTCTCCTCTTTTACAATATGATTATTGACAATCTGAACAAATTTCTTTACATTGTATAGTGTACTACATTGATAATGATTATCGTTATTAACCGTTTTTTTCAAGAACAGGAGGTGAAATCCATGGTTCGCCTGTACACGAAGGATTTAAATATTGGCTATCATGAACAGTTAATTGTGAAAAATTTGAACATCCAAATTCCTGATCAAAAAATTACAGCCATTATCGGACCGAATGGCTGCGGCAAATCCACCCTCTTAAAAACATTGACGCGGATTATAACGCCTCAATCAGGAACAGTCGTTTTAGATGGAAAACAAATTTTCCATGAAAATACAAAAATCCTTGCAAGAAAGATGGCGATTCTTCCCCAAACACCGGAAAGTCCAGGCGGGCTGACAGTCGGAGAACTCGTTTCCTACGGCCGCTTTCCTTACCAAAAAGGATTCGGACACTTAACGAAAAAAGATTATGAAGTCATTGATTGGGCGCTGGAGGTAACAGGGACGATCGAGTTTAAATACCGCCCTGTCGATTCGCTGTCTGGCGGGCAACGCCAGCGTGTGTGGATCGCCATGGCTCTCGCACAAGAAACGGACATTATTTTCCTTGACGAACCGACTACTTATTTAGATATGGCCCATCAGCTAGAAGTATTGGAGCTATTGCAAAAACTGAACGTTGAACAAGGCCGGACGATCGTCATGGTTCTCCATGATTTAAACCAAGCGGCCCGTTTCGCGGATTATATTATCGCTTTGAAAGACGGAAAAATTGTGAAAGCCGGAAACGGCGACGAAGTGATGACACGTGATGTGCTCAAACAAGTATTTCATATTGATGCCGAAATCGGGCGAGACCCTCGGACGAACAAACCAATATGCCTGACATATCACTTACTGAAAGGAGAATAAAGAAATGAAAAAACTGTTGATCCCCTTCATCGTGCTGATTGTACTAGTAATGAGCGCTTGCGGCGGCAAGACAACTGAAAATAAAGACAATTCCGCCGCAAAAGAAAAGGAACCAGAAACGATTACGTATCAATCCGAAAACGGGCCAATCGAGGTTCCTGCCCATCCGAAACGTGTGGTTGTGCTGTCCTCTTTCGCCGGCCATGTGATGGCCTTAGGCGTCAATATCGTTGGTGTCGATCAATGGTCGAAAATGAACCCTCGCTTTCAAGACAAGCTGAAAAATGCCGAGGTAGTGACTGACGAAGATATCGAAAAAATCATAGAATTAAATCCAGATTTGATTATTGGGTTGTCTAACACAAAGAACGTCGATAAATTAAGCAAAATTGCTCCAACTGTCACATATACGTACGGAAAAGTTGACTACTTAACACAATTTTTAGAAATCGGCAAACTGTTAAATAAAGAAAAAGAGGCGAAAGCGTGGATCGATGACTTTAAAAAACGGGCGCAACAAGCCGGAGAAGAAATAAGAGCGAAAATTGGCGAAAATGCCACTGTTTCTGTCATCGAAAACTTCGATAAACAACTTTATGTTTTTGGAAATAACTGGGGAAGAGGTACTGAAATTCTTTATCAAGAAATGAAGTTAAAAATGCCTAAAAAAGTGGAAGAAATGGCATTAAAACAAGGTTATTATGCACTGTCATTAGAAGCGCTGCCTCAGTTCGCCGGCGACTATTTAATCATTAGCAAAAATCCAGATGGCGACACTTCATTCCAGCAAACGGAAACATACAAAAACCTTCCGGCAGTAAAAAACCACCGGGTGTTTGAGGCAAATGCGAAAGAGTTCTATTTTAATGACCCGATCACACTAGAGTACCAGCTCGATTTCTTTAAAAAACATTTTTTAGGTGAGTAAACGGAAAAGACGAGGAATTCTTAAACATTAAGAATTCCTCGTTTAAGTGTTCCAAAGAAAAAAGAAAAGAGAGGATAAACATGACGGCAAAAACGGAACGGTCGATCCCGTTTATCTATAAGTTCATTGTTGCCATCTTTGCGCTTGCCGGGATGTTTTTGATCGCTATGGTGCTAGGCGCGGCAAATACGACCATCAAAGATGTCTGGCTTGCCCTCACTTCCCATGTAAAAAATGAACAAATTTTAATTATTCGCGAGCTTCGCCTGCCACGTGAAATTGCTGCGGTATTTGTCGGAGCCGCATTAGCCACTTCCGGTGCGATTATGCAAGGGATCACGAGAAACCCGCTTGCTGATCCTGGCCTGCTTGGATTAACAGCCGGCGCCAATGCAGCATTGGCCATTACAATGGCCTTCATTCCCTCGGCCAATTATTTTAGCATCACGATTGCCTGTTTTATCGGGGCAGCTGTCGGATCGATGATGGTTTTCGGCATTGGCGCGATGAAAAAAGGAGGCTTTTCACCACTTCGAATGGTGCTAGCCGGCGCTGCTGTTTCCACATTCTTATACGCAATCTCAGAAGGAGTCGGCATTTACTTTAAAATTTCAAAAGATGTGTCGATGTGGACGGCAGGAGGATTTATCGGAACTTCATGGCATCAGCTTCAAGTCATTGTTCCCTTTATTGCAATCGGCATGCTTATTTCGCTTTTTTTCTCAAGACAGCTGACCATTCTTAGCCTCAATGAAGAAGTGGCAGTCGGGTTAGGCCAAAAAACGACGCAAATAAAAACGATCCTATTCTTTGCCATTATCCTGCTCAATGGCGCTTCGGTGGCGCTTGCCGGAAATATGACGTTCATCGGTTTAATGGTGCCGCATATTGTTCGGGCAATGGTGGGAACGGATTACCGTTTTATCCTGCCAATGTCAGCGATTTTAGGAGCGACTTTGACGCTTTTGGCTGATACACTTGGCCGGACGATCAACGCACCGTATGAAACGCCAGTGGCGGCAATCGTTGCGATCATGGGCCTGCCTTTCTTTCTGTTTATTGTGCATAAAGGGGGGAAAACACTCTCATGATTCAATCAGCGTTAATCAAAAAACAACGGCGGATTCTCGTTATTTTACTGATATTGATCATGGCAACAATCGTGATCGGGATGGGAACAGGTTATTCCTCCCTATCTTATGACCGGCTGATTCCCGTCCTTTTCGGCCAAGGCACGTTTAAAGAAGAATTTATTTTATTTTCCATCCGCCTGCCGCGGATTGTGATCACACTGCTGGCCGGGATGGCCCTCGCGTTGTCGGGCGCTATCTTGCAAGGAATCACTCGGAACGATTTAGCGGATCCCGGCATTTTAGGCATTAATTCTGGCGCCGGCGTTGGAGTGGCGGTGTTCTTTTTGTTTTTCCCTATACAGTCGAATTCCTTTGCTTACTTGATTCCGCTTATCGCCTTTATTAGCGCTTTACTGACGGCGTGTTTCATTTATTTGCTATCATATAACCGAAACGCAGGGTTTCAGCCAGTAAGGTTGGTGCTTATCGGAGTCGGATTTTCCATGGCGCTTTCTGGGGCCATGATTGTACTCATTTCCTCTGCCGAACGGACAAAAGTAGATTTTATCGCCAAATGGCTGGCCGGAAATATATGGGGTGATGATTGGCCGTTTATATTAGCCATTCTTCCATGGTTAATTGTCCTGATACCATTGACATTATACAAAGCAAACCGGTTGAATATATTAGAATTAAATGAACCGATGGCAATCGGAGTCGGATTAGAAATTCAAAAAGAGCGCATTTTATTGATGATCACTGCTGTTGCGCTAGCCGCTGCCGCCGTTTCCGTCACCGGAGGAATTGCCTTTATCGGCCTCATGGCTCCGCATATCGCAAAAGCATTAATAGGGCCGAGAAACCAACTATTTATCCCGATCGCAATTCTGATGGGCGGATGGCTTTTATTATTCGCTGACACCATCGGGCGCAATATAGCAGACGGTATTCCAACAGGCATCATCGTTTCTTTAATCGGCGCGCCATATTTTATTTATTTATTACTGAGAAAATAATGTTCTGTCATAGCAATCAGCGGCATCTTGTTTGACAATCCGTCTGTCCAACCGTCACACTGCAATATAAACGCACACCATCATGAATATAGGGTCCAAAAAATACAGGCAATCTTTGGTTAACCATCAGAAGAATATTTCGGCTGTCGGGACAGTAACTTTGGCTTTATGACCAAAACCGAACAACGATCCGCTGAACGGACATGAATAAGCCAAGAAGCGGTGTTGTTCGGTCGCCGGCATCCGGGAAAAGGACTTAAACTTTTCATATGGATAAAATACTTGGTTACATTTTTTTATAAAAATATCCCCCTATAGCAAACAGTATCTTTCATTTTCTGTCCGCATATAAGGAGATCATTCATGATGATACTTTCAATCTAGCCGGATAGGATGATCATGCTCTTCTCGAGGCAAACCGCAAGGCACGGCTGACTAAAGCTGGCAATACCGATACGTGACCTTCTCCCTTAAATTCCTCAAACTCAACATATACTCCGCGATCAGAAAGAGCGGACAGGCGTTCTGCCAACTCCTTTGCGTTATTACTTATGCGGCTTTTATGGCTTTTCTCTAATTCTCCGACTGCCAACAAAACGTCAACGTTTAGCGTTTCTCGCTGCAAACGGGACACGAATTGTTGCTCCGCTTCGCGAAGAAATCGCTTGTTCCAATGAATGGATGGGCTTCCCGCAATATACGTCCGGAAGGCCACCGGCTTGGTAAAAAGCACAGACAGCGCAAAAAGCCCGCCAAGTGAATGCCCAAAGAGCGCTTGCCTCTCTCTGTCAATTGGGAACTCACCTTCTATCTCCGGCTTTAATTCTTCTTCAATAAATGTTAAGAAAGCTTCCGCCCCTCCTAATTCCGGCCATGCGGCTCCGTCGGGCCTGGCAGGCAGTTCGTCAACGGACACCGGCATGGTAAAATCATAAAAACGTGCAGGGGCAAACGGCATTTCTGTCGGATAACCAATGCCGACGATCACGGTTGGAACGACTCCCGTCTTGTCAGATCGGTTCGCTTGCACACGCATCGCTTCCACCATCGTTCCGAACACGGCATTAGCATCTAGCAAATAGATAACCGGGAACCCCGAAGGAGGCGGATCGCCATCAGGTTTGGCCACAAAAATCTGATATTCGCGGTTCCCAGCACGCGAATGCATTATGCGCTGTTCTGTCCGCGGTATGGTGAACTCGTGGACAGTAGTGTTCTTGACCATCATCGAAGTCTGTTCCATTTTCTTGTGGGCCACCGCTGATCCCTCCTCTACATCTTAATTATTTATGCATGATGCTTGTCGGCGGACAACCAACCCCCGCAGGCAGATCTGTTTCGTTCGAATACAGCCATTTCAGCGCTTCAGGGAATCGTTTCGAAAAAAATATGCGGCCATGCGGTGCGCCTTCTTCAAGGACAAACCGCAATCTTTCGCTGGCCAATCCGTTATTCATCAATATGGTGCAGGCTTCTTTCGTTTTTGAAACCATCTCTTTCTGAATACTCTGCTTCCCGATTCCCTCTATGCTTCCCACATCCATATACATTTTCAGTCCGGGATCGATGTTTTTCGATTGCATAAAACCGATGAAGCCTTCGTACCAAAACGATCCTGATATCGAACCGATTTTTCCAAACACATTAGGGTACAAATAAGCAGCATAAATGGAAATCAGCCCTCCGAGCGAGGCCCCGATTATTCCCGTTTGTTGCCGGCGGCCATCCGTCTTATATTTTCTGTCAATATAAGGTTTTAATTTTTCTACAAGAAACGAAAGATAATCGGAGCCCTGTCCGCCAAAATCGGCATATTTATCGGACAGTGCTTTAGCATGCCACGGCGTATATTCATCCAACCGGTTTTTCGGCTCAATGCCAACCAGTAAAAGCTCTCCAAGTTCACCATTAGCGAACATGTATTCTAATCGCGCCAAGGAATTATTCTGGCGAGGATCGAATAAGTCACCGCCATCCTGTACATAAACAACCGGGAATGCCGCTCTGCTTGTTCCATAAGAGGGAGGAAGATAGATGAAGAGTTCCCTCCCGGCAAAGGACTCTGTAACTAATGTGCCGTTCATATCGCTCTCCTCCTTAGCCCCAAATCAGGCTTGATCAAAGACAGTGATCAAATGAGCGGCAGGAATTCTTGGTTGTGCAGATGGAATTTTCGCAGGATATCCGATATGAAGATTGCCTACCACCTTTTCCACAGGCTGGATTCCCATTGTTTCCCGGAAGATGGGTTCATGTAGCCATCCGTATGTTTCCCACACCATTCCGATTCCCTTCTCCCATGCCAATAAACTAAAGTTGTGGATAACGCAACTAGTCGACGCATAATCTTCTTCCCTGACAATCAGATTCGGATCTTCCCTCATCAGGACAGTTAAAATCATCGGAATGGACATGATTTTATTGTAAAATTTTTGTCCAACTTCTTTCTTTTTGCTTGGATCTGGTTCTTTGCTCTCTTTGATTTTCCGCACCGCTTCGGCGATCTTCCTGCGTCCTTCACCATAAGTGAGAATAAAACGCCACGGCTGCGTCATACGGTGATTGGGCACCCAAACGGCGGTGTCCAGCAGTTCCATCACAAGTTCGGGAGATACGGGGCGATCCTCGAAAACATGAATCGAGCGGCGTTCTCTCAACAATTGGCTAAGTTCCATAACCATCCTCCATTTCACCTTATGGACAAGGTCTTTGTCTTCCTACACTCTCGTTTTAAACAACAAGTACACAAAATAAGGGATACCAATGATGGAAATGACAACCCCGACAGGCAGCTCGACTGGGGAAAAGACGGTTTTGGCAATAAAATCGGAAACGATGACTAAAAGCATGCCGATAGTCCCGCATACGGGAAGCGCCCGATAATGATGAATGCCGACTAAACGTTTGGCAATGTGAGGGGCAAGCAAACCGACAAACCCAATATTTCCTGATACGGACACACACGCGCTCACGATGCCGATGCTGGTTAAAAGCAGTATATTTTTTTCTTTTTCCGTGGAAACTCCCAAGCCTTTCGCACTTTCTTCTCCTAATTGAAGCAGATCAAGAATATACGATTTTCTGATGATAATGGGAATTAAAAGAACAAGCCATGGCAACATGGAAGTGATATATTGCCAATTGGCATTCCAAATGCTTCCTGTGAACCATACCGTCGCCATCTCGAAATCCTGTGGGTTCATTTTCAGTGATAAGTATAAAGACAAAGCCCCGAGACCGGAACCTGCTGCGATCCCGACTAAGATCAGGCGCTGGGGATCCAATCTCCCATCCCGCCAAGCAAAAAAGTAAATCAGAACAGCAGTTCCCAGACCGCCAATCCATCCAAACAACGGCATCGCCAAAATGGACAACCATCCACTTCCTGTTATTCGTCCCTCAAAGAAAAACATAAAAATGACAATCGCAGCTCCCGCTCCCGCATTAATGCCTAAAATCCCGGGATCAGCCAGCCCGTTTCTGCTTATCCCTTGTATCGCGGCTCCCGCGACGCCGAGACCGAACCCGACAAGGGCGGCAACTATAATGCGAGGCAGCCGAAAGTCAAAAATGACCAAATCATGCTCCGGAACAGGATGGATTCGCAGCAAAGTTTTTAACACTTCCATCACTGTCATATCAAATACGCCATTCGTCAGACTGACATAAACCGCAATGAGCACAATCCCGAAATTGACGAGCAGCACTGTCCAATAGCGCCCCGCCGAGTTTTTAAGCATGTTTCCCTCCTCCTCTCTTGTAAATTAAATAGAGGAAGAAAGGCACTCCTATCAAGGAAGTGACGACCCCGATCGGCGTCTCAAACGGATAGTTCAAGAACCTGCTGAAGATATCGGAAAGTGCCAAAAAAATGGCTCCGAGGACGCCGGCGCAAGGAATAATCCACCGATAATCAACCCCAACTAAAAACCGGGTGATATGAGGAATAATCAGGCCCACGAATCCGATATTACCAGCCAAAGCGACGGAAATGCCGGTTAAAATGACGACGCTGGCGACAGCCATTGCCTTAACCAGCGTCGTTCTCTGCCCCAAGCTCACGGACACTTCCTCGCCCAATGAGAGAATCGTGATCGATTTGGAAATAAAGAGCGCGAGCGCGATTCCGACCAGCGCAAAAGGCACCGCAAGTTTGATCATATCGGGATCCATCTGGTGCAGCCGGGCATTGTACCAAAAACTGACGTTTTGTGAAACTTGAAAATAGGAAGCCATGGCGGCTGAGATGCTGCTCAGAAATGTGCCGATAATGGTGCCGATGATCGCCATTCGGACCGGAGACATTCCATTCGGCAAGAGTGACGCGAGCCCGAAGACGATGCCCACAGCGAACAGCGAGCCAATCAGTGAATACATAATCATATCCAAAGAAGAGGCTCCCGGCGCCAAAATCATACAAAGTGTAATGGCAAAAACCGAGCCGTCAGAAACCCCCATAATAGAAGGGGACGCAAGATAGTTTCTTGTCATTCCTTGCATGATGGCCCCTGACATGGCTAGGAACGCTCCGATAAGAAGCGCTCCGATCACCCTTGGCAGCCGGGAATGCATCACAATTTGATGGTTCACATTGCCCGGATCAAAATGGAAAATCGCATTCCAAACCGTCTCCCAATCGATATTTTTCGCTCCATATAGAATAGATGCCATGATGGTAAACACCACTACAATCGGGGAGAGCCAAAGTATGAAAGCTGGCGAAACAATCTTTGAACGCATATTATGCTACCGCCTTGTTTTATTCATTGCCAAGCTTCTCCACAACCGCTTTCAAGAAATGGATTTTGCTCCATGCCGTACCGCCTTGTGCGAGCGGATCCACAACATTCACAAACACTTTGTTATTTTTGACTGCATTGATGCTTTGCCAAATCGGGTTGTTTTGCAAATTTTTCAGTGCATCAGGCTGATCCTTGTTCTCATCCTCCGAGAATTGCACAAAGATATAATCTGGATTCATTTCACTAAATTTTTCAAGAGAGATCATTTCCTGCGTTTGTGCGTTTTTGATCTCTTGTGGTGCTGTCAGTCCCAAATCCATGTACAGCGAAGGGTTGAAAAACACATCTTCTCGATAAATCATAATATTGCCGCCTCTGATGCGGATCACAACGACTTTTTTATCTTTCAGCCGATCGCCTAACTTCGCTTTCGCTGCCGCGAGCTCCTCCTTATACTCCTTCAATACTTTCTCAGCGACGTCTTGCTTGCCTGTCAATTCCGCAAGAAGGCGCAGGTTTGCTTCCCAATTTGTCGATATATGGGAAACCGGAATCGTCGGAGCGATTTTCTCTAATTTTTGGATGACATCCGGCGGGAATTTTGCCGTTGCGAAAATCACATCTGGTTTTAGTTTTAATATCGTTTCTATATTAGGCTGTGCCTTTTCGCCAATCGATACAGTAGAATCTGTTATTTCCTTGAACATGTCAGGAAACTTGCCGCCGACCGTGATGCCGCCAAGCGGTTTCACTCCCAGCACAAGCGCGTCTTCCATCGTTTCCATACTGCCGGTGATCACAATTCTTTCCGCTTTGGCGGGAACCGTATAACTCTTTCCAAGGTATTGGATCGTTCTTGTTTCATTTGCGCCAGCTTTCTTTTCCTGTTCCGCCGCGCTGCTTGCCGAATTTCCTTCCGCGGCTTTGTCCGGTGCAGATGATTGTTTCGTGCCGCAAGCGGTCAATATGAGAATGAGTAAAGCAATAAGACTAAAATAAAGCCATTTCCTTTTCATCATAGATCTTAAGTCCCCCTTCCGACTTCTTATATTGATAATGATTATCATTCATGATTATAAAACAGGCTCTTTTTCCTGACCATGGACGGTATCCGGAATTCATTTTGGACAATCTCCGGAAAAAAGCCGCAACGACTCGTCAATGATCCGGTCATGCGCATATGCAGAATATTCTACCCATGGATCGGAAGGGATCAAATAAACTTTATTGTTCCGGACCGCCTTCAGCTCCTGCCATGGCATAGAGTATTGCAATGCTTTCCAAAACGCTAATGTTTCCTCTTCTTGCCGGACCAATAAAAGAAGGCGATCCGCGTCAATTTGGGCCAGCTGGTCAAGCGTGATCTGCTGATCATAGATGAAACGATCGCCGCCATACGCAGGAACCATCTGCAAATCATGATAAAATACTTCAGACATGCTGCGGTTGCAATGAACATATAAATTTTGCTTGGAGATCCGCACGATTAAGAAAGTGTCATCCCCTACTTCTCGTTTTAACTGGTCTCTCGCAAACTTTACTTTCCGTTCATATATTTCAAGCCAATGCTCTGCTTCTCTCGTTTCCCCTAAAAATTCAGCCGTCAGCAGCAATTGCTCCCGCCAATTCTTTTCCAGCCATGGAACGTAAAAGACAGGGGCAACTTGTTCCAGCATTTCTTTTTCCCTCTCCTCCAACTCATCTGTGCTAATCACCATATCAGGGCGGGCATGGAGAAGTGTTTCGATGTTGGACTCCCAATGTTGGTTTTTGCGATAAGCGCTAAGAGGCACGGAAATATCCGCACGGTACATTTTATAGTAATAAGCGGTCCATTTCGGATGAAGCGGCGCAGCATAAGGGATAATCTTAAGCGCAAGCAATTGGCCTGTAATTGGAGATTTATAGGCTGCTATTTTCCGGCGGCGGCTTTTCATATAAACGGTAGGCGTTACGCCTACTTTTTTCTTGAATTTGCGGCTGAAATAAAATTCATCGTTGTAACCGACCTGATGGGCAATGTCCCGCAGCTTCGCATCCGACTGCGCCATGAGTTGTTTCGCCTTGTTGATTCGCAATTCGGTCAAGTAGTCGATGGCACTGATCCCGTACGTTTTTTTAAACAAATCGACAAAATACTTAGGGCTTATATTCGCTATGCGCGCCAGCTGCTCAATCGTCAAATTCTCGTTAAAATAGCGTTCCATATATTCTTTCGCTAATTCGAGCGATGTTCGCGATTCCTTCGCCTGAAGCCGGCGGTTTTTCATAATGTAATAGAGCAATTCCTGGAACGCAAATTGACTGTAAAAGCGTTCCAGCCCATCTTCACTGCGCCAGTGATCGTAAATCGCATCACACAAAGAAACAAGCTGGCCAGCAGGGGAAATTTGAATTTCTCCTTTTAATGGGAATAAACGCTCTTTTTTTATGCCTTGCACACGCTCATATCCTTGTTCCGTTACCTGAAACACATCGAACTTAAAGAGAAACAGCTTCAGCTGACTCGCTTTTTCTGCTTCGATCCCGTAAGTTTCTCCGGGAGCACACACATAAACGGTATCTGGACGCAGCTGATACTGATCATGATCGAGCGTCAAGCGCCCTTGTCCGCTCTTCACTACGATAAGCACATGAGAAACCGTAAGCTGCTGCTCCATGCGCCAATTGCCGTTTCCTTTTATAAACTGCATATCCCGCAAGCGAAGAAACGACACGTCCCATGAAAAGTCACTGGCTTCCTGCTTCACCGCTTCGTGATGAATAATCATATCCTTTCACCACCTTTATTTCCGCATTATACCTACTTTATTCTTAAGTCTGTTTATTAATATATTGATAATGATTATCATTATTATATAGTATATCAAATGGGTAAACGATTCACAACCGTCCGGAATGCCAGAGCATTTCTCATTCTCTGCAACAGACTCCGGTTTATTCATGCCTCTGTTCCCCTCGTTCTTGATATGGAGGAAAGAATCTTCATTAACAGGTGCTTAAGACTTTTGTGAAATATAATAATCTTTCCAGCCGAAACCTTGCTGCATAAGCACACTTGCATCATATTGCTCAATTCTTTTTTGCGTTTTGCTGAAAATAGAAAGCGCAGCTACATAGTTGAAACCTAAGTCCAAATCATGCAGGGCCACGTCATCTGTACCATCCGGGCGGCCGGTGAAAGCAAGCAGCCGCGGGGCTTGTTGCGGCCCAGAGACTACCACATTCAATGGAGGAATGTTCAATCCTTCTCCTGTCGCTTTAAGAACCGCTTCCTTTCTTGTCCAGTAGATGAAAAAACCCCTCATCCGGTCATTTGCCGGCATTTGCAATATATGTGCTATTTCCTTCTCCGTGAGTATCCCGTCTGCCATTTTGACGACATCGAAATCCCAAGCGGTACTCATCCATTCAACGTCGACGCCAACTGGCGCATCCGTGGTAAAGGCAACAAGAATAATATTGCCAGAATGCGAAACAGACCATTGCAGAAAACCATAAGGCAATCGCGGCCGGCCATGGGCTTCATGGCAAATGGGACAAGTGCGGTCAATGGGCACTTGATGTGGGGCCATATTCAATTGGGTTGCCAATACTAATCGACTTAATGCACAACCGACAATGAACCGCGCTCTGTCTTGATCCTTGCGGAAAGATTGCGCTCTTTTCTTTTCTTCATCATTCAGCATCCGGACATGCCATGGTTGCATATCAGTTGTTTTCGATAGCCAAACTTGGCACGTATGATCCGACAGGGGCGGGATCGAATTTGCAACCTGCCACTCCGTCATGGAAAGATTCTCCTCTCTTCTGCTAGCCATTATTTATCGGCATAAACATTCTTTTTACAGGTGTGTATGAATTAACCGATAAAAGCAAGTGATGACAGATCAACAGCTTTGCTGCTGAGGCCGGAAGCTTGCCAGCCCGGGCATGCGGCACACATGCCTCTCAGCAGGCCAATGAATGGGTCCCTGTTCGAAGGCGCAGCAGAAAAGCTTAACTTCACTTTTTCAACCGTAAACGTAAAATCACAGGAAAATAAAAGAGAGTTAAGCAGACATCCATGCCTGCCCAACCCTTATATCCAATCTTCTTCATTATTCAGACCTATTTTTCATAGATAACTTTTAAGAAGGAGCAGTTATACGCTTCTGCTCCCCTTTTCCTCTTGCAAAGCTATCAGCACTCATTTTACTCCTGAATAATCATTGTCACGCTTTGACAATGATCCATCTTTCAGGCTATTAGGCCTCATATCTGTCCAATGAGCGTTAATATAGTCCAGGCATGCTGAACGCGTATTTTCCGCAAAAGCAATATTCCAGCCGGGCGGAATCGCAATAGAGGCAGGCCAGAGGGAATACTGGCCTTCATCATTGATTAATACAAGGTAGGTGCCTTCTTTATTTTCAAAAGGATTGGTCATTCCGAACCTCCCCTTCCATTTATTGTGATTAAATGGCTTTTTTCTTTTAATTTATCTGCAAGCACACGGCCAATTTCAGCTAACGGGCCAGGCTGGCACATATCTTTATGCCGGCAATGGATATCATGCTGAATAATCTTTCCATCGATATATGGCAGCCATGCTTCTGGCTCGATCGGATCAAACCATTCAGGTATAATGGTCGATCGGAAGAATAAGAGATCCCCCTTATAGCGCTGCGGCACATATTCACTTAAGATGCGGACCGAATTGACATACGTATCCTTTAAATTTAAGATCGTCGACTCATCTAAACTAGCTAATGCACTTCCATCGCGCCGCAGCATATCCATCGTGTTCTCCAGATTGAGCGGTTTTCCATCCATGTTGTCTGGATCATAGCCGCCTAAAGCAAGCAGCGCGATTAACGCTTCTTGCTCATCCGGCGCTTTTGCAATAGGTAAGAAGTGGCTTGGGTATGCATCCAACATCACTAGAAGCGCAACTTCCTCTCCTTGTTGTTGAAGCTGTGTCGCCATGGCATGAGCGACATTTCCTCCTAGCGACCATCCCAACAAATAGTAAGGGCCCTCTGGCTGGACTGTTTTCATTTGGTTAATATAATCGGCAGCCATCTCGTCTAACGTCTCAGGCAAATTCTCCGCTTTTGCGATACCGCGCGCCTGCAATCCATAAATCGGGTAGTCTAACCCGATTGCTGTCATTAACCCTGCATAGCACCAGCTAAGCCCTCCCGCTGGATGTACACAAAATAAAGGAGGCTGGTTCCCGGAAGTTCTAAGAGGCAGCAAAATATCTAATGCACTTTGGCTGCTTCCTATTTCAAGTTTCTCAGCAAGACCAGCGACAGTAGGTGCTTCAAATAAATCTCCGATGCTCAACTCCACTCCAAACGTTTCACGAATACGGCTCATTAATTGAACAGCTAAAAGGGAGTGGCCTCCTAATTCAAAGAATCCGTCATCAATGCCAACACGCGGTAAACGGAGAACCTCCATAAACAGATCACATAACATCTCTTCTTGTGGAGTTCGCGGTCCCCTGTCGGTTATCTCTATCATCCAGTCCGGTGCAGGCAGTGCCTTGCGATCAAGCTTGCCATTAGGAGTTAACGGCAGAGCCTCTATCATCACAAAAGCAGACGGTATCATATAATCCGGCAAGCGAGCAGCGACATATCGCCTTAACTCACCGGACTCTACATCTTTTGCAGGTACAATGTATGCAACAAGCCGTTTATCACCCGGCTGATCTTCACGTACTACAACGGCAACTTGGGCAATATCAGGATGCTTAGCTAGAACAGCTTCAATTTCTCCCAGCTCAATGCGGTATCCTCGGATTTTCACTTGATGATCTGATCTTCCAATATAATCCAACGTCCCGTCGGCACGCCATTTCGCTAAATCACCCGTGCGATACATTCTTGATCCTGGCAAGCCAAACGGATTAGCAACAAAGCGCTCCGCGGTCAAATCCGGCCTTCCTAAATAGCCGCGCGCCAATCCCGCTCCTGCCACATACATCTCTCCGATGACTCCCGGCGGAACCGGCTGCAAATTTGCATCTAATACATAAACCTCTAAATCAGGAATGTTGCGGCCTATTAAACTGCTCCCTTTTATAGCAATGATATTTTTATTCAATTCCATGTAGCTGACATGAACCGTCGTTTCCGTAATGCCATACATATTGATCAGCTTTGGCATGTCATCCGCATGCCGTTCGTACCAATCTTCCAAACGGCTAAGCTCTAACGCTTCTCCCCCAAATATGATAAAGCGCAATGAAAGCTGTCGAGACAGCTCAATATTTTCTCTGTCAGCCTGCATAAGCTGATAAAAAGCCGATGGTGTTTGGTTGAGGACGGTCACTTTTTGTTCAACAAGCAATTGTAGAAACTCCTTTGGCGAACGGCTGACGTGATGCGGAACAATAACTAGACGTCCCCCGTACAAAAATGGTCCCCAAATCTCCCAAACAGAAAAATCAAACGCATAAGAGTGGAACAACGTCCAAACATCATCCGATGTAAATTGAAACCAATGCTCCGTTGATTGGAACAGGCGGACGACATTTTGATGCGGAACCATCACGCCTTTTGGTCTGCCAGTTGAGCCTGAAGTATAGATGATATAAGCTGTATGATACGGCGACAACGCTTCGATCCGGTTCGAATCATCTGGATTTGTTTCCGCATACGTTTCTAACATATCGGCTACATGAGATTCATCAATAATAAGATGCCCGGCAACACCAGCATGAGGAAGTTTTGAAGCCATTCCCTTATTGGTGATGACATACATTGGCTGTGCATCTTCCATCATATAAGCAATACGTTCTTCTGGATAATCCGGATCTAAAGGCAAATAAGTTCCTCCTGCTTTCAGTACAGCCAGTATGCCTATGACCATTTCCAATGAACGCGGCAACGCCAGTGCCACTACTCTTTCCGGACCGACTCCTTTTTCAATCAGGAAATGGGCGAGCTGGTTCGCTCGTTTGTTTAATTCGGCATAGCTTAGTTCTTGGCCTTCAAAGGAAACAGCAATAGCATCAGGGCTTTTTTGAACTTGTTTTTCGAACAATACTGGCAAGCATTCTTCAGGTACAGAGCGGGCGTTATGATCCGCTTTCGTTAAAAGTGTTTTGCGCTCTTCCGGTAAAAGCATATCGATTTGTCCAATAGGAAGATCCGGATTCATTACTACTTCCCTGAGCAGCTGGCATAATCGCTTCGCAAATGCTTCGACCGTAGTATGATCGAATAAATCGCGGCTGTATTCGAATAAACCAATCAGTCCGTCTGGAGAGCCGTCTTCTCCACGCCGCTCCCGAAGTTCGAGAGTGAGATCGAATTTAGCCGTACCGACGCTGCGAATTTCTAACCTACTTTCAAGCCCCTGTAATTCTAGTTTCGGTTCCGGTGTATTTTGAAACACAAACATTACTTGGAATAATGGGTGTTTGGCTCGCGATCTCACCGGATTAAGGATTTCCACCAGGCGTTCAAACGGAATGTCTTGATTTTCGTAGGCAGATAGGTTTACTTCTCTGACTCTGCCAAGAAGTTCGCGAAAACTTGGATTTCCCGATGTGTCCATGCGAAGCACTAACGTATTAATGAACAATCCTACTAGATGCTCCAATGAATCATCGTTTCTTCCAGCGATTGGGCTGCCGATGGGAATATCTGTTCCTGCTCCTAATCGAGTGAGAAAAGCAGCAAATCCGGCCTGCAGCACCATAAATAGGCTCGCTTTATTTTCACGAGCGAGATCCAGCAGACGCTTATGAAGTTCCGCATCCATGCAAAAATCAACGATGCCTCCTTCATAGCTGGACTCAGCAGGACGCGGATAGTCTGTCGGCAACTCCAGTTCTTCTGGCAGACCAGCTAACGTTTTTTTCCAATAATCGAGCTGTTTTGCTATTAAACTGTCAGGATTGGGCTCGTCACCTAAAATCTCTTGCTGCCAGAGCGCATAATCAGCATATTTCACTGGTAAAGGAGCCCACTCTACTTTTTGATTACGGCAATGCGCGTTATAGGCTGCAGCTATGTCACGAGTTAATGGTGTTAGCGACCATCCATCGACAATCATATGATGCATTAAAAGCAGCAGCACATGTCTATTTGGCCCAAGCACGAACAACTGGGCGCGAATCGCCGGCTCTGCAGCCAAATCGAAACGGTAGCGCACCGCAGCATTTAATTCATCCGATAACTCACTTTCGCTGATTTCTTTTATCATTAATTCAGGCCGCGCTTGATGGGGCTCTAAAATCACCTGTCTTGACGACCCTGAATGTTCAGGGAAAATGGTCCGCAATGGTTCATGCCGCTCAATGACATCGTATAAAGCTTGTTGCAATGCCTGATAATGAAGCTCTCCCGTTAAATGCACAACGACCGGTATATTATAAGTAGGACTTGGCCCTTCAAGGTGGTAAAGGAACCATAGGCGACGTTGGGCAAATGAAAGAGGAATATCCTCTTTGCAGGCATACGCTTTGACAGGCGGCTTCCTATTTTCCGCCTCCTCCAAATGCCTAACAAGACTAGCGACAGTTGGCGATGCAAATAGTTTGCCAATCGGGATCTCCACACCTAACACATCTCGGATACGGCTAATGAGGCGGGCGGCAAGTAACGAATGTCCTCCCAATTCAAAGAAATGATCATCAATTCCAACAACAGGAATCTCCAACACCTCAGCAAAAAGCTCACATAAAATTTCCTCCTGAGGATTCCTAGGTTTACGCCCTTTCACCGTCATCGTAAAATCAGGAGCCGGCAATGCTTTGCGATCAATCTTGCCGTTTGGAGTCAGCGGAAATTCGTTAAGCACCATAAATGCGGACGGAACCATATAATCAGGCAATCTCTCGCTGACATAGCAGCGCAGCTCTGCAAGATCAAGAGTGTCTTTGCTTTGCTCACGAGGAATGATATAAGCAACCAACCGCTGATCCCCTGGCTGATCTTCGCGAGCCACCACTAATGCCCGCTCGACAAGATCACATTGTGACAATACTGCCTCAATTTCCCCTATCTCGATGCGAAAACCGCGCAGCTTGATTTGATGGTCGACGCGGCCTATATAATCTAAAGAACCATCCATACGCCAGCGCACAAGATCTCCTGTCCGGTACATCCGGCTTCCCGGCGGCCCGTACGGATTGGCCACAAAACGTTCTGCCGTCAAATCTGGCCGTCTTAAATACCCTCGCGCAAGCCCTGATCCTGCAATATACAATTCTCCAACCACTCCCGGCGGCACCGGCTGCAGCTGCTCATCCAACACATACACTTGGGTATTCCAAATCGGGCGGCCAATAGAAGGGGTCCGGTCATCGTCAGGATGAAGGGGCGACATCGTGGACCATATCGTTGTTTCTGTTGGTCCATACAAATTCGTTACCTCGCAAGCAAGACGATGCAATGCTGACGCAAGGCCGCTTGAGAGTGCCTCGCCCCCCACCAGCACTCGAAGTCCAGCAATGCAATCAGGATGATGGGTGACAAGCATATGCCAAAGCGTTGGCGTCGCCTGCATTATCGTAATTTCTTTATCGGAAATCACAGCTGCCAACGCTTGCGGATCCTGAATCGTTTCCTTCTTCGCAACCACCAAACTCGCTCCGCTGATTAACGGAAGGAAAATTTCTAATGCAGAAATATCAAAAGCAATCGTTGTAACTGCGAGCAAACGGTCATGCTCCTTCAATGCAAATTTTTCCTGCATCGCTAATAAAAAGTTATTCAGACTATGGAATGGCACCACAACACCTTTTGGCTTGCCCGTCGATCCCGACGTATAGATGACATAAGCTGGATGAAGCGGCGATTGCGTTTTCGGAACATTTGTATCAGGATAATGCTTGATTGCCTGCTCCGTTTCAGGATGATCTAGTATAATCGTAGAGCATGAAGGAAAATGCGATAATTTCGACTGCACAGACGAGCTTGTCACAATGCAAACAGGTTTTGTATCTTCCAGCATAAAAGCAATTCGTTCTTCTGGATAATCGAGATCTAGAGGGAGATAGGCAGCTCCGGTTTTCAGCACTGCCAACATGGCGATAACCATCTCTGCAGAACGCGGAAGAGCTAAAGCGACGTATTGCTCCGGCCCCACTCCATATTCCATTAGGAAATGGGCAAGACGGTTTGCTTGCTGATTAAGTTCAGTATAACTAAGCGCCTGATCCTCACAAATTACAGCGATGGCTTCCGGAATCCTTTCTGCTTGTTTTTCAAAAAGCTGTAAAAAACTTTCTTCCGGATGAGGATGTGCCGTTTCATTCCATTTCTTTAAAACTTGATGGCGTTCTTCTTCCAGAAGAAGATTCATCTTTCCGATCAGCTCGTCTTCTTCCAGCGACTCCATCGTTTCAAGCAATTGTAAAAAGCGGGCTTGATGAACCATAAGCTCATCCATGCTATAAATTTCCGGGTTGGCATCAAAATCAATTCTCAATCCGTTTCCGTCTGTTCGTACATTAATAGCAAGGTCGTCGATTGGCCCAGCAGCAAGATTGTGTGTAATGCCTTGATATCCGCCGAAATGAAGGGCATAATCAAATGGCATAATATTCACTTGCGGGCCAAATAATCGCTGATTTTCACCAAGCAGCTTAAGATCACGGCGCAGCTGCTCATGCCGGTATTTTTGATGTTGCCTTACTTCTTGAATTTCCTGTCTAACTTGGCTTAATAGTTCCGAAAGCCTCATATCAGCATGCAAATGCAAGCGGAGCGGCACAATATTCATGACCATTGCAGGCACATTCAAGGCTGAAGACCCTAAGCGGTTCATCATCGGCAAACCGAGAATGACATCGTCGTCCCCTGTTAGCCGATGAATATAAAGCGCTACAGCGGCAATGAAAACTTCATGCCAGCTCGCTTTCAAATGCTGGGCTGATTGTTTAAAACGTTCTGTACTAGCTGGAGACATATACGCTGTCTGCCGAATAAACGTATTCGACGTTCGAACTGCCCGATCAGAAAGGCTAACCGCCTCTGGACGGCCACGAAAACGCTCCATCCAAAACTCGCGGTCATGCTCATACTGTTTTGAGGCATGGTAAGCTTTCTCTTCTTCGATCACTTGTTGGAGCGAAGCGAATTTCTCACCGTCCACCGGCGCATTATCCACCAATGCCGTGTAGACTTGGGCCACTTTTTGCGCAATAAGCGAGAAGCCAAAACCATCAATGGCAATGTGATGAATGCGCTGATACCAGAAAAACCGATGATCGGAAAGCTTAAATAAAGCTTCGGTAAAGAGCGGACCGCATGTTAAATCAACCGGTTTGGATAAATCCTTTTTCATCCAAAGCATCGCTTCTTCTTGCGGATTTTCCGCTGCGCTGACATCCATAAAATAGAAAGGAAAATCCGGCGAAGGATCAATCGTTTGCCATGGTCCGTTCTCATCTTCACCAAACCGGGCATGCAATGATTCTGCTTCCACTAAGACATGCCGCAGCGCTTTTTCAAAGAGAGCCGGATCAACCGGCCCATTAATCTCTATATATTCCCCAGTGTTATAGATGGGATTTTCAGGATCCAGCTGTTGGGCAAACCAAATGCCTGCTTGTGCCCCAGATAAAGGCAGGCGTATATGTTGGCGATTGGACATGGATCTTGCCTCCTTTATTGTGAGTCTCGAGCAGATAGTACCTTCTCCGATTGAGAAGACAACAAGTTCCACCAAGCAAAAATAGTAGGATGTGCGGCAAGGGCCGCGAAGGTAACCTCTGCTCCCGCTCTTCTCCATTTTTCAACTAAACTCATCATGCGAATGGAGTCCAATCCTCTGTTGACCAAATTCTCATGATCGGAAAGATCCGCTGGAGACTCTTGAATAAGCTCCGCTACTTGATTGCGTACATCATGCAAACTCATTGGCAATATGTTTTGGCAATCCGGAACAGGTTCTTTTTTCAATGCTTCGATCAGATGTTGCGTGGGCGTTATGAACGCACAACGGCTAGCCGCATAATGGAGAGCCATCTTATGATGCTCTAATGAGAAATCAGCGACAGCATCCGCGACAAAAAACACTTGTATATCCTGCATAAAGGCATCACTAGCAGTTAATAAGCATCCGATATGTGCATAAACACCGCAAATAATCAACTGATCTCGCCCATGTCCTTCCAATATTTCCAAAAGATTAGTTTTTTTAAATGCGCTGTATCTCCACTTTGTAAGAACGATATCCTTTGCATCAGGTGCTAATTCATCGATAATCCCCTTTTGATAAGGATCATCGGCAATTCCATTTCCCCAAAAATCCTGAAGCAATCCACGCTGTTCCAGCGTTTGTCCACCCGGTTGCGCAGAGTAAATGACAGGTATCCCCATTTCTTTGCATTCCTTTTTTAACCGTTGAATATTTCTCACAAGCTCGACGAAAGGCGACGCATTAGAGGGAAAAGCGTCAAGAAAATAATTTTGCATATCGTGGATAAGCAATGCCGCACGTTTAGGAGCGGGTGTCCATGATACTTTGTTTTTTGGCAGATCTGATGAAACAGGCATTGGATAAGCTGGAATAGCAGGGATAGCCATCTCGCCACTTCCTTTCCACCGTTATACGTTTGTTTTTCCTGCAGATTGCCGTTTTTCGGCAATGATTTGCCGTAATGCCCTCTTGTTAATTTTTCCAACCGCTGTCTTCGGAAATGAATCAACAAATTCGATGCGATCAGGTATTTTAAAACTTGCCACACCGCGCTCTTGCAAAAACGCCTTCAGTTCAGCTGCTTGCAAAGAGTGATCACGCGGAATGATAAAAGCGCACGATCGTTCGCCAAGGAAGTCATCCGGCATCGCAACGACAGCCGCATCACGTACGGAAGGATGTGCTAAAAGGTGATTTTCCACTTCCTCCGCCGCAATTTTTTCACCGCCCCGGTTAATTTGATCTTTCACGCGCCCTTCGACAACCAAGTAGCCGGATGGAGTCATCCGCACCAAGTCGCCCGTCCGGTAAAAGCCGTCCGCAGTAAAGGCTTTCGCATTATGCGCTTCCGCTTTATAATATCCGCGAATGGTATAAGGGCCCCTCGTTAACAGCTCTCCAACTTGGCCAGGCTCCACCTCGTTATCTTCTTCATCTACTATGCGGATTTCATCATAGTAAGACATTGGCTTTCCTTGAGTATTTATAATCAATTCTTCAGGATCATCCAATCTCGTATAGTTGACCAGCCCTTCAGCCATGCCATACACCTGCTGCAAGGTGCAGCCAAGAACTGGTTTTACTCTTTTGGCTACTTCTGCGCTGAATTTCGCCCCGCCGACTTGCAAAACTTGAAGGCTGGATAAATCATACTTGCAAGAAGATGCGGCATCTAACCATATCCAAACAAGCGGCGGCACGAGCGCAGTAATGGTGACTTTCTCTTGCTGAATAAGCGGAAATGCCTCATCAGGACTTGGGCTGTCTGCAAGGACCACTTTTCCGCCGGCATACAACGTTCCTAGCACACCCGGTGAACTAAGCGGATAATTATGAGCAATGGGAAGAACCGCAAGATAAACACTATCTTGATGAAGCTTACAAATCTCGGCACTAACCCGGAGACTGTAAATATAATCATCGTGGGTCCGCGGAATCATTTTTGGCAGCCCTGTGCTTCCGCCGGACAGCAGGAAGAAAGCAACATCGCTTGAATGAACAAGCGGCAGCTGGACAGGATCGATAAACAGATTTTCTAATGATTCAAACTCTCCTGCCTCTCCAACCACAATGACGTGTTTTAGGGTTGGAACAGCAGCCTTCACCTGCTTGGCAAGGGAGCGGAAATCAAATCCCCCATGCTGGTCTGGAATAATATAAGCCGCCGCTTCGCTAAATTCACAAAAATAACTGATTTCACTATATCGATGTGAAGACAAGGCAAAGACAGGCAGCGCCCCCAGACGGAATAAAGCAAAGCATACTTCAAAAAATTCAATTCGATTCGGCAATTGAACGACAACGCGGTCCGCTGGCCGAATCCCCAGTTGGCGGAATCCTGAGGCAAGCTGATCCGCTCTTCTATCCAGTTCTTTATAGCTGATTTGCCTTTCTCCAGAAGTAACTGCAATGCGATCACCGTACTTTAACGCCCTTTTCCGCAGCATGTCACCAAAAGTCTCACCTGCCCAGCAGCCCTCCTTCCGGTAAAAGTCTGCAAACTCCTTTGGCCATGTTGGGCATCCGCTTAGCATAGCTTTTCCCTCCCATTTATTTAAGGATGTCGTTGTTTAACCCTATAGCTTGAAGCATCGTGCGAAACTTAGCTGATGTTTCCGCCAGTTCTCCTTCTGGCGTTGACCCTTCAACAACGCCAGCTCCTGCAAAAAGGCGAAGAGAATAATCTTCCACTTCGGCACAACGGATCGCAACAATCCATTCTCCATCCCCTTCATCGTCGCACCAGCCAACCATTCCCGTAAAAAAGCCGCGTTCAAATGATTCAATTTCTTGTATCGCTTTTTTCGCCAATGGCGTTGGCGTTCCGCAAACCGCTGGAGTTGGATGAAGAGCAAGCGCCAGTTCCAGCGAAGTAATAGACGGGGAAGATAGCTCTCCGCTTATTACTGTTGACAGATGCCACATCGTTTCCGTATGAATGAGCGAAGGCTCTTCAGGGACACTCAATGTTTTGCAAAACGGTCTGAGCGCATTTGCTACTGCTTCGATGACCACGGCGTGCTCATGGCGATCTTTCGCTGAAGAAAAAAGGGCGTTCGCGCGGCGCTGATCCTCTTCGGGATCTTCGCTGCGAGGCGCCGAGCCTGCAAGCGGATTCGCTATTACTCGCAGCCCTGATTTCGAAACGAGCAGCTCTGGGCTTGCTCCCAGCAAGGTTCTGTTTTTCTTTGTGCCTGAAGCTTTGCCCGCTTCACGATCCAGACGATCCGGCAACGCTGCAGCAAATGTATAGCCATTCGGATTATGTACCGCCAATTTGCGAAAAAGGTGAGGAACATCTATCTTTTCTGATGAAGCAAGATGAAGAGATCTTGATAAAACGACTTTCCGAAGATCGCCCGCTTTTATTCTGCTCAATCCTTGTTCCACGGCATTTTCATATTCCTGCGGCGATGGAACAGGTTTCACTTCATACTCATTGGCCGCATTTTGTCCGATTTGGCCATTCCATTGGCCAAATGGCAACGGGCCCGACCATTTCACCTCTGAAGGCACAATAAGCTGGGCTGGATACATATGGTCAAATGGTATAGCGCCAACAACAATCGGATTGCCGTTAATTCCTTGCTGTTTCGCATCTTGTAAGACCTTTTTAACATGATCGAGTATTTGCATCCGCTTGTGCTCATAGCCGTCAGTCGGCACTGTTGCAAAAATTCCTTGAGCTAAAAGAGTTCTATGTGGCGAGGCCAAGAAAAAGGATGTTCCCTCTTTATATTCAGCAAGAAGCTGCTCAGCTGTAACATGCTGGATTGTTTTTGTTTTCATCACACTGTTACCTCCATGGAATGTTATGCGTCTAACGTTGCGCCGCCATCTACCCTTAAATCGTGCATCGTGATATGACGTGACTGCTCAGAAACGAGAAATAGCACCGCATCTGCGATATCTGAAGGCTGAGCCAGCTTTTGCAGAGGAATACCGAGACGAAACTCCTCCATCGAACCAGTGATCACTTTGTTCGCCCCATTTTCATCCGTCCACAGTCCCCGCTGCATTTCCGTTTCAGTGGAACCCGGAGAAACAACGTTGCAGCGAATATGATACCGAGCAAGCTCAAGGCCAAGACATTTCGTAAACATGGTTGCTGCTGCCTTTGAAGCAGCATAAGCAGCCATAAACATTCTTGGGATAGTGGCGGCATTCGAGCTAACTGTGACGATCGCACCTGAACGGCGCGGAATCATCCGCCTGCTGACCGAACGGGAAACATAAAAAACACCGGCCGTGTTCACTTTGAATACCTCTTCCCAGTCTTCATCCATAAAACTTTCGATGAGACCTGTTCGGAGAATCCCAGCAACATTAACCAAAATTTCAATAGGACCCATGTTGTCCTCAATTTGAGCAACGATTTCATCAATTTCTGCACTATTAGCAACATCTGCACAAAAAGCCTGCACATCATAACCATTGCTCTGTAAATCAGAGACGAGAGCAGCCAATCGCTCGCCATTTCGATCAACCGCTGCAACAGACACGCCATGTTTAACGAAAGACCTTGTCACCGCTTCACCGATTCCTTGGGCGGCGCCTGTGACAAGGGCTATTTTTCCCTTAAGTCCCCAATGTTCCATCTCTGCCACCTTCTTTATGCGTAAAGATTTCATTAGCTGCTAGCTAACATATTGATTACCGATAAAGCCTTTCATAAACCATATCGCTCCTGATTCTTCATAAAATCATCTGCTTTCACTCATTGTGATTTTTACAACACATCAATCAGCTGCCGCTTTCATGGCTTTTCTCGCCGAAGCCAGCAAGATTCTGCAGCTTGCAGGCTATAGTTTATTGCCATGCTGTTACTCTCCTGTCCTTAAGCAACACTCACCAATGCCCTGCTATTCTGTTTTATGATAATGATTATCATTATCATTTATTCTTTTAACAATATATTATATAAATGGAATTAATTATGTCAAATTCATTTTTACTTTTGCAGATAAAACAATACATAGGTCCTAATCTCCAAAACATTGATTCTTTTCAAATTAGTTTATAAGTACTAGTTTCCACCTAATTCTATACCGCTGTTTTCTGCACATAAGACTTGATGATAATAATGAACCATTACATTGGTAACAAATTCCTTTCAGATATTATCATCAAAAGCGCGAACGTTTCCCGGCTTTTATTCATTGACTGACGGATAGATAAATTTGTTGGTAAGCAGCATTGTCATTCTCGCATAATCAGACATAGCCCGCTCCCGACAGACAGAAAGTTGAATTGCCAATAATGCTTATAATAATGATAATTATTATCATTTGGAATTATATGTTATTCATTTTATTTTGCACATGGATATATTCCTGATTTATAAATAGACAATTTCCTGAACACAACGGCCATGTGCTCATTTTAGGAGTAAATTAAGATTGTAATTGAACGGTTTACTAACACAATAGACAAGGCATGAGGGAATTGACATTCATGGTAAAGGAGGCGTTACATAAGGATGTCGAGAAACTTCATGGCAAGGAATTGCTTGAAGATGTAAAGTTTCGAAAAGAGGCAGAAAGAGATTTTAACAGGGTGCGGATACAGCAAGAAGTTTTAAAATAAATTGCCGATGAATGGATTAGTATAAAAAACTGCCTTAAATACTAATAAAACATGCTTTATTCTCTCAAATTCCTGTAGCCGAAGCCTTTGAAAATGCATGATACCCTCCAGCTGGAGCTGTACTAGATATAAAGATTCAGATAAATGGAAGCGCAACTCCATATGAACTTGAAAAACACGTCGGATTTCGGCATTCCCTTGCGTTGCGTCGATGTCCAAAAACCGCCCGATAATGGCACTGACGATCGGCAGGCATAATCGCTTTCTCTGTCCGCCGATCGCACGCACGTCTTAACCGATTTCCAAAACGCCCACCGAATCATGGCCAGCAAAGTGCCGTATCAAATTTAACTCCTTCCCTGAACGGAAATGCCCCATTATTGCTCAATCTGTTTTATGACATCAATGAAACGCTTTTCTGTCATCGATGTAAGCCGCAAATCATAATTTTCAAAGGGCAAGGACTCTGTGACTGGATTTGGAACAATGACACACTTTAATCCAGCCGCTAAAGCAGCTTGGAGCCCGTTCAAGGAATCTTCAAAGGCTAATGCTTCATTGGGGCTGATGTTTAAGGCATCAACTGCTTTTAAATACAAATCGGGGGCTGGTTTTACTTTATCAACATCATCTTGTGTGATCATAACTTCAAAATAGTGCAACAGTCCAAGTTCCTTTAAATAATGAGTTACCCACTCCTTCGTTGAGCTTGAAGCAATGGCAATTTTGTAGCCCCATTTTTTTGCTTCTTCTAAGTAATCCTTTACACCTTCACGTGCCTGAGGGGTTTTCATCTTTATTTTGTACAAGCTTTTGGCTTTTGCCTCAATTTCTGCAATGTCGCAACTTTCCCCAAGCTGTTGTTTGAAAAACTCGTAAAGGGCAGTATTATCAGATCCAACACATTCGACAAAACGTTCAAGAGGCAAATCGACCTTATATAAGCTCATAGTTTCTTTATACGCCTCAAACCAGGCCGTCTCAGTGTCAACAATTAAACCATCAAAATCAAAAATAATTGCTTTTATCAAATTTTCTCCCCCTTTCCAAAGGCTTCGTAACATTCAAAAGCAAATATTCCTTTAATAAAACGGTATGCTTTGCCAGCATCAAAAAGTAATCACTCTTTATTTTAACAAGCATCAATGGCAGTCAACGACAGATGAATCCTTGTTCCACATTTGAGCTTTTTTAATGCAGCTTTGTCGTTCTTGAATTGCACGTATGTTTCTTTCTATTTCGATAACATTTTATTGTAGACAAAACGAACACAACCGAATGTTTTTATAAGAAGCTGTTCCTGCTCTTTCGTTGGATACAGACGGAATTTATATGCTTTATGTGCCACATCATCCCGCTTCATGCCTTGATTTTCTATTTTCCTCTGTTTATCCCCAAAAATAACGAACAGACCATCCTATAATGACTCCTATTATAACAATAACAGACGGAAGAAACATTACAGCTGACGGTGGAGGTAGACGGACAAGCCTATCATTTAGAGGAGTATGATTCGATTCGCTTTAAAGGAGACCGGCCCCATAAATATATCAATCCCGCTTCGTCACTTACGATTTTGCATTTTGTCATTTCATATGTTTCCTCCTAAAATCATCTCTTTTGATTTTAGGAGGGCTTAACATGAGAGCGATAGCAATTAGTGAGCCCGATTCTATTGATTAGATATTAAGCCGCCATTCTGATATGACAGGGTCAAAAAACACCGCTGCTTGATCTTTGATGCGAAATGGCTTGCAGCAAGCAATCCTTTCCCCGCTTCAACGAAAAAGCACATGCTGGGGATGCCTGCATGCGAACCCGTTGCGTGTGCTTGACGACTTGCATCATTTAACCAGTTTTTATCTTTCCATTGGGTATTTTCCGAAATCCAACGCTTGGCCTTACAGGGTTGCAAAGATGCAACAGCGTCCGCACCAAAATATAATGGCTAAGAACGAATTAATATGTTTAATAATCAGAACTAGTTCAATAAAGCACTGAAAACGGCAAAGGACTTTCGAAACGCAAAAAAGAGAGAGAGGTTTAACCTTCCTTCTTCACCACTCATCTACTCGAAGCCTTGTCTACAAGGAATGAAAAAGAACTTAGGGAAAAAGAGGGAGAAGGAACAAGAACAGTCCTTCAGGAAATAGCAAAAAAGAGCGGCGAAACAGGAAGAAATATTACGCGCTAACTGACTCTCCAACCCCTATTATATCTTCATATCAATCCGAGATTGCGAACCAATAGAGACCCTGTACGGTTCAAACATTTGAAATTGACTGACAAAATTATTCCAATCCTCTCTTAGCATATTAATGGTCTTGTCAACATCTGCCTCGGAGAATGTATTCCAGTATTTGCCGAGTTGTCTTTTCTGAATTTCTTTATATCCCCTCATAATTTTTTCGTATCCGATTTGAAAAGAGGAATTTGTGTTTAAATCGGAAAATAACTGGCTTAATTGTTGTTGTGAGATTTGATCCGCGTGATTGCCATTTTGTATTTCTTCTATGGCATTTTTCATTTGCTTGGCTATTTCACTGTACGGGCCTTCTTTTCCCTTAAACCGATCATAAATAATTTGATAGGTTTCCAATGATGTATTCACAATCTGTTTTAATTTATCATTCGTGTACTGTTTTGTTATCGCCTTCAATTGCTCCTTTATAGAACCACCCGCGACGTTATCCGCTATAAGATTCAACTTTTCTTGAGTCTGTAGATGATACATGCTGGCCTTATCACTTGTCCAACTTGAAAAGTAATCTTCATTATATTTTAATGCTGCTTTTACTAATTCAGATAGCTGATTCTTTTCTTCTTCAGATACCCCTTCTAGATTTTCAAAAAATGATGAGAAATACTGTTCATAATCGGAGTTTTGCTGTTCCTCGCCCTTCACTTCAGTAACTTTTATCTTTTGATTAGATGTTGTTACATTACCAATGACATTAGAAAGTGTCAGTTTATCCAGCGTTATACTTGATGCATTCTTGATCTTGACCAATGGTGCTGTTGGATTCAATGGGATATGCTGGACGTTTTTAAAATGTAAAGTATGATAATTAAAACTAACAGAACTGTGCAAAATTTCATCACTCCTATTTAGTTGTCGCCTATATGCTGAATAAGCCAATGGTATAACGAGTCTTTGTTTGAATTTAAGATTTGCCCATTAGATAGTCGAAGGTTATTATATCTTCATTTAGTTTAAAAAGATGCAAGTCATCATCAACAGAAGACGACTGAACTGTTTGCAAAATAACCGTCAATTTTCCGGAAGTTTCATTAGTAAAGTGATGTCATTTTTGTTGTCCATCTTCTGTTAGCCTGTATATCTGCTGCATTGTTTGGGGAATCATTCAATGCTTTATAGTTGCATTCGATGATTACACTGATATTGTTTTTAGCTACTGCAAGATTCTTTTTTAACACCGGCTGAGTTTTATTTTCTAATACTTTAATATTCCCTCCAACTCTGTCCGTGTTTTCCGCAGCATTAGCAGAACCTAATATTCCATTTAATGAAAACAACAACAAGTGACGAAACAATAATTTTTTATTTCAAACACCCGACTTTTTTTAGAAATGTAAATTTATTTTATCTATATATCGGAATTTTTTTACGATTATTAAGGATATTCCATCAATTTTTTTCAAATATTTTTGTCCGTTCCATTAAACACAATTCATCGCTGACGTGTTCTCTCCATCTCTAACGGCAATCTCTTTGACATATAAGTTTTCCCAAACTTGGTAATACTGTTCCCGGCGGCTCATCGCTTCTAACAATGTTTTTTAGGGCAATGATTTTCAAACCGTTGATAGAACAGGATTTTCCAATTTTGTTTGCCTAAAATAGTCTTCAAACTGTCGAATTCGGGTCATGAACGAGAAATTTTTTGCGCAATTAAACAACCAGAAACAAAAAGGTACATGAGCACGAAGAACGGTGATATTCTTACCCCCGTATTCGCCGAATTTCAATTTGGTCGAACGGATTTGGGGCTGGCTGAAAGAAAGCGTGATTGCCAATCGGTTTCATGCCAATCGAAAAGAGCTGTGGGAATCGATTGTTTCGTTCTTGCAGCACCTCGCTCAATTTCCAGAAAAAGTGCTTCAACGCATTGGACAGATAGTTATGTCAGAAAATTAATCTGAACCTATATAGAAAAAAACATAGCGATACCCCATTTGAGAAGTATCGCTTTATAAGCATTCGTATTGCCTATCTTTCAAACAAAAAGTATCCTCAAGCGGACATTTTCGCTAACTGAAAACATCATTCCTCCTCAAAAGATAAGTTTATCGGTTCATCGAGAACATCATAGGCTATTTCGAGATTGGTAGTAGGCACACTTTTATCCACTTCCTCAAATTTAAATTGATCGACCCAAACATGCCCCTTGCCCGAGAGCAGAACGCCAAAGGAAATAAGGGCGCTGTTTTCCGGGACATCAAGAACAATGGAGTATAAATTCCAATTCGTATCTTTTACAATCGGCCGGTCGCTCATGTTATCAAATTGAAGCACATCATTTAAAGCGTTATCGACTCGCATCCATAAACCGCAAAAACCTTCCACATTTTTTGTTTTAACAAAAGCAGAGAGCTTTACTCGTTTCCCTAAAAATTTTTCCGCTTTGAACTGTTGCATCATTGTCGCGAATTCATCAGCTGATTGAACCGTTACGGATTTTAAATAGCCTGAGCATTTTCCTTGATGGACTTCTTTCGTATCAATTCCCATTTCATAATTGAATGGATGGCTTCCGCTCAAAAACCAGCCTTTTATTTTTTGCTGTTGTTTCATATTCTTCCCTCCATTGTAGTTAATATAGAAAGTCACTCCCCAAATTAGCGTAAGCACCTTTATTTTGGTCTTTTTCTGCCCTCTAAACATCAACTATTAAAATTTAAACAGAGCCTTATCTCTAAAAAAGAGGGTGTCCCAAAAGCAGAAAAATGGGACACCCTCGTTTAAAAAGCCCTGTATTCAACTTTTTTGTCACTTAACACTTATGACAGGCTGGTACGTTAGAAGCCCCCAAATTACCCCCCGTAATAAAATCCGGTTTCCTTCAGTGTCAGCGGGTCGCCTTCCCGATGCACACCCGCGTTGATTACTTCGCCAACATAAATATAGTGATCGCCTTTTTCTACTTTTTCGACGACTTTGCACTCAAAGAAACTGAGCGCATCTTTAAAAATCGGGCATCCTGTTTCTTCGGTGTAGAATTCGTACCCTGCCAGCTTATTTCCTTCCGGTTCTAAAGATTTAAAGAAAGCAGTGACCATATCCTTTTGGCCCGTTTCTAAAATATTGACGCTAAATACGCCGCTTTTGGCAATTTGCTCTTGGGAACGGGTGCCTACTTTCACTGCAACCGCTACCAATGGAGGATTAAAAGACGTTTGTGTCAGCCAGTTTCCCGCAAAAGCATTGGCAGCGCCATTTTCATCTTTTGTGCCGACAATGTATAAACCATATGTAATTCCACGTAAAGCCGTTTTTTTCGCCTTGGCATCCATGTATGGAACTCCTCCTTCCGTAAAAATCGCGTTTTTCAGTTGTGTAAATGTTCTTATTTTCCATTTTATTCAAACTAATAATATATGTCCAGCTTTTTATTTTTAGGAGACAAGGGAAATTTCACAACTTAGAATACAGCGGCCGAACACAAGTTTTCAAGAAAACGACAGATGGCATAATCCTCTATTGGAAAAGAGAATGGAAGGATATTCCTTAAAAAAGAGGGTGTCCCAAAAGCAGAAAATGGGACACCCTCTTTAAAAGACCCAGTATACGACTTTTTTGTCACTTAACAAATACGAGACGCGTATTTCTATCTTTTATTCGACCGTCACGCTCTTCGCCAAGTTGCGTGGTTTATCGACGTCGCAGCCGCGGTGCAATGCCGCGTAGTAGGCGATGAGCTGCAACGGCACGACGGAAACGAGCGGTGTTAGCATCGGATGAACCGCCGGAATGACATAGCGGTCTTCGTCTGTTTCCAAGCCTCTCATTGAAATAATGCATGGATTCGCGCCGCGGGCGACAACTTCTTTGACGTTGCCGCGGATGCTTAAGTTGACGTGCTCTTGCGTCGACAAGGCAACGACCGGAGTGCCGTCTTCGATCAGGGCGATCGTTCCGTGCTTCAATTCTCCGCCGGCGAATCCTTCCGCTTGAATGTAAGAAATCTCTTTTAATTTCAATGCCCCTTCAAGGCATACATAATAGTCAACGGCGCGGCCGATGAAGAAGCAGTTGCGCGTCGTTGATAAATATTCGCGGGCGATTTTTTCCATTTCCTCTTTCGCGTCGCACAACATTTCCATTACATTGGCGATAATGCCAAGCTCTTTTTTCAAGTCGAAGTCCAGCGCAATGCCTTTCGCTTTCGCAGCAGCTGTCGCTAAAATCGCAAGTACGGCGATTTGCGCTGTATATGCTTTCGTTGAGGCGACGGCGATTTCCGGGCCGGCATGCAGCAATAGCGTATAATCCGCTTCACGGGAAAGAGTTGAGCCCGGCACGTTTGTTATCGTAATCGCTTTATGGCCAAGTTTCTTCGTTTGAACAAGCACCGCACGGCTGTCTGCTGTTTCCCCGCTTTGAGAAATGTAAATGAACAGCGGTTTTTCAGACAACAGCGGCATATTGTACGAAAACTCGCTGGCAACATGCACTTCGACAGGGATTTTCGCCCATTTCTCGATCAGCTGTTTTCCGACTAATCCCGCATGATAACTTGTACCACAAGCGATAATATATAAACGATCCGCATTGACCACTTCCGCGACTACTTCCGGTGCAATCGTAAGCTGGCCGTTTTCATCTTGATATTTTTGAATGATGCGGCGCATGACAAACGGCTGTTCATCGATTTCTTTCAACATGTAATGCGGATATGTCCCTTTTTCAATGTCACTCGCATCCAACTCCGCTGTAAATGGAGCACGTTCAATGATATCGCCGTTCAAATTTTTAATCGTCATGCTTTCTCTCGTCACTACGACCATTTCTTTATCCATCAATTCGACAAATTGGTTTGTCACTTGCAGCATCGCCATCGCGTCGCTCGCAACGACATTAAAGCCATTGCCAATTCCGACAAGCAGCGGGCTTTTATTTTTCGCGACATAAATAACTTCTTGATTTTCCGCATCAATCATCGCGATCGCATAAGAACCTTTCAGCAAGGTTAACGTTTTGCGGAACGCTTCTTCCACAGAAAGGCCGTCATTCACAAACTTTTCAACAAGCTGCACGATAATTTCCGTATCCGTGTCACTTTTCAGCGCCACATCTTGTAAATACTCCTGTTGCAAAATCGCATAGTTTTCAATAACCCCGTTATGCACGAGCGTGAAGCGACCAGAAGCGCTTTGGTGCGGGTGCGCATTGATGCGGCTCGGAGCGCCGTGTGTCGCCCAGCGCGTATGGCCGATTCCAAGAGTGGCGCTGGTGTTTGGATCAACGACAGCCCGCAAATCGGCAATCCGTCCTTTTTCTTTAAAAAGATGAATTCCTTCCTCGTTCAACATCGCGATGCCTGCGGAGTCATACCCGCGATACTCCAATTTTTCTAATCCGCGCAATAAAATTTCCTTAACATCATGTTGACCGATGTAACCGACAATTCCGCACATAATCGTATTCCTCCCTTATGATTTGGGGAGGCTGCCGCACAAAAGATCCTTCACTATTCTTTTTTCAAGGAACGACGCCAGGGGTCTAGTCCTTTTGCGCAGACAGACTCCCCCGTTTCCGTGCTTTTGCGATTATGTCCTTCCCTTTGTCCAAAGGGTCACCCCTTTGTTTTAAGAAAGGACTTGCGGCTGTAATCGCAACAACCGGGAGGCATCCGCCGAAACCTCGATAAACCTCCTCCTCGTCAACTAAGCGTTCTTCCGTCCACGCTTAGTCCAGGCGCTTTGAAAATAAATGACAGAATAAAATCCTCTACCCACCTTTCTTTGTTAAAATAATAACAAAATAATATTACAGTACGTTTTTTAAAACGTCAACTGTCATATTATTTCATAAAATAGCCTATGCATAAATAGAATAGAATGTTCCATTTATGCATAGGCTGGTGATAGGATTTCATTTTATTTTACTCTGTTCCCATTTCCTCGCGAATGACAGAGGCAATCCGTTCAACATAGTTCCGGCATGTTTCTTCCGTCGGTGCTTCCACCATCACGCGCACAAGCGGTTCCGTTCCGGACGGACGGACAAGAACGCGGCCGTTTTCGCTCATTTCTTTTTCCACTTCTTGAATTACGGCTTTCACTTTTTCGTTTTCCATCACTTTATGTTTATCGGCCACTTTCACATTCACAAGCAGCTGCGGATATTTTTTCACTTCACTTGCAAGCTCAGAAAGCGGCTTTTCTTTGATTTTCATAATATTAACAAGCTGCAGCGCCGTCAGCAGCCCATCTCCTGTCGTATTGTAATCAAGGAAAATAATATGCCCCGATTGTTCTCCGCCTAAGTTATATCCATTTTTCCTCATTTCCTCCACGACGTAACGGTCGCCGACAGCCGTTTGCACACTTTGGATCCCTTGCGCTTCAAGGGCTTTGTAAAATCCGAGATTGCTCATCACGGTGGAAACGACCGTTTGCTGTTTAAGACGGCCAATTTCTTTTAAATATTTCGCACAAATGTACATAATTTGGTCGCCATCCACAATATTTCCGTATTCATCTACCGCAATCAGGCGGTCCCCGTCGCCATCAAAGGCGAGCCCGACGTCCGCGCCTTTTTCTTTAACAAATGCCGCTAACGCTTCCGGATGGGTCGAGCCAACGCCTTCGTTAATGTTAATGCCATTCGGCGATGCGCCCATTGTCACAACATCCGCTTCTAAATCAGCGAATAAATGGGTAGCAAGGGACGAAGTGGCCCCATGCGCACAATCAAGCGCAATTTTGATTCCCGAAAAATCTTCGTCAATCGTCTGTTTTAAGTACTGCAAATACTTTTGGCCACCTTCAAAATAATCATTCACTTGCCCCAACGCTTCTCCGATCGGCCTTGGCAGCATATCTTCCGGGCTATCAATCAGCGCTTCAATTTCTTGTTCTTGTTCATCAGAAAGTTTAAAACCGTCTGGGCCAAAAAACTTAATTCCATTGTCTTGAACAGGGTTATGTGATGCGGAAATCATAATTCCCGCTTGCGCTCCCAATGCTTTTGTTAAATAAGCAACGCCTGGGGTGGAAATCACGCCAAGGCGCATTACTTCCGCCCCAATCGAAAGCAATCCGGCGACAAGCGCCCCTTCAAGCATATGTCCAGAAATGCGTGTATCACGGCCAATCAATACTTTTGGCCGTTTTTCGCTTTTGGTCAATACATAGCCTCCGCAGCGGCCAATTTTAAATGCCAGTTCCGGTGTCAACTCGCGATTCGCGACTCCGCGAACGCCGTCAGTACCAAAATATTTACCCATTATGTCAATCTCTCCTTACGTAAATGAAATTATCGTTCATTAATTTTAATTTTTACATTTTTTTTCGGCAATTCCCATTTGATATTTTGCGGACCATTTAATTCCGCTTTCACTTCATGTTCACCAACGCCTAAATCACTGACATCCACATACAACGTAACATCGTCCGTTTGGATGCTATCCAATACGTCTGGCGCTCCGTATAGTTGAACATCCATCTCTCCTTCTTGCGGATCGATAAAATCAACCGTATATTGATCCCCTAATCCTACTACATGAATTGGCACATCCTTTAATGTTTTTGTTTTTTCTTCTTGCACGTCAACCACTATTTTTACTTTGGAAGGATCAACGCTTTTTATTCCTTTCGGCAATGGCACATTCATTTCCAACGTTGTATCTTTTGTAATTTCGTCTAAATGAATCGTAATACCATCAATAAATTCAATGGAATCGATTGTTTCTTTTTCGCCAAAAATCGTCACTTGATTTGGGATGGTTTCGATTTTGACAATGCTTAATCCTTTCCGCAGCGATCCTGTCCGATTAATTTTCAGCGGAACCGCTTTGCTTGGGCTTTTTATCGGAACAGTTACTTCCACTACGGAAGGCTGCACGTCTAAATTCAGCACATTTCCGCGGCTGTCATAAACGGTTACCCGCGATTCTTGTGTCACGGTATCTGTCGCGCCATCTAAATCAATTCTCGCTCTTACCGATGATATGCTATCAATTAACTGTTTGGCACCAGTAATGGTGACAGAGTTTGGTTTGACAAGCGGCTGTTCGATCGTATAGCCTTCCGGCACTTTAGTTTTATTGATCAAATCAACCCCGACAGAGAAGTTTTTAGAAACTTTTTCTTGAATGGTTACTCGTATTGTTGAAGGATGAATTTTAACCTTAAGTTTATCAGAGATATCTTTATATTTTATTGGAACGGTATACGTTCCTAGCGGTAAATCTGTTAAATCGATATATACTTCAAAGTCGCGCTGCAAAGCAGTCGGCTTTACGATGCTTGCAGGTCCTTGCAAAGTGAGATTCACATATTTTGGAATACCGGAAACAATTAAATTTTCTTCATCATAATAAACGACAACAGGAACATTTGTCAGCGTTTCCGTATCTTCCTGCCCCACCGTATTGCGGGTAATCACTCCCGATTTTGTTTCTTTTTCGATATTCGCTGACATATAAAGCATAATCGCTAACAGCAAAGAAAAGATTTTAATAAACCAATGGTTGTTCATTAACTTATCCATCATGTCTCTTCCCCCTCCATTGCCAACGGGATGAGGAGGTCGCCTTCGTGGCTGGCACTAACTCTTTTGTCAGCAACTCCCGAAACTGTTCCGGAGTCAAATCTCGGTGCAGCTCCCCGTTTTTTGTGATCGATACCGCACCGGTCTCTTCTGATACGACGACCGTGATACTATCTGTCACTTCACTGATCCCTAATGCCGCGCGATGCCGCGTTCCAAGCTCTTTTGAAATAAACGGGCTTTCGGAAAGCGGCAAATAGCAGGCAGCCGCTGCAACATGGTTTTTCTGAATAATGACAGCCCCGTCGTGCAACGGAGTGTTAGGGATAAAAATATTAATTAACAGTTCAGAAGAAACACGGGCATTCAAAATAATGCCTGTTTCAATATAATCTCCCATTCCCGTTTCCCGTTCAATGGAAATTAACGCACCAATCCGCCGTTTTGCCATATATTCTGTCGCTTTAATAATTGCCTCAACCATTTTTGTCTGCTCTTCGTCATCATTTGCGCTGCTCCGCGAAAACAGCCTGCCCCGCCCTAGCTGCTCAAGCGCGCGCCGCAATTCCGGCTGGAAGATAATAATAAGCGCGAGAAACCCCCATGTGATTGCCCGGTCCATTAACCATTGCAATGTGCTGAGGCCGAGAAAGTTGCTCACGATATGGACGAGCATAATCAGAATAATCCCTTTTAAAAGCTGGACTGCTTTTGTCCCGCGGATCATCATAATGGATTTATATATGACGTACCAAACGACAAGAATGTCAACGATCTTGCCTAAATAGTTTAAAATCGGGAGCTCTCCGAAAGGCATTTTCACACTTCCTTTATCATCTAATTCCAACATATTTGTATTTAAACAGCTCTTTTATTATAACATATCATATAAAAAAGCCATCGAAAAAGATGGCCTTCTATTCGAACACTTCCATAACATCCTTTACTCGCTCTTTAATATTATACCAAATCCATTCAAACACTTGATTAATTTCTTCCAATTCTCCTGTTACTTGTCCCGCAGAAGCTAAATATTTTTCACCATGAATAACGGTAACATTGCCTTCGACTTTCCCTTCGATCTTTATAGAACCGTTGCGAACGACGATGTCTCCTTTAACAACTTCACCTTTCGGAACGATCACAGTATGGCCGCGAATGATGACATTTTCATGTGCCGAAACTGAAAACTGTCTTTGTTCGTTCCATGTAGTAAACAGGCTGCCGATTGTCAAAATAATAAACAGCGAGGCGGCGGTAATGAACGGATGGTTTTGTAGCCACCTTCTCATACGAATCATCTTCTTCTCTTTCGGCAGCTTTGCCATCACACGCGCCGTAAAGTCAGCAGGAGGGATGAGATGGGACGCATGCTGGATAAACGCCACTGTCTTCTTTAATCCGTTAAAATGGTCAGCGCATGCCGAACATTGCTGCAAATGCTCCCTTAATATTTTTGCATCATTCGGCTCAATATCACCATCTAAGTAGTCATGCATCAGGTTTACAATGTTATGAGGACATTTCATGTTCTTCACCCCTCTCATAAATGGCCCAAATGCTTTCGCAACGCTTCCCTGCCGCGATGAATTCTTGTTTTGACGGTGCCGAGCGGCAAATCCAAAATTTCGCTAATCTCCTGCAACGATAAATCTTCTATATACCTTAATACAATAACGCTGCGATACTTTTCAGGAAGCTTTTCAATCGCTTTTTGCACGGTTTCCTGCAGTTCCAAGCTTTCTAATGTTTCTTCCGGAGAAGCTTCGCTAGAGGAAAGCTGCGAATACATCGTAAGTCCGTCTGTACCGCTTATCTCTTCGTCTAAATAGGCATCGGGTTTTTTCTTGCGAATTTTATCAATCGCTAAATTGGTGGCAATTCGGTACAGCCATGAAGAAAACTTCATGTTTGGATTATACGTATGAATATTAACATAAGCGCGAATAAACGCCTCTTGAGCAGTATCTTCCGCCTCGTGGCGGTTTCCGAGCATCCGGTAACATAAACGGTATATTTTGTCTTTGTAAAGGTCTACAATATCGGCGTAAGCATTTTGATCCCCTTTTTTGATCGCTTTGATGCGCTTTTTCACGAATATCTCCATATAATACGATACCTCCGCACACTGCGGCTACAGTGTATTACGTTCATGCAAAAAAAAAGTTTCAGACAAACATGTACAATTATTTTACCATATCTGCTTCATCTTTCACTAAACAAAAATAAAACAGCAGATTCTATAAAATCTGCCGTTTTCTGCTTCTACACTAATTTTTCTCCAAAAAGGGACCCCATCAATCCCACCGCGACGGAAGCAGTCTTATTCCGTTCATCTAAAATCGGATTCACTTCTACAAATTCTGCTGATGTAATTAGTTGCGCTTCTGCAAGCATTTCCATTGCCAAATGGCTTTCGCGATAAGTAAGGCCCCCGATAACCGGCGTGCCCACTCCCGGAGCATCGTGCGGATCAAGCCCATCTAAATCAAGAGATAAATGCACGCCGTCTGTCCGTCCTTGCAAATAAGCAATCGTTTCCTCCATCACAGCCGCCATTCCGAGGCGATCTACTTCATGCATCGTATATACCTTAATCCCCTTTTCACGGATTAATTGCTTTTCCCCTTCATCAAGAGAACGGACACCAATAAGGACAACATTTTCCGGCTTTACTTTTGGACTGTATCCGCCGATCTTCGTCAAATATGGATGCCCCAAACCAAGGCACACAGCGAGCGACATCCCATGAATATTCCCTGACGGAGAAGTTTCCGCTGTATTTAAATCGCCATGGGCATCATACCAAATAACTCCCAAATTTTGATAATGCTTTGCGACACCAGCTAATGTCCCGATGGCAATGCTATGGTCGCCGCCAAGCACAAGAGGAAAGCGACCTCTTTGGACTACATCGTCCACCATCTCCGCCAATTTTTCATTTGTTTTTGCAACCGCTTTCAAATTGCGCAAATTAAGCTGTAACCCTTCATCATCAGACCATTCCATTTTTCCAATTGAAACATCGCCCAAATCTTCAATCTCATAATGAAGGCGTTCCAGCCTCTCGATGATTCCTGCATAACGCATGGCGCTCGGCCCCATATCCACACCACGGCGTGTCTGCCCTAAATCCATTGGCACTCCAATGATCGATACTTTCTTCACACTGTTTCCCCTTTCCATCGTACTGCTCCACTATTGTAATTATTGTAGACGAAAACATCCGACTGACTCAACTTAACAATTTTTTGAATATTTATGCTACAAAAGTCCGAAATCATCACAAAAAAACATCCCATTTCGGAAAAACGAAATGGGATGTTACGCGAATGGAGCCTATCGGGATCGAACCGATGACCTCCTGCGTGCAAAGCAGGCGCTCTCCCAGCTGAGCTAAGGCCCCGTATTTATTTGTATAAAAGAGCGGAAGACGGGACTTGAACCCGCGACCCCCACCTTGGCAAGGTGGTGTTCTACCACTGAACTACTTCCGCATATCGATGAGCCATGGAGGATTCGAACCTCCGACCCTCTGATTAAAAGTCAGATGCTCTACCTACTGAGCTAATGGCTCATATAGTTAAATGAAAACACTATTTACTTTCGTTGTCCTTCCTCTTCTAGCTGATTCCAATGATGTTCGCAACTTATTCAATGAAGCTAAGGCTTGGCGCATCTCTATCAAGCTAATTAATATGTGGCTGGGCTAGCTGGATTCGAACCAGCGCATCACGGAGTCAAAGTCCGTTGCCTTACCGCTTGGCTATAGCCCAACATCCAGAAGTACCAACCACAAATATTATCACACATAACATAGAAATTTATACTTTTGAAACGCGAAAATGGAGGGGGACGGATTCGAACCGCCGAACCCAAAGGGAGCGGATTTACAGTCCGCCGCGTTTGGCCACTTCGCTACCCCTCCGCATTGCAATGCCGGCTGCAGGACTTGAACCCGCAACCTACTGATTACAAGTCAGTTGCTCTACCAATTGAGCTAAGCCGGCATAAAAAAATCAGCAAATCACAGTAAGCTGGCATGAAAGGCAATGGAGCGCGCTTTGACTCTCCATTTACCTCTCGCTTCTAACTGATATTAGCGTGTCGGGGGCAACTGACAACTGCTTATAATCCAATAACATTATATGGTGGAGGATGACGGGATCGAACCGCCGACCCCTTGCTTGTAAGGCAAGTGCTCTCCCAGCTGAGCTAATCCTCCACAAAAAGAAAGTGACCCGTACGGGATTCGAACCCGTGTTACCGCCGTGAAAGGGCGGTGTCTTAACCACTTGACCAACGGGCCAAAAAAACAGCAGGATTACTAAAGCTTCCAACCGGACTTGAACCGGTGACCTCTTCCTTACCATGGAAGTGCTCTACCAACTGAGCTATGGAAGCATGGCTCCGCAGGCAGGATTCGAACCTGCGACCAATCGGTTAACAGCCGATTGCTCTACCACTGAGCTACTGCGGAATAACAAGTTACTGGTTTATACTCCATTTTTGTTGCCTCTTCCTCTTCTAGCTAATTCAAAGAGGTCAAATGCGTCGAGGCAACTCGTAGCTTATTCAATGGAGCTTAGGCTTGTTGCTCCCCACTGAGCTACTGCGGAATATTTGATAACTTGCCTAGCGACGACCTACTCTCGCAGGGGCGCTGGCCCCAACTACCATCGGCGCT